>BNJT01000305.1_pt1 | contig 137729 bp, 229 predicted proteins | sample 8540491 | NCBI WGS metagenome assembly BNJT01 (sample SAMD00202455, study PRJDB9452) | human saliva metagenome | host: Homo sapiens | reverse complement strand
AAATACCAATTCCTGAATGCTCGATACGACATCCACATGTCGTACATATACTCCTGATGGAACTGAGAAATGTTCCATCGCAAAACTTACAAAATCCTTGAATACCATGTGCCACCAATAAATCTACTGTCTTCTGTACATCTTGTGAGATACACAAAATAGGATACGGCAGCCTTCCGGCATCTTTTTCAGAAATCTCATCCATACCATATACAGGGACTGATGATTTCTTTACATTTTCTGGGTGTAAAATCAAATGCACAAACGATTTCACCAACAATATGGTTCCAGTGGTTGTAGTTTAATAATGCTTTTCCAAGGTTACCAGCACCGACAAGAATAATCTTCTCATCAAAAATTTACGCCAAGCTGATTAGAGAAAATACTAATTAAATCTTCAACGTTATAACCATAACCCTGTTTACCAAGGTTTCCTAAAAAACTAAAGTCACGACGGATTGTTGTTGACTCGATAGATACATAGTCAGCAAGCTCCCTGGACATAATTCTGTTTATCCCATCCGCATGTAGTTTACGTAATGCTTTTAAATAGACAGGATATCGTTGTAATGTTGCCTTTGGCACTTTCTTTTCGCTCATATTTATCACCATTCTCTATTTTAACATCATTTGTGAAAAAATTGCTAAATTTTATTCTTCGCCTGGCATCATGAGGCCTGGATCAGCCGCTGCCGCAAGATCTCCAAATAATCCATGTTTGTACGCAACATAACCAACTGCACCAATCATTGCCGCATTGTCTGTACAACAGTACATTGGTGGAATAACTAACTGTACATCTGGATATGCTTGCATCTTCTCAGTCATTAACTGTCTTAATCTTGAGTTTGCTGCTACACCACCTGCTAGCACTAACATCTTTGGCTTTAAGTCTTCTACCGCCTGTAGTGTCTTTCCTGTTAGTTGTCCTAATGCTGTTTCTTGGAAGGCATACGCAATATCTTCTTTAATAATTTCATTACCTGCTTTTTCTTCACGTTGAATTAGCTGTAATACAGCCGTCTTCAATCCAGAAAAACTAAAATCATATTCACCATCTGTCTTTGGAGAAGGAAGTTTGTAATGTTCCTTACCTTCTTTTGCCATACGGTCAATCACTGACCACCAGGATAACCTGTACCTAAAACGCGTGATACTTTATCATACGCTTCACCAATCGCATCATCCTGTGTTGTACCAATAACCTTATAATCCCAATCATTTTCCATATAAACAAGCTGAGAGTGACCACCCGAAATAACTAGCGCTAGTAATGGGAATTTCATATCTGCTACAAAGTTGTTTGCCCAGATATACTCTGTCATATGGTTAATTGGAATTAATGGCTTATGGAATGTCCAAGCAATTGTCTTAGCTGCTTGTACGCCCACATGTAAAGAACCAATTAAACCAGGTCCTTGCGTATATGCAATCGCATCAATATCATCCATTGTTAGATTCGCTTTCTTTAACGCTTCATCAATAACCGTTGAGATATTTTCAACGTGGATACGACTAGCAACTTCTGGCACAACGCCACCATATTGTGTATGAACATTAATCTGTGATGATACGATATTTGAAAGAATTTCTTTTCCATCTTTAATAATCGCACATGCTGTTTCATCACAGCTTGATTCTAATGCTAAAATCAATGTCATTTATAAACCTCCTAAGGGTTTAATCATAAGATATGCATTCTCGCCATCCTTATAATAATTCTTGCGAGTATTCACTGTTATAAACCCATTTTTTTCATAAAAATTGGATAGCACGTTTATTTGATATACGTACTTCCAATGTCATATTCTCACACTCTTCTTCAATTGCTTCCCTGAAGAGCTTTATTCAATAGCTGTTGTCCAACACCTTGTTTTCGATTTGTAGGACAAACTGCAATATTGGCAAGTTGCGCTTGTTCATAAGTAATCCACCAATCAATATATCCAATAATGGTTTGATTCTCTTCAAATACCAACAAGTTTGAGAACGGATTTTCCAAAAGTTCATAGCGAAACTGTTCAATCGTCCAACTGCCTTTTTGGAAAGCTAAAATATTCTCAAGATCTACGACTTGCACTAGATCTGTTTCTACCATCTTTCGAATCATTACTTATTAATGTTATATGCATCTGATGACTTTAAATATTCTGGCACAACCAAATGCACATTCTCTGCTTTCTGCCATTCATTCTTTAATAATAAGAAGTTATTAGCCATATTTGGATAGTATGTTTCTTTTCCAAATAGTTGACCATCACCAATAATCTTTTCATCACATACTGTATTTTCAAGGTCTGTGATGTATTCAACTCTTTCTTCTTCCACTGCCTTACCATTCCTATATGCGCAGGTATATACACGCTACCACGTGCATCTAATACAACGCGACAATCTTCCATTCCCGCATACAATAACATTGTAGGAAGTGTATATAGAGGCTTGTTTGTCATGGAACAGAATACCTTCGCAATCGTCATTGCGATACGAACTCCAGTATAACTACCTTACCTTTGTAATAACAATCTGATCAATATCATCACTCCTTAAAGATAACTTTGATAACATTTCTTCAAGTTTAGGAAAAATTTCTTCAGATTGATGTTTCCAGCATTCTTCCTGTACTTCACCAATGATTTCATTATCACGAATTAACGCAAGTGATAAAAAGAGATGACTGTATCCATACATAAAGTAATCATGCTAGAACCTCCAATAATTTCTTTCATATTGCTTTCCAATCGCTTGAAAGTAAATTCACGATCTCCATTCTCCAATAGTTGAATTGAAATCTTTAAATGTTCCTCAGGAACTAAGTCAGGACTAAATTGTGACCATTCGATAACAGTTAATCCTTCATCATTTAAATATTCGTCAAATCCTAAATCTTGATGTATACCTTCCAAACGATATGCATCAATATGATTTAGCAATAATCGACCATGATAAATTTTTGAATTGTAAATGTAGGACTTGTAACACTACGGGTAATACCCTAATCCTCTAGTAATACTCCTGTGTTAAACATGTCTTCCCTGCACCCTAAGTCACCATCTAAGAGGATGACCATAGCAGCTTCACAATGTTTACCAATCTTAGAACCAAGTTCTCTTGTTTCATCAGCTGATTTTGTAATTAAACTTAAATCTTTCATATAGAAAAACCTCACCAAATCATTATAATACGATTTATGAAAAGCGCTATAAGTCAGCACTAACTTTACATAAAAAAAGTATAAAAAAAGGAGAGCGATGGAAAACCATGCTCTCGATGACCCGGCAACGTGCTAGATTTGCTTGCGCTATTTTCACCGCTACAGTGCTTAACTTCTGTGTTCGGGATGGGTACAGGTGTAGCCACTGCGCCATCATCACCGGATCTTGCTTCTTTAGGGTACTCTGTTCCCTGAAAACTAAATAACAGTTTCTGACTTTGTCTTTCTCAAACAGTCGTGTGTGCGTTCTCTCGTGAATAAATCTTCGACCTATTAGTATCAGTCAACTGAATGTATCGCTACACTTACATCTCTGACCCTATCAACCTCGTCGTCTTCAAGGGGTCTTATTCATTTGAAAATGATGGGAAATCTAATCTTGGAGTCGGTTTCACGCTTAGATGCCTTCAGCGTTTATCCGGTCCGTTCTCAGCTATCCAGCTATGCCACTGGCGTGACAACTGGTGCACCGTAGGAACGTCCACCCCGGTCCTCTCGTACTAGGGGCAGCTCTCCTCAAATTTCCAACGCCCACAACAGATAGGGGACCGAACTGTCTCACGACGTTCTGAACCCAGCTCGCGTACCGCTTTTAATGGGCGGACAGCCCAACCCTTTGGAAGCGAATTCACCTCCGTGATGCGATGAGCCGACATCGAGGTGCCAAACCTCGCCGTCGATGTGAACTCTTGGGCGAGATCAGCCTGTTATCCCCGTGGTAGCTTTTTATCCGTTAAGCGACTACCATTCCATTCTGCACCGCCGGATCACTAACACCGACTTTCGTCCCTGCTCGACTTGTTTGTCTCGCAGTCAAGCACTCTTCTGCGTTTGCGCTCGATGAATGATTTCCAACCATTCTGAGAGTACCTTTGTGCGCCTCCGTTACTCTTTGGGAGGCGACCGCCCCAGTCAAACTGCCCATCTGCTACGGTCCTCTAGCCGGATCACGGCTTAGAGTTAGAATTTCAATTAAGTAAGAGTGGTATCCCAACAGTGACTCCTCTGATCCCAAAAAGACCAGTCTCATCGTCTCCCACCTATCCTGTGCATACTTAACCGAAAACTCAATAGCAGACTACAGTAAAGCTCCATGGGGTCTTTCCGTCTAGTTGCGGGTAACCTGCATCTTCACAGGTACTAAGATTTCACCGAGTCTGCTGCCGAGACAGTGCCCAAATCATTACACCTTTTCGTGCGGGTCAGAACTTACCTGACAAGGAATTTCGCTACCTTAGGACCGTTATAGTTAGCTACCGCCGTTCACTGGGGCTTCGGTTCAATGCTTCGACTTGCGTCTGACAAACTCCCTTGACCTTCCAGCACCGGGCAGGTGTCACCCTCTATACTTCGTCTTGCGACTTCGCAGAGAGCTATGTTTTAGTTAAACAGTTGCTAGTACTTATTCACTGCGGCTCTTTCGAGCACCCCTTATTGCTAACGTACGGGGTCAATTTGCCGAGTTCCTTGGCAACAGTTCTCTCTGCTCACCTTAGGCTACTCGCCTCAACCACCCTGTGTCGGTTTTGGTACGTACCGCTAGTAAATTATCGCTAGAAGCTTTTCTTGAGACCCGTATCGCCCTCTTCACTACTTGCTCGCGCGTTCGCTTGAGTCAAGCCTTTGAGTATCCGACGCGGATTTGCCTACGCCACTCTCCTGCTTGCCTTGCCCAATCCAGTAAGGACTTGGGTTAACCCCTATCTGTCACTCCATCACTTTACCTGCGGGTGCAGGAATATCAACCTGCTGTCCATCGACTACGCCTTTCTACCTACCCTTAGGTCCCGACTTACCCGGGGCGGACGAACCTTCCCCTGGAAAACCTTGGTTATTCGGTGTGGGATTCTCACCCACATCTCGCTACCACACCGGCATTCTCTACTCCATACGCCCAGCACTCCTTACGGTATACCTTCAATGCTGTATGGAACGCCCCCTACCACTTATACCTAAGTATAAATCCATAGATTCGGTATTACGCTTAGCCCCGGTTAATTTTCGGCGCAGAGATACTGACTAGTGAGCTGTTACGCACTCTTTTGAAGGATGGCTGCTTCTGAGCCAACCTCCCTAGCTGTTTGCGCGTCTCCACATCCTTTTTCCACTTAGCGTAAAATTTTGGGACCTTATCTGATGATCTGGGCTGTTTCCCTTTTGACCATGGACCTTATCACCCACAGTCTGACTGCTGAATATTCTTGCCCGGCATTCGGAGTTTGATATCATTTGGTACGGCGAGATGCCGCCCGCATGATTTCAGTGCTCTACCTCCGGGTAGATTCTGTTCAACGCTAGCCCTAAAGCTATTTCTGGGAGAACCAGCTATCGCCGTGTTCGATTGGAATTTCTCCGCTAATCACAAGTCATCCGCCAACTTTTCAACGGGGGTCGGTTCGGTCCTCCAGCTGGATTCACCCAGCCTTCAACCTGCTCATGACTAGATCACTACGGCTTCGGGTCTATCTCTACATACTTGCCACCCTATTAAGATTCGCTTTCGCTACGGCTCCGCATTGTCTGCTTAACCTCGCATGTAAAGATAACTCGCCGGTTCATTCTATCAAAAGGCACGCCATCACACCTTAATGTGCTCTGACTTTTTGTAAGCATACGGTTTCAGGATCTATTTCACTCTGCTCCCGCGGTTCTTTTCATCTTTCCCTCATGGTACTGGTTCACCATCGGTCATATAGGAGTATTTAGCCTTACCGGATGGTCCCGGTTGATTCCGTCAGAGTTTCACGTGCCCGACGTACTCAGGATCCCACTCGCGTGAATCGAGATTTCGCCTACAGGGCTTGCACCTTCTGCGGCTGACCTTTCAATGCCATTCGACTATCTCTTTCAATCACTTGTCGTGGTCCTACTACCCCAGCTCGTTGCTGGTTTGGGCTGTTCTCGATTTCGCCTCGCCACTACTCTCGGAATCATTGTTATTTTTCTTCCTCCAGTGTACTAAGATGTTTCACTCCTCGGGTTGCCTTCTCTAAGTTATGTATTGGCTTAAGGATGATAAAGCTTTTTCAACTTTATCGGGTTTCCCATTCGGATACCCCCGGATCGTTGCCTGTGTACGACTCCCCGAGGCGTTTCGCCGTTATCTGCGTCCTTCTTCTGCTCTATATGCCAAGACATCCACCGTACGCTCTTACTAATTTAATCACTTATATACGTTTATGCTTTTACGAGAACTGTTAACTATTTCGTTTTAGACTTTTTAGTTAATCTTGTTATCACAACTTTTCGAAAAAGACCTATCTATTGTCTTCTTCTGTTATTCAGTTTTCAAAGAACAGTTACTCCTTTTTGAGTTACCTCTTGCGAGATCCCTCAAAAACTAAACAGGTAATAAAAACTTCTAAACAACTTTTTACTTCACATCTTTCTCCTTAGAAAGGAGGTGGATCCATCCCTCACGTTCTCGTAGGGATACCTTGTTACGACTTGACCCCAATCACTAGTCCTACCTTCGACGGCTCCTTCCTTGCGGTTAGTACCACCGGCTTCGGGCTATTACCAGCTCTCATGGTATGACGGGCGGTGTGTACAAGGCCGAGAACGTATTCACCGCGGCATTCTGATCCGCGATTACTAGCGATTCCCAGCTTCATGAAGTCGAGTTGCAGACTTCAATCCGAACTGAGACTGTCTTTTAGTGATTCGCTTCCTATCGCTAGGTCGCTGCACGTTGTAACAGCCATTGTAGTACGTGTGTAGCTCATACCATAAGGGGCATGATGATTTGACGTCATCCCCACCTTCCTCCGGTTTATCACCGGCAGTCCCTCCAGAGTCCCCAACTGAATGCTGGTAACTGAAGGCAAGGGTTGCGCTCGTTGCGGGACTTAACCCAACATCTCACGACACGAGCTGACGACAACCATGCACCACCTGTCTCCTTGATAACCTCTACTGTATCTCTCACAGCTTTGCAAGGGATGTCATACTGGTAAGGTTCTTCGCGTTGCGTCGAATTAAACCACATACTCCACCGCTTGTGTACTTCGTCAATTCCTTTTTTATGTTTCACACTTGCGTGCATACTCCACAGGCGGAATACTTATTGCGTTAGCTGCAGCACTGAGTTTCCCCAATACTTAGTATTCATCGTTTACGGCGTGGACTACTAGGGTATCTAATCCTATTTGCTCCCCACGCTTTCGTGCATGAGCGTCCGTCTTTGGCTAGTGCCGCCTTCGCCACTGGTGTTCCTCCATATATCTACGCATTTTACCGCTACACATGGAATTCCACTTGCCTCTCCAATACTCTAGCCTGCCAGTTTAAGTGGCTGGATTGGGTTGAGCCCAACAATTTAACCACTTACTTAATATACCGCCTACGCACCCCTTTACGCCCAATAATTCCGGATAACGCTCGCCACCTACGTATTACCGCGGCTGCTGGCACGTAGTTAGCCGTGGCTTTCTGGTAAGGTACCGTCACTTAGATATTCTCTCATCTACCGTTCTTCCCTTTACAACAGAGCTTTTACAACCCGAATACTGTCATCACTCACGCGGCGTTGCTCGGTCAGGGTTTCCCCATTGCCGAAAAATTCCCTACTGCTGCCTCCCTGTAGGAGTCTCGTACTGTGTCTCAGTCCCAATGTGCATGTTCACCCTCTCAGTACCGGCTACGCATCATCATCGTCTTGGTACTGTTACCTCACCAACTAACTAATGCGCCATAAGCCCATCCACCAGTGTTTTTTTAACCTTTAATAATCAGAAGATGCCTTCCGATTACCCTATCCGGTATTAGTCCCTCGTTTCCAGAGATTATCCCAGTCTTCGTGGGTAGGTTGCTTATGTATTACTCACCTGTTCGCCACTCCTTCAATCTAGCAAGCTAGATTTCCAGCGTTCGACTTGCATGTATTAGGCACGCCGCCAGCGTTCATCCTGAGCCGGATCAAACTCTTCATTTGATTGACTCTTTTATTTTTACGAAGTCTTTTGCTTCTGTATAAGTTTTGCTTGACGTTGTTTATGTGTCTTATTCCTGTTCAGTTTTCAAAGATCTCTGCTACTCTTCTTCCGAAGAGTGCTGTATTAATATACCAAGTATCCAACATCATGTCAATCGCTTTTTATAACTTTTTGAGAAAAATTTTAAGAAAGTTTGGCTAAGCTAATTTCAGCCATATTCTCTCTGTATTTTTGATGTGAACTCATTTTTAAATAAAGCTGATAATATTTATCAATACACTCTTTATTAAAAAGGTTCTTTCTCTTGTTCCATTTCAGCAATTAACTCTCTAATTGCGCTTCAACGATATCCATTACATCATCTGGATAATTCATTTTCTTCGCATGTTCAAAATATTCATTTTCGTCAAGAACTTGATATGTACGATCTGGATAAAGTTTAACATCCAAATCATAATCAATATTCTTGATTGCTTCTCCATCATAAATGGTTGAGATGCCAAATTGCAATAATAGTAGATACCACTATGACGAATCATGGAGATAACGTTATACCATTTCTTTCTATAGAAGAAACAAACAGCCGGCTCACGTGTTAACCACTTACGATTATCAGCCCCAATCACCCAAGCATGATCTGTAACCGCAACGATTCTATCCTCATCTGCTTCAAGAACAAAAACCCTTTACACCATGTGCGATGTAAACTTCCATCATGTTTAAAACTTTGTATGTATACTGATGAGCCTACTGTTGATGCATGAAAAATCTCCTGTCGTCTGTTATTCATTCTACAACTGATTTCATTTTTCGCAAGCAAGTTCATCGATTATCATCCGTCTCTTCATATAGTTCCAACAGAAAAAGACCTCCATAACGAAGGTCTTTGTTTTACCTATATATTGAATACTTGTGATGCGATTGCGAAATACACCATAATTGCTAGTGTATCAACAATTGTAGTAATGAGTGGTGCAGCCATAATTGCTGGATCCATCTTGAACTTCTTTGCAATAATTGGTAATGTACATCCAACAAACTTAGAAATCATAACAGTAACAACAATCGAAGCCGAAACAACAAACGCTAGATATACATCATGATTTAACAGCACAATTCTAATACCATTTGCGATACCTAGCATTATGCCCACAACAATAGAGATTCTAAATTCCTTGAAGACTACCTTGAAAAAATCACTGAACTTAATTTCATCAATTGCTAGACCACGGATAATCAAAAGTTGAACTCTGAGAACCACAGTTTCCACCCGTGTCCATTAGCATAGGAATAAAGGATACCAGTACCGGCATCACTTCAAAGGCGTGTTCATAGTTAGAAATGATACTACCTGTTAGTGTTGCTGAAAACATCAAGATTAATAGCCAAACAATTCTACTACGTGCATGTTCCCACACAGATGTTGTTAGGTATGGCTTATCATTTGCCACAATCGCAGCCATCTTCTGCATGTCTTCTGTTGTCTCTTCTGTTAAGACATCAATCGCATCGTCAAATGTTACAATACCAACAATGCAGTCTTCAACATCCAATACCGGTAAGGCAATCAAGTCATACTTCTTCATCTTTTTAGCGATGTCTTCTTTTATCATCCCCTGTATATGCATAGATGAATTCTGTTTTTCATGATGTCCCGGATAAGCACATCAGAGTCACTTAACATTAAGCTCCTCGCACTGACGATACCAATTAGTTTACGGCTTTCTACTACATAGCAGGTATACACCGTCTCACTCATCGATACCAACACGCTTGATTTTAGCTAGTGCATCCGCAACTGTCATCTCTTTTGTAAACTCAATGAATTCAACCGTCATGATACTTCCTGCAGTATCATCCTTATACTTCAATAAGTGATTGATATCTTTGCGAACATCATCATCAACTTTATCTAATAGCTGTGTAACTAGATTTGCTGGCATATCAGATAGGAAATCAATTGCGTCATCTGAATATAGTTCATTAATCACGTTTACAATCTCGGTATTGTTAAATGTTTTGATTAGACGATTACGTTCTTCGTTATCTAAATAAGAGAAAACATTTGCTGCTTCTTCTTTTTCCAAAATTCTAAAGAAGATTGCTAGTGTACTATCATCCAACTCGTGGAGAAACTCCGCAATATCAACGACGTTCTGCTTCTTTAAATATTCGTGTAATTCTTTTTAAATTGTTGTTTTGCATCCATTCTAAAACTAATTTCTTGTCCATAATAAAAAATCCTCCCTCATGATTGACTAATACAGCCATCATAAAAAAGGACCTTAATGGCTATATCATTTATTCTTTTTTACATCCGTGTGACACTCACCAGATATATCATCCATAGATATAGCCTCCTCTTGTTTCATTATAAGTCCATGTTCATTTTAATCAACCCTGTGCTATGATTTTTATGAAAAACATTACTAAATGAACAAATATGCTTTTCTAGAAGAAAGCGATCAGATTGCGGTCTCTTCCAATGTAAGTGCATGCATTCAACTAACTTACGAAAAATATTAACTGGGTTGGATTTTACTTTGTTAAAGATGATCAATTGGTTCTTGGACCTTTCCATGAAAAACCTGCCTGCACTGAATCCCTTTTGATAAGGGAGTTTGCGGCAAATGTTATCGTGACAAAAGTGTGCAACGCATTGATGATGTATTACTTTCCTCGGACACATCGCATGTGACTGTGCTAGTCGCAGTGAACTCTGTGTTCCTATTATTGTGAATGGCGAGTGTGTTGGTGAAATTGATATTGATGCTCCTACAACAAATCGTTTTAGCGAAAAGGAAGAAAATGAAATGCTGCAGGCTGCTTATGACATTGCACAAGCATACCTACAGCATCATTGGATTTAACGATATAAATCGTATACCATGGTTTTATCAAAATAACGCATTGCTTCGTCAATTGCACTTGCAGCTGAGAAGAGCATAATCTTGTAACCACCTAACATGGTTTTCTCTAACCATGTTTTTCTTTCGCATCATCTGTCCAACTTTTAGGAAAATATTACTATCCAACTGTAAATCGAGATATTTTCTCCATACATCACCTTCTGCTGTCTTTACTTTTGCACCCTGAATGCCAATTGGTCGACAATCAGAGCGGTACTCAGCTAGATGCATGCATGTTGCAGAATCAAAAATCGCAGCCAATCAAAAAGTACATAGCCTTTTAATTCATAAAGTCTTGCAGTTGGAGATTCATCTGCTAGTGGGAAATGTGTTGATTGGTGATTGCATAACAATCTAGCATATCTACCCCATGCAGAGTAAGAGAATGTTGGATGTGAGGAAGTAATCACACCATCTCGAAGTCTAAAAGTTTTTCAACAACTGATCCCATGTAATGTACATCACTTGTCTTTTGTATCAGGAGCTGGGATTGCTTTCACGAATTTCTTTGTAGAGTGTCGGTGCAACCGCTGGATATTCCCAATCACTTGGCTCACTGTTATCAACTGTTTGTGCTGGCATAAGAATCGTTCCACCGTTTTCGCACAATTCCATTAAACCATCTACGATTGTTCGAGCTCCACCAATTACATATCCGAAACTAGACATCTGTGTATGTACTTCCAAAATCTGATTTCCAGTAATACCAAGGCTTCTGAGTGCTTTAATAAAAACTTTCTTTTGGTTACTGGATCAGAAACTGTCTGTTTCATCTCTGTCATAAGCTTTACTTAAAGTATTCCTTCGCTACTTTCTGTACCAACAACTGCGTTATTGAATACTAATTGAATATTAGATTCGAGGGACTTACCACCTGTGATTTCTGCAATCTTAGCAAGTAAGAATGGTGTGCATTCTTTTCCCTTTGATTCCTAATTCATCCATTTCTTTAACAGCCGTATCAATAACTGCATTGATTGCATCTGCATCCATTGAATATTCTTCAGGGATTGGATTTGTTAATAATACACCACCATCTAAACCAAATTCTCTCTTAGCACGGATGATGTCTGCTGCTTCAGCATAACTTTCAACCTTATGATCAACCTTCAATCCTGATTTACGTGTATAGAATGCAGGAAGTTCATCTGTTTGGAAACCTAATACCGGAACACCCTTTGTTTCAAGAATTTCTAATGTCTTTGGCAAGTCTAAGATAGCCTTAGCACCTGCACAGATAACTGTAACGTTTGTATTCCCTAATTCTTCTAAGTCAGCGGGAGATATCAAATGTAGTTTCTGCACCACGGTGAACACCACCAATACCACCAGTCACAAAGAACTCAACGCCAGCCTTTGCTGCTAAAAATCATTGTTGTCGCAACTGTGGAAGCACCCCAGCTCTTATTTGCTAAGATAACTGGAATATCTCTACGAGAAACCTTAGGAATGCTTTAAGCTGCGCTTACCAAATTCTTCGATTTCTTCTGGTGTCATACCAACAACTGGTTCACCATCGATGATACCTACTGTTGCAGGCACGCCACCATGTTCACGAATAATTGCTTCAACCTTTAATGCTGTTTCAACGTTCTGTGGATATGGCATACCATGTGAAATAATTGTGGATTCTAGCGCGATAACTGGCTTTGTGTTCTGCTAGTGCCTTTGCTACTTCTTCATTTGTTCTTACTTTCATATTGTTTTCTCCTCTATCTTCATATCTGAAATTTTTGCATTCACTTCTACTGTATTTAAATTGCGTCTTCTTACTGCATCTTGTTCAATGCTGATAACAGCCGCACTAATACCAAATCTCATTGATTCTAATGAATCTTTTCCTGCAAGACGACTTGCAACATATGCTCCTAATAAGGAATCTCCTCCACCAGTTGCATTCTCCATATTGATTTGACGATGTAAACCAAATCTTATGTTCTGGTGTTCCTAGCAAGATACCTCGATCCGCCATTGAAATAATAACTTCTTTTTACACCATGCTCGATGAACCAATCCAAACTCTGTCTTGTTGTTTCTTCATCTTTAATCCAAATTCCAGTTAACTCAGAAGCTTCAAACTGATTTGGTTTAAAGATATCTAAGTGATTTAAAACAGACTTCAATCTAGCTGCTTTATGTGCACTGACTGGGTCTGCCGCAATTCTTGCTTTTGCATGTTTTGCGATATATTCAATGCTTTCCATATCTAAATTAGAATCTATGATAATGATATCATCTTCATGCAATGTTTCTAAGATTGGTTGTAACATTTCCGAATCCATATGACGTAAAAATTCTCATATCACTCATACCAAGTTTCATATCACGGTTATTATCTAATAACGCAATATACATCGAACTTGGCAAATCTTCTACTGTCGATGACATGGACACATCCATTCCCAGTCTCTTACAGTCTTCTTTTCATTGCTTGTCCATAGCTATCCCTGAGAAACAGGTCACAAACTTGATATTCTCACCAAGTAGTGCACAAATCTGCGCAATGTTTCTGCCTACTCCTCCATAGGCTATGGAAATCTCACCAGATTAGAATCATAATTTTGTAATGGATCGATACTTGAACCAACAATATCAATATTCGCTCCACCAATGACACAAATACTACTCATGATTGTTCTCCTTTCGTTTGAGATGTTCTGTCCCTTTTAACGCTTCCTCTAAAATACGAGCTTGTGCTGAAATCTGCTCATAAGTATACTCTTCTCTCATTAACATCAAATAAGAGTCCATTAATGCTCGCTTAAGGATAGCCGCATGGTTTGGCTCTAATTGATTCAAATCCATACCATTGGTTGACTCAATCATCATCTGTAGTTGGTACATCTGTTCCATGATTTTCGCTTCTTGTTTTGCTTCCTCAAAAATCATTTCTAAAGTCCACTCACGATTTGTTTGTGTTGCACTCACCATGATACCGCCAAATGGTACATCTGCTCCCTCAAAGGACTCACTCATAATCATGATTTCCTCTTTTGATAATCCATCCATCAAAAAGATAAGAACTATCATATTTCTCATGTATCTCTGAAGAAGATTCCTGCATATTTAAAACTTGCTTGAATCTTTTACTAAGAACATCATCTCCAATCATTATCATTTCGATGCCCATCTGTTCTAATATATCTGCATAAATTTCTGCTGCAGATGCTGATATTCCATAAAAATATTACTTTTTTTCACTAATTACCTCCGTGTTATTTGTGCAATTAATGCATTGCCCTTTTATTTTATAACAATTCCATTTAGAATATACTTATTGAAAGGGGGACCATGCACATGGCTATGCCTATTTATGAATCCGCTGAAGACTATTTAGAAGCTATACTAGTTATTCAGGAGCGTAAAGGAATAGTACATTCCATTGACGTTGCTGAAGAAACTGGTTTCTCCAAAGCAAGCGTAAGTGTTGCAATGAAGAAGTTGCGCGAGAATGGATATATCTCCATGGACAAGGACGGTTCTCTCAAATTACTCACTCCCGGAAAGAAAAATCGTTGAGCGTATTTGGGAAAGAAATCGTGTATTAACTCATTTCTTCATTAGTATTGGTGTTGACGAAGAAACTGCCGCAAGAGATGCGCACAAGATTGAACACGATCTCAGTGATGAGACGTTTGAGAAGATTAAAGAAAAAAATTTGTTGATCATTTTTGAATAATCCGATTCTTCGGATTTTTTTCTTTTTGTCCTATAAAAAGTCCCAACATCTTACCGGGACAATTTTTATTTTATTGAACCGGTATCGTATTTTCTTTTATCCGGCATCGTAGGTTTGAAACCATATTTTTAGCGCTTGCAGTTAAAAATTCAATCCCGAATTTTATGTTTTTATTTTTGTACATAATAGGTAAATCCACCCTTCGCAACTAGTTTTTGCCATATCGTTATAAATTTCTACTTCAATGAAATGAATATGTTTTCCTCGCTTGATATCTTTTGCAATCGCAACCAAGCTTTCAGTATCTGCTGTTGAGCGCAGATATTCATAGTTTGCCGAAACTGTTGGTCCATACCCACCGGCTGAATAGAAGGTACAACCTGCAACGATATCCGCAAAGTTATAACTGATACCACCATACACGCTACCAAGAGGATTAATATCCTTTTTCGTAACCAACATCTGTGCCATTGCATAACCATCATTCATACAAATCATCGTCATATGGAACTTCTCTGCCGCATCCAACAATAAAGGATATAATTGATTATCTAATTCTTTTTAAATTTCGATGATTCTTTTCTTGTAAATCAATCATCATTGACGGTTCGATAATCAACTTATTCTCAACCCGTAGTGCAATCGCAACACGATAATCAAATAGTGCAACTTCTGATGTATGTACTGAATAATTTGTTTTGCTAAAGCAGTCATTTTCCCTTCAGAAATCTGCGTTTTGCAAAATAGGCACAAGTGCATAATCATCTGCACCTTCTGCAATGATATCTTGTTTACCACAAACAAGTATCCTTTTGTCATCTACAGAGATGCGATATGCACCATCAGCAATTCTTTTCAATCTGTATACCCTGATGATTAAACTTATCACCTACCCCTAGTAAATCCGGATTGATTATTTTTGTTTGATCAGTAGTGATATGTAGTTGTACGAGTGATTTATTTGTTTCAGTTGTCTGTAAGATAATATCTGCTTTTACGACTATAGTCTTTTCCCTTATCAGGATTGATATATAAAACCGTATTTTGACTTGAAGTTATGCGACAACTCCAGTCTCCTAAATATAAAAGTTCTGTCATGATTTCTCCCTATTCTTTAAAGCAATAGTTGTCGAATTCCTTTCGTCATTCGAAGTTCAACATCTTGAAAGTGATTGCCAGGATTATATTCGTATGTTAGTTGAATATCTTGTTTTTGTAAGATTTGTATCACTGCATCAAAACAAGCTTTTAACTGTAGCCATAACTTTATTTTTTGCATTGGCTTCTTTATCACCTAAACTCATATATACTTCGCTAGCATGTACTTGGTTTTGTTGCATATATTGTACAAAGTTCAAAAACCAAACAGATGGAGATACTGACGCAATCTTTTGAAATGTATTTGTATGTGTAGATGCCCATAATGTAAATAAACCTGCTAAAGAATATCCACATAGATACACTTGGTTAGACTCTATATTATATTCATCTTTAAACCATTTCCAAAAACCTTCTAATTCAGCTAAAAAAACTTAGCTGCGTTTCCAGCAAAAATCATGTTTGCCAAAAAAATTGCTGGTGCTACTATGGAGACAACTCCCTTGCCAATCATGAATAGATACTGAAATCATACACAATTGATATTCATTAGAAATCTTTTGATATATCTGCTCATAATCCTCAGGATTTGATTCATCAACCAAATACATTAAAAAATATACTAGCTTTTAAATCACCTAATATCGTATAGTTTCTATTTTGATAATGAATTGTTTTCATACTTCTATTTTTACAGAGTTTTTGGATATTAAAAAAAGTGTTACAATCTCCTCTTGCCAAGAAAGAATATAACACTCCATCAAGTTTATTCTCTACATAAGTAGATCTGGTATAAGGCTAGTAACATTGGTATTACGAGTATACAATACGCAATAAAGAAATAAGAATACCAAATACGCAATATGAAATATAGTGCGACCAGTATAATAATCGGAACAATCGCAGCCATAAATTTGAAGAATCCATCTCTACGTGATAGTTCCATGCATTCATGTTCAGAAATGCCATCATACTTGATCATATTATAAGTTTGAATTCCAGTGATACAAGGAATGATATTGATAATGACAATTCCAATCCCTACACCAATCAATGAAACACAAACTAAATAAAACATTGGTGTACTAGCCATATTTGTAAATGGTGACATATTTAACTTCCCAGTTGAATCCATTCCTATCGTTTTAAAGGATGGAGCTTGATTCATCTGGACAAATATATAGGCTGAAATGCTTCCAACTACAGCACCGATTCCCTAACATGATGGATGATAGAACGGTCGTAAAGACAGTAACGATTCTTATTTTGTTAATCTTATTCATCATATCCTCCTGACATGCATAAGCATTTTAAAAGATGAAATTTCATATGAAGTTTCATCTTTATTTTATCACTTATTGTTGTGCTTTTTTTCAAGTTTGCAACTGAAGTTGGACATGTTTCAGGTGTGCATGCACCGTTAGGTCCTAAATCAGCTGAACGATCAATAAATCCTTCTGTATGTAACATATGATGAGCCTTTTCACTAAGTGGAGCATCATAGAACTCGTTATATAACACTTGGATTTCAGGGTTATCCTGTGGAGCCTTGATTGGCTTGAGGTTATCTCTTTCGTACAATGAAGCAATACGAGATTCCTTAGCAGCCTTCACTTGAGGAAGCTTATGACGTGGCATTCCTCCCCCACCAATACATCCACCGGGGCAAGCCATTACTTCGATAAAGTCGTAATGTGTTCCGGTTTCCTTCATATGTTCATAGAACTTACGGAAGTTACCTGTACCGTGAATTGCGGCAACGTGTAATACCTTATCACCGATTTGAACATCTGCTTCACGACTATTTTCAAAACCACGAATTGCGTCAAAACGAATTAAGTTAGCAGGTACATTATCCTTAGTCACAAACTTATACGCAGAACGCATTGCAGATTCCATTACACCACCAGTATTGGCGAAGATAATTCCACCACCGGAAGCTTCACCCATAAACGGATCAAACTTACCATCTTCAAGATTGGCGAAATCTAATTCTGCTTCACGAATCCAACGTGCAAGTTCACGTACTGTAATACAGTAGTCTGAATCACGCATAGCTTCTTCATTCCAATAGTCAGCAGATGAATTCATTTCTGGGCGACGAATTTCTGCCTTCTTAGCTGTACATGGTGTTACACATACAGAAACAATCTTATTAGGGTCAATATTGTTCTTTCTTGCAAAGTAAGTCTTCTCCGTTGCGGCTTGCATAGCGATTGGACTCTTCGCAGTTGAAAGATGTGGAATTAATTCTGGGTAGAATGTTTCCGCAAACTTAACCCAAGCTGGGCAGCAGCTTGTATATTGAGGTAATTGTCCATTACCATTAATTACTCTTTTCAATTAACTCAGAAGCTTCCTCCATAATGGTCATATCTGCTCCAAAGTTTGTATCTAGTACGTAGTCACCACCAAGCTTACGTAAAGCTGTGATCATCTTTCCTTGTACGAATGTTCCGGCAGGCATACCAAATTCTTCACCAGTACCAACACGTACTGCAGGTGCTGTCTGGAATACAACAACCTTTTCAGGATCTTCAATTGCAGCTCTAACACCATCCAATTCTGAACGTTCATTTAAACTATCAAATGGGCATGATACTACACACTGACCACAGTTTGTACAGATTGGGACATCTCCGTTTGTAGTCAAGTCATAGTAGTCGAATACACCGGCATCAATGGAACAAGCACGTCTGCACAATGTACAATTCTTACATTTTGATAAATCTTGGACAATAGAAATATTGTCGGCAGCAATAGGCACTCTCTTATCTAAAAACTGATACTTACTCATGATTCTTCTCTCCTCTATCCACTAATTTGAATTTACCATTATTTAGTAAAAAAAACAATTCTAAGCACAGTAATTCATCCCATGCTATACAGCTTTTGTAGTTTAACATTTTTAATAAATTCAGTCTATAATGAACTTAAAATTAGGAGTTCATTATGAAGACAATTTACTACTATTATGTTCGTCACGGAGAGACCATATTTAATTTGGAAAAACCGCATGCAAGGTATAACAGACTCTCCATTAACTTCCAAAGGAATAGAACAGATTTTGCAAACAACGGAAGCGTTAAGAAACCAGACTTTTAATTCTGCATATACATCCCCTTTACCAAGAACAATTCAAACTGCGAAACTAATCCTAGAGCCTCATCACATGCATGCAAAAATCTTTGACTCATTACGTGAATTTAGTTATGGATCATGGGATGGAAATATTAAAAATGAAAGTGACCCAGAATATCAATATCGTTTTTCAAATGATCTTTTTGATGATTTAGGTGGTGAAAATCCAACAATGATTCAACAGCGTATTCAAAATACTTTTAGTGAGTTACGCAAACTGAGTCACGATCAAGATAAAGTTCTTCTTGTTTCTCATGGAGCATACTTTAGACATCTATTATTTAGTCTTATGAAAGAGAATATTCCTGATGAGCTTCTTCATCGTGAATGCTTAATTGGAAATGGTGGAATTGCTGTTTTTAAGGATGAGGATGGAATCTTCTCACTAGTCGAGGGTCCACTAGACCAAGCGGAGTATATGAATCGACATGCTAATGATTAATTCAAAAAAATACTTGCATGCATTCTATCACTTTCTCTATTGTCCGGTTGCACGCATTTTACAAAAACATGACGCAAATCCGATTCCACCAGAAAAATAGACTTATTGTTTTTTTACAAGTCATAAGCCCGAAGTATACGCACCAATTATCAAGGAATTTGAATTACGAACAGGTATCAGTGTTGAAGTACAAGCTGGTGGCACTACAGAAATGCTCGAAAAAATAAAAAATGGAGAAGATGCAGATGTCATGTTTGGTGGCGATGTTCAAAACTATACATACTATCAGGACTATATCGAACCTTATGTGGCTAGCGAAAGCTCATCTCTTGATTTTCGATATTTAGAACAACATGATAACTACACCCTCTTCTCCCAGCTACCGCTTGTCTTTATCTACAATAATAAGTTAGTTAATAACCAACGAGCTCCACAAAAATGGTCTGATTTTTGTGATGAATCTTGGAAAGGGAAAAATATCATTTGCTGATCCACACACTTCAGGTACGAGCATCTCTATCTTAAATGCGTTCATGACATTGAATGACCCTACATACATTGATAAATTTTATCAACAGTTAGATGGTCATGTTGCCAGTGGAAGTGGAGAAGTCATCCGTGAAGTAAGTACAGGAACACGATTGATTGGAATTACCTTAGAAGAAACCGCAAAAAAGGCAATGTTAACAGATTCAAACATTACAATGGTTTATCCTGATTACCTCTTTGTTATATCCGATGGTAGTTTTCTTGTAAAAAATGCAAAGAATAAAAGATAACGCACAGAAATTTATTGATTTTACAATCAGTAAAGATGCACAACAATTCCTATCATCCACAATGTACCGACGTAGTGTAAGACAAGATATTAATCAACTCACGGCACTAACTGATCTCGCAGATTACCAAAATCTTGTACCATGGTCAAAATTTAGGCAGGAGGAAATACTACAATTATGGGACATTTCTACGAAAATAAACAAATAGAGAAAAAGTCAGTCTGTTCGTATTCGCCTACTCAATCACTTCATTGCGATTTAGGTTGTACCAATTGTACTATGTGGATTTTGTTTGATTTTTCTTGTTTCAAGCTATGACATTCAATACATATGAAACCACTGTAAAAAAAGAGACAAAAGAAATTAGTACAAGCTTTCAATCATTTTTAGATGGAATTGATAAAACTCTTTCTACATTATCATCACACCAAGAATTTCTAAGTTCAGCAGATAGTGAATCCATATATAATACGCTTTATCAGTTAACTAACCCCTATCGAAATTACGCAACATTCTCAATTTACGATCAGAACGGTAATTGTATGTATGCAACATGCGAGCTTGTAAGTCGACCTACTTTACTGGGGAATCTTACATGCATTAGACAATCCATCTAAAGACATCATTAAGCAAGTAGATAGCGAAGACAATCAAATCGTTTTAAATATCGCAACAAAAATAAAACATAATAATAGAACAATTGGTTATATTGTCGCTTCTATCGACAATCAAGATTTCACATATCTATTTAGTAATCAACTCTCTAACGATGAAGGATTTGGAATTATCAGTAAAGAGAATGAACCAGTTTATATAAACACCAGCTTAGGGACGTCTGGAATTTTTAATAAGTTACATCATGCATGGATATCGGGTTCAAAGTATGATGATTACTTTAATGATTATTACATCACAATTCAAAAATATAAGTAATACAGGTTTTAAAACAAATTATTATTCACCCTAAAGTACTTAGTACATCTACGATGCATCGGATGTATCTGATGGTTGGCTTACTCGCTGCTCTTAGTTTTATCGTATGTATTGTTGTTGCGCAAAAGACTACGACCTCTTTTACACAGCCAATCAACCAGATGAATCAAGCAATGAAGCAAGTACAAGAAGGAAAGCTAGATACATCAATTCCTGTAGTACGCAATGATGAATTCGGTGTATTATCTCAAAAATTTCAATATTATGACAGAAGAGCTTTCTAACTTCTTAGAACAAAAAGATAGAAACACAAAGACAATTAGCCGATATCCAAATCGCGATGATGCAAGCACAACTTAATCCCCACTTTCTATATAACACATTAGATACAATCAAGTGGATGGCAAAAGGTGCTAAAGTTGAACCAATTTCTCAGCTTTCACAAAAACTTGCACGCATATTAAGAACTTCTATCGTGAAAAGAACAGTTCATAACAATCGAAGAAGAGTTTCAGATTTGTTCCGATTATGGAGAAATTCAAAATATTCGCTTCCAAGGAAAAATATCAATTCCTATTCGATTGTCCAAAGGAGCTATTATCCTATAAGATTCCTAAGCTGATTATTCAACCCTTAGTAGAGAATGCAATTATTCATGGTTTACGTATGAAAGAGACTGGCGTCATCCAAGTATATGCATGCAAACAAAAATGACGCAATCATCTTATCTGTAAAAAGATAATGGCATCGGTATTAATGACGAAATGATGCATCTAATTAACACGCATCAATGGAATCAAATTGATGGTCATATCGGTATGTATAATGTTGATTCTATATTACGTTTACACTTTGGTGTAAATTCAGGTCTTCACGCACAGCGTTTAGAAGAAGGTGGAACTTTAATACAGATAACACTGCCATATAAGGAGGAGCCATGTACAAAGTAATGATTGTTGATGATGAACTATTTGCTAGAGAAGGAATGGTTCATGATATCAATTGGAATTCACTTGATTTTACAGTTTGCGCAGTTGCCAAAGATGGTATTCAAGCACTCGAAAAAAATATCAAGAAACATTACCTGACTTAATCATCTCAGACATTAACATGCCACTTTGTAATGGTATAGAAATGTTACAGCAATTACGTAATCAAGGTAGTGATGTTCAAATCATCTTCCTAACAGCATATAGTGAGTTCGATTATGCGCGTGATGCATTACGCCTATATGCTGCAGACTACATTTTAAAACCATTTGAAGATGGCACCATTGAAACAAGCGTACAAAAGATTATCCCAAAACTTACTAAGGAAAAAATCCACAAGCGGTTAATGATACGAACCGTTATGTCAAAAAAAGCAATTGAATACATCGAACAAAAATTATGCAAACCCCTAATTTATCCATCTATGAGATAGCATCTTATTTAGAAATCAGCGAAGGACATATTTCACGATTATTCCATAAGGAAACAAACTATACCCTTGCTGGATATATTACGAGTATACGATTAGAGAATGCTAAGAAACTACTTTGTAAACATAACTGTAGAATCAGCGAAGCTGCTGAACAAACTGGTTATACATCTGTTGCTTACTTCTCTTCCCTTTTTCAAAAAACGCTATGGACTAACACCTAGCGAATATCAAAAATCAAAAATCTCTAATATCAGAAATTTAAAAAAATATCATTTTTTTCTTTAATTTAAAAGCGCTTACATTCTCTTTTTATAATATGACTAGATTCATTAATAATCAGGAGGGAAAAAAATAATGAGTAAGCGTTTTTTTATCATCAGTACTCTCGTAGTACTTACCGCATCATTGGTTGGATGCGGTGGAAAAGGAGCTAATAACACTTCCACAAACGATACAGCCAATCAGTCTGAAATAGACAAAATTATCGCAGAAGCACAGACAATGTCACTCGAAGAGCTTGGAAAGAAAGCAATCGAAGAATCTAATGGTAAGACATTCTTCGGCTTAGGTAACTCTAGCCGCGGTAAGTCTGCACTGCCATTATTCATCGAATACTTACAGACAATCGATCCTAGCTACAAATTAGATTTCGAATGGCAACAGCCAAAGAACAATAAGATTTTCGAGCAATTACAAGCTGACTCCCTTAAGGATCAAGGAACATTCGCAATGACTTTTGATTCAGGATGGTAACCAGATTGAATCAAAGATGAATCAAACCGGTATCCTAAAAACATTCATTCCTAAGGAATGGGCAGATGCAAATGGCATAAAAAGCTAGTGACTACAAAGGCTTCCTACCATTACAAACACTAAATAAAGTATTTATGTACAATTCAACAGGCTCCAAGAAATTTACAAACTGCTGGGATTTCGTACGTAAGGATACACATCCACTATTCATGGATATCGACTCAGAAATCGTCGGCAAGAATTTCTTGTATATGTTGACAGAAGATAAGTATGCAAGTGAATTAAAGGATGCCTTTGATAAGCTACCAGCTGACGCAAAAGCGGAATTCCAACCAACAATTGATGAAGTTGCGAAAGATGCTGAAAGCTTTAACTTAGGTGAAAAATGGTAAATATGCTTTTAGCTTGGATCAAGCTTTGGGTAAATGGATACAATGCACAAACAGATGACGGACCAATTTGTACAACACTAACATCCGCATCTGCAACTGATCAATGTGGATTATTGGTATATTCTAAATTACGTTCAATCGAAGAATCTTCAGAAACTTCTGTAAATAACATTAAGGTTGCTGCATATGAAGATGGATATCAAGGAATTGGTGGATTTGGATATTGCCATTACCTATTCTTAACAAAGAATAGCCCACTTCCATGGACAGCTGCTGCATTTATCGCATACATGACATGTACAGAAAAAGGCTTCAGTGCTTGGGGCAAAGATATGGGTGGTTACTCCTCAAATCCAGATGTTATGACAGCGACAGAAAAAGACATTCAATCATGCTCAAGGTGGATATGTTGATGGTGTAGATACGTTCCCATCAAAGGATGACCGTGGATATGATTGGTGGACAACAAAAGGTCATCTCGTATTAGAAGATCCTGAATACTGTGCTTCAGTAGCATTTACTGTTGGTTCTTGGATTGAAACACTAGACAAATTTAACGGTAATACTTCTAAATAAACAAACAGTTATCATGAGGCACCCTACGTGGTAGTTGGGTGCCTTCCATTTTTTTGAAAGGAGACACACCTTGGATACAACAATTTCGAAAAAACGCAATGCGATTTTCTTTAATAAGATTAAAACCTATTTCACGCAACCATTTAATGTGATTCTGCTCATCTTTGGTATCTTATGTACGATTGCAACAGTATCACCTATTGTGGCAATCATTCGTGATACATTTGAGATTCACCCAGGAACAATTGACCAACATTTAACTGGGCAAACATCAGGATTAACTCTCATCAATTACATTGATTTATTCACAAGTAATTTAGCGAAGACAAATCTTTGGACACCGATGGGTAATACTTTAGCACTTGCCATCCTTACATGCATAATTTCAATCCTATTCGGTGGTGTATTTGCTTTCCCGGTGACAAGAACAAATATGAAGTGCAGAAAGTACCTCAGTTCTATATTTATCTTCCCATATATTATGCCGCAATGGACATTAGCGGTTGTATGGCAACATTTATTTAATTCAAATGCGATTACTGGTACATCAAACGGATTACTTGCATCACTATTTGGCATCAACATGCCACTATGGTGGTGTGTAGGATTATTCCCATGTGCCATGGTATTAGGATTACACTATGCACCATTCGCATATATTTTTGATTGGTGGTATCTTCAAGAACATGGATGCAAACCTAGAAGAAGCAGCAACAATCCTAAATACACCTCGTCATAAAATATTGACACGTATCACAATTCCAATGATTAAGCCTGCTATCCTTTCGACAATCTTACTCGTATTTGGTAGCGCAATGGGATCCTACCCAGTTCCACATTATTTAAATTTAACTACCCTTTCTACCAAGTATATTTCATTGAATAGTAAATATACTGGTGAAGCATCTATCTTGGCTGTTCTAATGATGATCTTTGGTATGGCAATTCTCGCACTCAACCAAGCATCACTAAAGAGTAGAAAGAACTATACAACTGTGACTGGTAAATCTGGACAAATATCAAAGATTAATTTAGGTAAGATTGGTAAACATCTAGTGGCATTTATCTTTATTATCATTACGTTCTTTACAAGTATCTTCCCAATTATCTCGTTTGCTTTTGAAACATTCCTACCAAATCCTGGTGATTACTCATTCCTATATACAGGTAACTTCGCTAATCTAACAACAAAATGGTGGATTACAAATGAAAACATCACTGAAAATGGTATGTATGGACAACGTGGTATTTTATTCAACAGCACAATTTGGGATGCCTATAAAGGAACAATCCTTGTCTCAATCGCCTGTGCACTCATTGCAGGTATCATCGGTACTTTAATTGGTTATGCTGTTTCAAAGAAACGCCGCTCGAAATGGGCTAATTACGTAAATAGTATGGCATTCCTTCCATACCTAATGCCGAGTATCGCAGTTAGCGCAGCCTTCTTCATTCTATTCTCAAATAAACATATCAATTTATTTAATACGTATACGTTACTTGTTATTGTCGGTGTGATTAAATACATTCCATTTGCAAGTCGTAACGCATTAAACTCTATGTTGCAATTATCTGGAGAAATCGAAGAAGCCGCAATCATCCAAGATATTCCTTGGATCAAACGAATGACACGCATTATCATCCCAATTCAAAAATCTTCGATCATCAGTGGATTCATGTTACCATTCATGACTTGCTTACGTGAGTTATCACTATTCTTATTACTATGTACGCAAGGATTTATCTTATCAACTACATTAGATTACTTTGATGAAATGGGACTATATGCTTTCTCAAGTGCAATCAACCTGATCTTAATTGTAACAATCATGCTTTCAAACTTGATTGTAAATAAATTAACTGGTGCAAGCCTTGATGAAGGAATTGGTAATTAGGAGGAAAAAATATGCCTGAAATCAAAACTAACAAATATCACAAAAACGTTGGGGTAAATTCTATGCTGTAGATAACCTCAACCTACATATTGAAAACAATTCATTTATTACAATCTTAGGGACCATCCGGCTGCGGTAAAACAACAACACTACGTATGATTGCTGGTTTAGAAACACCTACAAGCGGACAGATTAAAATCGGTGACCAAATTGTTTATGATTCCGACCAAGGAATTAATATTCCACCAAACAAACGTAAAGTAGGATTCTTATTCCAAAACTATGCGTTATGGCCAAATATGACGGTTTATGACAACATCTCTTTTGGATTAAAAAACATCAAAGAAGAGCTTCCAGTAATGGATATTGAATTAAAAACAACTAGTGATGTGATTCGTTCATTACAAAATACAAATAAACTCACACAAATCTTTGAAGAATGTAAAGAGAAGACAGGCAAAATTGACAAGAAACGTCTTCTTCTAAAACTGATCAATACCTATACAATTTCCAAATATACAGCTGAAAAGATCTTCAAGTTCAACTTACATTCATCAAACGCCATCGAACAAGATGCAAAAAAATATATTCAGCAATTTGAAGAGAAAAAGAATAAATTAATTGCTGCACATCAAAGCAAAAAATGAAACTGTAAATGAAAAAGTTTGAAGTTGTAGAAAATGATTCAGTGAAAAAAATAATTCGTAAATTAAGCAATGAAGAAATCGATTTATCTGTAAATCGTGTAGCAAGAATCGTAAAGATTGGTATGTTCATGGATCGCTATCCTGCTGAACTTTCTGGTGGACAACAACAGCGTGTTGCCATCGCTCGTACCTTAGCACCTGAACCACAAGTTCTATTTATGGATGAACCATTATCAAACCTTGATGCAAAGTTACGTTTAGAAATGCGTTATGAATTACAGCGATTACATGTAGAAACTGGTTCAACATTTGTATACGTTACACACGATCAAATGGAAGCAATGACACTTTCAACAAAGATCTGCTTAATGAATAATGGTTTACTACAGCAGTATGATTATCCATTATCACTCTACAACAAGCCAAACAACCTATTCTGTGCTGACTTCGTTGGTAATCCATCTATCAACTTCTTGGAGGCAAAAGGAAAACAGAATCAAGATGGAACATTTACTTTCACAGTATTAGACAATAAGAAAGCAGTCTTTACACCAGAACACAATTTCAACTTGCAGGAATGGTTTGAACACCGTGATGCAGAAAAACATTCTAATGATCTTGATGAAAAATCTAGCACTAAGGTTGAAAAAGAGAATAAAGATGAAGTATTCAAATATCATATCCAAAAAGTTAATGAGGACTATATCAGCGATGATGATGTAATCATTACTAATGAGGACTTCATCTTAGGTATCCGTCCTGAAAAGATTACAGTTGATGTAAATGGTAAGTTAGATGCAGCAGTTGATGGCTCTATGCCTACTGGTATGGAGTCAACATTAAAAACTTAACATCAATAACTATCTTCTTACATCTGTCATCTTTGGTAATCAATCATTCGTCATTGGTGACCGAGTTCATATCACAGTTCTACCATATGACATTCTTCTATATGATAGAAAAATCAGGAAAAACTCATCGCTTCTGGTTCAGTAACAATTCAATAAACGTAATCGAAGGTCAGAAAATGGCCTTCTTTTCTTTTAAAAAAGTACTGAACTTCTTACATTCAGTACTTAAAACTTATCTTCTGTTTTTTTCAACATCAACTCTTGCCATCACACCAAATGGAACAATCACACGTGGTGTAGCGTGACCCACATTCAGGTTCCAGACAATTGGTAAGTTCGGGTTATTTATAACATCTACCAGAATTTCCTGATATTCCTTTGTATACATCTCATCCATTGGTTTTCCAACAAGAATACCATGAATAACATCAAAGATACCTGTATTCTTTAAAGCCTCTATCATGTGTCGATACTTTTTCGGGAGTTGGTTGTTCTTCGCTAGATTCCAATAATAATATCTTTCCCTTCCAATCATTTAAATCAGGAAAGAGATCATATTTTTCTGCATAGTTCAACAGAATCACTATGTCTTGTTGTATCAAAAAAATATCATATAAACTATCGATACATCCACCTAATATCTTTCCTTGGAATACTCCACTACCTTGTAATAATTCAAATCCTTGATTTGCATGCATGATGCGTTTTGTGCCAACAGCTTCAGCACTATAATCACTACGTTCCTCATACCATACATCACTTGGTGTTATTTCGTGGATTGTCCCAGTTTCTAATAATTCCAAGAAATACTTCTCAGTGTATGGTAACATCTCTTCATCCAATTCACATACATCCGGAAGAAATGCTTTGTCCATAAAAATGTATTGAGACCTACTTTATGTAACATCAAGTGATTAAAGGTTGTATCGGAAAAACCAAGAAATATCTTTTCTTTTACAGCATTTTTAACTCATCGTGCTCAAAAAAAGATACGGTAGTAAACGATACGTATCATCACCACCAATTGCACAAAGTATCATATCAATTGAATCATCTTGAAATGCATTTAACAAATCACTTGCTCTATCCTCTGGGTGTTCAGAGATATATTTCAATCCTTTTGCATGCATGTTCCATGAATTTCACTTGAATGCCAAGTTTTTTTCTAAATGTTCTAGCCCACTTTTTACTTCATGTTGTACAAAAAATCTTCCCCTAGAATGCCACTAGATAAACTGACAATCCCTGATTGTTTTTACCTTCTTCATAGTACTAACCTCATATTATTTTTTTAGCATTATAACATAAATAAAAACACAGTAGAGTTTCTACTGTGTCTTTAAACATTAATTATTCACCCTTTTCAAGAGCTAGTGTTCTAGTTGTTAAATCACAAACCTCAGCTGGTCCATAGTACTGAATCGCTCCTGGGTATGTGTAGCATGTTTCCTTAGCCCACTCTTCTCTGTGTGCTTCAAAGAACTTGAATGGCTTACCATCGAGTTCAACAAGAGCCTTTCTGATTACTGGCTTATCTTCACCATGTCTTCTTTCGATGTTCATCATCTTTGTGATTGGCATACCACCAGCTACCCATTCATCAGCTGACTTAGATAGGTTAGAAACCTTTGATAGATATCCATTGTATCCATATTGGATTAACATGAATGCATTGTAACCCTAATGAATAGCAGTAGTCTGCGTCGAAGTTAGATGGGAATGCACATCTTCCTTCATAACCGAAGAAGTGGTGTAATGCATTGAACTTACCCTTGTAAGTACCTGCAGCCTTTCTTTTCTTCTAACCTAGCTTTCACGATAGCAGAGAATAACTTCTCAGATTCAATGAGAGATACCTGTACATTTCCGTGTGGGTCTCTTTCTAAGAATAACTGCTGTTGATTCCTTCTGGAAGAATTGCAAATACTGCCATTGCTTCCTGAGATAATCCTTTTTCAATAAATGCATACTTTTTCTTTCCAGTTAGGTAAAGCATTGAATGCTTCAGCCTTACTACCAGCAAGTAATTCATTAATTTCAGCGATTAATGCAGAGAACTCTGGAACGAATTCAACTACACCTTCAGGGATAATTGCTACACCGAAGTTCATACCCTTAGCAGCTCTAGCTTCTACAGAATCAGCGATATAGTCTGCAATCTGTGATAAGGACATCTTCTTTTCAGCAACTTCTTCAGAAATTAAGCAAACGTTTGGTTGTGTCTGCAATGCACACTCTAGTGCAACGTGAGAAGCGGAACGTCCCATTACCTTAACGAAATGCCAGTACTTCTTAGCAGAGTTAGCATCTCTTTCGATGTTACCGATAACTTCGCTATATGTCTTAGTAGCTGTATCGAAACCGAATGAACATTCAATATCTTCATTCTTTAAGTCACCATCGATTGTCTTAGGGCAACCAATTACCTGTACACCAGCATCATGAGCTGCGAAGTACTCAGCTAAAACAGCAGCGTTTGTATTGGAGTCATCACCACCGATAATAACAATCGCTGTGATACCATGCTTCTTACAAACTTCAGCCGCAACTGCAAACTGCTCTTCTGTTTCAAGTTTTGTTCTACCAGAACCGATGATATCAAATCCACCAGTATTTCTATACTGATCGATATAAGCATCATCGAAAATTAAATAATCATCTTCAAGTAATCCACTTGGACCCTTCTTAAATCCATATAATACATTTTCTGGATTAGTTGCCTTTAAAGCATCATATAGACCGCACACTACGTTGTGTCCACCAGGTGCCTGTCCACCAGAAAGGATAACACCTACAACCTGTTTCTTAGCTACGGATGTATTTTGTCCCTTTTGGAATGTGATTTCCTTCTTACCATAAGTATTTGGGAATAAAGCCTTGATCTTTTTCCTGATCAGCAACGCTTGTTGTCTCTTCCCTTCCAAAACTGAAATCTCAGAGATACCGTTTCTTAGCATCTTTGGAAGCTTTGGTGCATACTGATATCTAGCTTTTTGTAGTGGTGATAAATCTGTCATATTTTTTTACTCCTTTTTCGATTTAAACCTCATTACTAGAATACCACAACTTTTTGAAATAAACATACAGAAGATTCGCTTGTTTTCTTGGGATTCGAGCATGATTTTAAAAATTGAATACTGATATAAAAACATCGCTATTACGCGATGTCTTAAAGATTTATATTTGCTTTTGAATATACCTTACAACTTTTGTTAGTTTACTCTTCTTCCACTTTCCATCTTCAGCCGTTTTTGGCAAGTGGATAGATAATTTGAAAGTCTAATGCTTCTCCTTCTACACGTCCACTACGTTTAGGATTCAAGAAGTTTTCTTCCCATTTCTGTTCATTTGCATTTTGATATTCTTTTGGATTCAAGTAAACCAACTGTCGTTTATACGCAGAAACCATCATCTTAGCCGCAAGTGCTTCTAAGTTTCTATACTCTTCTTCTTGTACATCCACAAAGATATCAGGCAATTTTTGCAGTACGCACATGTTCTAACTCGCGATTGATACGAATACCGCAAGCATCCCAAGTAAACTTCTTTTCAGTAAAGTTGATTTTAACTAAGATACCATGCTCTGTATTGTATTGTGCACGTTGATAATCTGTATCAAAAATAAAATTTCCAAGGGAATAGAAAATCACTTTATCCCCAACAGTCTCATAATTCATTGGTACATGCGGATGATGTGACACCACAACATCTGCGCCCATCTCTAGGAATTTATGATAACGATCTCTTGTATAAGAAGAAGGTAATGATGTAAACTCCTCACCACCATGGCAAACAATCACGCACCAACGGCAAGTCTTTTTGATTACATCAATGTTTTTTTCTGAATGCGTTCCATATCATTCCAAAGAAGACATCCAGCTCGATTCGTATCAGCCGGTTTGCAGCCTCGACGATATCCAACACTGAATAAACCAATTCCACCAGCTTCATCAAATAACAATGGTCTAGCAGCTTCCTGAATATTCATACCTGCCCCAACTGTTTGAACGTGATTCTCTTTAGCAAGTTTTAAAAGTTTGTGCTACACCTTCTTCACTAGCATCTAAGATATGATTGTTACATAAACCCCACACATCTGCATGCATGTTATTCAATACTTTGATAGCCTTAGGATTCATAGCATGAATCAGTTGTTTAACACCAGATGTATCATCTTGTGGTGGCAGGTCAATGAGTGCTCCTTCCACATTTGCCACAACATGGTCACCGCTATGCAAAAAACGCAAAACACCATCTGTAATCAGACGTTTATCTTCCCATTTTTTATCCATGTATTTATCAAAGCCAATATCACCTGTAAATACAAATGAACTCTTTTTTTTCATCTCATCACCACGTTACTTATCTTCCACATCATAGTATAAGTTTAGTTCTCTTTCAATTCTAATCCTTTATTAGCAGATTATTCATCTCAAATTGTAACTGTCGCAAAGATACTGTTCTGTCCTTTGATTAGTCTCGAAACCAGCTTCTTCATAAATTCTGATTTCTTCCTTTGCGTTTACATCAACCAAGGTCATCATTGTGTTTATTCCATTCATTTGAATGGCTTTTGATAAGAGTGCTTGTTCATATCCTAAGTTTTGATACTCAGGTAATACAATTAAACTATATGGCTCATTTTGTTTGTATGTATATGTAACATCTAAATATCCAATTAATTGTTCGTGATTGATTGCTAAGAATACTCTAAAACGGTCAAATGCAGATAACACCTTCTCTGCTGTCCAGTAAGTTTCCTTAACGTGCATATCAATATATGCCTGTTTCCACTGTTCACTATAGAGTTGTATATCTAACGGATATTGTTTATGCGATGAAAAATCTAGCAATCATACGTTGCTGTTCACTTTCAAATTTCGCATCTTTGGAAACAAGTATATTCTTGAGCAAGACATTCTTAGGATTAATAACAAAGTCACAACGATATCCTTTATAATTTTTCTCCAAATATTGAAACAGTTCATTGTATGCATGTTTAGACTTTGATAAACCAATGATTATTTTCAATATATTTTTCGGTTGGTAAAAATCAGTAATACGAATATCCCATCCGTATTACCACCATCAATATTTGTATATACATGTTGGTCTCTTCTCTCAAATGCACTATATAGATTGTTATTATCATACAGATAATGCGGATCTACATAGTTTTCATCACTACATATTTCATTGATGAATGCTTCATAACTATCCAAAGAAGTAATTTCTTCCAACATTTTTGGTTCCTTTCTTTTATAGATCTCTATTTTCTAATGAATTCATGATCAACATTTTTCGTTTGTATCATCCGAAATATATCTTTCAACACGCATGTGTAATCATATTTATCACGCAACTTCGCAATCTCTAACATCATTGGCGATGCGTGATGAAAATCAATTGATTCCTGATCCTTCTAAGAATCAATTAACAATACTGTTTCATCATCATTTGCAGGATAGAAATATTCATATCGTAAGTTTCCATTTTCTTCACGAATCTTCTTTTGTTAATCCACTAGATTCCATCTCATTAGCAAAACTTTCTTGTATTTCCATTGATTCCTGTATAGTAAATATTGATTGTAGTACTTATTATGTATCCTCTCTTGAATTCATTACAATCATTATACCTAAACTTCCTATATTATAAAAAAGTATTTCATAACTGAAATACTTTTTAAATATCTACTAATTTAAACGTAAGTGAATTACCATAGTTCGTTTTAATCTATCCGAAAAAAACATCACTATCTTGGATATCAGTTTTAATCCACTGCATTGTTTCAAAGCATCCGCAAAGAATCCACTCACACTTACTAGCTTCTGTGTTTGTATCTTTTGCGAATTCATATGGATTATCTATCGCAAAATACATCTCTGCATTCACATTTCCAGTTCTTCGAACAAATATATTTGCACGCTTTAATCCAATACTATCTGTCGCATCAAATACCATTTCACATTTTGGAATTCTTTTTTATTTGATGAATAAAATGAATGATTTTATCTTTGTAAAATATTGAAATACACCTGCTAAAACAATCAATGTATGTTTAGAGGTATCTAAGTATTCAGCCCACTCCATCGAGAACATATCACAAACCGATGAGCATCTCATTTTTACCATGACCAAGAAGTTTTTCTCTCACTGCAATTACATGTTCCAAATCGACTTCATAGAAGTTAGAAATATTATTTCTAATGCGGAAATATGCTGTTTCTAAACCTGCACCTAAAAACACAACATTGCATGCATGGTTGTTTTCTAAAAATGAAATAATCTTTTTATCAATCATCTGCTGTCTACAGACACTAGCCATATTGAAATACTCAAAATGTATTCTGTGCAATTTTCTTTAGAGAGATATGATTCTCAAGCACTAACGCTTTTTCATCATAAAAAAATATTCAGGGAAATCTCTTTAGATGCATATATTCTCGCATATAAAGGAATGTACAATGTATCTTCTACTCCTTGTAAGGAACTTGTATCATTCATGACTTTTTCCCTTTCCATGGAATACAACGGTTTACGCGTTGAAGGTATTGGATATACTCTTGTCCATATAAATCTTCTAACCATTTTTCTTCCGTTGACTTCATTAGTACAGTCATAAACCTCAGTAAATAATTGGTAATAATAATAATATTAGATTGCCATAAATCAATAGGACTCCTGTACATACAAACATAAATGCACTATATACTGGATTTCTTACATATGCATAAACACCTCGTAGTTACCAATTGATTTTTAATGATATGTGCATCAAGTCTATCGATTATAACTGCCTTTTACCCATAGAATAATTCCAATAATAAAACATAAAATACCGATTAGGATAAATATCCATTGAAAAATTAGCAAATGTAATGACAGGAATAATTCCTGTAGCAGAAAGAGTAATACTGATGATAGTCATCAAAAATAATAGTGACGACATACAACTCACCCAACACCCATAATTGGTAGATGACCCTTTTTCCATATTTTCCATCCTCCATCAATTAAAAAATTCTAGTTAGTTATATCTAACTAGAATTTTAGCACTTCTCGTCAGTACGTTTCAATATTAATTAAAAGGTATAGATATTATTTTTTTCCTTGAAAGATCTTTATCCAAGGAATTCCAAACTTTATCTAATAGAGAATGGAACTGTTTGCTTTCTTCTTCACTCAAGCTAGATAGCAAGATAGATTCTGTTGATATCATTCCTTTTCTAGCATTGGTGATTGCCGCATGTCCTTCTTCTGTAAGAGTAATCACCTTTTCACGTTTATCCTTAGAATCAATGCGTTTTAATAAGCCCTTTTTCTCCATACGCTTTACAAGTCCACTTGCCGTAGGCTGTGCAACATGAAGTGCATTTTGATATCTTGCACGGTCTGATATCCATCTTTACTATGGCGGAAAAGATTCAATAACCATCAGTTGAGATAATGTTAAACCTCCTTTTACCAATAATAATTCTGTCCGCTTTTCTAACACATCACTTATCCAGTGAATATACTCACCACAATCTATTTTTTTCTTTTTCATGTAAAAATGATATAGCACGCTATGTATATCGTCAACAGTTATAATACGAAAAAAAGAAGCTTTCACAGCTTCTTTTTATCAATCTATTTTCAGCAAATCTACAACTTTTTATATTTTTTTATGAATATTAATGTACGTTAGTATTAACAAAAAGTAGTCCAACTGTACTATCAAACAGAATTATATTACCACCCGTTTTCATATCATTTAAAACCTACAATTGTCCCTACCCAAAGAGATAAAGAAAAATACAATCCACATTATTCCATTTGCATGGTTATATGCACGAACATCTGTAATATCCTCTTCATGAACTGTATCACCAGCCCAAAACCACATAGGTTTTCTTTTTCTGTTCCATGCATATATCCCAATGCATGTAAATAGAAGACTTGAAGGAATCATTATACTTTACCATATTAGATTATCCATATCTATAACCCTCCTATTAGACTGTATCCCAGAAATCCAATGAATATATCTAAATATAATATACTATTTCATAATAAAAAGGCAGAGATTTTATACTCCACCCTTAATCAATATTATTTATTATGAGATTTACTACGCTTATGAAAAATCTTCATCAATGCGTTCTTTTTCCACTCTCATTCACAAAGTTACATTTTCTTAATGTACCAATTGCTTTCACCAATAACCTCATAATTTAATGCAGTACCCTACACTATCACAGTTGAAATTTCTACTGCTCTACTCTCACCAATCCCTAAGTGACTAGCCACATCAATTGCATCAATATTGGCACCCAAGAACATAAACTCCCAGCCATACTTTTCTTTTTGTAATTCTATTAGTTGTCTTACCTTGCTATAATCATAGCTATGACTAGAATTTTTCCATGCCATCCGTTGTGATGACAAACATCGTATGCTCTGAATATCTTCTTTACGCGCATACTTATGAATATTCATAATATGGCAAATCGCATTACCTACTGCATCTAAGAGTGCTGTAGATCCTCCTGTAACATAATCTTTCTCTGTCATTGGAAATATTTCTTTTACATCGACTCTATCGTGAATCACTTTACTTTTGTGATCAAATAGTATTGTGGAAATCAGGGCTTCCCCTTCCTCTTTCTTCTGTTTTTTTCAATCAAGGAGTTAAATCCACCAATCGTATCCTTTTCAAGTCCATGCATCGATCCACTACGATCCAAAATAAATACTAGTTCTGTTAAATTCTTTTTCATACACTTACCTCCTAAGGTGATTACCTTTTGTATGGCTTTAGTGTATCTATATATTTAGATGTAATGGTCACCTGCAAAGCGACATTTTTATCCACCAATTAAACTTTTGGTCAAACGCAAATAATGCTTCATTGATTTCATAGACATTATAATTACCCTGTTTCACAAAGTATTCGATAATCAAATCAAACTTACTAGAATGTGATAATGCAAACCCAGCCTTTGCAAGCATGTCTTGCATTTCCTCTAACGATAATTCTAATGCTAAAGCAAATGCTATCACTGTAGGTTTAGACGGCTTATATAATTTATCAGAACGAATCTTTGAAAAGAGTTTTCTATCGATGTTTGCTTTCTTATAACACTCCGCATCACTCATACCACTCGTCAATTTTTTTCTTAATAACATTTCTGAAAAACTTTCATCAATATCATTAAGCCACCCGTTATTGATTTCTGTTCAGCAGAACTTAATGGTACTGACTCTTCTTTTTAAACATGCATGCTCAAACTCTACAAATCTAGTTCTTTGCAAAGATAAAGAATCAGAATGCTCATCTACATATTGATCATCAATGTATGATTTGATATCAGAATATAATTTGTCTCCTATTTCATATGTTTTACGATCAAAAAATTACAAGATATACCATCATCTCATTATCTAATAGAAACTTTCCAATCTGTTCAACTGCAACTCTTAATGCTTGCGCTTTTGGATACCCATAAATTCCAGAAGATATAAGTGGAAATGCTATAGATTTACAACCGTATTCTTTTGCAAGATTTAGAGAAGCTATATAACATGATTCAAGTAATTCTTTTTCATTATGACTTCCATCAATCCAACGTACTCTACCGTATGGATAACATAAGTGCATGGTAATTGATACCCTTTTGGTAATTTTAGCAGCACCTGTTTCACACCCATTTAGCAACTTACATTCCGCAAGTAATTCAGGGTCCAGCAGCACGATGAATACAACCATCTACTCCACCTCCACCTAAAAGAGAATTGTTTGCAGCATTGACAATTGTATCAACCTTCATTTTTGTAATATCATTTCGAACAATTTGCAAAGGCATAAGAAACCTCCCTGTTAATAAAAACTTTTGTGCATATAAACTTTCTTATATTCTACTTCACTTCATATTATTTTTGTATAAAACTTTACAAATATCATTTATCAGTGTACTTTTTTAAAAATACGATATTCATTATATTCATAAAAAAAGAGCCATGTATTTATGGCACTATAAAATCAGTCGGGGTTGAAGCGACCCTTATAAAATTACTCGGGGGTCAAATTTTGACCTCTTTTTACAACTCGGGGATACCCTATAAAAATCTCACGGGGTATGCCATTTATATTAAAAAAACTCCTATGCTAAAATTCAGTCTTGCAAGTGATTGAAATTAAACATAGGAGGTGCCAAATGGCTATAAATGATTTTTATCATATCCACACTTAATGTTAGTGACGATATGATTTTTCAATTGATACACATAAATCATCTGACAAATTACACATCTTAATAAAACTGAATGATACTCACCCCTACCTGTCCCTGTTGTGGAGGTAATACAAAAAAATAAAGGACTATTCTTCGTATAGCTATAACCACCTTTGACGTTGCAGGGATTCCATCCATCATAGATTGGAAAAAGAAGACGCTATGTCTGTAAAGAATGTGGGAAGTCCTTCTCTGAGCCAAGTCCATTTTACCAGAGAACTTCCATCAGTCATACGCAGTACTCAATGCGATTGCCTTGGATCTACACAACATTCTGTATGACATACAAGGATATTGCACATAAATACCATGTATCCAATACGATTATACAATTATACGCAGATAGTTTCATCCGAGCACCCTAGATTAACACTTCCTGAGAACCTTGGCATCGATGAGATATCTTCTTCTATGGCAAAAATATGGTGGTTCATACTTATGTGTATTCGTAGATAACAATCACAGGACATTAAACGAGATACTGCCAAATCGTTCAAAAGTGACACTATCGAAACACTTTTGAAATGATTCCACAATCGAGAGAGACAAGGTAAAAGTATGTGACGATTGATATGTGGGAACCTTATAGAGATGTGTAAAAAGTACCCAAGACATTGCGAAATAGCAGTAGACCCTTTCCATGTTATCAAACACCTTACAGAGTGCTTTACACGCATGCGTGTAGGAATCATGAATCAGTGTGTCTACGACAGTCCTAGTTACTATTTGTTGAAGACCGCATAAGTTATTAGAAACTGATTCATCTCGACCTCGATAACGAGCCAAGATACAACTCAAAAATTTCGTCAGAAGATGAATTACAGGGACCTTTTTCAACATGTTGTTGGAGATAAGTCCTGATTTAAAGCTTGCGTATGAATTAAAGGAACTATATAGAGACTTCAATAAACGCTGCTCTTTGAAGAAGCGGGTGCACAACTTGATTATCTGATCGAACTATTTGAACACTCTAAGTTAGACTGCTATAAGGAATTTATATCTCTACTGAAACACTGGAAACCAGAAATTATCAATAGCTTTTAGAATCACTTTTATGATGATAGACGACAATCCAATGCATTAGCCGAAAAACATCAATCAGAAACCCGATTACTAATCGAGGTATCCAATGGATATACAAACCTAGAACGTTTTCGTGCACGTGCACTATACTGCCTTAACGACAAACTATTCTATTGCTTGACAACATGTCTGTATTCCAGAAAAACGAGAACACAAAAACGTGGTACATATACCAAATATCTCTCTGATACACTAATTAACGACTAATAAACTGATACTATCAATTACTTGCATATACAAAAGGATGACTACATCAGAATGCCACTACTAGCACTCTATAGTCATCCTATTTTACTATTCAAAACCCATTACTGATTTTAGAGCAGAGTTTAATGAAACCCCCGACTGATTTTACTTAAGCGTATTTATAACATGACTCTGTTCACATCTATTTTTTACTTACTCTTCTTGAAGCATAGGAACCAATCTAAGCAATATTGATCTTCAGATTGATTTTCCATACGTTCTCTAGCAGTACCACAACTTCCAGCTGTTGGAACACTCACATCATCACCTGGACGCCAGTCTGCAGGTGTAGCACAATGGTCTGAATCTGCTTTTTGAAGTGCGAGAATAATTCTCTTAATTTCATCAAAGTTTCTTCCAGTTGATAGTGGGTAGTATAAAATTGTACTGAATCTTGCCGTTAGGGTCTACTACGAATACAGCACGAACTGCTTGTGTATTAGAAGCATTTGCTGAATCATGCCATATTTATTAGCAACTTCCATGCGGATATCTTCAATCAGAGGGAAAGTAACATTCACATGCTTCATATCCTTCCATTCAAGTTCTTGGATTCTACGTAACCATGCGATGTGTGCATAGAGTGAATCAACTGAAAGACCAACCAATTCAGTATTAATTGCTTTGAATTCATCAATCATTGAAGCAAATGTCATAAACTCTGTTGTACATACTGGTGTAAAGTCGGCTGGATGTGAAAAATAGAATTACCCATTTTCCTTTGTAGTCTTCTGGGAAGTTAATCTCCCTTGTGTTGTAATCGCCTTTAAACGCAGGAGCATCTTCTCCTATCAAAGGCATTCTTTCTCTAATTTCTTCCATATTCAAATTCTCCTTTCATATTTTTGAACATGTATCTTTGATTAATGATATTATCTGCTATAATTTACATAAATCATTGTATTATTTGCGATAAAAATAGGAGAAAAATTCTATGGATACGATTATTTTTCAAAATGAAAGTTTACCCGTACAGGTAGAACTTGAAAAATGTAGCTTTGCGTGAAATGCATAGTGAAATATTTCATTTACACGATAATGTTGAAATTATCGTCATAAATAGTGGGACTGTAATATGTTCGGCAGGAGAAGATAACTTTGAACTTCGGGCAGGAGATGTTTGTCTGATTAACCATAAACAAATGCATAGAATCTGTGCAAATGGCGAGGCTAGATGTGCTTATAAAGTATTAAATGTTGGTGTTAGTCTTCTAATGCAAAAATCCACTCATCTATCAAAAAAATATCTAAAAACCTATGATAGAGGATAACTCTTTTCTCACATATTAGTTTTTGATGGAAATAGTGGTACTGCTGCTAAGATTGCGGAATTTATCACAGATATTGAAGAGCTTCAGCATACCTTACCGAGTGGTTATGAGTTACGATTAATCGCTCTACTACATCTTTTATTCCATGAAATATATCTGACATATGTTAACGAGCCTAAAAAAACCACCGATGGAGAATAACGCATTTATTCAACAAAAAAATGATTGAATATATCTACAATCACTTTAACGAAGAAATTATTTTTAGATGATATCGCTCACGCAGGTAATGTAAGTCGTAGCCAGTGTGCAAAGATCTTTAAGAAATATGCTCATCTATCCCCAATGAATTTCTTAAATAAACACCGCTTAGAAATCAGTCTTCATTTACTACGTTCTACCACAAATAGTGTTTCAGAAATAGCACAAAGTTGCGGTTTCTTTGACCAGAGTTATTTCAATAGACTATTCCTAAGAGAATATGGTTGTACACCACTTGCGTATAGAAAGAGTGGATGGACTACACCATCTATTTCTTGACGATATATAACCAATTTAGCGTAAACAAATCAATAATTAACACTCCATATAAAGTTTAAATTTTAGGTGTTTGAAAGGTACCCTAGCAATCATTTTTTTGATTAAATGGGTTCCTTTTATTTATGTACAACACTTCCTCTGTGCAAGAATTCCCAGAATTGAATTAAGATTATTCATAAACAACTTTTACTACTATTTTTGAACTAAATATATGTTATCCTGATCAAAACAAATTTCTGCAGTATGATTATAAATACGATTCATCTCATTTAATTTGTTTATTATCATTCCAGTTCCTCGGATTATTTAATAACGCAAAATCATAAACTGACTTTGTTTTTTTAACTCCGATCCATTATTTATGATCTTCTCACCATTATCTTGTAGAAATTCATCAACTCTACCTTCTTTTACATACGGAATGTTCCTATAACTTTTCCCAAGGGATTTACCTGCTATTCCAACACCTTTTAAGCACATATGACTCTACTACAAATCTACCTAGTTTTTTTCTAAATAGATTGAACTTCTATCGAATAGATCCCTATATTGAAATTGTCTGTCCAATATCTCTGCTTTAACCCCATTTATATATGTTTCCTTAAAATTTCCACTTAACATAATCTCCATAAACGATGATAAAGAATAGCAGTATAACGATAGACGATAATATTTAAATTTTTTTCTCCAAATTATTATAAATTTTATTAATATCACTTTTGGCTTACTAGTATTTTTCTTTTTCTAGTAGCATTTCAACTTGTTTCTGATAAGTGAGCATATTCTTCCTGGCTACTCTTTGAATATCTAACATTTGCTTATGATTACTTGTTACAAAGTGATCGTTATCCCAGTTCAACGTATACTTTTTCGCCGTATTAATTAAAAGTTTCAATATCTGCTTCTATTTCTGATTCTTTTTCAAATTGTAAGAATGAAATAATTTGCCTCTCCATTTCTTCAATTTTAGACAATTCTTTTCTGAATAGAATATAACGCAGCTGCCATCATCATCGTAGAGGGATTAATTTGCTTATTAATTGTCTCTATGGTACCGGAAACAGAACTAACTTCAGTAAGTTTTGCTAATTTGGAGGAACCTTTTCAACGTTGTCATTTGCACCCCTAGAAATTACCATCTTTAGCAAGTTTAAGAATATCACCTTCTGTAGCATTAACAACTCTATATAAGCCATCCGTAGCGAAAAGATATATTCTGTGTAACTTTATTTAATGCTGGAATCATAGAAGATATTACCGTGCCTAAGGCATTTATTTCTCGCAATTGGAACACATATTGTGTTCTCTTGTATATTCGTAAGTCTAGTATCTTCTAATAACTTAGATGCATCTGCAAGTAAGCCTTCATTGACTGGCGTTTTTCTGGATTTCTTCTTTTCTTTTTTTGATTATCTCATTCATATACAATTCCTCTATTATTAATATAATTTTTTATAATACAATAATTTACATTTTAATTTTTGCACTATTATTATACAAAATAAAAATTAGGATTCTGTAGAGAATTTATTATTCATACAAGATTTTTTTCGACACAGTATAGCAATGCTAAGTTATGAATATATAAAAACTAGGATTTTTTTATATGTTCTAGAATAGACAACAATTTGTACAACGACACATACAAGAATTAATACTGTGATGTATGCCAACATTTGTGTCATATCTAAATAACCATCAAATAATCTAGCTTTAAATGAGAATAGTTCTTTGATGCTTGTCACAAACATTCCTTGATCAACTCCATCTAAAGTTGTATTCATATGCTCTAGTAATCCATTGATTAAGACATTTCTCAATACAATTGTAATCTGACTTGCAGGAAAGATATTGCATATAGTTTGTATAGCTTCAGAAAACTGTGAGATAGGAATATATGCACCAATGATAAATCCCGAAACTGCAGATAATAAACCAAAAGAATGCTCCACTAGCACTAACAGATTTAAGGAACAGTACTACAATCATGAAAATTGAAGTACGTGAAATAGAACCTAACGCTACAACACCAAATGCTTTTAGAATATCAATTGCTCCTAAATATATATCACCATGCATGCAAATGGTAACTAAAGCCAACCGCAAGAATAATACCAGTTAGAATCACTGAAGAAAAAGCAGCGGATACAAAGTAAGATAAAATAATCTGTCCTCTTTTCAGTGGTGTTGCAAGGATATCGTAATCCACCTTGTTTTCTCTATCTTTTACAAGAGTAATCAAACAGTTATAAGGTACAGTTATCATTGCGGAACCTAGAATCCCTGTTAACAAGATTAGATTTTGCAAACATGTCTTTATCATTTGTATCAATGAGTGAAGATAAGCACGGGAATTGATTGATTGCACTATCCATCGCACTTACAAATGTATCTTTTAAGAATAATAAATATAATGCTAGTACAATCATTGATGTTAGTAATGAAAAATAGTATTGATTGCTTATCTTTAAAAAATAATAATAAATTTCTTTTTGTCAGTCCTAAAAATCCTCTCATGTTATTCACCAAGCTTTCTACCTGTTAAGTTCAGGAATACGTCATCCATACTTCCTTTTACGACTTCATAATCCGTAATTTGATGGCGATTTAGATATAAGAATTCTGTTAGGTTAAATTCCTTTTGTGATTCTAGATTCACGATATAGTGGTCAACCTCATACGTATATTCAAAGTCGCTGATTAACTTCTCATTTTCACAATCCTGTTGCGTGTACCAAATCAATTTTGTATTTGTATACTTATTCTTTAAACCGGCTGGAGTATCATTCGCCACAATATGTCCTTTATCTAGAATTACTACTCGATCAGCATCTCTGACTTCTTCCATGTAGTGTGTTGTAAGGAATATTGTCATGTGCTTTTCCTTACGAAGATAGTCAATATACTCCCACACCACTTTTCTAGACATAGGATCAAGTCCAGTAGTTGGCTCATCTAGGAATAGAATTTTCGGATTATGTAAAAGAGCTCTAATAATATCAACTCTTCTTCTCTGACCTCCAGATAACTTCTCATATTTTTTTGATTCCAGATACTATCAAGTTCAAATGCCTGCATTAACGGATTCAAATGCTGTAATATTTCATCTTTTCCAATACCATAATAAGATGCCCTTGTTAGAAGATTTTCTTTTACTGTTAACTTTCCATCTAGTACAGAGTTTTGAAAAACAATACCGATGTTCTCTCGTATCTTGTCATCATCTTTTCCGAGTTTATAATCAAATATTTCTACATCACCTTCTGTTTTATCGAAGATTGTACACAGCATATTTATCGTTGTAGATTTACCTGCACCATTCTCTCCTAGAAAGGCAAAGAACTCTCCTTCTTTAACCTCAAATGAGATATGATCCACTGCAATCTTTTTGTCATATTTCTTTGTTAAGTTTTTACTGTAATTGCATTCATCGTAATAACTCCTCCTAAATCTTTTTTCTTTCTGAAAGCATCTTATCACCATGAAAGAATAAAAAAAGTGCCACTCTACCAACCTGCATATATAGGCTACTGAGTTGCACTTTTCTTTAAAAATATCTATTTTTTATTATTTAATAATCATTCTAAATCTTGCATATCTTTTGATGGCTGCATTGATTTTTATCTCATCAGACTTAGCAATCCATGCGGTCACAACCCATATAAAGATATAGATAATACTATACATAACTAGAGTTGACTGGACATTAAATAATGAGCCATACCAATCAAACAAATAACCGCATAATACTACAATTCCACCAACTGATATAAAGTGAATCACTATTCTCATCCACATTACATTCTTCTTTAAACTATCTAAATCTAAAAGAAAGTAAGTTGAAGTGAACACAAAAATCCAGTTAAACAAATCGAAATAGGAACATTCCAACTTAAAGTTAATGACTCTGCACCTGAGATATAATGTTGAAGAATCATCTGTATTCCAATTCCAAAAAGAATAGCAGCGGAAATCATAACCGTTTGATGAAAAATAATTTTTTTGCTTTTTGCATGTTAGATTCCTAGCCTTTCTTTTTAATTCTTTTACATAACTTCTTGCGATAATAACTTGTTCTCCATTCAAAAGTTCTGCTGTCATCCTACCGTTAATTTTCAGATTTGACAGATTTGATCTTTCGAATGTTGATAATCATTGCTTTTGCTGCTCTGAAGAAATTACGAGTTAATTCACTTTCAAGTTCATATAGTCGATATGAAACTTCAAGCGTATTATCCTTCGTATAGATATATGTTCTCTTATCTATAGATTCAATATAATAAATTTTTATCAATCTGACACATGACAGTCTCGACTCATTGTATCGCGCAGCGATAACACGACAGTTATTCTCAAGTGTATCGATTGCACTTTGAATTGTATCTGTCACTTCAACAACACTTACTTCAGCATGTTCATCATCATATGAATTTACTTTTTAATATTAACTTTCAATATATCACCATCCGATTCTAGTAAACGGTATCTTAACATCATTACTATATTGAATACCCATATGTTTACTATTTAGAAAGTAAACATATATTTTCTATATGGCTTAGATTTGCCTAGCATGATGTCGCTAATTTTTGCCTATTTACAGAAATAAATCAAGTGTTAAAAAGTAGTTTTGATACTCTGACCTATCGGTTTCCAGAAACATATCAATGCTTCAAAACCCTTGATATTCTAGCATTTCTAAAAAATAGCTCAATGTACGATGTCTGTCGGTGCAAATTAATTAACGTACCCTTTATTTATAAGAACGGTACCATCGTGTCAACCCGAATATACTTCTATAAATCATCGCCAAAATAAACTAGACTATCTCTGTTTGATGCATAAATCATGGTTATCCCTCAAAGTATTAAGAAGTTTTTATTCCATATATTAGCATTAACCTTATTCACTTGCTTTGCTTTTAATCCTTTATAATCTTCATCCGTAAAATACACAGCGTACCTAGGACTGATTGGCATATAGAATTCTGTTAATCCGATATTGAAATACACCGGCGTATTTGAAAATAAAAATTCTTTGTTGCTTTCCAAAAATATAGCAATTTAAATCTTTAAGTCGCTCACGAATCTGAATTACTCCAACACTCTTAGGATGAGCAGAAAAACATATTCAAAACGTACTCTAACATGAGTTTTGTATCTTCTGTCGTATAATTTTTCTTACCAGCATCATAAAACAGCTCTTCAAAAGTGCTATCTCCAGTTCTTTCAAAATGCAAACCACCAATAGCTTCTTTTACCATCGGAAAAAAATTTTTTTGGATTTCGAATCAACATTACTGCCACCATTGTACAGAGCAAATTATGATCATTGCGCTTTTAGATTACCTTCCTCATCTAGCTTAAATCCTCTAGATTTGATTCTAGGCAATTCGCTACCCAGATTTGACTCCATGATCTCCAAATGCATCTTCTAAATTTCTATAAACATCATCTGGCTTAGCATGAACCTCGTATAAATTATCAATACAATTTATAAATTGTATCTCATAAGGTTTTATTTGCCTAAGTACATCCACATACCATATACAACTGGTTTTGATGATATATAGTCGGATTGTAAGATGCTTTGTTTTACTGACCATTGTCTCATATATACTTGCGGAACATAATGCTCACTTGTATGTTTTTTTCTCTGGTCTTTAACACTTTATTACTCATATCTTTTTAGCTATCACTGTTCAGATTGAGCATTATACGACTGCTTGATAATCTCCATCACCTGTTCAATGTCAGAGGTATGTTCAAAGAACAGTTCCACGTTTCCATTACCCCCATCTTCCTAAGCCGGTTATATCTCGGCATATACCATTTGATCATATACTTCTGCATATTTCATATTGATAGAAATACGCAACTGATTTTTTTCTGAACAACAATGTCCACAAAATTTGTATCCATTTTATATGCTATATAGAGCTTTTTAAACTCTCTACGTACATCAGTGCCAAGATTCATTATTCTCTTATCTAACAATTCATACAGTGTCTTTGTGTGTAAATTAAAGTCATACGACTCTACCGAGTAGTTTGTTGCTGGTTTTTCTTCAACTTGATAAGGAGCTAAGCTCGCCTTAGCAATTGATGGATATTTCCATATCTCAGCAGCCTTAGCAGTGAGCTGCTTAGCTCTTTCCTGAATTTGTTTTTTTCTGTCCATTTTGTCTGCATAACAACATACTTATTCAGTCTAAGAGCACTCTGCTTGAAGCCACCATCCATATCCATTTTTTTCCATGAAGGAATGATCGCTCATCTCGGAATTGTATGCAGTTAATGTAAGATTACCAATAGTGTGAAGATACTTCTTCTGTATCTCCTTCCAATCCGCGCCAAGTTCAGTTTGCCATTCAGCACTCATCTTTGGGTTCTGAGGCATGATGTGCTCAATTGTATAATTTTCGATATTGATAGATACCTTATTCTCATGCTCCTCTAGATGACGAAGAATAAAGTTTCTCTGACGCATATTGTATACATCACGAGCAACAAACGCTGCAGTAAATTTCTCATCATCCGGAAATTCTTTGTATGTTTGAAGAAGCACAAAATATGCTCTTACAGAATTCATATAATCATCACTGCGGATAGAATTCTTGAATGTAGCAAATGTTTTATTTAAAGAGTTAGTTGGAATTTCGCAAATATTTCTTCTGAGAACGTAACTGATGCACATGCTCAAAATTTCCTTTAAACCGTCATCATCGATAACACATGCAGCCTTATCATTATGTACCTTAAGTAAAAATGGATATACAACTTCCATTCTCAATTCGCTGATATCTGCATAAAGATTCTTCAAAACAGGATCTTTACTTCTTGCAAAAATCATATTTGTATAATATCCTGCATAATCTAATAAATCTTGACAAAGCTCTCTTACACTTCCGAATTCGCAGTTTAAATGGTAAAGTTTGAATTCTTCATATACATGATCCTGCTTTGGAATTCTAGCAAACTTCATTATGAGATAATCCCGGAAAAATTTATCCATAGTGGATTCCTGCTTTTCATAATCAAACAGCAATTCCATTGGTCTCCACAGATGCTCATAGACATATCTCTGCTCTGATGGTTCAAGCCCCATCAAAACATAGTTTCTAATCAAATCTGACTCTGTCAATTCTTTACCTGTAGAGTTCAAGCTCTCGAAAATAGCCTGCGCATTATCTAAAAGCTCTATCAAGTGTAATATTGACAATTTGGAGCTTACCGATTGACTCATATACTTCTTCTGGTTTGATTTCCAGCTTCTCAATCTGGTCTGCGAAGAATTTTTAAGTTGGTAAGTAGACGAGAATTCGTATCATCCTTAATAGGCTTCTTTTCAATTAAACACACCAGTATATCTCGATCTGTTTCCGTAAGCAGAAGCTTATATCTGTCGTCACCATCTTCGTACTCATTTTTAAGCAGTGTGTTGTCAATCCTCTTTGAATTTATAGTTTGGGTACTTTCAGGATGATTATACTGCATAGTCACGAAGAGCAATTAGTAACAACGTCAACGTAGTAATTCTCTGTTGTCCATCTATAATCATATATTTTTGTACACCTGTCGGCATTGCCTGTTCTGCAATATTTACAATCGATCCGACAAAATGCCCATATTTATTTTTTTCTTTTGCATATCAACGATATCCATCCACAGTCTCTGGCACTGTGCGAGACCCCAACTATAGTATCTCTGATATACAGGAATCAAGAATTGTTTATTACCGTTCAGAATGGCATAGATATTTCCTTTTGTAGCATCCATCTCAACATCTCCTATCGCTTATTCCCATATTGGATAGCATCTTCAGCTTCCATTAAGGATGTACTTTGATTAAGAGAATAGTTGATCTTATTATCTGATTTCATATTCCCTTCTAAATCTGTATTGTCAGTCCAAAGCTCACACTGTGTCATGACCGTCTCAACTGCATCATCCATTCCATCAGGCGGATATCTGTGGCTTCTAAGAAGTTTCTTTATCATCATACGCATTCTAGCTCTTGCAGAATCACGTTTCTGCCAATCGATAGTACGATTCTTTCTAAGTGTATCTGCGAGCTCTTTGGTGATGGCAATCAACTCTTCGTTTTCGTAGAAATCCTTGATAGCCTGCGGTTTTGTAAGAGCATCATAGAATGCAAGCTCGTCTGCAGTGAGTACCAAGTTGATCACCTTCCTTATGTGCTTCTGCAATTTGCTTTGCAAGGTTCAGAAGTTCTTCGATGACCTGCTCATTTGTAAGCATTCCATTCAGGTACGCATTCATTACCTGCTGAATAATTTCACTGAACTTCTGAGACTTCACAACATTTGTATGTTTATAGATTTTTACCTGCTCAGAAATCAACTTCTTAAGCAATTCCACTGCAAGGTTTTTTTCTCTTTTCATCTTAGAAATTTCATCCAAAAATTTAGGATCAAACAGGTTGAATTCTCCGGATACATCTGAGAACAGATTTATAACGCCATCACTTCTTACGCTGTACTTAAGCAGCTCATTGACTCGTGCATTCATTTCAGGAAGAGAAATCTTTTGCCCTCTCCCTGGTTCATAATTCTTGTTACAAGAACTCTAACAGATTCAAAGAAAGCAGCTTCAATCCGAAGTTCTCTTTTCTGCAAGTGATGAGCATAATGATAAAGCCTGCTTTAAAAGAAGTGATTCTTTTAAGTAGTCCTCACGCTCTTTTTCTCTAATCGGTGCAACGATAAAGTTAACTGCCCCACTGATAACTCTAGATCTTTCAAGATCAGTTCCTCCCATGAACTTTGAATAATCGTATCCATGGAACAAGTCTCTACAGATAGAAAGCTTCTCTAAGAACTTAGGATATGCAACCTTAGCAATATCTGTGTCTCCGTAGTTCTTCTTATCACGAGCAGTATAATCATTCATAGCCTGTTTTAATGCAGATGCAATTCCTACATAATCTACAACCAGACCACCTTCTTTATCACCAAACACACGGTTTACTCTGGCAATAGCTTGCATCAAGTTATATCCACGCATTGGCTTATAGACATACATTGTTGCAAGGGAAGGAACATCAAATCCTGTAAGCCACATATCTACGACAATTGCAATCTTGAGCGGACTATCGTTATCCTTGAATTTCTTAGCAAGTTCATCTTTATGACGATTATTTCCAATGATCTGATTCCACTCTTCTGGATCTTTTGTTGCTACTAGTCATTACGACTGCAACCTTATCTTTCCAACCAGGTCTTAGTTCAAGAATTCTCTTATAAATCTTCATTGCGATTGGACGTGAATATGCAACAATCATAGCTTTGCCGGTAAGCAAGTTTTCTCTGTAATTCTCATAGTGGTCGAGAATATCACCAACAAGAGAATCAATTGTCTTATCATTTCCAAGGATAGCTTCCATCTGTCCAAGTTCTTTTTTACTTCTTTCAATGACATCAGGATCAGCATTTTCTGCCATAATGTCATATTCTCGTCAATCAGACGAAGTGTAACCTCGTCAAGCTTTAACTTAATAACACGACTTTCATAATATACCGGTCTTGTGGCACCATCCTCTACTGCCTGAGTCATATCATAAATATCAATATAATCACCAAATACTTCTCTTGTGTTTCTATCTTTCATAGATACCGGAGTACCGGTAAATCCAATATAGGTAGCATTCGGCAATGCATTACGGATAATACGAGCAGAACCAATTTTAATTTCGCCGGTTTTCTCATCTACTCGTTCTTTTAAACCATACTGTCCTCTATGGGCCTCATCCGCCATAACGACAATATTTCTACGTTCAGACAAGCAGTCAAATGATTCCTCAAACTTCTGCATTGTTGTAAAAATAATTCCATTTACCTGTCTACCTTCGAGAAGTTCCTTTAAATTCGCTCTACTTGAAGCATGTACTGGTTCCTGTCTCAGGAAATCTTTACACTTCATAAACTGACCATAGAGCTGATCATCCAAATCATTACGATCAGTAACAACTACAATTGTTGGGGTATTTAAAGCAGTCTGTAACAAATGCGCATAGAAAACCATTGATAAAGATTTACCACTGCCCTGTGTATGCCAGAACACACCACCCTTACCATCTGTTTCTGATGCGTGCTTTGATGATTCAATCGCTTTGTTTACAGCAAAAATACTGATGGTACCCTGCTAAAATTTTGAAACGTTTTAAACCTTCATTCGAGAAACAAATGAAGTTCTTTATAATATCAAAGCAAGCGTGCTCTCTCAAACATTCCTTCAAAGAAAGTATCAAATTGAGCATACTGCGTATTTTCATAATTTCCATCTTTTGTTTTCCACTCCATAAAGCGATCTTCTCCAGATGTGATAGTTCCGGCTTTCGATATCAAATGATCACTCATAACACAGATACAGTTATATATAAACATGGACGGAATCTCATGAATATAATTTCTAATCTGTGTATATGCTTCAGAAGCATCTGTTTCTTCTCTTGATGGAGATTTTTAACTCAACAAGCACGACAGGAAGTCCGTTCAAGAACAAAAAGTACATCCGGGCGCTTATTGCTATTTCTCGATAAAGGTCCACTGGTTGGCAACTACATAGGAGTTATTGTCAGGATTACTGTAGTCGACCAAATACACAAGCCCGAGAACGCTCTTCACCTTTCACAAAAATAGCGCACTTCAATACCATGCTGAATATAGTCCATAAAAAAACAGCGTTTTTGAACCAACTCACCATTCTCAAAGTTATGTAATTTGTATAATGCATCTGCAATTGCATCATCCGGCAAATCTGGGTTTAGGCGATACAAAGCATCCTCTAATTCTTTTTCATATAATGGACTATGTAAATCACGAGCTAAATCAGGCGCATATATATAGTGATATCCAATTTCTTGAAACAGCTCTATTACAGATTTTTCATAATCTGCTTCAGTATAAAATCCTGACATAATCGACTTCCTCCTATTTCATTATCTCTGACTTCAGATTGCTAAGTATTGTTTGCGACAAAATCATTCTGGATGTCAGCTTCTTTTTTGTATTATAATCTTCGAGCAATATGTATTTGCGATTTCCAGCATTAACAACATAAACGTTGCTATGTGCTAAAGAATTACGAATATGCCTCAGTACACACGCATAATCTTTTTCGTCTTTGCATTTTCTTTTTACAGATGATTGATTTAATTTTTCTACTAACCTCTTGGCTCATTCCCAACCCGTTTTTATCTAGAGAGTCTTCCGAAAGCGCATAGCTATCTGCGTAAATCTTAAAGTTAGAAAACATATTACTCGAAATAACTCTATTCCAATTGTCGACAAGTCTTTCTTCGGAAATAACTGCTGCAGTCGATGATTCAATCGTTGGGAGCAGAATGCATAAAGAAGGAAAATAATCGACGTAGCTTATCATCATCAATTTCAAAAGGCTTAGTATGTTCTTGTTTCATATCTCTTATATTCATCGATAAATCCTCCTTTCACTTCATATAATAAAAATAAGAATTTAGAGCAGCAAGCTCAAGTACTATATAAATCATGGTTCATTGATTTTAATCCTTTCAATGGACAATGTCCAGATTCATGGACTCAAGGAACAATTGATGATCTTGTAACCGATGTGATATGCGGCAAAACTCCGTCTACCAAAAAAGAGAGTATTATGGTGGGAAGATGCCATTTATCACTATCCCTGATATGCATGGCAATGTATACATAACTACAACAGAGCGATATTTAACTGAAGATGGGGCAAAATCTCAACCTAAGAAAAACTCTACCAATCAACAGTATTGTTGTTAGTTGTATTGGCACTGCGGGACTTGTATCTCTAATCTCAGAATCAAGTCAGACAAATCAGCAGATTAACTCGATTATTCCTAAGGAGAATTATTCACCATACTATATTTTCCTTTTTGATGCAAACCCTTTCCGAAAAGAATTAATAGTCTTGGACAGAGTGGAAGTACCATAGTGAATTTGAATAAAACACAGTTTGGTAAAATAGATGTCCTAATTCCATCAGTAGAGGCTATGCAAAAGTTTGATGATATAGTGGAACCTCTATTTTCTTTAATACTTTGCAATCTGAAAGAAAATATACGATTATCAGAGCTTAGAGATGCATTATTGCCAAAACTAATGTCGGGTGAAATCAACGTCTCAAACATCACTCTTTAAGCTGCTAAATTCTTATTTACTTCATTATTGTTTTTATCTTTTTCATCAAGGGAACTAAGCACACTTACTAAAACATCTTGTTGTTCCCTTGGTATAAGAGGTATAGGCATTTGTGCTAGTGTTTTTGCATTTATGTTACCTCTGGTACTACCAGTATTGAATGATTGAATCCATCCTTTATACTTTGCTGATTGGCAATAATACTTTTATATACTTTGGATTAACTCTAATAGGATCAATACTGAATTTAATTAAAAAAATCCAGCATATACAAATTCGCCATCAGAACCATCATAAAAATAGTTTCTACCAGTACTCGCTCCAGTTCAGTGCGAAAAACAATATCGTTAGGTTCCAAAAGATACTCTGATGCAGATTCATCATCTACCGATTTCAAATCATTCATATTAAGAGTTCCATCATCATTAATATCGGTAATTCTTAAATATGTATATAATTCATCAGAAAAAGGTACTGCAGAGGCTCCAATCCCATAGTATCCTCTTCCATTTTTTTGAAACGTCTGCAAGCGTTACAGCTTTCATAATGTACACCTTCCTATCCTATGTATTTTCGATGAGCAATTTTTACATTGCTCTGCTTTTACCATCGCATATTGCAATGTTGTATCTATTCTTTTATGCCCTAGAAGCTGCTGAAGCTGCTCTATAGGCATCCCCTTATCAATGGTCATAGTAGCAAGTGTTCGTCGGAATTTGTGTGGATGAACCTTTTCTATTCCCAAATTTCGTCCCATTCCTCGTAATCTTGCTTCAATTCCACCTATTTTCATTCTTACATATGGCGCCCTTAATGACACAAACAGTGCAGGGTTATCGTCCGTTCTGCTATTCAAGTATTCCTGCAAGTGAATCTTTGTCCTTGCATCAAAGTACACCATTCGTTCTTTTGCTACCTTTGCCAAAGACAACACACTCTCGTTCTTCAAAGTTAATATCTTTTCGATTTAGTAGCACTAGTTCTCCAATTCGCATCCCTGTCGATGCAAGAATGTCAATTAACGCAAGGTCTCTTAATCCAGTACAGGTATCTCTCATTGTTTCTAAGTTTTCATCAGAGTAGGTCTCTTTTATTGTTGTAGCTGACTTCACTCGATGAATCCTTCTAACCGGGCTTTTGATAATATAATCCTCATCCTCTAGCCATGAGAAGAAGCTAGAAAGAATACGACGAATATTATCTATCGTAACCTTGCTTGAATTTTTCTCTTTCTGATAGCCTGTAAGATACCCTCTTAAGTCATCTGTCTCAATTTCTCTCACAGGCTTTGCTACTGTTTCAAGCATTGCTTGAATTGTGTTTCTATAATATACAAGCGACTTTTTCAGAACAACCTTCAATTCTCTTTTGCAGATAAAAAAAGCTCTCTAGTAAATCTTCGCTAGCGTCTTCCTGAATATTAGAACTTGCAACTATTTTTATCGAAAAGTGCATGTTCCAATATCTGTTGTAATTTTTGAAGCTGTGCATTGTTTATGCATCCAAGCATGCCTTGCACTACCTCGTTAATTAATTTTTTTGTTTCATAGTCTATTCTCCTTTGTTATTAGAGAATGACTACGGAGTGGCAGTCCCCATATTAACTTCTGCCACTCACAGAAATTAGTATTGTAAATAAGAATTTAGCCGCTTAAAGGTCGATATCGGAGATGTCGAGTTCACCGGACATCAATTTAGGTAGAAATGTATCTCTGACTGCCGTCAAGTTTTTACTTTCGGTTTGATTGGCCTTTATCTTAGCAAACATCGGAGCAGCTACACTATGAAAATCTATTAGTTCATCATCAGTTGGTACAACAAAAGGCATTCCTTTGATTATTTTTGAATTTACAGCTGTTGCGATTGATGATGTACTACCCATAGTTTGGTAGTTAAAACACTTCAAATAACAATAGAGATATTCATTTATTTCCTTTTTGTCAGTTTTAAAATGTGCAATAGCTTCATTGGTAGTCATTTCTCCATTTGTAATTGCTATTCTACCGACTGTTAACTTAAAGCTAAGTAAAACAGTATTATCAGGCACGATTTTTAACATTATGGCGTTCAACAGCTTCTCTTGTTAGTTGCTCGGAGCTACTGCTAATATAAAGTCCATAAGTGCTCATATCAGAAATAGATACCCAAGTAACATCTTGAGGATTAGTGCTAAACCATTGTATCTCTTTCCTCGGTGGAGTTTTACCAATAGAAATATCAAAGTACTCGTCAGCACAGCAAATTCTTCGCTCGTCGTTGATAGTATCGATAAATCTATTATGATATAAAAGTAAGCACTTGCTGCTCTAAATTCTTATTTATTTGCTTTATTCAAATCAATTTTTGTCACTTATATTATCCAAAATAGATACTATTTTATTTTTGCACTTCTATTAATGGCAATGGAAAAATCTAATTCGACAAAATCCTTCTGATACAAGTGAGAAATTACACTCCCTTCAGTTCTTGTCACAATGAAATCCTTAAAAGTATTTTTGAGCACAAGAAATTATAAATAAATCTTGTATTGATAATCTCAGGCTTTAGATTTCTTACAACAAAAAAATGCCAGAAGCGACAGTTGTTGGTTTATCGAGTTCTTTCACAAAACCAATTTTACCAATCGTACCATCTTTCGATATCAAAAATATCGTTGTTTTCAAGCATTATTTCTGGAGACTCGTCATATCTTTCTTCCGTTATATATCCTGCTTTATCCCAATCAATACCATCCGTTGTTAGAGATTCACCGTTTATAATTCTATAATCACCGGTAGTAAGATACTCTTTCTTTTTTAATCCCTTCCAGCCAATACGACCTTTGATATATAAAAAATCTCCAAGCTTTACAGTTTTAAATTTCATACCCAATTGCCCCCTAGCTTTCTTCTAATTTCGTCTTCAAGTTCATGAGACTTTACAAACATATCTGAGAGTTCGGATGTAAGTCTTGTTATCTTCTCTTCAAATGGCTCACCACCGTCTTCCTGCTCTTCAATACCAACATATCTGCCAGGAGTAAGGATATAATCTTGTTTTGCAATATCCTCAAGTGACGCAACCGCACAGAAGCCTTTGATATCTTCAAGTGTTCCATTTTGAAATGCAGTAAACGTATCAGCTAACTTTTGAATATCTTCCTCATCAAAAATCTCTATGTTTACGGTCAACCATGTAGCCCATCTTACGAGCATCGATAAAGAGAGTCTTTCCTTTTTGCTTCTTATTCATTGAAATGAACCATAGGGTAACTGGAATTGTTACGCTATAGAACAGCTGGGTAGGCATCGCTACGATACCTTCGATTAAATTATCCTCTATAATTTTTCTTTCTAATTTCACCTTCACCACTTGTTTTGAGTTGAAAGTGCACCGTTTGCAAGTACCAGACCAATCTTTCCGTTTGGTGCAAGGTGATGAATCATATGCTGAATCCATGCGTAGTTGGCATTACCTGCTGGAGGTAATCCATATTTCCAACGCTTATCAACCTGTAAGGCCTCTTGTCCCCAAGGATGATAATTGAACGGAGGATTCGCAAGGATAAAAGTCTGCTTTTAATGTTGGATGCAAATCATTAGAGAATGTATCTGCATTATAAGGACCGAAGTCAGCATCAATACCACGAATAGCCATGTTCATCTTAGCCATCTTCCAAGTATCCGGATTTGCTTCCTGACCATACACAGAGATAGAGCCTCTCTTTGAGCCATGTGCTTCAAGGAACTTCTCACTCTGTACGAACATACCACCTGATCCATAGCAGCAATCGTATACTCGGCAGTTTTCAAATGGTTTCAGGATAGATACAAGTGTTTTTACAATGCTTGATGGTGTATAGAATTCTCCACCACCTACACCTTCTTTTTCTGCAAACTGTGCAATACAGTATTCATATGTACGTACAAACAAATCTTCGCTTGCTTCTGTATCAGACATATCAATGTTGTTAGTAAAGATATCTACAACATCTCCTAATACTTTTTGTCAAGATCAGAGCTTCCGTAATTTTTAGGAAGAACATTTTTAAGATTTTTATTTTCAGCCTCGATTGCTCTCATAGCAGTATCGATAACAGTACCAATCTCTGGGCTGTGAGCTGCAGCGGCGATTTTGCTCCATCTTGCTTCTTCCGGAACAAAGAATACGTTTTTCCATTGTGTAAGCATCGCGATCGTCTTCAAATCCATCTCCTTCTGATACGAGCTCTTTATATCTCTGTTCAAAAGCGGTAGAGATGTATCTTAAAAAGATAAGCCCTATAATTACTTTTCTATATTCTGCTGCTGAATATGTCCCCAAAGGATGCACGCTGCATCCCAGATTTGTTTTTCAAAGCCAATGTTGGCATTTGTCTTTTCAGCCATACTCTATTCTCCCAACTATAATATTTTTTTACCAGTCGATTATATGTAATTCTCTTCAATCAACTGCATCAATGTTTCTTTAAAATTTGATTTTGTGATTTTAAGTTCATTTCCACTTTGCATTCGGACTACCCTTGGATAGACTTTCGAAGTTTCAAGTTCTGCGATAATGCTTCCACTATCACCTTTTCCTCGTCCACTATGTGGAGATACCTAAAATAAAACTACACACGATACTGTGGTGCATATTGCATTTTCTTAAAATCATATTTTTGAATTGCTTCATAATTTAAGCAAAAATTCAAATCTATTCTTATCTAACCCGAGCTTCTTAGCCACACTAAGAAGAACTTCTTCCTTTACTTCAGTTCCACCGACAACGATTATTTTGCCGTCTTTATAAGAGTAGAAGTCATCTTCCTCTTGAAGCAAGTCTGACATGCCCAGCATTTCAAAGAATTCTTCTAACTGTCCTGTTCTATTTAATTTAGAAAGAATTGCTGTGATTTCATCCGGAATCCGAGCCATAAGCTCATCTTCTAAATCAGAGAGTTCAACAATTGACAACGCCATATTTTTAACCCTCCGCGAAAATGTTCTGTAACTCAGACGTAGCCTTTTGAAGCTTATAGTTCAGCACCTTTATTTCATCAACTTTTTGTCAAATACTTTTCTGCAACCTCATTCTGCTGTTCAATCGGCGGATTAGGAATCAGAATCTTTTTCAAGCTTTCTACCGGAATACTTGGAATCGTTGCTCCAACTGTAATTCTGGATAATGCAATCGTTCCTTCTTCACTTTCAAGATAAGCCTTCACAAAATACGGATTTGCTTTACTTTCATCCAATTCAATGATATAGAGATTGCCATTAGCTAGTATTTTCTGTCCTTCTTCCACAGATGCTACAGCTACTTTTACAGGAGCGCCATTCTTAGAAACAACCAAAACATTATTCTTCAAGCAGTATTTCTCTTGTTTTTCGTCAAGCTCTTTCAAATAAGGGAGTTCCTCGCTGATCAGCCCGTTCTGAATATTAGAAAGCATTAAGTATTGGTATGGCGTTGGATCATCAGATACCATCTCATCCAAAACAGATGCCTTTTATTTGTGCGCCTCTAGTTATATTTTTAATAATATCGACAAACTGAACCCCATTCTTAACCTTAATCTCAGTTTGTAAATACCTGAGACGGATTAACTGCGTAATCCAAATTTGCTATTTCGGAGATGGTAACTTCCTTTTGAGAATTCGCTATCTTTATCAAGCATATTGATGATGTTTTGCAATTGCCTCATCGCTAAACTCATTTTTGTCTTCTTCCAACTGTAGCAAGTTCGCTCGCATCTACAATTCTCACCGTTTCAAAAATTATTTTTGCTTAACACCAAAATCGAAGTAGCAACTGATGTGGAAGCAAACATATTTTGAGGCAGCGCTATTACAGCCTCAAGATATCCCATCTTGATAAATCTTTCACGGATTTGCTTACTAACGCCACCATTCCATGTTGTTCCGTTAGTGGTTAATACAACCGCTTTACCTCCCTCATTCAAGTGATTTGCTACATTAAGAATAAAGTACCAATCAGCAATCGAAATTTTCTTCAACTCTGGAATCTGTTCATCAAACACAGCTAACTGATTCTCATCACCAAAGCATATACTTTTGCTCTAATTCCCCAAGGATGATTGCAAAAATTTTTATCAAATGTCTTATCCCTAGCAATTCCCAACGCTGAGCAAAGTTCAATTTCGATATTATCTGAAATCAGTGATAATCTAATTTCTGAAATCTCTTTTGCTTGTGTGTTAATTTCTACTCCATATAAAGAGCATTTTTTTATCTTGTAATGCTGTATATGCAAGAAAAAGTTCCCATACCGCTACACAGATCAGCGACTTTTTCTTTTTCAGGTTTCAAAAATTTCATAGGCTAATTTGACAATACTTAATGGCGTTTCGAATTCAGCTTCATATCTTCCAGCATTGCTATTTGTATGCTATAACACAACCGCAAGCAAAGCTTCAACGGTTAACTCCTTTGAAATTTCTATTACATTAACCCAATAAGACTCTGTAGTTCGATCTTTCAAAAAGTATCTCTGTGCCTCAGGCAATTTGCAATCAACAAATTTCTCTAAATCACTGCCTTCTGCAATACCTTCTTTTTGCGAGATATGCCAAATAAGATGTGCTAATAATCTTCGAACCTGACACATAGTCAAATCCTCTCAGCTTTGAAGCTATAGTCCAAGCATATCTCTCAACATTTTTCAAATTCTTCGTCCTTTAAGAAATTAATATCCAAAATAATTATCTCCTTGGTTTTTTTCATAACCTATTTAATAATTTAATTCTATCACACAATAATTTGGTTTGTAAATAACAAATTTTTGGTTTTTAATAACCAATTTGTTATTTACTTTATTTTGTATATTTTATTCTTATATTCTTCAATCACCGTATCATGTGAGAAAATCTTCATCTTATTTTCATACTGGAATATCTAGCTACAGAATATAGGACTGAACTGTACTTTTACAGTCGCTACATATCTGTTATAACCTGCTTCCATCATTGTTTTACTTTTAACGTCATTACACTAACAGACACTATATTTACTTAGTGGGTAACCCTTGTTAGCAAACAGACCGTCTCAACATGCACTGTCTGCGGAAATAAATCGACAGGTTGTACGAGTTCTAGTCTGTATCCATTGTCACTGAGTATCTTTACATCACGTGCAAGTGTTGCTGGATCACAGGATACATAGACTAATTTCTTTGGTGCGATGGTTACGATAGCGTCAATTGTATCTTTTGAGCATCCTTTACGTGGTGGATCGATAATCATTGCGTCTGCTTGTATCTTTGATTTGATAATTTGTTGTGCACCTTCGGATGCGTCCGCATTGATGAATTTAATGTTTGCTACATTGTTATTTTTTTCGCGTTGGTATTCGCATCACGGATTGCGTCTGCGACAATCTCAATGCCATATACTTTCTTGGCTTGTTTTGCTGCGATAATACCCATTGTACCTGTACCACAATAAAGGTCAATGAGTGTTTCGTTACCTGTTAATCCTGCAAGTTCAATTGCTTTGGAATAGAGCTTACGTGTTGCGTATGGGTTAATCTGATAGAACGATCTAGCACTGATTCTAAACGTACAACCAAGTAGTTCTTCTTCGATGTAGTGTCTACCAGCTAGTAAGATTTCTTCGCCATCGAGGATGACATTATCCTCTCGCTTATTCACGATGGCAACAAGGCTCTTAATTTGTGGGTACTTTGCTAAAACATCTTTGATTAAGCTATCACTATTGTGAAATGGATAATTTCTTACCACAAGTGCAACCATCACTTCCCCTGTATTATGCGCATGTTTAATCAATACATGTCGCACTTCTTTTGCACATGCAAGCATATCAAATTGTTTGCGGAAGTAATTGGTTAGTTCATTTGATAAATCCGTTTGCACATGGCATACATCATATTGCACAATACGATTGGAGTGTGGCGCATAGAATCCCATTTCAACTTTGTTATCATTGCATTGAACTGGTATTTGTACTTTATTACGATAATTCCAATGTGGTTCTACTTTGATAATTGGTTGTACTTCTACGTCCATTCCTGCAATCTTATGGAAACAGTCTTTGACTTTGTTTTCTTTGAACGTATTTTTGTTCGATACTATCCATATGTTGTAGTTGGCAACCACCACACTGTTTATAAACAGAACAGATTGGATTGATGCGATGAATTGATGGTTTTAGGATTTTGATAATACGACCATAACCATAGTTCTTCTTCATCTTTGTGATGCCGATTTCCGCTTCTTCTCCATTTAGAAGACCTGGCACGAAAAATGACGATACCGTTAATACGGGTAACGCCTGCACCATCTTCTGAATAACCTGTCGCTGTTGCGATATATTTCTCGTTTTTTTCCATCATCGTTTACATTCTAAAAAAAGGGATATGTTGTATCCCTTATTGTTGTGTTTGTTCTGTCTGTTGTGTTTCTTGGGTCTGTGTTGATTCTGTATTTTCCTTGTTTTCAGTATTCTCAGTGTTTTGTTGGTTCTTTTTGAGCTTCAGCTTCAGCAGCTGCTGCAGCTTCCGCTGCTTTTCTAGCTTCTACTGCATCTCTTAACGCCTGAGCAATTTCTGGATTCTTTGGATAACTTACCAACTGATAGAGTGGAGCACTCATTGCGGATGTCTTTGTATATACACCATAGACGAAGTACTCTGCTTCACGACCATCTGGGATATTAGAAGTATGAATTTCTAAATCATACATCTTCATATCATTGGCTTGTGAAAAGTATACGTTTTGGATCTAATACAGATGTAACTGCCGCATAAGCACTCTCTGAAAACTGCTTGTACCACATCATATGTTGTGTCATCTGGTAAATCGATATACACACGTAATGTTCCAGTTGCTAGATGTACACTATGACCTGTTACACCTTCAATCGCACCTACTGCATCATCTACTTGCTTTAGCTGATCCTTTGTAATTGCAGGATTTAAATCATTTTCATAACGGTTACCCAATACTGGTGAATGGGAATCCATATATGTCGATGCTAGCATCCAACCAAAGTAAATCGCTGGCGCAAGAATCAATATCAAGCATACTGTAAATACAATATGCACAAGTTTTTAATCCGTGTTTTTCTGTTTTTCTGTGTCATATTACTCTCCGTACTTATTGTAGTCTTTTTCTGAGAAATACGCCAGTCTTAATCATGAACGCGTTTTTAAGCTCTTCCTCTAAGATTTGAGATACCATTCCGGATTAGCCTGTCCCTTTAGATTTCTTCATGACTTGTCCGACTAAGAAACCTACTGCACGACCCTTACCATTCTTGTAATCTTCGATTGCTTGTGTATTTGCGTCGAGTACTTCGTTAACCATTTCAGTTAACGCTGAACTATCGGAAACTTGTTTTAAGCCCTTTTCTTCAGCTGCTACTTCTGGATCTTTACCTAGCATCAAGTCATCACATAATTGTTTTGCTTGTGCGGAGGATACTTTACCTTCGTCCACTAACGCAATCATCTTGGCAAGCATTTCTGGTTTTAATTCGGATTTATCAATGCTTGTTTCATGTTTGTTGAGCCATGCGCTTACTTCGCCCTAATAGCCAGTTGCACACAGCCTTCGCGTTTGTTGTATACTTCATGACTTCTTCGAAGAACTTAGACATTTCCATATCAGCGATTAATATACGAATATCATGTTCACTTAATGCATACTGTTTTGCATAACGTTCTTTTCTCGCTTCTGGAAGCTCTGGCATGTGTTCTTGAATATCTTGAATCCAAGAAGGATCTAGTTGTATTGGGAAAATATTTGGCTCAGGGAAGAACTTATAATCCACAGAACCTTCCTTACGACGCATCATGACAGTTGTATTTGTCTTTTCGTCGTAACGACGTGTTTCCCTGGTGAATCACTTCTCCTGCTTCTAATAATTCTTTCTGACGTTGAATTTCATACTCTACAGCTTTACCGATATGGGAGATTGAGTTTAAGTTCTTGATTTCATTTTTAACACCTAACTTATCAGAACCCTTTGGTGCGATGGAGACGTTAACATCACAACGCATGGAGCCTTCTTCCATCTTACAATCAGATACGCCGATATAGAATAGTGTCTGACGAAGTGCTTCAACGTAAGCTTCTGCTTCTTCTCCAGTCTTCATATCTGGGATAGGATACAATTTCGATAAGTGGAGTTCCAGCGCGGTTAAAAGTCTAATAAGGAAAACTTTGTTAAGTGGAACTGCTTTTGCTGTATCTTCTTCCATATGGATACGTTCGATACGTATCTTTTTCTTCCCAGTGCTTGTATTAATTTCAATATATCCATTTCTTCCGATTGGATGGAATTGTTGGGTAATCTGGAATCCCTTTGGTAAGTCTGAATAGTAATAGTTTTTTTACGATCAAACTTTACAAGCGGATCAATTTCTAAGTGTAGTGCAGTACATGCTTGAATGGCTTTCTTAACTGCTTCTACATTCACTGAAGGAAGTGTTCCTGGATGTCCTAAGTCAATCTCATTAACACAAGTATTTGCTTTGCGGTACCAAAGGAAGTTGGCGCACCAGAGAACATCTTTGTGTTTGTCTTTTAACTGACAGTGAATTTCAATACCTATGGTTGCTTCGTATTCCATTATTTCACCTCCGTCTGCAAATCCCTTAAACCTGTGATATCTTCAATTGCCTTTGCAATTGTAAACATTGTGCTCTCATGCCATGCTGGGCATGTTAGGTTTACACCAATTGGACAACCCTCTTCAAATCCCATTGGGATTGTCATCGATGGGTCACCTGAGAAGTTTGCCATTGCCATGTAATTTTCTGCTACTAAGTAGTCAGTTGATAACTTATCATCGTTATTGATTTCATCGATGAATGGTGCGATTGTGCCACTAGCTGGAGCGAGAATACAATCATATTCTTTAAAGCATTCCTTCATCGCATTCACAATTAAACGTCTAACCTTCTGTGCCTTACGGAAGATACGCTCTTGGTTCGCTTCAAATAAGCCATAGGATCCAATTACAAATCTTCTACGAATCAAAGGTCCAAAAGCCCTTTGTACGTGAGTTTGTCATGATTTCCTGCATATCTGCACCATCTTCACGCACACCAAAACGAATACCGTCTAGGTTAGAGTGATTGGAAGCTGCTTCACAGTTAGCGATTGTGTAGTACGTAGGTAAGATTGCACGCATGAGCTTATCATCAAAGTGATACATATCTACCACAGCACCTGCTGCCTTGAGCTTTTCTACAAGTTCATTAAATAGCTTGACTGTTTCTGGATTGGATACGCTATCGATGACATTACCAAGTATCGCAATCTTCTTACCTTGGATGCTATCATTAAGAGCTTCTGTGTAATGTTCAACTGGACGATTTGAAGAAGTAACATCTAAATCATCACGTCCTGCTAGTACTTCTAATGTAATACATGCGTCTTCAACGGATCTTGTAAAGTAACCTACATGATCTAAAGAGGATGCGTATGGAATAATACCGTAACGACTGATTCTACCGTACGTTGGTTTTACACCAACGATACCACAATAGGATGCAGGCTTTCTTACAGAGTCACCTGTATCTGAACCGATTGCCATTGGTACAACACCTGCTGCTACAAGTGCTGCGGAACCACCGGAGGATCCTCCTGTCATACGACGTGTATCCCATGGGTTGTGTGCTGCACCTGTAAAGCATGTTAAGTTTGTGCCACCCATCGCAAGTTCATCCATGGATGCCTTCGCAATACATACTGCACCTGCTTCACGCAATTTCTTCGTGATTGTTGCATCATAGATTGGGAAGTAGTTAGAGAGAATACGTGAACCTGAAGTTGTGCGAATTCCCTTTGTATTTACATTATCCTTGATTGCGATTGGAACACCATGCAGTAAACCACCTTCTGGTAGTTGTGCTAATTGATCCTTTGGATCAACAAATGTGATAACTGCGTTTAGTTTATCTTGTAATTCCTGTGCTTTTGCGTAAGCTTTCTTCACAACGAGCAGTACTATCTGCTGGATGATTTACCATATCTTTAATCATTACTTCACCACCTTTGGTAGAACAAAATGTCCTTCCAATTTCTTCGTTACATTTCTTATCGCATCGTCTTGAGAGATCACATGATCTGGCTCATCGTGACGGATGTATGTTGTTGGTTCTTCAAACGGATAAATCATTTCTTCTACACCGTCTGTATTAATTTCTTCCATAAGCGCAAACTGTTGTTCAAGTGTTCCAAAACTCACCTACAAGTTCGTCTGCCTCTTCATCTGATAGATTAAACATCAGTTGGTTCGCTAACTTTTGGAAGTATTCTCTATCTTTGTTTTCTACCATGATTTATACCTCATTTCTCGCTGATATATTTTAGCCTTAAATAGCGATTTTATCAATGTTATCAATCCTTTACAAAGCGAGCAATAAACTCTTCTTCTGAAAGAATTGGAATGTTGAGTTGTTTTGCTTTTGTATTTTTGGATGATGACGAAGTCACATCGTTATTAATTAGATAATTGGTTGATTTGGATACAGAGCCTGTTACCTTACCACCCTGTGATTCAATATAGGTACTTTTAGCTCATTACGATTTGCGTAATGATGTACATCCCCTGTCACAACAAAGGTTAGTCCTTCGCAAAGATTACCACTTGCGACTGTATTCGAACGTTGTACTGTAATTTCATCTAATAGGTCTTCAAGTTGTGCAATATTTTCTGGATCTTTGCACCAACTGACAAAGGCATTAGATTTTTCAGGTCCAATTCCATCGATGGAACTAAATACCTCTGTTGTCTCTGTATTTCTTGCGATACTAACCAGTTCTCTAAATGGATAGACAGAGAGTAATCGTTTTGCGACATCTTTACCAATCAAAGGAATATTCAGGGCATAAACAAGTTTTGTTTCGTCAATCTCTCTTGCTCGATCAATTGATTCCATGATATTCGCTGCCGACTTTTCACCAAACCCTTCTAAATCTGTGATTTCTTCGTGGTGTTTGGATAAGCGGAAGATATCTCCATACTTTGTAATCCATCCTTCATTGATGAATCTTGCTAGTGTTTGTTCTGAGATACCATCGATATCCATACCTGCCTTTGACACAAAGCGATTAAATTTCTTTAGTTTTTTAGCCGGACAGCTTGGATTTGTACATTTGAGTGTTTCTGTGCCACGCTCACTCATATCCACAATTGTCTTACTATGACATACAGGACAGGTTTCTGGGATATGGAAACTTCCAACCGCATGTTTCACACTGATGACCTTTGGGATGATCTTATTTGCTTTGATAACTTCTAATTCACTTCCTGCATCACCAATACCTAAACGTTTACACTCACTAATATTACAGAGAGATGCACGTTTGACGGTTGTACCTTCGATTTCTACTGGTTCAAATACCGCTACTGGTGTAATCGTTGATGCCGCACAAGACCACTCGATATATTCGAGTTTGGAGAGTACAGATTCATCTTGCCACTTAAACGCAAAAACCTGCTCTAGTCGCATGGTGCCCTGTAACAGAACCACCTGACGCATATTCTGTATCATCATAGACAACAACCAAAACCATCGACTGGATATGGATTGATTGCATTTGTAACTTTCTTAGTCCATTTCTCAATTTCTTTGTTGATATTTGCAAGTGTTGGATGTTTTACACACTCACGTTCAACAACTTGGAAGCCTAGCTTCTCCATGTAGTCCATACGCTTGCCCCAAGACTTGATTTCTTCTTCTGTATATACAAGCGTAAATGGAATCCAATGAATCTGACGTTTCTTCACTTCTTCGATATCTTTTAGGGTTAATGAACCTGACGCAAGATTTCTTGGATTTGCGTAATCTTCACCAGACTCCATTACAAACTGATTAAAGTCTTCATACGAAATTACCGCTTCTCCACGAATGACAAGATGTCCCTTTTCAGAGATTGTCTGGGGAATTCCTTGGATTGCGGAGGACAAATGGGTAATGTTTGTACCAATATGACCATCTCCACGGGTAACAACTTTGCTTAACTTGCCATTATCGTATGTCACAACAAGTGTTAAACCATCTAGTTTCCATGAAATCCAGATCGGCTTTCCTTCCGCCCACTTTTCAACTTCTTCTGGCTTTTTTGTTTTTGCAAGTGATAAAGCCAAGAATTCATGAGCCTCTTTTTGGCCTGCGGTATGGTCGCTAGAGACTTTCATTGTTGGAGAGTCTTCTAACACAACACCAGTTTCTTCTTCTAATTTTTCAGACGATCAAATAAGGCATCCCATTCATAGTCTGTCATCTGTTCTGCCTTACCGTCATAGTATGCATCAGCTGCTTGATTTAACTGTGCGACCATCTGCCGCATAAGTTCTAATTTATCTTCGCTCATGTTAACTCCTTAAATCTGTCTTCTTTTTGATACTTGGATGTCCTGCTGCCACCTTCTTGACGCCAAATGGATACGAGAATGCGATTTCCGCAATCTCATTTTTGATACTGATGACTAAGCCTTCACCAAACTTTGCGTGAATGACTGTATCACCTTTCTTTAATCCTGAAGGTTTTGCCTTTTGCCATTTGTTGTGTAAAGGATGAAGCACTATTATCAAATAATCTATCTGATAAACGCACCTCTCTTTGTGTATTACCTGCATGCATACCAGAGCCTAAATGTTCAATGTATTCTGCATCGATTTCTTCGATAAATCGTGAAGTTGTTCGTACGCGCTGAAGAATCATTGAGAATCCACCTGCTTCTGTTAGATAGAGTTTATTTCTAGCTCTTGTAAAGGCTACGTACGCAAGACGTCTTTCTTCCTCCACACCACGATGACTTTCATTTACTGCTCTTTCATTTGGGAATATACCTTCATTCATATCGGAAATAAACACAGTATCAAACTCCAAGCCTTTAGCCGCATGGACTGTCATTAACTGTACAAAGTCACTTGCTAGTGTCTCTTCGCGGTCACCATAGAGGGATACCAACTGTAAGTATTCATCAAGACTACTTTCTGGATATGTCTCAGAGAATTCTTTAACATCGTCAATTAATTCTTTTAAGTTTTCAATGCGGTCTTGTTCCTTGGCTTCAGTTAACATCGCACGATAACCACTTTCTTCGATGATTTGCTCAAATAGCTTGAAGATTTCAACCTCTCCACTATTTGCACGCTTACGCCATGATTCAACCATGTTTACAAAGTTCTCCATGGTTGTTAACATCTTGCCGCTAAATAGAGAACTGTCTTTTAATACTTCATACATAGAAGTATTTCTTGCGCGTGCAGTTTCCACAATTAAATCCATCGTCTTATTTCCAATTCCACGCTTTGGACGATTGAGAATACGTTGTAGAGCAAGATCATCTGCTGTCGTTACCATACGTAAGTAACATAGGGCATCTTTTACTTCCTGACGTTCATAGAAACGTGTACCACCATAGATGATATATGGAATTCTTTCATCAAGTAGTGCTTTTTCTAAGGAACGAGATAAGTAATTGGAACGATATAAAATCGCAATGTCATGATAACTCTTGCCTTCACGATGTAAACTAGAAATCTTCCCCGCAATCCAAGCAGCCTGATATTCATCGCTCGCTGCAGAATAGTGGGTAATCTTTTCATCGCTATGACGATTTGTAAATAGTTCTTTATCTACACGATATTTATTATTTTTAATGACAGAGTTTGCACCGTTGAGGATTGCCTCAACAGAACGATAATTTTCATTTAGAATGATTGTCTTAGCTTGTGGATAGTCCTTAGCAAAGTTCATAATGATATTTACATCCGCACCACGCCACGTATAGATTGTCTGATCTGGGTCACCTACTACAAGTAGGTTATTATTTGGACCTGTTAATTGGTTGATTAATTCGTATTGTTTTTTATCGATATCCTGGAACTCATCTACCAAGATATAGTTAAAATGTCTTTGCCATTTCTCTAGGATTTCTGGGAATTTCGCAAACATGCGTACAGTCCATAAAATCAAATCATCAAAGTCTAATGCATATAAATCTCTTTGACGCTTGTCATAGAACGCATATATCTCTGCCTTTACTTTATCCGCATGATAATCACCAGCCAAAACAAGCGCTCTTTCTGGTGTAATATCTGCGGTTTTATTATTGGCAATGTAGTCTAACATAGAACTATAGGAATATGTTGTCGCATCAATTCCTTTGTAACTTATACGCTTCCTTGAGTACAGACTTTTGGTCTTCTGTATCCATGATAGTAAAGTTACGTGGATATCCCATCGCAATAATATCTTCGCGTAGAATACGTACACATAAGGAGTGGATAGTACTTACCCATGGTGCACTTGTCTGACTAGCAAGCATATTACGAACACGCTCTTTCATTTCATTGGCTGCTTTGTTGGTAAATGTGATTGCCAAAAATCTTCGTCAATACACATTTTCATCTTCAATCAAATGCACAATGCGCATTGTTAAAACTCTCGTCTTACCTGAACCTGCACCCGCAATAATTCTGAGGTACTTTTCTTTGGATAAGACTGCATCTTTTTGGTTTTCATTTTAAACTATTTATATCAATCATCGCTACATACTCCACATTCTGCATTACTTCATTTTGATTCAAAATAACAATTTCGGTAAATCTATTTCCCGTAGGTTCTATTATACCATTGACTACCCTCGATGAGGGGCTGTAGCACAATGTAAATATATTATTTTCTTTTCTGAAACCCCTAAGGAAAGCGTGCAGTTCATGGTATAATGAGCAAAGAGGTAACCCCATGTCAAGAATAGCAAATCAATGGAAAGATTATACCTGCTTTGATGCAGGAAATGGCGAAAAATTAGAGCAGTGGAAAGGTATCGTTTTAAGACGTCCAGACCCACAAGCAATCTGGCCAGCAAAGCAGAATACAAACCTATGGCAAGATACAGATGCCATCTATCATCGCTCTGATAAAGGTGGTGGTCATTGGGAGTATCGCAAGAAGCTTCCAGAATCATGGACTATCAATTATAAAGATCTTACATTCAAGGTATCCCCAACTGGTTTTAAACACACTGGCTTATTCCCTGAACAAGCAGTGAACTGGGATTGGATGTCTGATCTAATCAAGAAATATCCAAATGAAGAGATTCGTGTTCTCAATCTTTTTGCCTATACTGGTGGGGCTACCATGGCATGTGCCAAGGCTGGTGCTGCAGAAGTGGTACACGTAGACGCATCCAAAGGTATGGTGCAATGGGCAAAAGAAAATCGTGACTTGTGTGGTCTTCAAAATCATAAAATTCGTTTTATCGTTGATGATTGTTTGAAGTTCGTTGAACGTGAAAAGCGCCGTGGACATACCTATCATGGTATCCTAATGGATCCACCTTCCTATGGAAGAGGTCCAAATGGTGAGATGTGGAAGTTTGAAAAAAAGAAGTCACAAAAGCTAATCCAAGCTTGTGCAGAAATTCTTGATAAAGACGCATTATTCTTCTTAATCAATAGCTATACCACTGGTTTTTCTTCCATTGTTTTTAGATAATACACTTCGTACGATGATTTTGCCAGATCATCCAAATGGTATTGTGGAAACTGGCGAAATTGCCCTTCCAATCGCAAATCGTGATTTACTACTCCCATGCGGAATCTATGGTAGTTGGCAGAGAAAATGATTAACGTCCTCTACGAAGATAACCACGTCTTATGCGTGGAAAAGCCAATCAATGTTCCTGTCATGGAAGATGATTCTCACGACATGGATTTATTAACCATATGCAAAAGAATATCTCAAAGAGAAATATCAAAAAAACCAGGGTAACGTATATTGCGGTCTAGTACATCGATTAGATCGTCCTGTTGGTGGCGTCATGGTATTTGCGAAGACCTCCAAAGCAGCTGCTCGTTTATCCGAGTCTGTTCGAACACACCAACTAAAGAAAGAATACCTCGCAATTCTCGACGGTATTCCTACAAAGAAGAGTGATACATTAGAAGATTATCTATCCAAGGATACTCGTACCAATACCGTCAGTGTGACTGACCCAAACCATGGCAAGAAATGTCATCTATCCTATGAAGTCGTTGACCAAAGAGGAAGACAGTCACTTGTACACATCATACTTGGTACAGGTCGATCACATCAGATTCGCGTTCAATTCGCTAGTCGCAAATTACCACTCATTCACGATCAACGATACAATCCACATACAACAAAAGGTCCGATTGGATTGTATGCATTCCGCTTAACATTCCCACACCCAACTTTAAAAAAACACCTATCGTAGTACAAGCAACCCCTACTTCATCAATATGGAAAGAATTTGAGGTGAACTATGACAAACTATAATAAAAATCCCCAAAGAGTACAGCACAGTAGCGGTACAATCAATCCACCAAAAAAACGCAAAAAAACCAAGACGTCGTATTCGTCCTGAAATTTTGATTGGACTTGTGATTGTTCTTTTGTATTCTGGTAACAGCACTAATACTGCCAAATATGATTACCAATTCAAAGTTAAAGGGTCTTGGCTATACCAATACGCAAATCAAAGAAATCAAAAATGAAAGACTCACAAAGGAAATCTTGGACAATCGATACTACTCTGTGGCACTTGCAAATGCACTTGATAAAAAGACACTAAATGTGGATTACTTAGAGCTTTACACATCTGTAAAAGATAATCGTGCACTAACTGCAGAAGATTTCTTACTTGCTAGTCGCCTTAAGGATAAAGGGATATGAGCAAGCACAGATACTCAATCTCTTTAAGAATTTAGAGTATTGGGAAATTACACCACTACTTGTATTCGATTATCAATGGGATGAAAAAGTATATATCGATGATTGTGTTCTACATCGTGATACAAACTCCAAAAGATTCTTTCACATTATCAAACAAGTTCATTGAATCAAATACAGAACATATCGTATCCGATCCTGCTTCCATCACAGTATATGTGAATCAGAAGAATAATCTACCAGCAGATTACGCACCAGAAGATTTACAGACAATTGATCTTCAATACGCATCACAAGGTGTACAGTTACGTGCAGAAGCCGCTAAGAACTTTGAAGCACTTTCTGCCGCAAGTATTCAAAACAAGGTTCCATTCTTTTGCGTCAACAGGATATGTATCCTATCAAACATTAAAGGACATCTACAATTCCTATAACGCAGATGTAGCTAGCTTATATGCGGATGTTCTGGACAATCTGAACAACAGACAGGTTACGCTGCAGATGTAAGTCCTACATATGAAGGTGGTGCCTTCTCACAGACCAACACCTATCAATGGCTCAAAGAAAACGCAACGGAATATGGATTTATCTTACGTTATCCTGTTTCAAAAAGCAGCGATTACAGGCAATAAGTCTGAAACAAACCAGTTACGTTACTTTGGCAAATCACTCGCTAAGGCAATCGTTGATTCCAATCTAACTTATGATGAATATTACGCATTATATCTAGCAAGTTGGTCAGATGAGAAAAAAATATGCCAAAGGAAAAATGTATTAAGTGCTACAAATTATCAAAAAAATACCTAAATGAAAAGTCCGAAGAATAATCGGACTTTTCTTTCTATTTTCCTAAGAACTTCAAGATTTCTTCACGTCTAGCTTCCATATCATTGTAGCCAAGTTCATATAATGCTTTTGTCTTTTCAACATCACCCTTATAGCGAGATACCTTGATATTCTGTGATGGCTGGATATGTATTGCTTTACCCTGTTCTACTTGTTGGTTGATAATTTCAACTTGATGATAGTAGTTTAAATGACGGACATGATAGTCTTTGGCCATCTGTGGACACTTGCGATAGATGATGCGCATTAAGAATTCCACAAACTTACTTGCTGGCTTACGAACATAGTCCTTTGGCTTTGTAGTGATGACAAGTGTCTTTGTACATCCTTGTTCTAATGCACGCTCAATCGGAATCATCTTTGTAATACCACCATCGAGTAACTTCTTACCACGATAGTTTACAATCGCTGAAGCGATTGGTAGGGCGCAACTACCCAACAACACTTGCATACTATCGTCCATTTCATCAATGCCATAGTATACTGTCTTGCCTTCATCTAGCACATAACAACCCACTTCAATATTTGCCTTTTGATCTAATAAAGGCTGAATTGTCATATGTGCTTCCTTCTTTAATACATCATTGAATAGATGATTATATGCCACAAAATGACCTTCTTTTTAATAGCGCCTTAAACCCAACGATATCTGGTGCAATAGAGTATTTTGTCGCCAAATCGTAGGCAATCTTTGTTTCTTTTTGCCAATAAAGTGCTAGATATACTGAACCACTCGAAATACCAACACCATAATCAAATGTAATATTGTTATCGTTTAACCACTTTACAGCACCAGCAGTATACGCTCCACGGATACCGCCGCCTTCCAATACTAAACCAATCTTTTCCATATAACCTCTTCTTTATACTAGTGGGATAAAAACATTTAGAACCGCTCTGAATACTTTTACAATCCATACAGTATCACGCACTTCTTCATATGTAACTTCTTGTGATACTGCAAGCGCCTCTAAGAAATTCTCTTTCATCTTATATACAGAATCTGTATCATACATCACCACACCATTTTCAAAGTGTAGGAAGTAACTACGATAGTCTGTATTCGCTGTACCCACAATTCCTAGCTTGTCATCAGCTACCATATTCTTGGCATGATTGAAGCCCGGTGTGTACTCATAGATTTTAACACCGTTTGAGATTAAATCGAAATAATGTCCACGGGTAATCTGGAATACAAGTTTTTTATCAGGAATATGCGGTGTTAAAATTCGTACATCTACACCATTCTTCGCAGCCATTTTCAGCGAAGTCTTCATTGACTCCGTTAGGATTAAGTAAGGTGCGTCGATATAGATATATTCCTTTGCATGTTGAATCATATTTAAATGCACATTTAACGCAAATGGTTCTTCATCTGTAGGGGTATCAGAATATGGTTGATAGAAACCCTTTGTATTTGCAGGATATTCATACTGCAAGTGATACTGTTCGTAATCAATACTATCATTTGTGCCACGCACATAGGGTATACATTCCCTAAGAACATACACGTAAAGGACCATACTGCATCCCCTTCAATCATGATGGCACTATCTTTCCAATAACCAAAACGGCGATGGCGATTGATGTATTCATCCGAGATATTCACGCCACCTGTAAAGGCAACACGGTTGTCTACCACCGTAATCTTACGGTGGTCACGGTTATTCATAAGAGCTGCTAAAGATGGACGTATCTTATTGAAACGATACGTTTCAATCCCACGTTTTTGAAGTTGTTTATCAAAGTGAATTGGGATATCCAAGGCTCCAAAGTCATCGTATATCATCACAACTTTGACACCCTGTTTTTACTTTTTCTTCTAGTAACGAAATCAAATCATCTAGCATCCAACCTTGATTAATAATAAAGTACTCTAGGAAGATAAAAGTGCTTTGCACTAGAAAGAACTTCCTTAAAAACCGGATACCATTCTTCACCACTCTTGAAATACGTGCTTGTTGTATTTTCATAGACTGGAAATCCACCACCACGAATACCATAACGGAAGATTTGTTTTGCGTCCTCATTGTGGATATCCTCAAGTATAGATTCATCTGTTGTAATTAAATCAGAAAGCGAACGTGTTGCACGTACAGTTCCATGATGTAATTTCTTAGGTACCTTACGGTTTCCTGTAATCAGATAAAGTGGAACACCAATCACTGGTGCAGCTAAAAACCAATAATAACCAACCGATTTTTATACGAAGGATCATTTCTTCGATTGATAATATAGATTGCGATGATTAAAGCCAAGATATCGAGCACCGGCATCGCAGCTCCATAGGGTCGTAGACCCATAAAACAGGATTACAAAAAAATCCCAACTGTAATAGGATAAGTGGGATGACTACCATTAATCGCCCTGTCAGTACTCGCCATAATTTCTTCATAAAAAGTATTATACCAAACTCCTTTTTAATTCTCTAAATTAGAGTGTTAATAAATAAATGTTCTTCACTTTCTCTCCCCGCCGATAAAGCCAATGGTTCTTTGGTACATTCACTGTCTGCAGTAGTTCTGCATGTAGAGATTGTATTGTCTTATCACTTGCGATATTATCTGGGGAACATGTAATAATCACATTGCGAAAAACAATATTCTTCTTTTTGCGATTTGAAGTAACAGCTGGCATGCATAATAAGCATAATGGTGTCCACGAAATCCATCATAGATTCGATAACCTATATTTCCTGCATAGTATAATTCTTCATCCATGCCAAAACGTAAATCACATTCACCAATGCACTCATAATCTCCATGACGATAAATGCTATAAACAATCGACTTTGGTGAACGATTAAAAAAATGAAACTGGAATCACTTCCCGAATCCTCAAATCGACACTATCCGATTCATATAGCTGTTTCTTTATCATTGCAAGTTTCCTATAGTTTTTCTTTTTACGATATATACTGGACGATTCTTTACTTCCATATATGTCTTTTGCTAGGTATTGGTCAATCACACCAATGGACAATAGTTGTAGTCCAGATGCCAGTAATATAATGCATACCAGTGATGGTAAACCAGCAGTTGGATCACCAAACATTAACTTACGGATTACAACGAATATAATCAACAAAAAAATGAAAAGGAAACAAAACAGCACTCCAACAAAGGACGACATCGATAAAAAGTGCTGTAGAGTACGCAGTTATGCCATCAAATGCATATTTCCATAACTGCCAAAAATGACCACTTGGTTTGACCGTATTTACGCTGTACATTTTTCATATGCAACCCACTTCGTGTTAAAACCAACCCAACTAAAGATCCCTTTTTGAGAATCGATTCTTTTCTGTAACGGAAAGAACAGCTTCCACAACGCGTGTATTCATAACACGATAGTCTCTTGCACCATCCATTACTTTTTGTCTGTGAGAAACAATTTAAGATTTTTATAGAATAATTTTTGCAAACCAAGAACGGATACGTGGTTCCCCTTGGCGTGCAGTACGTCTAGCAACAACTTGATCTGCGCCCGCAAAAATCTCATCAATCATCTGTGGGAGTAATGATGGTGGATCTTGTAAGTCAACATCCATAATCGCAACTAAGTTTCCTGAGGGCATGTTGTAGGTATGCATAGATTGCGGCTTCCTTGCCAAAGTTACGAGAAAATGAGAGGAGTTTTACACGCTTATCCTTTTTGGTGTAAGTTCTTGATTTCTGTAACAGTTCCATCTGTTGAACCATCATCCACGAAAATCAATTGATACATGATTGCATGTTTTTAAAAAAAGTAAGCATCATTCTTACAAAACTCTTCATAGAAATATTTGATGTTTTTCTTCTTCGTTATAACAAGGAACGATAACTGTTAATAATTTCGGCATAATACTTCCCTCATCTTTTGCACTTAAAAATAGCATAATCATCGCTACACTTCAATGTAGGATGTCACTTCAAAAAGGAAAAAAAGGTTTAACCATATGGTCAAACCTTCATTTCATTAGTCAGCGACTTCTTTCGCAATCTTGCGATAGATATCCTGTAATTCTTGTTTTTGTGCATCGGATAACTGCTTGTTTGGATCATCCTTTGATAATTCGAAACTATCTAAAGAGTGATACATGATAATCAACCAGTTTACCATTCTTTACACCGATGACTGCTGGCACATAGAAGCCTTTTTCACCAGAAGAATTTACCTTTAATACTGGATCAATGTATTCTAGTAACTTCTTGTAGTCATCTTTTTTTCAACTTTCGCAGAAGCGTCGACGTAATAAATTGTTAAGTTTAATTCCTTTGCGACTTCATTTAACTCTGGAACAGCACGGTTACACCAAGCACATTCATCATATCCGTAATAAAGAATACCTGTTCCACCCTCTTCAAACATACGTAGAGATTCTTTCAATGTGATAAGTTGGAAATCTGCGACATCATTGCGAATCCACTTATAACCTTTCATATCTGCCTTTGTGGAATTTAATTTGATTGGATTTGTGATTGTGAGTGTATTTGAAGTTTCACTTGTAGATGTGTTCTTCTTACTCTCAGTTTTATTGAAACAGCCTGCTAGTAATACGACTGCTAATAAGCATGTTAAGATTTTTTTCATTTGATACCTCTTTTCTTTGCGTTTTAGTATAGCACAATTTTGAAAACTCAATCTATTTTTCTTACTTCAACAGAATGGGAAAAAGATTCAATCTTTTCACGTGTAGCCATACCCTTAGAGTATGCTGTCGCAGAACCGCAAGATGCCCCAAAGCGGAAGCTATCAACGATATTTCTGGAACGGTTATATTCCATCAAGAATCCCGCAACGAGAGAATCTCCAGTTCCTACTGTATTTACAATCGTTGTTGGATCTAATACATCACACTGGAAAGTGCCTTCCTTACAAGCAAGTACTGCATTTCCATCCGTATCTAAAACCATAACATTTTCTACACCTTGTGCATGTAATTCTTTCGCTGCACGGCTCATATCATCGACTGTTTCAACAGGATAGGATACAAGTTCTTTTACTTCTTCCTTTGTTGTCTTCAATAAGAAAAATGCCTGTTGATAACATGCTCTTTACAAGCTCTGCATCTGTATCCAATACAACCTTGATGCCATCTGCCTGCAACTTCTTTAAGATAGATACCATATGTTCAACGGTATAAGATGGTGTATTTCCAGCCAATACAAGAACATCATTTTTCATATAGAGTATTTAGTTTTTCCTGCAAGATTATCTAAATCTTTATCTTGAATATACGGACCACATGCATTCATGTTTTGTGTCAGTTGTAGAATTACACTTTACATTGATACGTGTATTTCCATCAATATAAGAGAAGTTAGGACGAATATCCTGATATTTCGTTAATAAACGTATATAGAAATCTTTTGTAAATCCACCAAGGAAACCAAATGCACGTGATGGAACACCTAAGTTGCTTAAAAACAATAGAAATATTGATACCCTTACCACCCGCTTCATAGTATTCCAAATCAGAACGATTTGTTTTACCTGCTTCAAGCGGTTCTGAAAACTCCATGTAATAATCTAACGAAGGATTTATCGTACATGTACAAATCATATTACACCTCTGCTACGTTCTGAATAATCTTCAAGATTACTTGTACAGATAATTCTAATTCATCGATGACGCAATATTCGAAGCGACCATGGAAGTTTCCACCACCACAACCGATATTAGGACATGGTAGTCCCATGAAGGAAAGTTGCGCACCATCAGTTCCACCACGGATTGGTTCTTGAAGAATATGAATTCCTAACTCTTCCATGGACTTTTTCGCAATCACAACAGCAGTTGGATCTTTATCCAATACTTCCTTCATATTACGATAACTATCCTTGATTTCAATTGAGACAGCACCTTCTCCATACTTTGTATTGATAAATTCAGCTGCCTTTAACATTAACTCTTTCTTCGCTGTTAACTTTTGATAATCATGATCACGAATAATGTATTCTAATTCAGCATTTTCTACATCACCCTTCATATCATGAAGATGGATAAAACCTTCCCATAACTCTGTATGTTCAGGTACTGCATGTGCAGGCATCATTGCTTGATATTCACATGCAAGCTTTGCCGCATTAATCATACGATTCTTTGCGGAACCTCGGGTGAATGGAACGTCCTTTTGAAATGTAATACTGCAGATGCCGCATTAAATGTTTCATCTGATAATTCACGTACTGTTCCGCCATCCATCGTATAGGCAAACTTAGCACCGAACTTCTTTACATCAAAGAAGCGTGGACCATTTCCAATTTCTTCATCCGGTGTAAATCCAATCGCAATCTCACCATGCTTTACTTCTGGATGTTCATGCAAATATACAAGAGCTTCCATAATGGAGGTAATACCAGCCTTATCATCTGCACCAAAGTAATGTCGTACCATCCGTTACCATTAAACGCTTCCCCTTAAATTCCTTCATCCATGGGAAACGTTCCATCGATAATGTTACCTCTGGATTTAAAGCAATGTCATTGCCATCAAAGTTTTCAATGATACGTGGATTTACATTGGTGCCACTAAAATCAGGGGCTGTATCCATATGTGCAATAAAGCCTACTGTATCAATTACTTTATATGTATTTGATGGTAGCTTTGCGTATACATAACAATGTTCATCAACGGATACATCTTGTAATCCTAATTCTTTTAATTCCTCAACGAGAAGATTTGCTAAATCAAATTGTTTCTTTGAGGAAGGTGTTTCTTGTTCATTTGCAGGATCTGATTGTGTATCAATCTTGCAATAACGTATTAATCTTTCTGCTGCGCTCATATTCTTACTCCTATTCTGATTGTAAGAATGAGTGTTCATACTGAATCCCATTCTTTACGTTTTCTAATGTCTGTTTATCACAGAGTGTCTCAATAATTTTTAATGCAAAATCAATCGTCGCACCCATACCACGACCTGTAATCAAATTGCCATCTTTTACAGCCAATACTTGTTGGTATTCACCACCAAAACTTAACTCATCAAATGTTGGATAACAGGTATACTTTCTACCTTGCAGTAAACCACGATGACCCAGAATCGATGGAGCAGCACAAATGGCACAGGATAACTTCCTGATTTAAAGTGTGCTTCATACAAATCAACGAGTTTCTGATTGTTTTTCAAGATTTTGTGTACCTAATTTTTCCACCCGGGAAAATCATAACATCATATTCATTTTGAAACTCGCTAAACAGTTTATCAGCCTGAATCTTCACTTGATGAGATGTTGTAACTGTCAGTGTCTCATTCATCGAAATCATATCAATGATTAAACCTGCACGGCGTAATAAATCAACTGTTACCAGTCCCTCACAGGTCTCAAATCCATCTGCCATAAAAATTGCACATTTCATTTCAATATCTCCTATCGATTCGTTGTTTCTGTTTCAACTTATGATAAATATTATACACCTTTAAGGCTTTGCCTTATCATTTATACTCTATTTTATATATGTTTTAGATAGCATAGAAAAACCGCAGTATCTGCGGTATTCACTTTTAAAATTTTGACTGAACTCGTTTTTTTGCAGTTCTTTCACTACTTTTCTCTTCAAACCAAGGATTTTTACCAAGCCATCGAAAGTTGAGTGGACTTGGATGAACAATTGGAAAATACTTTTGGTAGATATTCTTGATAGTTTTCTACTGTTTCCGTTAGGTTCTTCTTTTTATTTTTTTCCTAGATAATAATCGATAGAATACTTTCCAACCAACAACGTCAATTCAATATTTGGCATTAACTTTAAAAAAACTTCTCATGATATTCTTGTGCAATAAACTTGCGTGGTGGTAAATCACCTGTCTTTTGCCTTACCAGGATAGTAGAAATCCATTGGTAAGATTGCGATATCCTTACTATAGAATTCATTATCATCAATTCCCATCCACTTACGTAAGCGAATACCAGATTGATCATCGAAAGGAATTCCTGATCGTTCTACGTGTGATCCCTGGAGCTTGTCCAATAATTAAGATTTTTGCGCTAGCATCTACCTGTAAGATGGGACTGTATCCGTTCTTTGTATATTCTTTATTTCGTGGATCTTTTTTTCAACTCTTCTAATAATTGTTCTATTTTCATATTCTTGACCTCTGAAAGAAAAAATCCTGCTATCTTTCGATAACAGGATAAACCAATTACATTTCAGTTTCAATCTTACCGATCTCACGAGCGTGTCTTCTACGATCGATTTCTGTTAGATACTTCTTACGAATACGAATATCTTCTGGTGTAATTTCTACTAATTCATCATCATTGATAAATTCTATCGCAGCTTCTAGTGACAAGATGCGTGGTGGAACAAGCTTCATCGCTTCATCGTTACCAGTAGAACGAACAGCCGTCATTTTCTTGTTCTTGATTGGGTTAACACCCATATCCATATTCTTAGCGGATACACCAATAATCATACCTTCATATACAGGTGTCTGTGCACCGATAAATAATTGACCACGTTCTTGAATATTCCAAAGAGCGTATGTCATAGCACTTCCTGTTTCAGTGGAAATGAGTGCACCATTTTCACGCTGTGGAATATCACCCTTAAATGGTTCATAACCATCTAAACGCTGTACCATTGTACCTTCACCATGTGTCATATTGATGAAGTCGGATCTAAATCCGATTAATCCACGTGTAGGACACTTATAAGTGATACGTGTATATGTACCAATTTCTTCCATGTCAGAAAGGATACCCTTACGTACATTGAGGGCAGAGATAACAGAACCAGAATATTCTGTAGGAACATCAATTACAACTTCTTCGATAGGTTCACATGTAACACCATCAATCTTCTTCATAATAACTTCAGGACGTGATACTGCAATTTCAAAGCCTTCACGACGCATCTGTTCTAGTAAGATTGTTAGGTGTAATTCACCACGACCAGATACCTTGAATGTATCTGTAGAATCTGTATCTTCAACCTTTAAAACCAACGTTTACTTCAAGTTCTTTATCTAAACGTTCACGAATATTACGTGAAGTTACAAACTTACCAACTTGTCCAGCAAATGGAGAATCGTTAACCATGAAGTTCATGGAAAGTGTTGGTTCTTCAATCTTTAACATTGGCATTGGATCAGGGGCACCTTGAGGACAGAGTGTATCACCAATATTAATATCAGGGATACCAGAAATCATACAGATTTCACCACACTGGATTTCTTCAACTGGAATACGACTTAATCCCTTGTAGATAAAGATCTGATTTGTCTTTCCTTGGTGTGCGCTTCCATCCGCATTACATACTGTATAAGATGTCGCAGCCTTTAATGTACCTTTATATACACGTCCAATTCCTAAACGTCCAATATAATCATCATATGCAAGTGCACTGATTTGCATCTGTACCGGCTCACCAATCAGGTTTGGATAAGCTTGTGTATGATGGATAATTGTTTCAAATAGTGGCACGATATCTTCATTTGTACCATCCTGCTCGTAATTAATAATACCCTCTCTAGCCTTACCAAATAGGATTGGGAAGTCTAACTGATCATCTGTTGCGTTTAGTTCGAGGAACAATTCATATACTTCATCGATAACTTCATTAGCACGAGCATCCTGCTTATCCATCTTATTGATTAATAAGATAGGACGAAGACCTGCTTCTAATGACTTCTGCAACACGAAACGTGTCTGTGGCATTGGTCCTTCTGCTGAGTCTACTAACAAGATAACCGTATCAACTGTTTTGATAATACGCTCAACTTCGGAAGAGAAGTCTGCGTGACCTGGTGTATCAACGATATTAATCTTGTAGTCTTTGTATGTTACAGAGCAGTTCTTGGAATAAATAGTAATTCCTCTTTCACGTTCGAGATCGTTGGAGTCCATAATGCAGTCTACAACCTTTTCGTTATCTTTAAATACATGACTCTGTTTGAGGAATGCGTCTACTAACGTTGATTTTCCAGCGTCAACGTGAGCAATCACAGCAATGTTAATAATCTTTTGATAATCCATCTTCTCTTCACCTTCTTTTAAGCATAAGCGGATAAATTATATATTTTATAGCCATAAATTACAACCCAAACCCACTTAAAATACAGATGTTTTCATTGACGATAGATGTGGAGGTTGCTATAATATTTGAGCGATGCACCAGTGGTGGAATCGGCAGACACGTACGCTTGAGGGGCGTATGAGGCAACTCGTGCAAGTTCAAGTCTTGTCTGGTGCACTAATTTAACCCACAACAGTGGGTTTTTTTATGCTTCCACCTACATTTTCATATGTACTTTCATGAAAAATATTGCAAGTCGGTATTTAATTTCAATAAAAAGTAATGTAAGCGGTATAAAATCTCTTTACTTTTATTAGTAGCAAAATTATCATGTATATCTATAGGAGGAAAAGAGTAAATATGAAAAAAGTATTGATTCCGGCTTTAGCTTTAACTATGGCTTTATCCTTTGCCGGCTGCTCAAAATCTGAAAAAACAGGTTCTACAGCAGAAACAAAAGAGACAGTAAAGACAGACTACGATGTAGTAGTTATTGGCGCTGGTGGAGCTGGTCTTACTGCCGCTATTACTGCAGCTGAAAACGGTGCTTCCGTTGTTGTTGTTGAAAAGATGGCAGCTATCGGTGGTAACACAGCTCTATCTGGTGGTGAAATGGCAGCACCTGGTAACTGGTTACAACAAAAAGAAGGCATCGAAGATAGTGCTGATAAGTTCTATGAAGATGTCATGAAGGGTGGCGACTACAAGGCTAACCCTGAACTCGTTAGAGTTTTAGCTGACAACGCTTTAAGCGCTGCTGAATGGTTACGTGATGACATCAAGGTTGACTTCGAAGACAAGATGATGTTCTTCGGTGGACACAGCGTAATGCGTTCCTTAGTACCACACAACGAATCTGGTGTTGAAATCATCCAGAAGTTAAAGGCTAAGGCTGATGAATTAGGTATTACAGTATTAACAAACACAAAGGCTACTGAATTAGTAGAAACAGACAAGAAGGTTACTGGCGTTAAGGCAACAACAAAAGATGGTGATGTAACTTTCACAGCTTCTAAGGGTGTTGTTCTTGCGACAGGTGGTTTCGGTTCTAACATTGAAATGCGTAAGGAATACAATCCAGAAATGGATGAAAAGATCCTATCTACATGTTCTCCAGGAAGTACTGGTGACGGTATTGTAATGGCTGAAAAGATTGGTGCAGCTACAGTTGATATGTCATATATCCAAACATATCCAACATGCGATATCACATCAGGTACATTATTATATGTTGGTGACGTACGTTTAGCTGGTAGATCAATCCTTGTTAACAAGGAAGGTAAGCGTTTCGTTGAAGAACTAGAACGTCGTGACGTTATCTCTAAGGCTGTTACAGAACAGACTGGTGGCGTTTCATACATGTTCTGGGATGAAGCATCTATGGAAGCTTCTGGTGTTAAGGAAGCTCACCCTGAAGAATACGAAAGACTCATCAAGGAAAAGCACTTAGTGAAGGCTGATACAATTGAAGAAGCTGCTGCTTTCTTCGGTATTGACGCTGAAGCATTAAAGAAGACTATCGCAGATTACAACCAATACGCTGCTGATGGTAAGGACTTAGAATTTAACAAGCGTGGTAAGTTAGTTGCCTTCGGTGAAGGTCCATACTACATCATGGTTTCACAACCATCTGTTCACCACACAATGGGTGGTGTTGTAATCAACACTAACGCTCAAGTATTAGACAAGGATGGCAAGGCTATCGCTGGTCTATACGCTGCTGGTGAAGTTACTGGTGGTATCCACGGTACAAAACCGTTTAGGTTCTGACGCTATCGCTGATATTACAGTATTCGGTAGAATCGCTGGCGAACAAGTATCTAAGTAAAATATACAAAGCAAGATGATTTCGCATCTTGCTTTTTATTTTTAGTAACCTCTATTGTTCTTATCTCTTTTTCACTGTAATAATTGTATAGCTACATGAATTTACTATGATTTTAATATCATCAGTAATACATATCCAATTCCTTCCTTCTTTGGATATCTTACAATTCTTATCTCTTATTTTATTTTTTTACAATACTCGACAACATCTTCTATATCTGAACTCAAACTTCTTGGATTCTAATTAGTCCTTCAGACGTTGTATTCATATTATCTATATTTAATAAAAAAATTCTTCTACTGTTTCATTTTTAAGTATTTTAGTATTATTTGAAAGAAATTTCTTTACATCTTTTTACGTAATTCTCTATACATTCTTTCCATTCATCATCATTTCCCCACCAATGATATTTTGAATAATTCATTCTATCCAAAACTTTAGATGGATAGATTTTTTTCAATCTCCAATTACAAATATGTTTACTTTTAATGATACATTCTATCAGACTATTTTTTTATGTCTAGATTTTCCTAAGACAACAAGTTTATCCCCACCATCTCCCCATTGATGTGGAGCAATATATACTTTAGTACCAGGAGAAAAAGTTTTACACCAGATTTTATTTCATGTTCTTCCCCATAAAAATCTTTTTATCAACTATATTTCCAACCATACACCATCTCCAGGATAATTTTTTTAACTTCGTTTTCTACCATATTCATTTTACCTTAATCTAATTATAGCATGTAAAAAAAGCCTCAATAACGAGGCTAATTCCATTGTTCAAAATCGTTATGATATAACTGAGAAAGTTCTTTTGGTTCTACACTGCCTTGTGGATATGTATAAACTGGAAGATTTGCGTCAGTATACATCTGCTTTAAGGCATCGATATATTCCCAACTATATTCAATCATCTCCCACTTAGTAAAACCATGAGTTATCACCAATCATGCACGCATGTAACATTCTTTCATACGCTTCTGGTGTGTTTAACTTAAAGATTAAATTACAGTTTTGGCAGAAGTCCATCTGTGCTTTTGTAATACTATCTTCACCTGGTGTCTTGATATTAAATTCAAGATATACTCCTTCTGTCGGCTGAATCTTAATCACTAGTACATTAGGATCTACATCCTCACGCTGTCTTTTTGAATGTGATTTTTAACTTCAATCTCACGTCGAGCCATTTTCTTACCTGTACGGATATAGAATGGTACACCTTGCCAACGTTCATTATCAATAAACAGTTTTAATCCCGCAAATGTTTCGGTAGTAGATGCAGGGTCCACATGTAGTTCTTCTCTATATCCTTCATACTGCCCCATCAATAGTGTGTCTTGAATCTTTAGTTCATTGACTGGACGTAGTTGTTTTAGAACTTCAAGTTGTTGTTCATTCATATTACCAGTTGGATCATCTACTGCTACGATACTCATAATTTGTAATAAATGGTTTTGAACCATATCTTTCAGAGCACCTGCGTGATCATAATAGTTTCCTCTTGTTTCAACACCAACTTCTTCCAGCGCAGAAATCTGGACATAATCAATATTGTCTTTGTTCCAAACATTGTTAAATAGTAAGTTGGCATCACGAATTGTTAGAATGTTACGAACCATCTCTTTTCCAAGATAATGATCAATGCGATAGATATGATCACTACCAAATAAATTCTCTAATTTTTTGCTTAGGAATTTTGCAAGTTCTAAACTTGCACCAAATGGCTTTTCCAATACAATCTTTGGATCATGCATGTTTTTCATTGTAGAGACACCATCTGTAATTCCTTCAAAGAAATCTGGTGCTACCGCATAATAAACAACATGATTCTCAGTTGGATGTTCTTCGTAGTATTGGTCTAATAACTCATATTGAGCTTGATCGGTAAAATCCATACGGAAGTAATGAATGTGTTTAAAGAATGCTTGTAACTGCTCATCTTTTACCCTTACTTGGGCAAACTCGCTAATCCAAGGTTCTATAATCTCATGGTAATCCGCATCTGTGTAATCACGTCTTCCAATTGGAGTAATTAAGAACTCTTCAGGAAGCTGATTTTTAATAAATAGATTATACATAGCAGGTAGAAGCTTACGATATGTTAAGTCTCCTGTTCCACCAAATATTGTAAGTGTTAATTTATTCATGACTGCCCCACTGATGGTGTTCAAAGCCTTCACGGTCGACTCTTTTGATATGTATGTGCACCAAAAGAAATCACGTTGTACCCTGAATAATATTTGCACCTAGACATACGCTAGATAATTGGTTGATGTATGTAAGTGCAGCAGTAAATACTGGTAATGGTAAATCAATGGATTGTACAATTATCTCTTTTAGTGCTGGTGTATTTTCTAATACTTCATTTTTGAATACTGGATATAGAAGTAAATCATCTGCGCCATTATCATATGCATGCATGATATCTTGTAATAACTTTGCTTGGATGATACATCCTGCTCTAAAGATAGCCGCAATCTGCTTGAGATTTAAATCCCAACTATACTTATTAGACGCATCACGATATAAATTGAATCCCTGTGCAAAGGCAACTGTCTTAGCTAATTTATATGCTTGATGTACCTTTTCAATATCAACATTCTTCTTATGAATTGCACTTTCATTGCGATATGCATCGCGTAAAGCAAGTTGGTTAGACATAATACGTGCTTGATACGCTGCTGTTAATAAAGACGCATTAAATTCTTGTCGAAGTGCTTCGATACTTGTCCAACGACCTGTGCCCTTATTTCCTGCCACATCTAAAATCACATCAACAAGGTCATGTTCTGTAATAGAATCTTTTTCACGTAACACAGTTACTGTGATATCGACAAGATAGCTCTGCACATCTCCTTGATTCCATTGTTCTAACACATCCGCAATTTCGCTATTTGTATAACCTGCGGTGTACTTTAGAATTAAATATGTTTCCGCAAGCAACTGCATATCCGCATATTCAATTCCATTATGTACCATCTTTACATAGTGACCACTACCTTCTGGTCCGATATATGCACAACATGGTTCTCCATCTTTCTTAGCAGAGATATCTTCCAATATCTTTCCTACAGAAGCGTACGCATCCTTATCTCCAGATGGCATAATACTCGGACCTTTTAAAGCACCTTCTTCACCACCAGATACACCAACACCAAAGTACTTTTAATCCATGGCTAGCCATCTGCTTATGACGACGATTTGTATCTTCAAAGTAAGAGTTACCACCATCCATGATGATGTCTCCTTCATCTAATAGATCAACGAGTTGTAATAAGACATCATCAACTGGTTGGCCAGCTGGTACCATCAAAAATACACGACGTGGCTTTTTCAAGAGAATTTACAAAAATCCTCTAGTTTTTCAAAAACCACTAAATCCAGGGATGTTCTCATCGATTAATACTTTCGTACGTTCGAAAGAACGATTATATCCACTTACCTTGTAGCCATGGTTTAGCATATTTAATGCAATATTCTTTCCCATGACACCTAATCCAATTACACCTATATTACTCATGTTCATTTCTCCTCATAATAATAGAAACACCTTCTGGAATTGTTACTGTAGATACTGCATCCTGTATGTATGCATGTTCAATTGGTAGTACACTTAGTGAATCCGAAAAAGCGATTTGCGACGATAATATCATCATCCACAATCACAAAGTCACGTGGATGTTTACCAGCACATGATGTCACTTGAATACGTTCGATATCTTTTTCCAGATACATGTAGCACTGTAATGACATCCTGTGTACGTGTTGATACGTATAAATAATCACCCTTCTTACGTATTGCGGCTGTATCTTTCACATGTGAAAGACCGTTTTCTAACAGTTCTACTGTATTTACAACTTTCTTTGCATGCATGTCTACAACATATAGAAGATTACTTAATTCTCCTACCACATATAGGTATTTCTCATCATCCGAGAACACCGCATGTCTAGGTCCACTACCTTCTTCAAATTGAATCTCATCTACAACCTTAAAAATCTTTATCAAGAATCTTTATCTGATCCAAAAAAGAGACATGGCACCAGATATTGATCTTTGTATGGAATGACCTGATGACATCCAGCCTTTTTCTTTGATATGTGTTCTTTCAAGCAGTTCTAATTTGTTATTTTTCAAAACGCAATAGTGTTACATCTCCACTATGGAAGTGAGCTGTAAAGATCAAGTTGTCTTTTTACACCAACGTAACAGGATGTAAATGCTTCAAAAACGATATGATCGATTTCGTTACCGCTTAAATCAAAGACAGCTACACCAGAGCCATCCTCAAAATCACATACAGCTACGATATAATCATTCATCCATGCTAAATATTTTGGATTACACACTTTTGTAAATAAGCGGACGTCTTTTACCTTACGTTCTTCATATGTAAACGCATAAATACCTTCACTTTTTTTCAGACGTATACGTTCCTACATATCCTGTATATGACATTTTTAGCTCCTTTTTTTATTTCTATTGTTTTTTTATTGTATTCTCTTTTTATTTAAAAACACTGCTATTTTTGCCCTAAAACGCAAAAAAAGCCAGAGTTCTCTGACTTTTATATTTCTTTGGATTTTTTTCCAGTGCAGACGCAATCACCTTATCCATATCATAGTACTTATACTCACCTAAACGACCACCAAAAAAGGATATTTGTTTCATGTGAGGCAAGTTCCTTATACTGCTCATATAAAGCTGTATTCTTTTTCATCATTGACTGGATAATATGGATCATCACCCTGTTTCCATTCAGAACTATATTCACGACTTATGACAGTCTTAGGCAAATCATTGCCTTCTTCATCTTTTTCCAAATGTAAACCACTTTATGCTCAATAATACGTGTCCAAGGTGTTTCACGGTCTGTATAGTTTACAGCCGCATTTCCTTGGAAATTTGGAATATCTAAGAGTTCATTTTCAAAACGAACAGAACGATACTCTAATGTACCTAAGCGATAATCAAAATAAGCATCGATTGGGCCAGTATAGACTACCTTTTCCGCAAGTGTGTCATACTCATCTTTCACTTCAAGATAGTCAACATTAAGTCGTACTTCAATACCTGCAAGCAGGTTTTCAACTAGCTTTGTATAGCCACCAACAGGAATACCCTGATAGAGCGCATTAAAATAGTTATTATCAAACGTTAAGCGTACTGGTAAACGTTTGATGATAAATGCTGGTAGTTCAGTACAAGGCCTTCCCCATTGTTTTTCTGTATATCCTTTGATTAGTTTCTCATAGATATCTGTTCCAACAAGTGAGATTGCCTGTTCTTCAAGATTTGTCGCTGTTGTAATATTTGCGGCTTTCTTCTGTTCTTCGATTTTGTTAATCGCTTCTTCTGGTGTTACAACACCCCACATTTTATTAAATGTATACATGTTGAATGGCAAAGAATATAACTCACCATGGTAATTGGCAACAGGTGAATTTGTAAAACGATTGAATTCGATAAATTTAGTAATGTATGTCCAAACATCTCTATCATTTGTATGGAAAATATGTGCGCCATACTCATGTACATCAATGCCTTCTACCTTCTTTGTGTAGATATTACCAGCAATATGAGGACGCTTATCAATGACAAGAACTTTCTTGCCTTTTTCTTTTTGCCTGTTGGGCAAATACTGCACCAAACAATCCTGCACCTACTACTAGATAATCATATTGTTTCATACGCACTCCTTATTAAGCACCGTATTTTCTACGGATAATATCTGCAACCTTCCCTACTAGACGTTCACAGATTTCATCTGTCTCCGCTTCAGCCATGACTCGTAACAATGGTTCTGTTCCACTTGGACGAACAAGAATACGACCATTACCATTGAGTTCTTCATTTCACTTCATCGATTGATTTTTGAACTTCTTTATCATCCATTACAAGTGTCTTATCAGTCACCTTCACATTTACTAGTAACTGTGGATAAATCTTAAGTCCTTCACATAGTTCAATGATACCCTTATCTGTATTCTTCATTACTTCAAGTACAGAAAGTGCAGTTAATAGACCATCACCCGTTGTGGCATGATCCTTCAGGATGATATGTCCACTTGTTCACCACCGATAACATAGTTATCGCGGAACATGACTTCAGAGACATACTTATCTCCTACCTGTGTCTTTTTCAACCTGGATACCTTCACGTTCCATAGCCTTATATAGACCAAGATTTGCCATAACTGTTGTAACAATTGTGTTATTTGTTAACTTATTTAAATCGCGTAGGTATTTACCAACGATATATAACATAAAGTCACCATTAACGAGTTCACCATCTGGACGAACCATAATCTGACGATCCGCATCACCGTCAAACGTTAAACCAACAGTATAGTTACCCTTCTTCATCTCTTCACAGAATAATTCAGGATGTGTAGAGCCACACTTTGTATTGATGTTAATGCCATTTGGTTCATCATGGAAAGCTGTTACTTCAGCACCTAATCTTTCAAGTGCCTTCTTAGCTGTAAATGATGAAGAACCGTTTGCACAATCAATCGCAATCTTCCATCCACTCAAATCTAATGGATATTCTTTTTACAATCCAATCTAAGTAAATTTCAATTCCTTGTGGATATGCGATAACCTTACCAATTTCACTATCTGTACGATATGGAATTGTAACTTTACCATCAATATAGTCTTCAATGAGGCCTTCAATATCACTAGATAACTTGAAACCATCATTCGAGAATACTTTAATACCATTATCGTAGAAGGGATTATGACTAGCAGAAATCATTGCACCACACGCAAATCCGTTCTCCTTTGTCAAAAGGCAAATCATTGGTGTTGGACAGTATCCTGCTAGATATGCATCACAACCCTCAGATGTGATACCTGCTGCTAATGCATTTTCAAACATATCGCTAGAAAGTCTTGTATCCTTACCGATAACAATTTTATTTTTTCCTTCTTTGCTGAAATAGTATCCCAAGTATCTTCCAACCTGGAAGGCTCTCTCTGCTGTTAATACTTCATTTGCTTTTCCACGGATTCCATCCGTACCAAAATATCGTCCCATACGCTATTCTCCCTCTTTCTGTTGGGTATTTTGATCACCTAAAACTGTGAGTGTTAGTTTATTGTTTTTTAGGCTGTATTTCACAAGTCCTGTTGATGGTTGTTCCACCATCACTTCAAACTCATGTTGTCCTGGCTCTGCCGTAGACATATCGATATATAGATAAATATCATTTGCTGTAATCTTACTGATATTATCCTGTGTACCAAATACTTCTACATCCATCGTAGTAATATTATCCTCTTGTGTAGCTTTGTAGTTATGCACATTGTTCTTGTAATTGATTGGAACTGATGTGATTGTTCTTGTTGTAGCTGCGCCAAGCTTTACATCAACACTAACAGTAGAAACTGTTGCTGACGTAATACCTGTAGGAAGTGTAATATCTTGTGATACTGTTGTATCTTTTGTAAGATTTGAAACATCAACTTCAACTGTAATTTTATCGATATCAAGTAATGCACTTTCCGTGCCATAGATTGTAACAGTCTGTTTATCAGCCACAGCTGAAGCGACTGCCTGATTATCACCAGGTGTACCCTTAATCTTTACTTCAATCGGAACTGTCTTGTTAGGTGAAGTAACTGGTACATATACATGCATGGTTTGAGGTTCGATATCTACATTTACAATTTGACCATTTGCATCGTAGGCAACAAGTTTTGCATCTTGTTCAAAATCCGCAGTTTGATTGGATACGTCGATAAGTGCCTTTACAAAGGCAATCTGATTTAATGTATCCTGTGAAGCACGTACATCTACGACAGAAGACGCAAACTGAGGAGTACCTACGTTATAAATACCATCCATCTTATCGCGATGAATAATATCATAAGATAGCGAGAACTGCTGTGTAACTTTCTTCTTGATTGTTACAACCGCATTCGATGGGTTAACGATTGTACTAACAGAATCTCCGAATCCCTCCGCAATCAATGTTACTGCATGGGTTCCCTCTGTTAAGTTTGTTAGGTCTGCAACAACCTTGCCATTTATGGTGCTTGCAGCAGTAACACTTGTCGCATCACCTGTAATCGTAACATCAGTTGTTGTTGGAATTCCTGAAATTTCATACTCTTGCGTATCATATTGTACATATACCGCAACATTTTGAACGGTACGACTTGTCTTAAGTGATGTCTGATATAGCGATGTGATATCGTTGTAGTTTACAACGACATATAACAGTGCAGCTAATATCAACGATACAACTTTTTGCATATTTTGCATTAAACAATACGCGGTCAATCCCTGTAGAAGCGTAGTGAATGAAATGGATAATATTCTTTACAAATCGATCATATTGACTTGATATGCGCTTTGATTGATTTGCAAGATGTTTTGCAAGTTCAAGCTTATTATGATCCATATGGTGTTTTTTCTTATTTGCCATTATCGTTCACCTCCTTGCTTATGATCAGAGGTATCTGATTGTTTATAATTTGCTTTGTTATGTGTTGGATAACTTGGTGTTGGACGCTTTTTCTTATGTGGAAGCTTTATTGACGCAGCTTTCGCAGCCGCATCTGCTGCTTCATGTACATCCTGTAATGCATGTTTTTTATTTGTGGATGTACCATTTTTGTTCAGCCGGAATAACTTCCTCTGCAGTAATCTTTCCTGTTTCAAGAATTGTTTCTTCATTAGCAGCTGGTGTATCATCCATCTTTGTTTGAAGTTCATGCACATCGGCTTCAATCATAGTTTCATCATCGTCATCTTCACCATTTTCTTCGGTTTGACCAACGATGATATGTGTTAGATATTTACGCAGTTGTTGTTCATTTACAGCAATCAACTTGCCACCTTCTGCAATCGATACATTTCCTGTTTCTTCCGAAACAACAATTGTAATCGCATCTGTAATTTCGCTAATACCAATTGCCGCACGGTGTCTTGAACCATATCGAGATGGAATATCTGCTGTTGTTGGAGGGAAATATGCACTTGCACATGCAATCTTATCACCCTGGATAATCACCGCTCCATCATGTAGTGGTGTCGAAGTAACAAAGATGGAAGTTAAAAGTTCTGCAGTTACATCAGAATTCAAACGTGTACCAGTCGCAATAAAAATCATCCAGAGAATGAGACTTCTCAATAGAGATTAAAGCACCAGTTTGATCTGCACTCAATAAACGTACTGCAGTCACAATATTGTCCACCAGTTTTTTTCCTTTTCGTTACCACTAAGTGAACTCATTCTAGAGAAGAAACTACTCTTACCAAGTCTTTCCAAAATCGTACGGATTTCTGGTTGAAAGATAATAATAACTGCTAAGAATCCCCAGTTAATAAACATGTTTGTTAAAAACTGCAAAGTTTTAAGATTCATGACTTTTGCAAGTACATCTACAATGATGACAAAGATAATACCTTTAAATATCTGCATAGTACTGCTCTTACCACGAACAATACGTAGTGCGGCTAAGATAATCATCCAAATTACTACTATATCGATAACTGTCGTACTGAAAGTTAAAAACTTGTCCCACAATGATGATAAGTTATAGGCTGACATTAAACATATCCCCTTTCAAATATGTTCTTATTATACCACACACAACCATGCTCACTATACCCATCAAAAGAAAAAGATGACCTTATAGGTCATCTTCAATTGCACCACTCTTCGCATATGCGGATGGTCTAGCTTCAAAGAAATCAGTCTTTACCATGTTTTGCATCTGAGTATTGTTTTACCCACTTCATGGATTCTGGTTCCTCAGCGTATTCTTCATACAGATTACCAAAACCTAATGTCGCAAAAACGTGTATTGCCAAGATACTTGATATAGTCAGTAACCATCTGCTTATTTAAGCCTGGAATTTCATCACCAATTACATAGTGTCCCCATGCAATTTCTTGTTCAACACCAGTATTCATCATATCACGGATCATCTGAATATTTTTCTGGTGTAAATAACTCTGGTTCTTCCTTCTGTAATTCAACCAATATATTACGGAATAACCATAAGTGCGTTGATTCATCACGGTTGATGTAACGAATTTCCTGTACACTTCCCGGCATCTTACCATTTCTAGCAAGGTTGTAGAAGAACATAAATCCAGAGTAGAAGTAAACACCCTCTAGAATAAAGTTTGCAATACAAACTCTCAAGAAAGATTGTTTATCTTGCTTGGCAACGAAACTCATTATAGAGTTCGCCAATAAATTCATTTCTCTTTAATAAGTGCTCATCTGTCTTCCACTGATAGAGGATATCATTTCTCTGCTCAGGAGAACAGATAGAGTCTAGCATGTAGCTGTAAGACTGTGAGTGAATGCACTCTTGGAATGTCTGGATAGACAAGCATAAGTTAACTTCATTTGCAGTAATATACTGAGAAATGTTTGGTAAGTTAGCAGATTGTAGAGAATCTAAGTAAACTAAGAAACTCAAAATCTTATCGTATGCTGTCTTTTCAGCTAAGCTAAGACGTGGATAATCTGATTTGTCATGATTCAAGTTGATTTCTTCTGGAACCCAGAAGTTGTTCATTGCTTGACGGTACCAATCAGATACCCAGTTATACTTCATATTATTGAAGTCATTAATATTTGTTGTATTGAAGTTGATAAGACGACGATTACGTACATCAATATCACCCTCAGGGTTGAATAACGGTTTACGATTAATCTGATCTGTCTGCATGTTTCTACCTCCTATGCGGAACAACTTTCACAATCCTCAGGATCTAATGCTTTAGAACGTGTGTAGTAGATAGTCTTAACTCCACAATCATATGCTAGTACATATAACTGTAATAACTGACTCATCTTATAGTCATTTGTAATCCATAAGTTAAAGCTCTGTGCTTGGTCGATATGACGCTGACGGATACCAGCAGCTCTAACTGACCAAGTCTGGTCAATTGTATGTGCTGTCTTATAGTACCAATATGTATCTGCAGATAATTCTGGTGCAGTTCTTGGTAAGATAGAACCCTTCTTTTCTTCTAAGAAGAAACGATTCATAACAGGGTCAAGTCCTGCTGAAGTACCGATTAAGATAGATGTAGAACTTGTTGGAGCGACTGCCAATACATATGCATTACGCATACCTGTTGCATGTACTTCATCCTTTAGTTCTTTCCAACGTGCAGAGTCATATCCACGCTGGTCAAAGTACGCACCTGTTTCCCATTCAGAACCTTCAAAGAATTGATAGCTTCCACGTTCCTTGGCTAAACGCATTACTTGCCTTAATAGATGCATACGCAATATTTTCAAACACTTCATCTACAAACTTCAAGTGTTCTTCGCTTTCCCACATGATATGGTTCTTTGCAAGCATGTGGTGGTAACCACTGACACCAAGACCGATAGAACGATACTTGTGGTTTGTAACCTTAGCATTTGGTAATGGATAGAAGTTTAGATCGATAACGTTATCAAGAGCACGTACTACAGTTGCAGTAACTTCTTCGATTTCCTTTGGATCTGTCACATTAATATTACCTAAACATAATGAAGCTAAGTTACATACAACATAGTCACCTGGCTTTGTTGTTGTGACGATAACTTCATCGCCATCCTCTGTCTGAATAACACGAGAAACCTGCTTCACTTCTGACATGTTCTGCGCAATTTCTGTACAGAGGTTAGAACTATAAATCATACCCTTATGCTTATTAGGATTTGCACGGTTAACCGCATCACGATAGAAAGCAAATGGAGTTCCTGTTTCTACCATAGACTTCAAGATTAAACGTACAACTTCCTTTAATACAAGAACTCGTTTAGAGATACGGTTGTCATGTACACATTCCCAATATCTCTTTTCCCATTCTTCACCATAGAAGTCCTCAAGGCAATATCCCTTAATCATCAGGACATCATGTGGATCAAGAAGATACCAATCTTGGTTCATGTCTTCCTTCACCATCTTCCAGAATAAGTCTGGATAGCACACCGCAGGGAATACATCGTGAGCCTTCATACGGTCATCACCGTTATTTGTACGTAATTGTAAGAATTCAGGTAAGTCTTTATGCCATACATCGAGATATACTGCTACAGCACCTGCTCTTACACCAAGTTGGTCAACCGCAACAGCAGTATCATTGATGACACGAATCCAACGGATAACACCACCAGAAGCACCTTCAAAAACCACGAATTGATCCACCACGGGAGCGAACCTTACCTAAATACATACCCATTCCACCACCAAACTTACTTACGTCAGCGAAGTTAGAAATGGAATGATAGATACCATCCAATGAATCTGGAACAGTATCGATAAAGCAACTAGATAACTGATGATATGGCTTTCTCGCATTTGCTTGTGTAGGAGTTGCCATTGTTACCTGATGTAAACTCATCATATCGTAGAACTTCTTTACCCAACCGATACGATCATTTGTTTCCTTCATTGCTAAATGCATCGCAATACCAATGTACATTTCCTGTGGTGATTCCAATAGAACATGTTGGTGACTACGAATCAAATAACGTTGGGATAATAAGTCTAATCCACTATATGTGAATAAGTTATTACGTGTATTGTCAATTAATGTTGCGATTTCATCAACTTCTTTATGAGAATAGTTTTCTAAGATATATGCTCCATATAGACCTTGTTCAATCATATAGGAAATCTTATGGTAGAAGCTTGTTAGACCTAGTTTCTCTTCAGTCGCTTTTAAATCACAAGCAATACTGTAACTGAGTAAACGTCCTGCAATTCTTTCCCAGTTTGGTTCTTCTTTCGTTGTAAGTTCAGCAGAACTTCTTGTTAATAGAGCAATTCTATCTTTTAGAGATTGACCTTCTTTAGACATTGTAGAGAACTTCTCATACAATCTCTTTAAGTCATAGTCTGGATAAGCCTTCTGGATATCAACCAAAACATCTTCCAACTCTTCATCCCCAATGAGTTTCACTAACTCAAGGCGTTCATTACGCATCTGTGTGCGCTTTTCACGGTATAAGATATAACTCTTTGCGACGTTATACTTTTCATTCTTCATCAAGATCTTTTCAACAGTATCTTGAATTTCTTCAACATCAACTTCTTGACGACCGTCGAACTGTGCTTCAATCTGCACTAGTAAGTCAGAAAGATATGTTTGATCAACATTTTCATTTACGCTTAGGAAAGATTTTTCTATCGCTAAAATAATCTTAGCTCCATCATATGGAACAACTTGTCCGGTACGTTTTACAATCCTATCCACAACTTCTACCTCCACTAAATTCTGTCATTTCAATAGCATAATAAAAATTGAACTTTTTTTCTATCTCAATGCCCCGATTTTTTCGATAAATCCGTCCTCTAAAAGCCCTATTATTTTGAATGCTGAAAATCCCTCATTTTTTTCTCTGAAATCATTCCCACTTTTTCATTTTCAAGGATTGAAAACTTGCACATCATTTATTTAAATTATCAAAAAAAGACCACTAAAGGTGAGGTGACCCCTAAAAGTTAGATTTTTTTACGAGATGACTTTGGTCATCTCTTTTTATGAAGTTAGAAGATGTTGTCTGTATTGAACAGGACTCATCCATCCTAACTTTTCTTTTTATTCGTTGCTCATTGTAATAATTTATAAATCTTTCTATTTTTAACTTCAGTTCATCGAAACTATAGTACATGACTCCATAGTATATTTCTTGTTTAATCAGTCCAAAGAAGTTTTCCATTACCGAGTTATCAAGGCAGTTTCCTTTTCGAGACATACTCTGGAAGATTCTTTCTTCTTTTAATCTGTGTGTATAAGCGTTCATCTGATATGCCCATCCTTGATCAGAATGAAATGTTCTTCTGTATGGACAGTCTGCAGTGATTGTAATAGCTTTCTCCAAGGCATTCATCACGTTTTCTGCAGAAGGTCTCTTACCAATTTCGTAACTAAGTATCTCACCACTACACATATCCATAAATGGATCTAGATAAAGCTTATGTATTGTCATATGACCCTTTTTATCGACTTCATAATACTTGAATTCAGTTGTATCAGTTGTTATTTTCTGATGCGGTATATGTGTCTTGAAGCGTCTGTGAATTCTATTAGGTGCAACTCTTCCAACTGTTCCTCTATAAGAACTGTATTTTTCTGCTTTTGCGAGTATAAGACGTTACCTGTAAGTGAAGCTTTTGTATGATTCTCTGTACTTTCTTTTTATTAATGGTATATCCATTGTTGCGAAGTTCTCCAACGATTCTACGGTAGCCATAATCCTTATTGTTTATACGAATTTCTTGTATGTTTTCTTCAAGCTTTTTATCAGGATTTTCTCTATCAAATCTCTTTTGCCAATACATATATGTCGCTTTTGGCATTCCGGTATAAGAGAGAAGGTCTTTTAGCTTGAACTTTTGTCGGAGACTGTTGATGACGAGTGCCATTCTCTCATTTTTTTCCTCGTCCTCTAAACGCAGCCTCCTCAGTTCTTTTTAAAAATGCATTCTCTATTCTTAACCGAAGAAGTTCCTCTTCTAATTCCTTTATATGTTCTACACTTGTATTAACGGATGCCTCTTCTACGAGTTTGTTTTGAGTCTTCCTATCTATCTTATCCATAGCTTTCCTTCGACCCTTTCGGCGTGATTTTAACGCATCAGGACCTGCTATACGAAAGCGATTAACCCAGCTGCCAATCGTGGCTGGGTTCTTAATGCCATTCTGTATAGCTAACTCTTGATATGTGATTTCACTTGTTAAAATACAACTCTACAATAGAAAGTTTCATTTCGAAAGAATAAACTTCATTTTCTCGTGAGCGCAATAAACCATCATTTCCAAATGCTTTATAGTTTTTCACCCATTTGTGTAGCTGGGATTTAGAGGTTAATCCATATTTTTGAAAGATATAGAATTCCTCCTTTACCATTCAAATATTCTAAAAACTATTTTTCTTGAATTCAAAAACTATGTTTTGTCTATAAAAAATACCGACCTCCATTCGTTAGATTCTTGGTCTAACTTTTGGGGGGTCGGTACAAAGGGTCTATTAAAAACCAATCAATTTTCATTGATATATCAACTGTATTCATTGTACTACCTAAATATATAATGTCATTTTCTTCCTAATAATCAGCTTTATGAAAATGCTTTAAATGGTGCCAATTGTAGGCCGAAAAAGAAAAAGCCCTAAAATAAGGCTTTATCTCTATAAAGTGCCGCTTAGCAGGAAATTGAACTGCTCGTTCATCCTACCATGGATGCGTATTACCACTATACTAAAGCGGCATAGCCTTTATATAATAACAAACTACACCTAAAAATCAATAATCCGTACTGTTTTTCAGTTCGTTATAAACTAACCTGTAAAAGGCAGGCCATAATGGCACAATAATCTCCGTGAATCTCTTTTATGTATCTGCCACCAAAATCGCTTGATGTGCGTAGCACCTGCTTTATCTCTTGTTTCTCCTGTATAGATATAATCCCAGATTTTCTTCATCACTCATTACGGCGAAATATACATCCGCAATACTTGCGTATGTAAAGCACTTCTTTTGGCTGATGATGCACAAAACTTGTTAGCACTTGGCTCTTATGGTTTGAAGTTTCTTTAACATTCGAAAAGCATCTTCGTATCTTCCGGTTTTCCCATAACTTGATTATCACATAAAACCAAAGTATCACTACCAATTACGATAGACTTCTGGATGTCGTTTCTAAATACTAGCTTTCTGCCTTACGACGGGATAAGATTTTTACTTTCTTCAACAAGGTCTGCCTCTAGATTCGATTGTCTCATCAATATCAGCTGGATCACAGATAAATGTGAATCCTGTTTTTCTCTATAACTCTTTTCTTCGTGGACTTTGTAGCTAGTACAATTTCTCTCATAAATATCCTCTTTCTTTTATTATTTTATGAAAAATTAGGAATTAATGAAAGTGCTTTACGTGATATAATTATCAAAAGGAATAAAAATTGAAAGGGATTAAGAATGAAAGAAGCCTACGTTAGTTATTTTTGGCTGCCGGATATGGGTAGCCGCTATGGTGGAATGAAACAGATTGATGGGTCGGAAGCCATGGTGAGACCAATCATAGAATTTTTCTATCTATGACGCAAAAGCCGCAGGATTTGAGGATGTTGTTCTCATTATCCGTCGTGAACATGAACAAGCATTCACGCTGCGTAACAGACCGCGTATCTAGGAATGAATGTGAAAGTTTGCATATCAGGATATTAACAATGTCCCATCTGATATTACAGTACCTGAAGGACGATAAAGCCATGGGAGAAACTGCTCTACATGCACGTACTTGCATGTGTGTGTTGTTGATGGACCATTTGCGATTATCAACGCAGATGACTTCTGCGTAGGAGCATACTAAGTTATTCTATAACTTCTAACAACAGAAGTAAGTGATGACCATTACGCAATGGTTGGTTATGCCGCAAATAACACACTTGCAGACCATGGAACAATAGTTACGTGGTGTATGCCAACAAGACAAAACGGTAACCCAATGTAAGCATTGTCGAAAGCTACAGAAGATTTGCTCGTAAGGATGGCAGGTTGTTTTATGATGACAACGGAACTTGGAAAGAAATGGATCCCTAACGCATTAGTATCTATGAACTGCAGAGTTTGCACCTAGGTATTTGATGACATGGAGTATACTTTTGATGAATTCATTCATGCAAATCTGAAAGTCTAACCCAATGAAGTGCAGATATGTTATTCCTACAACAGTTGGCCAGATGGTTAAGGATGGTAAGTGCACTGTTAAGAAATTTTTCCTCTAAGACCCAATGGTTTGAGGTGTAGCACATATCAAGGAAGATAAGCCACTTGTAGTTGAAAAGATTGCTGGAAGCTGAAGGAAGCTGGAATCTATCCAGACATTCTTTGGAAAATAACAATCCGCACGTATAACGCGTGCGGTTTTAAACTACCCTATGAGGGCCTTTACCACACTTCGACCCTTAAGGGTCTGTGTAAAAGACTGACAACCGTGTTTGCACACTATGGCTACCGCTAAAAGGGTCTACATATTCTTTACTTAGATTTATCCTGTCATATCTTCTTTTCTTGATTTTGGATATACTCTTCTACTACCTTCGTATTCAGTCCTACCGTACTTATAGCCCTTCGCCCAAAGTTTTCGATTACCATATTTATATTTTAAATTTGCATGTTTTTCGAATATCATCAATGATGATTTGCCCTTCAAGTATCCCATGAAACGATACTGCAATCTTGGCAGTATCTTTACCAACATATGCTTATGGTCTCTCATTGCATGTGCTTCTATGAGATTTCTACATCTTTATGCACATAGCTGTCTCAATATCCTCTATATCTGCTCTTAATTTTTCATAAATTGCCTTTCTTCTATACTTTGGTATAAACACAATATGATACTACAGTTCCATCTCGTATGTGATAAACTTGAATCGTCATTTGACTTTGTTATGATGATATCTCCTCATATATTTTGAATTTCGGTTGTCAGCCTTATTCAATTATATACGGAGGCTTTTTCATCAGCAAAGCTTTCTCTTCTCATACGCATAGCGTATGGTTTTTATAAAACTTCGTTTCCTATAATTAAACTCCTGTGCAAAATGCACAAGAGCTTTTCTTTTTACATATATTTTCTTAGAAAGCGCAGAACATTGCGATATGCAATATCTTTGATTTCTTCACTTGTAAATCCTACACGCTGCAATGCTTTTGATGAAATTCTGTGCCTGGGAAGGACCATACATATTATGCTCCTCACCATCGTTATAATACTCACCGAAGTCAAACCCACAAGCAACTATGTTTTACTCCAACAAGATTCACATGTACTTTTGCATGTTTTGCTAGATGTAGTGCATCTTGTTTTTTTGTTGCTCTGTATGAATAAATGAACAACATGCATTCATACCAATTAAGCCATCTTTACTTGCAATAGCACGAATCTGTCGATCTGTAAGGTTTCTTTCCACAAAACAACGACCCTTCGCATTTGAGTGGGTAGCAATTACCGGTTGCGTTGAACAGGATAGAATATCCCAGAATGTCTTCTCATTTGCATGGGATACATCCACAATCATATGTAACTCATTCATCTTCGCAATTACTTGCTTACCAAGTTCTGTTAACCCTCTTGTAGGATCACCTGAGTTACCTGTCGCTAGTGCATTTTGATCATTCCAACATAGAGAACCAATTCGATTGCCCTCGTCGTATAACCATTGAATCTTCTCTTCTACATCTTCACGAATGCCGCACATTCCTTCAATGGTCATTAAGAATGCTGTACCCTGTTGCTCATCATCTAAATCATCCTTGATATAGATCGATTTATATCCAGAGGCAGTAATATCATTCTTCACCTTTGTAACAACATCTTGCATCTCTTGCCAGCTCTCCGTTCCTACAAAGAAACTAGCTGCAGAAGTATATGCAATCTGCCCTTGTTTAAAAACGAGTACTCCAATCTTTCTTTAAGATGGATGTTTTTACCATCCGTGTAAAATGGTTTAATAGCTTCTGCTAAGTCCGCATGTAAATCAAAGATTTTCATAGTCTTTCCCCTTATTGATATCGTATAAAATCTTCATTCCCTTAAATGCTATATCCGCATCGTATGCATTAATCTCATCTGTTTCACTTGCGATAATCTTACCTAAACCACCTGTCGCAACAACCATGCATGATGGATCATTGAGTTCCTTCTTCATTGTTTTAATAATGTATTCTACAGAACCAGATATAGCCATATACAACACCTGCTTGCATACCTTCAATTGTATTGGTACCGAGTACAGACTTTGGCTTTACAATCTCAATTTCCGGTAACTTAGCCGTCATAGAAGTTAATGCATTCAGACTGATACCCAAACCTGGCTGAATTACAACATAGCGGAAGACACCATTTTGATCAATGTAGTCATAGGTCGTTGCAGTACCAAAGTCCACAATAATGCATGAGCGATGAAATGTGTTCCATGCATAGGTTGTATTCACAATTCGGTCTGCACCAATTGACCTAGGTGCCTCTGTATCAAGTTTGATATCCATCTGCATCTCATTTGTTACAATCATTGGTTTTTGATGTAAATATTTAATCACTGCAGATGTTAAAGAATACATTAGTTTTGGGTACAACGGAAGAAATAATAATGCCAGTAATATCCGCAGCTTTTTAACTGTAATGTATTTAAGAATGTTGTAATGAAGAAACCGTACTCATCACTAGTACGTGTCGTTTTGTGTCATAAGACGATAACGACCAATCAATCTTTTCTCCATCAAGAATTCCCATGGAAATATTTGTATTTCCAACATCAATTGTTAATAACATAGTTGTCCTCACTTCTTTGAGGCAATGGCGCAGTATTTCTTTCGCTAGTTTCATCTTTGGATAATAATCCTAAATCTTCTACACTTGTTGGTGAAAATAATTTTTGACAATATTTGTATTCACACCAAAAACCAGCGCCAGGTTCACGGATACTATTTGCGATAATATAATTTGCATTCTTTTTCTTGTAATTTCTTTTGCGGCATTTTTCTAAAAGATTTTCTGTTTCCATCGCAAAGCCAATCACTATCTGGTCTTCACGCTTTCTTTCTGTCCGATTGTTAAAAGAATATCCTGTGTACGTTTAAGAGCGATGGATAAATCACCATCTGTCTTTTTGATTTTCTGTTCTGCCTTTTTCAATTGGTGTATAATCCGCAACTGCCGCAGACATAGATTACAACATCAGCTTTTTCGAAAATTATCAATAACACTCTTAGCCATATCAGCTGCACTTGTCACATTTACAACATCAACACCATATGGTTTTTGTAGAGTTTGTCTTACCCTGAAATTAGTGTTACCCTAGCACCTGCATTACGTGCTTCCTTTCGCTAATGCATAACCCATCTTTTCCAGTTGAATGATTTGTAATATACCGTACAGGGATCAATCTCTTCTTGCGTAGCACCTGCAGTAATCACAACATGTCTTCCATTTAGATAACGGTCAGTTTCTACAAGAGCTGCGATCGCATCTTCGATTTCTTCTGGTTCAGGTAAACGTCCTGCACCTACATCACCACAAGCAAGATATCCAGCACCACTGCACATTATATGTATACCGTATTTTTGACATGTCGCAATATTATCCTGTGTGATTGGATTGTTTAACATATTTGTATTCATCGCAGGAACGATTAACTTTTGGACATGTCGAAGCTAAGAATGTAGTCGTTAACATATCATCCGCTAAAGCCATGTGCATCTTCGCAATAATATTTGCAGTAGCTGGCGCAACGACAAATAAATCAGCCTTCTTCGCCAGTGAGATATGATGAACATCTGGTGTATAATCCACTGTAAACATATCTGTAATGACCTTTTTGATTACTGAGTGTTTGGAATGTTAGAGGCGTTACAAACTTCTCTGCTTCCTTTGTCATAATGACATGAACTTCATTTCCCTGCTTTTCAGTGAGGAAACTAACTGACAAATTTTATATGCAGCAATCCCTGCTGTTACTCCTACGACAATACACTTATTTTTTTCATATACCCCTACCTTCTTGTAAACATTATAACACGCAAAAATATGCTAATATTAGTGGCAGAGGTATATGAAATATGACGAATCCACATACATTTTTTTAGTAGTATCCGATATTCACGGTGCTCTTTCAGGTGCTAAAAGCAATGGAAGAGAGCCTTCTCCATATCATCACGCAGATAAAATTCTCTGCCTAGGGATGTTTTATATCACGGTCCAAGAAATGACTTACCAAGCGACTATGCCCCAAAAAGAAGTCATTTCAATCATGAATGCATTCAAAGATAAAGATTATTGCAGTACGTGGTAACTGTGATGCGGAAGTAGACCAGATGGTACTGAACTTTCCAATTACTGCTGATTACAATATTCTTTTTCATGGAGCACATCAAATCTTTATGTCACACGGCCATGTATATGGTCCAAATAATCTACCTACCCTAAGTGTGGAGATAGTTTCCTTTCAGGTCACACGCATATTCCAACTGCTATGAGAAAAGAGATGGCATCCTACTTTTTAAACCCTAGGGATCCATCTCTTTACCAAAAGAAAACCATCCAAGAACATACGCCATTATCAACAAAGATGGATTTACAGTGTATACACTAGATCATAAACAATACATGCATACAGACTGGCTATAAATCATGTATAATAGAGAAAAGAAAGTTGAGGATTAATCATGTCTACACCACATAACAGTGCCGAAAAAGGCCAGTTTCGCAAAAAACAGTCTTAATGCCAGGTGATCCACTTCGTGCGAAGTTTATCGCTGAAACATTCTTGGAGAATCCAGTATTAGTTAATAACGTACGCAGTGTTCAAGGATATACAGGAACTTGGAAAAGGTAAGCCTGTATCCGTTATGGCATCAGGAATGGGAATGCCATCTATCGGCATCTACTCTTACGAGTTATTTTACAGAATATGATGTAGAAAACATTATTCGTATCGGTTCTGCTGGTGCTTATCAACCAGAATTAAAAATTATTTGATGTAATTCTAGCAGATGCAGCTTATTCCGAATCTTCATTCGCAAGAGAACAGTGCGGAAATACAAGCGATACAATTAAGCTCATCTGCAGAATTAAATGAAAAGATTAAAAAGGCTGCAGAAAATCTTGGAATGAAGATTACTGAAGGTTTAATTCATTCATCTGACGTATTCTATCGCGAAAAAGAACGTTACATACCTACCAAAGGTAGTAGATGAACTCATATTGCTTTAGGTGTTGAAATGGAAAGTTTTGCACTATTCTCAAATGCAAATGTCTTTAGGAAAGAACGCAGCTTGCTTTACTAACAATTTCTGATAGCTTTGTATCACCAGAAATTACAACTGCTGAACAACGTCAAACAGCCTTCACAGATATGATGAAGATTGCTTTTAGACGCTGCAATCGCTGACTAAATCAAAAAGTGAACCAATTGGTTCACTTTTTCATTGCACTATTTAATACTTCCTCATCATTTGGAAACTCTTCTAGGAATGTATCCATCACTACCTGACACAAACCTGCAACTTCTTTTTGAATATCCTAGTCGTTTTGGTAAGCGGACAAAGATATTTGTGATTTCATCTGCTACATTTCCAACAACTACATGTTCATCGCGTTTCCCATTCCAAAAGAAAGTATGATTTTTGAATTGTTCTTTTACTTAAAGTGAATGTAGGTTCTAGCCAGATGTTTCCACTCTGCAGTTAGATATTCAGATTGTTCATCATTTAGCGCTAGTTCTCGTAGGAGTTGTTGATATTCCTGCTTTTTCTTTGCAAGTACAAACTTCCAAAACTTTCATCTGCCATCACCTTCATCATCAAACATGCATGCATAAAACGATCTGCAGGTTTTCTTAACTTTTGCATTTCCATACCGCTTCAGTAATACTTCCAACATACCCTTTTTACCATTTCATCTATACGATGATCATTTTGGTATTCTTGAAGTAATATATAGCGTTCATAACTATTGTCTAGAGAATAATATTTTCTTTTAGTTCATTGATTTCCATATCAGTATTATACCCGAGAACCAACATATAAAAAGCGGAAGCCATTTCTGGTTTCCGCAAATTGAATTACTTCTTTTGAACGTACTTTTTAAGCAGTCCAATGTTACCGCAGCTAAGATGATGAGACCTTCGAAATACGAACTGAAGGTTTGTATCAATACCTAAGATTGTTAAGGAGTATGTTAACGCTGTAAAGATTGTTACACCGACAACAACACCAGAAATCTTACCGATACCACCAGAGAAGGATACACCACCTACTACGCAGGCAGCGATAGCGTCCATATCCCAACCCTGACCATACGCAGCAGAACTGGAACCTACCATTCGGTTACATTCTAACCATGCACCAAATCCATAGAGTACACCAGCCATAACGAATGCCATGATTGTTACCTTGAAATACGTCAATACCTGATACAGCAGCAGCTTCTGGGTTTCCACCCACTGCATATAGGTTCTTACCAAATGTTGTCTTATTCCAAATAAACCATACAACAATTACAGCTAGTAGCAGCCCATAAGATGATTGTTGGGAAGTTGCCAATCTTTGGAATAATCATTGCTGGAATATCATTTTCGATAGCACCGAAGGATACACCCTTTGTCGCATATGTAACCATACCGAAGATGATTAACATGTTAGACATAGATGAAATAAATGGGTCATCTTATACTTCGCCTTGAAGAAACCAGCAATAGAAGTAAAGATTGTACATAAGATAATACATACAACAAGTGCCATGATTGCTCTTAGGCCAATTGGAAGATTTGTAAAGTCGAACACCTTACCAAATACAGCACCAGTGTTAATACCCTTATGCATGATAATTGTTGAAGCTACCATACCCATACCCACCATACGTCCGATGGATAAGTCAGTACCTGCAAGCATTATCACACCAGCTACACCTAATGCCAAGAACATTCTTGGAGATGCCTGCTGTAAGATATTTAAGATGTTATTGACTGTAAATAAAGGAGTTTTCTTGATAATTGGAGTAACGATACCTAAGCCAATAAATACAAGAATAATGACTAGATATAGACCATTACGTAATAACCAATCCTTGCGGTTGAATGTATATAAGTAATGTTCAATCTTCTGTGACCTGTGTTTCAGCAAAGCTGAACTTTAGACATCTTCAATAGATCGATTAAATGATAACGTTGAATAAACGCTTCATGTTTTACGATCCCTAATTGCTTGTAATTCCTTTTTGGTATGTTAATTTTGCATCAAAGACTTTATTCTTATATACATACTTTTCATCTTTGAGTTCTTGTTTTGCATCAGCGTCACTACCAGTAATCTTAGAAAGATTCTGTGCATGAACATTCTTTAGTTCAGCTAAAAGATCGCTATATCTCTTTTGCGGCAAGAGTTTTTTTCTGCAGCGCAACTTGCTGACAACCTTTTGAATAGTATTCCTTTTTCAAAATGTTGATTTAAATAAGTAACGCCTTCATTGATTAACTTATCTACAGCTGGCTTATTTGCTTTTTTTCAACTTGTTGAGCAGCTTCTAAAAGCCTTTCTTTAGCCTCAGCGATACGGTTTTCCTTTTTCGCCCTTTGATAAGCTCTTATCGTTCTTTTGTCATCTGAATTACGTTTAATAACTCAACATGTCTTATCTGTTCCATCTTTTACGTAATTCATCGATTTGTGCTTGAATCTTACCTACGTGGTCCGTAATTGGTTTTAGTAGGCTTTCTTCCTGATCAACAGAGAGAATCTCTGCCCTAATTTTTCGTTATTTTGACTCATGTCTAACCCCTCCGATTACAAATACATTGCGCTGAGTCTCAGGAGTTCTTCCTGATTTGTCTCTTTTGTATTAACGATTCCGGCAAGACGTCCATTGGACATAACACCGATTCGATTTGTGATACTGAGAATCTCTGGCATTTCAGATGAACATACAATAATTGTCTTACCCATCTTCGCCATCTTGATAATTAAATCATAGATCTCGTATTTTGCACCAACGTCGATACCACGAGTTGGCTCATCCATCATAAATACCTTTTGGATTTCTTTCTCAACCACTTACCGAAGATGATCTTCTGTTGGTTACCACCAGATAGTGATGTAATTGCATCATCTGGTCCCATACACTTTGTATGCATTAAGGCAATTTTGCTTTAACTGTTGCCTTCTTCATCTTCTCATCAGACACAACGATATCCATTCTTATAGTGATCCATATTTGCAATACAAGTATTGAAAGTTAAATCACTCTTTAAGAATAATCCGTTAGCCTTTCTTTCTTCGGTAATCATAGCGAATCCATTGTCCATGGCTTCTTTTGCACTATCGAAGTTCATGAGCTTGCCATTGTAATAAACACGACCTGCTGCTCTTGTACGAACGCCAAAGATTGTTTCCATTAACTCTGTACGTCCAGCACCTACTAGACCATACTAAGCCGAAGATTTCACCTTCCTTAACATCGAAACTAACATCGTCGAGGTATGGTGCAAACTTCGTAGAAAGATCTTTGACAGAAAGAATCGTTTCACCTGGTGTATTATCAACCGGAGGGAAACGGTTATCAAGAGAACGTCCAACCATCGCCGCAATCAAGTCATTCATATTTGTGTCGGTAACATCTTTTGTCATGATCATCTTACCATCACGCAATACAGACACCTGATCACATATATCAAAAATTTCATCCATCTTATGAGAAATATAGATAATGGAAATACCCTGACTACGTAGCTTTACGCATCATCTGGAATAACTTCTAACTTCTGGTTCTAGTTAATGATGATGTAGGCTCATCCAAAAACAATAATCTTTGAATGATAAGAAATAGCCTTTGCGATTTCGCACATCTGACGAGCAGATACGGACATCGTACGCATTGGCTGTGTCAAATTGACTGTAATATCTAAAGCTACGGAATAACTCAGAAGCTTCCTTCTTCATTCTTCCTTCATCAACAACACCTAAAGAGTTTACTGGATAACGTCCTAAGAATAGGTTATCAATAACACTACGCTCTAAGCACTGATTAAGTTCTTGGTGAACCATCGCAATACCATTTTCAAGCGCATCTTTTGGACCAGTAAAACTTACTTCTTTTCCATCTAGGAAGATACTTCCTTCATCTTTTTGATATGTACCGAACAAACACTTCATCATAGTGGATTTGCCGGCACCATTTTCACCCATGAGACCCATAATTGAGCCGGGTTTCACATCTAAATTGATGTGATCAAGTACTCTGTTTCTGCCGAATGATTTCGACATGCCCTTTATCGACAAGATTAAATTGTCATTTCTTTCTGACATAATTGATTTACCCCTGTTTAACTAAAAATCATAAGCAGTATGGTTAACTACAAACTACTTAGAAAGAGGCTACCAGGTTTTCAAAAGCCTACCTGCTAGCCTCTTAGAAAATCTTACTGAATTACTTTAAGAGTGAAGTATATGATGTAGCGTTGTCTGTCTTAACCATGTTAATAGCATACGCATCATATTGACTTGGGTTTCCTAAACGGTTTGTGATATTTGACTCAGTCTGACCATCACCACCGATGTATTCAACATCCAAGTGTAGTAAGTCATCATACTTTTCAAGTAATGGCTGGTATGTTGAGCTTAAGAAGTTGTCTGAAGCGTTATAGATGTCCAACCAAACCTTCTTAGTTTCGCTCTTAACTTCCTTAGATACTGGTTCAAATGTCTTAGTAGCATCCATGAAGTTCTTGTAGTTATCAGCTGTAACAGCAAGGTTCAATGCATAGAATGAACGATCTGCTTCGTTGTATACGTAGTCAACGCCTTCTTTCAAGAACGTTTCCAGCTTCGTCAGCTGTAGCGATACCTGTCTTGATATCAACACCATCTAAAAGCGTTACGTAATACTCTTAATGTTAAGTAAGCCTGAACGTCAGCATGCTGAGAAATTGTTCCACCGTAACCTTCAGCGATAGCAGCTACTGCATCACTGTTAGCATCGTAACCGAATGTAGCAACCTTCTTTTCCTTAGCCCATGCTGTGAACATTGACATACCCATACCGTCATTGTTGGAGATAACTAAGTCAATCTCATCACCAAATGAAGCTGACCATGTACCGATAGCGTTACCTGCAGTAGCAGCATCCCATGTAGCACCTGCAGAGTTCTTCATTTCCTGAGAAGCAAGTTCGCGAACCTTGAAGTCGCCAACCTTACCATCCTTAACAACTGTAGCAGAACCATCTGTGTTTGTTCCTGCTGGAGTAGCATCGATAGCGCCATCCTTTTCAACAGCTGTTCCTAAAGCCTTACGAACACCTCTTGTACGAGCGATAGAGTCGTTGTGTCCAACGTCACCAATAGCTAATACATAACCGATAACACCATCGCCGTTACGGTCGATGATATCCTTATGAGCTGCGATGTAATCAGCAACCATCTTACCCCTGTAATTCTGCACCCTGGTTAGCATCGAAACCTACATAGTAAGTATCCTTGTTGAAGTTTAATGCTTCTTTATCTAACTCACCTGTTGTGCTGTTAGATGGCTGACGGTTGTACCATACTAATGGCTTATCAGCGTTTGAAACTGTTGATTCTGTGCTAGAGCTTCCGCCTGTGCTGCTTGTCTTAGGACCACAACCAACGAGTGATAGTGCTAAAACTGCAGAAGTCATAACCGCAAATAATTTCTTCATAAAAAGTTTTCTTTCCTCCCTGAATTATTTGGCTTTGAAACTGTGGAAAGCGCTTTCGCATTTCCGATGAAAAATAATATCACCATGCAAATTTGACCGTCAACGCATATCCTCTTTATAAAATCTTAAGGATTTACTGTATGTACTTTTTAATTTTACGCTGTCCGGAAACTATAAAGATGTAAAAAGTGGCTATCTATAGCCACTTTTTAAACTATTTAATTTTATACAATTGTCATTTTTATTTATATTTGATTTTATTTTATACTAATTAGTACAAATAAAATAACAAAAATTATCAATTTAATTTGTGAATTTTTATTTTATTTGAAAATTACACTGTAATCAAATCTTTTCAAAACGAGTATTTTTGTCGTATTTCTGGGTACTTTTCATGATCTACTTCCTCATGAAACATCTCATAGGGTCTAACGTATAATCCCTTTATCTCCATATAAAGCTCGGTATACAACCATCTTTCTCACGTGATTCAGAGTGTGTAGCCTCCCAATATATTCATATAGATATTGAAACCCATCTTTTTCAACTGTCTCTCTTTTAAAAATGTTGGATGATATCTCCTTAGCATAAAACTTTCTCATATCTTTTTCTCCCTTATTATATATAGCATATCGAAAAGGATCTTATTTTCAAATAAACTCTATACATAAAAACTGAGCTATCTCAGCGGATAACTCAGTCTTATTTATTTTATTGTTTGGATAAATCAATGTGTACAATATACACATCACCCTTTATGTTCATTACCTTGTTTGTCTGTATAGATATCCTGTGTTGTAATTGCTACCTTTGTTATACCTTCAGGAATTTCAAATACTAGAACACCTTCTTTAGATTCTCCAGGAGCCAATGTATATTCCTTTTCAAACTCTTCATTGAAGATGGCTTCCTTATCATAATAAGAATGAGGTCCTTCTACACCTTTGTCATCAGCATTTGTTGGTTCCCATTCGATAATGATAGTCTGATGAGAACATTGTAATATCCTTATTAAATGTATTTTGATACTTTAGCTTAACACCAACAAATTGTTTTCCAGCTTCTGGTTTAATCCCATTAATATCTGTTGAAGATAAATAATCTAAAACTGTGAAGTCAAAGAACATTGTTTGAACTGTATCTCCAACTTCATATTCATGGTAACTATCGTCTGTTCCTGTTGTTGTATTGTTTTCTGTACCTCCATTGTTTTCATTAACAATGTCAGATAATGTTTTTCTTGTGCAACCAGCAGATCCAAATGTAACTGCTAACGCTAACAATAATACACTTAATTTCTTCATTCTATTTTTCTCCTGTTTCCCCAAATTGAAAACTATGCAAACTATTGCATCTGTATATAGTATACCAATAAATACACCATAAAAATATAGTAAAAAGAGCAAAAACTCTTTGTCAAAGACAATAAAAAAATACTAAAAATATATAGATTTTTACACAAAAATGTAAAAAAAGGTATAAAAAGCCCCTGACTTTGACTAATAAGTTAATGGAGCGAGTGATGAGAATCGAACTCACGTATACAGCTTGGAAGGCTGTCGTTCTACCATTGAACTACACTCGCATATCTTACTAAAAGTGGTGTCTCGGAAGGGACTCGAACCCTCGACCCACTGATTAAAAGTCAGTTGCTCTACCGTCTGAGCTACCGAGACATCTTAAATGGCTGGGGTAGTAAGATTCGAACTTACGAATGAGGGAGTCAAAGTCCCTTGCCTTACCGCTTGGCTATACCCCAACAATCAAGTCCAACTCGTAAGCATCACTCGATGCATCAATCAGTAAATGGTGGAGACGGGTGGTTTTCGAACCACCGAACCCAGAGGGAGCAGATTTACAGTCTGCCGCGTTTAGCCACTTCGCTACGTCTCCATATAAAAATGGTGCCGACTATAGGAATCGAACCTACAACCTATTGATTACAAATCAATTGCTCTGCCAATTGAGCTAAGTCGGCAAAAAATGGTGGAGGTTAACGGGCTCGAACCGCTGACCCTCTGCTTGTAAGGCAGATGCTCTCCCAACTGAGCTAAACCTCCATCTATCCCTCACATTCCTCGTTTCGTGGAATGCTTTTAATATAGTAGCATGGTGACTTTTTATCGTCAACACTTTTTAAAATTCGTTTTTAAATTTTTCAAAAATCCCACCATTCCAATATTATAGACTTATTTACATATGTATTTTGAAAAGCCCACAATGCCGTTTAGCATTGGATGTGCTACAATAATAATTACTTTACGGAGGTTTCTTATGAAGATATATAACGCAAGATATTTAGATAATAATCAGCGTTTTATCGTTGCGATTATCACTGGATTTATCGCTGCCATTCTATTTGGCTCATTATATGGATTGATTACATCGTTTATTCACGTTTCGTTTTCTGCAATGTTTGTAGCAGTAGGATATGGAGTTGCTTCTGTGATCAAATACTTTGGCAAAGGTGTTCATACAAGATTCATGGTTGTCGGAGCTATCATGACAACATTCGCAATCTTTCTCGGAGATATGATGTCAATATATTCCGTTCCTAGATTTGCTTTCACTTTTTATTAAGCGGTAATTTCTCTTTCATCGGTATATTCTTCGTAGCATGGCTACGTAGTATGGCTTCTGCCGATGTTTCAGGTATACTTAGTTTGGCATTCCGCTTAATCGGAATATATATTGGATATACACAATCCGTTATTTTATAGAGGTGTCATATGTATAGAAAAACATGGATGCAAGTCAATCTAGACAAGATTGAACGTAACTTAATCAAATTAAAAGATATCTGTCAGAAAAAAATTATTGCTGTTTTAAAAGCAGATGCGTATGGTTGTGGATGATATTCACGTTGCCCGTGCGGTATTAGAAGCAGGTGCAGAGATGATTGCTGTATCTTCTTTAGATGAAGCACTCGTTCTTCGCAATGAAGGTTATTTGGGCAAACTATTAATACTTGGTGCTACAGAAGCTAGTGATATTCCTGTTTTGATTAAACAAGGTATTTCTTGTACCGCTTACTCTAATGAATGGGTGGATAGTGCTATCCAGCAAAACTGTGAAGGTTTACATGTCCATCTTAAGATGGACACTGGCATGAGTCGTATTGGCTTTCGCACAATTGACGAACTGCATCTAGCTTTCGACAAACTCAAGCCGCTAGACTGTGATATGGAGGGTATCTTCACACACTTTCTGTTGTGCAGACAGTGATTTAGAACTCACAAACCTGCAGTTCTCTAAATTTAAAGAAGCAGTAGAGTCTTTCTCTTACTCCTTCCCTTGGGTACATTGTGACAACAGTGATGCAACAGCATTCTTTAAAGAAGATATATCCAATGCTTGCCGTATCGGTATCTCACTGTATGGAATTTCCACTTATGAAAATCTCTTGAACCAGCAATTTCACTCCTAAGTGAAATCATTATGGTAAAAGCATATGCATGCAGGTGATACAGTTGGATATGGTGCTACTTATACTGCTAAAGATGATGAAAATCATCGCTACCCTACCAATTGGGATATGCAGATGGCTTATCCGTGCTAATCAAGGCAGAAAAGTATATGTTGATGGTCAATACGCAGAGATTGTAGGACGTGTATGTATGGATCAAGTAATGATTCATTTAGAACACGAAGTGCCAGTTAAAACAGTTGTCGAAATCTTTGGTGAACACATCTCACTAGAGAAAAGATGGCTGAAGAATTAAATACAATCCCATATGAAATTATCTGTTTACTAAGCAGCCGTGTAACACGTCGTTACATTTGGCACAACCAAAATCCAAGACGAAGAAAAATTCCCGTTTGGAAAAAGAGTATTCTATCAAAGAGAAGAATCTAAAACGATGAGCCAGCGCTCATCGTTTTTTTCGTTGATTGGTAATAAATCAATAAATCCTAACTCAGGATTATTATATAAGCGAACAAAGAACTTTATTTCCAGTCGCAAAACCTCTTGAAATATATAAGAGTCTTCCATCAAGGTTTTTAATACCATGAGTATATTTAGGGAATAGTCCCTGTTGTGGTGCATATAATCCTTGTCTTAAGAATGGAATTGCCCATTGGCCACCATGTGCATGGCCACTGATAATTAAATTGACTGGCAGTTGCTCATAAAACGCTACATGATGGGGGACGATGCGATAAAAGGATTCGATAATACGATGTCATACAGAGAGAATCCACCTCCTCTACTGTCTTATCCATCTTAGGGCCACCATCTGTTAGACCAATCATTTCTAATAATTGACCATTGATATTCATCACTTCACTATCATCAAGAAGAACATGCACTCCATCTGAACGCATCGCAATCACATAGTCATGTAACTTTCTCTTTTAACATCTCATCGTGATTTCCACTAATATATACTCGCAGATATGCATTTCAATGCATGCATGAGCGCAAGCATACTTTTCGTTATCTCCCTAGGCGTAAAGATATCACCAGGGAAAAACAATTAAATCAGGTTTATGTTTATTTACCATACGAATAATACGTTCATTATCTTTACCAAAAACTTTGAGAGTGTAGATCAGAAATAACACAGATACGTACACGTTTTTGAAATAAGTGGTGAATAAATCTTTTTTTCTTGTCGCATCTATTTTATGTGGCCATCCTAAGAATATAATCAGTGCAACCAATAAAAACAGCTACTACGGACACAACGATAATTGTCTGCATATCTTCTAACCTCCAACTCCACTTAACCAATTTGTCTTATATAACCGAATTAAATATAATACACCTCTTATCGCAATATCAATCGTCATTGCAAGCCAAGCACCCATAAGACCCATGATTGGCGCTAAGAAGAAGGCTAACGTAATGCGAATACCCCATAAACTTAATAGGTTTAAAATAAATGGCACTACCGTATCACCAGCACCTCGTAATACACCTGTAATAACGATGGATGCAGCAAAGAGTGGCTCTGCAAGCATGACAACACGAATTACGTTTACACCAAGTTGTTGTACATCTACATCTGGCGTTAATATTGCAAATATCATCGGAGATGTAAAAAAACAATATAATCGCAAGGATACCCATAATAGCCATACCCAATAGTGTAATGATATTAGCAAAGTCTTTCGCAATATCTTTCTTGCCAGCACCAATCGCTTGTCCAATTAATGTTGTAGCTGCTGCTGCGATACCATATCCAGGCATATAACAAATTGACTCTACTGTATTACCGAAGGAATGTGCCGCAATCGCAACTGTCCCAAAGTGGAGCAATAATCTTTGTGGACGCAATTTGTCCCATACATAAATACACTTTGTGCTAGTGCATTTAGGCATCCCTATCTTCCAAGCAGAAAGATAAAACATCCTTGACTAGCAAACCAATTTCCAGCAATTTCCTTGATGTGTAATTCGTTCGATTTTGTTAAAGGCTACCTTGAAAGAAATTACTGTGCAAATACAAACTGCAAGTGATGTGCCAAGTTGTGCCCCTAATACACCTAAATTAGCTCCATACACCCATATCTCTAAAACCAAAAGATGGAAATCATTCGAGATGGAAAAATCAAAATGAAATTGAAAATTATATCCAAGATACACATGAACACAGCCATCTTACTTGGAGTCTTCATATCCCCAGCACACTGTAGCATACTATTCACAAGGTAATTTAACTGACGAATTGGAAGGAAGATTGCATATAACCCAAGATAATTCGTCGCATCTTTCCATATCTCTGGTTGGGCCTGTAACCATGATGGAGCAACATGTGCCCACACATAACAGACTCCTGCAATTAGAAATGAAATGAACAGTGAGGTTAAAAATGGAACCTTTAAATATCCTTTCTACTACGTTCAAGCTTTCCTGCACCTACCGCATGAGCAACCTGTACAGAGAATCCAATCGCTACACTATTAATGAGTTCTCCAAATAGCCAGTACTCGACATCACAAGACCAATTGAAGCAGAGGCTAATGCACCCAGTGCACCAACCATTGCTGTATCAATAAATCCCATTACAGTTTCTGTGATGACTGCTAGGATACCAGGGATACTTAAGTCTTTTTATGAGTTTTATTTTTATCGGAAAATGTTAAATGCTCTGCATTCCGTATTTTTTTCTGCAAGCTGTGTATTCATATGCCTATTATACAAAAGGTACTCCTTTTGGAGTACTCCTTATGCTTATTTATTTGGATTAAAATATACAGTTGTGCCAGCTTCTACAGATTTTGTAATCCATACACTCGCTCCGATAACACAACCATCACCAATTACGGTATCACCACCAAGAACTGTTGCATTGGCATAGATAACTACATTATTACCAATGTTTGGATGACGCTTTCCACCCTTCACAAGTTCGCCATTCTCATTTACTTTGAAACTCTTTGCACCAAGTGTAACACCTTGATATAACTTCACGTGGTGACCAAGCTCTGCTGTTTCACCAATGACTACACCAGTCCCATGGTCAATACAGAAGTAATCACCAATTGTCGCACCAGGGTTAATATCAATACCTGTCTTTTCATGTGCATATTCTGCCATAAGACGAGGAATATATGGAACACCTAACTTATATAAAACATGTGCAATACGATAGATAAAGATTGCATAGAAGCCAGGATATGCAATGACTACCTCTGACTTGGTTCTAGCTGCTGGATCACCATCATAGATTGCTTGGATATCTGTTAAGACTGAACGCTTAATAGCTGGTAACTCTGCTAAAAACATATCTCTTAAGTTTCCACAGATTGAACAATCAGCACCCTTAAACTGTAGAGATGCTTGAATTTCCTTCTGTAAACCTTCTGATAAATAGTTTAGAGCCTGTTGTTGGTTTAACATACCTGCATGATAATAATCCGGCAAAAATCACTGCTTGTACCTGCTTTTAAAATCGTAATGATATTTGTACGATCTGGTATACGCATTTTTAATGCAAGATCTTTTATCTTCAATTTCATTTAGTTCATTGAGTAGTGTTTCGTAATTTTCCATTTTATTCTGCGAATAATGCAGTTGATAAATAGCGATCTCCTGAGTCAGGTAATAATACAACAATTAACTTACCTGCATTCTCTCTCTCTTCGCTACTTCAAGTGCAGCGTGCACTGCTGAACCTGAAGAAATACCAACTAATATTCCTTCCTTTCTGCCAATTTCAGCACCTGTTGTGAAGGCCTCTTCATCTGTAACTTTGATTACTTCATCATAGATTTCTGTATCTAATGTTGTAGGGATGAAGCCTGTACCGATACCTTGAATCTTATGTGGACCTGGTGCACCACCTGATAATACTGCACTAGTTGCTGGTTCAACACCAATCACCTTCACATTTGGATTCTTTTTCCTTGAGATACTTACCTGTACCAGAGATTGTTCCTCCTGTTCCGATAGCGGAAATAAAGATATCAACCTCACCATCTGTATCTTCCCAGATTTCTGGTCCTGTTGTTAAGTAATGTGCTTTACGATTGGACATATTTTCAAACTGCTGTGGAATAAATGCGTTCTCAATGCCTGCCGCAAGTTCTTCTGCCTTAGCAATTGCACCCTTCATACCCTTAGCACCTTCTGTTAATACAACCTCTGCACCATAACCTTTAACCATCTTACGACGTTCAACAGTCATTGTATCTGGCATTACTAGAATAACACGATAACCCTTCGCTGTACCAACTGCAGCTAAACCAATACCTGTATTTCCTGATGTAGGTTCAATAATTGTAGAACCCGGCTTTAATAACCCTGCTTCTTCAGCATCTACAATCATCTGATATGCAATTCTATCCTTAACTGAACCTGTTAAGTTAAAGTATTCAACCTTCGCTACAACACGTGCCTTTAAGCCAAGTTCCTTTTCAAAGTGTGTAAATTCTAATAATGGTGTGTGACCAATTAATTCAGTTGTTGATTTTTGATATTTGACATAGTATTTTCCTCTTTTTCTCTCATGTAATATATGGAGCGGTATAAAACAAAAATCCGAGCATGCATTCATATGCCCGGATTTATTAACTATTGTGCTTACGAATCACTGCAATAAAGGTAAATTAAAGCAGCCCCGACGCAGAAACAGCATTCATCCGGACATCATTTAAATTACAACAGCAACACATTTGATTCATCACTTGTTTGTTCATGCCCGTTTCCTCCTGTTCACCGTTCTTATTACGGAGACTATCATAGTACTATCAGTTTTATTTGTCTACTCTAATGATTCAGCTTTTTTCTTTCACTTTGAATTAGCGTTTGTACATCATCTTCTTTCAACTGTTCTAATTGATCTGATATTTCAGATTCATCCGCAAATTGATTAAAGATATTTTGTTTCTCATGGAGTCGTTTTACCAATGCTTCATCTATCGTATCTGCAGATACTAATCTATATACAAATACATGATTGATTTGTCCCATACGATAGACACGAGAGATTGCCTGCATTTCATCAGACGGTTTCAGCTGAGGTTCACAAAGAATTACAATCTCTGCCGTCTGAATATTTAAACCAATGCCACCTGTATGAATCTGTATTGGCAGCACCCGTGCAACCGGCTCATCAAACTGTCTTAGAATTTCTTGTCGTTTCTCCAGTGATAATTTTCCACTAATGACTGGCAAAGATTTTCCTAACAGTAAATCTGTCACGAAAGATAGTGTCTCCAAGAAATAAGAGAATATAACTACCTTTCTTCCTTCACCGAGTGCCTGTAAAGCATAACTCAACCATCCGTTCTGCTTTTTGTAGAGTTTGAGTGAATCCCAAGATACTCTACGCATAGCCATAAAGTTTCCAGATTCAACTGCTTTTGCGGTAAGAGACTATCTCCTCCTCATTCATCATGCACCACTCGTCATGAATCGTTAATTCCGGCAGTTCCATGAGTACATCAGAACGCTTTACGTCGCAAATATACTGGTGCAATCTTCTTTGCGAAATAAATCTGCTTTCGCTAGATATTTCATATCTTTTTACTTCGCTTGCGATGGATGGATTTAAACATTCAATTAAGTAACACATTTCATCTACGTTATTTTCAATCGCTGTGCCCGTCATATAGAGTGCATACTCAGCTTGTTCAATCATTCGCACTGTATTGCGTGTACGTTGTGCATCCTTGTTTTTAACGAAGTGCGCTTCATCCACAACAACCATGTCGAGTGGAAAAATCTTTATCAAAAAAATAATCTTATCTAAACCTTCATAGTTAATAACTGCAATACCACCATCACTCTTCCAGCTTTGAAAATCACTAAAACCAGATCCATGTAACATATATGCTTGCATGTCCATTAGTTTCTCAATTTCACGCTTCCAGTTTAGTAATAACCCAGCTGGACATATTACAAAAAAATAACGATGTCCTTTGTGATATAGATGATTCATCGCTGCAATTGCTTGAATGGTTTTTCCTAGTCCCATCTCATCTCCAAGCAGCACCCTTTTTTGATGCAAGATATACTTCGTTCCAAACTCTTGATAATGACGTAACTCTGTATGGAAAGATTCTAATACTAATGGTATTGCCTGTATCTGTTGCAGTAGCGAAACATCAATGTCTTCATCTTTTATCATCTTTTCACTTCTATTTCAGATAACTTTTTCAATTACGGTATAGTATTGAATCGCATTATTCTTATAGTCCTGTAATATCACCTCAAAGCGAACCTGATTTAACGCAACACAATCATCATAAAATTGCTTAATTACCTCTGCGTATGAAGACTGATTAAAGTACTTTACATCTTCTACAGCTTTTAAAAAAATCTGTTTCTTTGTTCTACTACTAAAAATCCAACCAAAGAAATTTCGAATTAAACCACTGTTATCATAGGCTTCTTGAATACCACGTTCTGTTTCTTGATAGATTGCATTTAAGTTTGCATAGCTTTCTTTGGTATGTAAATAGAAGTAAATTTCATGAAGAATCTCTTTATCCCTATCTGTTAGATGTTCTAAAGTCTATACGATAGTGAATCTGATTTTTAATGGCTGTTGTACTACGGTGTAGCGCCAACATGAGTTTATCTGCTGTTTCATCCCCAATACCATCTAAGGCTTCTAGTTGTCTACGATTATATTTCAATAAGTCATACATCGTTGTGATGTGATTAACTTCAAGTGCTTGTAGTGAAGTCTTGTGAAGGATTTTGAAAGATCCGTGATTGGAATCTGTCGAATTTCTTCCTCAACTTTGTCCATGATAATATCTTGGCAACGGTCATGAATCACTTGGATATTTTTCTTTTCTTGACCGCGTAAAGAAAAAGAGTTGATCCCTTTAACATCTTCAACTGCTCTCGTTCATATCTAATTTCTTGATAGTTAATCTTTTGAAATATCATATTTCCTCATATGAATTATAAGTTGTTATTCTAAAAACAAATAACCACAACCTGCAAGCATCACCAAGCTCATTGCTGCAGCCAGACCAGTTACCACTATCTTCTTTTCTTTCATTTATTATGTAAATCTTTTCTTGTTATTTTATGAAAATTTTATATTACTTCCAATTTAAAATTAAAAATAGTCTTGGACTTTCTTCATATTCTTCAAGATATCTCCAGAATCGTGATATTGTATATGAGGATACCAAAATTTTCCCCATTTTAAAGAAAGTGGGTTTTTATGGAAAATTTTACAGTTTTGATTATGAAGACATTCAACTAATACCAAATAAGTGTATTGTAAACAGCCGTTTGGAATGCGATACAACTACACAATTTGGAAAACATCAGCTTTAAATTGCCAGTTGTTCCCAGCAAATATGCAGACAGTTATCGATGAATCTCTAGCAATTAAACTTGCAGAGAACGGATATTTTCTATATCATGCATCGCTCACTCCTGAAAGTCGTCTTTCATTTGTAAAGATGATGCACGAAAAAGGATTGATTTCTTCTATCAGTGTTGGTGTAAAAAGAAAAATGAATATCATTTTCATTCTTGATCTTGCTAATCACCACCTAATTCCAGAATACATTACAATCGATATTGCACTGGTCATTCCAATGCCGTTATCAATATGATCAAACATATTAAAAACACCTGCCAGACACATTTGTTATTGCAGGTAATGTTGGTACACCAGAAGGTGTTCGTGAACTTGAAAATGCAGGTGCCGACGCAACGAAAGTTGGTATCGGTCCCGGAAAAAGTATGTATCACAAAACTAAAGACAGGCTTTGGCACAGGTGGTTGGCAGTTAGCTGCTTTTACGTTGGTGTGCAAAAGGCTGCACGTAAACCAATCATCGCTGATGGCGGAATACGTTCCAAATGGTGATATTGCAAAGTCTATACGTTTTGGCGCAAAGTATGGTTATGATTGGTTCCCTATTTGCCGGCCATACAGAATCACCAGGGTAACACTGTTATGCAAGATGGTATTGCAATGAAAAGAATACTTCGGTAGTGCTTCTGAATATCAAAAAGGTACCTACAAAAACGTGGAAGGTAAAAAGATGCTCGTACCATGTAGAGGTTCTATCATGGATACACTAACTCGAAATGCAACAAGACCTTCAATCATCCATCTCCTATGCAGGTGGAAAAGATTTAAACGCAATTCGTTATGTTGATTATGTCATTGTAAAGAATTCTATTTTCAATGGTGATACACATTAGGCATTCTATTTGGTGAATTTGACGCACAGGATATAATAATAAATGAAAGAAGGAAATCGAAATGACAAAGATTAATATTATCTCTGGCTTTTTAGGAGCTGGAAAAACGACATTGATTCAAAAAGTTAATCAAAGAAGTATATGCTGGTCAAAAAGTTGTTCTTGTGAAAACGAATTTGGCGAAATTGGTATTGATGGTGGTTTCTTAAAAGGACTCCGGTATCGTTGTCAATGAAATTAACAGTGGATGTATCTGCTGTACTTTACAAGGTGACTTCCGCACCGCTTTACAAGAAGTAGTGAGAAAGTATCATCCAGACCACATCATCATTGAACCTTCTGGTGTTGGTAAATTATCCGATATCTTAGCAGTCGTAAAAGATGTAGAAGGTTTGAGAACTAAATAGTTACAGTACTGTTGTAGACGCAAAGCGTTGCGAAACATATCACAAAAACTTTCAAGGAGTTCTTTGATGATCAGATTACAACAGCTGCTTGCATCATCTTATCTAGAACTCAACTTGTTGATGAAGAAACATTACAGAAGGATATCGCAATTATCCGTGAATTAAATAATGACGCAAGAATCATTACCACTCCATGGGATGACCTCTCTGGTCAAGCAATCATCGAAGCGATGGAAGGTTCTACAGATGGCTTCCCAGAACTCGAAGAGGAAGAAGACTGTGGATGCTGTGGATGTGGTTGTCATGATGACGACGATGACGATTGTTGCTGTGGCATGACCATCATGAACATGAGCATCATCATGAACATGAGCACCATCATCACGACCATGAGGAAGAAGAATGCTGCTGTTGCTGTGGTTCTTCCGAACATGAAGAGACACCACCATGAACATCATCATGATGATGAAGAATGTTGCTGCCATCACCACCACGAGGAAGAAGAACATGATGAGGAAGAGTGTTGCTGTTGTGGCCATGATCATCACGATCATGAACATCACCATCATCACCACCATCATGGACACGATGCGGATGAAGTATTCACATCAATCGGTATCGAAACAGTGAACAAGTACTCTGTAGAAGATATTGCATTAGCACTTTCTGAACTAGATGAACATATCATCCGTGCAAAGGGTATTGTTCCTAGTCATGATGGAAGTTGGTTATTCTTTGACTATGTTCCAGGAGATGCAGATATCCGCATTGGTTCCCCTGCTTACACTGGTTTAATCACAGTGATTGGTGACAAGGTAGACGTTGCTCGCATCAAAGAAATCTTTGCGGTGAAGTAAAATGGCAACTCCTGTATATCTCTTTACAGGGATTTCTTGATTCCGGTAAAAAACATCTTTAATCTTAGACACACTCAACGACCCTTCCTTTATGGAAGAAAATAGCCGTACGTTAATCATTTGTTTTTGAACAAGGTGAAGTTCGATACAACGATAAATACCTCGCAGAGCACAAAGCATTCGTTGAATATATGGACTCTCCAGAGGATTTAAATGTAGAAAAGATTCGTGAGTTAGATACCATCTATCATCCAAATCAAGTATTTCATCGAATATAATGGAACCCTTGCAATCACGCCGTTTTATCTTGTCACAGATGCCAAACTTCTGGCCTTTGGTACAGATTCTTACAACAGTAGATGCGATCAACCTTTCCAAATGTATATTAACGCAATGCGTTCTGTCATTTATGAGCAGTTAAAAGTACAGCGATACGATTATCTGTAATCGTTGTACACCTAGATACTTCCGCATCAATGCTGCGTGGCAATATCAAAGCTATTAATAAAAAGCTCAGATTTTCTACGAAGGCGAACACGGTGCCCAGGTCACTCTTAAAGAAGGTGTACTACCATTTCAATATCAATGCCCCTATCATCGATATCAAAGATGATGATTATGGCATCTGGTATATGGACGCGATTGAAAATCCCAGATAAATATGATGGAAAAGAAATCATCCTACGCGGTAAGTTCACCGAGACATTACCAGGCTATCATCAGACCTTTATCATGGGCAGACAAGCAATGGTATGCTGTGCAAATGACACAAGTCTTTGTGGATTAACGGTTACAGGCGTTAAAGTAGAAGAACTTGTAAAGGATAACTGGTATGAAGTACAAGGTAACCTTAAAGACCATCCCATTAGATAATGGTGGTAAGACCTTAGTTCTTTATGCTAGTCGCATCCAAAACTACCAAAAACCACAAGATGAGTTCGTTTATTTCAGCTAATGACTAGAGTAATTCTTTCAGAATTACTCTTTTTAAATTCTGAAATTTTTAGTTTTCATATCTTAGTTAACTCACTTTAACTCATTTGTGCTACCATTATTCAGGAAGTGATAAAATGATGAAATTTTTAAAAAGAAAAAAACTAAATATTCGTAGAACCGTTTGGTTCTTACTCATCTCGGCAATGTTCTTACTATTTTTATGCGCCACATCTTTCCTTTGATGTACACATGAAAAAAAGGTATCCAAGGTACTGTTGTTGTTTCAAACTTCAATACAGACCGTGGAGAAGAAATCTTTGCAAACTATAACTATAACTCTCATAAGACATGGTTAGATGCACAACCATCTTGGGAAGTAATTCACCTCAGTAACATTCTATCGTTACAAACTCTTTACGATTTAGGTTTTTAAACTAACGTAAAGACGGACATCGCTATCTCAAAGATTGATGTGTCATTTGGACCATTTAAACTTGCAGAGTATACACCTGAAAATATCTCCAACGAGATCATTGCCTCTCAAGGTATGGTCATTAATACAAATGACAATACAATCAACTTAACCGCTAAAATGGTGTTGAAGGCTGGCTACAGCTAGATACAAGAGAATACCTTCCTAAGACAGCTTGGGTTGCAGTATATCTTTCCATCTTAGTACTAAGCTGGATTATTGCGTATCTGATTGATAAGAAGCTTTCATGGGTCAAAAGCACATTCCAGAGAATGAAATGATGTTGATAGCAGCTCCTATTTGGTGCTTCTTCATGTCAGAAATCTGTACTGGTAACTACTACTACATCAACTTGATGAATCGTTTTCTATAACGTTGCTATCTATATTGTTCTATATAAAGTAATCTACTTAATATTCCGTCGATTACCAATCTCAGTTCTAATTAGTAACTTATTTGTTGTTATCTTCGGTATCGTAAACATGTACGTAACACAGTTCCGCAAACCGTCCAATCGCACCATGGGATTTAACCGCAATTGGTACAGCTGCAGATGTCATCTCAAACTATCAAGTACAGATTCGTTACTTCATGGTTATCGCTATTATCATCTCCATCTTAATTTATCTATTGATGCGAGCTGTACCTCGTGATAACACTAAGATTAATATTTACTACGCAACCTACCCTATTTTGATTATTGTTGTAGCTCTCTTCTTAAATAGCGTTGGTCAATACTATCTATGGGATATGAACCTATTATCCATCTTCCAAACAGATGGTACAGCCCTAAGCTTTCACAGGTCTTATTAACCAATACATCTCTGATCAACCAAAAGAAACCAGAAGGCTATTCTGTAGAGGAACTCAAAGAACTTGGGTAAACAGCTTGCTGAAAGAGCTGCAGCCAACGTTGATCCTAAATGGCACAAAAACCAACGAATATCATCATGGTAATGAACGAATCCTTTGCGGATATGAATATTGGTGGTACAAACTACGCTGATAACATCATCCCTTACTACCTGTCTCTAGAAAATACAATTCGTGGAAATCTCTACGTCGATGTACGTGGTGGTGGTACATGTAATAGTGAATATGAATCCTTAACAGGTAATACAACTGCATTCTTTTGCGGGTGGTGTATATCCGTTCAATATGTATATGCACAGAAACGTACCTTCTATGATTTCCTACTTTAACCAGAGTGGCTTTTTACTACAACGGGTATTCACCTTGGTAAAATCCACAAACTGGAACCGTGCTTCTGCATGGAAGAAACTACAGTACCAAGATAAAGTATTTGCAGAAACTTTTGATGGTTTGGAAACAATCCATGGATATCCAAGTGATGCACAGAATTTCAAAGTTCTAGAAGAAACTTACGAAAAGGAAAAAGGACAAGAAAAACTTTATCTTCAATATCACCTACCAAAAACCATGGTGGTTATGATGATAAAGGATGACTTTAAAGAAGACTGTCGATTTCAGTTCTATTGGTGGTGGTTATAGTCACGCTGAAAACTACTTCTCATTAATGAAGATTTCTGATCAAGACTACAAGAACTTGATTGAATACTTCTCAAAGGTAAAAGAACCTACTAATGATTGTGATGTTTGGTGACCACCAACCATCCTTAGGTGCAGATTGTGATAACCTTCTATTCCACATGCAGGTACGCCTGAAAACGACATGACACAATATATTACTCCATTCTCCATTTGGGGCAAACTATGATATTCCAGATGAGACAATTGATAAGTTAAGTATAACTACCTATCTTCACTCATTATGAAGACTGCAAACTACCAGATGACTCCATACCAGGAATTCTTATATGAACTAAAAGATAAGTATCCTGTAATTGGTCTATATGGCTGTTATGACGCAGCTGGTAAATACTACCAATCTGTAAATGATATTGATGATCCGGATATCAATACATACCGTTGTTTACAATACAATAATGTATTTGATTCCGACCGTATTCCATCCCTATTCTATCCAGAAGGAAAAGAGAGTAACTAAAAGAACACTTTCACGACCTCCATTTGTTAGACTCTGGTCTAACTTTCGGGGTCATACATTCAGTGTTCTTTTTCGTTATAGAAACATACGAATAAAAACTATTTTCTTCCGTATAAGGTTTCCAACCCTTACCCGGGTTCAGCACTCTTCATGAAATTCGTCCAAGCAGAAACCATCTCATCACTAATCTTATAATCGCGCACTTCCATCTCTCTCCAACAGCGACTCAACGTTCCAAACATATACCATAACTCAGCAGAGTGGAACGCACCAGCATCATCTGATGGCAATTTACGATTGAATAAATATAAGTATGTTGGTTTTACCCGTGATGTTCATTTCTTAGATTTGCAAAAATCAATCATACTCTGATAGTACTTAGACTTACGCATCGGCTCATCAACACCCAAACCAAAAGTCATTGCCATTAGCACCTATAATATACGGAATATTCTGTACATCACCACGTTTTGCCAGTTCATCCAAAGTATCTTCGAGCACAAAGCCATCAACCACTGGTCCAAACAGCAAGCGATTATCATGCTTGGAAAGCTTTTGGTAAGATATCCACTAACTTCTGCGCAGGAATTTGACGTAATGCTTGAATATTCTTCGCACCCACAAGCTTCATAATTTCTTCACCAGTTTCATACGCTTCTTCAACAGTCTTATGTTTTGAAGATAGGATTATCTACCCCAGCACCACTTTGAATAATTGCCTTGGCAATCATACCCACGTGTTGTAGGGACTAGAAATCAATGTCTGAACACTAATCGCACCAGCACTTTGTCCAAATAGTGTAATGTTATCAGGATCTCCTCCGAAGGCCCTCAATATTCTTACGAATCCAGCGAATCGCAAATACTTGATCTAAAAATTCCATAGTTGGACACACAATGTGCAGGGATCTTCTCTTTTAGTTGCGGATGCGCAAAGAAACCCAAATACACCAACACGATAATTGATTGTCACAAGAATGACATCATTTCTGTACAAACGCTTCTCCATCAAATGGAACTTCATTTCCATATCCATGGTCAAAAGCACCACCATGGAGCCAGATTGCGACTGGATATCCATGTTCTGATTTACGATTTGGCGCCCAGATATTTAAATACAAACAATCCTCACTCATTTCAGGATAAGGATACTGCTCATAGTTATAAAACTCTTTTCGATAAAACGGATTTGATGCTTTAGGTTGTGGGACAGATCTTTACTATATTCCAAAGCATCTCTAACACCTAACCAACGATCAGGTGCCTGTGGTGAACTAAAAACGTAAATTCCCAATTGAGGTTTCGCATAAGGTACACCCTTTAAATATCAATTTAGATTCTGTCTCTTCACCACGCAATATACCCTGTTCCACTTTTATTTCAACTGTTTTCATAAAAACCTCCAGTTCAAATTTCTAATCATATTTTTCATCATTATACCATTTCTAATTTTTCAAACTAATGAAGAATACATGAAAAAAAGAGATCCCGCTGGCACAGATCTCGATTTCTTTTTTTATTTTTGGGAGGGAAAAGAAATTTATAATTTCTCTGTCATTTAAGACACTTATAATATACCCAAACCATGTGTGAGATATATGGTGAAATAGTGAAAGTATTGTGAAAGTGTATTTTTCATATAATTTTTTTCTATATTTTTTTATCAAAACTGCTTATTTTATTGTACATTTTGTAATATTAATATTGTTTTTATCAATATTTTAGTTTCATTATCTTTGTAATAAATTTTTCAGAAAATAGAATAATTATTCAAAAACATAGTTACCTTAAAGTATTTTTAAATCCTAGAAAAGAGTTAAATATAACAAACAATGCAAAAAGTATAATATTAAATATGGTGGTCTTAATATGCATTCCAAAATGTATCATTCATGATTCCCTACGTCCTCGTAGCTCAGTTGGATAGAGCGACTGCCTCCTAAGCAGTAGGTCGTGCGTTCAAATCGCATCGAGGACGCCATAGTATATGACTCTAAGCCTTTATACATCAGAGCTTAGAGTTTTTTTCTTTTCAGCTTTTCAAACATGATATATAAGATAGTGTCATTATAAAAGGACAGAAAGCATACGTTTTCTGTCCTTTCACTTTTTATGGCAAGATTTCTAACCAATATCCATCTGGGTCTTCGATAAAGTAAATACCCATTGCCTCATTTTCAAAACAAATACAACCCATTTCCTTATGCTTCTGATGAGCTGCATCAAAATCATCTGCCTAAATGCAAGGTGGAATTCGCACTCACCCAAATCATATGGCTGAGGGATGATCTTTGAGCCAAGTGAGTTCCAATTCAAACTCACCAACCTCACTCTTCAAGTACACAATGATAAAGTCATCACTTGTCTTTCTTCTCACCTCGTGTAAAGTCGAGGGCTTCGTTGTAGAAACGAATGGATCTTTTCTAAAATCTGAAACATTTCAAATTCTCGTGAATCATTTTAAATTTCATATCTCTTCTCCTCTCGCTGTCTCTGTGTTTCTAATACGTGACTGATACTCTGGGTATTCCGTGATAAAACGCTGAATCACGCTAGGATCTCCCCAGTAGTGGATTGGAAATACGGCATCACAGTCCACATTTTCTAGAAAAATATAATAACCCGTCAGCGTAGTGAGCTTCCAGTCTTGGATCAAGTGGAACAAAAGCAACATCAAAATGTCTCGCCCTTAATTTTACCCAATCTCCGAGTGATAGATTGTACGAAGTTCTAGGTTATCCTCTTCTGGCTCCCCTTCCCAATACCAATCGTTTAAATCACCACTATGATAAATCAGTCCCTTCATCCGTACTCACAATAAACGCAACACCACTGTCATTTGAAAGTAAGTCTCAACTTGAATTCCACCATCAAACTGATAGCATTTATCAGGCTCAACAAAGCTACGCTTTATCTTCGACAATCTATTTTCATCACTGATGTCGTTTTGCTAGTATAGCTTGATAACGCATCCTCTCTGATCGAGAAGGTCAAAAATCAACGGATTATAGTGATCCTTATGAGAATGACTGCAAAAACACAATTACATCCTTCTTATTATCGAGAGGTGGTAGTTCTCCTTGTAGTAGTCAAAAACATAATAGCAATCTTTGAGTTCAACCAATATACCACTATGGTTTAAGTATGTTACTTTCATGGTATCACCTCCTTTAGAATTAACTCTACTAATTTTTCCTCATATTACCTAAAATCAATAGATTAATTTGTATATTAAATATTTTATCCTACTTTCTAAACTTACTAATCATGTACTTTTATATATTTAGTAGCAATATACTAGTATGATAAGCTTTCGTTTCCTTTTTCTTCATTTATAAAGTCAATTTACGATTCCTCAAAGATAAATGCTTGAGCAAACTCTTTATAGCCCGATTGATTTTAGATACTTGAATCGATGCAATATTATCTAATGTACATTCCCATTGAGGAACAATTCCAGATTGAATATGGTGATGTGTTGCTAGTGCTGTACATAATTTTTGCATAGCCTTTTCTTCTATACTCGGGTAAAGTTACTATTCCTGTATGCTGAATATACCCCTCCATATATGGCATATCTGGAGCATCACATAACGCTACAAGTTCATCATCAATGATATATCCAAAGAAAAAGCCTTTATCCACTCTTCCTTCAAAATAGGCTTTGAGCCAACCTATTTCAGAAACTGATGGATATGCTTTTTAAAAAATCTCAAACAGCGGATAATCATCTCTATTCAGCATTCTTGCATCTTTTATAATCAAAAACACGTTCCTCTACGAACTCCATTAATTGATATCCTTTTAAAGGATAAGACTGTTGATTGTGTCAATCAGTCCTTAGCATCTTTTAGTTGTGTAAGTTCATTAAAAATAAGATTGGTATTTAGGTGCATAAGTCACGATACAAGCATCCTCTTTACACAAGACATATATCGAATATTTGCATCCAAATCCCTTTTAATATATGGCTTCTTTCATCAGTACAAATAAGCTGTATACCATGTTCAAAAACTACTTACATCTGCTCCACAGACGCAAGAATAATAATCATATGTTATTTTTTAATTTCTCTAGCATCCATTTTTCATATAATTACCCTTCCATAAATGATTTTCTACTACTTTCTTTGAACTACAACTTTTTGGTTTAAGTACATATTCTTAGAAATCTGTCCCAGTTCCTCTGGATGGAAAAACTTTTCTAATTCTAATTATATTCAAAACATCACATTCTAATCTAGAAAGAATACTCTATCAAAAATTTTCTAGTAGTTTCTCACTGCTTATTTTCTTCTATTATAAGAAATTTTTATCCATCTCTTATATGCTACATCATCACACGAAATCACATAGTATTTTATTAGCACTCTATATATGAATGTGCTAAAAATCTTTTTATCCGAAAGGAGTTTTATATATGAATGATAACAAGAAGAAAAAAACCTCTTGTGTACTATTATGCATTTGTCGCAATTGTATTAGTATTACTCAACTTGGTTTTTACGACCTGTTCTTCAGCAGGCACAAATTGAAGAAGTTCCTTATAGTACATTTATTCAACAAACCACCGATGACAAAATTGATGAGGTGACAATTGAGTCTTCTCAAATTACATACAAGCTCAAAGATGGCGATACAGTATACTCTACTGTAAAAAGTAAATGACCCTGATTTAGTTGACCGTCTCGAAAGTCATGATGTGAAATTTCTCTGGTACACGTGTACAACAGGGTTCTACTGTTTATGAACATCTTCTTTGGTTGGATTCTTCCAATCATTATTGCGGTAATGTTAATGCGTTATGTTAACCGTACAATGCAAGGTGCGGAAAAGATTCTCCACTTGGAGGTGGTCTAGGTGGTATGTTTAACCCTAGGTAAGTCAAATGCTCGTGTATACGATAAAGACAAGACAACGATTCGTTTCAATGATGTTGCTGGTGAAGATGAAGCTAAGGAAAATCTGCAGGAAATTGTAAACTACCTACATGATCCAAAACCAGTTTAAATCCATTGGTGCAACTATGCCAAAAAGGTATTCTCTTAGTTGGTCCTCCAGGAACAGGTAAGACCATGCTTTGCAAAGGCAGTTGCAGGGTGAATCAAACGTACCATTCTTCTCTATCTCTGGGTTCAGAGTTTGTAGAGATGTTCGTAGGAATGGGTGCTTCCAAAGTTCGTAGCTTATTCAAAGACGCAAAAGAAAAAGCACCATGTATTGTATTCATCGATGAAATCGAGTGCGATTGGTGGTAAAGCGTAATGCAGGTAACTTTGGTGGTAATGATGAACGCGAACAAACATTAAACCAATTACTTACAGAAATGGATGGATTTGAAGGTAATAATGGTATTGTCGTACTAGCAGCTACAAAACCGTCCTGAAAAATCTAGATCCTGCTCTACTACGTCCAGGAAGATTTGACCGTCGTGTACCAGTTGAGTTACCTGACCTTCAAGGTCGTGAAGATATCTTAAAGGTACACGCAAAGAAAGTTAAGACAGAGCCGGGTATTGATTATAACGTAGTTTGCAGCATGGCTTCTGGTGCTTCTGGTGCAGAACTATGCAACATCATCAACGAAGCAGCTCTACGTGCTGTACGTGAAAAGAGAAATGCAGTAAGTCAGAAAGACTTAGAAGAAAGTATCGAAGTTGTTATTGCAGGATATCAAAAGAAGAATGCAATTTTAACAGATAAAGAAAATAGTTGTTGCATATCACGAAGTAGGACATGCATTAGTTGCGGCATCTACAGACACATAGTGCACCTGTGCAGAAGATTACAATCATTCCACGTACAAGTGGTGCTCTAGGTTATACAATGCAAGTAGAAGAAGGTAATCATCCTCTTTACACAAAGTCTGAATTAGAAAACCGTATTGCGACACTTACAGGTGGTCGTGCAGCAGAAGAAGTTGAATTTGGACAAGTTACTACAGGTGCTTCCAACGATATCGAACAAGCAACAAAGATTGCTCGTGCTATGATTACACGTTATGGTATGAGTGATGAATTCGATATGGTCGCAATGGAAACTGTAAATAACAAATACCTTGGTGGTGATGCATCACTTACATGTTCAGATGGTACAGCTTCAACAATTGACCAAAAGGTTGTAGCACTCGTGAAACAACAACACGAAAAAGCAAAACAACTATTAACGGAACATAAAGCAGATCTTGATCGAATTGCACAGTTCTTATATCAAAAAGAAACAATTACTGGCGAAGAATTCATGGCGATTCTTGAAAAGAAAGAAGACTTTGAATTACCAGTAGTACAATAACCTTCACATTCGTGAAGGTTTTTCTTTGTCAAAAAGAAAACCGGTATTCACCGGTTAAAGTTTCTCGCTTCAATATCCATCACCATATTAACTCTACGTTCATGGCGACCACCTTCAAATTCAGTATTCATGAATTCATCTACAAGCATCTTCGCTGTTTCAATTCCAATGACTCTTGAACCAAACGCGATGACATTTGCGTTATTATGTAATCTTGAATATCTAGCACTATATGGTTCAGAGCAGATACATGCACGGATACCTTTAACTTTATTACATGCAATACCGATTCCAACACCAGTTCCACAGATTGCGATACCACGTTCTACCTCACCATTTACAACAGCCATTGATACATTTTTCACCCCCAGATAGGATTAAATCTGTACTCAGATAAATCTGTACCATAGTTAACAACCTCATGACCTTGTGATTCAAGATATGCAACAAGTTCCTTCTTCATCTCTACAGATGCGTGATCGTTTGCAATACCGATTCTCATGCGAGCTACCTCCTTTTTCAAATCTGAATGATTCTGTCTATACCATAGCAAGAACGCTCCTGCTAAGAATACAAAGATAGAAATAAACTGTGATGTTGAGAAAGATCCAAATCTGTCCACGGATTAAATCACCACGTAAGAATTCTACTAAGAATCTACCTAACCCATCAAAGAACCAAGTACCATACTGCTGTATCTTCAGGATGCTTGCCCTTCAATAAGTTTCTCAATAAGAATGCGAAGATTAGAAGTTACCAGCAGAAGAAATTAACTCCTGTAGGAATAACCCTTGATACCAGACAGGTCCAAAGAGACTCAGCCGGGAACTCAACACCGTACCAAGCCGTTGTTTGAATACCATAGCAGCATCCGCAAAGAAACATCCAATACGTCCAAATCCTTGACCAAGTGAAACCAGTGAGCATTAATACGTTTGCATACTTCATGAAGTCCCACTTTTTCCATTTACAGTAAATCCACGCCGCAATAATACCAGACGATGATACCACCATAAACTACAAATCCTTCATTACTCAAAATTACAACAGGATTTTTCAAGAATGTATCCCACACCGTCGCAATATAGAGTAACTTCGCTCCAATAAATCAAAGATGATGATAAAGAAAATCATTCCATCAATCTTTTCATATTCTAGTCCATGTGCTAGACGTTCTGATAACCAGAATGCAAACAAAAATGTAACTGCAATCATGAATCATATCCATGTACAGTTATAGGACCAATTTTAAACCAATCACTAAACATTAAAAACTTCCCTCCATGTATCTATTTTAAGTGATTGTATCGAAAATGAAGTCAGGCTATTCCGACTTCTCTTCTTACTATCTTCTTTTTCAGTTTCTACTACTCTTCTTCTTCAACTTCTGCATCAATAATCTTTCCATTTTACTTCAGCTCTTCCAGAACTTATGGAATTTATCTGCAGATAAATAAGACCACAGATATCAGAAACTCCACAGTAAAACTAAAGCTTTACCCAATTACAACAAACAAGATTTTTGTAGTTCTGCTCCAGTCAAAACAAACATACAACAAAACCAAGTACGATAGAAACAGCTGCTAATACAATGTACGTTGCGTATTGGGATGAACCTATTCGTTTCGCAACGACTGCATTCTGTAACTTATCAAAACCATCCGCAACGATAACAAGTCCAAGTAAGTTGAGAATGATATCTAGCAAGATTTGTTGTTTAAAGATAATAATAAGACCAGCAAATATTGCCATGATTCGATTGAGAATTCATTACGGCGCAAAGCTCTCTTTTACGTTGATAACCAAAGTATGTTGTATGAGAGAAACAATACCATAACCACAACTAATGCAATACCTAATACATACAAGCAATCAGATCTCTACTACTTTCTGGATAAACGATTAATAATAAACTCAGAATATATCCAATTCAACTAATATAGATCTCCATTTAATTTGTTTAACATAGTAACTCCTTTTCCATAGAACTATAGTATCACCAAATCATAGAAATCATTGAAACACATCTTACTAAAAATTTTATATTTTCAATATTTGAACTTATATTTTCTTTGTCAGAATCAATCCATCATTCTTAACAAAAATAGGATTATTTTCTCAAAGGATTATCATTTTAACTTAATTTAGTATACTCATATGTCATCACCATTAGAACATGTTTTGATCGTGTGGGTATAGTTGATACTTGTATCATCCTGATGATGTATTACAAAAATATAAAATCTCCATCATTTCATGTTTCTCACAATAGTCTTTAATCGGACATCCTCTTAGTACACCATCATTGTGCCATGCCCATGTATTATGCCAATCTTTGTAGATGTGGCTAGTTTTTCTGATATTTATCTAACGATTTGATGATAAGGTTTCCGTATAAACTTTCTTTCGAGCAAAACTTACCTGGAATTTTGTGAAGAGTATTCAAACCATCTTCCATAACATCATGAATTACAGTATCTATCTCTTCCTTTGTTAAGTTTCTTCACTACCACATCATAGAGAACAATTATCCATGCTACTTCACAGAGATTATGACTCATTGAATTTGCTTCACCGCCAATATCTAATTGCTTCATCCAAGATTTGATTATCGTTCTTCTACCTTTTGCCAATAAGGTTCCACCTTATCTACACCATATCTTTTTGCAGTAAATTTTGACATGCAGATTTCATTCGCTTTTGGTATTTTCCTTGTAATTGTTGCCTTTCTTTCTGAAAACAGCATTCTTATCACTATTTCACTTTCGGTTATACTTACAGTCAAAACACACACATAACAACTTCATTATTAGCTCAAAATTTAATCTAACTTCAGTTTTAGATTAGCATAGTTCACTATAACTAACAATATGATTCACAATATTCCTTTTTTGCACATAATCATAATAAAAACGACTCTAGGTCGTTTTATCTTTTAGTGGAGCTGAGGAGAGTCGAACTCCTGTCCAGAATAGTCCCACATTTGCGCATCTACAGTTTATCTCACAGTAAGAACAATAACCACGACAGTGAGCAAACAAGTTATTAGATTTACCTGTAAATTGTCGGGTTCCCCCTACAGGCATTGGGTTCACCGTATCCATTTATTTGCAGAAATCAACACAGAATGGCTAAACATTGATTGGGTTGCTGCAACGCATCAAGCGTTCTTAGGCAGCAAAGCGAAACTATTTTGTTCTATTGCGTTTAAATTTGTTTTGGTAATTAGGTCACCCTCCACTGCCGCACAAATCAAACATAAACCTGTCGAAACCATGGCACATTGGTTTCTTAACATAATTGGAATATATCAC
>BNJT01002473.1_pt1 | contig 137847 bp, 184 predicted proteins | sample 8540491 | NCBI WGS metagenome assembly BNJT01 (sample SAMD00202455, study PRJDB9452) | human saliva metagenome | host: Homo sapiens | reverse complement strand
CCATCCAAAGATGACTTTCTGTCTTATTCTCTTTTAGATGGACGTTTTTCCTGCTGCAATCGCATCTGCTTCTGTCATCTCAACAACGTTAGCTTTATTCGTTTTTTTGAAGGCATTCTATCCTTACTATACCAATAAACTTTTGATTTCCCATGGTCTGCAACATAGACAATTCTATCTTGCTGTTGAGCTTTGGTTTCAGCTTCACGCGCGACTCTTTTTTTCTTCTTCTTTTTGAGAAATTAAACGACTCAACTGCACCTATTCTATCAAGCAACTCTGTCTTTTTTTATCATTATTTTCAATCTGATTAACTGTCTCTTTAGCAGACTTCACTTGACTCGCATCTTGACTGTCTTCCAATTGTTTGACTAAGGTTTCACCTTTTTCTTGCAACTCCTTTGCAGCTTTTTCTTTGGCAATTCTCTCTTCTTCTACTTTTTCTTTAGCTTTTTTTCTCTTCTTCGATTCGTTTTGCTTCCTCTATACTAGATGAAGTATCTGTGGTTGAAGCTGTCGAAGTAGTAGATGTCGCAGTCTGCTTAGTTTCTGACTGAGAAGATGAAATTTTCTTTGTGACTGTCGGAGTTTGAAGAGCAACTGCAACAAAACTGACAATGAAAATCCCGATCATTAGATTTCTTTTTCGAATATCTGGTGCTTTCTTTACAAAATACCAAATACCAACTCCGCTCAAAACAAGATAGAGAGTAGGCAAAGCAATCAATAAAATGATTCCCAACAAAACTAGACCAATTTTTGATAAAATGCATTCTTTGGGGATCTTGCTCTAGCCATTCTTTGATTCTATTCATATTATTCTCCTAAAATTTGCCCATTTCCCTACTCTCCCAACTGGGCACTGTAGGCTATAATCTGGTCAACTGTGTCAGACAAGAACTGGATGGTATCACGTAGTGGTTTATCTGTTGAGATATCGGCTCCGATAATCATGGCTGACTCAAGCGGTGTCTTGCTGCCACCTGATTTAAGGAGATTGAGCCAGTCTCTAGCTCCAGTTTCAGAGTTTTTCAGATGGAGGTAACCTGCAGTAGAGATAACAAGGCCTGCTGAGTATGTGTAGCTATACAAGCCCATGTAGTAGTGAGCTTGACGCATCCAAGTCAAGGCTGCATCATCGTCAATTTCAATGGCATCTCCCCAGAAGTCCGTCAAGACTTCCTTCATAATGCTGTTGAGTTTGCTTGCTCCAAAAGTTTCCCCTTCTTCAATCAATGTATAAACCTTACGCTGGAAGGCTGCTTCCAAGAGGTGGGTGATGAAATTATGGAAGTAGGTGTCTGTCAAGCGATGAGCAAGAGCGAAGCGTTTGACGTGGATCATCAGACTGGTGCTCCAAGTAGTCACTGAGAAGCAATTCATTGAAGGTTGATGGCGCTTCGACATAGTAAGTAGACATGTGGGCATTGAAGTAACTTTGGTGATTATCTGAAAAGATGAATTGACCAGAATGCCCGATTTCATGAATCAAGGTATAAACATCGCTCAAACGACCAGTCCAGCTCATGAGGACATAAGGGTGCACGCGATATGGATCCGCCGCATAACCACCAGAATCCTTGCCACTATTAGCAGCGAAGTCCACCCAGCGTTCTTCTTGATAGCGCGCAACTTCCTGACAATATTCTTGTCCCAAAGGTTCTACTGACTTCATGACCAAATCATAGGCGTCATCAATAGTCACTTCAGGATTCAGGGCGCTGTCCAAGTCCAATTTCCAGTCTGCAAAGGTCATCTTTTCAAGACCATTCACCTTGGCAACATACTTGAGGTATCTCTGAGCAACTGGCGCAAAATCCTTCATGATGAGGTCAATCTGGCGGTCAAACATGGCACGGTCAACTTCTTGCTCAGCTAGGAGATAATCAAAGACTGAGTCATAGCCCTTCATATCAGCCAATAGTTTTTCAGACTTAACTTGGGCTAAATAGGCTGCAGCTGCCGTATTTTGATGCTTACGGAGTCCCTCTGAGAAGGAGCGGAAAGATTTCTCACGAACCTCAGCGTCCTCGTGGTTTTGGTAGAAATTCTCATAGGTAACAAAGCTGTTTTTATAGGTCTTGCCATGGGCTTCAAAGTCAGCCATTTCAAAGTCCCCAGCTCGCATCTTAGTGTAAATGTCCTGTGGACTGTAGAAAACTTCTCCCAGATTTGTCAAAGCCTTCTCCACATCAGCCCCTAGGTAGTGGGCTTTTTTGATTTGGCCTGACGAATGGCTGCCGTCAAGTGAGGCAATTTACCCAAACGGTCCAAGACCTCCTCGTCTGCAGCCACCAAGGCGTCGTCAAAGAAGGTCAAGGCTACGCTGGCATCAGTTTCAAATTCCATCCCAGCCTGGGCAATATTGGCAAATTCTTCATTGCTATAATCTGTCGTCTGAGGCATAAAGGCGTAATTGCCGATATGGCTCATCTGGATATAGATTTGTTCCAATTCCGTAAAGGCCTTCTCAAAATCCTCAAAAGTATGAAGATTGCCCTTGTAATCACGGCTAAATTGATTGATGTCTTCGCGCGTTTTCTCGATTGCACGCAAGAAATCCTCACGGTCTTGGTATAGGGCTGTTAAGTCCCAAAGTTCCTTTTCTGGAAATTCTGAACGGTGTTTTTTTGTTCCATTTTTCTTCCTCTTATTTCTCTAATTCTACTAAAACACTAAGGGCTGATAAGGCGTAAAGTGGTGCTGTTTCAGCTCGCAAGATGCGAGGACCAAGCCCTGCCAAGACTGCTCCCTTAGCTTCAAAACTTTCAATTTCTACTGGTGAGAGACCGCCTTCTGGACCAAAGATAAAGAGCAATTTAGCTCCTTTTTCAAGGCCAGTGACTGCTTGTAAGAGCGCAGCGGCTTCTCCCTCTTTTGCTGATTCTTCATAGGCCACTACAATAGAGTCAAACTGGTCAAACTGAGCTAGAAAAATCTGCTTTTTTTCTCGAAAAAGCTGAATACTTGGAACGATATTACGCTTGCTTTGTTCGGTCGCTCCAAGGGCGATTTTTTTCTAGTTTTTTTCGACTTTCTTGCCTAGTTTCTTGCCATCCCACTTGGCAACCGACCAGTCGGCAGGGAAGGCCCAGATTTGACTGGCTCCGAGCTCGGTTACTTTCTGAGTAATAAACTCCAGCTTGTCTCCCTTGGGAAAGCCAGATGCGATAGTCACCTGGACTGGTAGTTCCACATTGTCAGCTAACTCTTGGACCAACTCAAACTGACGATTTTCCACATCTATCACGCGCGCCAAACGCTTGATGCCATCATCAAAGACCAAAATAACCTCATCATCTTCCTTCAGGCGCATGACCTGAAACATATGCTTGCTGGTTTCCTTGTCCTCGATAGTGACAGGAGATATTGCACTGCCTTTCACAAAAATACTCGTCGCATGCTAGCCTCCAATCACACCTGAAATATCCTTGGTTTTCTTAAAGACACAGGCATTCCATTCCCCTTGAATCATGTGGGTTTCAAGGAAAAATCCAGCTGACTCAGCTGACTCGCGCACCATGTCCCACTTGTCCTTGATAATGCCACTCATGATCAGGTAGCCTTCGTCCTTGACCAAACGATAAGCATCGTCTGTCAGATGAATGAGAATATCCGCCAAGATATTGGCTACAATGACATCTGCTTCAATCTCCACCCCCTTGAGCAAATCACCTGCTGCTACATGGATATTTTTCCATGCCTGGATTGAGCTCAATATTTTCCTGAGCCACCCGAACCGCCACATCATCCAGGTCGTAAGCGAAAATTTCCTTAGCGCCAAGAAGTGAGCTGGCAATAGAAAGGACACCTGAACCAGTCCCCACATCTAGCACCGTTTCGCCACCACGAAGAACCTGCTCCAAGGCAAAGAGGCTCATCTTGGTGGTTGGATGCGTCCCAGTCCCAAAAGCCATGCCTGGATCCAGTTTGATAATCTTTTCTCCAGCAGTCGCCTCATAGTCTGTCCAAGATGGCACGATGGTCAAATCATGAGTGATGCGAGCTGGCTCATAGTATTTCTTCCAGTTGTCAGCCCAGTCTTCCTCAGCTAAGGCTGTTGTACCCATCTTGACATCTCCCAAATCCATAAAATCTGTCAATTCTGCTAGGCGAGCCTGCAAGTCCACCTCAACTACAGCTACATCAACCGTATCAGGATAGTAGGCGGTCACTACGATTTCTTCTTGTTGCTCAACCTCTGGGAAATTTCGCCAAAACGATCCACATTTCCCACATAATCCATGCTGTCTTCAATCGCAACACCTTGGGCACCTAACTCAATTAAGAGATTGGAAACCAATTCCTCTCCCTCACGCTTAACTGTTACTTTTAACTCTTGCCATGTTTCCATCATTAAGATACCAAGCCCGTAAAACACAAAGCCAAAATAGGAAAGTCTCTGAAGACGCTTGTGTCTATGAGACGTTTATCTTTTTGGCACAGTGTTTAGGGCGGGTTCAGTTTAGAAATGTAACCGAACCATCCTTTCTATTTATCAATCATTTTATTCATGTAAACCATATCCATACCTTCTTTTTCAGGCTCGATATGGGTTTGACGGTAGCCATTTTTCTCATAAAAGGCGACCATGCCCGCATCCTGTAATACCGTACACAAATCCCACTGTTTAATCGTTGGAAATTCCTTTTCCAGTAATCTCAATCCCTCAGAACCATAACCTTTTCCTTGATACTGGGGCAAAATCGCTGCGGTCCCCAACCAAGCTTTCGTTAACTCGTCATTGGTCTGAACTCGTAAAAATCCGATGTTTTCTTCATCTTTTTTTACAAAGTAGTAATAGCTATTGGGACGCTCGACTAGTTTCCACTTAATTCGTTCACGGTCCTCCAGATAAGGATCGTATTCGTCTTGGTATTTCTCATAGACTGCCTTAAAGCTAGCCCTTTGAATTGCAATTACGGTTTCTAAATCCTCTGCTCCTGCTCGTTCAAGTCTAATCATAGTCTCTCTCCAAATAATCCCTCACCCTATCCTGCAACTGGGGTACAACCCTATCTGAGCCAAGAAACTCGTCAATGCCCATCAGTTTGTAGCCCTGCCCTTCATCACCAAAGACAATCTTGTCAAACTGTTCCTGAGTCAACTTTCCCACTAGAAAGACGGATTCCTTCCCCTCAAAAAAAGCATACTTGGGTACACCTTACTCCAAAGCAGGCAATCTTCAGTCAGATGAATTCCTAGTTCTTCATAAGCTTCACGCTCCGCGCACTCAAAAGGACTTTCATCACCTTCTCGTCCGCCACCTGGCAACTCCCACATATTGGGCCAGGGAATGCTTGTCTTATCATCACGCAAGATGGTCAGTAGCTTATCTCCACAAAAGAGGGCAATTTTGCAACCTGTAAAATCAGAAATTTCTATTTCCATATCAGACTCCTTCGGATAATTCTTTCTCCAGCTCCTCTAACCAGTTTTCATAGTAGCGTTTCTCATCTCGCAACATTCTACTGCTATTCATTTTCTGTCTAGCAATCTTTATAGCCTTGCGAGTTTGAGCCATGTCTTTCCTTGCCTTAAATTGATACCAGGCTTGAATGCTCTGCATGTCTGCCATTTTTAGAGACAAAAAGGATTTAACTCCTCGATTACTTGCATACTCCTCTGCTTTCTCATGATCTCCTTCTAGCAAGGCAATGTGAAGAAGGTATAATTGAGAAATCGTTTTAGACATTGGGTTATCTGTTTTCTCTAGCAAAGACTGAAACTGTTGCTTTGCAAGCTCTATATTATCATCCAATATGAAGACCAAGCCCCGAAGAGTCTGAACACTTTCTGCAAAACTCCCTCTCGCATCCTCAGCAACAGGCATGATAAAGTCTTTCAAATCATATTCTTGAGGAGCTAGCAAGGTCTGGGCAGAATGCCTCAATACCAAGTAGGCGTATTTGGTATTTTCAGGATATTGTAGCAATTCCCAGATTTTCGCTCCATCGGTAATCCCAACTGACTTAGCATTGATGAGAAGAAAAGATACATTTAGACAAATCCAAGTAGCCGCAAAATACCAGCTTCTTGTCAAAAAACCATACAATATCGCCAATAAAATCAAGCCAAGATGAACCATCAAGCCACCTGCAAGCATCAGGATGATTCTTTGGTCGCTTTCATCTTCTTTCAATCCAATATACTGAGCACCAACATTTTTCAGAACGGCAGTTCGGCTAAGAGAAAACTTGCCTAACTTTTTGGTCAGAAGAAAATTCCCTAATCCAAAAAGCCACCAGTCGATAGCCTGTCAGGTATCCGAAAAAAATGCATGACCCCACTCATGAAGGATAAATATCAGATAGATGCTGAAAAAAGTAAATAGGTAGCCTGGAACAAAGACAAACGAAAAATCTAACTCTTTAAAGGCAATTGTTCCAAAAGCAAATCCTAGCATCAAAAAAACAAAGGACAGACCAGAAATAAGATACAAACCTATTTTCTTCATATACTTCCTCGCTAGTTTCTAATACCTCGGATAAGGATAAAACTCTCCTTCCTCCAAGCCAACTTTTCCTTCTTCAAAGACTTCTTGGTTCCATTCCATGACAAACTCCTCTGCTTCTGGGTCTTCCAAAAAGTCCATGAGCGCATCCAGCCCAACCTCAGCAGTATCTTTGAGAAATAGCGCAAAATAAGCTAAAAATTCGCGAGAAAATCCTTTTTTAGGCAGGTAAGGGATGACCGTTAGATAGTCTTCTGCATTAACCGTTGACTTGGCAGGATTGTAGAAAAGGACTGCTTCTTCAAAGAGGATATCGTCTGATGATACCTCTCCGTCCTCGTCCACCATCTCCACACCTGCAGCATTTTGTGCTTCCAATAAAAAACTCACTTCAACTGCATGGTTGCGCTTATCCCAGCTAATCTCAAAGTCAAAGGGAAAGTTCTTGTCCAATTCTTCCTCTAAAACATCTAAAAATCCGTATGTTGCCATTTTGTCCTCTTTCTATGCGACTCTTTAATCGCCCCGATTGCTCGGAAATATGCTAAAATAGATACTACCATCTTACCACATATACATCAGAAAATCCATGTTAGAAAGGACTGCTATGCCAGACAATCTCGCGCTTCGCATGCGCCCAAAAACCATCGACCAGGTCATCGGTCAGGATCATCTGGTCGGATCAGGAAAAATCATCCGCCGCATGGTGGAGGCCAACCGCCTGTCCTCCATGATTCTCTACGGACCTCCGGGTATCGGAAAGACCAGTATCGCCTCTGCCATCGCTGGAACGACCAAGTATGCCTTTCGGACCTTCAATGCCACTGTTGATAGCAAAAAACGTCTCCAAGAAATCGCTGAAGAGGCTAAATTCTCTGGAGGATTAGTCCTATTACTGGACGAGATTCATCGTCTCGATAAGACCAAGCAAGACTTTCTTCTGCCACTCTTGGAAAGTGGACTGGTCATCATGATTGGGGCCACAACTGAAAATCCCTTCTTTTCTGTCACTCCAGCCATTCGTAGCCGTGTTCAGATTTTTGAGTTAGAACCCTTGTCTAATCAAGATGTTAAAGAGGCGATTCAAATTGCTCTAACCGACCCTGAGCGTGGTTTTGATTTCCCAGTTGAGCTAGATGAGGATGCACTGGATTTCATCGCAACCTCTACAAATGGAGACCTGCGTTCTGCTTTTAATTCGCTAGATTTGGCTGTTCTCTCTACTCCCGAGAATGACAAGGGCATCCGCCATATCACACTGGATATCATGGAAAATAGCCTGCAGAGGAGTTATATTACCATGGATAAGGATGGGGACGGTCACTACGATGTCCTCTCAGCCCTACAAAAGTCCATTCGTGGCTCGGATGTCGATGCCAGTCTCCACTATGCTGCCCGCTTGATTGAGGCTGGGGATCTTCCTAGTCTCGCTCGTCGCTTGACTGTTATCGCCTATGAAGATATCGGCTTAGCCAATCCTGAAGCCCAGATTCACACCGTGACTGCTCTGGATGCTGCACAAAGGATTGGTTTCCCAGAAGCCCGCATTCTCATTGCCAATGTCGTCATTGATTTGGCCCTTTCTCCAAAATCCAACTCAGCCTATGTAGCTATGAATAAGGCTCTTGCCGACCTCAAAACATCAGGGCACTTGCCTATTCCGCGACACCTGCGTGATGGGCACTACAGTGGAAGCAAGGAACTGGGGAATGCCCAAGACTATCTCTATCCACACAACTATCCTGGAAATTGGGTCAAGCAAGACTATCTACCAGAAAAAATTCGTAATCATCACTATTTCCAAGCAGAAGATACTGGTAAATATGAACGGGCTTTGGCTCAAAGAAAGGAAGCTATCGACCGTTTGCGAAAAATCTGAAATCCTTTTCAAAAAATTGCACTTTCCTCTTGATTTTTTTTGAAAAAGTGGTATCATATAAACATAGAAACGCTGTGGTGTACGACTTCACACTTAAGTGTTGACCGACTATTTTTTGTATTATTAGGGAAACAAAAGTCTTCTAACAGCATGTAAGCCGTCTCACACGGAAACAGCTTCAGTTAGAGCGAGTTGCCCACCTGCTTAATTGCGCGGGTTCAATACAAACCGTGAAGTTTCGGCACCAATACAGCTTTTTTCTTTGCCTCCTTAGCTCAGCTGGCAGAGCAGCGGACTCTTAATCCGTGGGTCACAGGTTCGATCCCTGTAGGGGGCATCTAAATCAACAGGAAAAAGCCTTAATTTCAAGGCTTTTTTTGCTTGTCTATAACTGATTTGCTCCATCATTTGCCCCACTTTTAAATCTATCTTTTCTTTTTGAACCAAATTACATCTTAACAAATAGTGTAAAGCCAGTTACTTTTGCTTTGATGCCATACAATATTTTCATGTAGAGAAGACAAATTTTATCTTCTCTTTTTATTTTCAAAAATGATAAAAAAACTGAAACTTCCAAATTTTTCCATTTTGTTTATTGACATTTCCTCTAAAAAGGTGTATAATATTTTTATTATCAAACTATACTATACTATACTATATAGGGGGTATTGAAATGAAATTTTCTAATCGTTTACTGCTATTCCTTGCAGGAGTTGTTTTTGTCCTTTTAGGACTTTTCCTATTTACAAACCCAGTAGCTAATCTTGTTGCTTACAGCTGGTGGATTGCATTTGGTTTACTGGTTTCTTCTATAGCAGCTATTTTAGGCTATTTCTCTGTACCAAAAGAGCTTCGCTCACCAGCTCATCTTTTCCAAGGGATTGTTAATCTTCTCTTAGCTCTTTACCTCGTTGCCTATGGCTTTGTGACGCTGCCAGTTGTCATTCCAACTATTTTAGGAATTTGGTTAATTGTAGAAGCCATTATAGCTTTCTTTAAAGGCAATCGTCTGGGATTGATTTTCCCTATTATTGGCAACCATATCATGTGGATAGCGTTGCTTGCATTTTTACTAGGTCTAGTGATTTTGTTCAATCCAGTAGCTACAAGTGTCTTTGTCGTTTATGTCGTTGCCTTTGCATTTTTAATTGTTGGTTTCACCTATATCCTTGATGCCTTTCGTAAATAATCTAGCTGCCATTTTGGGCATATTAAAATAGCTGGGAAGTTACATTCTCAGCTTTTTCTGTTGCCTCCTTAGCTCAGTTGGTAGAGCAGTAGACTCTTAAGCTATGGGGCGCAGGTTCGAGCCCTGCAGGGGGCACATCTAAATCAACAGAAATAAGCCTTGAAACCAAGGCTTTTTTTAACGTCTAATAGCTTTTTGTAGAAAAGTATTTAAAAATAAAAGAGAAGAGAATCTCTCACTCTCTTCTCAGTATATCTTATTAAATTTAGTTTTTCTTAATCTACCTGATTTTTCCTTTTGCAACGACAAATTCTTTAACCAGTCGATAGATAACAGCAAATACGGGGGTAAAGAATATCATTCCAAGTAGTCCGAAAAGATTCCCTCCAATACTAGCAGCCGCAAGCGTGAAAATAGCTGGCAAACCAATAGACTGACCTACAACTCTAGGATAAATAAGGTTTCCTTCAATCAGCTGTATAACTTGATATAGAAGAAGAGAAAGTAAGGCTTGAGTAGGACTCACTGTGAAGATAAAAATCGCTCCCACAACACAAGCAATCATAGGCCCTACATAAGGAATGAACGATAGCACTCCTGCAAAGATACCTGTCATTACTCCATAGGGTATCCCAAACACGCTGTAACCAACCGCTATCATAACTCCTATGATAACTGCTTCAATCAGCTGACTCATCAAAAAAATTGGTCATAAGTCTCTAGTGCTACTTGTCCAATGTAAGTCAACTTTATCACCACCTTCTCTGGAAGAAAAAAACTTTTTAGAAGTCGACTCGTCATCGCCGCCAAATGTTCCTTACTGGATAAAAAAATGAAAAAAAGGTGAAGACTATAATCAAAAAAAGGCATTCATCAAACTTGAAAAAAATATTGCCGATATTACTAGTCAGACCTGATAAAAAAACCTATCAAAGCTTGGCTAATAGAACTAGATTGTCCCTGTATGCCTGATACGATAGTTGACAACATGTCTTTGGTTACAAATTCCGAGTCGCCTAGCAATTTCCCAAGTTGAGTAAGGACTGTTGAAAGGACTGTTCCCAGCTGACTAATAGTCTGGGCTAGGGTTGGCGACACCAAAACCAAAAAGAGCAATCACGATTAAGATAAGAGCTAGGAAAAACAAGTACCATGGCAATCGGACGACGCAACTCTGCCTTTTACCTTCAATTTAACTAAGTACTGTTCAATTTTTTTCATAGGAACATTAAGCACAAAAGCAATAACAGCACCATAAATCAAGGTTGATATTACATCAAAGAGAGAGATTGCTCCTGATATAAAGCTCGATGCATTCAGAATTACAAGAGCAACCAGCCCTATAAAAAGTATTAACGGGGTGTATTTTTTTACTAAGTTCATAAATTCTCCTTAATAAACATGTTTAGATACGACTATACTATTTGGTTTTTCAAACTCTCGATTAAGGTAGGCTTGGTAAGTTCCTGGAGCGATAAATCCTTTGGGTGAGAGGATATCGGTGCCAGCCTGACCGACTATGGTATCAGCCAAGAGCACACAGTTTGTAGATAAGACAAAGTAGGATTTAAACTTAGATTTGATAAATTTATAAAGTTCCCCATCTGTCTCATGTCTGATTTTATAAGCGTAGGTGTAGTCTTCCTTACCATCACCTGTCATGATTTTATCTGCACTTGGCTCCCATGGAATCGTCAGTTGTTTCAATTCAGCCAACTTTTTCTGAACTGCTTTTTCCATTTCAGGCGTCAAATCTATCCCATAACCAAAAAGCGTTTTTTGACTCTCACGTTTACATAGGTCAATGTACTTGTCACGATCACAGAAATATAAGACACCATCTCCTACCATGCCAAATAAGGTCTCAGAAGACGGATCATAGTTGCCATAAGAAATAACACGGCCTTGATAGCAGATATCCACATGACCAATTGCTGAAAACAGGGAGGTCTCAGCTGTATGAACAAAAATTTCTAGCTCTGCTGTCTTACCAGACTTCACTATTCCAAGATGGATATCTTCTTCCTCATCAGCATTTTCCAGCATAAATTTGTTAATTTTTGCTAAAGTTCTTGCAGGGATGAGAGCGGCTAGGACAATAGGTAAGCTAATTCTAATACGACGTTTGAGATGGTTTTTCCCAATTTCCTCCTCAAATAAGAAACCGTCACGGATATTGGACACACCATAAAGGAAAAAATAAGCCCCTAAAACAAAGAGTTGAAAGACAGAATTTCCTGTAGAGGACAAAAGACTAGTCCCACCAAGAAAAACTAGTACGAGTCCATCTAGTAAGAGACGAAAACGAGGTCGAATATTATTTTTACGGTAGAGAACATAGGTGACAAGATTAATCGTGGCCCTAAAAATCTGATAAACTCCAATCACAAGAGCCAGAACATAAATCGGTATATCAGTCGCAAGATTAGAACCTAGCAAATATCCCAGCACTAACAATTTAACCAGTGCAACTCCCAAGGTATCCGTTGACTGGCTTTTTTTGAAAACTCTTAATAGCAAATCTACGACCGTTGCTATCCAAGCTAAAAACAGAACCAGGCGAATAACTGTTACTGGCAACCAAGTCCCCGTGACCATCAAGATGAGACCTAGCAGAACAAACAAGAACCCCTGAGCAAGTAATTTCTTACCTGTCAGACCTAAAGATAGAATTTTCGCCATATAAAAACCTTTCAACAATAAAAATTAAACACTCTGATTAAACTGACTAGTAACAGCCAACACTACAAACAGCCTGTGCCAGCAACATATAGTGACTAGAAATGACTGTAGTAATGTCACCATCTTGTCTTATGCACTTCTAAAATTTGTTATATTGATTAGAAACCAGAGCTTATAAAAACTAGCTAAACTCGAGAGATAGACACAATTGCGACGAAAAAATGTATAACCAATTCAACTTGTTAAGGTAAGAAAGCATTATTTCCAATCTATTAATTATTCATCTATTACCTATTATGACACAATATTCCCTATAGTTCAACTTTTTTTACTTGTTTTTTTATATTACACGGACTAAAAAAAGTTTTCAACAGTTGATTGCATTTGTTTTTAATAAGTTTTAACCTTTCTTGGTTAGATAAAAAAAGAACCATACAGTTTAGAATCTGTATGGTTTTTTTGCCCCACTTTTGTCCCATTTTTAAATCATGACATTGAAAATACCTAAAATCACTTATATTTCAATATTTTTAATTGCTCTCAATATGAAAGTCCTTTCCAAATCCCTGTAGGGGGCATCTAAATCAACAGGAAAAAGCCTTGATTTACAAGGCTTTTTTGTGTAGTCTTAGCACTAAAAACGATAGAAAAAAAGCTACCCTTCTGTACTGACCCCAAAAGTTGGACAGAAAAAACCTAACTTTTGTGGCGCAGTTCATTAGCGCCACATAAAGTTATTTAAGCATCTCCTTTTCTCTCATTACCATTTTCTGTTATAATAAATTGTACTTCTAAAATAGAAAGGTCTTAAGATGACAACTCTTATTAAACATAAACGTGTAGAATTTTCAGAACTTTTTTATGACTTAGTTTTTGTTTTTGCAATTTCAAAAGTAACTACTTTAATCGACCATCTTCATAACGGTATTTTGACTTGGAATTCTTTCCTTGATTTTTTCATTGCTATTTTGGTTCTCATCGATTCCTGGATGATTCAAACCGATTATACCAATCGCTATGGAAAGAACTCTTTATTTAACATGGTAATCATGTTTATCAAAATGGGACTTTTACTCTTTATAGCCAATATGATTGGACCTGATTGGCAACAATATTTTCATTATCTCTGTTGGGCTATTGGTACATTAACCCTTACCTTATTTTTTCAATATTTGGTTGAATTTTTTAGAAAATCAACCGATGATGTTGAACGGGAAAGTATCAAAGGTTTTCTATGGATAACAGGTCTAGGAAGTTTAGGAGTCTATCTAGCAGCTCTTCTTCCTATTTACGTTAGAGTCTATATCTTCTTTGCTAGTATTCTGTTTATCTTTATTATGCCAAGTATCTTGCTTAATAAAGATAAGCATTACCAGGTAAATCTCCCCCATTTAATCGAGCGCATCTCCCTTCTTGTCATTATTACGTTTGGAGAGATGATTACGAATCTAGCTAACTTCTTTACAATCGAGAATTTCTCGATTTATTCGGTTCTTTATCTCATTATTATGATTTCTCTGTTCTTGTTTTATTTTGGTCAATTCGACCATGCTATTGATGAAAAATCTAATCAAAAGGGACTATTTCTAATTTACAGTCACTATCCTATTTTCATTGGACTTATGATGATGACTGTATCGATGAGTTTTCTTCTGAATCCTGAAGCTAATCGTCTCTTTGCAACCAGCTTCTCTTATATCGGATTTGGCCTCTTTCAAGCTGCTGTCCTAGTAAATGGGCCCTATAACAAACACTATCTTCGCTATTCGAAAAAGTTACTACTGTGTCCAAGCGACACTCTATCTGGCTGCCTTTGATTCTCTCTTTAATCTTTGCTTCTAATCCTATAATAGTAGTGAGTATAACAACCATTTTAGCTCTAGCTATAGCCATTCATTTTATTTATTTTTATGTGACACAGAATAAAAAATATTCCAAATCTAACTGGGGGTTCTTTTAATGAGTTTATAACATAAAAAAGCTTTGGGAACCAAGGCTTTTTGTTGTTCTGAACTAAAAAAATGACAGGATTGTTAGGATATTCTGAGTTTAGTATAGATAAAATTCTTTCCTTATAAAACAAAAAACGCTATCTAGCGTTTTTTGTTATTCTTAGTTACTCGTCTAATCGAATAAACATCATTGCGTTAAGCAAAGAGATGAGAGCGACTGTATTGACATTATTGGAATAGATCAGTCTCTTATTTTCAATAGGAGGAATAATAAAATTAGAAATAATGATGTCGTAAGGTGATTCTTTTAGAGACTCAAGTGATAACTCTAATTCACTCCAGACCTCCAGTTCAAAATTGTTGCTGCAATAGTAAGAAAGTGTCTCTGCTACTGATTTTGCATGATACTGATCAAAATTGCTCATAACCAAAACCTTTAATTTAGGTTGATTTTGTAAAAGGTTTAACACCAAGTGTTTGCTATGGGTGATAAAAGTATAGGTCAAATGATTGACCTTCATTGAACTACGATCCATATCCAAAGCCTCTAGATAGTGTTCAATCCCTTCCTTCACCTCTGAAACGAATCGAGGGAAAATATTTTGAAAGTTCTTGATTGTATTGCCTTTTTGATCAAATAAGATAAACTCTGTTGATAATTCCTGGCGATGCAGATGTGCCGTATTGTGCAGATGCCAAATCAGATTGTCCTTATTGTCTACTTGGAGATTATACTCTCTTGATACCTGATCCACTAAATCTCCCAATAACTGATACGATTTTTTCACATAGCTGTCTGTTTTTGTATGGTTGAGAAATACTTCTTCATCTATGAAAAACATTTTTTGAAAATAGGATACAAACAGTTGACCGATCACTTCTTTATTCAGAGAGATATGATATTCAGAGTCAAAGCTCGCTACAATCTCGTCAATTCCTTCTGCCTGCATGAAAGATTCTAACAATTGATTGTTAAAAAGAATTTTTTTCTCAACTTCCAAGAAATGGCCAAACTTTATGCGGTATAAATTCGTAACGAGGAGCAACTTTTAACATTCGTTGAGTGGCGAAATTGACTGGAAATGCAGTTTCTTTATAGACCAGTGCCAACAGCTTACACAAAGGTTCTACCGAAAAAAATCTTCAAAAGGGCCATTCAAGGAAATAATATTTCTCTGAAAAAAATACTGAGCAAAAAAAGGTAACGGATATCAATCTCATTTCCAGTTATCCGAACTGGATTGAGGCTAATTTCAAAAACGATATTGTTTCTTAATAATTTTTATTAATATGACGGATAATACGGTAAAGAGAGGAAGAACTGATATAAAACTCTTTGCAAATACTATCAGTATCACATCCTTCATTAAAGAAGATAAATTCTAAAAATTGAAAAAGTGAGTTGAATGCTTAAAAAAATGATGATAGACCATCTCAATATCACTATCATCGGTATTAATGATACGGATACCGTTTGTTGAGGAATGAAATATCAAGTCAGGAAAAGAAGACCTGACATGGGACAAGTCATCTTTTACAGAACGTTCTGTACAGTGCAATAACTCTGCTAGTTCTGAAATATGAAACCAGCGTTTGTTTTTCAAATAGTAATTCCAATAATTCTAATTGTCTATGACTTTTTTTCGATAATAAATCTCTCATGTATAACTTTTTCTCTTTATAATAAACTAAAGGATTGTCTTTCAATCTTCATGCAATTATACCACACAGAGTGTATTTATCCTCATACAACGACTTTTAGCTTGCTATGAAAAGACTCGCTTCATCACCTAGAAACTCATTAGAATCAAGCTTTTCTTATTTATCTGTATCTAGAGTACATGTTTACAGTACGGTTTTTAAGACGAACTATTATGCTTCCAAGTTGAGATAGTATATAATTAGTTCAATCAAAGATGTTGATTCTTTGATTTAGAAATAGAAAAAGGAGGATACACTATGTTGTGGTCCATTATTGTAGGAGGTCTTATTGGTCTCATCGCAGGTGCAATCACTAAAAAAGGTGGTTCAATGGGAATAATTGCAAATATCTTTGCAGGTCTTATCGGTTCATCTGTAGGACAATCTCTTCTCGGAAGCTGGGGACCTTCATTGGCTGGAATGGCAATCATTCCATCAATCGTAGGTGCAGTGATTGTTGTTGCAGTCGTTTCATTTCTATTTGGTAAAAAATAAGCATTACCTAATAGAACATTAAAAGTGATAAGCCATAATTTTTGAATACTGTAGACGGGTAAAATTATGGTTTAAAGCTTTTCATTTGAAAGGATTTAATATGTCAAAATCAAAGAAAATATTGTTACTTATTTTCTGTATTTTAATCTTGGCTATTTTCCTTCCTATTCTCATAGATTATCATCAGGTCAGTGATTTAGATATCCACTTATTCAGTTGGAGAGAACTCTACGCTGAATTTCTGATTGCTAGATATGTCTTTTGGGGGACACTTATCCTATCTGTTTTAGTGTTAATTTCAATGCTAGTAATACTCTTCTATCCTAAACAGTATTTAGAGATTCAATTAGAGACTCAAGAAGATACATTAAAACTAAAAAATTCAGCTATCGAAGGCTTTGTTCGATGTTTGGTCATTGATCATCAGTTGATCAAAGAACCAACAGTCCATGTAAATAGCCGCAAAAATAAATGTTTCGTTTATGTTGAGGGCAAAATTCTTCCTTCGGACAACATCTCAAAACGATGTCTTGTCATTCAGAATGAAATAACTCATGGATTAAAGCAGTTCTTTGGTATTGAACGTGAGGTAAAACTTGAAGTTAAAGTGAAAGAATTTGAACCTCCAAAAACGACCAAAAAGACTGTTAGTCGTGTAAAAGTAAGGAAGTAAAAAAATGGAATGGTTTAAAAAAATATCAGTATCCAATCATTGCAGGTCTAGTAGGTGTCATTCTCGCTTGCTTTTATCTTATCCTTTGGCTTTTTTTCAAAAACACTATTTGTACTTATTTGTGGAGCCCTAGGAGCATTTGCAGGATACTATGTTAAGGAAAAAAATATTTAAATAAATAAAGGAGTCTCGTATGTCAAACGTAGATAAAAAAATGTAGAAAAAGATGTTGCTGTTGTTTCTCAAGATGTTAAAGGGGAACTCACTTATGAAGACAAAGTAATCCAAAAAAATCATTGGTCTTTCACTTGAAAAAAAGTACCTGGACTTTTGGATGTGGATGGAGGATTCTTCTCTAATCTAACAGAAAAAATTATCAATACTGATAATGTCACTCATGGTGTCAATGTTGAAGTTGGGAAAGAACAAGTTGCAGTTGACTTGAACATTGTTGTTGAATACCAAAAGAATGTCCCTGCTTTGTACAAAGAAATCAAAGATGTTGTCGTATCACAAGTTACAAAAATGACTGATCTAGAAGTTGTTGAAGTCAATGTGAATGTTGTTGATATCAAAACGAAGGAACAGCATGAAGCAGATTCAGTTAGCCTCCAAGACCGAGTAACTGACGTGGCTTCTTCAACAGGAGAATTTGCTTCAGAACAATTTGAAAAAGTGAAATCTGGTATCGGTTCAGGTGTTGCTGCTGTTCAAGAAAAAGTAGGCGAAGGTGTTGAAGCCGTTAAAGGCGAAACAAAGGAAAATGCTCGCGTACACTAATTTATCTTGTCAAAATCAATCAATTTAAAGGAGGCAGAATTATGTCAACAGAAGAAAAATTAAATCAAGCAAAAGGTTCCATTAAAGAAGGTGTCGGCAAAATGATCGGCGATGAAAAAATGGAAAAAGAAGGAACAGCTGAAAAAGTTGTTTCTAAAGTAAAAGAAGTTGCTGAAGATGCTAAAGACGCTGTCGAAGGCGCTATTGAAGGTGTGAAAAACATGCTTCACAAAGATGAAAAATAAGGCTAAACCTTAATTGACCTTTTCATTATAGTAGTCAAAAAGAGGACCGTAAATGTCCTCTTTTTTTGTAGATCGGATTCTAAACACGCTTCCCATTTTTCGTTAAAAGGTAATGTCAACAGGAAAAGCCTTGGTTTCAGGGCTTTTTTGCTTGTTTAAAATAATATGTTTTTTATTGAATTGAAACGTTTATACGCTACTAGACTTACTTATCCACCACCTGAGCCTCAAATTGGGCTGGTTGCTTGTCTACATTGGTAATGGTTATCGTGTAGGGCTTGTTATTGGTGGCATCAAAGACTTTTTCACCTTGGTAACTCACAACAACTCCATCTTTTTCTAAATAAATTTCTGCTTGCTTGTTTGGAAGTTCTTCGTCCACCTCGTCCAAACCGTGACTTTTTATAATTTTTTGGTCCTCTACTCCATAATAAATAGCACCATTTCGCTCACTCCAAACATCTGAGCCAGACAATTTAATTCTACTAGAATCTTTCTTTTTCAAGATGAAGAGTGAATAGTATTCTAGATCTTGTGTTCTGGGATTTACTCTTAAGTTGACAGATTGCCCTGGTTGAAGAGTGTATTTTCCATAGTTCAAAACGGAAAGGACAAACCAGACTAGCAGCAAACTATACAAGACTCCTATAATCATTCGTGAGCGCCTACTTTTAAACAAACGTAAAAGTAATACAAAAGAGACAATAAAGAGCAATTCTGTAAACATTCTTTTCCCCTTTCTTATCATCGTTGACATCCTGAACAGAGTCTCGCTTCCATTTCTCACTGGTAACATCAACCATACAAAGTCTGATACATCTTTTCCATGAAAGCCTCAAGCTCTTTTTGAACAATCTTTAATAGGCGTTCTTCATCGGCTTGAGAGATGTTCACACTTTCTTTTTTTGTTTCCTAATATGAGAATAGTATCTACGTTTTAGGGTTAATTGATGATCTAAAATATAATAGGCATCTATTTTTTCCTCATTTACCATTGTTTCAAATAAAACCGAGACTTCATCCCTGCCAGGATTCAACATTTTCAAATCGATGTCTCCTTTTATCCCTATGGAGTCAATTCCTCCATCCAAGCGAATGGCACCGTCGGGAGGAACAATATAGCCAGCTTTTCGCATGTCAGACGCATATTTCCCTGACGCCGTTAAATGTTTTAAGACGGCTATAGTGTCCTTTTCTTCAAAGGAAGTCTTTATTTGGAACCGTTCTTGGTAGTTTTGATACTGAAAATAAAGAGTGATACCAACAACTAAGACAAGTACAGAAGCAAGCAAGATTCGTATTTTTCTATGTCTCGACATGTTTATCTCCTCTATCTAAGAAATCATAGAAGTCTTGTTTCTAACTTTGAAAGATAACTTCTTTATCCTTGAAAATCCTTGGGACTCTAGTCCCACGTGACTGCTATCTGCCCTTTTTCATGATGTATTTTCGTATAGGTGTTTCAACCATTTGAACGGTTTCAAATCCTTCTTTTTGGTAAAGCTTGTAAGCTGTTTGATTTGCCTCGTAGACATTTAGAGAAAGAGTATCTATGTCTTCATTTTCAAAGGCCAAACTAACAAATTTCCTTAAAGCCTGGCTACCTAAGCCTTGCCCCTGCTTCTGAGGGTTGATAAAAAATCTCCCGATATGAAGATTCCTGTCTTCTAGCCTGATTTTCTGGATAAGCCCCACAAACTCTTGTCCATCAAAGATTGAAAAGATTCCTTCCAAATCTTGCAAGATTTGAATTATTAAGGGAAAAGGAATCATTATTCCCATCCATTGTTCTTGAAAGGATTTGCCAAGGGAGTTAGACCATTGGCATACGAGTTGAGCGTTTTCTGTGCTCACATTTTCTTCAAAACGAATCATCATCTTGACCTCACCATCTTATCAATGTTTCTTTATTATACTACTTCTCCTATTTTTTACGAATAGATAAGTATGATTGATCTTTATTTTTTTCTTGTCGGGAGCATTCTCGCTTCCTTTCTCGGTTTGGTCATTGACCGTTTCCCTGAGCAATCCATTATCCGACCAGCCAGTCACTGCGATTCCTGTCGGACTCGCTTGCGTCCCTCAGATTTGATTCCTATTCTCTCGCAGGTCTTCAATCGCTTTCGCTGTCGCTACTGCAAGATTCGCTATCCATTCTGGTATGCCCTCTTTGAACTAGGCTTAGGAATCCTCTTTCTAGCTTGGTCTTGGGGATGGATTTCCTTGGGTCAAGTCATCCTAATCACTGCTGGCTTGACCTTAGGGTATCTACGACTTTCGCCATCAGGAATATCCCCTACTGGTCTGGCTGACTTTCCACCCTAATCCTCCTGGCTTTCTGTGGTTGGAATCTGGTCATGGTCTTCTTTCTTATCCTTGGAATCATGGCCCATTTTATCGATATTCGCATGGGCGCAGGGGATTTTCTATTTCTGGCTTCTTGTGCTCTCGTCTTTAGTGTGACCGAATTACTCATCTTGATCCAGTTTGCTTCGGCGGCAGGGATTCTAGCCTTTCTCCTACAAAAGAAAAAAAGGAAAGACTTCCTTTTCGTGCCTTTCCTCTTACTTGCTGCTTGTTTGATTATTTTTTTGGTAAGCTACTGCTTGTTTGATAAAGTCCTCAATCGGCTCTCCTTGGTGGAGAGCTTTTTACAATTTTTCGAACCGACGATAACGCCATCTGACACCGCATTAAAGCGTTCTACATCAGCCTGACTTGATACACCAAATCCTGTCAAGACTGGGATGTCGGCTACTTGATGCAGTTGCGCCAAGTGCTTGTCCAAGTCTGCACGGTAATTGCCAGATTTCCCTGTCACCCCATTGATGGCAACGGCATAGACGAAGCCTTCTGCCCCTGCAATCAACTCTTTTTGACGCTCAAGTCCTGTGGTCAAGCTAACTAGGGGAATCAAGGCGATATCTGTGTCTACCAAAAATGGCTCTACAAAGTTGGCATGCTCATGAGGCAGGTCTGGAATAATCAAGCCCTTAACAGCTGTATCTGCCAAATCTTTAACAAAGTTCTCCACACCGTACTGAAAGAGGGGGTTGAAGTAGGTCATGATGACCAGTGGCACCTCAGTCTGAATGGTTTTCAAGGTTTCAACCAAAGCCTGGGTAGAAGTCCCGTGGGCTAGACTGCGCAAGCCTGCTCTTCTGATCACAGGTCCATCAGCAACAGGGTCTGAAAAGGGAATGCCCACTTCAATAGCTGAAACACCCAAATCTTCTAAAAAGTGGATTGTTTCACCGAGACCATCCAAACCTTTCTCGTGGTCTCCAGCCATGATATAGGGAACGAAAATTCCTTTTCCAGCTGCTTTGATAGCATTCAATTTTTCTGTTAGTGTCTTAGGCATGGGCTTCTCCCTTCTTTGCTGCATCTGCTTCCAAGCGGTCTTTGACTTGAACCACATCCTTGTCCCCTCGTCCAGATAGGCAGACAATCATAGACTTGTCTGGTCCGAGGTCTTTGGCTAATTTCACTGCAAAGGCAATGGCATGGCTAGATTCCAAGGCTGGGATAATTCCTTCCACACGAGACAAGAGTTGGAATCCTTCCAAGGCTTCTTCGTCTGTCACAGGAACATAGCTGGCACGTTTGATATCGTGGTAGTGAGAATGTTCTGGACCGATACCAGGATAGTCCAAACCTGCTGAAATAGAAAAGGCTTCTAAGATTTGTCCGTGTGCATCTTGGAGCACATCCATAAGCGAACCGTGGAGAACACCCTGGACGACCCTTGGTCAAGGTAGCTGCGTGATGCTCTGTATCCACACCTAGTCCTGCTGCTTCAGCCCCATACATTGCTACTGACTCATCTTCTACAAATGGATGGAAGAGACCGATAGCATTCGAGCCCCCCACCAACACAGGCTACTAGGGCATCTGGTAAGTCTTGTCCTGTCAAGTCACGGTACTGTTGTTTAGCTTCTCGACCGATGACACTTTGGAAGTCACGAACAATTTCTGGGAATGGATGAGGTCCCAAGGCAGAACCAAGGATATAGTGGGTATCATCGATATTTGCCACCCATGAACGAAGGGCTGCATTAACTGCATCCTTGAGCACGCGCGAACCATCTGTCACGGCCTTGACCTTGGCTCCCAAAAGCTCCATACGGAAGACATTAAGGGCTTGGCGTTTGACATCTTCCTCACCCATGTAGATGGTACATTCCATGTTGAAGAGGGCCGCAGCTGTTGCAGTTGCCACACCGTGCTGACCAGCACCAGTTTCAGCGATAATTTTCTTTTTACCCATGCGTTTAGCCAGAAGAACTTGTCCCAAGGCATTGTTAATCTTGTGGGCCCCTGTATGGTTGAGATCTTCCCGTTTGAGATAAATCTTGGCTCCACCGATATGCTGGGTCAAGTTTTTTGCGTAGTAAAGGGGAGTTTCACGTCCTACATACTGGCGTAAGAGCTGGTTTAATTCCTCTTGGAAACTTGGGTCCGCCTGACTTTCACGATAAGCTTTTTCCAACTCCAAAACTGCTGTCATCAATGTTTCTGGGACGAAACGTCCACCGAATTTTCCGTAAAATCCATCTTTATTTGGTTCTTGATATGCCATGCTTTACCCTCTCTATAAATCTTCTAATCTTTTCCTGATCTTTTTGTCCATCTGTCTCCACTCCGCTCGATACATCTACTGCATAGGGAGTGAAGTGTTGAATTGCTTTTGCTACATTGTCTTCCTTAAGCCCACCTGCGATAAAGAAGGGCTGAGCAAGTTCTGCTGTATCCAGTTGACCCCAGTCAAAGGTCTGACCACTCCCTGCCACAGGCGCATCAAAGAGTAGATAGTCTGCCCGAGAATGAGGCACATGACCATTTCCATCCACCTGCACAGCCTGAATGCTGGCACAAGGCAGATCCTCAAACAAATCATCTGCTACCTGACCATGAAGTTGAACCAAGTCCAAACCAACTTTTTCAATCGCTTCTAGCAGTTCTGCCCGACTTGGTGAAACAAATACGCCAACTTTTTTTACATAGGAAGGAATGAGCTTTGCCAGCTCAGCAGCCTCTTCCAAGGTCACCTGCCTTTTACTAGGTGCAAAGACAAAACCGATGTAGTCTGCCCCTGCTGACACAGCTGTCTCTACCGCTTCTTTGGTCGATAATCCACAAATTTTAACCTTTGTCAATCTGCAACTCCTTGATTCTTTGAGCCACATCTTCTGCCTGCATGAGAGCTGTGCCCACCAAAACTCCGTTAAAGTATGGTGCTACACGTTCCGCATCTTGCCCTGTGAAAATGGCAGATTCAGAAATGTAATAGCGACCTTCCTCAAAATGCTGGGCCAAGTCTACACTGGTCTGCAAGTCGACTTCAAAGGTGGTCAAGTTGCGGTTATTAACCCCAATAATCTCAGCACCAAGCCTGTGGGCCACTTCTAGTTCAGCTAGATTGTGAGTCTCCACCAAGACTTCCAAACCAAGCTCTGTCGCGTAGTCATAGAGTTCCTTGAGGCGTTCTTCTGACAAGGCCGCGACGATGAGCAAGATAACTGTCGCCCCTGCATTCCGAGCTCGGATGATTTGCTTTTCATCGATGATAAAGTCCTTGTTGAGCGTTGGAATGTTTACCTGACTGGAGATCTCACGTAAATAATCCAAATGCCCTTTAAAGAAAACTTCATCTGTCAAAACCGAAATCATCACTGCGCCGTTCGCTTCATAAGTCTGGGCCTGTTGCACAATATCCACATCGAGATTGATATCTCCCAAACTAGGGCTAGCCTTCTTGACCTCAGCGATTACCTGCAAACGGTCCCGGTGATTCTTCAAAAATTCTGCCAAGTGATAGGTCTGGCGCAAGGGCTGGACTTCCTCCAGCTCCATTTTCTCGACCTCACGCGCCTTCTGCTCCAAGATTCGTGCTAAAAATTCCTGACTCATTTTTGGTACTCCTGTAACAGTCTGAGTTTTTCAAGGGCCTTGCCACTAGCAATCACTTGACGGGCCAAGGCTACTCCTTCCTTGATACTAGCTACCTTACCATTAGCATAGAAACCAAGACCTGCATTTAAAACTGTCGTTTCCAAGAATGGACTTGGTTCGTTATGAAGAACGCTGAGCAAAATTTCTGCATTTTCCTGAGCATTGCCTCCACGGATATCTTCAATAGCGTAGCGTTCCATCCCCAAATCCTCTGGAGTGAAGCTTGACAAGGTGATTTCGCCATTGTCAAGAAGAGCAATCTTGGTTGTTCCGTTCAAGCCAGCTTCATCCAGCCCTTCTGGTCCAGCAACCACGATGGCACGTTTGCGACCCATGTTTTTCAAAACCTGAGCTGTACTTTCTAGAAGTTCTGGACGACTAATCCCAAGAAGCTGTGTTTCCAAAGCCATTGGGTGAATCAGTGGACCAGTTAAGTTCATAATCGTTGGAATTCCTAGTTCCAAACGTGCTGGCATGATGTATTTCATAGCTGGGTGCATATTTTTAGCAAAGAGAAAGACGATTCCAGTTTTATCGAAAAACCTTACCTAGTTCAGCTGGTTTGAGGTCAAGATTGATGCCCAATGCTTGAAGGACGTCTGCAGAACCCGATTTAGAAGAAATCGAACGGTTACCGTGCTTAGCCATATGAATCCCGCCACCAGCCAAGACAAAGGCTGCAGTTGTGGAAATGTTAAAACTGAAAGACTTGTCCCCACCTGTACCGCAGTTATCCATAGCATCATGGATTTCAGTTGGAATGTGTTGGGCATGCCCTCTCATGACTTGTGCAATGGCTGTGCGTTCTTCCGGTGTTTCCCCCTTCATCTTAAGGGCCAAGAGAAGAGAAGCAATCTGCGCTTCGGTTACACGTCCAGTAACGATACGCTCGATGACATCCGTCATTTCCACACCTGATAAATTTTCAAATTTTGCTAGTTTTTCAATAATCTCTTTCATCCTAGTTTCCTCACTTTACAACCTTCTCGATAAAATTCCGAATAGAAGACAAGCCATCTGGCGTTCCGATACTTTCTGGATGGTACTGGAAGCCATAAATCGGCAGGCTTTTGTGTTGAATTCCCATAATAGCTTGGTCATCAGTCGAACGAGCTGTCACTTCAAAGCCTTCTGGCATTTCTTCAATCAAAATACTGTGATAACGCATGACTGGACGACCATCCTCAATGCCTTGATAGAGAACAGATGGCGTTTCAAAGCTGATATTGCTCTGTTTCCCATGCATGACTTTTTGGGAGCCAAAGCCTAGCTTCCCACCAAAGACTTCTGCGATGGCTTGGTGACCCAAACAAATACCTAGAATCGGCTTCTTACCTGCAAAGTCACGAATCATGTCTTCCATCTTTCCAGCATCAACCGGCCAACCAGGACCAGGAGAAAAGACCAGACCATCTGCTTTTTCAGCTTCTTCATACAGCTTAGGATCATCATTTCTCAAGACCTGTACTTCTGCGAAATTCCCAATGTATTGCGCCAAATTATAGGTAAAAGAATCATAGTTGTCAATCAATAAAATCATGGTCTTAGTTCTCCAATTCTAGTCATAGATTTAGCCTTGTTAATGGTTTCTTGGTATTCGTTTTGGGCGATGGAGTCATAGACAATCCCTGCCCCAGCCTGCACATAGGCTGTTTGATTTTTGAGAATCATAGTTCGGATGGCGATAGCGAAATCCATATCACCCGTCGCAGACAAGTAGCCGATTGCTCCTGCGTATACACCACGTTTTTCTGTTTCCAGTTCATAGATGCGTCTCATGGCCCGAATCTTTGGTGCTCCTGAAACTGTTCCAGCTGGAAGTGTAGCTTTCAAAGCATCCATGGCAGTGAGTTCTGGAAGCAAACGTCCCTTGACCACGCTGGTCAAATGCATGACATAGCGGAAGAGCTCCACTTCCATATACTTGGTGACTTGAACACTAGCAGTTTCAGAGATGCGACCAATATCGTTACGCCCCAAGTCTACCAACATCCGATGTTCTGCTGTTTCCTTCTCATCAGAAAGCAGGTCAGTCGCCAAGGCCTTGTCCTCTTCATCCGTAGCCCCTCTTGGTCGCGTACCTGCAATCGGATTGGTTGTCACGATGCCATTTTTGACAGAAACCAAACTTTCAGGACTGGCACCGATGATTTGATAATCCCCAAAATCATAGAAATAGAGGTAATTAGAAGGATTAGTCACGCGGAGATTTCTGTAGAAGTCAAAAGGATTTCCAGTAACTTCTGCTGAGAAACGCTGACTGAGCACGCATTGGAACATATCACCATTACGAATCAAGTCACGAGCGGTTTCCACCATTTGCTCAAACTTCTGAGGAGCGATGTGCGGTTTGAAGTCTAGCGGAGATAAATCCAAGTCTTCAAATTCATTTGGAGCAGGAATGCGTAATTCCTCCAGCACTTGGTTCAAGGCTTTTTCCAAATCTTCTTGACTGCGATCGCTATAAAGAGCATCCTCTATGACATGAATTTTTTCTTTCTTGTGGTCAAAGACCATATAACTCTCATAGACAAAGAAATGCATGTCTGGCGTCCCAATGGTATCTTCAGGGATTTGACCAATTTCTTCATAGAGCGAAATCATATCGTAACCAACAAAGCCAATGGCTCCTCCACCAAAGGGAGGTCTGAATGGTGCTGGCTCTTATGAGTCACCTCATAAAGGAAATCCAAAGGATCCCGATCAATCACTTGACCATTTTGATAAAGGACTCCATTTTCAAACTGAATCTCAAAAACAGGATTATAGGCTAGGATAGAAAAACGAGCGGTTTCCTTGTCTCTCGGAATACTCTCTAGGATAACCTTGTGTTGCCCCTTTAGGCGCATATAAGCCAAGATTGGTGATAAGACATCTCCATGAATGATTCGTTCCATTGTAATTTCCCTTTCAGTTTCTTATTTTTAATTTTTGGTCTTTTTTCTATTTCCCTTAAATAGTGCGGACGGGAGGTAAAATTATCCAGTGGATGATTTTAGAAATCCATGAAATGAAAGACCTAATTTTCGAGCTCCTCGCTCATTCATTTCTAGGCTCAGGCTAAAATAGTTCCCCAAACTATTTTACTCTCAAAAATTCCGTTCTAGAGAAGCATCTTTGCTTCTCTAGAATACCACTATAGCGGGAAATAGCGGGTCAATGCTCACTTCGTTAGCAAATATTTTATAGAAATCTATCTAGTGATGAAGCATAATTTAAAACTGATAGCCATATCTACGATAAATATATAAAAATCCCCACGCAAAATAACTTGCGTGAGGACGAAATTCGCGGTGCCACCTCAATTATAGGATTTCTCCTATCTCTCATTCCTGTCTCAGAACTTTCCTATAACAGGCTGTGCGATAAAGGGCACTCCCTTGAGAATTATGTTTTCTTCTCTCGTTTCAGATGGACCCAACCTTACAGCTTTCTCTGCTTGATTCCAGCAACCACAAGCTCTCTGTGAGAGAAAAGACTGTAATTTTTCCATCTTTTATTTTTTAGCTTCTAGGTAGTCTGCAATCGCAGCTACGTCCTTGTCTCCACGACCAGAGACATTGATGATGATAATCTCATCTTTACTTAGTTTCGGTGCACGTTTAACCGCTTCTGCGATAGCATGCGAACTTTCAATCGCTGGGATAATCCCTTCTGTCTTGCTGAGAAGGAGCAAGGCTTGAACAGCTTCTTCATCTGTCGCTGCTACGTATTCTACACGGCCTGAATCTTTAAAGTAGGCATGTTCTGGGCCAACCCCTGGATAGTCCAAACCAGCTGAGATAGAGTAAACTGGGGCCAGATCTCCATCTTCCTTAAAGACTGCATAGGTCTTCATACCGTCGACAATTCCGATACTACCTTTTGTCATAGTAGCTGCGTGCTTGTCTGTATCCAGTCCGTGACCGGCAGCTTCTACTCCTACCAATTTGACTTCTTCATCAGCCACATACTGTGAAAAAGCACCGATAGCATTAGAACCACCACCTACACAGGCAATGACGTAGTCTGGTAAACGGCCTTCTTTTTCTAAGATTTGACGACGAGATTCTTCACTGATGACCTTTTGGAATTCATGAACAATTGTAGGATAAGGATGAGGTCCTACAGCAGATCCCAAAACGTAGAATGCTTCAAGGTCATTCATCCATGCTCCAAAGGCTGCATCAACCGCATCCTTGAGAGTTCGCGTTCCCGTTTCAACTGCGTGAACAGTTGCTCCCATCATCTCCATACGGAAAACATTGAGACGTTGACGCTCCACATCTTCTGCCCCCATGTAGACATCACAGGCCATACCAAACTTAGCTGCAGCTGCTGCTGTCGCAACACCGTGCTGACCAGCTCCTGTTTCTGCGATCACTCGTTTTTTGCCCATACGTTTGGCAAGAAGAATTTGTCCTAAAACATTGTTGAGCTTGTGAGAACCAAGGTGATTAAGGTCTTCGCGCTTGAGATAAATCTTAGCTCCACCTAGGTGGTCTGTTAAACTTTCCGCAAAATAGAGCGGTGTTTCGCGACCTGAATAATCCTTCAAGTAATGGCGAAATTCTGCCAAAAATTCTGGATCATCCTTGTATTTGTCAAATGTCACTTCCAACTCATCCAACAAAGCCTGAATCGGCTCCGGTACAAAACTACCACCAAATTGTCCAAAATAACCTTTAGTTGTCATAAAATTTTTCCTCTTTCAGTATTAATTTAAAGATATGAAAAAAGCCCACACACAGAAAACAATCTGTGTGAGGGCGTTGGTAACGCGGTGCCACCTCAATTATAAAGGGACTATTCCCCTTTACATCTCTGCCTTGTCTAACAACAAGTTGCACTGTAAGGTGTGCGCACCGAATTTTCATTGTTTCAAATTCATTTTTAAAATCAGCCCACTTTCACTACTTCCAACCACCTGTTCACAATCACCACAGGCTCCCTGAAGATCAAAAATAGTTACTTTTCTGATTTGTTGAGAATATTATATGCTATTGTCCGCTTTTTGTCAAGATTTTTTATTATTTTTTTCCAGAACCGAGGATTTCTTCGGAAATTCTCACCAAAGTCTTAACGATATAGTCTACTTCTTCATCGCTTAATTTAGTGTGAAGAGGAAGCGTAATTTCGTTTTCAAAGAAGGCATAGGCTCTCGGATAATCTGCCATATCAAACCAAGATTCTTATAGGCTGTCAAGAGCGGAAGCGGTTTATAGTGTACATTACTTGCAATTCCTGCTTTGGCCAATTCTTGGATGATAAGGTTGCGTTCTTCTAAACTTGCTCCTTCTACATGGGTGATGTAGAGGTGGCGTGAAGATTCAACAGTATCAGTCTTGTGTGCAAGTGGGTGAATACGAGTACCTGCAAAACCACGATCATAACGATCCACGATGTCCTTACGACGTTGTAGCAACCCAGAGTAACGGTCCAATTGTACCAAACCAATCGAAGCCATGATATCCGTCATATTGCACTTGTAGGCCGGTGTAACGATATCGTATTCCCATGAACCCAGTTGCATCTTGGCAAGGGCATCCTTTGTTTGACCATGAAGGGAAAGAATTTGGAATTCCTTGTACATCTCTTCGTCGTCAATCGCTGGATTGGCCTTCCAAGTCGCACTTCCTCCCTCAGCAGTTGTAAAGTTCTTAACGGCATGGAATGAGAAGGAAGTAAAGTCAGCGATAGATCCAGCTGGTTGTCCTTTGTAAGTAGATCCCAAAGCATGGGCACTATCAGAGACAATCACGATACGGTTAAAGGCTTTTTGCCACTTGCTTGATGCAGTAAAGAGGTCACGTTTCTTCTCCACAACTTGGAGTAAACGATCATAGTCGCAAACAATCCCTGCAAGCTCAACAGGAATAATCACCTTAGTTTTCTCAGTAATAGCTTGCTCAAGCAGGTCATAGTCCATCTCAAACGTATCTGCTTGGATATCGACCATGACAGGGGTTGCTCCTACGTGAGTGATGACACTACATGAAGCTGTATAAGTCATAGCTGGAACGATGACTTCATCACCAGGTCCCACTTCAAGCACACGCAAAATCAACTCAAGAGCGGCTGTCGCAGAGTTGAGACAGACAGTCTTAGGTGTCTGTGTGTAAAGAGACAAGCGGCGCTCCAGTTCTTTTGTCTTCGGACCTGTTGTAATCCAGCCAGAACGAAGGGTGTCCGCTACTTCAGCAATTTCTGCTTCTGTAATATCGGGTGGTGAAAATGGAATATTGTAATTTGGCATTGATTTGCTCCTTTTATCTGTACTCATTTTCTCATGACTACTTTATTTTAGTACCTCAAACACGGTTTGAAACATGATTTTGATGTCTCCAAGGAAACTAAACTCTCGGAGATAGGCGAGGTTATAGCGCATCTTTTCAGGAAGGACATGTTCGACATAGACCTGATCAACCGATAGGCCTTTCTCCGTCATTTGACTGATGATGGTGTCCTCATCCTTGTAGTTGATACTAGCTGGAGAGGTGATTCCGGCTGGTAAAGCAAGGTCGCCATCATTTCAGGGCTATACTGCTCCGTGTAACGTGGCACTTCAGGTCGTGTCCCAACAAAGGACATCTCGCCTTTAAGGACATTGACCAGCTGAGGCAGTTCGTCCAAGCGCACACGGCGAATGAAATTTCCCACTTTGGTAATACGGCTATCGTTAGCTGAAGTCACCAGACTTCCTTTTTTTATCCGCATCCGTTACCATGGTACGGAACTTCCAAATCTTGAACGGACGGTTGTACTGGGTCACGCGCTCTTGCTTGTAAATGACTGGCCCCTTGCTATCCAACTTGATCCATATGCTCAAGATAAGAAAGATGGGAGAAGTCAAAACTAGCAAAAACAGGGCTAGAACCCAGTCCAGGCAACGCTTGAAAATCAGCGAACCCTTCCTTTTAGAGACAAGCTGGTAGTAGGACTCAACCTCGCTTGATTGCATTTCCACGGGCAAGTCTTCCCATTTCAGCATGCTGTTTCTCCTTTGTTTTTATTATACTATTTGTCAACATTTTTCATTATACCACAAAATGGAAAAGGCGGTGCAAGAAATCTGTAATTTAAAGGATTTCCTTCTGATGTTCAATGAAAATCAAAATACAGCTTTGAGGTTGCAGATAAAGCTGACATGGTTTGAAGAGATTTTCAAAGAGTATTAGGACATGGCCCCTGCCTGCAAGCTATACATCTTGTGATAGGTTCCTCCCAATGCTAAAAGTTCCTCATGGGTTCCACTCTCGATGATGCGCCCCTTGTCCAAGACATAGATGCAGTTGGCGTCTTGGATGGTCGAAAGACGATGAGCAATAGCAATGGTTGTCCGCCCTGTCTCATCTTAGATAGGGAATCTTGAACCAAACTTTCTGTTTCAGAGTCAATATTGGCTGTCGCTTCATCCAAAATCAGGATTTTAGGCTGACTGGCGACTGTTCTAGCAAAGGCAAGAAGCTGGCGCTGGCCAGTAGAAAAGCTCGAACCACGCTCAGAAACAGGTGCATCATAACCCAGCGAAAGGTCTTGAATAAAGGAATCCGCATCGACAAAGGCAGCTGCGTCCTTTACCTGCTCATCACTGATCTCTTGGTACATGGCGATATTGGACTTAATAGTCCCATGATAGAGGAAGGGATCCTGCAAGACTAGACCGATATTTTTTCTCAATTCTTGCTGGCTATAGTTTCGGATATCTACATCATCCAAGAGAACTCGCCCGGACTGAAATTCATAAAAACGCATGAGGACATTGATAATAGACGATTTCCCCGAACCTGTATGACCGACAAAAGCAATGGTTTCACCCTTATTAACAGAGAAAGAAATGTCATCCAGAATCGGATGTTTACCGTCATAAGAGAAACACACATGTTCAAAACGAATATTGCCTTCTTTGACTTTGACTGGCCCATCTTTTTGAAGAGGCTCATAGGTCGTCTCATCAATCAAGGCGAAAACACGGCCTGCAGATACCATGGATGTTTGAAGGGTTGAAAAGTTTTGCGTCACCTCAATCAGAGGATCGAAAAGACGATTGATATACTGGATAAAGGCATACATGGTTCCTGCTGTTATTCCCAGATAAAGCCCGCGGTAGCCAAAATAGGCCATCAAAACGGCGTAACCTAGAAGTTTCAGCAAACTCATAGCAGGTCTCAAAAAGAGGGCATCCAAAGCTACAGAACGGTTGGCATAGACCAAGTGTTCTTGGTTGATTTCATCAAATTCTGCCTGCAGGCGCTTCTCTTGATTAAAGGCCTGGATAATCCTGATTCCCTCGATATTCTCTGCCAGCTTACTATTGATATCTGACAAGAGACTTCTGGTTTTTTCGATGATTTTCACTGACTTTTTCCGATAGAGATTGACCAAAAGGAAAATCAAAGGAAGAAAAAGCAGGACTAAAGCTGTCAAACGAAAATCCAGCACCAACATGGTATACAGAGTTGTCAGAAAGATAAAAACTGCTGAAATAAAGCTGGATAAAATCCCTGAAAACATATCACTGATGGTCTCGGTATCATTTGTCAAACGAGAAACGATGGAACCTGCTGGCGTCTTGTCAAAATAAGACATGCCCAGTTTTTCCATATTGGCAAAGGCATCGCGACGAATATCTCTGACAATACTGTAGGACACCCGCGCAAAGAGAAGATTGCCGACATACTGGACCAGAGTTTGCAGGATGTAAAGACCATAGTAGACCAGCAAAACGGTCACAGCAAGTTGGTTGAGATTGCTGAGATACTGGTCGATAAAGTGGGAAGCTACAAGGGGAATGACACTTTTAATGACTGTAGTCGCGAGGAGAAAACTGAGTGCCAAAAAGGTCAGGAGGCCATAGGGCTTGAGATAGGACATCAAGCGCTTCAATACACCCCATTGTTCTTTCTTATTCTGCATCTTCTTCTCCTTTCATTTCCAACTGCTGAGACTGGTAGGTTTGGGCATACCAGCCATCCAGGGCTAGCAAGTCATCGTGCGTGCCCCGTTCAATGATTTGGCCATTTTGCAGAACCAAAATCAGATCTGCATGGACAACTGCACTGAGGCGATGGGCTGTGATAATGGTTGTCTTATCCTTCCGCGTCTCCTTGAGATTGTCGATGATTGCATACTCCGTCTTGGCATCCACGGCGGACAAGGAATCATCTAAAATCAAAATATCAGGGTCTAAAATCATAGCCCTACTCATAGCCAGACGTTGCTTTTGACCACCAGATAGACTGACCCCTTTTTCACCGATAACTGTATCAAATCCTTGAGGCATGTCTACAATATCTTGGTAAACTTGAGCTAGTTTAGTCGCTTCCTCGACCGCTGAAAGGGGCAAATTAGGATTGCCGAAGCGGATATTGTCTAAGATAGAGGTCGCAAAGAGGAACTGGTCCTGAGGGACATAGCCCATGAGACCACGAAGGTCTGTCAGACGATAATCCCGAATATCGTGACCGTTTAGGTAAATAGCTCCCTTATCCACATCGTATTCACGCAAGAGGAGCTTAATCAAGGACGTTTTACCCAGAGCCTGTCTGTCCCGACTAAGCCCAGGGTTTGCCCTTTTTCTAAACTAAAGTGAATATCCGTCAGTGTCTCCTCATTTTCAAAAGGCAAAAGCTGTCAATGGCGTACTCCAAACGTCCATTTTCAATACCGTCCAGAGGAAACTCAGGATCTTGTACAGGTGATTCCTGAGACAAAAGTTCCTCAATCCGTTGGTAAGAAACCCTTGCCTCGCTGAGTGATATTAAAGAGGAAGCCAATGGCCATAAGAGGCCAAACTAGCATATCCAAGTAGCTGATAAAGGTGACCAGATTCCCAACCGTGATCTGCCCTTTTCTGAACCATCAAAGAGCCTACCAAAAAGCGTTAAAACATAGGATGAACCAACAAACAAGAGAACCATGGGGTCAAAGAGACTATCGTATTTCATGGTCTGGAGATTCTTTTGGAAGGTCAATTCATTGACCTCCTGAAAGGACTTCAACTCATCCGCCTGATAACCGAAATGACTTGGTCACCTTGATACCTGATACAGACTCCTGCACCTTGTTATTGAGTTCGGAAAAGGCTGCCTGTGACTCGCCAAAGGCCTTGTGGGTCTTTCTCCCTAGACGACTAGTCGCATAAGCCATGAAAGGCAGGGGAAGAATGGCAACCAGAGTCATCTGCCACGAAATGCTAAAAAGCATGGTCAGCAAAGTCACCAGTGCCGTGATAGAGGCATCCACTGCTGACATGACTCCGCCACCCGCTAAACGGGTTAAGGCATTGATATCGTTGGTGGCATGTGCCATCAAGTCCCCCGTCCGATAGGTCTGATAAAAGGCTGGCGACATTTTAGTAAAATGCTCAAACAAGCGAGACCGCATAATCTGCCCCAAACGATAGGAAGTTCCAAGGATATACATGCGCCAAACATAGCGCAGATAGTACATCCCAAAGGCTGCCAGCAGTAGATAAAATAGATTAAGAAAGAGGTTCTGTTGGGTTAGTTGTCCCGACGTAATGGCATCAATCACCCGCCCCATAACCATGGGGGGAATAAGATTGAGGACGGAAACCAAGACCAAGGCCACAATCCCGACTAGATAACGGCGTTTTTCTAACTTGAAAAAAACCACCAAAGTTTTTTTGAATAATGGACATAAAATCCCTTTCTGATTGCAAATGGAAACCTGAGGCCAAGACTCAATGAAAATCAAAGAGCAAACTAGGAAACTAGCCGCAGGCTGCTCAAAGCACTGCTTTGAGGTTGTAGATAGAACTGACGAAGTCAGTAACCTACATACGGCAAGGCGACGTTGACGCAGTTTGAATTTGATTTTTGAAGAGTACAAGACCCCAGGTTTTTCTTATTCATAAGTTACGACTGAGACGACACCCTTGTCATACTCAGCGATAAAAATATTGGCAACATTGTCATACCCTTGTTTGCTGAGGTTATCAAGCAGCCATTCTTCGCTCCGACCAATGGTTTCCAAAATTTCGACTTGGATCACACCGTCTGTGACAACAGGATACTTGGGATTTCTCATCTCCCATTTGGACTACGATGAGTTGACCGTTTTGCTCCTGCATAGCGCGTTTGACCTGTTTCATTTGGAAAATTCCCTGACTACGGAGCTTAAGAGCTACGTCCGCTGCTGATAAACCAACCGAACGGCAGGCTTCTGGATCAATCTTCCCATTTTTGATGAGCAGGGTTGGCTTCCCATCAATCAAACGTTTCACAAAGTGAACATTATTATTCAGCCATTTGAGAGTCAAGACCAGAATGGTCCACATAATCAGGATAACTGCATACTGAAGGATACTGATAGCGCTATTGTAAATCACCCCGCCGATGATACCCCCAAGTACATAGTTCTGAATTTGATCTATTGCTGAGTTAGGCGCTAGGTTGCCCTTTCCCTGTCACATTGATTACAAAAACCAGAGAAAAGAGACCCAAGGCTAGTTTGATTAAAATTTCGATATAATTGAGTGTCATTTGTTCACCTCCACCAGTTCAATTGCATCCGTTTTATACAATTCCACTTTCTCTAGCAGGTACTTGTCTGGCTCACTTCCGTTCAAGGCACGGTAATAGCGATCTCCGACCTTGATAAGTGCGCCATCAGTGTCGGCAGAAGTATTGACATAAACCTCTGACTTGTCTACTCCCAATTCTTTGGAAACAAGCTCGATGAAATGAAGTGAAGCTTGAAATTTATTATTAGATACTTGATTGTTTTGATAAGTTGTGATGCTGACCAAAAAGGAGAGCTAATAAGGTCAAAGCTGAAAATCATGACCAACTCACGAAATTTGGTCCCCTTTTTATCATGATAAGCCTTGAAAGCTAAAAATCCTGTCACAGCTAATAGGACAATCCCTAAACCAAGCATGATACCATTTTGCTGACCAATTTGGCTGAGGACATAGTCATAAGAATAGAATTTCATGTGTTTTTCACTCCCTTTCATAAAATCATTCTTAATTATAAACGAAAGAGGGTGATTTTTCAAACCATACGTTGGGGAAATACGCCTTTTTTTGGTATAATATAGTCTGTAATCTGAATGAAAAAGGTAACTTTATGAAACTCATCTCATGGAATATTGATTCCCTCAATGCAGCCCCTAACAAGCGACTCAGCTCGTGCAAAATTGTCCCAAGAAGTCCTACAAACCTTGGTAGCCGAAAAATGCTGATATTATCGCTATCCAGGAAACCAAGCTTTCTGCCAAAAGGGCCCTACAAAGAAACACCTAGAAAGTATTTTAGAAGAACTCTTCCCAGGTTATGAAAACACTTGGCGTTCCTCTCAAGAACCTGCCCGCAAAGGCTACGCTGGAACCATGTTCCTCTATAAGAAAGAACTCACACCAACGATTAGCTTCCCAGAAATCGGGGCTCCTTCTACCATGGACTTGGAAGGCCGCATCATCACTCTAGAATTTGATGAATTTTTCGTAACGCAAGTTTACACTCCAAACGCTGGTGATGGGCTCAAACGCTTGGAAGAACGCCAAGTCTGGGATGTCAAATATGCTGAGTATTTGGCGCAACTAGACAAAGAAAAACCAGTCCTTGCGACTGGAGACTACAACGTAGCTCACAAGGAAATCGACCTTGCAAATCCTGCCAGCAACCGCCGTTCACCTGGTTTTACAGACGAGGAGCGTGCTGGATTTACCAACCTCTTGGCAACTGGGTTTACTGACACCTTCCGCCACATTCACGGCGATGTCCCAGAGCGCTACACTTGGTGGGCGCAACGCAGCAAGACTTCTAAAATCAACAATACAGGCTGGAGAATCGACTACTGGCTCACTAGCAACCGCGTGGCTGACAAGGTGACCAAGTCTGACATGATTGACTCGGGTGCGCGTCAAGACCATACGCCGATTGTATTGGAAATTGAACTCTAAGGAGAAAGCTAATGGACTATCAAGCTGTCATTCCTGAATTTGTAGTATCTGACCTCGAAAAGTCACGCCACTTCTACTGCGACTTGCTGGGATTTTCTGTCGAATACGAGCGTCCAGAGGAGAAATTTCTCTTCCTCTCGCTTGAAGACTGCCAACTTATGCTAGAAGAAGGCAGCACAGAAGAATTAGCCCAACTAACCTATCCTTTCGGGCGCGGTGTCAATATTTCCTTTGGCATTGAAGATGTCCCTCAGCTCCACCAAAAACTGCTGGAAGCTGACTATCCTATTTATCGTCCGCTGACCAAAAGAGAATTTCGAGTGGGAGATAGCTTTATTTACCCTCATGAATTTGCAGTTTTGGATCCAGATGGTTATTTTCTAAGATTTAGCGAATAGAATAATCGAAGTCTACAATACTATCTAGCATTGCAGCCTTTTATTCGTTCGTTTTTATGATCTATTTACTAACAAAATATTTGATTTATAAAGCTAATTGGTGTAAAATATAACATTGGCAGTAGCCTGTTTAAAATTGAATATCATTTTACTTGTTTATGTCGTGAATTGGCACGACGTTTCTACAAGGTGCCGGAACACCTAACAATGAGTATGTCAGCTGAAGGTATGGTTTTGGCCATGCCTATTTTGGGGACTTACTTAGGAGATTAAGTAGGTCCTTTTTCTATTTCTTGCTAGAAACTCTAAACAAGCAAATGAAGCATCTTTTAGACTTTAGGAGGTCTTATGAAATTATTAGAAGAGCGCATCCTCGAGGATGGGCATATCTTGGGTGAAAACATCCTCAAGGTGGATTCCTTTTTAACCCACCAAGTTGACTTTAGCTTGATGCGGGAAATTGGTAAGGTATTTTGCGGACAAAATTTGCTTCTGCTGGTATTACCAAGGTCGTAACCATTGAAGCGTCAGGCATTGCCCCAGCTGTTTTTTTACAGCTGAAGCCTTGAATGTTCCCATGATTTTCGCCAAGAAAGCTAAAAACATCACTATGAACGAAGGCATCTTAACTGCCCAAGTCTACTCCTTTACCAAGCAGGTGACCAGCACCGTTTCCATCGCTGGAAAATTCCTCTCACCCGAAGACAAGGTCTTGATTGTCGATGATTTCCTTGCTAATGGCCAAGCTGCCAAAGGCTTGATCCAAATCATCGAACAAGCCGGAGCTAAAAGTCGAAGCCATCGGTATTGTGATCGAAAAAAATCCTTCCAGGATGGTCGTGATTTGCTTGAGAAAAGCTGGCTATCCAGTTCTATCACTCGCTCGTTTGGATCTGTTTTGAGAAATGGTCAGGTCGTATTTAAGGAGGCAGATCTCTAATGCAACAACAAGAAAAACACTCGCAAGCAGCCGTTCTTGGCTTACAGCACTTACTAGCCATGTACTCAGGATCCATCCTGGTTCCCATCATGATTGCGACAGCTCTTGGCTATTCAGCTGAGCAGTTGACCTACCTTATCTCCACAGATATCTTCATGTGTGGGTGGCCACCTTCCTCCAACTCCAACTCAACAAATACTTTGGGATTGGACTACCAGTCGTTCTCGGAGTTGCCTTCCAATCCGTCGCTCCTTTGATTATGATTGGGCAAAGCCACGGTAGCGGTGCTATGTTTGGTGCCCTTATCGTTTCAGGGATTTATGTGGTTCTGATTTCAGGCATTTTCTCAAAAGTTGCCAATCTCTTCCCATCTATCGTAACAGGATCTGTCATTACCACGATTGGATTGACCCTGATTCCTGTCGCTATTGGAAATATGGGAAATAACGTTCCCAGAACCAACTGGGTCAAAGTCTCTTTGCTTGCAGCTATCACTGTTCTAATCATCCTCTTGATCAACATCTTTACCAAAGGATTCATCAAGTCTATCTCCATTTTGATTGGTCTGGTTGTTGGAACTGCCATTGCTGCTACCATGGGCTTGGTTGATTTCTCCCCTGTTGCGGCAGCACCGCTTGTCCATGTCCCAACTCCCCTCTACTTTGGGGTGCCAACCTTTTGAAATCTCATCTATTGTCATGATGTGTATCATCGCAACGGTGTCTATGGTTGAGTCCACTGGTGTTTACCTGGCCTTGTCTGATATCACCAATGACCCAATCGACAGCACGCGCCTGCGCAACGGTTACCGTGCAGAAGGTTTAGCCGTACTTCTCGGAGGAATCTTTTAACACCTTCCCTTACACAGGATTTTCACAAAACGTTGGTTTGGTTAAATTATCAGGTATCAAGACTCGTCTGCCAATCTACTACGCAGCTGGTTTCCTAGTCCTCCTTGGACTCCTTCCTAAGTTTGGGTGCCCTCGCCCAAATCATTCCAAGCCCTGTCCTTGGAGGGGCCATGCTAGTGATGTTTGGCTTTTGTTTCCATTCAAGGGATGCAAATCCTCGCCCGTGTTGACTTTGCTAACAATGAACATAACTTCCTTATCGCAGCGGTTTCAATCGCTGCAGGTGTCGGACTAAACAACAGTAATCTCTTTGTCAGCATGCCTACAGCCTTTCAAATGTTCTTCTCAAACGGAATCGTCGTAGCCAGCCTACTTGCCATTGTCCTCAATGCCGTATTAAATCGTAAAAAGAAATAAGAAAAAGAGGTGCGAGCCTCTTTTTTGTGTGACAAAATAAAAACATCTACTCATATATGCTAGTCTCATAGTCCTGAAAATCATCTGCATCAAGAACTATTTCACCATTCTTATACTTTTCTCTTACAATACGTTCAGCTTCATACTTATCTTCAGCTTCTATACTCACTAAACGGGTTAGAGTTTCTGTAATTTCTACTAGTATACTTTTTCATCTTAAGTTTCTCTCCAATAACTCACTTATTAGCAATAATCTATGTTTTGGGCTTTCCAACCACTCTGGTAATTCATCTCCATATTCCCAGCTATATTTTTTATTCAATAAAGAAAGTTGTTTCTCATCACCAAACTCCATATTTTCAGATAACCACCTCACACAATCAGGGTCTGATAAAGTATAAACCATTACACATAAGTTTTCATAATTACTCTCTGTTTCATAATCAGGCCAGATGACTTTTAAGAAATCATACACCTCTTCTGATGCAACAAGTTGTTTCGTTTTCATAATTTCCGATACTTTCCTCTACCTTTAAATTCTATTATTTCTTTGTCTCTTAATATTTGAAGCTGTTGCCTAATCTTTTCTTTGATATGATTGTTCTTAACAAAGATATTTTTTAGGTCACTTTCAAAACGATACATATCTTCAAGGGTAAATTCTGAACCCTCTATCTTATCTATACAATTTAGAATTTCTATTGTCCAACCTCTTACTGAAAGAGAGTTCTTCCTTAAAAATAAACTTTGCTTAAATTCTTTTGTAACTTTTTCTGGATCCCTAACTTGCCCATTTTTGCACGAGAAATATTCTTCCTTTAGAAGGTACTTGTGATAAATCAATGTTACAACCAATTCAACCTGCTCGTCTAGAAGTCGGTGCAAGTGGTTTTCTTTGAATAATCGATTTCGGTGTGACAAATTGCTTTGGAAGGACAAGAAAATTATTTACCTCAAAATTTTTTGTGTAAGTTAAAAAAAAGAAATTAGGATTATTATCTGCCTGCACACGCTCCATCATCGTTGCATAAGCACCATCATTGATTGTTGATGAAAAATTCCCTTTCTTACTTTTTAGTTCAAACTCCTCGCTACAATGATTACAGAAAAAATCTGCTACAGGCCTATTATTTTCAAAATGATTTAAGGGATTGTTCCCACAATTAGGGCAATAAGACTGACGATAAACCCAATCCTCCGTTAAGATACGTGCCTTTTGGCTATTACTTTTATAGGTTTCTACTAATTCTAAATTAAAGTGTAATTCCATTTAAAAATTCCTCACTAATATGAGAATTCACTCGATATAAGCAATTAAAATCTACTATAACTAGTATACCACATATACGTACCCATTACCCCTGTATTTCACCACTCTCTTTTATATTTCCTTCTAACCTATTTCATAAATTAAAAATGAGTAGGCTATATTTGTCCTACTCATCTATCTCTATATTCTTACCTGTCTCTCATCTGACCGCTGGCCTGTGACAAACATGGTAAAGGTTGCCTTACAGACATTCTTACCCTCTTGATTGGTGATATCTACATCCACGACACAGGTTGTACGGCCTTGATGGACACATTCTCCTTTTATGGTCAACACATCATCGCGTTTCCCTGCCTTGAGGTAGTTGATGGAGGATTGGAGCGTCACTACGTCTAGTCCTAGCGAGATGAGCACCAAACCACTGATCTGGTCACAAAGGGTGAAGAGATAGCCACCATGGGCATTGCCATAGTAGTTGAGCGACGAGGTCCACTACTTTTGGTCGTCACCACAACGTGACCATCTCTCATTTCTCTATTTCGTAATTTTCAAAAGGCTGATATAGCGTCAAAATGAAAATCTTTCATCGTTTTCCTCCTGATATTTCAAACGACTACTATGATACTACTTTTTTTATAAGACTAGCGCAAGGAGATAGTCACTAGTCTGGCAAAAATTCCGACCTGATCTAACAAAGCGCATAAAGGCTGCCTGTCCTTGTTTCCGTCTGCTTGTAGACTCCCTGCATCCTCAAAGTACACGCGCAAAAAAATAGCACCCACAGAGTCCTTGACGATTTCAAGGGCTTTTTTTCTTTATCTGTCTAGATCTGGATGTTGGAGCTTTGAGTTGGTCTGCCCATTCCTGATGATAGTCAGCAACTGTAGCATCTTCTCCCACAAGATAGTTAGCGACTTGCTCCACTTCTGCTTTCAGGCGTGGTGGCAAAATAGCCAAGCCCATGACCTCAATCAAGCCGATATTTTCCTTCTTGATATGTTGGACATCCTTGTGGGGATGATAGATGCCATCAGGATGTTCTGCCGAAGTCTGATTGTCCCGCAAGACCAAGTCCAACTCAAACTGGCCATCACGTTTACGGGCAATTGGGGTGATGGTATGATGCGGTGTCCCGTCTGTCTCTGCTAAAAATCTGCACTTCAGGGATCTGAATACTGACGCCATTCCTGCAAAATCTTGTCAGCCAAGTTGATCAAATCCTCTTTTGAATCCGAGGTCAAACGTAGCACTGACATAGGCCACTTGACAATCCCAGCCTTGACCTGATCAAAACCAGCAAATCGGAAAGCCTTTTGCAAAGGAGCCAATTCCATAGGAAATACGTGACGGCCTCCCTGATAGTGGTCATGGGTGAGAATAGAGCCTCCCACGATTGGCAGGTCGGCATTAGAGCCCGCAAAATAACCTAGGAAACTGCTCTACAATAGCCAGCAGACGCTCAAAACTCTGACGACTAATGGCCATGGGACGATGCTGGCCGTCTAAGAAAAATACAGTGCTCATTAAAATAAGCATAGGGCGAATACTGGAAGCCCCACTCCTGACCCGCCATTTCAAAACGGATAATGCGGTGATTGCTGCGAGCTGGATGGTTAACCCGACCATGGTAGCCTTCGTTCTCTAGACAGAGTTGACACTGTGGGTAATTGCTAGCTTGCACCAACTTAGCTGCCGCAATCTCTTTTGGATCCTTTTCAGGTTTAGACAGATTGATAGTAATCTCCAGTTCTCCGTAGTCTGATGGTACACGATAAGCGATATTCTTAGAAATAGCCTTGAGCTTGATGTAGTCATTTTTCTGGCTGAGCTGGTAAAAATCACCTATCGCCTGCTCAGGAGAGTGAGCATAGGTTGTCCAAAAGTCACGATTAACCTGACTTGGACAAGGGGTTACCAAGTCCATCAGTTCAGAACCGAGGATTTCACGCGCAGTCTGACTATCCTCAATCGTCTCTAATCGAACCGCTTCCTCGACAAGCTGGTCCTTGAGGTCAATCAACTCATCCTGATCCGTCTCAACTTCCAAAACACCTTCCCCCACTCGCGCCAAAACACGATTGGTTAGGTAGATTCGATCCATTTCCTCAAATGAACTTCCAGCAATGACTTCCGTGATAAATGCATCTAGAACTCCCTGACTCATTGATTCTCCTTCTTACTTTCTAAATAGTCTCTGACAGCATCTAAATCCTGAAAAACTTGTTCTGTTTTATTTAAGAAAGACTGTGCTGGGCATTTTTAAGTCTGGAATACAAATAACTGGTATCCCAGCTCTATACGCTGCTTCAATCCCTGCTTCACTATCCTCTAATACTAAGCAATTCTCTGGCAAAACATTCAAATCACTGCAGGCCTTTAAAAATATATCGGGGTAAGGTTTGCTTCGCTTTACATCTTTTGCAAAAACTAGATGGTCAAATAGGGACAGTATACCATTACTATCCAAAATCATTCTAGCTCTAGATTCAACACTTGAAGTTGCTAAAGCGATTGGAATACCTTCTCTTTGCAAAAAAGCAAGCAAATTTTTAGCACCTTTTTTTAAATTTACACCTTTGGTTAAAATTCGAGCTTCCAGTTCATAAACTTTTTCCAAGGTTTGGTCAAAGTTCCAAGGTAAATCATAGGTATCCAAAAATCGTTGAACATTCTCCTCTTCCCTATGTCCACTGTATTCTCTAGAATATGTTTCTTCTGTGAAAGGAATTCCAAAAATCTTTCAAGCAATTCTTGATAAACTTTTAGAGAAATGATCTCAGTATCAGCTAATAAGCCGTCTAAATCGAAATATTACAGCGTCCATTTACTTCTCTCCTAGTCTAAAAACGCGAGTACCACCTGCAACTTCAGCGATATAGAAGCTTGGAGCGTATCCAACGACTTCCTCGTAGTGCTTGCCAACAGCTTCCTTAAAGGCCTCAACTGTATCTTTTTGAACCAAGGCAATGGCACAGCCACCAAATCCTGCCCCTGTCATACGAGCACCCGAGAACACCTGCTTGTAGCCCAAGCTGTGTGAACAAGAGTATCCAATTCCAAGCCAGTTACTTCATAATCATGTTCTAGAGAAACGTGAGAAGCATTCATTAAGCGACCAAATGTTTCCAAATCACCTGCTTGAAGTGCTGCTTTGAGCTTTTAAGAGTACGTTGGTTTTCAAGCACAGCATGGCGAGCACGTTTTAAACGATTTTCATCTTTAATCAGATAGCTGTATTGGTCAAAGGCCCACTCATCCCATTCACCCAAGGTCTGAATATCCAAGGCAACTTGCAATTCTTCCACAGCTTTTTCACACTCAGCACGGCGTTCATTGTATTTAGAGTCCGCCAGCTCACGACGTTTGTTAGTATTCATAATAACAACAACATTGTCCTTCAAATCAAGCGGCACCAAGTCGTACTCTAAGGTATTGGTATCTAGGTAAATGGCACGTTGATCAGCTCCCATACCGATAGCAAACTGGTCCATGATACCAGAATTAACTCCGATAAAGTTGTTTTCTGTTTGTTTTCCAATTTTAACCAAATCCAAACGGTCTAATTTTAAATCAAAGAGATGCTCTGCCACAACACCAGTCAAAAGTTCCAAAGATGCTGATGAAGACAAGCCAGCACCATTTGGGATATTCCCATAAACATAAAAAAATCAAAACCCTTTGTCAATCACGTGCCCAGCTTCTTGCAAGAAATGAAGAACCCCTTTTTGGATAATTGGTCCAGCTGTGCTCTTTTTCAAACTTGAGATCAGCAAGAGGCACTTCGATGATACCTTTGTCCTCAAAGTTGGCTGAGTAGAAACGCAAGACTTGGTCGTCACGCTTGCGAGCCGCTCCATAGGTTCCCAAGGAAATCGCAGCAGGAAAAACGTGACCACCGTTGTAGTCTGTGTGTTCACCAATCAAATTGATACGGCCTGGTGAAAAGAAAGTTTGGTCTGCTTCTTGACCAAAAACACGGCAAGAAAGTCTTTACGAAGGGCTTCAGTAGTAAGATGTTGTGTCATATGAATTCTCCTTTGACTGTCCGTTAAGTCATCTTAACGTGTAATCGTTTTCTTCTATTGTATCCAAGGCATTTGCCAAGGTCAATCCTTTTTACTAAACTTTTACTAAACTATCGGTAAAAAGAAGAAAAATATGATATACTAACCTAAAAGGAGGAGGATTTATGGCTACCTTAAAAGACATTGCACAGCTAGCCTCTGTCTCTATCGCGACCGTATCTCGTGTCCTCAATCGCGACCAGAGTCTATCTGTTACAGAAGAAACCAGACACCGTATTTTAACTGTCGCTGAAGAGCTGGGCTATACTAAGCACCTCAAGACAGGCGAATCCCACAAACCCAAGCAAAAGATTGCCATTATCCAATGGGTCAGCGAACAAGGGGAGTTGGACGACCTCTACTACTACCAGATTCGTCTCGGTATTGAAAAAAGAGCCCAAGAGTTGGACTATGACATCTTGCGCTATTTTAATGACCATCCTTTTACACTGAGCGAGGAAGTGATTGGCATTCTCTGCATCGGAAAATTTAGCCGTGCTCAGATCTCTGCCTTTGAAGAATACCAAAAACCCCTGGTCTTTTTAGACAGCGATACTCTTTCATTTGGACATACCTGTATTATCACTGACTTTTACACTGCTGTAAAACAAGTTGTAGACCATTTCCTCAGCCAAGGGCTTGATCGTATCGGGATTCTCACCGGCCTTGAAGAAACAACCGACCAAGAAGAAATCATCCAGGATAAACGTCTAGAACATTTTAAAAACTACTCTCTATCAAAAGGTATCTACAATGATAAACTGGTCTTTCAAGGTAGTTTTACTGCCCAGTCTGGATATGACTTGATGAAGGAGGCTATTCACAAGTTGGGGGATCAGCTCCCTCCAGCATTTTTCGCAGCCAGCGATAGTTTAGCCATCGGTGCCCTCCGTGCCCTTCAAGAAGCTGGAATTAGCTTGCCAGACCGTGTTAGTCTCATTTCTTTTAACGATACTAGCCTGACCAAGCAGGTCTATCCTCCCCTTTCTAGCATCACGGTCTATACTGAGGAAATGGGCCGAGCAGGCATGGATATTCTTAATAAGGAAGTTCTCCATGGTCGGAAAATCCCTAGCCTAACCATGCTGGGAACCAGACTGACTTTGAGAGAAAGTACGCTTTCATAACTCAACAAATATACCAACGCAAAAAATCCTAATAGAGAGTCTCAAATCTCCATTAGGATTTTCATTGTTAATCCATCACAATCATAGACTTAATGGTTTTGCGATCATCCATGTCTTTGTATGCTTGGTCGATATCTTCCAGTTTATAGCTTGAAGTAAAGACGCGGCCTGGATTGATGTCTCCATTAAGAACCGCTTTTAACAAAACTTGTTTGTCATAAGTGGTAACTGAGGCTGCTCCACCTGCCACTGAAATATTTTGGGCAAAGGTAGAACCGAGCGCACGGTTATTGTAATGAGGAACACCAACGAAGCCTAAACGTCCACCATTGTGAAGCACTCCAAGGGCTTGATCTACGGCTGCTTCAGTCCCAACACATTCAAGGGCTGCATCTGCTCCACCACCAAGGATTTCACGGACTTTGGCAATTCCCTCTTCGCCACGTTCAGCCACAACAGCTGTCGCACCTGATTCCAAAGGCCATCTTTTTGGCGGTCTTCATGACGGCTCATCAGGATAATTTGTGATGCACCACGCATTTTAGCGGCGATAACAGCACATTGCCCAACAGCCCCGTCACCGATAACGACAACCTTATCCCCTTTTTTTGAACATTAGCAACACGCGCAGCATGATAGCCGGTCGGCATGACATCAGCTAGTGTCAAGAGTGATTTGAGCATACCTTCTGCTATAATCTGAGAGGCTGACCTGGAATTTTTGACAAGAGCCCAGTTGGCATAGTGGAAACGGATATACTCAGCCTGGACACCACCTGACCAGTTGGTGCCAATATGGCGGTCACAAGTCCCATCATAGCCAGCGCGACAGGGCGTCACACTCCCCACAGCCATGGGTGAAAGGTGCAATGACAAAATCTCCCTGGTTTTGACCGTTGTAATAGCCTCTCCGACTTCTTCGACAATCCCGATCGCCTCATGACCACTATTTCCATGTCCCTTCTTCGATTTCTGGATTACGGTAACTCCAGAGGTCCGATCCGCAAACGCAAGTACGGACAATGCGGATAATAGCATCATCTGCTTCTATAATTTGCGGACGTTCAATGGTAGCAAGTCCAACCTGGCCTGCCTTTGTATATACTGCTGATTTCATTTAAAATTTTCCTTCCTTGTAAAGTTTAATTTTGTGATTTAAGCGATTTAAAGCCGTCTGTAACTGAGACAAGCGCCCCTCTAATTTTTTCTTTTCCTCTTCTAAAATACCAAGCCTTTCCTCTCTCGTTTCATCCCCCTTTTGGTAGAGCGACATATAGTCAACTAAACTGTCTACAGAGACACCGGCCGAACGGAAACACTTAATAAATTCCAGCGCTTCTATATCTTGATCTTGAAAGTCACGAATTCCAGTTGCGGTTCGAGTAATCGGTGGCACAAGACCAACTCGCTCATAATACCGAATCGTATCCGCTGAAATTCCTAATAAGTCGCTGGCAGATTTAATATTCATATACTAGCCTCCTTTCATTTTCTTCACTGAATTTAAGCAACTATAACTCATTCATCTTATTATACAACTTCGAGTTGACTCCAAGTCAAACATTTTGCATCTAATCGAAAAATTCTTTTAATTACCAAACATCTATGTAAAGTTTATACCGTGCCTTATATGATCAAACTTTTTAAAAATATTTAAACATGAAAGAAAATACTCTATTTAAATACGTAGGTGCTTAATCATTCTTTACTTTTTACTAATGATGACCATGCTTCTGCTCTAACTTTCTCACCTTCCGCCTATGTTGCGCATGATTGCTTTGACTGCTATCTACTTCAATAGTGATATTCTGCACGCCTCTTTCTTCTAAACATTGACGCACCACTTCTTTGGTCTCCATCATCTGCTCCCAGTCCTTGATACAAATGTGAACAATAGCATTGTTCTCTAGACCGTCCATGGACCAAATACTAAGTTGATTGACACTTTTGACATTGGGTAGAGCCTCTAAATCCTTCTCCAAATCACTTGTCTCGACCCCTTCTGGCACAGCATCTAGGAAAATCTTCAGTGCGCTCCAAAAGCGAGGAATGGCTTTCGACAGAATAAAGATGGAAATAACAAGCGATAAAAGCGGATCGAGGATATACCAATCCGTAAATCGAAGAATAATCGCCATTAGAATGACAGCCAACCAACCAAGAGTGTCTTCCAGAAAGTGTAGGCTAAGAATTGACTCGTTCTTTGTCTTTCCTTTACGAACTACCAGACTTGCTAGCACATTGATAGCTACTGCAATGATTCCCAGCCAGAGGATGCCTTCCTCATTAACGGGTTGCGGGTGAACGATCTTTGTGATATTTTCCAAGATCACTAGGACAGACCCTATCATAAGAATCACAGCCGTTAGCATGGCCCCTAAAAGACTAAAGCGTTTGTAACCCAAGGTGTACTGTCTATCTTCTTCACGATTGAAATTGTTTCTAAAAGGGCTGATATGCCAATGGCTATAGCATCTCCCAGGTCATGAACAGAATCAGCAAGAACTGCACTCGAACCAAAGATTCCTCCTGCGATAAACTCAACAATCGCATAACTTAAATTTAAGAAAAAAGCTAACCAGATAGATGTTTTAGAACTCATTTCTCTCCCTCCTTTGGTATAATGGGTATATACATACTTCTTTCATTTTGTATTATCTAATAAAAATCCAAAAGAAAGGATAGAAGCAAACTGTCAGTCCTGTTCAGTTCTGAACAGTTTGTCTCAAAGTGTCTATATGCCAAAAAAAGAGACCGTCGAGTCAGTAAGACGAAAAAAAGCCATCTATCAAGCTTTTTTTACAACTTTTTGAACGACAAGGGCTATGATGCCACTACTGTTCAGGATATCATTGACCTAGCAGATGTTGGACGTTCTACTTTTTACTGTCACTACGAGAGTAAGGAACTCCTTTTAGATGAGCTCTGTCGCTACCTCTTTCATCATCTCTTTGAAAGGGAAGGACACTTTACTACCGAGGACTACCTCGCACATATCTTTTTACATTTTCAGAAAAACCAGGACCATGTCACCAGTCTCCTTTTTTCCAAAAACGACTACTTCCTCCGCCAACTACACAAGGAACTCGAACACCACGTCTATCCCATGGTGGCGGATGACTTGCAAAAGGCCTATCCAAACATTCCGGCCTCCTACCTCCAGCATTTTGTTGTGACGAACTTTATCGAGACCCTAACTTGGTGGCTAAAACAAGGAAAATCTTATACCGAAAACCAAGTGGTGAAATTTTACCTTGATGTAATAGAGATGACCTCTACAACTCCACTTGATAACTAAGCCTGAAACTCAGAAAGGAACAAACTATGTTAACTTCGATGATTCTAGGAATACTAACAATTGTACTAGCTCTCGCCTTCTCATTGCTTCACCTTGCTGCTGCTTTTTCAGCCATGAAACAAAAGAACTACAGTCTGGGAAACACGTGCATCTTGGTCGGCAGTTGCCTCACATCTCTGGCTCTAGCCATCTTTTACTTCGTTCCAGTTGCAACCATTCTTCTATGGATTGTGGGTTCGAGTATCGTCTGCTATGGAGCCTACTGGAACGGCCAACAGAAAGAAAAAAACAACATATCTCGCACCACATCGTTCGTATAACGACCGCTATTGTCATTACGGTATTATTCATTTTGCTCTAACACAAAAAAAGGATCATCTGATCCTTTTTTTACTTTTTTAAGCACTCTTAGCTGCCTTGCTCCACTGATACCATCCAACTAGACTGTTGATGAGATAAATCAAATATTTCCCTTGAATTTGCAGACTTTCTCCCCACCAGAGATAGATAGAAAAGACATTGGTAGCTGCCCAGAATATCCATTGCTCACGGTAAACAGCTGTCATGAGGATTTGCCCTACACCATTGGTCGCATCAGTGATAGAATCACGATAGGGACGATTAGCACCAATAGACTGATAAATAAATCCCAAAGGTCAACCACCAAAGAACACTAATGAAAAGATACTTTGTCCAGCCCTTGCCGTCCAATTTACGTGCAACAAACTCTTGCTTTTCTTTTCTTGAACTGTGCTTGATAAATCCAAACCAAGAGACCAATTGGCTGCATAATTGTAAAATAGAGAGTTGTTAAAACCTCACCATAGAAGCCTTTTTGAAGGGCAAGCACCAGATAAATGATGGAATTAATCAAACCAAATAGGTAGTTACTAGCACGACCTTCAGCTTCTCAAATAGCAGAAAAAAGGTTAGTAAGGCTTGAGAGATGAATCATTTTAAAGGCAAACAATTCCAACAAGACGTCATCATTTTCGCTGTTGGTTATTACCTACGTTACAATCTGAGCTATCGTGAAGTTCAGGAATTGCTTTATGACCGTGGAATAAATGTTTGTCACACTACGATTTATCGGTAGGTTCAAGAATACAGTAAAATCCTCTATCATCTCTGGAAAAATAAAAATAAACAGTCCTTCTATTCGTGGAAAATGGATGAAACCTATATCAAAATTAAGGGGCGTTGGCATTATCTCTATCGAGCGATTGATGCGGACGGTTTAACATTGGATATCTGGTTACGAAAGAAACGTCGAGCAGACGATAACAGCTATAAGTTAGAAAATACCACCTATCAAGAAGATAAAGCACGCAAAGCAGAAACCGAAGATAAGCTAGCTATTGAAGCAATGAAAAGCAAGTACACCACGCTATTGCTAGAAAATATGTTGCTAAGTCCGTTTGAAATGCAAGATACAAAAATCATGGCAGGATTGCAAGTCCATGTTTACCCCCTCTATGACGAACTGAAAGAATTAAGAGGGCTAAATAGTGTTAAAGACCACTTGTCTTATGTTGCTAGCAGACGTGAAGAATATTCTAAGCATAATATCGTACGCTAACTCAAAAAAGCCATTGAACGATATCTACCAACGGTTAAAAGGCAGGACTTAAACCATGAGTGAAGACTTAAAAACGATCAAAGAGCTGGCGGATGAGTTGAGTGTTACAAAACAAAATATTCAATATCACTACCAAAGGTTACCAAAAGAATTACAGCTTAAAAGTTCCAATGGGTCTAATCTAATAAATTCTAAAGCAGAAAAAATAATTTTAGGTAAAGTAGAAAGTAGTAGCAAATCAAATACCAAAGACCAACAAATAGAAAAACTAACTAATTTGTTAGACCAGTAACAACGATTAGCCTTGCAAGATAAAAAGTTGCTAGAAGAATACAAGGCGGAAAATGATAACTTAAAAGCCCTCAAAATGCCCTCACAGGAAACAGAATTCAAACACTTAGACAATCAATATAAAGATGAAGTGAACGCTCTTAAAGAGAAGTTGGAAAATTTACAGGAACAAATCAAAGATCAAAAAAGGATAGAAGAACAAGAAAAACCAATAAAATGGTGGGGACTATGGCGAAAATAGATGATTCAGTTAAAAAGAAAGTTCCAGAATTGCGATTTAAAGAATTCACGGATGAATGGGAACAGCGTAAGTTGGGAGACGAAGTTCGAATAGTGATGGGACAGTCTCCTAATTCAGAAAATTATACTGATGATCCTAATGAGCACTAAAAATACGAAGACCTATGAAGACCTATTTTGTATTAGTCAAACAAAAAATCCAAAAGAAATGGTATATGATTATGACTATGAAACAAAGTAAAATCAAACCGAGTGATCTGAGGAAGCACCCGATGATCATGAAACGTTATTAAACACAAAAGTCACCCATGTGAGTTCTTGCCAGAAGCTGAAGTTAATCCTTCAACCTGGAAAACCCGCAGAGGTGACTTTTTCTATACATCTCGATTTTTCTGGCAATAATCATTAACCGATAAATATGTCTGTGAATCACCCAGCGACTCCGCTATGTCCATAATCCGCGGTGGTAGTAATCCCACTCGCTGGACAAGTTCGTGATTGCTGAACAATTCCCGTGGACTGCCGGCGAAGCCAAACTTCCCGTGTTCCATAACATACACCGACTCAAACTCGGCGGCGACCCAATCCATGTCATGGGTGATGGTCACAACTTGGTGGCCCGAATCAGCCAACTGATGGAAAATTGCGGTCAACTTGCGCCGGCTTTCCCAATCAAGCGACATCATCGGCTCATCAAATAAATAAATCGCCGGATCCACTGCCAAAACTGTGGCAACGCTCAACAGCTTGCGTTCCGACAATGACAGGTCATATGGACTTTCAGCTGTTTTATCATCCAAGCCAACTCTTTTTAGAGCCGCTAAAGCCCGCCTCGTAATCGTGTCGTGGTCATCCATGACCTGCGCGACACTCCACTCCACCTCTCGTTGAACGGTCGGGTTGAAAAGCTGATCGTCAGGATTCTGAAAAGTAATCCCAACCTTCAGTAACTTTTCGACTGGTTTAAGATCATTAAAATTTTCTCCATCGATCTTAATCACACCGGTTTGTGGTGTCAGCAAGCCCGTCAACAATTTGAAGAGCGTTGATTTGCCGGCACCATTTTGGCCGACAATCGCCACCATCGGATCGGCGAAGTGTTTGTCTTCAACATCCAAGCTAAAGGACCGTTCCGGATAAGTGAACGTCAGGTGGCTCAGTTCAATTGTGGGCATAACGAACCTCCTTCAGATCAGCGTAATTCACCGGATACCGGCCATCAGCCAAGTGCCAATCCATTTTTGAGCAAGTTGCTGGATTGTCGGGGCTGGAATCTGCCAGTCAGCTGCCAAATGATTAAACACCTCACCCGGCCTGCCCTGGGCTACCATTTGACCCTCGTGCAGCACCCACACAACGTCGGCGACTTCGCACAAATCGTCAATTTCACTGGTGACAATGAAGACAGTCGTCTCTTTGACTTGGGCCAGCCATTGGAAAAAAATTGTCGGCGGCCAAGGGGATCCATCTCACTGGTCGGATCATCCATAATCAAAAACAGCCGGGATTAGCCACAATCGCCGTGGCAATTGCCAACCGCTGGATCTGACCACCGGAAAGGCTCTCGGGACGCAAATTCAGCTGTTCAATCAGCCCCATTTGCGTGGCAACTTCTTCAACCCGTTTTTGAATCAGTCCTTCAGCCATTCCCTGATTAATCAAGTCAAAGGCGATTTCATCGGCAACCGTGTCTGCCAACCCGCTTAGTTGGCCAGCTGGATTTTGCAGTACAACTCCATTCATGGCATTATAAAACGGGCCAATTGTCGGACACTCGCTGGCCAAACATGTGCCAATCGCCCTCAATCTCAGCAGACACAATTTTTGGGAATGACCCCTGCCAGCACACGGCACAAAGTCGATTTGCCGGAGTGGCTATTCCCGATAATCCCAACCACCTGGCCGGTATGAACCTCCGCGTTAATCTGACGCAGTTGTGGTTGCTCAGTACCCGGATAACGGGTGGTCAAATTTTCAATTACAATCCGTTTATCTTCGTCCATATCTTCCACCCAATCAATAAAATTGCCAATCCAGTCAGACCAATGTGCAGCGTCCGCGACAGGCGATACACGCGCTGGGAGGTTCTGATAGTCCGGTTGAGATTATCAAAAACCTCTCAGTTGGAGAGAAATCGACCGCGTCATCGATTGATCCAAGGTCTTAATCACCAATGGAATTAGAACCGGCAGGACTGACTTTAATTTCTGAATCAACGTTTTTTTTGTGGATTAGTTCCGCGAACTTTTTGTGCCTGCTGGATTTTTCCGCATATTGCGCATCATTTCCGGCAAAATATAACACACCGACATCAGAACGTAGACGGTTTTATAAGACAATCCGGACAGTTCCAAATAGGCCGCGTTTTCTGAAATACTCGTGGTCACCATAAAAAAGCCACTGGTCAAAATAATCACCAATACTCGACAACCCAGAGTGGTGGCGTAAATCAGGCCTTCTTTGTAGAACGACACCCCAAGCACAGAAAACAGCACAGTTTGATTCCGACTGTAAAATAACCCTTGGATGATCAGCATGGTGCAAATCAGAAACAGGCTGAATCCCAGCGCCTTAAAGGTGGTAGAACTCAATTTGGAAAATAACAATAGCAGTGTTGCGACAAGAATTAATCCGGCCTGAAGCAATAAATTCATACTGGCAAAGCTCAACAACGTCATGTCCAAGATGAACAAGAGCTTAGTAATCGGATCGATCACCTGGTACCACTTGAGCTTGACCCGTGGCGCTCCAGAAATCAATGTTTTATCAGTCATCATTTATCATCGCTAAAGAAGTGCACCATCCGCTTCGGCAGCTGACGATAGATGAAGAATGACAGGTAGGCCACGCAGACTTTATCCAAAATATCCAAGATAAACTCATCGGTAAATGAGGCCAGCCACACTGGTGCATGATTGGCGACCATTACCGCAAACAATGAGTCACCCCAAGCGATACCGGTCTGACCACCCCAAAAGATGACGTTTAGTGGCGTTGAAATGACAGCTGAAACGATGGCAATAATAATAGCAGAAACAAATACTCGTCGCGCTGACGAGAACCACCCATTGGCGTGCAAAACTCCGACAGCAATCCCAATTCCGATGCTGGTAATCGCATACACGGTTGAAATTGGCGATAAGGTCAGCCCATAGATCACGTTGTTGATGAAACCACTAATGGCACCGGCAACCGGCCCAGCCAACATGCTGGTAAGAAAGGTTCCCAAAGACCCCAGCCAAACGGGCAACTTTAACCCCTCCGCCAAGGCTTTGGCAACATAGTTAATCCCCACGGCAGCGGGAATCAAAGTCATGGTGGCAGCACTTAACTTAAATTTCCACATACTGGTACGATGAATCGGTTCTGTTTTCATAATCTTCTCCTTTTGTTTTTAAAGAGCCGTGTCTGGATAGACTTTCGGACGCAACGCTCTATTATATATCTACTGAACTGTCTATACACAAGATTTCCATCCTTAGTCGACATGAGCTGGAAATCTTTATTTGTTAAGTAGTTCACAACACATTATACACCTATTTTGTGAATAGTCAAGTGTATTTACAGTAAAATTTTAGAAAATCCTAAAAAAATTTCCTCTTATTTTCCATTTTGAAAAATGACATTCAGTAACTCTGATATCAAAAAAAGCCCAGACGACATTGTCTGAGCATTCTTTTCTATAGTCGTTTAAGCAAGTTGAGTTTAGCATTTTTCAAAGCTATTTCTTCAACAAACCTTGTTCTTGTAGAAACTCCTTTGGCTACTTGTTCTGCTGACTTGCCTTCAACACCAACTTGGTAGTTGAGCTGGCTCATCTGGCTTTCCGTAATTTTACCAGCCAATTTATTGAGAACTGTTTTCCAACTCAGGATGTTTCTTGAGAAGAGCTTCTTTCATGAGTGGCGCTCCCTTGATAAGGTGGGAAGAGTTGCTTGTCATCTTCCAAGACCTGCAAATCATAACGCGCCAACTCTGCATCGGTTGAATAGGCGTCCGTGATTTGAATATCGCCTGACTGAATTGCCTGATAGCGAAGGGCTGGCTCCATAGTCGCTACATTGAGATTGAGACCATACATTGATTGCAAGCCCTTATTGCCATCTTCACGGTCATTAAATTCGAGAGTAAAAGCCTGCCTTCAACTGTCCTTCCACTTTTTTTCAAGTCCGAAATGGTCTTCAAGCCATATTCTTGAGCAATCTTTTTCGGAACAGCTACAGCGTAGGTATTTTTGATAAGACATAGGGTTTTGAGATAGGCTAGATGATCCTGTTTAGCAATACCATCACGCGCCACCTGATAAACCTGCTCTGGCTCATGACTCACCTTGGGTGATGGTTGTAGCAAACTTTCAGTCACCGTACCAGTAAATTCAGGATAGATGTCAATATCGCCTTTTTTCAGAGCTTCATATAGGAAGCTTGTTTTCCCAAAATTCGGTTTAACAGTTGCAGTCATACTTGTATTTTCCTCAATGAGGAGTTTATACATATTGGCCAAAATTTCTGGTTCTGGACCCAATTTTCCAGCAATGACCAAGTTTTCTTTCTCTTTTTGAGCTAAGAGGGCTGGGCTGTAAGACAGACCGAGCAATATAGGTCACCAAGGCAAAAACCAGAGAAAAATCGTCCGCAATTTTGCTTTTTTTCCATCACTTTTTTTAGTAGGAAGTTAAAGGCAATGGCCAGCACTGCAGAAGAAAGAGCCCCAATCAAAATCAGACTGGCATTATTACGGTCAATGCCCAAAAGGATAAAGGAACCCAGTCCCCCTGCACCAATCAAGGCCGCCAAGGTTGCCGTACCGATAATCAAGACTGCTGCCGTCCGAATCCCAGACATAATGACAGGCATGGCAAGTGGAATTTCAAACTTCTTGAGTCGCTCCCATCTAGTCATCCCAAAGGCAATCCCAGCCTCCTGCAGACTTGGATCAATTCCCTTCAGCCCAGTGATAGTATTTTTGTAAAAATCGGAAAAATAGCATAGATCACTAGAGCTGTCAAAGCAGGCAAGGTTCCAATTCCCATCAAGGGGATAAAGAGCCCCAACAAGGCCAGAGACGGGATTGTCTGGAAAATCCCTGCAATCTGCAAGACCCAGTCAGCCAACTTTCGCATGATAGCGAAGATAAACAGCCAAAGGAATCGCTATAAAAAAATAGCTAGTAACAAAGGTCAAAAGTGACAACTGCAAATGTTGAGATAGAGCTGTCAACCAATCACTAAAAACGATCCTGAAAAAGTTGCAATTAAATTAGTCATGAACACTACCTCCAAACAAGTCTGCTACAAAATCTGTTGCAGGATCTTTTAAAATCGTCTCAGGATTCGCCACCTGACGAATCTCTCCATCCTGCAAGACAGCAATACGGTCTGCCAATTTCAGAGCTTCATCCGTATCATGGGTCACAAAAATCGTTGTCATCCCAAACTCTTTATGCAATTCTTTTAGTCAGAACCTGTAACTGTTTTCTAGAAATAGCATCCAAGGCTGAAAAAGGTTCATCCATGAGAAGAATCTTAGGCTGACCAATCATGGCACGGACAATACCAACCCGTTGCTGTTCTCCACCAGATAATTCACTAGGAAGTCGATGTCCATACTCAGCCACTGGTAAACCAACCTTAGCCAAAAGCTCTTCTGTTTTCTTCGCAATTTCTTCCTTAGTCCACCCTTCATCTCAGGAATCAGGGCAATATTTTCTGCAACCGTTAAATTGGGAAACAGTGCAATGGCCTGTAAAACATAACCAGTAGAAAGACGCAGTTCCCGCTCATCATAGTCTTTTGATGCGTTTACCATCCATATAAATATTTCCATCAGTCGGTTCCAAGAGACGGTTAATTATCTTAATCATGGTCGTTTTACCAGATCCAGAAGGTCCCAACTAAAACTATAAATTCCCCATTCTCAATCCGTAAATTAACATCTCTCAAAACATCTTTTTCTGTGTAGCGCAAGGCTACATTTTTGTATTCAATCATTCTTTATCCTCATTTTAAAACTTGCCTCTGTTGGTCAAGTCTTCTACCTTAGGCATAACTTCCTTATTGTCCCAATGCTCCACAATTTTACCGTTATCTAGGCGGAAAGATATCGTACTGGGCATAGGCAAGACCATCAATCTGAGTCTGACCATAGCTAACCACATAATTTCCTTGTCCCAAAAAGCTGGAAAACAAAGTCGAAAAGTGACACCATGTTCAGCCACATAGTTTTTTTATAAGCAACACTTCCTTGTCCAATCTCATGTTTGGAAAAAAATTTCTGTCAAGAAACGGCGAACAGTTTTTTTTATTTTCTGCTGTTTTGTCCAAATCCTTGATCTTAAAAATCACCAAAAAAATCTGGTCTAACTGTCCATTTTCTGGAGTGCGATAGTAGTCAATAACATCCCAATGCTCCACGATACGTCCATTCTCATCTGCACGGAAAGTATCCGTTGTCACCCATTGAGCTTTCCCACCATTCAGATATTGATGAACATGAACAAAGACCAGATTGCCATCCTCAATAGTGCGGACAATCTTCATCTGACGCTCTGAATGACGCTCGAAGAAATTTGCAAAGAAGGTCGCAAACCCTTCTTTTCCCGTCAGGTACACCTGTCGAATGTTGGATATAGGTATCCCCTACATACTGGGCCTGAGCCTCTGCAACTCGTCCGTCTTGAATGGCATGAATGTATAGGTTATGAGCATTTTTCACTTGTTTTGACATGATTTAAACCTCATTTTCCTTCTCTTTCAGATTAGCCAAAATTCTTTCTTGAAAGGCTTCAAACTGACGAATTTCTTCCTCTGAAAATTCCTTTGTAAAAGATCGTATCCAATTTCTGACTGACACGTTGCCCAACTTCTTTTCTGCGACTGCCCCAAATCTGTTAAAACTAGATACTTCTTACGCTTGTCTTCTCCACATGGACTAACAGTTACAAGATTTTGTTCCTCTAGCTTTTTTATCATAGTCGTCAGCGTATTATTAGCAAGCCCAGTCGCCAGCGCAATATCTGTCGCAGTTGCACAGCCAGTTTCACTATTCCATAAAACCGCTAAAATCTTACCCTGTTCACTCCGATAAAGAGCTTCAGGATCTTGGCTCAGTAACTTTTGAAAAATCCGCCCATTCAACAAACGAATATGATGGGCTAGCAAATGACTATCTTTCATAACACCTCCAATTTATTTCGATATCGAAAAAGAATAAAACAATTGTAACACTCATTATTCCAACTGTCAACTATTTCGATTTGGAAATAATTTTCCCCAGTAAAAAAATCTCCTACCCAAGATAGAAGATTTTAAACTTATAAACTTAATCCGTCATGTCCGATACCAATGTTCGATATTCCAACGGAATACTGCACATAACTAGCAAGAAAATGAAACCTGACTGAATCCAGAAGAGGGCCAAGTCGAAGATTCCGTGCACAGCAACCACTGTAAGGAAAGATAGATAAAGACCAATAATCGGACGTTTACCCGACTCCTGACTCATATCCATCATCAAACGAACAGGAGCAACAGAAGACAAAACTAATAAAATAGTTCCCACAATTCCGTAACTGAGAATCGTATCGATATATAAACTGTGGGCATGTTCATGATAAGGAGCATTTATCCGAGGATAAGAGTGCATGTAGGTTAATGGCCCCTCACCCCAAAATGGATTTTGCTTAAACAAGGCCATCCCAGCATCCCAGATAGAAATGCGTTCTTCCATAGAAGAGTCTAAAGTTCCCATCCGAACTCCCAAATCACTAGAAAAGAGGAAGCTCAAGCCAATCGCAAAGACCCCAATACTAAGCCAAAAGGCCTTCCAGTTTAATAGTCGTAAAGAGATAGATGATGGCTCCAGCGATAATAGCAGGAAAGGCGGTTCGATTTTGAGTAAAGTTCAAACCAAAGAGATTCACAAAGCCTGCAATCACACAGAATACTTTCAACCAATTCAACTTGGTCGTTGTAAACAGATAGAAGGCAATCATGATACAGAAACAACAAATAATTCCATAATAATTAGGATTAAAGAAGGTCACTTCTGCTCGATTCTGATGCCAGACCTGCATATTGGGTGAAAGAAAAGCATAATTGAATTTCTTCACAATTTGGAAATGTTCTAAACTCGCAAAAGCAGCTGACAATACGCTACCAAACAAGACGAGCTGCAAAATCAATCGAAAGAATTTATGTGATAAAATCGACTGATAGTGCAAAAAGAAAACAGTAAATAGAAAAATTCCTACTGAAGCTACAACTCCCATCCAATTTTGTGCAAAAACGGATATAACAGTACTATAACCAAGAAAAAGAAGCAGCATCGGATGCTCCCCCATTTTCTGAAGAATACTTTTCATGTCCCCTGTAAAAATTAAACTGATAATATATAAACAGAATACAACTACAAAAAGATAAAAGGGTAAAAAGATACTCAGGATAATTCCCAATAAAATCAGCTCTTTACTAGACAACCCTTTCAGCTTTTCAATAAAGCCTATTGATTTCAAAATGAATCCTTTCTCTCCAAATCAATTGATTCAGATAATAGTAAGCTACCCTTTATTGTACCACTTTTTTAGCAATTTGAAAACAAAGGAAACGCTTCCCTAGGTAAAAAAGCGGGTAAAAAAATACTGAGATTTCACGACTCAAAGCTTAATGACTAGATTTCACTCCAAAAAAATCATGCCGAAAATAGTAGGTATATGTTAAAATAGTAGTAATATAATAAAGATTTGACCAACTATCCAAACTATATTTAAATAACTTACAATTCCTAAAGAAAGGAAACACTATGAAGTCTTACCAAGCCGTCTACCAAATTCTAGCAAAAGAAACCGATTATATCAGCGGAGAAAAAATTGCAGAAGAACTATCCTTAAGCAGAACATCAATTTGGAAAGCTATCAAGCGGCTAGAGCAAGAAGGTATTGAAAATAGATAGTATCAAAAAAATAAAGGATATAAACTGATGAATGGTGACCTTATTCTTCCAGATATACTAGAAGAAAATCTACCAATTAAGATCAGTTTTAAACCCGAAACAAAATCAACACAACTAGATGCAAAAGAAGCAATTGATTTAGGACATGAAGCAAATACTCTCTACCTAGCTTCCTATCAGACAGCTGGCCGAGGCCGTTTTCAACGCTCCTTCTACTCACCACAAGGTGGCATTTATATGACACTCCATCTTAAACCAAATCTCGCCTATGACAAATTACCATCCTACACACTACTTGTAGCTGGAGCTGTCTACAAAGCCATTAAGAACCTAACTTTAATAGATGTCGACATAAAATGGGTCAATGATATCTACCTAAACAATCATAAAATTGGAGGAGTCCTTACTGAGGCAATGACCTCTGTAGAAACTGGCTTAGTCACAGATATCATTATTGGAGTAGGGTATCAATTTCACTATTAAAGACTTCCCCAAGAATTAAAAAGAAAAAAAGCTGCTAGTTTATTTAAAAGCACCAGCACCTATAACCAGAAATGAATTAATTATAGAGATATGGCGTGCTTTCTTCGAAACACCAGCAGAAGAGCTATTATACCTATAAAAAAACAGTCATTTGTTCTAGGAAAAGAAGTGACTTTTTACACTAGATCAAAAAAAATACTACAAAGGACTTGCTAAGGATATCTCTGAAAAGTGGTAAACTTTTTAGTTCAATGTAATGATGGAAAAAGAAATTTGGCTAAATAGCGGAGAAATTTCACTAAAAAACTTGGAAGTAATAGCAATATTATACAACAGAAAATAAAGCTCTATAATATCCATAGGGGATTTACCACTACTAATATTATGAGACACTTTTCTTCTGCCCACTGCAGTTGACAAAGAACCAAAAAACTTCAGATAAGTAATCCAATTAAGTTTTACAAATCTGAAGTTTTTATTCTACTATTCTTAAAAAGAAAAAAAGAGTTATAAACTCTCGTTAAAACGGAGAATAAGGGATTCGAACCCTTGCGCCAGTTACCCGACCTAACGATTTAGCAAACCGTCCTCTTCAGCCTCTTGAGTAATTCTCCTATTAATGGGCACGAGTGGACTCGAACCACCGACCTCACGCTTATCAGGCGTGCGCTCTAACCACCTGAGCTACGCGCCCAAGTTAAAAAAACTTGGTATTTTGAACAAAGTTCAAAGCGGGTGACGAGAATCGAACTCGCGACAACAGCTTGGAAGGCTGTAGTTTTACCACTAAACTACACCCGCATACATACTATAAGTAAAAATGGCGCGAGACGGAATCGAACCGCCGACACATGGAGCTTCAATCCATTGCTCTACCAACTGAGCTACCGAGCCTTATTGCGGGAGCAGGATTTGAACCTACGACCTTCGGGTTATGAGCCCGACGAGCTACCGAGCTGCTCCATCCCGCGTTAATACAAAAGGAGGATGTGGGATTCGAACCCACGCACGCTTTTACACGCCTGACGGTTTTCAAGACCGTTCCCTTCAGCCGGACTTGGGTAATCCTCCATACTATTCAAATGGACCTTGTAGGACTTGAACCTACGACCACTCGGTTATGAGCCGAGAGCTCTAACCAGCTGAGCTAAAGGTCCAACAAGATCATTATAGCGGCGAAGGGGATCGAACCCCCGACCTCCCGGGTATGAACCGGACGCTCTAGCCAGCTGAGCTACACCGCCATTTATCGGGAAGACAGGATTCGAACCTGCGACACCTTGGTCCCAAACCAAGTACTCTACCAAGCTGAGCTACTTCCCGAGTTAAATAGAAAAAAATGCACCCTAGAGAGTCGAACCTCTAACCGCCTGATTCGTAGTCAGGTACTCTATCCAGTTGAGCTAAGGGTGCTCATTATATTATGCCGAGGACCGGAATCGAACCGGTACGATCGTTACCAATCGCAGGATTTTAAGTCCTGTGCGTCTGCCAGTTCCGCCACCCCGGCCTCTCTAAGCGAACGACGGGATTCGAACCCGCGACCCCCACCTTGGCAAGGTGGTGTTCTACCACTGAACTACGTTCGCACTATTTTCTTCTATCTAAAAATGCCGGCTACATGACTTGAACACGCGACCCTCTGATTACAAATCAGATGCTCTACCAACTGAGCTAAGCCGGCTCATTTATTATATCTTAATGCGGGTTAAGGGACTTGAACCCCCACGCCGTTAAGCGCCAGATCCTAAATCTGGTGCGTCTGCCAATTCCGCCAAACCCGCATATATGACCCGTACTGGGCTCGAACCAGTGACCCATTGATTAAAAAGTCAATTGCTCTACCAACTGAGCTAACGAGTCTAAAAATAACTTGCGTTATCTTAAACGGTCCCGACGGGAATCGAACCCGCGATCTTCGCCGTGACAGGGCGACGTGATAACCGCTACACTACGGGACCTATGGGAGTTAACGGGATCGAACCGCTGACCCTCTGCTTGTAAGGCAGATGCTCTCCCAGCTGAGCTAAACTCCCTAGAGCTAAGCGACTTCCATATCTCACAGGGGGCAACCCCCAACTACTTCCGGCGTTCTAGGGCTTAACTTCTGTGTTCGGCATGGGTACAGGTGTATCTCCTAGGCTATCGTCACTTAACTCTGAGTAATACCTACTCAAAATTGAATATCTATTCAAATCAAGAAAACCTTCAGCTTTCGTATTCTCAGTTACTTTGGATAAGTCCTCGAGCTATTAGTATTAGTCCGCTACATGTGTCGCCACACTTCCACTTCTAACCTATCTACCTGATCATCTCTCAGGGCTCTTACTGATATAAAATCATGGGAAATCTCATCTTGAGGTGGGTTTCACACTTAGATGCTTTCAGCGTTTATCCCTTCCCTACATAGCTACCCAGCGATGCCTTTGGCAAGACAACTGGTACACCAGCGGTAAGTCCACTCTGGTCCTCTCGTACTAGGAGCAGATCCTCTCAAATTTCCTACGCCCGCGACGGATAGGGGACCGAACTGTCTCACGACGTTCTGAACCCAGCTCGCGTGCCGCTTTAATGGGCGAACAGCCCAACCCTTGGGACCGACTACAGCCCCAGGATGCGACGAGCCGACATCGAGGTGCCAAACCTCCCCGTCGATGTGAACTCTTGGGGAGATAAGCCTGTTATCCCCAGGGTAGCTTTTTATCCGTTGAGCGATGGCCCTTCCATACGGAACCACCGGATCACTAAGCCCGACTTTTCGTCCCTGCTCGAGTTGTAGCTCTCGCAGTCAAGCTCCCTTATACCTTTACACTCTGCGAATGATTTCCAACCATTCTGAGGGGAACCTTTGGGCGCCTCCGTTACCTTTTAGGAGGCGACCGCCCCAGTCAAACTGCCCGTCAGACACTGTCTCCGATAGGGATCACCTATCCGGGTTAGAGTGGCCATAACACAAGGGTAGTATCCCAACAACGTCTCCTTCGAAACTGGCGTCCCGATCTCATAGACTCCTACCTATCCTGTACATGTGGTACAGACACTCAATATCAAACTGCAGTAAAAGCTCCATGGGGTCTTTCCGTCCTGTCGCGGGTAACCTGCATCTTCACAGGTACTAAAAATTTCACCGAGTCTCTCGTTGAGACAGTGCCCAAATCATTACGCCTTTTCGTGCGGGTCGGAACTTACCCGACAAGGAATTTCGCTACCTTAGGACCGTTATAGTTACGGCCGCCGTTTACTGGGGCTTCAATTCATACCTTCGCTTACGCTAAGCACTCCTCTTAACCTTCCAGCACCGGGCAGGCGTCACCCCCTATACATCATCTTACGATTTAGCAGAGAGCTGTGTTTTTTTGATAAACAGTTGCTTGGGCCTATTCACTGCGGCTGACGTAAATCAGCACCCCTTCTCCCGAAGTTACGGGGTCATTTTGCCGAGTTCCTTAACGAGAGTTCTCTCGCTCACCTGAGGCTACTCGCCTCGACTACCTGTGTCGGTTTGCGGTACGGGTAGAGTATGTTTAAACGCTAGAAGCTTTTCTTGGCAGTGTGACGTCACTAACTTCGCTACTAAACTTCGCTCCCCATCACAGCTCAATGTTACAGATACTAAGCATTTGACTCAGTATCACACCTCACTGCTTAGACAGACTCTTCCATTCGTCTGCTTTAGTTAGCCTACTGCGTCCCTCCATCACTACATACTCTAGTACAGGAATATCAACCTGTTGTCCATCGGATACACCTTTCGGTCTCTCCTTAGGTCCCGACTAACCCAGGGCGGACGAGCCTTCCCCTGGAAACCTTAGTCTTACGGTGGACAGGATTCTCACCTGTCTTTCGCTACTCATACCGGCATTCTCACTTCTATGCGTTCCAGCACTCCTCACGGTACACCTTCATCACACATAGAACGCTCTCCTACCATACCTATAAAGGTATCCACAGCTTCGGTAAATTGTTTTAGCCCCGGTACATTTTCGGCGCAGGGTCACTCGACTAGTGAGCTATTACGCACTCTTTGAATGAATAGCTGCTTCTAAGCTAACATCCTAGTTGTCTGTGCAACCCCACATCCTTTTTCCACTTAACAATTATTTTTGGGACCTTAGCTGGTGGTCTGGGCTGTTTCCCTTTCGACTACGGATCTTAGCACTCGCAGTCTGACTGCCGACCATAATTCATTGGCATTCGGAGTTTATCTGAGATTGGTAATCCGGGATGGACCCCTCACCCAAACAGTGCTCTACCTCCAAGAATCTTTAATGTCGACGCTAGCCCTAAAAGCTATTTCGGAGAGAACCAGCTATCTCCAAGTTCGTTTGGAATTTCTCCGCTACCCACAAGTCATCCAAGCACTTTTCAACGTGCCCTGGTTCGGTCCTCCAGTGCGTCTTACCGCACCTTCAACCTGCTCATGGGTAGGTCACATGGTTTCGGGTCTACGTCATGATACTAATTTGCCCTATTCAGACTCGGTTTCCCTACGGCTCCGTCTCTTCAACTTAACCTCGCATCATAACGTAACTCGCCGGTTCATTCTACAAAAGGCACGCTCTCACCCATTAACGGGCTCGAACTTGTTGTAGGCACACGGTTTCAGGTTCTATTTCACTCCCCTCCCGGGGTGCTTTTCACCTTTCCCTCACGGTACTGGTTCACTATCGGTCACTAGGGAGTATTTAGGGTTGGGAGATGGTCCTCCCAGATTCCGACGGGATTTCGCGTGTCCCGCCGTACTCAGGATACTGCTAGGTACAAAGACTATTTTAAATACGAGGCTATTACTCTCTTTGGCTGATCTTCCCAAATCATTCTTCTATAATCTTTGAGTCCACATTGCAGTCCTACAACCCCGAAGAGTAAACTCTTCGGTTTGCCCTCCTGCCGTTTCGCTCGCCGCTACTAAGGCAATCGCTTTTGCTTTCTCTTCCTGCAGCTACTTAGATGTTTCAGTTCACTGCGTCTTCCTCCTCACATCCTTAACAGATGCGGGTAACAGGTAGTACCTGTTGGGTTCCCCCATTCGGAAATCCCTGGATCATCGCTTACTTACAGCTACCCAAGGCATATCGTCGTTTGTCACGTCCTTCTTCGGCTCCTAGTGCCAAGGCATCCACCGTGCGCCCTTATTAACTTAACCTTATTTTTCTGACCTTTCAGTCATAAACTCTTATTAATACTACAGCGTTTTCGGTTTATTTTCTTGTTACTATTTGATATAGATATTCAATTTTCAATGTGCATTACTTGGTGATCTCTCACCAATGGAGCCTAGCGGGATCGAACCGCTGACCTCCTGCGTGCAAAGCAGGCGCTCTCCCAGCTGAGCTAAGGCCCCACAAGACCTCTCAAGACTAAACAAGACCAATGCGCAGTTCCTTATCCTTAGAAAGGAGGTGATCCAGCCGCACCTTCCGATACGGCTACCTTGTTACGACTTCACCCCAATCATCTATCCCACCTTAGGCGGCTGGCTCCTTACGGTTACCTCACCGACTTCGGGTGTTACAAACTCTCGTGGTGTGACGGGCGGTGTGTACAAGGCCCGGGAACGTATTCACCGCGGCGTGCTGATCCGCGATTACTAGCGATTCCGACTTCATGTAGGCGAGTTGCAGCCTACAATCCGAACTGAGACTGGCTTTAAGAGATTAGCTTGCCGTCACCGGCTTGCGACTCGTTGTACCAGCCATTGTAGCACGTGTGTAGCCCAGGTCATAAGGGGCATGATGATTTGACGTCATCCCCACCTTCCTCCGGTTTATTACCGGCAGTCTCGCTAGAGTGCCCAACTGAATGATGGCAACTAACAATAGGGGTTGCGCTCGTTGCGGGACTTAACCCAACATCTCACGACACGAGCTGACGACAACCATGCACCACCTGTCACCTCTGTCCCGAAGGAAAAACTCTATCTCTAGAGCGGTCAGAGGGATGTCAAGACCTGGTAAGGTTCTTCGCGTTGCTTCGAATTAAACCACATGCTCCACCGCTTGTGCGGGCCCCCGTCAATTCCTTTGAGTTTCAACCTTGCGGTCGTACTCCCCAGGCGGAGTGCTTAATGCGTTAGCTGCGGCACTAAACCCCGGAAAGGGTCTAACACCTAGCACTCATCGTTTACGGCGTGGACTACCAGGGTATCTAATCCTGTTTGCTCCCCACGCTTTCGAGCCTCAGCGTCAGTTACAAGCCAGAGAGCCGCTTTCGCCACCGGTGTTCCTCCATATATCTACGCATTTCACCGCTACACATGGAATTCCACTCTCCCCTCTTGCACTCAAGTTAAACAGTTTCCAAAGCGTACTATGGTTAAGCCACAGCCTTTAACTTCAGACTTATCTAACCGCCTGCGCTCGCTTTACGCCCAATAAATCCGGACAACGCTCGGGACCTACGTATTACCGCGGCTGCTGGCACGTAGTTAGCCGTCCCTTTCTGGTAAGATACCGTCACAGTGTGAACTTTCCACTCTCACACTCGTTCTTCTCTTACAACAGAGCTTTACGATCCGAAAAACCTTCTTCACTCACGCGGCGTTGCTCGGTCAGACTTCCGTCCATTGCCGAAGATTCCCTACTGCTGCCTCCCGTAGGAGTCTGGGCCGTGTCTCAGTCCCAGTGTGGCCGATCACCCTCTCAGGTCGGCTATGTATCGTCGCCTTGGTGAGCCGTTACCCCACCAACTAGCTAATACAACGCAGGTCCATCTGGTAGTGATGCAATTGCACCTTTTAAGCAAATGTCATGCAACATCTACTCTTATGCGGTATTAGCTATCGTTTTCCAATAGTTATCCCCCGCTACCAGGCAGGGTTACCTACGCGTTACTCACCCGTTCGCAACTCATCCAGAGAAGCAAGCTCCTCCTTCAGCGTTCTACTTGCATGTATTAGGCACGCCGCCAGCGTTCGTCCTGAGCCAGGATCAAACTCTCATTAAAAGTTTGAGTTCTCACTCATTTCTGTCACTGACAGATTTATTGTTTTTTTCATTGTTCAGTACTACAACCTTAGTTGTAGTGCCCTGCACATTGGTTCGTCTTGTTCAGTTTTCAAAGGTCTTTGTCACTCACTTCTCTCAAGTGACAACTATATTAGTATATCACAGTCGCTTTCGCTTGTCAACACTTTTTTGAAACTTTTTTAAAACTTTTTTTCATCAAGTGTTCCATCCGCAACATACCATAGTCCGTACGGGATTCGAACCCGTGTTACCGCCGTGAAAAGGCGGTGTCTTAACCCCTTGACCAACGGACCGAGTTGTTATTTTCAACTCTTACTATTATACCGACTTTTTCTAACTTGTCAACACCTTTTTTAATCTTTTTTAATTAATTTTACAACAGCTTCAGTTCGAGCGGTATGCGGGAACATGTCGACTGACTGGATATAGTGGACATTGTAGACTTCTACCAAACGCACTAAATCCCTTGCCAATGTTGATACATTACAAGAAATATAGACCATTTTTTCTGGTACATAGGTAAGAATTGTATCTAATAACTTGTCATCCAGACCTGTACGCGGTGGATCAACAATCAGTGCATCTGCTCGGTAGCCTTCCTTATACCAGCGAGGAATAATCTCTTCTGCGGTTCCAGCTTCATAATGTGTGTTGTCAAATCCCATTCTTTTAGCATTTCGCTTAGCATCTTCAATGGCTTCTGGAATAATATCCATACCTCTGAGTGTTTTAACTTTCTTTGCGAAGGCAAATCCAATCGTTCCAACTCCACAATAAGCGTCAATCAAATGGTCTTCTTTATCAACATCCAGTGCTTTTACTGCCTCTCTATAGAGGACTTCTGTTTGTTCAGGATTTAGTTGATAGAAAGCTCGAGGGTGATAGTGAAAATTCATATTCGAGTACGCCTTCTTGAATACTCTCTTGTCCCCAGATAATCTCTGTCTTTTTCACCATAAATCTCACTGGTTTTAGCTGTATTTGTATTCACAGCTACTGTCACAACCTCTGGGAAAATCTTTTAACTAAGTCTTTTTACTAGTTGGGTTAAAGTTAAGCTGACGGTTTGTAACAATAATAATCTGAACCTGTCCAGTCTTTCTAGCTCGTCGGACCATTATCGTTCTGACACCTAGAACTTTTTCTCTCATCCGTGATTGGAATCTGGTGATAAGTAAGTAATTCTGCTAGACGATTAGCAATCACTTGGGTTTCCTTTATCTTGTACCAAACAATCTTTTAACTCCACTAGATAATGAGTATTTTTGTGCATATAAGCCTGCCTTAACCTGATTTCTTTAAATTTTCGAGTCTGAAATTGTAACTTAGCTCGATAATATTTGGGCTCCTGCATTCCAATCGTCGGGCGGATTTCATAGTTTTCATATCCCTGCAGGGGCGAAATTTTTTTCAGCGCTTGATGAAGTAAGTCTGTCTTAAACTCCAGCTGCTTATCATAATGCAGGTGCATGATTTGGCAGCCTCCACATTCATTGTAAATGGTACATGCTGGCACAACTCGAAATTTAGACTTCTTGTTAACCTTTCAGTAATTTTGCTTCAACAAAGTTACGTTTAATAGAAGTAATCTGACAATAGATATCTTCACCTTTGAGAGCACCAGGCACAAAGACTAATGTTTTTTGATAAAAGCCAATTCCCTCACCATTAATTCCCATGCGCTTGATTTTTAATGGTATTTTTTGTTTCACTTTCAGATTCATACCCCTATCTTATCATATTTTGAGTTATAATAGAACTATGAAAAATCACAAAACTTGAAAAAGAAAAAAAGACTCTATCTGATGGAGCTTGATAATGACGACAAATGCTATATCACCGAAGACACGATTGTTCGTTTTATGTTATCAAGAGATAAGATGATAAGCGAAGACGAATTAAAAGAGATTCAGGACTTTGCTCAATTTTCTTATGGTAAAAATCTAGCCCTCTACCACCTATCCTTTAAAGCTCGCACTGAAAAAGAAGTCAGAGAATATCTGAAAAAAATACGATATTAATGAAAAACATCGTTTCTCAAGTCATTGCTAATCTTAAAGAAGATAATTGGATTAATGATATCCAGTACGCTTATGCTATTATCAATGCCAATCAACTTTCGGGAGACAAGGGGCCTTATGTACTGAGTCAGAAACTAGCACAAAAAGGAATTTCAAAATCTACTATAGAAGAGATTCTGAAAGAATTTGATTTTTCGGAAGTTGCTCAACGTGTAGCGAATAAACTATTGAAAAAATATGAGGGAAAACTTCCAGCTCGTGCCTTGCAAGATAAGATTCTCCAAAACTTGACCAACAAGGGCTTCTCTTACTCTGATGCTAAAAGTGCCTTTGACGACTTGGATAGTCAAGTCGACCAAGAAACGACTCAGGAACTCATCTTCAAGGAGCTTGATAAGCAATATACTAAGTATGCTCGAAAGTATGAAGGATACGAACTTAAACAGCGTTTAACTCAAGTTTTAGCACGAAAAGGCTACGATTTTTCGGATATAGCAAGCGCTCTCAGAGAATATCTTTAATATTTTCATGTAAAATTCACGGATTTTAGGTAATTTTATGGTACAATAGTAAACGATAAACTTATAAATTGTAGAAAGTTGGTTAGTTATGAAGCTTCCAAAAGAAGGCGACTTTATTACAATTCAAAGTTATAAGCATGATGGGAGTCTCCACCGAACTTGGCGAGACACCATGGTACTAAAAACAACAGAAAACGCCATTATTGGTGTCAACGATCATACACTTGTTACCGAAAGTGATGGTCGTCGTTGGGTCACTCGAGAACCGGCTATTGTTTACTTTCACAAGAAATATTGGTTTAATATCATTGCCATGATTCGTGATAATGGAATTTCCTACTATTGCAATATGGCTAGCCCCTACTATCTGGATGAAGAAGCACTGAAGTATATTGATTACGATTTGGATGTCAAAAATTTTTTTACAGATGGGAGAAAACGTCTCTTGGACGTTGAGGAGTATGAGCGTCACAAACGCAAAATGAATTATTCTGATGACTTGGACTATATTTTAAAAGAACATGTCAAAATTCTTGTTGATTGGATTAACAATGGACGTGGTCCTTTCTCAGAAGCCTATGTAAACATTTGGTACAAGCGCTATGTAGAACTAAAGAATCGGTAAAGTTGTCAAACTAGGGTGAAAGCCCTGGTTTTTTTATTTGAAAAGCCCAGCTTTTCAGCTGGGTTGATTTCTATATATCTAATTTCGTAACAGTAAATTTGATGTGGGAATAGTCTTTCTCAACATCCTTATCCAGCAAGAACGCAGTGGCGTCCTTCTTAACTCTGAACCAGGTCAATATTCTGGGCTTGGGCTGCATAGACGCATCCACAATAACATTGACGATAGATATCATACTCCTCACACATCTCTACTGAACGTTTGTAGCCTTGATTTTTCTTGAAATCACTTGGAAGATAGTGTGTTGTGTAAATTTTTTGCACATCGATTCCGATGCTATTAATGGTTTGAGAATTCTTATGAGGACTGATGGTTAAAGCCGAACCGAAGTAGTCAAAACCTAAATCCATAGCCACTTGAGCTGTTTTATCCAGGCGGTAGTCAAAGCAAACCTTACAACGGTCGCCACCTTCAGGCTCTTCTTCCAAACCTCGAACCAGTTTACGATATTCGTTAGGTTCATAAGGAGCTTCTATGTATTGAACGTTATTGCCAGTTCGCTCATTGAAATCACTGACAAACTTTTTAGTCACATAGGCACGCTTATGGTATTCTGCCTTGGGATGGATATTAGAATTGGCAAAATAAATGGTCACGTCTGCATACTTAGTCAAATATTCTAGAGTATAGGTACTGCAAGGAGCACAGCAAACATGCATGAGAATAGTTGGCCGCTGCTCATTTTTCTCCCATACTTGTACCATCTTCTGCATGACACGGTCATAATTAATCTTCTGATTGGGATTCATCTTGCTCAGAATTTCTTCTACATCAATCATGTTCTTCTCCTTTTTCTAGTCTTATTTTATCATATAAGTTAGGAGAGCTCAAATCAATTTAGAAGTGAATAGCATAAAAAGGAGGGGTAGGCATTCCCTCCTTTTTGTGTTTTCTAATAAGTTGTCTTTCTAGCGAAATCTTACATCATGCCGCCCATCATGCTTGGATCCATTGCTGGAGCCGGAGCTGCTGGTTCTGGTTTATTAGCTACGACTACTTCTGTTGTTAGAATCAAGCTGGCTACAGATGCTGCGTTTTGTAGGGCTGAACGGCTAACTTTAACTGGGTCGATAATCCCTTGATCAATCATGTTAACCCACTCACCAGTTGCTGCGTTGAAGCCTGTGCCAACTTCAGCATTTTTCAAACGATCGATAACAATAGAACCTTCAAATCCTGCATTGTGGGCGATTTGACGGACTGGTTCTTCCAAAGCACGGAGAACAATATTGCGGCCTGTTGCTTCGTCTCCTGTCAATTCCAAATCAGCTACGGCAGGGATAACATTTACAAGGGCTGTTCCACCACCTGCAACGATTCCTTCTTCAACGGCTGCACGAGTAGCGTTGAGGGCATCTTCAATGCGGAGTTTCATTTCTTTCAACTCAGTTTCAGTTGCAGCTCCGACCTTAATAACCGCTACACCACCTGACAATTTTGCCAAGCGTTCTTGCAATTTTTCACGGTCAAACTCAGAAGTTGTAGTTTCGATTTGAGACTTGATAACTGCAACACGGTGAGAAATCGCTTCAGGATTTCCAGCACCTTCTACGATAACAGTGCTATCTTTGTCCACGGTTACTCTCGCTGCTTGACCAAGAGCTTCAATTGTTGCATCTTTCAACTCAAGACCTAGGTCTTCTGTGATAACTGTTCCGCCTGTTAAGATGGCAATGTCTTCAAGCATGGCTTTGCGACGGTCACCAAAACCAGGTGCCTTGACTGCTACCACGTTGAAGGTTCCACGAATCTTGTTCAAAACAAGAGTTGGAAGAGCTTCACCATCTACATCATCCGCAATAATCAAGAGTGGACGATTGCTTTGAAGAATACTTTCTAGGAGTGGCAAAATTTCTTGGATATTTGAAATCTTCTTATCAGTAATCAAAATGTATGGATTTTCAAGATCAGCTACCATTTTTTCGCTATCTGTCACCATGTACTGTGAAAGGTAACCACGGTCAAACTGCATTCCTTCTACGACTTCAAGCTCTGTTTCCATACCACGTGACTCTTCAATGGTGATGACTCCGTCTTTACCAACTTTTTCCATGGCTTCAGAAATGTACTCACCAATTTTTTCAGAACGAGAAGATACGGCAGCAACCTGAGCGATGGCTTCTTTATTGGCAACTGGGATGGCATTATTTTTCAAGGCTTCAACTGCTGCTGCAACTGCTGTTTCAATCCCACGACGAATTCCGATTGGGTTGGCACCTGCTGTGACGTTTTTGATTCCTTCACGGACAATTGCTTGGGTCAAAACAGTTGCAGTTGTCGTTCCGTCACCTGCAATATCATTGGTTTTTGAAGCTACTTCTGATACCAATTTGGCACCCATATTTTCAAAATGATCTTCCAATTCGATTTCTTTAGCAATGGTCACACCGTCATTGGTAATCAAGGGTGAGCCAAATGATTTTTCCAACACAACGTTACGACCTTTTGGTCCCAAGGTTACTTTAACAGTGTCTGCAAGGATATCGACACCACGGACCATAGCTGAACGGGCATCTGATGAAAATTTAATTTCTTTTGACATACTTACTTTCTCCTTCTATTCTTCAATGATTGCCAAGATGTTAGCTTCGCCTACGATGATGTACTTTTCATTGCCGTCTTTGACATCAATACCTGCGTGGGCTTCAACTAAGACACGATCTCCAGGCTTAACACTTGGCGCTACCAAGTCACCGTTCAAGGTACGAACACCTTGTCCAGTAGCTACAACTTGGGCTGTTTTTGTTTTGTCTTGGGCTGAACCTGCGAGGACAAAACCTCCAACAGTTTGTTCTTTTTCTTCTACTTTTAAGACCACACGGTCCCCTAATGGTTTCAACATCTGATTTCCTCCATAATGAGATAGATAGTATTAGCACTCTTTATATCTGAGTGCTAATTTATAGTTCTATTGTATCACTTGGTCAGAAATAGTCAAGAAAAAAGTCTGACTTTCTCAATATAAAAAGCCTGAGAGCAACTCAGACTTTTTAATGCTTAAAATGGTAGTTCTTCCTCTTCCAAAACCAAGTCCGCTAAGTCTTGGCCTGCGTTATTTTCACGCATAGCACGTTGGGCACGACTTTCCAAGAGTTGGAATCCTGTGACAAGTACTTCGGTCACATAATTCATTTGGCCATTTTTCTCAAAGCGACGAGTACGCAATTCCCCATCAACGGAAATGAGACTACCTTTAGTTGCATAGCTGGCCAAGCTTTCTGCTAGTCTGCCCCATAGGACCATATTAACAAAATCAGCTTCGCGCTCCCCATTTTGGTCTTTGTAACGACGATTTACAGCGATAGTTGCTCGCGCTACTGACTTGTCATTGTTAGTTTTGTGCAATTCTGGTGTAGACGTCAAGCGTCCGATTAAGATAACTTTATTATACATATTTTCTTCCTCCTACTTATCTATTCGTAGTAAATCAAAAAAAGTTACAGAAATTTGTAACTTTTCGAGAAAATTTTTTATTTTTTATGAACCATGAAACCTGTCGCCTGTTGATTGGCCATGATGGTCATATCTGTAATCTGCACACGACGAGGTTGACTGGTCACATAGACTACTGTGTCTGCGATGTCTGGTGCCTGCAAGGCTTCGATTCCCTGATAAACCGTCGCAGCCCGCTCTTTATCACCGTGAAAACGCACTGTAGAAAAATCTGTTTCGACAATTCCAGGCTGAATGGTTGTCACCTTGATATCCGTTGCGATGGTATCAATTCGCAGTCCATCTGAAAATGTTTTAACCGCTGCCTTGGTAGCTGAGTAAACAGCGGCACCCGCATAGGCGTAGATTCCTGCGGTTGACCCCATATTAATGATATGTCCTTGATTGGCTTTTACCATTGCTGGCAAGAAACAGCGAGTGACTGCCATCAAACCTTTGACATTGGTATCCAGCATGGTCAACATATCCAACTCTTCATAGTCCTGATAAGGTGCTAAACCTAGAGCCAGTCCGGCGTTGTTGACCAGAATATCAATCCGCCCTATCGTTTCTAGAATATTGGAGCAGACAGCCTTTACCATGGTCATATCCGTGACATCTAGCGGAAAAGTCCAAACTGTTTGATTTGGAAAAGTTTCTGTAAACTCCGACTTGAGAGTTTCTAGTCTGTCTATCCGTCGTCCAGTTAGAACGACATTCTCACCCTGCTCCAGATAAGCACGCGCAATCGCTTCACCAATTCCTGATGTTGCTCCTGTAATCACTACATTTTTTGCCATCTTATTTCCTTCTAGCTGGTCTATCAGATACTGACAACTTCTTAAACAGTCCAGTGTTTAGCTGGATCAAATGGAGTTCCAACAACTTGGTCTTCTGATAATTCAATAATACCACGTTTTTGCGGAGCATTTGGCAAATGCAATTCACGAGGGCTGCACATCATACCAAAACTCTTTTCACCACGAAGTTCGCCTGGGAAAATAAGATTGCCTTTGGGCATCATAGCTCCAGGAAGAGCCACAATGGTTTTCAACCCAACACGCGCATTGGGAGCTCCTGCAACGATTTGTACAGTCTTATCACTTGCGACTGCAACTTGGCAGATGTTGAGGTGGTCACTATCTGGATGAGCTACCATCTCGACAATTTCACCGACAACAAACTTAGGTTCCTTGTCATTGACAATTTCCTCTGCAAAACCTTCCGTTTGTAATTCTTGGTTCAAACGAGCGACTTGCTCATCTGATAAAAAGACTTGACCGCGCTCTGCAATTTCAAATAAACTTGAAACTTCAAAAATATTCCACGCTACTGTTTTCCCCATTATCTTTTGAGGAAAAAAACACGGGCTACCTTGCCTTTGCGTTCCACATCCAGTTTGGCATCTCCGCTGTTTTTCACGATGACCATAAGGACATCACCGACATGTTCTTTGTTATATGTAAAAATCATTGTTTCCTTTTTCTCCTATTTCAGTCCTGCTAAAAAAAGTCGTTAATTTGTTGCTTGCTTTTTACGGTCGCGATTAACAAAACGACCAATTTCCTTGTCCTTTTCTAGAACAACAAGGCTAGGGATTCCATATACATCCCAGAGTTTGGCCAAATCCATATACTGGTCTCTATCCACTCGAATAAAGGTGAACTCTGGATTGGTCTCCTCAATTTCTGGTAAGGCAGGATAGATATAACGACAATCGCCACACCAGTCCGCCACAAAAAGAAAGACTTTCTTACCATCTTTTTCTACTAAAGATGCCAATTCTTCTAAACTTGCTGGTTGTATCATAAAGACTTCCTCCTCATAGACTCAGGTCTTCATTTTCATAGACAAAGGTATAATGACGGCCATCCTCAAAAATGACGCCACCAACCAAGCTCTCTAGACTGCTTTCATAGACTTGAACATAGAGGGTCGCAATTTCCCCCATGTCTGAAAAATGGTCTCGCACAATCGCTGTCAACTCTTCCTGAGTCTTCATGAGCTTACGGTCATCTGCAACTTTTTTCGTAGCAAGGGCAAGGCTCCCAATACCAAGCAGAGCCAGACCTGCCATCCACATTTTTTTAGCTTTCATACCATTCATTTTAACACAAAAAAGGCTTTAGGACAAATGAGGAAGCAGCAGAAAAATAAGTAAAAATCCTCTTCCTTTAAGGAAAAGGACTTCTTATACTCAATGAAAAGCAAAGAGCAAACTAGAAAGCTAGCCGCAGGTTGCTCAAATCACTGCTTTGAGGTTGTAGATAGAACTGACGAAGTCAGCTCAAAACACTGTTTTGAGGTTGTGGATGAAGCTGACGAGGTTTGAAGAGATTTTCGAAGAGTATTATTCTTATTGCCAGGCACCTGAGTCGCCAACGTAGTAACCATCAGGGGTGTAGGTATTGCGAAGCATCTTACCTGATGAAGCCAGATAATACCACTTGCCATTATCTTTGACCCAATCATTCGCTAGCATGGCACCAGAAGAACTTACATAATACCATTCTCCCTTGTCATAAACCCAAGCGCTTGCTTTCATGGCTCCTGAAGTTGATAAATAGTACCACTTGCCTTGGTCGTAAAGCCAATCACTCGCAATCATGGCTCCTGATGATTTAAAGGCATACCAGTTGCTACCTTGATAGAGCCAAGTTTTATTGAACATGACCCCTTGATCATTCATAAAGTACCAAGTTCCCTTGTCCTTAACCCAATCCTTCTGCACTAATTGACCTTGTTTTTGATAGTACCAGTTTTGGTTTGATTTTAGCCAGCTTTCTGCTTTTACAATCGGATAAAGTTCTTTGAAAGATCCTCCATCATATTTATGACTGATAGATTTTAGTTTTTCAAGCTTCAACTCGTCATTATCATAATTTGCCCAAGCAAAAACTTTTTGACCATTAACAATCTCTGGTAAGGTGGCAGTGTAAGTCTTGGTTTGATAATCCCATTTAGCATCGAGGTAAGTGTATTGATCATTTGATTCTTCAATACGGTAGTAGCATCTCTTTCCACCTTCATGATGTACATCGTCAACCACTTTAGTGGACCAGGTCTTCACTTCGTTTCCGCTCTTAGCCTCGACCTTGATATCTCCTCTATAGCCATATGGAACATAGAAATTCAGGTAACGCCCTTCTATACCAATCATAGACTTGTCCTTTTCTTGACCTAGAAAATTGACTGTCTGATCTTGACCATCGAGACTAACTGTCCACTCGATTTTCTCAGTTTTTGGCAAATCCAAGACTTTGATATCCACTTCATGACCATTGTTAAACCGAAGAATCTTGCCATCTTGATACTGCACTCCACACTTAACAACCCATTCTTCTTTAAGCTCAAATGCCTGCCCTGAATGAGGTGAAACTAGCAAAGCTAAACCTGCTAGAGACAAACCAAATAGTGTGATTTTTTTCATTGTAGTTCCTCCTTAGTGTTTTTTATGTTAATTATATCACTATGTTTTTATTTTGCAACTCATATCCTAAATATGCAAGCAAAAAACCTTTGAGATTCTTCTCAAAGGTTCTAATTTGGCTAATTACTATTCTCAACCGCTGCAGTAACAAAGGCAGTGTAGAGTTCTTCTGGACGATTTGGACGACTTGAAAGTTCAGGGTGATACTGACACGCTACAAAGAATTTATTTTCAGGAATTTCCACGATTTCGACCAAACGATTGTCTGGAGAAACTCCTGAGAAGACAAAGCCTGCTGCCTCAAACTGCTCACGGAAGGCGTTGTTAAACTCATAGCGGTGACGGTGACGGCGTTGCACCACTTCTTGATTGTGATAAGCAGCCGCAGCCTTAGAGCCACGTTTTAGTTTAGACGGATAAAGTCCCAAACGAAGGGTCCCACCCATATCCTCAACGTCAATCTGATCACGCATGATATCAATGATAGGGTATTTTGTTTCTGGTGCAAGCTCTGCAGAATTGGCACCTTCAAGACCTAAAACGTGACGAGCAAACTCGATACAAGTCAACTGCATGCCTAAGCAGACACCCAACATTGGAACATCATTTTCACGCGCATAGCGGATGGCTTGGATTTTCCCTTCAGTACCACGTTGACCAAAACCACCTGGCACGATGATTCCGTCCGCATCAGATAAGAGCTCTGCTACATTCTCTGCCGTCACATCATTGGCATTAATCCAATTGATTTTAACTTCTGCGTCATTGGCATAACCAGAGTGTTTCAAGGCTTCGACCACTGAGATATAAGCATCTTGCAACTCCACATACTTACCAACAAGGGAAATCTTAACTTGTTTCTTGAGGTTCATGACCTTGTCCACCATGGCTGACCATTCTGTCATATCTGCTACTGGTGCGTCTAATTTCAAATGGTCACAGACAATTTGGTCCATACCTTGTGCCTGCAAGTTCAGTGGAATTTGGTAAAGGTGTTCGACATCCAACGATTCGATAACGGCTTCTGGTGCCACATCACAGAACTGGGCTAGTTTGTTTTTAATTCCTTGACCAGCTGGCTCTTCTGTACGAATAACCAACATATTTGGTTGGATTCCCAATCCACGCAATTCTTTGACAGAGTGTTGGGTTGGTTTGGTCTTCATTTCACCAGCAGCTTTGAGGTAAGGAAGCAAGGTTGTATGGATGTACATAACATTATCCGCCCCCACATCTGCCTTCATCTGACGAAGGGCCTCTAGGAATGGTAAGGACTCGATATCCCCAACAGTTCCACCGACCTCTGTGATAATGACATCAGAGTCAGTCGTTAGAGCTGCACGCTTGATTTTTTCTTTCAAAGCATCTGTGATATGAGGAATGACCTGAACAGTTGCCCCAAGGTATTCTCCACGGCGTTCTTTACGAAGCACTTCACTGTAAATTTCCCAGTTGTCACGTTGGAATATTTGTTGAGATTGATATCGATGAAACGTTCATAGTGACCCAAGTCCAAATCTGTCTCAGCTCCGTCATCTGTCACAAAAACTTCCCCGTGCTGGTAAGGACTCATGGTTCCCGGATCAATATTGATATAAGGGTCAAATTTTTGAATGGTTACTTTGAGACCACGATTTTTCAAGAGACGGCCTAGACTCGCTGCAACAATCCCTTTCCCAATAGACGATACCACACCACCAGTTACAAAAATATATTTCGTAGACATAGATTCCTCTTTCTAAAATGCTCTAGGTCTTGTCAACTACGAGGGGACATAGGAAACAAGACCCTACTAATAAGAATAATCTGGGACGACTGCACCAGATTCACAACTAAAATACAAGAAGATAACTTCTTGAAAAAACAAAAATAGCTCCCTAAGAACTAGGGAGCCCCGACCTCTAAAAGAGGTGCCCGAACAATATGATACCTAAAAATAGGATAATTGTCAATAGCTAACTTTTATTCCTCGCTGGTTTCAGCATCATCTTCTGAGAACTCGTCATCTTCTTCGTTGAGATCCACGTCTTCACCCAAGTCATCTGGGGCGATTTCGTTGATTTCTGCATCATAAGCTTCCACTTCATTTTTCTCATCATCTGGATTTTCATCATCATATGAAAGAGCTGGATCTGCTTCGTATGCATCTTCGTCTTCTGGATCATCTGCATTGTAGTCAATAGCATCTGAATCGCCATCCATGAAGGCATTGACACGTTTTTTCTTAGCTTTTGGTGCTACTTCATCGTCGTCATTTTCTTCAAGAGCGATGATTTCTTCGTCGATTTCGTCCACACCATACCATGAACGAAGACCCCATTTGTTGTCCCCAAGAGAGATGAAGCTACCATCGAAGTTCAACTCTGTATAGAACAAAGGCAAGGCTTCGCGGATATCGCTGTTTGATGTTCCAAGGTAGTTTTGAATTTCGTTTACAAGATCGCTAAAATGCATCTCATGATCGCGACCACGAAGTTCCAAGATAGCACGCGCTACCTCAATCATAGATAGTTCACTTTTTTCTTGCCCAGCAAATACTTCTAATTCCAAAGCGTTTCTCCTCATTTATACTACTATCGCCAGAGCGAACAGACTCTGACCTCATTTTATCATTTACTCTTTATTTTACGATAATTTTGCGGAATAGTCAAAGGTTAAGGGGGAACTAATACAAATCTTCTAAGCTTCTGTATTCAATAATTTCATTTTTTATAATATTCTTTTTAAACTCAAAATGTTTTAAAGGATTATCAACTAATACTAACTTTGGAATATCATCAAGGTTTGTGACCAAGGATAAAATAAAATCTGATTGAAACTCTTTAGCTTTCTCAAATTCGTTGGCAGTCAAACGCACACGCCCCTTAGATTTTCGGATACCTTTTACTTCGGCAAGGTAAGAATGCTCTTGGACATCTACCTGAAAGTCATATCCATCACCATAAAGACGGGCATCAGTCAATAGTCCACCTTGAAATTTTTCTTCTTTATCAAAATGAAGGATAAAATAATTTCTGCCTCCATCCCAGTTTCCTGTAGACGTTTGAATTTAGTTCGAATAATTGGTTTTTCAAGGGTAGTAATGCCTGTCCGCTTTCCTTCACTGGCAAGTAACATTTTAACGATTTCAGCATAACTATGAACATCTTCATTTCCAAACATCATATCAATTAAATCTTTACGAAAACGATAAACTTCGGCTTTCTGCCACCAACCTTTTCGATTATTGTCAAAATAAGGATCAAATAAATCCATTCTATTTTTTACAACTCCAGTTGTTTCAGCAATTCCCAGAGAAACCACATAGCGATAAAACTCCGACTTGCTAGAACATTGAAATTCTTTTATAAAAAGCTTGTCAAACTTGGCAAGACCGTAGCCAATTAAATTTAACAATTCATAATGTGGGTGCTTAGACATCACTTTCTCCATCAATAGATATTGATTTCATTATACCAAAAAACACGGCTCATCACCGTGTTTCTGTGTTTATTTCACCAACTTCTTCATCTCATCAATACGTGCTACGGTCGCGTCGTATTTAGCTTGGTAGTCGGCTTGTTTGTCGCGTTCTTTTTGGACGACTTCTGGTTTGGCGTTGGCTACGAAACGTTCGTTAGAGAGTTTCTTGCCAACCATATCCAGTTCTTTTTGCCATTTAGCCAGTTCCTTGTCGAGGCGAGCTAATTCTTCTTCGACATTGAGGAGGTCTGCCAGTGGCAGGTAGATTTCTGCTCCTGTGATGACGCTTGACATAGCGAGTTCAGGTGCAGGGATGGTTGATGCGATTTCCAAGTGTTCTGGATTTGTGAAGCGTTTGATGTAGTTGACATTGCTGTTAAAGAAGGCTTCCAAGTCGCTATCACTGGTCTTAACAAGGATTGTGATAGGCTTGCTTGGAGCTACGTTTACTTCCGCACGCGCATTACGAACAGCACGGATCAAGTCTTTGAGACTTTCCACACCTGTGTGAGCCGCAAGGTCTTCAAAGGCTGGATTTACAGTTGGGTATTCTGCTGTGACGATAGAGCCTTCTGAGATTTGTCCAAAGATTTCCTCTGTCACGAATGGCATGATTGGGTGAAGGAGACGAAGGATCTTGTCCAAAGTGTAAAGGAGAACAGAACGTGTGATAACTTTCTCTTCTTCATTTTCGCTATAAAGGACTTCCTTAGTCAACTCAACATACCAGTCCGCAAATTCATCCCAGATGAAGTTGTAGAGGATGTGTCCAGCAACACCAAATTCAAACTTGTCAAAGTTTTCAGTGACTTTGCCAATCGTTTCATTGAGGTTGTGGAGAATCCAACGGTCTGTGACATTTCCAGCTTCCTTGTTGACAACTTTTTCCACATTGGCAGTCGCTTGCTCAAGAGTCAAGCCTTCATTGTTCATGAGGATGTAGCGAGAGATGTTCCAGATCTTGTTAATGAAGTTCCATGAAGCATCCATTTTCTCGTAAGAGAAGCGCACATCTTGTCCTGGTGCAGAACCGTTTGAAAGGAACCAACGAAGGCTATCTGTTCCGTACTTATCAATAACATCCATTGGATCAATCCCGTTACCGAGAGATTTCGACATCTTGCGTCCTTGCTCATCACGAATGAGACCATGAATCAAGGCATTTTTGAATGGCGACTTGCCAGTAAATTCCAAACCTTGGAAAATCATCCGAGACACCCAGAACGGAATAATATCATAACCAGTCACCAAAGTTGATGTTGGATAATAACGTTTAAAGTCTTCTGAGTCGACATCAGGCCAGCCCATGGTTGAGAATGGCCAGAGGGCAGAACTGAACCAAGTATCCAAGACGTCTTCGTCCTGAGTCCATCCGTCACCTTCTGGAGCTTCTTCGCCGACATATATTTCACCCTCAGCATTGTACCAAGCAGGGATTTGGTGCCCCCACCAGAGCTGACGAGAGATAACCCAGTCGTGGACATTTTCCATCCATTGGAGGAAGGTATCATTGAAACGAGGTGGGTAGAATTCGACCTTGTCCTCTGTGTCTTGGTTGGCAATAGCATTCTTGGCCAATTGGTCCATCTTGACGAACCATTGCGTAGACAAGCGTGGCTCAACCACAACACCAGTACGCTCTGAGTGACCAACACTGTGGACACGTTTTTCGATTTTAACGAGGGCACCGATTTCTTCCAGCTTAGCAACGACTGCCTTACGAGCTTCAAAACGGTCCATGCCTGCAAATTCGAAGGCTAAGTCATTCATAGTTCCGTCATCGTTCATAACATTGACTTGTGGCAAGTTGTGGCGTTGACCAACCAAGAAGTCGTTTGGATCGTGAGCAGGTGTGATTTTCACGACACCTGTACCAAACTCAGGATCAGCATGCTCATCCCCAACGATTGGAATTAATTTATTAGCGATTGGAAGAATAACATTTTTACCAATCAAGTCCTTGTAGCGTGGGTCTTCTGGATTGACCGCAACCGCAACGTCCCCAAACATGGTCTCAGGACGAGTAGTCGCAACTTCAAGGGTGCGTGAACCGTCTTCTAGCATGTAGTTCATGTGGTAGAAGGCACCTTCGACATCCTTGTGGATAACTTCGATATCAGAAAGGGCAGTGCGAGCAGCTGGGTCCCAGTTGATAATAAATTCACCACGGTAGATCCAGCCTTTCTTGTAAAGGTCCACAAAGACCTTACGAACAGCTTTTGACAAACCTTCGTCAAGAGTGAAACGCTCACGAGAGTAGTCTACAGAGAGCCCCATCTTGCCCCATTGTTCCTTGATAGTAGTGGCATATTCGTCTTTCCATTCCCAGACCTTATCGAGGAATTTCTCACGACCTAGGTCATAACGTGTAATGCCCTCTCCACGCAAGCGCTCCTCAACCTTAGCCTGAGTGGCAATCCCCGCGTGGTCCATCCCTGGAAGCCAAAGAGTATCAAAACCTTGCATACGTTTTTGACGGATAATGATATCCTGCAAAGTCGTATCCCAAGCGTGACCAAGGTGAAGCTTACCAGTTACATTGGGTGGCGGAATCACGATTGAATAAGGCTTAGCCTTTTGATCGCCTGAAGGCTTGAAAACATCAGCATCAAGCCATTTTTGGTAACGACCAGCCTCAACTTCGGCTGGATTGTATTTAGGTGAAAGTTCTTTAGACATGTGTGTGTCCTTTCTAGTTAATATCTTTAAATAAAATTAGTATGTAGGAGATAGACTTTGATTCAACTCATTATGTTTCTCTCGTTATCTTCATAATATGTTTATCAAAGTCTGATATAATTTTTTGAGTTCGGTTAAATTTTTCATACTCCTGAATGGCTTTTGAGTCTGCTTGTTTCTTGGAAATACTTCCTTTTCCTTCTAAAATTTCGTACTCATTAAAAGATAGAAAACGATCAATACTATCTGCCAATCCTCGCATTGTAAAAGTATTACGTCGCTCAACCAAACCCTCGATATAATCAAAATAGGCTGTAACAGTTCGCTCTAGTTGTCGAATTTCTTTTTCTTGCAAATAATTTTTGGCTACAGTTACATCTGATTTGAGCACTCGTCCATCAGGTGCATTCTTCCAAGAAGTTAATCCCATTTTTTCTTTACTAGCATCGGCTTGTTGATAGATAATTTCTGCAGCAGTACTTCCAGTAATTGCATAATGAAATTTATTTTGCACCATAGCATAGAAATTTTTAGTAATATCTGAGTTTTGATCATAATCTATGGCACATTCAGCAAAGATATCCGTAATTTGTTGATAGATTCGGCGCTCGCTAGAACGAATAGAGCGAATTCGTTCTAAAAGTTCACGAAAATAATCTTTTCCGAAAACTGTCTGTCCTTGTTTCAAGCGCTCATCATCTAAAATAAAACCTTTGATGATAAATTCTTTCAAGGTCTTAGTTGCCCAAATTCTAAATTGAGTAGCCTTGCTGGAATTTACGCGATAGCCAACTGAAATGATAGCATCCAGATTGTAATATTCAAGTTCACGCCGAACAGTTCTATTTCCCTCTTGTTGAACCTGTGCAAATTTTTGCACAAGTTGATACCTTATCCAACTCACCACTATCATAAATGTTTTTTTTAAGTGCTTTGTAATGACACTTCGTTCAACTCCAAAGAGCTCTGCAAGACTTTTTTGAGTCAACCAAAGATTTTCATCTTGTAAAAGGATATCTAGCTGAACGTCGCCATTTGGTGTAGTATACAGGATGAAATTAGAAATTTCATTCAAGACAATTTCACCTCCCCCTTCAGTAAACAATTACTTCTCGTTTCTTAAACTTTTATACCGTTTTCTTTCAGCTTTTTTTAACGGTTACGGGACCAATTCCTTCAAAGCGAGAACTTCTTTTTCAGTCCATTTTTTTGAAATCTGAAGATGTACGAATCCCATTTTTCAACAAAGATGCGAACAAGATCCATCCGGATTCCCTTCATTTTTTTCCTCGCTCATAAAGGAGTACCAGTCTGTAACCTGGGATAGATTTTCTTAACACACTGGAATGATTCGAAAAATACTGGTTTTACGACGGAATTTCTTGGCTTCTTTTTGTTAAAAAAATTCTGTTAAGATAATATTTTCTTGTAAATAGTCAAGCAGAGGATACAAACTAGCTTGTAGCGATTCAACTGAATTTGGACAATAACATTCTTGTTCTTCAATGTCTATAACTTTGAATTGCCAATCTTCCTCTATAAAGAATTCAACAGCTTCATCATTGATTTCCACTAATTTTGCAAATAGCTGACTGGCTTCCTCAATTTTTCCTTGAGAAAAAGCAGAGATGATGGCATGAATAAGAATGGTATCGTCCCGTTTCCCTTTATTTAATTCTTCACGATAGAAACGTTCAACCTTTAGTTCCTGACCAGTAATATGATACAAGGAAAGCATACAGAAGACAAAATTAGGAGGAAAACGTTTTGGTCGCTTACTCAAATATAGGTCAATCAATTCCATAGACTTAGAATTGAAGTTCTCCATCATATAATACTCAATCAGAAACATCAGAGCAGACAGGATAGGGCGTGCTTCAAAATAATTCCAACTATTGTATCCATTCATTTTCCATTTTTCTAAAACTAGAACTTCAAAATCCAATACTTTTTTAAAGGTTGACAAATCAAAAGTCTTCAACCTCTGATAAGAATAAGTGAAAATCAGCAGCAAAATAATCTGGATTGATTTTTAAAACTTGTTTTAACAGTTTATTTCGCTTCTGTGTATTTGGAGTATGCATAGCTTCTCTAAATAAAGCATGATCCTGATTCCAATCAAAAGTCCTATTTTTCAGTTGGTAATTGATTAGCTGAACATCTGGATACTCTCCGTGTTCATCAGCATATTGCATCACTGCTGTATGCAGTTCATCGAAATTTTGAATGGTCCGACGTTCTACAAAAGTTGGATTTTTGGCCATAATTTCTGTCCAAGCAGCCTCTTCTTCAGAAATAACTTTGATATCCAACTTTTGCTGGCGTTTTAATTCTTTTTTTCTATTTTTCTTTTTAGCCATCTATTTTCTCCTCTAACTCATTCTTCAATAGATCAAACTCTACCTCTGCTGTATTGGATATTCTTACAGCCTCGGATACAGGCTTTTGAATGGGAAATCCCAGCTTTCTTTGTGATTCGTTTACTTTGAAGGGTGTACTCCAAGCGCGATTAAGGTAGAGTTTTCCAGTTACATTTGGTGGTAGGAATCACGAACGAAAAAGATTGAGACTTTTGAACTTCTTGAGTCTTGAGAACATCTTCATGAAGTTGTTTAGATATGTGTTTGTCCTTTCTCTATTGTATTTATTTTATCTTGAATCTGCTTGGCAACTTCTTCTGCAGACAGATTCGTATTATTTATTTTAAGGTAGTGGTGCAACTCATTCGGTTGATGTTGGGAATTTAATTGAAGTGTTTCAGCGGTCTCTAAAATTTCTCTTTCAGATACCTCAATATGCCGTTTCAAGGGCTTGTGCTTTAATCGGTTCTCCGTTCGATTTCGACGTAAACGCTCTTCAAGACTTGTTTCCAACTCAACAAACAGAATCTCTTGATGAAAATTATCCAATAAATCCTGAATTTGCTTTAAATACATCAGCTGGTACTGATTTGAAAAATCAATTACGTCAGTTAAAATTACTGATCGCTGATTTCTTGCACTTGCTCCAAGGAAAGAAAAGGTAATTCCACGAACAAATTCCCACATCTCCTCTGTATAATCCTGATAGATTTCTAGTGCAAAATCGATGGCTTGATGGTTATAAAAGAGGGTAGCATCTGTCAGTCGAGATAACTCTTGACCAATCGTCATTTTTCCTGAGGCCGGAGCACCAATGATGAAAAGATGCATCAAATTACCTCCCACTCACTCCTCAGCAAGCCATATATCAGACTGTCACAGCGGTTCCCTTGAGCATCTTTGCGGTCTCTTATGCGAGCTTCGAGGGTAAATCCAAGCTTCTCTGCGACTCGTTGACTTTGGACATTGTATCCAAAACAAGTCAGTTCAATCTTGTGAAGACCCAAATCTTTAAAGGATAAGTCAATCAAGGCAAACGCTGCTTCTGGTACATAGCCTCGACCCCAATAGTCTGGATGCAAGGTATAGCCAATTTCTAGCACATCGTCCGCATGACGGTGGTTGAAGTCAACAGAACCAATGACTTTATCGGTTCCTTTGACGACAATCCCGTAACCCGCTGGGAGATTTTCCTTTTGATTGCGTTCTGGAAGAATGTGCTTCAGATAATAAATCTCATCTTCCAAGGTCTTGACGGGCGGAAAACCTGCTGGATAGGCGACCTCTGGCAAACTAGCGTAGGCATGGATGTCTTCGGCGTCCGCCACTGTACGGACTCGTAAGACGAGCCGTTCGGTTTCCAACCGTTCTGGTAACTCAGCTCTTGTCATCCTTCTTCCTCGCTTTTTTGATGAAGCTCCCCTTAATATCTACACGCTTATCCAGATAACGATAGACGCGCTGATAGCCATCTCCCATGAAATATGTTGGGGCAAACAGTTCATTTCTAAAATGTCCCTTTTCATCCAAAAGTTCTGGGGCAACAAATCGCTCAACAATCTTAGCGAAAATATGACAAATTCCCTCTTCCTCAACAATCCTATCTACCTGACAATCTAAAACAAATGGACAGGCGTCTAAAATAGGAGCCTGAGTCTCTTTAGAAATTTCATAGTTCAGTCCTAAGTATTCCAACTTCTCCCGATGACTGATGAAACCAGCTTGCTCCATTTCCAACATCAGCTCCTCTGTTGGAATATTCACAGTAAATTTTTGATAATGTTTAATCTGCTCTGCGGCATTCTCTCTCGCAACGACTCCAACCACAAGCCAATCTCCCAGACTATAAGAGGAGCTGCAGGTCGTTATATTGTATCCAAAGTTCTGGTCCTGGTATCCTAAAATAAAAACAGGAAATCCATAGTATAGTTTATTAGTTTTAAATGATTGCTTCATGACAACCTCCTTTGACCAAGATACAAAAGAAAAGCCCTGCCATCTACATGACAGGGACGAATGTGTTTATCCGCGGTACCACCCAATTTCGGGCAGTTGCCCGCATCTTTGTTTATTTCATTTCATCCATTAGCAACCAGTCTTGACACATTTGTGGACTTCTCAGCTCCGCCACTTTCTGTAAAATGTGGGATTCAAAACACCTCTAATGGCTCTATTGTAGCAAGATTTTTTCGGAAATGCAAGGCACAAGAAAAATTACTTGAACTTGATGCCGTTTTCTTTCAATTTCTTAATGGTAGCTGGGCCGATTCCTTTCAAGGCAAGGAGTTCTTTTTCAGTCCAATTTTTGAAATCTGATGCAGACTTGATTCCTTCATCATAGAAAGTTTTGGCACGATCAAGTGGAAGTCCACCCAAGTTTGCTGCAAAATCTTCTACAGAATTGGCTACTTTTTGAGCTTGCTCTTTGGTAGCTTCTACTGCTTGCTCAACTTTTTTAGAAACAGCCTTACCAGCTTGGCTTGCTGACTGTTCTGCACGTTTCACGACTTTTTTTGTCTCTTCTACAACCTTAGTCACAGTACTTGAAAAGGCACCTGCGCGACGGAGGCTATTTCGTAATTGTTTTTTACGATTGAGTTTCTTTGACATGATAAAATCCTTTCAATAAAAAACCCCTGCTCTGACAAGGATTTAATATAAATATTCTATCAAGATTTTAGTGAAAAATCAAGAATCTATCTCATTTAATAATTCCGCTCACCAAACAAGCCTTCTGGCAAGTCATGGAATCCCTTACCTGCTTTGAAGTTTTCAAACTTACCAAGCAAAAACTGATAGGCATCCAAGCGGCTTTCGTAGCGAATCATGGCATCTTTGGCACGCTCATCTTGGTCTTCTTCGTAGACTTTTTGACTTTCCTTGTGCGCCATGTCATTGATCATGATTTGAGTATTAACCCAGGCTTCAAATTCCTTCATAAATTCTTGTTCGTAACTCATTTTTTCTCCTTATTCTAATCCACGGAAATAGTCCGTATCAATCTCACGGTAAGGCTGAATGTCCTGAACATACTCCAGCACCCCTTGGAATTCTCCCTCTTCATCGTGGACTGCGGCATAGGTGATGTGGACAAATTTACCTCGAGACTCAGACTTGAACCACATTTCATACTTATCCTTGACTCCTTCACGAAGTCCCTTCATGATGGTCTTGACCTTGTCCAAGTACTTAGGTGGATGACAGAGTTCAACATTGCGCCCAACTTGGGACGGTGTCCTTTTGAAAATCATCTCATCAGCTGGCGTATTGTCATTGTAATACTGGAAAAATATCGTCTTTATTGACAAAGGTAATTTCCATAGGGAGGTGATTGAGGATCAGGTTGTACCTGCTCAACCGAGAGATAGCCATTGCCAAAAGCCTGTTGACTATGACGGTCCAGCACTGCTTCCTTTTCCTTAGGGGTAAAGGTAATGGTAAACTGTCCTTCTGGCGTATCAATAACTTGCTGAACTTGACCTTCTGCCGTATCTAACTGTACAGGCTCCTCTGCACTCTTTTCCTCAATAAAACTCTGTCGTTCTGGCACCCATTTCTCAGACGGACGGATGATGGCATAGCCATAGGCGTCACTCTCCTCCGCAATCTGAAGCCAGTCATCTTGGGTGAAGGACTCAAGGAGAATCATGAGAAGGATGGACTCTTCCTTGAAAATCATACTTTCAAACTCTGTCGCAAAGGCTTCAAAAGCTTCTTTTACAGTGCTAATCGACACTTCTGGTAGTGACTTGGCTGTCGCTAAAGCTGTTTGAAAGAGTTCCCTAATCTGGTCATCCACTCCCCACATAACTTTGGGAGGTGAATCGTGTCCATAGCGCTCCATGATAGGAAAGAAGAGTTCTTCTTTACGTTGGTAATGGATGTCAAATTGCCCCACAAGTCCCATCTGACGGACCAAACCCTTGCGCATCTCCGCCAGCATTTCCTCATCTTCCATAGACTCATAGGTATCTAACAATCTCCGAATGCGAATCAAGGCAGCACGGAGGGCTAGATTTTCTTCCTTAAAGACCCGAACTGGGTGACCTGGGTGCTCGGTATCTGCAACTTCGACATCCTTAACAGCATTTTTAAAAAGATTGGCATGGACATCACAGAGTTCCATGACATCTTCAAAGGTGACACCTGAGTCCGAGTTCATCAGCTCGTGCTCCATAAGGGAAATCTCGATAGCTGAAACACCTGTAAAGGTCGCATCAAAGCGCTCCTGAACCGACTCAGGAGAGGCGCCATTATGCAATTCTAACAAAATATCCCGTAGGACATGAATCCTTTCATCTGCCATTAGTCTAATCCAATCACTTCGTAGCCATTCGCTTCCAGTGTGCGGACAATCTTGTCCATAGGGGTTCCTTCTAGCTTAGAACCCTGTTTGAGCGATACTTTGCGACCGATAGTATTACGCATCAAGGGATTAGCAAGGGGTTTAAAACCAAGCTCCACTAAAATTTCCAAGACTTCTGGATGCTTGTCCACCACTTCTGCAACGGGAATTGACACATCGATGATATTATCCATGACGACCTCCATTATCGTTTATAAATGATATTATTTATTTTATTATACCACAAGGAAAGAGATTAATAAAAAACTAGCAGAAGAGTTCCTGCTAGTTCTCTGTGACTTGAATTACGACCTAAATAAGTTTAAAGAGCCAATCCAATATCTTAAATACCATCTTGTAAAACAGCAATTGGACTGCAAAAGAGATAATCATCCACAGGAATTTCACAATTCCAATAATCGGTTTAATAAAAATAATGGCAAGAAGTCCCCAGAAAAATTTCATTTGTTATCCTCTGGCTTAATGAGCCACCGAGCCGTATCCATTAGCTTGTCTGCAATAAAGAGTTTTCCCAGACCGACAACGGCATGGTCATCTTTCTTTATCGTTTTCATCACTTTTACACCTTGCATGGTTAAAAAGTAATTCCCGTAAGTTTTAGCTAGAACTTTTATGAGTCCCATATCACTCTCCTTCGATGATTTCAGCCTCTTTTCGGATTGTTTCAACATCTTCTTGATATTGAATTTCACTATAGTTGACTAGCTTGGACAATTCTTTCTGCAAGCTTTCCCCCATTGGTTTCATAGTTGCAAAGGTTAAACCACCTGAAATGATACCACCCAAGATAGGAATGAATTTCCCCATTCCTTTGGCTAGCCCTCCCTTGGTCAGATTCACACCAAATATTCTTAAGACTTTTTTCAAAATAGGGTACTAAAAGCGTCTTTGTTAACGCTTTATTAGGTACTGTTTTCATTACCTGTTTGGCAATTGTTATACCACCAGCACGTAGCAAGGCAGCGGTTCCATTTACCCCCAACATGACGCCTAGATAAAGCAAGAGGGTATTTTGAGCATCTTCACTCAACTCATCGCGTGAAGCCCAAAGATCCTCATAACCATAAATATAACCTAATTCTTGAGCCAATTTCAGAGAGAAACCATAAAATTGAGCCACATCAGCTGGAATGGTAATTGCCATAGCAAGCCCTCCAGGTAATCCTGCCAAAACAGAAGTTCCACTCGCTAATAAAACATTATCCCGAATACAGGCATTAGCCACTCGATCTAATATTTCTTGAGATAAGAGAGACGTTGGGCCTTGTTCTAATAAAGTAGGAACGTCCTGTGGATCCAATTCTTTGGAAAACTTATCTACTAAAAATTTCGAACGATCAACCTTAACAACAGGTAGTTTTACCACTTGTTGTAATACTTGCATAGCTAAGTCTTGTTCAGCCATATACAAACTCCTTTTACTTCTGTAAGTTATATTCTATGATAGCATACTCTTTTAAAGTATGTTTCAAATTCCCCTCAAAAAAATTTTTCAAAAAAACTCCTTATTCTTTTAGACAAAAAATCAAAATCCTTAGCAACTTATTTGTTAAAGATTTTTAATAGTCTTTGTAGAGACAGCTCGAATATTCAACTCCTACCTTTACAACATGATATTCTATCTGTGAACGATAGTCTATTATTGTTTCATCTAAAATGTTCCTTGAATACACACTGACTATGAACTTTCGAGTTTCATTTTATAAATCCATAATTTCTTTTTTCTTTCGATCAAATTCTTCCTGAGATAGTATCCCTGCATCTAAAAGAGATTTTAGTTTTGTAAGGGCTTCGATTTGTTCATCTAATGATAAACTTGGTTTCATGGCTTTTTCATCCAAACTTTGAGCCATATTCATTCCAAATATCATCCCTGCACCATCACCTAGACCATGTTGCTCCACTCCTGATGCAATTTTTTGTTGTGCTGCAATATTAGAAGCTTTCTGCGATACATCATCATAAGCTTTTAAATTCATCTTATTTGATGAAAATTGTTTAACCAATTCCTTAGATTCTGGTGAGAACTCAATATTAGCAATGGCAACTTTTACAATCTCAAATCCAAAACGTTCTTTCCAAGTCCCTGCATACTGTCCATCATTCGATACTTGGGTTGCAAGAACTGAAGCTTGTGAGGGTAATTGTGAAATACGATAAGTTGTTGACAAAGAATTAAGTGCAACAATAAAAGATTGAAGAAATTCTGTTACTATTTGTGACCTAGCTTGAGCGCTATCAAAGGTATAATAAGTCACATTGGCAGGAAGAAAGTTTCTGATAAATTGCTTAGCATCTGTAATTTGGATAGAAAATGTTCCAAAAGCACGTACTTCTAAATCTGTCCCATAAAACAAATCGTTATACATGACTGGGCCACGAGTCCCAAATTTAATATCACGAATTTCTCTCAAATTAACAAAAGCAAATCTGTTTTTTTGCTGATCACTTTGGCCACCGAATCCAACACGATTAACAACATTGTCAAACAGTGACTTTTTCAATCCATCACCGTTAAAAACACTGCTCTCACCATTTTGGTATTCATATCCACCTGGTTCTGTAATAATTTCCTCGATACCAGATTGACTAAAGATAAAGGCTGCAGTATTTTCTGGAATAAAAATCTTGGATCCGTTGGAAATAACACCTACAGATCCCTTCGTATTGACACCCCTACCATTATTACTTTCTTGAACAATACCAGGACTTACAGCTGTATGTTCATCAAAAGCTTGAACTGTGATAATTTCTTTCCACTGATCTGCAAATGTCCCACCAATAGAATCTGTAATTGCTTTTATCAACCCCATTTAATTGCCCCCTTATAAACTCTGATCCATATCACAATAGGCACATCTCACTGTTTGCTTCACTTGACCTGACAAAGGTGCTCCACAAAAGCTACACTTGGTTGAAATCTTTTCTGGCTCTACATCCTTAATCCCAAGCCCTGCTTTAAAAGTGTCAAATGTATCCTTAAATGTTTCTGCCAAAACATCTGCTCCAAATAAGCTGCTATCTCCCAAGGTTTCAAAATTACTTGTATCACCTGACATCAATTTAATAATGTTTCTAGCCCACTTGTCAGTATCCTTAGTATTATTAAATGCAAAGATAGCTTGTCCGCCATTATAATAAATTTCCAGCCGTTTCACACCATTGGTTTTGGTTACTGAAACTTGAGGTTTCCCTTCAAAAATTTTAATCTGATTAATGGGTATGGTAACTTGGTCTTTTTTTCCTCCCCACAAACCTTTTTTGATATATATTAAGTGTAGATTCGTTAAAATTAATTCATCTGTAGACAAACCATTTTTCCCAAAACTCACATGGTCACTATTCATAACCATATATTCATGTGGCAATAATTGATAATCCATATTGAACTCCACTCTTCCTATTAAAGACTAGCTTTCCACTGCTCCACTTGTTCATGTAGATTATCACGATAATCTTTTAAAGTCTTAATCACTTCTTCTTTCCCTTGAATCGGTGCTTTCTTTAATGGACCATATTGTTTTTTCAAATCTTCCATTTCTTTTTTAGTGCTATCTTTTAGTTCTTGGATAGCAGCGCTATCTTCTAAAACAGTTCCTTTAAAGGCTTCATCTGCTTCTGTATAGTAATTATCGATTATTTTCTCATTCATAATCAAGTAATCTTCATAGGTTTTTATAGACTCAATTGTCGTATCACTAACATCTTGTGGGTTAAAATCGCTTGAACTGAGTTTTTCTTTTGCTTTGGCAAGCAACCCTTTCTTTTCAGAACTACTAGATGAAGCTTCTGTTTGATTCTCACTAGAAGAGCTACTTGTTTTTTCAGATAGAGAACTACAAGCAACTAGGGTAGAGACGGAAAGACATAACAAAAGCTAAACGACAAACTTTTTTTTATATTATTCATTAATAGAATCTCCTTTTTATTTATGAAATCATCATATCATATTTCCTAAAAAGCATTTTCTATTTAGCTAACCTTTAAAAAAATACAGAATTCTAGTTAGAAGAATATTTTTCCATTTCAAATTCCACCTATTTTCTCCACCAAAAAAGAGGGTTACCCCCCTTCTTTAGTTTTTATCCAGATTGCGTAGCATTTCGTCAATCTTGTTCCCATACTCGATGGACTCGTCTTTGACGAAGGTCAAATCTGGGATTTTGTACAATTTCAAATTGCGACCAAGTTCACGTTTGATGGTACCAGTTGCTTTTTCAAGTCCAACTTGGGCTTTTTGATTATCCGAAGCAAGGTTACTCAGAATGGTGTAGTAAACCTTGGCAACAGACAAGTCACCTAGCATCTGAACATCTGTGATGGTCACGCCTTGGACACGCGGATCACGGACTTTCTTTTGCAAAATCTCATTGACTTCACGCTTGATTTCCATGCCCACACGATCCGTACGGAAATGATTTGCCATGATATTCCTTTCTCTACTTTGAACCAAAAGCTAGGCCAGCAGACCTAGCTATTTTTATTAGATAGAGGAACTAGAGCCATTTGAATCTAGGAAACAAGCCTTAGATAGAACTGAGGTTCATCAAGGCGCTGTTGACGACGAGTCAAATGAGCTATCGTTTCTCTATTATCGTTTGATTTCTTCCATGACATATGCCTCAATCACATCATCCATCTTGATATCATTATAGCCATCAATCATCAATCCACCTTCACGACCGTTTGTAACTTCTTTCACGTCGTCTTTGTAGTGTTTCAAGCTTGCGAGTTCGCCATCATAGATAACGACACCATCACGGATAACACGGACTTTAGAATCACGAGTAACCTTACCGTTGATAACCATGAATCCACCGATAGTTCCCACTTTAGACACCTTGAAGGTTTCACGAATAACTGCTTCACCGATAATTTTTTCTTCGAATTCTGGATCAAGCATCCCTTTCATGGCTTCTTCCATCTCTTCGATAACCTTGTAGATAATGCTGTGAAGACGGATTTCCACATCGTCAGCTTCGGCTTGTTGACGAGCTTGTGGTGTAGGGCGTACGTTGAAACCAACGATAAAGGCATTTGAAGCTTCGGCAAGAGTTACGTCTGATTCGTTGATGGCACCGACTGCTGAGTGGACGATGGTAACTTTAACACCTTCCACATCGATTTTTTGAAGTGAGGCAGAAAGGGCTTCAACTGAACCTTGTACGTCGGCCTTGATGATAACGTTAACTGATTTAAGTTCACCAGCTTTAAGCGTATCAAAGAGGTTTTCAAGGCTGACACGTTGGGTAGCTTGACGTTGTTTCATGAGGGCACGTTTAGCACGCTCTTCACCAGCCGCACGCGCAGATTTTTCATCCTCGTAAACGGCAAAGTGGTCACCTGCCATTGGCGCTTCGTTCAAACCTGTGATTGATACTGGTGTTGATGGTCCAGCAACCTTAACACGACGACCAAGGTCATTAGTCATGGCACGGACACGACCGAAGGTATTTCCGACAACGATTGGGTCTTGAACATTCAAGGTACCTTGTTGAACAAGAAGGGTTGCGACCGCACCTTTTCCTTTATCCAAGCGTGCTTCGATAACTGTACCGATCGCACGAACTGTTGGGTCTGCTTTAAGTTCTTGGATTTCAGCCACAAGAAGGACTGTTTCCAACAATTCTTCGATATTTTGGTTGAATTTAGCTGAGATTTCAACAAATTCAGAATCTCCACCCCAAGCTGTTGACATAACACCATGCTCTGCCAATTCACCGATAACGCGTTCTGGGTTAGCACCTGGTTTATCAATCTTGTTAATGGCTACGATGATTGGAACGTTGGCCGCTTTTGAGTGGTTAATGGCTTCAATTGTCTGAGGCATAACACCGTCATCTGCCGCTACGACCAAGATCGTAATATCGGTAACAGAAGCACCGCGCGCACGCATAGATGTAAAGGCCGCGTGTCCAGGTGTATCAAGGAAGGTAATCTTCTTGCCATTTTCCACGATTTGGTAGGCACCGATATGCTGCGTGATACCACCTGCTTCACCTGTCGCAACACGTGAGTTACGAAGAGTATCTAGGAGTGTTGTTTTACCGTGGTCAACGTGTCCCATGATAGTTACAACTGGTGGACGCTCAACCAATTCATCTTCATTGAGATAACCATCTTCGACAAAGAAACGTTCGATGTCGGCATTATCCACTTCAACCTTTTGTTTGGCTTCGATACCGTAATCCACCATGAGGAGTTCAATTGTTTCTCCATCCAAGGATTGGTTTTGTGTGGCCATAACACCCATCATGAAAAGTTTCTTAACGATTTCAGCTGGTTCACGTTTGATACGTTTTGCGATTTCCGCAACGGTCATACCATCTGTATATTCAAATTCTGTTGGCAATTCATGGAACTTGCGCTCCGTAACAGGTTTTGGAGTCTGATTACGGTTGTTCTTGTTATTGCCTTTTTTATTCTTTTTGTTGTTATTCCAGTTACTATTCTTTTGATTTCTCACTTGATTTTGACTACTTCGATTCTTTTGTTGTTTTCTAGGACCATCTTCTTCGTGATCATAATCGTCACGATTTTTGTCTGGTCGAGCTTGTTTTTTACGACGTGTATCCACTGCAGGTTCTTTTTTCTCAGGGACAACTTCAACCACTGCTTGAACTTGCTGTGCTTGTTGCGCTTGCTCAGCTAACTTAGCCGCTTCTTCAAAGATTTCCTCTGGTTCCTTACGTTTGTAGCTTGAGCCAAGGCTTCTTTAGCAGCCTGATACTGCTTGAAGCGTTCCTCACTTGAACGTGCATACTCTGCATTTTGCTCTGCTTTGAGGGCTGCTGCACGGGCTTTAAAGTCAATACGTGGAGCCGCTTGATTTGGACGTTTATCCTCTTGTTGACGGCGCTCATTTCCACGATTTTGCTGACCTTGCTGTTTCTTAGCTTGGTCATTAAAGCGACGATTGTCGCGGTTGCCTTGACCTTGTTTTCCACCATTGCGGTTATCATTCTTTTGATGATTTCCCTTTTGTTGGTCACGGTTATTGCCCTTATTTTGCTTGCGTCGTTCTGCCTGTTCTTTGGCACGAGCTTCACGCTCAGCCTTGAAATTACGACTTTGCGGTTTAGCTGCTACTTTTTCTGTTTTAGGAGCGACTGGCTCAGCAGGTTTTGCCTCTTCCTTGGCTACAGCTGGTTTAGCTGGCTCAGATTTTTCGGCTTTCTTTTCTGTACTTGCTTTTGGTGCTGCAGGTTTTGCTTCTTCCTTAGCTACAGCTGGTTTTACTGGTTCAGACTTTTCGGCTTTCTTTTCTGCACTTGCTTTTGGTGCTGCAGGTTTTGCTTCTACTTTCGGAGCAGCTGCAGGCTTAAAGCTGGCAGCGATTTTTGCAGCGACAGCTTCTTCCACACTTGATGAGTGGCTTTTCACATCCAAGCCCAACTCTTTTGCACGCGCTACAACTTCTTTACTTTCTTTTCCAAGTTCTTTTGCGATTTCGTACAATCTTTTCTTAGACAAATCATGTCCTCCTCTTCTATTCCATAAGAGACCTCATTTTCTTTGTAAATCCAGCATCTGTTACAGCCAAAACCTTTCTCGATTTTCCTACTGCTATGCTTAATTCCAGTGTTGAAAACACGGTTACAATTTCTACTTGATAATAATGACTTTTATCTTGAATCTTCTTGGTCAGATTGGGTCCAGCATCATGGGCTAGAAAGACCAACTTGGCCTTGCCGTCTTGAATGGCCTTGACCACCAATTCTTCACCCGATATAATCCGCCCTGCTCGCTGAGCCAGTCCCAAGAGATTGCTTATCTTTTGCTTATTCAAGTCCCAACTCTCTTCTTTTCACTTTGTGATCCACATAAGCAATCAACTCGTCATAAAAGCTTTCTTCCACTTCCATGCTAAAGCTACGGTTAAAGACCTTCTTCTTTTTCGCCTCTAGGGCTTCTGCATTGTCTAGCTTGATATAAGCGCCGCGGCCATTGGCCTTACCTGTCGGATCGATAAAGACTTGTCCTTCCTTGTTCTTGACAATGCGGAGCAAATCACGCTTATCAATCACTTCGTTAGACACGACAGACTTGCGCAAAGGGATTTTTCTCGTTTTCATCTTTCCCTCCTCTAGCAGCTTTTATTCTTCTACAATATCGTTTTCTGCTTCCAACTCTACCGAACCAGCTTCTTCCATGGCTTCAAATTCGCTAGCAGACTTGATATCAATACGGTAACCAGTCAAGTGAGCCGCCAAGCGAACGTTTTGTCCACGACGACCGATGGCAAGAGAAAGCTTGTTATCTGGAACAACCACCAAGGCACGTTTGCTATCGTTTTCATCAAAGATAACTTGGTCAACCTCAGCAGGAGCAATAGCATTGTAGATAAATTCAGCTGGATCTGCTACCCACTCGATAACGTCAATATTTTCTTCGATTGGCACCGTACGACCGCTCTTCGCATCGTAACGAGCTGGGTGGAATTTGCTAGTAATCTTCTTGATATTAGCACCACCACGTCCAACGATTGTACCGATAGCATCCACGTTTGGATTATGACTGCGAACAGCAACCTTGGTACGGTCACCAGCTTCACGAGCCACGCTCATGATTTCAACAGTTCCATCATAAACTTCTGGAATTTCTTGCTCCATCAAACGTTTGATCATTTCTGGATGGCTACGGCTAACAAAGACGTTGACACCACGAGGGTTGTCTTCAACCTTGTAGACATAAACTTCGATACGATCATGAGATGCAAAAACTTCTCCAGGGATTTGGTCTTGTTTTGACAATTGGGCTTCGATGCTACCAAGGTTGACATAGATAAAGCGGTTGTCAAAACGTTCTACTGTACCAGACATGATTTCTTGCTCATGTTCTTTGTAAGTATTGTAAGTGATGGCACGTGTTTGCTTGCGCATTTTTTCCATGATGGTTTGTTTGGCAGATTGGGCTGCTACACGTCCAAACTCAGCAGGTGCTTCTTCAAACTTGATTTTGTCTCCAAGTTCATAGGCTGAATTAATGGCAAGAGCATCTTTCAAGCTGATTTCCAAACGGCTATCAAATACTTCATCAACCACTTCACGGACAGTATAAACGGTAAAGTCACCTGTTTTTTCGTTGAAATCAATAGCTACGCTGTCTGATTGACCATAGCGTCTGCGATAAGCGGAACGAAGCGACTCTACTACTGCGTCGATGATATCTTCTTTTTTGATTCCCTTGTCTTCTTCCAAAATGCGGAAGGCCTCTAGCATTTCTTTACTCATGTTTTCTTCACTTTTGAATCCTCAAAAGCTATCCTTTCTTTTTCTATAATTTAACTGCTAAACGTGCTTTTGATACTAAACTGTATGGAATTTGGACGGTTTTCTTACGCGTCTTGTCCATATATTCCATGGTCAACTCGTCCTCTTCAAAGGCCACCAAGGTTCCTTCAAAGACCTTTTGCTTATCGATGGCTTGGTAGAGCCCGACATGGATGTATTTCCCAACCGCTCCAGCGACAGCATCCTTGGTTTTCAAAGGACGTTCCAAGCCTGGACTGGTGATTTCTAGGAAATATTGTTCTGGGAAGGGATCAGGCTTGATAGTGTCTAGGACAGGACTGATCATTTCTGTCAAGTCTGCCGTGTCGTTCAAGGTAATTCCTTCAGGTTTATCTACAAAAATACTGAGAATCATGTCACTGCCAATCTTTCCATACTCGATATCCACGAGTTCGAAAGGCGCTTCTATGACAGGTTCTACAACTTCTCTGACTAATTCTACGATTGTTGCGATTGCGTCCACCTCCTCATAAGCAAGAGGCGAAGATATTTCCCCGCCTCTCTTTCTCATATTCTTGCTATAAGTATAACACAAATCAAGCTAACCTGCAAGGATTTGACCTTGAAGCTTTTTGTCTGGGCTTACAAGACTTACTGGGCCGCTCCTAATAATCCTAAGTCGTATTTCCAAGTTAAAATGCGTCTGACAGACTCATCAATACGTTCTTCTGTCAACTCTCCAGAGGAAATTTTCTTTAATAGATAAGAAATCTGAGTTTGATAGGAAGACCCTAGAATCAGATCGTTTCCAGCTACAATCACTTGAAAAGCAGCTTCTTCCTGACTGACGAAATTGGCTAATCCCGCCATGTCTAAATCATCCGTCATAATAACACCTTTGAAATGCAGTTCCTTACGAAGAAGATCAGTAATTTTCGGTGAGATAGATGATGGCACTGTGTCAATTTTAGATAAGATATTGTGAGAGACTAACACACTACCAGCCCCTGCATCTATCCCAGCTTGAAAGGGAAGAAAATCAGCTTGTCTTAATTCATCCAGAGAACGATTGTCTTGGATAATAGCAGTATGACTGTCTCCATTATCGCCGTATCCTGGAAAATGTTTCAAAGTTGACCCAACCTTACTCTTTTTAAGTTCTTCTACAATCTGCTGAACATAACTTGCAGTTGTTTGGGCATCTTGTCCAAGCGTTCGATCATAAATGAAAGCAGATTGATTCCTTGCAAGATCCGCAACTGGGAAAAGGCCAGCATTGATTCCAACAGATTTTAGCAGCTCTGACTTTTTCTTCGTATCAGAAAGCACTGCCTCCATCCCCCCTTGATGATAAAGTGCCATAGGAGATTGAAAAGGAGTTTCTAAAATCGAACTGATACGAGTCACTGTCCCTCCTTCTTCATCTGAACCAATCAACAAAGGAATCTTGGTAGCAGCTTGGTAGGCCTTTGTCAAAGCCTTTATATCCTCTAAACTTCGACCCTCAAAATCTCTGCCAAATAAGATATAACCAGACAAATGATAGGATTGGAGATCTTCTATCTGGTGATTAGAAGGAACTCTAGCCCAAAATAATTGCCCTACTTTCTCTTCCAAGGTCATCGCGGCTAATCTGTCTTCGATAACCTTATTTTCCTCTCCTTCACTGGTTTCAATAGTTGTTTCAGTTTTTTCTGCTTGCACCTCTACCTGTCTATGTTGTTGATAATCAGAAAAAATCAAACCAACTATCACAAGGAAAAAGAAAAGATAGAATACAAGAGGGTTTATACTATTTCTCATAACCTTTTCATTATACCACTTATCTGGCCACAAATACACTCTTAGCAAAAACTACTGTTTTAAAATGAAACTAAAAGGACTTAATTCTGTGCAATTCAGAACTAAATCCTTAGAATATATGACTCGTTTTACTTTTTGAATGCGAAACAGTTTTTGAAATCTCTTTAAATTAAAACTGAGCCTCAACTCGGTAGATAACTTGACCCTTGTTTGAGAATTTTTGCTCGTATTCTGTCATGACATTGCCTTCAAAATCACTGGCATGTAAATCAAGCCAGACACCATTGAGTTTCATGCCATACTGAGAAAAGCTCACTAAACTGTACTCAAACAAGCCACGGTTATCCGTCTTAAAATGAATTTCTCCATTTTCAGGCAAGATACGTTTGAAGGTATCCAAGAAGGTCTTGTAGGTCAAACGACGCTTTTCATGGCGTTTTTTAGGCCATGGATCTGAAAAGTTTAGATACAAGCGATCAATCTCACCGTCTTCAAAGTAGTCAGTCAAGTCAGAACCATCTACCCACAAGAGCTTGATGTTCGGTACTCCAACTTCAAGCACCTTGTCCAAAGCGTAGCTCAAAACAGACTTTTGAATATCAATCCCGATATAGTTGATGTCAGGGTTTTGCTTGGCCATACCTGAAACAAAGGCACCCTTTCCACTTCCAACTTCCACATGAATGGGATTATCATTGCCAAACAAGTCCCGCCATTTTCCCTTGGCTTCCAAGGGATTGAGGACCACATACTGGGGATTTGCCTCTAGTAATTCTGTCGCCCCTTTACGATTTCTAACTCTCATCTTCTCTTTCCATACTTGTCTCGGAAGTGACGCAAGCCATGAATCTCCCGATTGACATTTTCTAAATCTTGGTTCATATAATACTTGGAAATCTGGCTCAAGTAAGACAATTGACCGTACCAATACAATTTATTTAATACCGTTTGATTGTACTTATAGCCGTAGTAGGTCAACCATTCCTTCCACTGATGTTCTGGAATATAATGGCAGAGCATATGGGCCACATCAAACATGCGGTCGGTCAAGCGAACCGAATCCCAATCTACCAAATAAATCAAGCCACTATCTGTCTCAATCCAATTACTATGTCGTACATCTCCATGGACAATGGTCGCATAGTCCTCTCTAAATCCTGGAATAGTCTGACGTAAATCAGCCATCACTTCACTGATAAAAATGATTTTTTTACGCAAAAGCATCTGGAGCCGTTTCTTGCCAAGACTGTAGTAAATCTACAGGTGTTTCCATGGCATACCCCAAACGACTCAACTGTGTCATCAACGGACGTGAGCGATGAAGACGGGTTAAAAATATTGACGATTTGTTTACGATTCATATCATAGGGGGTCAATATCTTGCCTGTCAACCATTCTTGAGCACACATATCACGCCCATCTGCCAAACGGCGACTCCATAATAATTGTGGAGCAATTTGTTCTCTAGCTAGACCAGGTAGGATTGGAGAGGTGTTCATTTTTTTACAAAGATACGCTTCCCATCAGGATAGCTACCCATATAAGCCTTACCACTTTTTCCCAGGTATGGGAGTCAGTGTTAGCTCATTATCACCCAAATCCATTTCTTTCCTCCGTATAAAGTTTCCTTACTATTCTACTAGTTTTTGTGCTCTATTCGTCAACCGCTCTAACCCGATTCTCAAAGAAAAAGCATTTCGGGTAACTTCCTTAAAACCTTCCTCAAGGATAAAGAAAAGATTGTCAACGCTCTTCAACTACCCTATTCTAACGCCAAATTGGAGGCGACTAATACTCTCATTAAACTTATCAAGCGAAATGCCTTTGGTTTTCGGAACTTTGAAAACCTCAAAAAACGGATTTTCATCGCTCTAAATATCAAAAAAGAAAGGACGAAATTTGTCCTTTCTAGATCTTAGCTGACTTCAACCCACTACAGTTGACAAAGAGCCAAAAATTTTACGAAATGCTAAAATAATTATATTATCTCACACAATAACTAGATAATTCAAAAAATCATCCATCGACTATCTATGTTTGGAAGTGACAATAAAAGCGAATAATGGGAAACTTCATAAGTTTTTCCCTAATCTAAATATCATTTTTAATATCTCTTAAAAATCAAAATTTAGAATTTTCAACATAGGTAAAATTATCCAATATGGGTAATCTCCATCGCAAGTTCATTATTTAATAATGTTTGAAGCAGTTCATTATTTATAAATCTTTTAACGCCATAAAAATCAAGTAAATATTGAGGAAATGCACTAAGCAACAATACTCGTTCAAGACGTAATATAAAGTCGTTATATTGCTTTAAAAATATGTCTTTAGAATCTATAAGCCCCTCTTGGATAAATGAATTGATTTTTAAATGGAATAATATATAAACCGTATAACAAGTCAAGCTAAACCAAACTTGATTTTTATCTTTCATTCTCGTTTGAAATGGGCCATATTCTTTGATAAAACTCTCACACGCATCTTTAAAGCGAACATCGCTAAACACAGGATATGTAACAAGATTAACACTATCATGATTTATAAAACTTTCATGAAAGTAATTACTGGCTTCTACCATAGGATAACTTAAAAAAAGTTTACCATTTTCGGTTGCATTATCAAATAAATTTAACATCTCCTCAATTTCGATATATATTTTTTCTAGATCTTTATATTCTTTATAGTGTTGAGCGTCTAAATCGAAAAAGAGATAAATTAGAGAGAAGTCCTCACTAGTATATTCAAATTCACCATCAGATAATTCACAAATATGTTCTACTGTTTGTTCATATTGGTTTTCTTTTAATTTCTCATATAAGGAATAAATGTTTGTAGAAAAAATGACTATTTCATAATCAATTTTATGAGAAAAAAAGTCACTTTGAAAATTACAAACCGATTTCACAAGGTTTTTCTCCGGTTTTTTACCTTCGGTAATAAATAGTATTCTTTTAGTTTTTGACATCAGCAAAGAACCCTGTTCTGTACATTTTCTCTAAATTTTGTGTTTTTCTTATAACCATATCTGTTTATTTGAAAGACTAGATATTTCATTATCTTCAATGATGTAATAACAATCTGGTCGTAATAAAGTATTAGACATATTAGTGGTATTATGTGTTGTTATAACTAATTGGAGAGATGGTATTTTTTTATTAATCTTTTTAATAATTTCACGAGAAACATCATTATGAAAATATGCATCAAATTCATCCATAAAAACAAAACGAACCTCTTTTTCAAACGATAAATACCAATAAAAGAAAAGTGTTAGTGATCTAGTCCCTTTAGACATAATGCCCCAAAACTCTACTTCCTTGCCTGAGTCAAATTTCACATAAATCTTTTTTTCTCCATCAACCTCTTTTTCAAATAGATTATAATCTATACCTAAATCTTTTAAAAATTGATTATAGTTACTAAGGTTTCCAGTCTCAATAATTGCTGAGGCAATGGATTCCGAACCTGTTTTAAAACCTCTATACCTGTTTCCGTCCAGCGAATCAAAAGATAGCATTCTATTGACAAAATCCATAAAAAGTAAAAATACTTCAACATTTTTATCTGTCTTAGGATTTAATGCGGTATTATTCCTAATATATTTAACTAATGATAGTTCCTCAGTATCAAAATCAAATGTTAGATGCTCGGTACCTTTCAAGGTTGCTTTTTCTCTCTCATTTTTTTGACGAGAGTCTATTACTGGAATCCCATTAATCAAAACAATTTCTTCTACTAATCTTAGAAAGCTAGATTTCTTATATCTATATATAAGTTCATCCTTATCAAACTGAAAAGTATATTCAAACTCTGCTATATCTATATCACTGTCTAAATTTAAGTAATGTTTATCATATTCTTCTCTTCTGATATGTTTATCTGTCAAATGTGAAACTATATCCATAAGAGCCAAACCTAAATTGGATTTCCCACTGGCGTTATCTCCATAGATTAGTGAATCTTTAACAAGGTTATCTTGAATTGCATCAGTATTATATTCGTAATTCCCTGAGGTAAAATCGAAGATTAATTCATCTTTAAAATTCTTAAAACCTTTAACTTTAAATGTTTTAATCATATTTCCTCCTTAGTGTAATTTTTTTACACCACCTTTATAATACTAAAGAATAATCCAATTGTCAAAAGAATTTTTAGCTATTTTCTAGAATCCAGCTTAGCGTCAAAATCAAAGACAGAGAAATTCCTCTGCTGACTTCCGCCAAGTGTTGAACTCCTGCACCAGAAGAAATAGCAAAGAAATGAATATAAACTAGCGTCTCAAGAACGCTTAGAAGAAAGATTGCAATGAAAAGCAAAAGTTGTTTCCTGTTTAACATCCCAAAAGAAATCATTTCAAACTTTCTAGCATAAGCAACACTCAGCGAGGTTACTAGAAGACTTACAATAATCAATGCAGTTTCATTTTGAAAAAAATCCCCATGGTTAATCGTATAAGGAACTGTAATGACGATTATTAGTACTAAAAATCCAAAGCACAAGGCATGAAATTTATCAAAAAACTCCATAAAATTATCCTCCTCACCAAACAGACTTCCTACACGTCATTCTTTAGATCTAGTCTTTCCAAAACAAACCATTTTATACTCGTCAACGTCGCCTTGAATTATATATGTGACTGACTTCGTCAGTTCTATCCACAACCTCAAAACACTGTTTTGGGTAACCTGCGACTAGTTTCCTAGTTTGCTCTTTGATTTTCATTGAATATAAGTTAAGAGTGGCAAACTGTTGTAAAACATGTGGACTAGAGTAGAAACCCATAGGTTTTGGCTCTTTTTATAAGCAAAGCCCAGCAACAAGCCCCCGAAAAGATAATAGCAAAACGAAGGAATATCATAAGGTTCATGCATGAAAGAAAAGAGAGAGGATGTCAGCACAAGCCCCAGCCAAGAATTATCAAAAACCGCACCTTGAAGAAGCCCTCTAAACAGGAATTCCTCCTGGATAGGTGCTAAAACTGTAGCACTAACAATAAAGGAAAGCGAAAGTCCTTTACTAGCTTCCTCAAGGTGTTGAGCCGAAGCACCAGAAACAACTGAGAAAAAAGCATGATAGCTAATACTTACCAGCACAGTGAGAAGAAAAATTCCAATGAACAGCAAGAGTTGTTTCCTGCTTAAAATCCCCAAAGAAATCATATCAAACCATTTCGCATAGCCAAAACTAAGGAAAAGCAAGAGACTCTTTACAACAATGAATGTGTACTGGTGTTGAAAATAATCCCCTTGATTAATGGAATAACCCGCTGCACCAACGATTGCAAATACTAAAAATCCCAAAAACAAGGCATGACACTTATTGAAAATGGCCATAAAGCTATCCTCCTCACCAAACAGACTTCCTACACGTCATTCTTTAGATCTAGTCTTTCCAAAACAAACCATTTGAGTAACCAAAATCCGACCACATAGCCAGCCCCTAAGAATATAGCCATTAAAGCTAGCATGGAATTTAGGGAATTAAAGACCACCGCAGATACAAAGGTTAGCACAAAAACATTAAAGGCAATGGTGTCAGAAGCCAAGACTAGAATATAGGGTGTCAACCAGTCTAAGGTTTTTGAATCTAGGAAAAATAAGTGTGTATACATGATGACCTCCCCTTGTCAGACTATAGACTAGTTCCATATTAAAAAGAAAGCTCTTCCTCTACTTTTTATAATACTTCAAGCCCCAAATGAGCAGAAGCATGATAAGCAAGCAGAGAATGGCACCAATGTAAGCAATTAATTGTTGATAGAATTCTCCTGCTGTGATACCTCTATACAAACAGATAATAGACATAAAGCCTGTCAAACCGATAAACATGAGTTGATTGGTTCTAGGATTAACCAAATCATCATCTTCAAACTTTCTTATCCTCATTTCTCTAGTGAGGTAAACAGTAACCAAAATAGAAGCCAAGTTAATAACCACTAAAAGAAATTGGAAAATTAAAGAAAAATTTAAAAACTGACGAGATAGAAATAGATAAGTAAAGACAAGTAAGGGCAACTGACCTAGGAACAATCTCACAAGGAAGATGTTCCGTTTTTTAGCAAGAAAAGTTTTCATTTCTTTGCTCCTTTCTTTTTATTGATAGCAAAATAGATCATCACTGCAATCACATAGGCTATAGTATAAAATAGCTGATACCAAGCACTCTCCCTAAGCGGATAAAGAAAGATGGACATGATTAGATACAAGATGAAAATGACAAGTATTTTTTTCTTCATAAAATTTCCTCCTAAATGTATTCTTTATCTTAGTTGAGCTACAACCTTTACACTGCTAGTATAGCACTCATTTTATCCTTGGAGCACTCAAATCACGAATGGTCATCAAAACATCTTGAATTGTAAAAAATTTAAAAAAGCAAGCATAAAAAACATACTTGCCCTTTACACCGTATTGATACCAACTTAATTTGTAGATTTTTTATCCTATTATCACATATCATTTTGACAGGCGAAACAATATTAAAGAACCCCCCTGTAGATTAAACTAGCGATAAAAAATCTTTTTATCTAATTAGATCTATCTTTATTCTTCTTTGGAGATTTTAAAAATTTTTCCCTAATTAAAGAAGTCATAAAAGAAACAAACATACCAACAACAAAAACAATAAGAAAACTTTTGAAATCCATAATTACCTCCAAGTACACAAGCTCAAGCTTTTAAGCAATCATAATAGCCAATTGTAACATTGTTTTTGCATTCACGAGGAATACCTCTTTTTACTTTCGTCCTATTGCAACCTTAACAATGTTAGTATACTACTATTCTTTGAAATTTTCCATCCAAATCATAAATAGTCATCAAAACATCTTGAATTGTTAAAAAATTTAAAAAGCAAGCGTGAAAAACATACTTGCTCTAGGGGAATTTAACAATGTGAAAATACATCGAAAGCTATTTAGCCTTACTTCCGTCTGTTCTCATATATTCTCATGATTGCAACAAGGATAGCAGCTGTCCCACTTGCCAAAAATAGGAGGGTAATGATAATGTTGAGGATTTCAGGCGTACTCCCTATTCTATTGATAAGACGGAGTAGGGATATAACTGTCAACTGAATCAGGAGTATTGATTCTACTCTTACCAATGAAGTCAGTTGATTTTCAACCGCATATAAAAAGGCTGGTAGTAAAACACAGGCTATAGCAATCACAAACAGATTGCCCCCCGTTTCTTCTCCCTTGTTCACCACGGAAATCATGAGAAGATTCGATGCTATAATCAACGTAGAGCAGATGATAAAAAAAGGATTTCTTATTCATTTAATATACCTCGCATACTATAGTATTTTTAATTGATGACTACAGGCAGTACTTCTTTTGCACAAGTCTTCTAATCATCAACCGACATCGAGTGAACTGTTAAAACCTGACGAAAAACTTGATCTTGACAGGTGGTATTGAGACTGGTATTGGGATGACTTTCCACAATTTTCATGACAGTATAGAGACCAACTCCTCTCTCCTCCCCTTTAGAACTGGCTCCAAAGGAGAAGATTTCAGAAATATCGATGCCCTCTTCTTTAATGGAATTTTCAATGATAAAGGTCTCCTGTGCTCCATTTTTTAAAAAGGCAATTGAAACATGAGGTTGACTAGCCTCTGCACTGGCTTCAATAGCGTTGTCACAAAGGATAGACACAATGGTTAGAAAATCAAGTAGACTCATCCCCTCGACCTGAATCTCCTCAGGAACTTCGACATTAAAGACAATCTTCTTATCTCTAGCTTTTAGAAATTTCCCTGCTAGAAGACTTTTGAGGGCTTTATCACGAATATTCACCAATCGTCCAAGGTCATATTTATTGTCCTGCAATTTTTCACTAGAATCCTTTAAGACGGAGTCGTAAACCTCTTTTATCTGCTCCATATCCTCCTCTTCAATGCCCAGACGTAAGCTGGTCAAGAGGTTGGTATAATCATGACGAAAGCTCCGTACTTCTTTGTAAAGCTCCTCTATATGCCGACTATATCGCTCCATATCTCTGTAGCGCAAGGCCTGTTCTTGGTCCAATCTCTCATGGAGTTTGTCCTTCAAATAGGTATCCAATTTCTTAATAATTCCCATAAAAAAGAGCAAGTAAAAGACTAGGATGAGATGGCGAACAGTCTTTGATTGGATATCGTATGCATATTCAAAGTAAGACAGATTTTCCATGACTAGAAAGTAAGCCCCCATTATCCAGTTAATCTTAGTCAGGGACTGTTGAAAACCTTTATCGAGAAACTCCTTTCTCAATCTAGTAAAATCATAGTCCAACCATTTCAAAAAGACTAATACTATGAAGCAAACGAATAGCATAATCAACAAAAAGAGAGGATTTCCATCTCCATCTACAATCCCTTGCCCCAAAAACGGAAACACAAAATAGGAAACACTTCTGTAAAAGAGATCCATCAATACAATTGGAAAGAGACCATAAAAGAAAAGGAGTTTTTTAGGAAGCCCTCTTAACAGTAAGAAAGATAGACATATACCGAACAAAGGTTCTATAAAATAGGACAAATATTCACTTACATCCAAAAATTGAAAAGTCGCAAAAATGGCCCCTAGAAGAAATTTCAAAAGAAAAGCTTTAAAAATCCTCTCAAAAGTGAGACCAATTCCATCTACCTTAAAGAAAATGACAATTTCTAGTCCATTAATAACAAGAAAATACAACAATATCCAAGCAATGTTCATAAACTCTCCTAGCTCAGTGTAATTTATTGATGGCTTCAGACACTTCCCTGACCTTATAACGCGCGATCAGACAGCTTCCACCATTGGGAAAGTAAAGCAGTTTTTCTTTCTTATCCAAACGAACTACATTGGCAGGATTGATGAGAAAAGAGCGATGGCACTGCAAGAGACGGGGCTCCTGCTTGAAAACCTCCTCTAAACTCGCTGTAAATTCCAGCCTGTCTGTCTTAGTATAGAGAATAACACGATGGGCTCTGGGCGATGTTTCAAGGTAATAAACCTCTTTAAAAGGATACTGGAATTGGGCAAATTTTGATTTAAAGTAAAAACAATCTTCCGCCAGACTTTTACTATCTTGACTATTGGCATAGAGAAGGGCTGTTTCGATCCGATACTCAAACTCCTCTGCCGACAAGGCCTTATCAATGTAGTCCAAAGCAGACACTTGGTAGCGAAAGGACAGGGGCATAAACTCCGAGTGAGTCGTCACAAAGACAATCAGGGCATAGGGGTCTCGATCCCGAATCTTTCTAGCCACCTCCAGCCCCTTCATCTCCTCATTTCGAATCTCAATGTCCAAAAAGAATAGTTGATGGGCTCCCTTCTCATGCACCTCTGCCAGCAGTTGGTCTGGCTTGCCAAAGACCTCAAAAGAGCTGGGAGTGATATGATGTTCTTTCAAAAGTTTCTCAATGGTCGTTTCAATTCTAGCTTGTTGGGAAAAATCATCCTCTAAAACAAATATTCTCATCTTCTTACTCTCCTTGTTTTGATTTCTTCCTAAAAAGAGAATAGCAAAAATACTATGATACAAACCCACCAAATCCTAAACAGGCCTTCAACGCTCCTGAAAGGTAGCTTGTTCCTCAAATAAGCATGATAATCTTACAACTATTTTATCATAAAATCTTAACAGTACCATTCAGGAAATTTCAAGGACAATTAAAGATTTGAAGGCGAAAAAGGAGATAAAAATGATAGACTGACAGTATCAAAACACAGTTGCTAGAAACAAGACTAGCACCCAGATTAAAGGAGGAATTCTCATGACAGATACAGACCCTATCAAAAGAGCTCAGACTTTGATTACTGACTTAAACAAAGCCTATCAAGCATGCAAACAAGCAACAGCTGACGACGTCCGCTTTCAGGAGCAACTAAACTCTATTCTTGGTTTTCTAGCCAAGGCTGAAACAGTGGACAATCGATTCTTGATTGAACTGGAAAAATTTTACCAGACTTCCAGTCTTCTCATGGGACTCAGCGCCCTCAATCCAGATGCTCCTACTCGCGCCGCTTGGCGTGCCTATGACCGTTTCCACTTTGACCAAGTCAAGACCAAGTTGAGTCTCTACGGACCAACCATTATCCTGTAGAAAATAAAAGAAGCTGAGTCAAACTGAACTCAACTTCTTTTTTAGTGTCATATAAGCATCTTAGTCCTGCATCTGACGTTTTACCTGATAAGGCAAATACAAGACTAGTAAACCCAAACCAGCTCCTAGTAAGGCTAGAAGAGCTATTTTTTCTTGGAAGGTCACAAGACCGACAACTAATTCCACAAATAAAACAAAACTGGTCAATCCTCGGACTACCGCCTGCAAGCCTTTTTCCTTTTGCCCCTTATCCAGCGGAAAGAGTTGGGTCAAATACTGGTAGTCAAAGGCGTGATAGAGAGCCAGCAACTGGAAGAGCAAGAGGTAGTTAAAGAGAACCACCACTGCTGCCGCAATCCAAGCTTGCTCGATAAAAACCTGCGCCAGCAAGGAAAGCAGGAGCAGACGAAGACTGAGGGCAAAGAGGTCTCCATTTCTCAAATAAGAACGCAGATAGAGATTTTGCCAAATCTTCCCAGGCACCTTCTGAACAGCCTTTAGGATAAAGTCCAGATAGGCACGACGCTTGACGCTATTTGAAATTCCCTTTACCTGCGTAAAGAGGGCAAAGAAACGAAGCAAGACTTGCTTACGCTTGCTTTCTTGAGAAATGACATAGTCCCAGTCCAGTCCAGTTTCCGTAAAAAAACTTGCTGGCCTTTTGACGAAAGAGGAAATATTTTCCTACTCCCAATAAAAGCACATAGAGCAGAAAAACTGGCAAGCCATAACCCATTGCCAAAAATAAAGGCGCAAATAACAGCAAGAAAAGGGTTTGGACAAAGAGCCAAAAGAATAAGGAAATGCCAGTTTGACGCTTGAGATGGAGCTTGATTTCCTCTTCTCCAACTAGGAGAAAGAGCTTGTCTGGGGCCTCCATATAGGTGGCAATTCCTCCCCAAAGCAAAAGTAAAACAGAGGTAATTCCTACAAACAAAAGGATAGGCCAATGATTTTCAGGAAAATCTTGCAAGAGCTGACTGTACTGGTAGGCTAGAAAGCCCAGCAGGACAAGCAGAAACAAGACAAAGTGGTCATTGAGAACATAGCGCAGATAACCGACACACTCCTTTCGAAAAGCCTGCTTTCTCTTTAGAAACAAGTCTTTCATAGCTCCTCCTCTTTGGTCAGAGCCAAGTAAATATCATTCAAACTAGCCTCAGGCATATCAAAGGCTTCGCGCAGTTGCAGGAGATTTCCCTTGGCACGCACTTCCCCTTTGTGAAGAATGACAAAGGCATCACACATCTTCTCAGCCGAATCCAGCACGTGAGTACTCATGAGAATGGACTTACCCTTTTGCTTTTCCACTTCCAAAAGCTGAATCAAGTCTGCAATAGCCAAGGGATCAAGACCAAGGAAAGGCTCATCCACGATAAAAAGACTTGGATCTACCACAAAAGCACAGATAATCATGACCTTTTGCTTCATCCCTTTTGAAAAATGAACAGGGAACCAATCTAATTTCTGTTCCAGACGGAACATTTTCAACAAAGGTTCCACTCGCTCAAAAGCCACTTTTTGCTCAATACCATAAGCCATAGCAACCGTTTCGATATGCTCTCTGAGGGTCAATTCCTCATACAGACTAGGTGTCTCAGGAATGTAGCCAATTTGCTTGCGGTAGCTAGTCGCATCTCCTTGCAGGGTCAGGCCATTGATATTGATAGAGCCACTATAAGGTGTCAACAGACCGATAATTTCATTGATCGTGGTTGATTTACCAGCACCATTGAGACCAATCAGACCGACCAGCTGCCCACTTTCAACAGTAAAAGATACGTCTTTCAAGACAGGGACATGGACATAGCCACCTGTCAGGTTTTTAATTTCTAACATATTTTCTCCAAATCTGGTATAATGTAGCTATATTATATCAAAATTCAATACAGTAGAGGTAGATTTTATGTCAGATTGCATTTTTTGTAAAATCATCGCAGGGGAAATTCCTGCTTCAAAAGTATATGAAGATGAACAGGTTCTTGCCTTTCTTGATATCTCGCAAGTGACACCTGGACACACCTTGGTCGTACCCAAAGAACACTATCGCAATCTTTTTGGAAATGGATACTTCTAGCGCCAGCCAACTCTTTTTCCCAAGTGCCAAAAAGTGGCTCAAAAAAAGTTATGAAAAGCCTCAAGGCTGCTGGTATGAATATCATTGCCAACTGTGAAGAAATCGCAGGGGCAAACAGTCTTCCATACCCACGTTCACCTCGTGCCTCGCTACAGTGCGGACGATGACCTCAAGATTGATTTTATCGCCCACGAACCAGACTTTGACAAACTCACTCAAGTCGCTGAAACCATCAAAAAAACGCCTAAGGGTTGCCATGAAATTATCCAACCTACTGCTATTTGCAGGAGCTGCAGCTGGAAGTTATCTGGTCACAAAAAATCGCCAAACCATCACAGATGAAGTCTTGAATACCACTGACCGCGTTCAAGCTATCAAGGATGATGTGGATATTATCCAAAACAGCCTACAAATCATCGACCAGCAAAAAGAACTCATCAAGGAATACCAAGAAGACCTGACTTACAAATTTAAAGTCTTGGAGAAGGATATTCAGACTAGACTGGCTGTTATAAAAGAACTGCAGGAAACTGAAGATAAATAAAAAGAGCCCGACAGCTCTTTTTGTTTATACTCAATGAAAATCAAAGAACAAACTAGGAAGCTAGCCCGCAGGCTGCTCAAAACACCGTTTTGAGGTTGTGGATATAACTGACGAAGTCAGCTCAAAACACGGTTTTGAGGGTTGTGAGACAAACCGACGCTGACGTGGTTTGAAGAGATTTTTGAAGAGTATTATTCACCGTTTCATAACTAAATCGAAGACTTTCCCAGGCTTTCCGCCGTAATGAAAACACCTGAAACAGCTTCGTTTCAGGCGTCCGGAAACTTTAAGACCTAGGGTTCAAAGTTTGGGTATGGAACTTCGAAGAAGGTCGCTACCGTCCGTCATTACTTAAGGAAAGTCTTAAAAAATCTATAAAGTAAAAAGAGCCCAACGGCTCTTTTTGTTTATACTCAATGAAAATCAAAGAGCAAACTAGGAAGCTAGCCGCAGGCTGTACTTGAGTACGGCAAGGCAACGCTGACGTGGTTTGAAGAGATTTTCGAAGAGTATTATTCTCCTTCAAAGGCATCTTTAATATGGTCAAAGAAACCTTTTTTCTTTGGATTGACTTTCAAGTCACCTGCAACTGCAAATTCTTTCAAAGCTGCTTTTTGACGGTCGTTCAATCCTGTCGGAGTCACGACATTAACGGTAACGTATTGGTCACCAACTGCACCGCCACGAAGGCTTGGAGCTCCCTTGCCACGTAGGCGGAATTTCTTACCAGTCTGAGTTCCCTCTGGGATAACCAATTCAACATCACCGTGAACAGTTGGAATATCTACTGTATCACCAAGAGCTGCTTGAACAAAGTTGAGGTTGAGATTGTAGAAGATAGTAGTCCCTTCACGTTCAAACTTATCGCTGGCTTCCACGGAAACCACCACATACAAGTCACCATAAGGTCCACCGTTAAATCCAGCTTCACCTTGACCAGCTAGGCGAATTTGTTGACCCGTTTCCACACCAGCAGGAATTTTGACATGTACGCTATGGGCTTGTTTTTCATGACCTGTTCCGTGACAGGTTGTACATGGATCTTTGATTTCTTTTCCGCGACCATGACAGACATCACAGGTTACTTGGCGACGCATCATACCAAGCGGAGTCTGTGTATCGACGTTAATGACACCAGCACCATGACAGCGTCCACAAGTGACTGGGCTTGTTCCTGGCTTAGCACCAGAGCCATTACATGTACGACAGCTAGCTTCACGGTTGTATTTAACTTCTTTTTCAGCTCCAAAAATAGCTTCTTCAAAGGTCAAGTTCACACGATACTGGAGATCATCCCCTTGACGAGGAGCATTTGGATTGCGTGAAGCACCGCCTCCACCGAAGAAACTTGAGAAGATGTCCTCAAAACCACCAAAGCCACCTGCCCCGTTGAAACCGCCAGCTCCACCACCGAAGCCTCCAAATCCACCATTGGCGCCTGCAGCACCATATTGGTCATAGGCTGCACGTTTTTGGTCGTCACTCAAAGTCTCATAGGCTTCCTGAACTTCCTTGTACTTTTCCTCAGCACCAGGCTCTTTGTTGATATCTGGGTGGTATTTTTTCGAAAGCTTACGATAAGCCTTTTTGATCTCGTCTGCCGAAGCGTTTTTGGACACCCCCAGACGATCATAAAATTCAGTATTGTTCATAATTCAAGATACAAAGGGCGTCAAACGGACACAGCCAAAATAGGGGTTTTGACGACGGACGCTTGCGTCCTAGAAAAAACTATCTTTTTGGCACAGTCCGTAGCCCGTGTTCAATTCCCTGAACACATTTGTTCCTTTCTATTGATATTTTGAATCAAACCTCCATTTAGGCCGGGTTCAATTCCTTTCTTTTATATTGAGTCAGAAACTTTGGAACCCGTGTTCAATTCCCTGAACACATTTGTTCCTTTCTATTGATATTTTGAATCAAACCTCCATTTAGGCCGGGTTCAATTCCTTTCTTTTATATTGAGTCAGAAATTTTGGAACCCGTGTTCAATTCCCTGAACACCCTTATTCCTTTCTATAATTTTCATGTAAATCTTTAGAGGCTGTTTTCTATACTCTGCTTCACTTGATCAAACTCTTCCTCTGATAGAGTAAATATCAAATCCTCTTCAGCATACTCGTTCTGTTCTTTAAAATAGTTGTCCGTATTCTCTGCCAACCCTAAACCAAGAATCACTTTTCTTGCAAACTCTTGATATGCAAAACCGATAGCCGTAATGATTTGTTTATCTTGGACAAGAACTTTCGGTTGGAAATTCTCACGTGGAAGAAATTCAAAATAGTCAAAGAAGTTTTGCCAAATTCCACCTGTAAATTTCGTGTCGTTCAACAAGCCTGCTTTCGCCAATAAAAGGGGCGCTGAAGAAATGGCTGCAATTAGGATATCCTGCTCATTAAGACTTCTCAAAAACGAGATCAATTTCTCATCTTGTAGAGTAGGACCTATATTTACCATTCCTGGCAAAATCACACAAGAATAATCTTCTATACGGATCTGATCCAATGTTTTCGTCGATTGACAGGGCAAACCATCCTCAGAGACCACCATCGAATTCTCAGAAGCGACATAATCAATTGTGATGTCAAAAGACAGAGCTAAAGTGCTTGTCAAAGCGGTTATCTCATAAAGAGAAAAATTAGGATAAATGATACAAAGTACTTTTTTCATATGCAACATCCTCTATTTTATCGAAAAACAGAGGCTGGGTTGCAACCTCTGGATTTCTTCTTAACATTCTTGACGAGTTAGGCTTAACTGAGTTTCGGCTAAAAACTTCGGAAAAAAGATAAGCCATCTTCTGTGCATCGCACAAGGCGATGGCTTCCTATTTTTCTTTCGTTTTCTTAACGCCTCAACATCTTACCGAATCGAGCACGCCCTAACCTCTTGGTGAAAAAGACAAATCTTCCTAGAAATTAAAGTTTCTGCGTCAGATTTCCTATTTTCACTGTGAGGTTTTAACGGGCTTTGCATCTTATTTTTCCGTAAACTCTCCGTCTACGACGTCATCGCCTGCGTTTCCTGTCGCTTGTGCGCCTTCTGCTCCTGCTTGAGCTTGTTGGGCTGCTGCGGCTTGTTCGTAGAGTTTAACAGCAAGTCCTTGAGCTTTTTCATTCAAGGCTTCAAGTTTTGCTTTCATTTCGTCCAAGTTGTTGTCTTCTTGGGCTTTCTTAAGCTCATCAAGCGCAGCTTGTGCAGCATCACGTTCTGAATCGAAGCCTTTGCCTTCAGTTTCCTTGATTGTCTTTTCAGTCGCAAAGATAGCTTGGTCTACTTCGTTACGAAGGTCTACTTCTTCTTTACGTTTCTTATCTGCTTCAGCGTTAGCTTCAGCATCCTTCATCATGCGGTCAATTTCTTCGTCAGTCAAACCTGAGTTAGATTGGATAACAATTGTTTGTTCTTTTTGAGTTCCAAGATCTTTGGCTTTAACAGATACGATACCGTTCTTGTCGATATCAAATGTTACTTCGATTTGAGGAATTCCACGAGGTGCAGCTGGAATATCTGTCAATTGGAAACGTCCAAGAGTCTTGTTATCTGCTGCCATTGGGCGTTCACCTTGAAGAACGTGGATATCAACGGCTGGTTGGTTGTCTGCCGCAGTTGAGAAGACTTGTGATTTAGATGTTGGAATAGTAGTGTTGCGGTCGATGAGTTTTGTGAATACACCACCCATTGTTTCGATACCAAGTGACAATGGCGTTACATCAAGAAGGACAACGTCTTTGACATCACCAGTAATCACACCACCTTGGATGGCAGCACCCATAGCAACTACTTCGTCAGGGTTTACTGATTTGTTTGGTTCTTTACCAGTTTCAGCCTTAACTGCTTCTACAACGGCTGGGATACGAGTTGAACCACCAACAAGGATAACTTCGTCGATTTCTGACAAGCTCAAACCTGCATCAGAAAGGGCTTGACGAACTGGAACTTTTGTACGTTCTACAAGATCACGAGTCAAATCGTCAAATTTCGCACGAGTCAAAGTCATTTCCAAGTGAAGAGGTCCAGCCTCACCTGCAGTGATAAATGGCAAGCTGATTTGTGTTGAAGTTACACCAGAAAGGTCTTTCTTCGCTTTTTCAGCTGCATCTTTCAAACGTTGCATTGCCATCTTGTCAGTAGACAAGTCAATACCGTTTTCTTTCTTGAATTCTGCTACCAAGTGGTCGATGATTTTCTGGTCAAAGTCATCACCACCAAGTTTGTTGTCCCCTGCAGTTGACAATACATCGAAGACACCGTCACCCAATTCAAGGATAGAGACGTCGAATGTACCACCACCAAGGTCAAATACCAAGATTTTTTCTTCTTTGTCAGTCTTGTCCAAACCATAAGCAAGAGCTGCTGCAGTTGGTTCGTTGACGATACGTTCTACTTCAAGACCAGCGATTTTCCCAGCGTCTTTAGTGGCTTGACGTTGAGCATCGTTGAAGTAAGCCGGAACTGTGATAACTGCTTTAGTTACTTTTTCGCCAAGGTAGTCTTCAGCGTAGCCTTTCAAGTATTGAAGAATCATAGCTGAGATTTCTTGTGGAGTGTATTCTTTCCGTTAGCAGAAACTTTTTCAGAAGTTCCCATCTTAGATTTGATAGAGATGACTGTATCTGGATTTGTAACTGCTTGACGTTTTGCAGCATCACCAACGATGATTTCGCCGTTTTTGAATGATACTACAGATGGAGTTGTGCGGTTTCCTTCTGGGTTTGCGATGATTTTGCTTTCAGTTCCTTCAAGAACTGCAACTGCTGAGTTTGTTGTACCTAAGTCAATACCGATAATTTTAGACATGTGTTTTTCTCCTTAAATTTTATATTCTATTTTTCTTTTTGATACTCTTCTTAAATGGCGGCGCCGTCAGAGCTTGACTTCGTCAATCTCTTTGACTAAACTTTGAGCCTAAGGTCTCAAAGTTTGCGCAAAACTAACGCCACGGAGAAAGAGTATCGTCTTTAGTTCGCTTTGCTCACTATTACAAAGCCAAACATATTTTATCTTTCTTCATAGTTTATTGTCGTTTCGGACAAGTTTTTTTTAAGCTTTCTAGCTTAGCTGTAAACAACCACCATTGCTGGGCGTAGGATGCGGTCATGGGTTTGTAGCCTTTTTTTGGAAGACTTGGGCGATGGTATCTGCTGGGTGTTCATCGTCTGCTGGGAGAGTTTGGATGGCCATATGGTAGTTATGGTCAAATTCGCCGTCAGCTGCGATTTCTTCGATTCCTTCTTCTTTCAAAGCGTGAATCAAGCTTTCTTGCACCATCTCCAATCCTTTTTTAACGTCGTCTGTCAAACCTTCAACTGCGAGTGCACGCTCAAGGTTGTCGAGCGATGGTAAGATTGCTTTTGCCAAGTCTTGGCTACGATAACGTTGCAAGTTTTGACGCTCTTCATTGGCACGACGTTGGATATTTTGCATTTCTGCATGAGCACGAAGGTATTTGTTTTCGAACTCATCTGCACGTTCATTTGCCAAGTCCAACTCAGACTTCTCAGGAGTTGCTTCTTCTACCGTTTCCACAACTTCCTCTTCTTGAACTTCTTCTACTTCTTCATTTTTTATATCTTGGGCCATTTTCGCCTCCTTTAATGATTTCAATCTTAATGTACTTCGTAATGATTACTGCTGAGGTATCGGTAAAAATCTGTCAACTTCATGGTCAAAACACGGTTGACCACATTGACTTGGTTGATTAGCTGTTGGTAATCCAGATTGACTGGACCGATAATGGCTAGAATTCCAACTCCCCGATAAGGGAATGAGAAACTTGCTACTAATCACCGCTAGGTCTGCTAGAGCAGGACTCTTGACTATCCGCAACACGAACATTTTGCATCTGTTCCTCATGCAGCCCCTCACGAATCTCCAGAGCCACCTTTTGCGGTTGGTCAAAGAACTGATAGGCCGCTAGATTAGCAAAATTCAAGAGATTGACCTTGCCAGCTCTACAATGTTTTCGTTGAACATTTCTTTAAAGATGTGTTCAAAGGATCGATGACATTGTCCGTTGTTGTAAAAGTAACGCTGGATAATCTGCGGAATCTCTGTCCGAATCTTGTAGTGGATATCTAGAACGGTGTGACCGAGGAAACGTTCCTGAATGATATTCTTCAGTTTCAGCAAGTCCTCCTGCAAAAGTTCCTTGGAATCAGAAACTGACTCGTAACCGTCCGCGATTCGTCTAAGGTGAATACCGCCAAGGCTGTATGTTGCCCCAAAAACAACGATATCAAAGGCTGTTAAACGTTGCCTACTCGGTTCAACATCCAGTGCTACTACCGTACAGCCACTCAGGTCTGTTAGCAGGTTAGCAGCCTCTTGAAGAATATCCTCCAATTTGAAGAATTCCTGATCAAAGGCTTTGACAATCTCATATACCTCATTTTCAGCCAGTCGATCAAAATCCAGTGAGTGTTTCACATAGTACTGAAAACCAGCAACACTTGGCATCCGACCACTTGAAGTATGGGCCTTTTCAAGCAAACCTTGCTTTTCTAGAGCTGCCATATCATTACGAATGGTAGCACTGCTAGAGTTAATAGACTCTTGCAAAGCTTTGGATCCGACAGGTTCGTGCGTTTTGGTAAAGATGTCAATAATCAGATTTAAAATATCCTGCTGACGCTCTGTGACCATCTCATCACTCCTCTCTGTCTGATCGATTAGCACTCGATACATCTAAGTGCTAACTTATGATTCTATTATACACCCTTAAAAGAGAATGTCAAGACAAAAACTCAAAAAAATTAGCACTCTTTTTGTCAAAGAGTGCTAAAAAAATCAATCTGAAGACCTAGAACCCTACCTTCCATCTACTCGGTATTTCCTTTTTAGTCTGAAATAACCATAAATTAGATAAGAAATCATAAAGGCATATAAAATAAAAATAACGAAGAAAGACATGGAAAGATCTTCTCTAAATAAACTCATACAAACAACAAATCCACCTAAGAAAGTAGCTGTACAGGAACGAAATCTAGATCGCATGACTTCCCATCTGAGCACCTTACTCATATAGACTTGATCCTCTGAAAGTATATCAGAAGCCGATTTACGAAGAATTGAACAAAAAAACCTGTTTCTATCAATTCCCAACCTCTATCTCTAAAAATCTTGCAGTTCATGCTTATATTTTTTTAAGAAATCTAGAATCATAGATACAGTAGATGACATCGTCTGGTTGACATTGGTCAAAAATAGAACAAACCAAAAACGACTCGTTCTATACCTCCAACCTTTCAAATGCATCTCATGTAAATAATCTTCTTCCTTGTCCAAATCAACAATTGTGAAAATCCGAAATTGCTTTTTATTTATCATGACTTCCCCTCCAATTTTGAGCATACCTATCCTATCATAAATCTGATAATTCCTTCTTTTTATGCCATAACTTCCAGCCAATATAGACAACCATTAACAAAAGGATCAAAGACAAGAAAATATCTAGCCCGACCGCAAGTAAACTCCATAGACCATACGCATTACTTCTATTGAGCAATTTAAGTAAGAATGGTATATGTATGGCTAGCAAAAGTAAAACAGGTACTAATCGCAGTCTTAAAATGCGATTAACCATAGCTAACTTCCCAGCAGCGTCATTATAGATTTCAAATTCTGCATTCGATTCAATTTCAGAATGTGCTTTTCTAAAATAGGAAAAACTATTAAAGTCTGTAATATGCTCCCAGCCACAGTCTTTAAACAGTTGTAAATAGGATGCTCTCTCTGATTTTTCCATTGGGTAAAAATCCAACTGATAAGACACTTGCTCAGGCTGACACTTTTCAAAGGTATACTTAACTGCAAACAATAAGATAGAATAGCTTACTTTCCTAAGTTTCCAGCCCTTAGCATGCATTTCTCTAAAGTATAGAGCCTCCCTCTCATAATCCGCAATTGTAAAAAGTCGATAAACAATTTTCTTTTCCATCATCCTTCCTCCCGACTGTTTCTATAGAGCCGTTTAATACGCTTCAATTCAATCTCCAAAACTTTTCGTCCCAAGTCTGTTATCTGATAGATTTTCCGTTTTTCCTCTTCGCGGACAAAGGAAATCAAACCATCCTTTTCCATCTTTGACAAGGTTCCATACATAGTTCCAGGACTAATCGAAACTTGCAAATCTGTCATCTCCTTGACCTTTTGCGTAATACTGTACCCATGACCTTCCTTTTGCAGACAGAACAAGATATAAAAACCCGTTTCCGTCATGGGAAGATAAACTCGACGAATCTTATCCGTTAATTCCATTTATAGCTACCTCCTATCCAGTTCGATATATCGCACTTCGTTATATATAATATATCGCACCTCGATATAAAACGCAAGAAAAAAGACCGCCCTCAGGCAATCTTCCTTCTCTATTAGTAAAGGTCTAAATAGTTATCAATTTCCCATTGTGAAACGAAGGTTGCATAACTTGCCCATTCGATTCGTTTGGCTTCAAGAAAACTAGTATAGATATGTTCTCCAAGAGCTGCTCTGACAACCTCATCTTCAGTCAGAGCTTTCAAAGCGTTGTGAAGGGTTGATGGAAGGTCTGTAATACCAGCTTCCTTGCGCTCTTCTGCTGTCATGATGTAGATATTTTCTTCGATAGGAGCTGGTGCTTCGATTTTACTTTCAATACCATGCAAACCAACCTCCAAAAGAACAGCCATAGCGATGTATGGGTTTGCCATTGGATCTACTGAACGTAACTCAAGACGAGTTCCCATACCACGTGAAGCAGGCACGCGCACAAGTGGCGAACGGTTACGACCAGCCCAAGCAATGTAAACAGGCGCTTCATAACCTGGAACCAAACGTTTGTATGAGTTAACTGTTGGGTTCATGATGGCAGTATAGTTATAGGCATGCTTAATCAAACCGCCAAGGAAATGGTAGGCCGTTTCTGACAACTGCATTCCTTTTGGATCATTTGGATCAAAGAAAGCATTATTTCCTTCTGCATCAAACAAGGACATATTACAGTGCATACCTGATCCAGCAATACCAAATTTTGGTTTGGCCATAAAGGTTGCGTAAAGCCCATGTTTGCGAGCAATGGTTTTAACAACAAGTTTAAAGATTTGAATCTTATCACAAGCACGGAGAACTTCATCGTACTTGAAATCAATTTCATGCTGTCCAACCGCAACCTCGTGGTGACTCGCTTCTACTTCAAATCCCATTTTAGTCAAGACATTGACAATCTCACGACGTGTATTGTCCGCAAGGTCAGTAGGCGCCAAATCAAAGTAGCCACCCTTGTCATTTTACTTCAAGTGTTGGGTCCCCATTTTCATCCAGTTTAAATAGGAAGAATTCTGGCTCTGGCCCAAGGTTGAAGGATTTGAACCCCACTTCTTCCATGTGACGAAGAGCACGTTTGAGATTACCACGAGGGTCACCTGCAAATGGTTCACCTTCTGTTGTATAGACATCACAGATCAAACCTGCAACACTTCCGTTTTCATCTCCCCAAGGGAAGACTGTCCATGTATCCAAGTCAGGATGCAAGTACATATCTGATTCATTGATACGTACAAAACCTTCGATAGAAGATCCATCAAACATAGCCTTGTTTGACAAGACTTTATCTAACTGTTCATCTGTGGCAGGAATTTCGACGTTTTTCATGGTTCCCAAAATATCTGAGAACATGAGACGAATAAAGGTAACATTTTTTTCCTTGACTTCACGACGAATATCTGCAGCTGTGATTGGCATGAGTTTTTCTCCTTAATGTATGACTACTTGCGGTTGCCTAACCGCGACCAAAAGGTGACCGTACTGAAGCAAAGCGACCCTGTTGGAGGAGTTCATTGTGAAGCGCACGACGCACTTCAGTCTGACTCACCGCTTTCTTGGATTTCGCTTCACGTTCAGCATATTTTTTCTTAATGGCAGCGATATTATAACCTTCAGAGATATAATCTTTGATTTCAAGCAGACGATCCATGTCATTCAAGGGAATACATGCGACGGTTTCCTTCGTTTCGATCAGGTTTGATCAACTCTTGATCTTCATAATAACGAATCTGACGCGCCGATAAATCGGTCAACTTCATAACACTGCCGATAGGAAAAACAGCCATATTTCGGCGAAATTCTTTTTCCTTCATTTACAATTTCCTTCTTTCTGTCTATTATAGTCTAAAAAAAGACAAACGTCAATTGATAATGTTATAAAATGTAACATTATTTTTTTCTTTTTTTCTAAAAAAGAGTCGAATACGGTCAATATCGTAATTTACGAGAATTGCGACAAAAACTCCCATGAAAGTTTCTGATACACGCGCAAATACGTACAAAATTGTTTCGCCACTCGGAATCGATAGGGTAATGATTAACATAGCCGCTACACCACCAATAACACCTGCTTTGTTATTCATGGCTACATTTGTCATAATGGTTAACATGGTGCAGATTGGAACAACTACCAAGGTCACCCAAAAAGCTTCATGGAAAAAACCATTCAATAGGAAGAAGACCAGAGCATAGAAGCCACCGATACTATTTCCTAGAATACGCGAAGTCCCAAAATGAACACTCTTATCAAAACTCTCTCTCAGGCTAAAAACGGCTGTCAAAGCACCGATTTGAAGACCTTTCCAGCCAAAAAAACCAAAAATCAAGAGAACTAGAAAAACAGCAATACCTGTTTTTAAAGGTTCGCATACCAAGTTTGAACTGGGATTTATCAATTTATATTTTTTAAAATAACTCATAATCTCAACTTTCTATTTCCATTTTATCATAAATTGGCTGATTTTATGAGGAATAGTTGAGAGGAAGCGTTTTTATTTTGAGCAAAAGAAAAGAGGAACTTTCACTCCTCTCTCCTTTGATTTATTTATAAAATCTTATTTTTCTGTCAAGGCTGCAAGTCCTGGAAGAACTTTACCTTCAAGAAGTTCCATTGATGCTCCACCACCAGTAGAGATCCATGAGAATTTATCTGCGCGACCAAGGTTGATTGCTGCGGCAGCTGAATCACCACCACCGATGATTGATTTAACACCTGGTTGTTTCACGATAGCGTCCATCACACCGATTGTACCAGCTTGGAAGTCTGGGTTTTCAAATACACCCATAGGTCCGTTCCATACAACTGTTTTGGCACCAGTCAAAGCTTCGTCAAATTTGGCGATAGATTTTTGGACCGATGTCAAGACCAAGGAAGCCTTCAGAAACTGCTTCACCTTCAGTGTCACGCACTTCAGTGTAGCCAGCAAATGCGTTAGCTTCTTTTTGAGTCAACTGGCAAGATCAATTTACCGTTTAGCTTTTTTTCAAGAAGAGCTTTCGCAACATCCAATTTGTCTTCTTCTACAAGTGAGTTACCGATTTCGATACCTTGTGCTTTGTAGAATGTGTAAGTCATACCACCACCGATAAGGACTTTATCAGCTTTTTTTCAAGCAAGTTTTTCGATAACACCGATCTTGTCTGAAACTTTTGAACCACCAAGGATAGCCACAAATGGACGTTCTGGAGTTTCAACTGCTTCTTGGATGTAGGCAATTTCGTTTTCAAGAAGGAAACCAGCAACTGCTTTTTCAACGTTTGCTGAGATACCAACGTTAGATGCGTGTGCACGGTGAGCTGTACCGAATGCATCGTTTACGAAGATACCATCTCAAGTGATGCCCAGTATTTACCAAGTTCAGGATCGTTTTTTTAGATTCTTTTCTTTGCCGTCAACATCTTCGTAACGAGTGTTTTTCAACCAAGAGAACTTGTCCATCTTCAAGAGCGTTGATAGCTGCTTCCAATTCAGCACCACGTGTAACACCTGGGATAAATTTAACTTCTTGTCCCAACTTAGCAGCCAAGTCAGCAGCTACAGGAGCAAGTGATTTACCAGCTTTGTCTGCTTCTTCTTTTACACGACCAAGGTGAGAGAAGAGGATTGCACGTCCACCTTGTTCAAGGATGTACTTGATAGTTGGAAGAGCTGCAGTGATACGGTTATCGTTGGTAATCACGCCATCTTTTACAGGTACGTTGAAGTCAACACGAACGAGAACTTTTTTCCCTTTCAAGTCAACGTCTTTAACAGTCAATTTTGCCATTAGATATGACTCCTTCTTTTTTTATACGTGTTAATTATATCACAAAATCAGCAAAAGAGATAGAAAAACCCTAAACTTTTCGAGTTCTCTATTCCATATGGCAGAATTGACATTAACTTTGCTTATCAGATGAAACCTTTATCCATTTTCATCTATCCATTTTCATCTCTAATTAAATCTGTCTTGATACTTTTTATTAAACAACCACTGCAGATTGATGAGGGGTTTACTCTGTACATCAAGTATGGGCTGAACGGTTTCTCTAATTTCATCTAAAACTAGTTGTTGATTGAATTCAATATCATTATAATGTTCATCAAATGCACTTTGAATACGAAAAACTTCATCGAAGAGATAATGATTATCAGTACCAGAATGAAACATTAAATAATCTCCTGATGCAGAGAATATTGACTCCTTTCCCTCAATATTTCTAGCTATACTATTCATTCCATCATCGTCATAGCGGATTCCTTCTATTTCTGGTGTATAAACCCACCACATATTTTCAATCAACATAACTAAGTCAGGCTCTGTCCCCTCCTTATGAGGCATCTGTTGGGCATAGTAGACCGAATAATATTTCAAGTTGCTATAAGCGTATAAACTCAACCCTAAAAATACAACCACCCCTATACTAAATACTAGGATAGTTCCTATAATGATTCCTTTTAATGCTTTCATCTCTAATTAAACCTGTCCTGATACAGTAGCTTAAACAACCACTGCAATACTAGATACTAGGATAGTTCCTATAATGATTCCTTTTAATGCTTTCATCTCTAATTAAACCTGTCCTGATACAGTAGATTAAACAACCACTGCAGATTGATGAGGGGTTTACTCTGTACATCAAGTATGGGTTGAACGGTTTCTCTAATCTCTTCTTTTATTTTTTTTTCATCAACTGTAGCTAGATCAATTTTTTTATAATCCTTGTCAATAGCCCACTCCAGAGAAAAATTTTTATTGAATTTATAGGTTACATCGTTTTGATCGCTATAACCATAACCACCAGCAAATTCATCAAAATTTGTCGGTTTACCAGTTAGGTTAGTCGAATTTTCAATAAAATTTCTACCATCATCATCATAGCGGATTCCTTCTATTTCTGGTGTATAAATCCACCACATATTTTCAATCAGCATAACTAAGTCGGGCTCTGTCCCCTCCTTATGGGGCATCCGTTGTGCATAATAGACTGAGTTAGATAGCAAATTAATCGTAGTAACAGCATACATACTCGCTCCTATAAATACTACTAAGCCAATGCTCACTACTACAATGATTACAGAAATTACTACTTTTAATGCTTTCATCTTTAATTAAACCTGTCCTGATACTTCATATTAAACAACCACTGCAGGTTGATCCGAGGTTTGGGCTGAGCATCAATAACTGGAGCAAACACCTCCCTAATCTCCTGTTTTATTTCATCCTCATGAATTTCTCTTTTTGGCTGTTCTCCTGTGAAGTCACTTACATGGTGAAATCTGAAGGTACTATCAAAACCTATAGAGAGATGATATTTATGATATGAAAAAAATTTCCCATGGTTTCTGATAAAAACAAAAATTGTTTTTAGTGTCAATAATAGCATTTTTCTCCATCATCATCGTAGCGAATCCCCTCAATTTTCGGGGTATAAATCGAACCCATATTTTCAAGTAGCATGACTAAGTCGGGCTCTGTCCCCTCCTTATGAGGCATCTGTTGCGCATAGTAGACCGAATAATATTTCAAGTTGCTATAAGCGTATAAACTCAACCCTAAAAATACAACCACCCCTATACTAAATACTAGGATAGTTCCTATAATGATTCCTTTTATTGCTTTCATCTTTAATTAAATCTGTCCTGATACATTTTATTAAACAACCACTGAAGGTTGATGAGGGGCTTAGATTGTACATCAAGTACGGGTTGAACGGTCTCTCTAATACCTTGTTTTATCTTTTTTTCGTCAATTGTAGTTAGATCAATTTTTTCATATTTTTTATTCATGGCCCACTCAAGAGAAAAATTTTTCCCGAATTTATAAGCTACATCATTTTGATCTCTATAGCTATAACCTCCATCAAACTCAGAAAAATTTGTAGGTTTACCAATCATATTGGTTGAATTTTCAATAAAATTTCTACCATCATCATCATAGCGGATTCCTTCTATTTCTGGTGTATAAATCCACCACATATTTTCAAGTAGCATAACTAAGTCGGGCTCTGTTCCCTCCTTATGAAGCATCTGTTGGGCATAGTAGACCGAATAATATTTCAAGTTGCTATAAGCGTATAAACTCAACCCTAAGAAGACAACCACCCCTATACTAAATACTAGGATAGTTCCTATAATAATTCTTTTTAATGCTTTCATCTTTAATTAAATCTGTCCTGATACAATAGATTAAACAACCACTGCAGATTGATCCGAGGTTTGGGCTGGACATCAATAACTGGAGCAAACACTTCCCTAATCTCCTGTTTTATTTCATCCTCATGAATTTCTCTTTTTGGCTGTTCTCCTGTGAAGTCACTTACATGGTGAAATCTGAAGGTACTATCAAAACCTATAGTTATATGATATTTAAGATATAAAAAATTTCCCATAGCGTCTGATAAAACTGTTTCACTCTTAGTATTTTCGATAGCATTCCCTCCATCATCATCATAGCGAATCCCCTCAATTTTCGGGGTATAAATCGAACCCATATTTTCAATCAACATGACTAAGTCGGGCTCTGTCCCCTCCTTATGGGGCATCTGTTGGGCATAGTAGACCGAATAATATTTCAAGTTGCTATAAGCGTATAAACTCAACCCTAAGAAGACAACCACCCCTATACTAAATACTAGGATAGTTCCTATAATGATTCCTTTTATTGCTTTCATCTTCTTTTTCCTTTCCTATTCCCAAACCAATTCTTGATAGGATTAACGACCCATTTCTTTACAGTGCTTACTACTGGTTTTATAACATAGCGATTTGTTGCTCGAGCGATCGGCCTTACCACCTTCTGATAAACAGGTTTAACGATTGGTTTAACAATATGATTGTAGACGGGTTTGACAACTGGTTTAACAACATAGTTATAGATGGGTTTTGACGACTGTCCGATTCACAAAAGCTTGCCGCAGGCTTTTAGTACATGATTGTAGACGGGCTTAAGCACATTGTTGTGGATAGCTTTCGCAATAGGCTTTACTACGTGATTATAGGCAGGTTTGACAACTCCATGGTAGAAGGGTTTCGCTACTGTATTATAAGTAAAGTTTACGATTGGTTTTACTACTGGTTTTATAACCTTTTGATAGAGAGGCTTTGCTACTTTATTCACAGTAACATCAACTACTGGTTTGACAACAGCATTGTAAAGGGGTTTCACCACATTCGTTGACAAGAAAGTTACAACCGGTTTAACGAGCTTGTCATTGACAGTTTTTACTATTTTGGCCCCAACATATAAGCCAGCACTCCCTAAAGTAGCCAAAGTATTGCCAATTGGTGCCGTAATATGCTCCTCAATAAATTTTAATGGATGTTTATTAAAGGAAGCAACTCCAGATTTCAATGGGTTCCAGATATATTCTCGAAGAGCAGCAGAAGGATCTTCCTTTAATCGTTTTTTAAAAGCTTTGCCTTCATTGAACTTTTTCATTCCAATCAAGGCAAGTCCTGATAAACTCACAATGCTACCAAGCAACAAGAAATCTTTATAGCCCTCGGCAGTGGTATCTCCCGACTGCTCTTTGAGCACTTGATAATAATACTCTTGGCGTTTCTGCTCCAAACCATCTGTGCTATAATATTTTTCAATTGCTAGATCCAGATCCAAGTCTTTAAAGTCCCTATGATACTTCAAGATAAAGGCATCTATATCTGTGAGCGTGTCCTTTTCATCGATGGTTGTTAATAAGTCTCCTGTTAGAGAATTATTTTGAAAAAGAAGCGTTTTTGGAGATAAGCCAAAAAGGTTAAATGGAGAGAGGCCCGCGAAGAACTTCAATTTTTCTTTTAGAGAACTACTTTGATAAGAGGTGGCAATCGGTGCAGCCAGATGGGGAAAATCAATTGAGTATTTCGAATTTCTGTGCAATTGATATAATAAATCGTCCACATCTTGAGATAGGTGCTCTGGAGCTTCTCCAAAATCATTGGTCATGGATTGTAGACCATCATTTGCGTAAGGTACACGCGCGATGGCGTTAGCGATGGTATGGTTTATTTTATCTCGATCATTGCCATATTTTTTCCTTGCTTCATCTCCAACAGCCCTGATATAATCAAGAAACAATTTCTTCTCATCTTGATTCATCTTGGTATTGGTTAAAAAGGGATCTTTTTTAGTTGGTATCTCTTGCTTTTTGGGTTCGGTATGACTATCCTCTACTCTTTGACCTTGGTCAGTTAGCACTTGGTTTGACCCCTGAGAAAAGGATGGTAATGAGCCCCCTGCCAAAGAGGTCTCTACAGGGTGATTAGAGTTTGCTGAGGAAAAGGATGATGGCAGCTGTGGCCTGATAGTCTTCTCCACGTTAGGATTCGTCATTTTACTAGAAGGTTGAAGATTTTCCTTAGCTTGTGGAATCTTCTGATAAACAAAAACCTTTTCTACAGCATGTTCGACCAAGGTCTCAAATACTGTTGGCGTCACATATCCATCTACTTTCTTAGGTGTATGCTTTAGTCTTTGCCCCTCAAGAACTTTATAAGTTAGAGTACCGTACAATTCCTTCCCTTTTTCATCTTGAAACTTTAATGTTACGGGTAGTTCTTTCTGATAGACGAACTGAAGCCTTGTCCTTGCCTTATTTTCTGTTAATCTCTTAACATCTACTAATCGATAATTTGGAATATTAAGGGACTCCACTTTATAAGATTCATCATCGAAACCTTTATAAAATTCTGCTTTCCTTAATTCTTTCCCTTGTTTATCAACATACTGGACAATAATCGGTTTAGAAACTCGCGTATTGATATTTGCTTGCAAGCTGCTTCCAAAAATATCGTACCTTACAGCTATTGGGTAGTAATAAGAATCATTCACTCTTTTTGGGGCAGGCGAGTAGAAGGTATAATCAAAATTTGAAATAAAGCCAGCTCCAAGATAGCCACCTTTCGGAAGATCTTTAGAGCCATTTAGACCGACTACGCCTGAAGTAACATCATAGATAATCCCATCTTCCTTGACGAGATTAGATTCTGTCGGAATGATTTCAACTAAATTTGCAAGGTTCGTTTGAACTCCCTGAGCGGCATCAATATCGGTAGAAATGAAACTAACAAGTATGGGTTGCTCAATCTTAGTTCCATGTTTTACAATTTGATAATGTAGAGCGAGATTACTTGCATTGTTGTACAATACAACGATAGAATTCCCTGTTGCGCCTGGAATAAATTGCTCACCTGAGAAACCGAGTCCTTTTGGACGACTATCCTGAAAATCCAGAATTTGAAGCCCACTCATCTTTATCACTTTCAATGACCGTCCATAGTAAATCTAAATCTATACCAGATAAGGTTTTGCCGACAAAATTGATTCGTCCACTATCACCTACATTGTTACTATATGCTACAACAGGGGTTGAGGGAGTATTGGCCTCACCAAATCGTTCACTGTCATTTAAAAGGCCATTTTCAGTTCCTTTATCAATTTCGACATATGTTTTATCAGACCAATGAAGTCCTTCTTTGCTGAGAAAGTTATCATCAGTTAGGTTATTTCCCTCAAGATTAATTTCAACATCTTTGAAAAAATCGACACCGGTCGCAGATGGATTTACCCCACCTGAGACTTCAATTTTAGTAATGCTAGGTTCAGAAGATCCACTATTTTTGTCTTCTTTTAGATTGGAAATTGCATTGTTCGGATTGCCGACAACGACATCATTTAGCGTAGATTTTGCCATATTTTCAACACTAGATTTTGTACTAGATTGTACAGCTTCATCAGCCATGACACTATAGGTACTGAGGGATAGAACCGTTGCAAAAAGAAATATCCCATGTTTTACAAATAATTTCACAACATCTCCTTAAAATTTCACTGAAATTTCATGGTATCAAATAAACTGATTAAAGTCCAGAAATATGACCGGACTGAATTTGAAGGTTATGTTTCTGAAAAACACTTTATGATGGCTTACAAGCTATTCAGTCTCAATTCAGAAAACATTGGGATGAAAGGGTGCAAAAAGCAACAACTATTTTTTAGCTGTTGCTTCTTGAAACGATTTCTTTCTAATCTCAACTTAAGAAATACTATCTATTCTTAATCTTCTCTCTTTTTCAAAGCTACAAGTCCATAGACGCTCATCACTCCGAGAAGTCCCAGTGCTACCAGATCAGTATCTGTTTCTACTCCTGTATTTGGCAGTTGTTTGCTTGCTGCTTCACCTTTTACTGACATTGCTAAAGGCGATTGGTCTGTTGTTGGTGAGACTTGCTCTTCTTTTGTTCCAACTTCTGTGATTTCTGGGATAGCCTCCTTAAGAACCTCAGTTGAACGAAGGGTGCGTTTGCCTTGGGCATCTACTTCTACTAGACGACGAATTTGTCCTTCCTCTCCTTTTTGGACAAGTTGACGTTGACCTTTTAGAAGACTTGCATTTGGTCGCTCTTGACGATTAAAGACAACTGTATCCTCTTCAATTTCTAGTTTCGGAACTCCTAAAACTAGGTCTTTTACTCCCTCAGCTGGTTGGTTGCTTGACAGAACTTTTGTACCAATTTCAACAATTTCTGAAAGAGTTTCTTTCAGAACTTCAGTTGAACGAAGGGTGCGTTTGCCTTGGGCATCTACTTCTACTAGACGACGAATTTGTCCTTCATCTCCTTTTTGGACAAGTTGACGTTGACCTTTTAGAAGATCCACATTTTGTCTTTCTTGACGTTCGAAGGCTGTTGTTTCTGTTTCAACAACCAGTTCAGGCAAAAGCCTCTACTGTAGGAGCTCCTTCGTTAGGGATCCATGCTGCCAACGTGGTGACTTTCTTCTGCAGGAGCTAGTTTCTTATTCAACTTTTCTTTCATCTCCGCAAAAAGCTTGTGGAGTCGGTATTTGTGAAGACAATAAAGCTTCAGCTTGGGCAATCAACTCATCTTTAGGACCTTTTTCACGGACGGATTCGAGCAAGCCTTCTAATTCTTCTCTAGCAGTTTGGTAACGTTGATTTCCATCCAATCCCGCTCCAGCCTGTTTCAATTCATTCAAGGCTTTGTTGACTTCTTCTTGACTGGCATCATGGTTTTCTGCAACAGCTTTCGCTGCATTGAGTTTCTCTACTAGTACAGCTTTTTTGTCCTCACTTGAGAAGGTATAGGCAAGGGTTGACTGACGACCTTGGGCAGCAGTGATTTCTTGTTTGAGATACTCATCGTTGACAGCTGCTTTTGGAGAAACAAAGACATCAAACTCAGCTGTATGCCCCTTGTAATGCAGGGTCAAGGTCTGACGACCAGTCTTTTGAGCATCGTAGCCCGTGATTTCAACACCTTTATCAGTAAAACTGTGAGTCTCTTCTGTCTCATCATCATAGAGAACGCCGAAGCGACCTTCAGAGAGATCCAGTTTTTCTCCTACTAGATAGTCTGTTTTTGGTTTCTTAGTAATATACAAACCTGCTGCTTCTTTTGCTTTTCCTTCATCCTGTCCTGTCACTTGGACTTTCAGATCACCTGACACTGGTAAACCAAGGTATTGAAGTGTTAGGTTTTGTTCCCCTTTTTGATGAGCGTCGTAGCCAGACACCGTCACACCTGAGTGAGTAAGGTTAATCAGCTCGTCAGCTTGTCCCCCTTCGTATTGAATACGGAGTGTTCCGCCTCTAAGGTCAAGTTTTTCTCCTTCTTTATAAACCGTCTTCTTAGGTCCTTTTTCAAGGCTGACAGATTTAATTTTTCTTTCATCCTGTGGAATCGCTACAGCCAAGGTGTTACTGATTTCTTTGTCAGGGAGTTGGGTACGATAATAGAGGAGTTTTGGTTGTTTGTCAAAGGCTAATGGAGCTGTTGCCAAGTCACCTCCAGTTTCAGTCTTCAAGGTTGCAATTGGTGTTTGTGAAGCTGCCTTGTCGTAAACGGTGATGGTTGCGCCTGCTGGAACATCAGAGAAGCCCAGTTGAACTTGGTGGTTTCCAAGTGAACGAGCAGCTACCTTAGCCATTGGAATATTTTGACTTTCTGTGTCCAAGCTTTCATACATCTTCCAGTTGTAGATACGAATGGCCTTCCAAGGTGTTCCGTTATCAGATGTAATGACATGCAAACGCCAGTCTTGGGCAGTGATTGGTTTTGTCAAGAGTGATATCTGTAACGTGCGCTTTATTGCCACGGACTTCCTTAGCTAGTTTCCACTCGCCATCTGTATCCTTGTAGTAAAGATCAAAGTCCTTGGTGTTCATCAGACCATCGTTAACAGACTCACCACCAGCTCCCGCATGATCCATTACCCATCTGACAACACTACGTGGTTGAGTCAAACGAATATCGACACTACCACTCAATTGTCCTGATGACCACTTGTCTGAAAGACTGGTAATGGTACCGTTCAACATACCTTCAATACCTTCTCCACCTTCGGTATTCGGGAAAGTGCTACCGATAACCTTTGCCCCTGGAACAATATTTTCAGCCAAAGGTCTTGGGAGAGTTGTATCCTGAACAGTCATGCCCCAGTTAAAGGATGTCGACGCAGCTTCTGAACGAAGGCCATTTTTACCAACTGCAACGACTTTCAATTCTTGCGTCGTACCAGTCGCATTAGCAGAACGGCTAACTCTTGGCAAGTAAATGGTTGAAGCAGATGAACCTGTCAACAAACGCCAGTTATCCCCATCTTTTTCGTAGACTTCATAGAAATCTGCATCTTGATTACCAGCAAATTGAACAACCGCTTCAGCTTCTTGGGCATTTTTAAGAGATTGTTTCACCACAGAAAGGCCTGTAGGCGCTTGTGGTGCTTGGTGATTGTCTGAAATTGTTAATTGACCTAGGTTAAACTGATAATCTTTTACAGCTCCTTCATGCTCGAAGAAGAGTTTGACTGCATAGATGGTTTTTCCAGCTAATGAACTAAGATCAAATTCTTCATTTGTCCAGTTGTCAGAAAGGGTTAGCTCTTTCCATGCATCTGCATCATCGAATTTATAGTCTGGAGTTGTAGAGAAGGCCATATAAACTTTAGAACCTTTTCCTCCCTTGTGGGCAACACGAAGTTTAGTCTTCTCAGTTACTTCTAACTTAGTAGAATAAAGTCTCACATCCTGATCCGTCTTACCAGCTACATCACCAGAGAATTTAAGGGAATTTCCGCCATTGTGAGGCATCTGTAAAATCATATTCTGCACGAAGTTTTTCCCCTGTTGAAGTCTGCCACCAGCGCCATGTTGGCAAGACACCTGAAACAGAACGGTAGTTCCACTCAGAATCCTTAGAAACTTTTCCGTCTACAAACCACTTTCTACCATGGCCTGTATTAAAGGAGGTAGTGAAGGTCCGGCCTACTGCTGGTGTGCGGTCTGCAACTAAATTAGCAATCCCATACCACTCTTTGTCCGCTGGTTTTTGAACTGTCGGATCTCCTTGGTAACCTGTAAAGAAGATAGCTTCGTTTTTATGGTAATCTTCACCTGTTTTTCCTAGACTGGTAATTGTATCTGGTGCAAAGAGTCCAAGTGACAAACGCAACTTGCCTTTTTCATCTAAGAGGGCATCCCATTTAACTTTTGTCTTATAAGAACCACCTTGTTGCAATTCCAATCCTGCAAAGACATCATATTGGCTACGTTCCAGCCATTTTGCCATCTCTACGGAGTGGTCATTCTTTTCCTTATTCCAGTTGAAATTGGCAAAGAATTGATCCGCAGGGACCTTGTCACCTTCTTTTTGCATGAACTGGTAGTTGTAGTCACCTAGACCGTCTTCGTGGTAACGACCATATTTATAAGTCATGGCATCGTACCAAGCATACTTGATTGGATGGTTGACTTTTGCCGCATATTCTTTTGTATAGAGCATGAATTGACGCATTTTTTCACCAAGAGGCGTCACTAAGTCACCCGTTGTTTCTTGGTTGATAAAATACCCATCAAAGCCATAGTACTTAGCAAGATCAACAAGTTTTCGGGCAATAGGGAAGGTGCCATCCTCATCTTGTTTCAAGGCAGCAGCAAATTTCTCTTGGTCAGCGATGCTATTTGACCAGTTGAAGAAAAGTGTTCCATAAACAGGAACTCCGTTACGATGTCCTGCATCAATGACATCTGGGGTTGGGACTAGACCTTCCCAAAAGACCATTGAATCCAAGTATTGCCAGTAGTCAAAGGCGTAGGCCTTGAATTCTTCTCCACCAACAGAAGCGTGGTCTTTGGCTTTAGAATTGGTATTTGCTAACGCCTGAACCTTGGCTCTTCTACTTGCTTTTTCATTCACCAACTGGCCTCTATGGCGCTTGGCTAGTTCAACTGAGGAACGATTGATGGGATCATCTTCACGCGCACCCGGTTCCCATTTCAACAAATCCTCCCAAGAATTAAATTTGATTTCCTTTGGTTTTAATGTTTTTTCTGTATTTTTAGGGACATCTGGCTGGACTTCTTTTTCAGTCTTATTAGCTTCTGCTACTGGCTTAGACTCATCCCCTTGGCTAGTTCCTTCAGGCTTTGCTTCTGTTTCCTTGTCAGACTTAGGTTTTGCTTCTGCAGATGGTGTTTCTGCAGTCACCTCGCTTGGTTTTTCCTCTGATTTAGCTACGCTTACTGCGTCTGCTTTTTCAGTAGTTGCAGCTTCATTGCTTGCTGGCGAAGTAGTTTCAGATGCTGTCTCTACTCCTTCTGCCTTTTCTGGCTTGTTTTCTCTCGCTTGTTCTCCTTCATTCTGCTTATCAACTTCATTGGTCGAATGCTCACTCTCTCCTGAAACAAGCTCTGTATTGGCTCCCTTATTTTCAGGAACTGCAGTTTCTTCTGCCAAGGCTGGACCAGCAAATAAAACAGCCCCAATCATCAGTGAGCAGGCACCTACTGATAACTTACGAATACTGTAACGGCAACGTCTTTCGAAAAATGGATTCTTCATTTTCTCCTCCTAAAAGATTGATCTTATTGCGCAAAAGAAAGCGCTTAACTTTCTTAGTAAAATTTTTTATCCCAATCACAGGAACCAAGATAATTCCTCCCTCATTTTAAAATATTTCTTTTAAATGTCAATATATAAAAGGAAATACCTATATCTAGGTTAGAAATTGGTAAAATTAATATAATTAAGGCTTTTTCTCACGAATTTTTCTTTCTAAAAATTTCATCTA
>BNJT01000283.1_pt1 | contig 138300 bp, 151 predicted proteins | sample 8540491 | NCBI WGS metagenome assembly BNJT01 (sample SAMD00202455, study PRJDB9452) | human saliva metagenome | host: Homo sapiens | reverse complement strand
TGGAACTGCTTATAAAAAAATCCTCTTCTTCCTTGGATCTTCTCTGATTTCCCTTGGATTTTCCCTCTTGTTCCTTGGATGGTGCGGAGCTTTCCCCATTGTCTCCGGAATTTCCTTCCGGTGCATCGCCCTGAGGCGCCTCTCCCTGAGAATTACCGCCTTGCTGTTGCTCTCCGGAGGATGCTGAACCGTTAGATGTTCCGTAATCTGTTGCGTTGGCTTTTCCAAGGGTAACGTGTACCTGCACTTCGTTGTATTTACCGCTGCCATCCTGACGCATTACGGTTAAAGTAACGTCTTCTCCGATACGGTACTTGGACAGAAGAGACTTCAAATCTGCGGTAGTGGCAATGCCCTGTCCGTCTAGCTTGGTAATAATATCTCTTTCCTGGAGCTCACTGTTCTGTGCTCCGGTGTCCTCTAGGATCTTAAAGATATATACACCCTTAGGCATTGCAAAGCTTTCTGCGGTCTGGGCATCAATATTCTTCACCTGAACGCCCAATACTCCCTGTTCCTCCTTGGGAACGTCCTCTCTGGTGGCCAGAGTGGAGAGGGATTTCAAAATGCTCTCCGCCTTGGAGGATGGAATGGAATAGCCCATACCCTCTACATCCGTGTCGGAGTACTTGGCCACATTGATACCGATTAATTCTCCCTGCATATTCAGGAGGGCTCCGCCGGAGTTACCGGGGTTGATAGCCGCATCCGTCTGTAATAATCCCTCTGCAGTTCCGTCTTCCGTCTCCACATCTCTATCCTTTGCGGAAATGATTCCCTTGGTTACGGATTGACCATAGCCCAAAGCATTTCCGATGGCTACTACCTGGTCTCCCACCTCCATATCATCGGAGGATCCGATTTCAATCACTTTAATCTTGTCTCTGGTTTCCTGAGATAAGTCTGAAAGCTTTACGGAAACAAGAGCTAAATCCACTGTGGCGTCGGTTCCCTTCACCTGTGCCTTGGCGGTACTGTCGTCAATGAAGCTTACGGTTAAGGAATTGGAGTCCTGAATCACGTGATTATTGGTAGCAATCAAAAGTTCCGTTTCATTCTTTCCAACAATGACACCGGAACCACTGGCGGGATATTCGGTTTCTCTCTGGATATCGCCGAAGATGGAAAAACCATTTTCCTGATAACGCATCATATTGGTAATAGCTACAACGGAAGGCATAGCCTCCTTAGCCACCTGACTGACGGAGCCGGAATCCGCCTGCACCACCGTCTTTTCCTTCTCTACATCGGAAGCACTGGTCTTTTTCTCCTGCTTTTCTTCCTTAGATTCCTGCGTGTTTCTTGCTTTGTATTCGCCTCGTTATCCTGAGAAAGCTCTCCCTCCGCCAGGATATGATAAATCCCATTGGATTGGGCAAGATAATTGATGCCCACCATACAAGCTCCGGCAATCACTCCGAAAAGCAAAGCCGAAAAAGATTACCCCAATAAAACGTTTCATCTCTTCTCCCCCTTTAAAACATTTTTCCCGTTAAAAATATCGCAGAAAAAGCACTGTCTTCTGCCTACTGAAGCATTATCTTATATAAAAAAATATCTCTTTATTTTTAAAGAGATATTGTGTTCAATTTGTGACAATGCAAAAAACTTCCGAAGAACTTTTCTTTTCCGAGAATTCCCTTCATTTTACCATAGTTTTAACGGTTTTCCAAAAGCACAATGGCCTTCGCCGCAATCCCCTCGCCCCTTCCGGTAAAGCCCAAGCCTTCCTCCGTTGTGGCTTTCACGGAAATCTGTCCTCTTTCACAATGAAGCGCCTTGGCAATGCATTCTTCCATCTCCGGAATATAATTCTTGATTTTCGGTCTTTCCAGTAGGATACAAATGTCTGCATTTCCCAGCGCATAGCCCTTCTCCTGTACCAAAGCATAGGCCTTTTCCAAAAGCAGGACGGAAGAAATTCCCTTATAGCGTTCCTCCGTATCCGGAAAATGTCTTCCGATATCTCCAAGAGCTGCCGCCCCCAGAATGGCATCGGTTAAAGCGTGCAGCACCACATCCGCATCGGAATGGCCCAAAAGTCCCTTTTCATAGGGAATCTTTATCCCCGCAAGAATCAAGTCTCTTCCTTCCACAAGCCTGTGTACGTCATAGCCCAGCCCAACTCTCATTTTCCCTTTCCTTTCCTTAAGACCTTTTCATTTCTGCTTTATATTTGCAATCGCAATCTTCCGGGCATACAGGAAATGGAGAGATCCTTTTGTTTCCCCAAAGATTCCCCATCCACATGGAAGGCCACTTCCTGTTCCAAATGAATGTCCATCTTCTTAAAGCGGTAGCAATGCACCCCGGGAAGGCTTTTATGCTTTCCGAAAAGTGCCGCAAACATAATGTAAAGCAATCGAAGTTTTTTCTTGGTGCTGACCAAACATAAATCCAAAACGCCGTCTTCTCCGGAAGCGCCGCATCCCAATGCATAGCCGGATTCATAGGGGTGGTTATGAATGGATAAAAATAGGATATGCTGAAACTCCACCCGCTCTTCTCCATCTAAAATAATGCTTCCTTTGATTTTCTTCGCCCTTTTTAATTCTTTCACAAAGGCATAAAAATAAGAAAGGGCCTTGGAACGAATCCGCTGTTTTTCCTTGGGGCAAATGCTGCATCCCATACTGAGCAGCTCCTGTAATATAGCTGCCTCAAAGCCCAGTCCCACACTGACCACAAAACGTCTGTGTCCTCTTTCTCCCTCTACGATGCCGTAATCTACCTTTCGCTCTTCCTTGGCAAAAAGGGAAGAAAGACTTTCCGGAATCTTATAGCCCTTTTGCATGGCTCTGGCAAAATCGTTATCCCTATGCACCGGCAAGAAGGAAATCGGAAAGGAATTGTTGTCCAGCATAGCCCCGTCAATCACTTCATTTAAGGTTCCGGTTCCGCCAATGACGCAAATCCTATCCTCTATAGAGACAGCTTTTGCTTCTCTGTTCCTTTCACCGGAATACTCTCCATGAAGCTCTTTTGGGATTGCTTTATAATTTTCTCCGGCAATTTCTTTATGAATCTCTTTATGATTTTCTCCGCTAATTTCTTTATGAATTTCTTTATGTATGCCACTATGAATTTCTTTATTGATTTCCCTGGTGATTTCTCTGGCAAAGAGTCTGGCATCTCCCTGTTTTTCCGTAAAGAAAACGGAAAAGCCTTCTTCTCCCAACAAAGACTTTCCCTCTTCCTTCATTTTCTCCCAAAGTCGTAACCCCATTCCCTGTCCCGCTCGGGGATTAACGATAAAAAATACCATGCCTCACCATCCATTACTGTTCATATTCTGATGAACTGAGTATATCATGGGCTGTTTTTATCGTGTATAAAATTAATATAAAGACTCTCTGCTGCTTTCTTAATTGCAGGTCTTTTGTTCTGTCCCGAAGATAAGTGAATTGATCCGCCTCCGGCATTTCCACCGTTAGATCCGGTGTGATTCCCTTTTTGTGGATATTTCGCCCGGCCGGCGTAAAGTAGTAATGCGTGGTAAACTCCACCGCAGATCCGTCCGGGAAACTGCGTACCGTCTGCACAATTCCCTTTCCGTAAGACAGGGTTCCGAAAACCCAGGCTCTGTCATAATCCTGCATCGTCCCTGCAAAAAGCTCCGAAGCGGAGGCGGAGTTTTGATTCATTAAAATGATGATGGGCAGGTCCACTTCGTGTCCATCCTTGGCATACCAGTCCTTTCCCTTTCCCCATTTATCTTCCGTATAAAGAAGCAAGGTCTTGTCCTTATCAAATTGGCGTTTGGGATTGGGAGTGACTTCTAAAACGGATGCGGAAGTGCTTTCGCCACCGTACTGTGTGTTACTCCCTTCTGTACCGGCGGCCTGCGCATTGCTTGTTTCAGGACTGTTCTCTTGCGTTTGTGAAGGCTGGCTGTCCTTTCTCTTCGGCTTCTGCAAGTGATCCGGCAGAAAATAATCCAAAAGCTTGGTGGCCGCCTCCACGTCCCCTCCTGGATTTCCACGTAAATCGATAATCAAAGCCTTCTTTTTTCCGTCAATGTCGGATTCATACTGGGAAATGAAGGAATCCACCGCCTCCATATAGAAGCCTCGTAAGGAAAGATAGCCGATATCTCCGGGCTTTAAGTTTGCTAAGACGCCCGTGCCGGCATCAGTCTGCTTTTCGCCTCCATTCTGTGACGTTGCTTCGTTTGCTGTTCTGCGCCGCCAAGCTTCAACATTTCCGCAACATCCCCAACTTCCGAGCCGGGAATGACCACCTCACCTCTGGTAATCCGCAGGGTAACTTCCTCCCCGTTTCGATTCACCACCATTTCCAGAGAGCTTCCCGCCAAGCCTTGAATCAAATTCTCCACAATATAGTTTAAGCTGAGACTTTCCACGGAAATGCCGTCCACCTTCAGCACAACATCTCCCGCCAGAAGTCCCGCCTTTTCCGCAGGAGATCCGGGATAGACATACTCTACCAAAGGACCGCCTTCCTTTTCAGAGACCGCTGCGCCGATTCCCTTATAAATTCCCTTTTGATGATTTCTGGTCTCCTCTATTTCTTCCTTTGTATAGTAAGCAGCGTAGGGATCCTCTTGCAGAAGGCTTGTCAAAAAGCCCTTATAAATCATCTCCTCCGCATCTTTTCCATTTTCCTGATAAAGGTAGCTATCCGTCAGCAAATCCTGAATCTTCCTAAGCTTCTCCGTAACTCTTGGAAGGTTAATGGACTCCGAGTTCTCCAGATTGGAATTGGAAAGGGTGGAAGAACTGGTCGTCCCGTTATGAATGGCCTGATTTTCTTGTCTTTTCGGAAATCCAAAGAAATAAAAATAGCACAAAAGTGCACCCAGAACAAAGGAAAGGGTAAAGCAAAGGAAGAAAAACACTACGCCCTTCCAGCTTCCCTTTCTATTCGGTACAGACTCCTCTTCCTTCGTCAGTTCCTGCTTCTCCTCTTCCCTCAAATGCTTCTCCTCATTTGCGTCCATCTATTTCTCCTAACTGCCTTTTTACTCCATTTCAGAAACGAGATATCGCACACTACGCGTGCGATACTCGTTAAGAATAAACGCCAAAAGCTATTCAGCTCTTGGCGTTCTTGGGAAAATCTGCTTTAAAAATCAAGGGTTTCCATATACTTCATATATTTTACAACCATGAGGGCAATCTTGAAGGTAATGGCGTCATCAAAGACTCTTAAATCCAGTCCTGTGGAACGATCCAGCTTATCCAAACCGATACACTAAGGTATTTCTATGGATATACAACTGTCTGGAAGTCTCGGACACATTCAGATTGTTCTCGAAGAACTTGTTAATGGTGGACAGAGTTTCCTCATCGAAATCATCCGGGGAAATGTCCGTAAAGATTTCCTTAATAAACATCTTACAAAGAGGAATCGGCAACTGATAAATCAAACGACCGATACCAAGGGCATTGTAAGCAATAATCTCCTTGTCCACAAAGAAAATCTTTCCTACCTCCAGAGCCATCTTAGCTTCCTTATAGGAACGGGAAACTTCCTTAATCTCGTTCACAATGGTACCGTAGGAAATCTTTGCTGAAAGCATAAGCTCGGAAGACAGCATATCCATCATGCTCTCCGCAACCTTCTGCACCTGCTTATAATCATCCTCCGGAGCAAGTTCCTTCACCACGATAATGTTCTTCTCATCTACCGCAGTCACAAAATCCTTGGGCTCGGAAGAGAAGAAGCTCTTTAAAGCCTCCTGTGCGGAACCGTCCAGGTTGTCCTTGGCCTCTACCATATACACTACACGACGAACGCCCACTTCAATATGAAGCTTCTTCGCCCGGTTATAAATATCCACCAGAAGCAAGTTGTCTAAAAGAAGGTTCTTAATAAAATTGTCCTTATCGAACTTCTCACGGTATGCCACTAAAAGAGTCTGAATCTGTAATACGGCAAGCTTTCCTACCATATATACATCATCCGTATCTCCATGGGCAATCAGAACATATTCCAGCTGATGCTCATCGAAAATCTTAAAAAACTGGAAGCCTCCTGCTGCCTGAGAATCCGCCTGAGAGGCCGCAAAAGAGACGACCATCTCGGATACATCCCTATCCTCTTGAAAAGTTGTGGCTAATACTTTTCCGTCAATGTCTGCAATGGCAATATCCAGCCTGGCGATTCCCTTTAAGGAATCAATTGTACTTTGCAAAACTTGATTTGAAATCATCTCTACTCCATTCTTTCATGAACTACACCGGGGGGAAGAATGCAGCCTTTTCAATCACGTCTCAACCTTATCTCTTCTCCCAACCTTATCGTTTTTCCCCATTACTATAATCAGTTTATTTCCAATTTTCAAGCATTTTAAAAAAAGACAGGGAAAGAAAAGTTCTTTTCCTGTCTTTTTTACCAGTTTTTCAGAAAACTTTTATTACTTTTCTACAAAGCCAAATACTCTTAGTTGGTAATAGTCTGCTCTGTTTCCTTATCGAAAATATGAATCTTGTTCTCATCCAAAGCAAAGCGAACGGTATCTCCTGTTCTTGCCTTGGTCTTGGGATTCACTCTTGCGGTCCAAGAAGCATCTCCGATATCGAAGTAGAGTAAGGTCTCCGCTCCGAGCATCTCGTATACACGAATTTCTGCGGAAATCACGGACTGTCCATGCTGAGAAAGATAATCTTCCTCATCATGTAAGTCTTCAGGACGAATTCCTAATGTGACAGTCTTTCCGATATAGCCCTTATCCTTTAAAGCAGCTGCTTTCTTTCATTTAAGGTGATGGTGTTTCCTGCAAAGCTTAACTTTACAGCGCCGCCCTCTTCTGTGCACTCCGCATCAATCATGTTCATCTGGGGAGATCCGATAAATCCTGCTACGAACTTGTTGCAGGGGGTATCGTAAAGGTTCTCCGGAGTATCTACCTGCTGAATATAACCGTCCTTCAAAACTACGATTCTGGTTCCCAGTGTCATAGCCTCGGTCTGGTCATGGGTTACATAGATGATGGTAGTCTCTAAGGACTTGTGGAGCTTTGCAATCTCTACACGCATCTGTGCCCTTAACTTTGCATCCAGGTTGGAAAGAGGTTCATCCATCAGGAATACCTTCGGACGACGAACGATGGCACGTCCCATAGCCACACGCTGTCTCTGTCCTCCGGAAAGAGCCTTAGGCTTTCTGTCCAGCAAGTGCTCAAGATCCAAAATTCTTGCAGCTTCATGCACCTTCTTATCGATTTCATCCTTTGGTACTTTTCTAAGCTTCAGTCCGAAGGCCATGTTATCGTATACAGTCATATGAGGATATAATGCATAATTCTGGAAAACCATGGCAATGTCTCTATCCTTCGGTTCTACATCATTCATTCTCTTTCCGTCGATGAAAAGGTCTCCGGAGCTGATGTCTTCCAGTCCTGCCACCATACGAAGGGTAGTGGACTTACCGCATCCTGAAGGTCCTACGAAAATGATAAATTCCTTTATCTTCAATCTCTAAATTAAAAATCTTTTACTGCCACGAATCCGTTGGGGTATTTCTTTACCACATTTTTGAGCTGCACACTTGCCATGCTGTTTCTCCTTCTATAAATATGATTTATGCTTTCTTTTTCAGCAGAAAACCGGTATATGAATTCCAGGATTTTCGCATACTTATGCTAATAGTATTCTATCTACTTTCCCTCTTTCTGGCTATAGACTAAGTTTCCGAAAAAAATGCTCTCAATTTTGTACAAGATAGAGTTCCTTTATTAAATAAATGTCAATCTGCCCAAAAAGAGAGGGGATTTTTAGCAGAATCCCCCCTCTTTGTTGCTAATCCTGATAAATTTTAAAAATTGCCGTTCTGGTAATTTTAATCTTTTTTTCCTTTAAAAGCTTGCCAATAGCCTTTTTAAAGGCGGCTTTTGACACGCCGAAGTCCTTTTTCACCTGCTCCGGATCCACGGTCTTATCCGTATAAGGGATATGTCCCTCAAACTTCTCCTCAATCAGCCGTTCAATCTGCTCTCCCAGCTTTTCATAACGGGAAGCATTTATTTCCTCCTGAGTCAAATGCTTGGCATCCTCTTTTTTCTTGGTATACATAGTACCTGCCAAACGCTCGGTCTTGTCCACATAGAGGTAAATCTCCACCTCCATATCCTTCTTTAAGGCATAACGCATCTCTCTGTGGGGCACCAAAATATCCTTCTCCAAGCCGATATCCACAAAGGCGCCGATGCTATTTACATCGCTGACCCGCAGTCTTCCGATTTCTCCTACTTCAAGATAAGGTTTTTTGGTGGTGGCAATTAACCTGTCCTTGGAATCCTTATACAAAAATACGGAGACCTCATCCCCTACGGTCTTCCCTTTGGGAACCTGACGGATGGGAAGAAGCACGCTGTCTCCTCCTTCCTCTCCCACAAAAACACCAAAATCCTTTTCCCTAAGAATCTTAAGCGTCTGGATTTTTCCTAATTTCAACATGGCAACATAACTCCTTATTCTGATTATAAAAGGCTACAACCGTTCTATCCTCTTCTATTGCTACCCTTGGGAAAATACTGTCCCCTAAAGTATAGGCCTTCACATATTCCGCCCGAATGGAATAAAATTCTCTCTTAGAATCGGCTTTCTCTTCTCCTTCGGTGAAAAGAATCGCCGGTTTTCCTGTACATTGGAAAATAACTTCCTCCGCCAAAGCAATGTACTTGGCGTTGTTCATGTGGTGGTTGGTATCCAGAAAATCCTGCACAACGGGAATGGGCTCTCCCTCCTGATAGCTTTCCGGAAAAGCAATTTTTCTTTGCAGGGGAGGCAAATGTAACACATCCTCCCGTTCCTTAAAGGGTGCAATCAATTCCTCCGTAATCTTTCCGGGACGTCCCTTAGCTAAATCAAAGCAAAACCACTCGCTGTCTGCTTTCACATAGAACTCTCTTGCTTCATTTTGAATCCAGAAATTCCTATAGGCGAAAATCCCCCGGAAATTGTGGGGAGACGTTCCGATGGAAAGCTTCTCATAGAGCTTAGGTAGGGCATATAGCTCAATATTCCAGGCGCTCAAGAGCCATGCTCTATGCTTTTTCTGTAAAACTTCAATGGACATTCCCACATCGTGAGAATGAAAGGTGGAACAATCCTGCAAAAGATTCACCACGGAAAACAGGCTCATTTCCCCCTTCTCCGTTACCTCGGAATAACGAACTCTCTCTTGAATCTCATACATCCTTTGCCACCCTTTCTTGATTTTCCCTTAAAACCTACTCTATCTCACTGAATCCGGAATCCCGTTCCTCTCTATTTTATTACACAGATCCTAAAATACCTTTTCCTTCTGTTTTATAGCTCCCCTACGGAATTCTTTCTGCCCTATTCTACTCTATTTTTTTTATTCTGCATACCGTTTCTATCTTTCCTACAAAAAAAGAAGAGGTTCCCCCTCTTCTTTTTGCATTCTTAAACGGACTCTGCGTATCCTGCCAACTTGGATGTGCAATGAGGACAACGAGTTGCTCCGATAGGAATCATAGTCTTGCAGTACTCACACTCTTTCTCTGTAGGTGCTGCTTCCGGCTCAGCCTTCTTTAACTTGTTCATCTGCTTAACGAAGATAAATACCACTAAAGCCATAATCAGGAAATTGATTACCGCAGTGATGAAGGAACCGTATGCCAATACAGCACCTTGCTCAACGGCCTCAGAGTAAACCTTGGTGGTCTGTCCTGCTAAAGGAATGAACATGTTTTCAAAGTCAATCTTTCCTGTAATCAAGGAAATCAATGGCATAATCAGGTCAGATACCAGCTTATTCACCAATGCGGTAAAAGCAGCACCGATAATCATGCCGACTGCCAAATCAATCATGTTTCCTTTTAAAGCAAATTCCTTAAACTCTTTTAAAAAACCCTTCATTTGTCTCTCCTTAAAATATAGAATCTCCCTTTTAGAACTTTACTCTATCCGTCCTAAAATCCTCAGCTACTCTATTATAGAAGAGAGTTTTTGGCAAGTTCTATTTTCTGAAAGTGACAATGTTTATTGTTTTTTTATTTTTAGACTCTTATTAAGCCATTGATTTTGCCGAGTTAATTCTCATTTTTCTTCTTTTTGAGAAGAACCACCGTCGAAAAGCTCCTAGTTCTGTTTCCTATTTAGTTCCAAAAAACACCAGGACCAGGAGAGGAACTTTAATAAAAGATACAAAAAGAAAAGATTCAAAATCAATCTCAGCGGATTCAAAGCGGTAGAGAAAAAAGGAGAAGTATCCAAGACTCCCTGTTTTTGTATATAAAAGTAGGTATAAGGAAAACCGATTCCTATTTGATTCCCCTCATCAGAAAAGGGCATAAAATAAGAAAGTACAATTTCCAAGAAAAAAGCCAGACTCAAAGTGCTCTTAACACTTCTGTACAGCCATGGCTTTTGATTTTCTGTATTCATATTTTCCCCCTCCCAATCCTCTAAAACGAGATATCCCACGCTTTGTAAGGGATACTCGTTATGAATTATAAATAAGCTATTTTAACTATAGAATTGGAAGGAGATTTCGTCAAATGCTATTCCTCTTACATTTTTCTTTGCATTTTTAGTAATTTTATTCATTCCCAATCTTGCTGTTGTATAGGATCTAAATAATCTTTTTTCCGGCCTGATAAACGGCCTTCTGTTTTAATTCCTTATCCACAATCAGATAATCCGCCTGCTTTCCTACCGTAATGCTGCCGTAGTCCTTCTCAATCCCTAAGGATCGGGCAGGGTTTAGGCTGGCTGCTGTAATAGCCTTTCTAAGAGGAATCTTCATTTCCTTTACCGCAGTACAAAGGCAGTCATAAACATTGGACACGGAGCCTGCCAATGCTCCATTGGATGTCAGGGTACAGTGCTTTCCCTTCTTCTCCACTTCCTGCCCCCCAAGGTCATAAAGCCCGTCCGGCATTCCGGTGGAACGAAGGCTGTCACTGATAAGAATGACTCTATCCTCCCCCAAAGCCTCAAAAGCCAAACGCACCATGGCAGGATGCACATGAATGCCGTCCGTTATCAACTCGGCAAAGACTTCCTTTTCCTCAATGGTTGCTCCTACAACTCCCGGATTTCTGTGATCCAGACCGGTCATGGCATTGAAAAGGTGTACCGCATGACTGGCTCCTGCCCGGTAGGCCTTCAAGGCCGTGGGGAAATCCGCATTGGTATGGGCAAGGGAAATCTTCACCTTCCCCCTCATTTTCGGAATAAAACGCTGGAAATCAGGATTCTCCTCCGGCGCCAAGCCCATATACTTTACCAGTCCTCCGGAGCAATGTAAGAAGCGCTCCGCAAGCTTTTCATCCCATTTCAAAATGTAATTGGGATTCTGTGCCCCCTTCTTCACCGGGCTGATAAAGGGACCTTCCATATTGATGCCCAGGAGTCTAGCCTCTCCGATCTTTAAGCCTTCCTCATGGTATTCCTTCGCTAAGGAAAGGACCTTTTCCAAATCTTCCACAGCCAAGGTCAGGGTTGCCGGACAAATGACGGTAATGCCGTGCTCCGCCTCATACTTTGCCAAAGTCTGCATGGCCTTTCTGGTACCGTCACAAAAGTCTTCTCCCAAACAGCCATGAAAATGAATGTCAATCAGCCCCGGCAGGAGAAAGTCCTCTGGACGGGAAAATGCTTCCTCTTCGGAAAGCTCCCTTTCCTTGTGAATGGCGGAAAAGCACCCATCCTTCACTTCTACGGAAGCTAAAGTAAATTTTTTTTCTTCTGTAAAGATACAATATTTTTCCATCTTTAATCCTTCCCAATACATCCTTTCCCCTAAGGAAGCTTGCTCGGTTTTCCTTTTAAAATATAGACTCTCAACGGATTGTCTTTAGGATAAAATGCAAAGACTGCTAACTCCTTTTAGTCTTTTGCTTTCTGTCTATTTTGAAAATGCACATAAGCCCCCAGCAGTCCTGCTCTATTTCCAAGGCTGGCAGCCAGCAGTCTGGTATTCTCCGCCACGATAGACAGCAAATGCTCCTGCAAATGTCCCCAAATCTTAGGAAGCAGAATATCCTTCTGCTCCATAATGCCTCCCCCCAGCACAATGCACTGCGGGTTAAAGGCATAGCAAAGGTTACTAAGTCCGATAGACAAAGCATCACAAAGTCTGTCCAGCTCTTCCAGACAGATTTTATCTTCCTTCTTAACTTCCTCAAATATCCGCTTTCCGTTCCAAGCTCTTCCGCCTCTCCCTTTCTGCTGGCTACTCTCTTTACTAAAGCAGAGGTGGAGGCCATCCGCTGGAACATTCCTCCCGGAATCTGCATATAGCCGATTTCCATGGCGGAATGGGAAGTGCCGTGATAGACCTCTCCGTTTAGGGATAAAACTGCCGCCGATACCGGTGCCTATGGTAAGGCAAAGCATGGAACTTGTCCCTTTTCCGCTACCAAAGGAATATTCTCCAAGTCCGGCGCACTTTACATCATTTTCCACCTCACAGGGAATGGAAAATGTGCGTTCAATTTCCTCCTTCCACTTGCATCCCTTGTACTCCGGAATCTGAGGACCTGCATGAATAATCTCTCCCTTTATCTCATCCACCATCCCTGCGGTGGAGATACAGATGCCGGCTAAGAGTGACTCTACCTTCGCTTCTACTTTTTGCTCTACCGATACTTCTGATTTTTGCTCTACCGGTACTTCTGCTTTTTTCCCGCCTTGTGCTCCCTCCGTCAGTTCTCCTTTTAGTTCCTCTAAAACTCTACGGATTTCTCCCTTAACATTTTCCAGAATAAAAGAACCGCCTCTTTGAGCCTCAGTGTCCTTTTCATAAGTAGAAAGGATTTCTCCCTTTTCTCCCAAAAGGGCATATTTTGTTTTGGTGCCTCCGATATCCAGGGCAAAGTATCGCTTTTCCATACTGCTACCTACTTTCCTTCTTCTGAAAAATAATCGGGAATCCACTTAGCCAAATGCTCCGCCAAAGCCTTGTGGGCATCGGGACTTAAATGCATATAGTCGTAGGGATAGTTTTCCACTCCCGGAATATCCTGCGCCGAAAGGAAGGCACAGCCGGTACGCTTTGCCACCGCCTCATACAGAGGAATAATGGCCTTGGACTTTTCACAGCAGTCTTTTCCCATTTCATTCCCTACGATAGTATCCTTATATTCCGGGTCAATAGGGTAGGGGGCGATAATCAGAATTTTCGGCTTTTCTTCCGTAAAGGCTTCCTGAACAGATTGAGCCTTTCGGATTAAACGCTCCAAGCCTCTGGAGATATTTTCCGCAGTAGCGGAAAAGCGCTCCTTCACATCATTGGTGCCCAGCATAATAATCAAAAGAGAAACCGGCTCATGGGTAAGAAGGATGGGACGAATCATGCTCACGCCGGAAAGTCCTTCGTACAAGGGATCCTCAAAGACCGTGGTACGACCGGATAAGCCTTCCTCCCGTACCAGATACTCCTCTCCTAATAAATCCTGTAAAACCATGGGCCAGCGCACATGCTCGCTGAAACGCTTGCCGTTTTTATTGTTGTAACCGTGGGTGTTGGAATCTCCAAAACAAACAATGGTCTTTGCCCCTGCCATATTTCCTCCTTAAAAACACTTTAAGCCTGCTCTGTAAAGTTTCCAGGAAACCCTACAAAGCAGGCAAATCTTTTATACGAAACGGGCTACAGTCTCATCAATCACTTTAGCGGTCTTCTTTGCAATCTCCAAATCCGCCTCTGTTAAGGGACTTAACGGACTTCTTACAGAACCCACATTTAAGCCCTTACGAAGCTTCAGCACTTCCTTAATCATGGCATACATATTGCCATGACCGCTGCAAAGCAGGGTAATGATTTCATTTACCGCAAACTGAATCTTTCTCGCTTCTTCCATACGGTTTTCCTTGAAAAGAGCATTCATCTTTAAGAAAAGTTCCGGCATAGCCCCATAGGTTCCGCCGATTCCGGCACAGGCTCCCATGCTTCTTCCTCCGATAAACTGCTCATCCGGGCCGTTGAAAACCACGAAGTCCTCTCCGCCCCAGGCCTTGTAATTCTGAATATCCTGAACAGGCATGGAGGAGTTCTTTACTCCGATGACTCTGGGATTTTTCTTCATTTCCATGAATAAATCCTTGGTCAGGCTTACTCCTGCAAGCTGGGGGATATTGTAAATGATGAAGTCGGTGTTGGGTGCTGCCGCACTGATGGTATTCCAGTACTCCGCAATGCTGTAGCTTGGCAGACGGAAGTAAATGGGCGGAATGGAGGCAATGGCATCCACCCCTAAGCTTTCCGCATGCTTAGCCAATTCCACGGAGTCCTTGGTGTTGTTACAAGCCACATGGGCAATGATGCGAAGCTTTCCCTTGGCTTCCGCCATTACCGCTTCCAAAATCTGCTTTCTGTCCTCTACGGAAAGGTAAATGCATTCTCCGGAAGAACCGTTGACATATAAGCCCTGCACACCGGCTTCAATGAAATAACGAACCAGCGCCTTGGTTCTCTCTACAGACACCTCTCCATTATCCTCATAGCAGGCGTAAAAAGCCGGTAAAATTCCTTGAAATTTCTCTACATTTGTCATATCTATCTCCTTTTGCAGGCTAATACAAGCCTCTTGATATTTCAGTCGGCACAATAAACAGGATACTGTAAGAATCCCACCGGCTTACATTTACATTTTTATCCCTTAACGGCTCCCATGGCAATACCCTGGGTAAAATATCTTTGGAACATTAAGAATACAATCAAAATCGGGATAGCCGCCACCGCTGCTCCTGCCATGATGATACCGAAGTCTGTGGCATTTTCCGCCTGTAACTTGGCGATTCCCAAAGAAATGGTTAAGTTCTCCGTACTGCTTAACATAATCAACTGCATAAAATAATCATTCCAGCTGTTGATAAAGGTAAAGATGGCCAAGGCACCGATTCCCGGCTTAATCATAGGAAGCACAATCTGGCTAAATATTCTGGCTTCGGAGGCTCCGTCAATGCGGGAGGCTTCCAGCATTTCCCCGGGTACGCCCTCGGAAAACTGCTTCATAAGAAACACACCGAAGGGCCAACCCACAGTGGGGAAGATGACTGCCAAAAGGCTGTTGTAAAGCTTTAAAAAGGACATTTCCCGAATCAGAGGAATCAAAATAACCTGCTTGGGAAGAGCCATAGCACATACAATCAGGGTGAACAAAAGAGTTCTTCCTCTAAAACGCTTTTTTGCCAAGGCGTAGCCTGCCATAGAGGCGGTTACACAGGTTAAAATCATGGCGGATAAGGACATGAACACCGTGTTTAAGAGCCAACGTACCGCGCCCGGTACCTTAGGGCCTGTCATCAGCACAATATCCTTCCCTGTTCCGGAAAAGGCTCCGCTAAAGGGTATACTCAAGGTAAAGAGGGCAGTGGGCTGACGGGAAAAGAGCTTTTGGTAATTCAATAGTACCCACTCTTTCGGGAACCAGTCCGGGCTTGTGCCGTTAATGGACTGGGCGGTTTTAAAGGATCCTGTAATTATCCAGTATAAGGGAAAAAGAAAGAAAAAAGCCAGGAGAATTAGCAGGAACAGGCTGAGTAAGCTATAAAGATTTTTTGTCTTATGCATAAATTCCTCCTACTTTTCTTTCGCCAGCTGGAACTGCACAGCGGAAAGTAAGGCAATAATAATCGCCAAAATTACACCCATGGCATTTCCGTAGCCGTAACGATAAAGCTTAAAGGCCGTGTAGTAAATGTAATACATTACCGTATCCGTACTGTGGTTCGGTCCGCCGGAGGTCAAAAGCTGAATCAGGGCAAAGCACTGGAAGCTGTTGATGGTGGTAATAACCAGAATATACAGAGTGGTGGGCATAATCTGGGGCCATTTAATCTTCCAGAAAAGCTGAAGATTGGTGGCACCGTCTACGGAAGCCGCCTCCACCAGGGAATCATCCACATTTCCAAGGGCGGAAACATAGAGGACGATAGGCTGTCCCACGGAGGTGGTAAATAAAATCAAGATAATACAGGGCAGGGCAAAACGGGCATCTCCCAGCCAGTTGATATTCTTCTCCAACACGCCGGTATGGGTTCCCACATAGTTAAACAAGCCATAGTAATTATGGAACATCCATTTCCATACCACGGTAACCGCTACGGAACCTGTTACTACCGGCAGGTAGAAGATACAACGGAAGGCGGAAAGAACCGGTCCCTTCATCTTATAAATAGCGGAAGCCACCCACAGGGAAAAAATAGCTACCGTTGGAACAGATACCAAAACGATGATCAAGGTATTTTTCAGTGCTTTTTGGAAAATGCTGTCTCCGAAAAGCTCTGTATAGTTTTTCAAACCGATAAACTGGTCTGCCACATTCTTTCCCATGGTGGCATCAAAGAAACTGGTATAGACGCACAAAATCATGGGAAAAATCACGAAGCCCAGAAAGAACACCAGGCTTGGCAATAAAAACAAATAGGCAGAGCGAGTTTCTCTTTGGGCTAATATTTTGCTTCGATTGCTTTGTACGTAGTCCATTTTCTCTCCTCTAATCAAAAAACTCCGGAGGCTTCCCGTCAAAGGGTGAGCCTTCCGGAGCCTATTCTTCTTCACAAATGCTTCGAATGATTCTCAAATACATTCTAAAACATTTTTATAAGCTTGCATGCTGGATAGCGCTACAAATTTATGCCTTTTATGCCTTTGCTGCCTTTGCTGCCGCGTTTGCATTGGTCTGGAAAGTTGTTAATTCTGTTTTTACCTCTCCTCCCCTGACCGATTCTCTGAAGCATATTCCACCACTCTGTTCTGGCAGTTGCCCAGCCCGGAGTTACCTGATAGTAGTCTCCGAAGGAAGGCATGAACTTCTCTGTGAAAAGCTTCATAGTCTCTGCGTTCTCTGTTCCCTCATAAACGTCTGTAAGATCCTTATGTACAGGGAAGAATCCTGTAGTCTGTACGGAAAGCTTTGCCTGTTCCGCATCGTTAGCCATGAAACGGATAAATGCCTTTGCAGCCTTCACCTTGTTCTCATCGCCGTTATCGAAGATTCCGAAGCCCCAGATTCCTCCGCAAAGCTCTGCCTTTCCGTCCTTTGCAGGGAAAAGCATAGGAATGATTTCATCGCCGTTGTTGGTCTTGCCTGCTTCGCCGTTGTCCTTGTTGTTCTGCTGAGCAGAGTTCCAGCAAAGAGACATTGCCAGGGTTCCGTTTCTGAAAAGGGTAATCTCATCTCCTCCAACCAAAGCCGGGTCGAAGTTGATTCCCTCTGCCTTCACAAGCTCTTCTAAAGCCTGTGCATTCTCGGAAGAATCTACAGCATACTCGGTATGCTCCTTGTTGGTAAATTTTCCGCCGTACAGGTTGTTCACCAAAGCTCTGGTTCCCTGGTCTCCGCCCTGTCCGCCGCAGTAAACTGCTGCAACATTTTCCTGTCCCTTATCATGCAAAGCCTTCACAGCCTTGAAGAAATTCTCTGTAGTCCAGGTGTGGTTGTCCAAGTCAAGATACTGTAATGCATCTGCATTCTCGAAGGCAGTCTTATTGATAGCCATGCAGTGTGCAATCATAGCCAAGGGATACTCGTAGTACTTTCCTTCGGAGGACTTACAAGCCTCTACTACGTTGGGATAGATATCCTTTGCCGCATCATCTTCAAAGAGATCCGCCAAATCTACCATCAATCCCTTTGCGCCCCAGTTTGCCACCAAACGCTCCGGTCCTTCCATAATCAGGTCGGGTGCCGCTTTTCCTTCGATAGCGGTATTTACCTGGTCGTCACCGCTCTGGTAGTCCAGATACTCTACGGTAACATGGATATCCGGATACTTTGCGTTAAAATTCTGCAGCAAGGTATCTACGGAAGCGCTGTCGCCCCATTTTCCGATAGGATAGGTGTAGAGCTTTAAATCAGCCTTTAATGCCTCATCCTCGGAAGCTCCCTCGGCCTTCTCGGAAGCGGCCTCACTTGCCTTTTTGGATTCCGCCTTCTTCTCTGTCTCTGTCGTAGCCTTTGGTCCGCAAGCTGCCAAGCTGCTAGCCAGAAGCAGAGACGCTGCTCCCCATGCTAAGATTCTTTTTTTCATTGTTTCTCCTCCCATTCTTTGAGTGCCTCCACAAAGGGTACCGCAATCAGCTGCGGCCTTGTGATGATTGATCCAACAACCACCGCATAGGCGCCAAGTTCCATAACGCGTTTTGCCTTTGCCGGAGTGTTGATGTTGCCTTCGGCAATGACCGGATGCTTCACGCTCTCAATCATTTTCCGAAGAATCAGGAAATCGTCTGCCTCAATTCGATCTCCCTTAGACTGCTCTGTATACCCCACCATAGTGGAGCCAATAAAGTCAAATCCCAGGCGATCCGCTTCTATGGCTTCTTCCACCGTGGAACAATCTGCCATAAATGCCTGATCCTTGTATTTGGCCTTTATTTCCCGGAAAAATTCTGCCAGGCTCTTTCCCCCCGGCCTTTTGGAAATGGTGGCGTCAATCGCAATGATATCTACCCCTACTTCCATAAGTTCATCCACCTCTTTCATGGTGGGAGTGATATATACCTTCGAATCCTCGTAATCTCTCTTAACGATACCGATAATAGGGAAGCTCCACTTCCTTCTTTATCTCCGCAATATCTTCTTTGGTGTTGGCCCGGATGCCTCCTGCCCCTGCCATCTTTGCCGCTCTGGCCATTCTTCCCATAATGAAGGAGGAATGTAGGGGCTCCTCCGGCAACGCCTGACAAGATACAATGAGTTTACCCTTCAATCCCTTGATTCTCTCTGTCATGGAACACTCCTTTTTCCTGAAAAATTTTTTTATTCGTTCTTGAAGAAAAGTACTTTTTCTTCTTGTCCTTTCTTAAGTATAGTTTTAGATTTTTCAATTTCAACAAGAAAAAAACTTGACTTTGCCTATAAAAATTCTTTTCAATAAAGGCATTTCATCTCCCTGAAAAGCCTACCCCAGTACTTCCCTTGAATCATCTCCTTCTGTCCCTCCTCCCCGGAAGGACAATTTTTCTCCCAGTAGCTTTCCAAAGACTCTCATATCCTCTTCCCTACTTCCTGCCACTAGGGAAAAGCCTTCTTCCTTTTTTCCAAGGCAAATGAGGGATAGGGGAAGGGAGAGTCTCAGTCTGTCACAGATTTTTTTGCAAGTCCTTCATCCCAAGTTCGGACAGGTAGAGAAAAGAGGTAAGAATTCTTCCCGTAGTAGGAAAAAGCAGCTATCCTTTAGAGGGCTTCCCAGCAATAGCGTTTTTGGCACCTTGTCCGGATTCCTCCCTGCTTTTCCGTTTCTTCCGTTCTTTCTATCTTTTCTCTATCCTCTATTTCCTTCCGTTGCTCTTCCAGCTCTTTCAATATCTTTTCTTCCAAAAGCCGGATTCCCGCCTCTAAAATCCCTCTTTTTTTCTTCTTCCTTTTCAAAGATTTTCTCCTGCAAACTCCGAAATGCCTCCGGAATCTCTGTCCAAGGCCGGCTAAGACTTTGGGCGAAGCCGGATAAAAGCTTTTAGCTTTTTTTCCAAAAGCAAGAAAGGCCAGCTCTCCCGCCAGCATGGTTAAACGACAGCCCTTCCTATGCTTTTCATAGGAAAGAATGGTAAATACCCCAATCTCTCCGGTAAAGCTTACATGGATTCCGCAACAGGCGCAGGAATCCACCTTAGGAATTTCGATAACACGGATATCCCCCTCTAAAAGCCTTCTTTTGTCTAAAAAGAAATACTGCCATCCTTTCTTTTCCAAACTCGTATCTTCTTCCCCTTCCAGATAAACTTCTCTTACGGGAAGATTTTTGCCGTATAACGGCATTCACACCCTTCTCCAGCTCCTCCAGTTCTTTTTCGCTGAATTCTCCGTCAAAATCCACGGTCATGTGGGGATTTTTCCCCGAAAACATTCCATGTGAAAACCGCTATTTTTATAAGAAAAGCGCTTACTCACAAGGCCGGAAAAAATATGCTCTGCACTGTGGTTTTCCGACTGCCATCTTCGAAAATCCGCATCAAACTGACAAAGGACTTTTGCTCCCTCAGGAAAATCCGCTTCTGTATACTGCCAAAGCTCTCCATCTTTTTCCTCCACAAAGAGAAGCTCTGCCCCGGCAATGCTTCCTCTGTCACAGGGCTGTCCGCCTCCCTCCGGATAGAAGAAGGATTCCGACAGTCTATAGCAAAAAAGGGAAGAATAGCTTCCTCCCCATTTTTTTACAAACTCTTCTATTTCCTTTTCGGTTAGCTCCCGCTTTTCCAATACAATCAGCTCTTTTTCCGCCTCTTCCCCGCTGTTTCCTCTTTGATAATATAAGGCTTCTTTAATCATATTTTCCTCGTTACTCGTCCTAAGAATAGCTATTTATTACTGCTCTTTGTTACTGTTGAAAGCAAAAACTTCGATACTTTCCTTTATACTTTTTAAAGTACAGACTTCGATACTTTCCCTTTTGCTTCTTAAATCATCCCCAGGTCCTTTAGCGTAAGGTAGATACCGTCCTCCCAAATGGGTTTTGCCACAATATCCGCCTTTTCCTTGATATAGGGAATAGCGTTTCCTACAGCAACACCAACATTTGCCCAAAGAAGCATTTCCTCATCATTAAAGCTATCCCCGAAGGCAACGGTCTTTTCTCCGGGAATCTTGTAAACTTCCGTGATTTTTTCCAAGCCCATAGCCTTACTATAGCCCTTTTCCAAAAGGTCAGCCCCGGTGTCTCTGCTAAAGGGGAAGACATTTAACTCCGGAAAATTCTTCCTGAGAGCCTCTGCCCCCTCTACGCCACCGCAATAACACAGAGCAGAAACTTCTTCTTCTAAAAGTTCCTCCACCGGCACGAAATTTCTGTCGCTTTCCTGCACAAAATTCAGGTCGTACTGTATCACCTGTTCCTCTTCCGTGAAATAATCCTTATCCTCTATGGCGGTTCCCAGAGCAATACGATGCTCCTTTCCAAAGCGAATCAATCGTTCCAGCAAATCCTTGGACATCACGCTATGCATCAAAACTTCCTGCTTCCCCAAGGGATCCAAAAGCACCTTGGTACCGTTCATCTGCACCAAAGCATGGGGAGCGATTTCTTTCAAATAGTCGTAAGAATAGCGGTCATACATATTTCTGCCGGAAGCCAGCACCACAAGATAGCCATTTTCCTTTAGGCGTTCAATGGCTTCCAGGCTGGAGGGCGTGATGGCTCCCTTCTTATGGTCTAAGAGGGTATGGTCTAAGTCAAAGGCCACCATCCCCTTTTTCTTTTCTCTATTCTTAGGACAATTTACTTCTTCTCTCATCTTTCCCTATTTTCTCTATACTGTATTCCGAATAATATATACTGCCTTATAACTTCTAACAAAAGCTGCCATAGCTTCAGCTATAGAAATAGTCAGAAAACCGCTTTAGATTCTCTTGCTTTCCTCACAGAAGGCACGAATCTTCTCCGCCATTTCCTTGGTGAAATCTTCCTTTTGGAATCGATAGCTCCAGTTACAGCCTAGAACGGAGGGCTTATTCACTCTGGCTTCCTTCCCCTTATGGCAATAATCCTGATAGGGGATAATGGCGGTGTTGGACCTGGAATTTAAAGTCAGTTTAATAAAAAAGTCCACATAATCCATAGCCAAAAGCTCTTCCACGGTTTTTCCCACATAGTCTGCCGCCATCTGTCGATCCGCATCTTCAATTTCCAAGAACCAGTCCTTTAAGACCTGATTATCGTGGGTTCCGGTATAGCAAACCGTATTTTCCGTCCAGGTATTGGGCCGATAATCTCCGCTTTCTCTGGAGTCAAAGGCAAATTCTAAAAGTTTCATCCCGGGGAAACCGCTGTCTTCCACCAGTTTTTTTACAGACTCTGTGACATAGCCCAAGTCTTCCGCAATCACCGCCTGCTCTCCCAAAGCTTTCCTTAAGGCATGGAACAGATCCATTCCCGGCCCCTTTTCCCAGTGGCCCCTTTTCGCATTTTCATCCCCGTAAGGAATAGAATAATACTCATCAAATCCCCGGAAATGATCTACTCTTACCACATCATAAAGGGTAAAGCAGTGCTTCATTCGGGAAATCCACCAGGCATAGCCCGTTTCCTTATGCTTTTCCCAATCGTAAAGCGGGTTTCCCCAAAGCTGTCCATTTTCCGCAAAGGCATCGGGCGGACAACCTGCCACCGCCTTCGGTCTTCCCTCTTCCAACTGGAACAGGGAGGGATTGTCCAGCACATCGGAGGAATCCAGAGAAACATAGATGGGAATATCGCCAATCAGCTGAATCCCAAGGCTATTCACATAGGCCTTTAAGCTCAGCCACTGCTTTTGGAAAAAGTACTGGCAAGCTTCATGAAACTCCTTCGGATAGGGAAGCTTTCCTTCCATAAAACGGGCATAGGAAGAAAGCCAGAAGGAATTCTTCTCACAAAAGTCCTGAAATGCTTTCTTTTCTTCCTGTCCTGCCGGAGTATTCAGCTTTTCGAAAAAGCGGTCCATAGCTTTCTTCAGCACAGGATAACGCTTTTCATAAAGCATTCCGTAGTCAATTTGGCTCTCGGAGGCATTGGCAAGCTCAGCGCAATCCGCTTCTGAAAGATAGCCCTCCTCCTGTAACTGCTCCAAGTCAATAAAATAGGGGTTGCCGGCGAAGGTGGAGAAGCTTTGGTAGGGGGAATCTCCATAGCCTGTGGGGCCTAAGGGAAGAATCTGCCAATAGCTCTGCCCCGCCTCTTTTAAAAAGTCTGCAAAGGCTCTGGCCTCCTTGGAAAAAGAACCGATACCGTATTTTCCCGGCAAGGAAAATATAGGCATCAAAAGTCCCGCTCTTCTTCTGTCTAAAATTTTCTTCTCCATCCTACTCTCCTATTCTCATTGAATTGAATATCTTGCTTTCCATTTTTTCTGCAACTTAAAATATTTTTCCTCGCCGAAAAAAAGCTTTACGCTATGATCATCTCTTATTCAAAATCGTCATTTTTCGCAATTGTATCACAGTAAATGCAACGATACTGTCTTTTTTGTCCCTGAATCCGCTTAAAGATATGAGGCAGCTCCTGCTCTGTAGAGGTAATGCAACGGGGATTCTTACAATGTAATACATTCTTTAAGGTATCCGGTAAAGACAGAGTAGCCTTGTTCACCCGTTTTCCGTCCTGAATGTAGTTTACGGTAATGCCCGGTCCGATATAACCTAAGACGTTTAAGTCCAGGTCAATATTTTCCGCAATCTTTACAATGTCCTTCTGTCCCATTTTCTGAGAATGGCAGTTTTGAATCAAAGCCACCGGACTCTTTACACTGTCCAGCCCCAGATATTTGTATACCAGCATACTTTTTCCGGCTTTAATATGATCCAGTACAATTCCGTTTTCGATTCCGTCAATCTTCATCTTTTATCCTTTCTCTATATTAAAGAAGCTTAATGTACTTCCTATATCAAACATTTCAGTCATTTCCAATGCTTTTTCTTAAAGTTTTCTTTTCTAGTTCTCTTTTCAAGCTAGCTTTCAAGCTTCCACTTTCTTACTGATCCAATCCTAACAGATACAAAATCAAAGCCATACGCATCTGCTTCCCGCAGAGAGTCTGGTAGAGTACTTGGCTCTTTCGTCCTGATCAATCGCCACGGAAATCTCATTTACGCGGGGAAGGGGATGAAGAATAGCCATATCCTTCTTGGCATTTTCCAGCTTCTCCTTGGTCAGGATGTAAATGTCTTTCAAACGAAGATAATCTTCCTCGTTAAAGAAACGTTCCTTCTGCACTCTGGTCATGTAAAGAATGTCCAGTTCAGGAATAGAGCCCTCTAAGTCGGTGGTTTGGATAAATTCCGCTCCTTCTTCCTTCAGCTTTTCAATTTCGTACTCCGGAAGCTGTAGCTCCTCCGGGGAAATCAGAATATAACGGTTATTGGGATAACGGAGCATGGCGTCAATCAGGGAGTGCACGGTACGGCCGAACTTTAAGTCTCCGCAAAGACCGATGGTTAAGCCGGAAAGCTCTCCTCTGCATCTCCGAATGGTTAAAAGGTCAGCCAAGGTCTGGGTTGGGTGAAAATGTCCGCCGTCTCCCGCATTGATAAAGGGTACGGAGATATGACTTGCCGCCACTACCGGTGCTCCCTCCTTGGGATGCCGCATGGTAATAATATCCGCATAGTTGGAGACGGTCTCAATGGTATCCGCTACACTTTCTCCCTTAGCCGCAGAGGAACTGCTGGCTCCGGCAAAGCCCAGAACCGAGCCGCCTAATTCCAGCATAGCCGCCTCAAAGGAAAGTCTGGTTCTTGTGGAAGGCTCGAAGAATAGAGTCGCCAGCTTCTTATGCTTACATCTTTCCCAGTACTCTTCTTTGTTTTTCTCAATCTTATCCGCCAGATCCATCAAATGATCCAGCTCTTCAACGCTCAAATCCAAGATGTTAATGATACTACGATTTTCCTTTGCCATTTTCTTTCCTTTCCTATTTTTGCCTACAAACCATTGCGAAATCAGCTTTTCATCCTATTTCTTCCGGAACATTTTCTTCAAGGAAAATTTCCTATAGAAAAAACTTTATGCCTCTCTCCAGGACTCATCGGAGGGGTTGTCTCTGAAGCGAAGCAGCTTTTCCTGCTCCTCCTTCTCGATATAGCCCTGCTCTACTGCCACCGGAAGAAGGGCGTCCAGGTCACAAAGGGAGTGGTTTACTACCTTGGCTTCCGCCAGTCTGTCCTTTCCCTTCTGCATGCCATAGGTGAAAATGCTGACAATGCCCAGAACCTCCGCTCCATTTTCCTGTAAAACCTTTACGCAGTCCAGTACGGAGCCTCCGGTGGAAATCAAATCCTCCACCACGACCACCTTATCTCCCTTACTAAGCTTTCCTTCCACCTGATTCTGTCTTCCGTGATCCTTTGCGGAACCGCGAACATAGCCCATGGGAAGGCCAAGAATTTCTGCAGTAATTGCCGCGTGAGCAATTCCTGCTGTAGAGGTTCCGAAAAGCGCCTCCGCCTCGGGAAACTCTTCCTTTACAAGAGCTGCCAAGCCTTCTTCAATCTGTCTTCTTACCTTTGGAAAGACAGGGTCAGGCGGTTGTCGCAGTAAATCGGGGAATGAATCCCGGATGCCCAGGTAAAGGGATCCTTCGGCCGTAAAAATACCGCCTGAATGGATAAAAGTCCCTTTGCAATCTCTTCTTTTCTTCCCATAATATCTCCTTTTCTATCTTATACGCTTTTCTATAATTTATTACGATGGTATCACTAAACTGTCGAACCGCTTCTCGATTAGCTCTCACGAAGCTTTACACATTCCGATGAAACTAGGCATCACAAAACTGACGTACTGCCTCTCGATAGCCTCCACCAAGCTTTACACATTCCGATGAATCTAGGCATCACAAAACTGACGCACTGCCTCCCGATAAGCTTCCACCGGATTCTCCGCCTTGGTAATGGGACGTCCCATGACGATATAGTCGGAGCCCACCTTCTTGGCCTCCTCCGGTGTCATGACACGCTTTTGGTCTCCCACTTCTCCTCCGGCAAAACGCACTCCGGGGGTAATCGTTAAGAAGTCTGCGCCGATTCTTTCATGGATTTCCTTTGCTTCATGGGGGGAGCAAACCACTCCGTGAAGCCCTGCCGCCTTGGCATTTTCCCCGTAATGAAGTACCACTTCCTTCACGGTTTTCGGAATCAAAAGTTCCTCCTCCATCATCCTCTGGTCGGTGGAGGTAAGCTGGGTTACGGCAATCAGGATGGGTAAATGCTCTCCCCCGGAAAGCCCTTCCAATCCCGCCTTCATCATTTGGATGCCTCCGGAAGCATGCACATTGGTCATATCCACCCCTAAGGCCTTCAGAGAAGCCATGCCTCCCTTTACGGTGTTGGGAATGTCGTGAAGCTTTAAATCCAGGAAGATAGAATGGCCACGCTTTTTAATCTGCCGTACAATCTCCGGTCCCTCACTGTAGAAAAGTTCCATTCCTACCTTCACATAGGGCTTCCGTTCTTCCTTCTGAAAGAGGTCTAAAAAGTCCAATGCCTCCTTCCCTGTCGGAAAGTCTAAAGCTACAATCACGTCTTTTCCCATGGTTTTTCCTTTCTATTAATCAATAGTCCCGATAATATCCTGTAAGGAAGAAATCCCCAGCTCCTCACAAAGAATGGGAAGATTCTCTAAAATATCCCGGCAAACATAGGGGTGTACCAGATTCTCCGCCCCGATTTCCACCGCACTGGCTCCCGCCATCATCATTTCGATTACATCCTCCGGAGAGGCAATGCCTCCCATGCCGATAATGGGAATCTGCACGGCTTTTCGCACCTGATACACCATCCTAAGGGCAATGGGGAATACTGCCGGTCCGGAATAGCCTCCCACCTTATTGGCTAAAACCGGTCTTCTTCTTTTTATATCAATTCGCATCCCCAAGAGGGTGTTGATTAAGGAAATGCCGTCCGCACCGGCTGCCTCCGCCGCCCTTGCCATTTCCGTAATATCCGTTACATTGGGGCTTAATTTCATATAAACAGGCTTCTTGGTTTTCTCCTTTACCCGCTTACAAACCTCCGCCACATTTTTTGCATCGGTTCCAAAAGCCATCCCGCCGTTATGTACATTGGGGCAGGAGATATTTACCTCTAAAAGCCCTACATTTTCCACCTTGTCCATCTCCTCCGCAAGGATGGAAAACTCCTCGAAAGAAAAACCGGAAATGTTTGCCACCAAAGGCTTATGGAATATCTTTTTTAAGGCGGGAAGCTCTTCTTCCACCACCACCTTAACCCCCGGATTTTGCAAGCCCACGGAATTCAGCATTCCCATGGGGCACTCTGCAATACGGGGCAGGGCATTTCCTTCTCTCGGTTCTACCGTAGTTCCCTTAAAGGAAATGGAGCCTAAAATATTCAAGTCATAGAGCGGCGCAAAGTCCTGTCCGAAGCCGTAACAGCCGGAGGCAGGAATCAAAGGGTTGTCCAACTCCAGCGAAGAGAGTTTTGTTCTTAAATCCACCATTTTTCTCCCCTCCTTACCATGCAATCTCATCATAGGAAAATACCGGCCCATCCTTGCAAATCCGCTTCATGCCGGTCTTCATTTTCCTGCTGCAACCCATACAAGCCCCAAAACCGCAACCCATTCTTTCCTCAAAGCTGAACTGCCCGTCCTTTACCCCTTGATACACAGCCTTTAGCATAGGCTCAGGCCCGCAGCAAAGAGCATAGTCGTGCTGTCCCAAAATGCTCGTTACAAAGCCCTTGGCGCCGTAGGAGCCGTCCTCTGTAGTAATATTGATGGGAACGGATAAAGCACGGAACTCTTCCTCAAAGAAAACATCTTCCTTACTTCTAAATCCTAAAGCCACATAAGGGTGCTTCTTTTCCTGTACCAATTTTTTACAAAGGTAGTAAAGGGGAGGCACTCCTACGCCACCTCCGCAAAGCACCGGATGATCCGGAATCCGGCTTAAGTCATAGCCATTTCCCAAACCGGTTAAAAGGGATAGATATTCCCCTCTTCTTTATAGGAAAGAAGCTCTGTACCCTGTCCCAGTACCTTATAAATCAGCGTAAGCTGATCTCCCTCCACATCACAAACCGAAATGGGACGGCGAAGATATTTTCCCGGAATCTCCACTTCCACAAACTGCCCGGGTCTATGAATCGCCGAGCAATCCCCATCCAGCTTCAAAAGATATACATCCTTTGCCAGGGGACGATTCTCTAAAAATCTTAAACTCCCGTTCTTTCATCTTCCCTCTTATACTCCTTTTGCTCCCAAAACCTTGACTCAACTGTTTTTTTGTACTTCCTCAATATCTAAGGGCTTTCACTCATTCTTTTTGAAGCAAGAGCTTAGTCCTCCAAGAAACCCTTTTTCTCTATCATAAATCTCTTTTCCCTCATAAAAAGGTCTTCACTACCTCCCCCTGAACCTCCATACCGGAGAAAAAGAGTGCTTCTTCCCATGGAGTAAAAACTTTTCCGGGTCTACCTGATAGACTTTCTCACAGTCTAAAAATGGCAAGATCCGCTTCTTCTCCCTCTGCAATATACCTGGGTCCACGAATAGGGAAAAGCTCTCTTGGCTTGGTACACATGATTTCCATAAGTCTGTATAAAGAAATCGCACCGTAAGCCTTTTTTCCGCCATCCTTGAAAAGCTCTTCCGTACTGCACTTTGCCTTTCTAAAATCCACCCGCTCCGGATCCTGATCCAAAGGGTTGCGAAGCACCATATTGTGCAGCATGGAAGCAAAGGCAGTTTCCAATCCCACGATTCCGAAGGAAGAGCCGTCTAAGCCCTTGGACTTTTCCTCCACACTATGGGGGGCATGATCTGTAATCAGGCAGTCCAGTACACCTTCCTGAATGCCTTTAATCAATGCCGCCCTGTCCTCCATACTGCGGATAGGAGGATTCATCTTCCAGGAACCATCCTCCTGTAAATCCTCATCGGTAAACATCAGATAATGAGGACCTGTCTCACCGGATACGGGCAGTCCTTTTTCCTTAGCCTTCTGAATAAGCGCCACGGATTCTTTGGTGGAAACATGGCAGATATGGTACTGGGCACCGCTTTCCTCCGCCAGATGAATATCTCTTTCCACCTGCTTCCACTCTGAAGCACTGTTTATGCCGATGTAGCCATGGGCCTCTGCAAACATGCCCTCATGGATACAAGCGCCGGGTTTTAATTCCCTTTCATCCTCACAGTGGGCAATCACGGCCTTTCCTACCGCCTTTGCCTGAACCATGGCCTCCAGCATCAACCAGTCATCCTGCATCCCCTTTCCGTCATCGGTAAAACCGATGACATAGGGAGCCAATTCCGCAATATCGGATAACTCCCCTCTTCCGCTCTGATTTTTCGTTAAGCTTCCATACGGATACACGGCAATACAGGCATCCTCGTGAATTTTATCCATTTCCAAAGTCAAATTCTCTATATTTGAAGGAGGAGGATTTAAGTTCGGCATAGCACAAACCGCCGTGTAGCCCCCATGGGCAGCCGCTCTGCATCCGCTCTTGATGGTCTCTTTATAAGAAAAACCGGGCTCCCGCAGATGTACATGTACATCCACGAAGCCCGGAACTATTAATTTTCCATCCACGTCATAAACGGTGGCACCTTCTTCGTCCATTTTAGAGAATTGAAGAAATAGTTTTCCCTCAGAAATCAAAAGATCAGCCTTTACGATTCCTTCCTTTTTGTAAACAAAGCCATTGCGAAGAACGATTTTATTCACCCTATCCTCCTTTTTCCTATCTCTACGTCCGACAGAGTATAGCAAAATTCCGAAGGTCTTGCAAGGGGAGATTCCGAGTTCCCGGTCTTCCCCTTAAAGGGCTAACAGCTTCTTATCTTCTACAAGTTAAGTAGACTTCTACTCGTCCCAGCCTTCCTTCGGCATAAGAAAAGCCAGCATGGCTTTTTCTTCTCCTTCTCCCAAAACAATGTCATCCAAATGGGTCTGTCTCGGGAAATCCATAGACTCCTCAGACTCCACTAGCAACCAGTTCACACCGGCATAGCGAGCATCCTCCAAGGCCTCTTCCTTTGTTTTTCCCTCGCCGTAGCAATCCTCCAAGTCAATTACGTCCACTCTGTAGCCATCTTCTTTCTTCCGAATTACTGCAGGATAATAATATGTCATTCTAACCTCTTTCTGTACTGGTGGGGCGTCTCTCCCATAACGCTCTTGAAAATCTTGATAAAATTCCCCTGATTGTGGAAGCCTGTGGCTTTGGCCACATCCAAAACCTTATCCTCTCCCTTGGAAAGTAACTCCACCGCCTTTTCTACTCTGTAACGATTTATATATTCCAGTGGGGAAATCCCCACATTGTTTCCAAAAAAACGGGTAAAATACTGCTCATTTAACTGACAAAGATTTGCCAAATCCCGAATATAAATCTTCTCCGCATAATGTTCGCGAATATATTCGATACTGTTTTTAATAAACAGCACCTGCTTTTCCTCTTCTACCAAACGCCTTTCCGAAATCATCCCCATACCTTCCATAATGGCAAAGAGCTGCAACAAGCCCCCCTTAACCATCATGTGATCCGCCAGTCTTTCCAGGCGATAGGAATTGCTGGAAGAAACAGACGACTCCTTCTTCCCGTGCTGATGAAACAACTTGTAGATTTCCGAAAAGCCCTGTACCATCTCCAAAAATCCCAAATGAGACAGGCTGATTTCTTTAGGAAAAAAGTTTTCTTCTTTTCTTAATTCCCTGAAAAATCCCTGCTCCAGAATATCCTCCTCCGAAAAGCAGAAATCCTCTAAGCGAAAGCATAGGAATGCTCTACTGCCTTCTCAGAAGTAGCATACAAGCGATGGACACAGCCCTTGGGAATCAAAAACAGACATTCCTCTTCGATATTGATTTCTTTTAAATTAAGATAGAGCTGAAAGCTACCTTCCTGAAAATAAATCAGCTCATAATAGTCATGCCAATCCGCCTCAACTTTAAGACTTTCTTCTTTGGTGCTGACACTGGTATAAAGCCTTGGCAGCGGATACTCCCTGGGAATGGAGCTGTGTTTTTTTGTTCTTTGCATAGCACCTCTCCTCTTTTGGAATATCGCAGTTTGCAAGCCGGTAGAATAAAAAAATAAGCAGTTACATTCTACCATAGGGGAAAACTTTCCGCCATAGAAAAGCAGAGTTCTCTATAGGCAAAAAGACTAATTTTATAAGCCAAACTCTGAAAGTAAGCTTTCTAAATATAACTTGTCCCCTGCAGCTTTTTTGATGTCCTCCACCCTGCCCTTCTCGGCAAGAATTCCCATAAGAAGAGCCATCCTTTGTTTTCCACTCTCAACGCCTTTTTCCATTCCTTTTTCCATTCCTTTTTCCATTCCTTTTTCCATTCCTTCTTCAATACCTTCCCGAAATGCTTTTTGTCTATACTGCTCTAACACTAAATTCATTTTTTGCTCTCCTTTCTTATCCAAATGCCTTGATTTCAGCAAAGCTACTCTTTTCGATAAAATTTTAGATTGCATTTCCTCAGGATTCTCTCGATGAAAATCTTTGGCAAGATTCCCTAAGGTATTATCCTGTTTGCAATCCGTATTAAAATATAGGATATGGGAGCCATCCTGAAAACCAGCTCCTATTTCCTCTATCTTCCTTTCGATATGATAAAGCTGTTTCTTTGCTTTGAAAATATCCTTATCTGTAATGAATATAATATAGCTTTCGGGCAAATGCGTAAAGTCCTCCCCTTTTCCCAGATAATGAATATCCAACAGCGCGGCATGATATCTTGCTCTTTTAGGTCCGGCATCTTGGGATGTATTTTGAATTTCTATATTATACAAATTCCCCTGATCATCTTCACAAAAGCAATCCAGGAGCAAAGAATGACCGTACAAATTAGGAAGGTCTTTTTGTACATACTGCTTTTTCACTTTTAAACTCTTTTTATTCATTAGAACTTGTAAAACATATTCCGTACAAGACTTTTCCTCAAATACAAGTCTCATAAAAATATCATCCATTAAGGTGAAGGATTCTATAGTTTTGCGTTTTTCCAAGTCCTCCATATCTTTCTTGTCTGTATGATGAAAGTTTGAATTTTTAGCTGATTGAGTCATAAAGGGAAGCTCCTTTCTGTAATAGATTTGATAAAGATGAAAAGGATAGAAGAAAATAATATTAGATAAATAAAACGTTGATTATTAGATTATCAGAATAAAAATAAGATGGATAAAATGATGAGAAAAGCTTCTTTCCCTATTATAAAACAAGTATGCTAAAATACCTATTATCCACATTCGGATATTATCCATTAACGGATATGAGGGCTGCGATCCAAGCTCGCTATACTCAATAAATCCTTAACTTTTTATATATTCAAGGAGACCACTATGCCCATCGGAAAAATCAGTTTATGTGCTACCCCCATCGGCAATCTGGAGGACATCAGCTTTCGGGTGCTTCGCACCCTGAAAGAAGCGGACCTTATCGCCGCTGAGGATACCAGAAATTCCATTAAGCTGTTAAATCATTTTGAGATTAAAACTCCCATGACCGCCTACCATGAGTTTAATAAGGTGGAAAAGGCAAGGGAATTAATTGCACAATGCTTAGAGGGAAAACATATTGCCCTAATTACCGATGCGGGAACCCCCTGTATCTCCGACCCGGGAGAAGAACTGGTGAAACAAGCAGTTGAACAGGGAATCCCTGTGGAAAGTCTTCCGGGAGCTGCTGCCTTCGTGCTGGCCTTAAGCCTTTCCGCCCTTTCTACCAGACGTTTTTGTTTTGAAGCTTTCCTTCCCACAGAAAAAGCCAACAAAAAAGAGCGGCAACGACTACTCACCCAATTAAAGGACGAAGAACGAACAATCCTTCTCTATGAGGCTCCCCATCATTTGCGAAAAACCTTGGAAGACCTTCGAGAAGCCTTCGGGGAAAATAGAAAAATCACCTTGGCAAGGGAACTTACCAAAAAGTACGAAGAGCTCCTTTATCTGGACTTAGATCGGGCGATAGAAAAATATAAGGGAGAAGAGCCCAGAGGAGAATTTGCTCTTGCTATAGAAGGAAAGTCTTTAGAAAAGAAAAAGGAAGAGGCTAAGGCCCAATGGGAAGAGCTTTCTATAGAAGAGCATTTGCGGGAATACCTGGATAAGGGACTGTCTGAAAAGGAGGCTATGAAAATGGTGGCGAAGGATAGGGGCATCGGAAAAAGAGAGGTGTACCAATATTTAAAAGCCAATGATTAGACTTCCTATTTCTTGTGGCTTCCGAAACTCTATAAGTTCCGAAAATTTCAGAATGTGTTGATTTCTAAAAATCATCTAAAAAACAGATAGCTTACTGGCAATTTATTCTTTTTCCCTGTAGACTGGGCTGTGCAGCATAATGAGACTAGAAAGGAAAGAAAAATGATTAGTGCAAGAAACCATTTTCATGGAATTGTAAAGGAAATTCGTAAGGGTGCCGTAAACGGTATCGTAAAGCTGGAAACTCCCGGAGGAAACCGTGTCAGCTCCACCATCTCTATGGAAGCTATCGAGGATTTAAAGCTTGCCGAAGGCAAGAAGGCTTGTATCTTCGTAAAGGCTACCGAAGTAATGCTGGCTAACGACAATCTGAAAATCTCCGCAAGAAACCAGTGGAAGGGAACCATCAAGGAAATTAAGGACGGCGCAGTGAACGCCATCGTAAAGCTGGAGATTGAGGAAGGCGTAACCATCACTTCCACCATCTCTTTAGAGGCTGTGAAAGATCTTGGCTTAACAGTAGGTGCCAAGGCCGTTGCCATTGTGAAGTCTACCTCCGTAATGCTTGGAGAAGAATAAAACGAGGTTATAAAAAATTTAGCGTTCATGTAATATAGGCCTGAAATTGGGGCACGCTCTCGCTAGCTTCGCCTTGACTGAGCAGTGGTTTATGTTAACCACTGCTCACTTTGCTACGCAAAGCAACTTCCTTCGGAAGTTGGTCTGCATCAGGACGACTTTTCTGATGAAAAGTCTGTCCTTACGGTGCTAAGCGAAAAACTGCAGTATCTTTGTTTTTCGCAAGTACCGGCGGGCTCAGACTGCCCCTTTTTCAGGCCTATATTACACGCTAAATGATTTTAATATTTTTTATAATCTCGTTTTATATCATCCAAAGGTAGAGGTAGACAAACAAGGGCATGGTCACAATCGCTACTAAAGTAGTAAAGATATTAATACAGCTGGCGTATTCCGCATCCTGCTCATAGATGATAGCAAACTGATTCACACTGGTTCCGCTGGGGGCAATGGCGCTGAGATAAGTCACCAGAAATCTCCTTTCCCATGGGAAGAAAACTTGCTATATGGCCAAGCTTAAAAAAGAGCAATAAGCAGATTGGAAAGAAAACCATACGCAAAAAGGTCACAAAAAACAATCTCTTGTTCTGAAAAAATCGAGCGACAGGCATTTTTGCCAAAACCATACCGGTGACCATCATGCTGACCGGACCAATCATTCCTCCTATATCTTTAATGGCCTGGCCCAAAGGTCTGGGAACAGAAATCCGAAAACTGAAGCAAAGAAAGCCAAAAATGATTGCTAAAATATTGGGATTTTTTAAAAATCCGGAAAGCTTTTTTAAAACAGAAGCTTCTCCGACATTTTCCGTAACCGTATCTGCAAAGCCCCCTTTCTTTCCCTCCTTCTTTAGCTGTCTTTGAAACAGGGATATTCCGTGAGTCCAAAGCAGGATATTATATACGCCGATATAGGCGGTAATATAAATCAAATACTCTTCTCCCAAGGCATAGGCCACAATCGGGATAATGATATTACCGCAGTTACTATAGATCACTGCGGTTTTCTCCACTACTGTCATGGGAAATATCTTATCCAAGAAAAAGATAAAAAGGGTAAAAAAGCCCTGTATTCCCAGTGCCAATACTCCGCAGAGGAAAAAGGCTCTTTGCCGTTCCGGCGTAACCTCTACCGTAAAAGCATGGAAAAGCACACAGGGGGAAATCAAATACAAGCATAGCTTGGACAGGGTTTGGCTGTCTTCCTTCTTTAAAACATCTTTTTTGACCAAAGCAAAGCCCGCAAAGAGCATCAAAAACAAGGCGATGATTTTTTCAATTAATGCCAATCCCATTCCGTCTACCTTCCTTCGCTATCTATCTTTTTTATCGCTTTTCTTTTCTATTGCTTTTCTTCTATCTTTCTTTCTATATTTTTTCTATCTTAGTCTGTCTCTTTACATTTTGATTTTTTTCTCCTCCACCATAAAACCCAAGCTTTCGAACGTCAAGTATAAAAAAAGTGTATCCGCGGAATCCTTTCCATAATACAGGATACCTCGAATACACTTTTTACTTTGCGCTATTCCCTTTAAAGCTTTTAACTTTAAGCTTTTAACTTTAAGCTTTTTGCTTTAAGCTTTTTGCTTTAAACTTTTTGCTTTAAATAGAACGCTTATCGGAATACTCTTTTCTCTTCCGCGCTCTTACTCTTCTTCTCTTTCTTTCCAGCTTCTTTCTCTCCCATAAGCTATAGGCACAAAGAAGTAGAAGGCTGGAGCCGAAGAGTCCGAAATTCAGAACCATGGTAGACATATCTCCGGTGGCTATCGCTCTTCCGTATTTGTCCACCCTTCCTTTTCGGATGGCAGCCAAATACTCTCCGATGATTTGCAATTCTTCCAAATCTTCCTGTGAGAAATCTCGGTTTTGTCCAAGAATTTCTCCCAATCTCTGGGCTAAATCGTCTCTACTGTAGCCGCTTCCGATTTCTCCCTTTTTCTTTTTCTTCGGATCCAATCGAACAATACGATTCTTTAAAACCTGACTGTTTCCTCCTGAAGGAATGGGAATACCGTATTTTTCAATATAGCGACGAACTTCTCCCGGTAGGATATCCACCGGTACATAAATAGGATTTCCGTTACGATCCAGCCCTACAAAAAGTAATCTCTTTCCCGGATCTCCGGGAATAGGCTTATTGGGGTTTTGATTATAAGGATTTCGCTTATCGTTAACAATCGTATCTCCCGGACGAATAGAAGGTTTAAAGCCATTCTTCTTTCCTCCGATACCGCCTATGCCTCCTCCTCGTTTTTCCTTCTCATAAAGCAACCATTGGAAGCCGGTTTTTTCCATTAGAGCAAAACCTTCTCCCAAAACACCGTCCTTTCCAAGCAGATGATAGAGGCCATCCTTATCCTTAAGATATAGTTCTTCTTCAATACTATAAGCTCCTGCAAATTTCGGTCTTGTGGGAATTCTGTGGTTTCTTCCATAGGAGATAATTACCGCTCCCCCGTCGGAAGGCTGGAAAACCAGAACTTCCGTGGGATCCTGATACTTTTCTTCCTTGGTCACATTCAAAAGAGCATAGCGTTGTGCACGGGTAAGGTTCTTGAAGCGCAAGTTTCCGAAATCATCATTTTCCTGCACAGAGAGTAAAACATACTTTTTCCCTTCAATACTGATTTCCGGCTTAGCCTCTCTATCCTTAAAGCTGTCTCGGCTAATGATGCTATCTTCCTCGGAAAGCTCTCCCTTCACCAGCTTTTCCATAGCCCAGTCCTTTTCCACATAGAGGGCATAGCTCTGCTTGTTGATATCCTCTTTTCTGGTTTTAAAGTCTGTGGTATGGAAGGAGAAATCCGCCTTCTTCAGCCCGTACTGCAAATGATAGCCGTCCGTAGCCTTCGTTGCTTTCAATGTCGGAAGAGGATACCACTTCCAGGCGACTCTCCCTATCGGTAAGAGACAGCTTGTAGAAAGCTGTTTTCTCTTCCTCAAAGTCCACATTTCCTTCTTCCGGAAGTTTTTCTCCAAGGCTTACCGCCTTCAGATAATACTCTCCCTTGGGAAGTCCGTGGAGACGTAGCGTTCCCTCCTGATAAAGCCTGTTTTTCTGCATCAGATATCCCTTTTGGGAAGAATCCAAGTTTTCCGGCTTTCCTAAAAGGGTCTTTACAACACCGTCTGTAATCTCCTCCTCTTTCCCGTTGACCACCAGTTTTCCGCTGAAGGCATCCTTGCCTGCTGCATCCTTATAGAGCATAAATTCCACTCCCGGAAGGACAGCATTTTCAGACCTTCCTGCCTCTTCATGCTGTACTCTTGTGGAAATCTGGAATGCGGTTCTCTCTCTGGGAAGCTCTAAAACATTGTCCTTCACAAAGTAAATCTGAGAATCGTCTCCCTTCTTTACCACAAAATTGTCCTGGTTATCAATTTGGAAATGCAGTTCTTTCATGGGATGGAGAGACGCGGGAAGGTTCTCCGCCGGCAGGATGCTGTAATCCTCTCCTGCCACCAAATCTCCTGCCACGGTAAATCCTCCGTTTTCGTCGGTGGTATAAGTTTTTTCACTCACCGCCGTTTCTCCCTTGAAAAGACCCTTGATTTTCACCTTAAGACCCTTCAGCTTTTCTTCGTTTTCCCAAAGCTCTCGCTTTTTGTCCTTCTCCTGATAACTGAGAAGGGGGTCAATGCCGTAGTGGTTGAAACGAACCCCGGTCACTCTATCCACCTGAGTAGTTTCCTTCTCCAGTTCCTTTGCGGAAAAACGGAAGGGACCGTAGACCTTTTGATCCAGTCGATAACCTCTGGGTTCCTTTACTTCCTTCACATAATAGTCCTGATACCATTCCAGGTTGGAAAAGCTTAGGCGACCTTCTTCATTACTTTCCTTCACCAAAGGCTTTCCGCTATCGTCCTTTGCAGGATTTTTTCCCTTTTCATCCAAATAAAGTCCATACTGTGCTCCGGACAGTTTCTCTCCGGTATGCTCCGCTTCCTTTACAAGATTTAAGATTCCCGGAATTCTGGTATTTTTCGCAAATCCCGCCTTTTCCCTGTTGGCTGTTTCAGGAAGTCCTGCCTCTGCTTCCAAAACGCTTTCCAGAGAACGGGCAAGCACTGCTTTTCCATCCTCCTTTGGGCGAACCGCAAAGAAGTACTTTTTCTTCTCCTGTCCGGATTGCTCCGTTTCGATGCTGTAGCCTGTAGGCGCCTTGGTCTCCACGAAGTAGTAAAGTCCCACGGGTAGTCCCCTGAGAAAGAGGCTTATTTTCATAAGCAAGATTCTGCTTATTGCCTCCATTCTTCGTGGACAGCTTTCCGGATTCGTCTGTCGTAAAGTCTCCCAGATACAGGTCATTTTCCGGCTTTCTCAGCACAAGATTCGGGTACAAGTCGGCAATCTTTCCGCCCTGCTCCAAAGCCTCCGCCTTGTCCGCCTTTCCACTGTCCTTTACCTGATAGAGGGCAAATGTAGCCTTCTCCAAAGCCTTTTCATCGATTCTGTCAAGCTTTGTCAAGCTTCCTTCTGCAAGAATTCGCTTTGCCTTCACCATCAGACTTCTATCCGCCCGTTTTTCCAACGTAATACCGTGGCTTTCCACCGCTTCGATGCTCTTTCCATCCTTAGACAGACTAAAAAGTGCATAGTCTGTTGTTGCATTTTTTTGATAAAGAATGGACTGAGCCGTTCTTTCCAAACGGTAATACTCTCCTGCCACCGGCTTCTCCAGGGTTTTTTCCGTATTTTCCCCATTATCCCAGGAAAATGCGGGACTCTCTTCCTTTTTGCTTCCATCTCTGTTGGCAAGATAAAGCTTATAGGAGGAATGAGACACCGGAAAAGCATTTTGATCCTCTTCCGAAATTAAGATTCGGGTAGGATTATCCTTTAAAATCAGCTTTGCTCCATCAGAGGTATAAAAACCTGCCTCCGGTGAATTGTTTGCCGGCTGTTTCAATTCCAGATTTCCGCTATTGGCATTAATTGTGAAAGAAATTGCCGGCCCCTTTTCATAGCCTCTTGGGGGAACTTCCTCACTAAAGCGATACTCCACTCCTGTCTTTAAGACACCTAGTAAACCACCCTCCTTCTTCATTTCCTCTTCCGTAAGAAGAATATAGGACTCGTTTCCGGCACTATGCAAGGTATAACGGGAAGAAGTATCCCTACTTTGCAGGAAGTCCTCCGTTTTTCCGGTGATACGGAATTTTGCGCCCTTCAGGGCATCTCCCGTCAGAACATTTCCTTCTCCATCCCTCTTTTCAAAGGAGAAGACGGTAGGATAGTTTCGGATAACCACCTTGTCCCCGTCCTTTTCTCCCTGATAGTTCAGGGTGCTGCTACTTACGGGGGTGCCGTTAGGGGTTTCTCACGCTCTACATTAAAGACAATACGATTGCTGAGCAGATACCCTGTCTCCGTATCAATTTCTTCCAAAGCGTACTGTCCCCAGGGTAGACCGTTTAACTGCAGGCTTCCCTCATAGGTAAAGCCTCCCTGTCCATCAGGTACTGCCACCGCAGGAGCGGTTTCCACCTCTGCGCTTTCTCCAAAGCCGATACCGGCAGGATACTCGTATACACCGGCTTCTCCGTCTACCTTCACCATAGGGAATTCCTTAAAGTAATCCCCCTTCATCTCCGGATCCGGATTAATATAAAACTTAAATTTTGTCTTATAACCGGTCTTATCTCCCTTTCCTTTGGCCACATAGGAAACCTTAGGAAGACGAGGATTTTCTTCTTCATAGACCTTCTTGATTTCTGCGGAACCGGTTTTATACTCCTCCCTTTCTCTAAAATTATAGAAAGCATCGGAAATTTCTTTTCCCTCATAAATCGGTTTGATTTCTCGCCTTCCCGCTTCCTCCTTATAGGGTCCGAAAATTCTTCTATCTCTTTTATAACCTGTAGGAGCTTCCATCTCCATCAGGTAGTAAATATTTTCTGTAGGAAAATTTGAATCATACGCCTCACCGGAGAAACGCACCTGTCCCTTTGCATCGGTAACGCCGTAGTCATGGGCCATACCTAGAAGGGCATCCTTACTTGCCGTTTTCAAAAAGGGTAAGTATTTCTCTTCAAAAAGGCCAAACTCCGCTCCTGCCAGGGGAAGACTTACCTTGTTATCTGCAAGGGAATCCTTCTTATTAATGACATAGCGCACCTTCTTGGAGCCGGTGGAATAGTCAAAGGACTGGGCCTTTATCGACTTTTTCGCAATAGAATCCGGGGCTCCGGAAGCCTTTTTCACATATACCACATTTTCAAAGGGTGGTGTCGTATTTTCAATATCCGCCGTAATATCCGTGGAATAAGCCAGAACATAGGTATCGGTAGTGGAATTTTTTAAAGTGATTTCCAGCTCCGTCACCAGGTCATGCTGGTCATCAAAGTGGCGAAGTCGCTTGGCTTCCCACTCCGTATCCGGCACTAGTGTGGCATTGTTGGGATCATTTACATCTCCGTTAATCTCTATAGAATGATCCTGATGCTTTACTCTATAGAGCTTAATGGACTTCATATCCAGGAATAGCCCTTTGGGAATCTTATCCAGCAGTACGGTTCCTCCGGTAATATTTCCGCCCAGAGGATTAATCAGCACCTTCCAGTTCATAACACCCTGATAGCGGGAACCTGCCTTACCCTGTTCTCCCTCCTTGACCAAGATCTTATTGGGAATCACCTGGGTTTTTCCGGTTCCTGAGGCTGTTGCGTCATGAACAATCGGATTTCCGCCACTTAAATAGGTGGGAAAACTGGTAGAGGTGATAGTCACTCTATTGGTGGTGCTGATGGTGGCTTCCTGCAAATTAAGCCCTGCCGCATTGGTATTTTCAAAAAGAACATCCTGCCCTTCCTGATTCAGATAAACATAAATATCCATGTACAGAGTATCACTTAAAGGATTTTGTAAGTTCAGTTCTACCCTCTTCGCCACATTATCTACCGTCAGCTCACTGCCGGACACAATCTGTTCCGCAGTTCCGCTTCCGATTCTTGCCAGTGTGGGATATTTACTGTCCGATGCCGTGGTAATGGTAAAATACTTGGAATCCAAAGGCTGTGTCTGCCCGTTGGGCTTTTGGTATTTGAAAATATTTTGCAGACCATCCTGTAATACAAAGTTCTTCAAATCTTCCATACGACTGGCATTTGCCGTAATTTGGAAACGGAAATAGGCACGCTTCTGCTCATCATCGTAAAAGCTTTGCACCGTCTTTCTCAGCATATCCTGACTCATCATCTGAGGATCCGCCACAGACCTCACCGTCTTAAAGGGGTTTATATCCTCCTTATGGGTATAGAGAGACAGGGTGGCATTACTACCAAAGTAATGATTTCCATCCTTTCTCGTCATATAGTACAGTGCCTTGGAATCGTGATTCCAGGACAGTAAGCCAATATCAAAACGCTCTTCTACAGGAACTGCGTTGTTTCGGATTACGGTTAATTCCACATTTCCCCCTGCCGGAGCTCCGGTGCTGGGAAGATAGGTCAGGTTTAAGGTAGCAATAGGAGTAACCCCGTCGCTTGCCATAATGGTTTCCGTCTGTGTTTGATTCACAAGCTTGTCTCTGCTTGCCTTATCCACAAATAGGTTGGAAGCGGAAGCCCCTTCTCCATAGCGAAGATTTAGGCTGTTAAATTCATGATACTGTCCATTGTTGATAACAAGCTTTAATTTTTCATAATTTTCCTTGGTGGTGGCCTTTACTCTCCAGTTTAACAGAGCCTTTCTGGAATCCGTTCCTGTTCCCTTAATCTCCAGGAAAATGGACTTAAAGGGGGCGGAAATGGTTGGGGTTTCATTAAAGAGTTCCTCGGAAATTCCGCTGCCTACCCCGTCCCCTGTGGGATAGGTAGCTACCACCTGGGCCTTGTTCCCAATGCTTGTGTCTGTTCCGCTTCCCTGTAAAGGAAAATCCTCCGCTACCAGGGTATCAAACTCAATGCTGTAAGGCTCCTTAAAGCGAGTGCCGAAGGCAAGGGTCAGGGTATCTCCCCCCATTGGGGCCTGTGCCCTTACTATAGGTATAGGATACATCATTAACGTCTCCAAAGCCTCTTCCCGCCAGATTCACATGATTGTTATTGGGCTTTAAAACGGTGGCCTCTCTATCTCCATAGCGAATGGTGATTCCCTTGCTCTCATCTAAAGTAAGGCCCTTCCCCAGATTATCCAATACTCTGGCTTGATAGGCTGCCGCTCTGTTGTTATTAAAGTCCATTTTCCAACGGACACGATTTCCGCTGACCTGTGTTCCGCTCTTATTTAAGCTAATCTTCGGAATCGTGGTTAAAGCAAAGGTAGATCTTTTGCTCGTATCCTTGGGAAGACGAGCTTCACTTTTATGACTTAAGCTCACGTTATTTCTAAGGGTAGTGGCATTTTTATCCTTATATACCTCTCCCCGAATGCCGGTAACGATCCGAATCGTCTGGGGAGCACGAATCACTTCTCCGCTCTCCGGGAAGGTATAGCTGTAGGTGCTCATACCACTTCCGCCTCCCGAAGCTTCCGTCATTTGGAGAGTCATATCCTGACCAGTTAAGGGATCTTTCTTTCCCAACCAGGTAGCCGATTTAAAGACCTGATGATTGCTTGGAAAGCTGTCGGTAACGGTTAAACCGTTTAAGGCAACACCGGGAGAATCCTCTCCCACAGTAATATTCCATGCCACCTGTCCCTTGGCAGGCTGAGCATCCGCCACCTTCTTTACCCCGGAAATCACAGAAGGAAGAGGTGGAAAAATAATTTTATAATTTTGCTCCGGCAAGGAAATCTCTACAGAATTATCCGTCTTTTCCGTAAGCTTAGTAGAGTCCAGGCTAAAATCCAAGGTGATGATTCCTTTAATCTCCCCATAAGCGGAAAGCTCAAATCCTGTAAGAATTCCACTTCCAGCTCCCAATTCTTGGTGGCAGGATTCTCCCGGATGGTAAATTTATAGAATTTTTTAGCGGGATATCCGGTATTGTAATAGGTACCGGCTCCTTTTGCCCGTAAAATAGAAGGGAAGCTGAAGAGAATTTTTTCTCCATTTTTTACGGTAAAGCTGTCTCCCGGCCTTACCAAACGGATATCCATATGTAAGTTTTCCACTTCATAGGGAGAGTAATTCTCATTTAATTTCCAGCTAACGGTATTTCCTTCTTTTCCAACTTGCTGAAAATCCTTTTGTCCTCCCCTGTTCTTTAGCTGTACATTGATGTTATTTAAAGTAAATTTTACATCATTTAAAATATGATCTGTTGCATTGACCTCTCCTTTATAAATTCCAATGGTGGAGAAGCTATCCAGACTAAACTGAATTCGTTCTTTCTTGCTGAAGAAGGCCTTGTTTTCCTTAACCTCCAAATCCTCCACAAGAATATCTTCTTTTTGCAGATTCGGAATCTCTAAGCTGTTGATTCCCTCCTGCTTTTTTTCCTGCTTAATAGGAAGATGGGTTACCTGCAGCTTTCCCTCTCCCTCCAAAGCTTCCTGAAGAGTAAAATTAATCTTTACACTGCCCTTTTCCGGCTGAACCTCTTCCCAATCTCCGGTTTTTTCTTCCTTAAGGAAAAAGCCTACATCATACAGTCTAAGGTCATGGAGTACAAAGCCCTCTTTCCCGGCACTTTCCCCATTCTCTGTATCTTGTTTCCCTTCGTTTTTTGCTTCCAGTAAAGCCTCCTTATAAGTCCGGTACTGCTCCTTTCTTTCCTCCTCTAAAATCGGACGAACCAAAAACACAACGCCCTTCGGCAGACTTTCCGGATATTCCAGCTCGGCATTTACACTAATCTCATCATCCTTATATTGAAATTGCTTTTTCTCGTTTCTTTCGATGGTAGAGTAGGACAAAGTAGGAAGTGTTTCCCCTTCCGATTCTTCCAAGGCTTCCGCCTCCTTAGCACTTTCTTTTACTGAAAATCTTTCCTGCTCATTCGCTTCCCTGCTTTGAGCCGCAAGATTTTCCCGGGATTCTCCTGTTTCTTCAGTGGTTCCTGCATCAGTGGTGCTTACTTCAACTTTGGAAGCTGCTTCGGCATCTCCCTGTGCTACAGTCTCCTCCCTATTCTCCTCTCCGTTTTCCCGGCTCAATCCGGTGAATTCCTCGGAAGATATCCCTTCCTCCGTAGCTTGCCCATTCAAAACGGAACTATCCCCTACAAGTCTTGAGCTTTCTCCCACAGCGGTAAAGCTCTGTAAGCTGATAGACACGGCCAAAAATAGTGCTAAAAAGCGCTTCATAAATACTCCCTTCAACAGACATTCCTCTTAAATACCTGTTTCCTTCCGTCTTTTCCTCCGGAAAGCCTTCCGCATTAGCTCTTTACCGAATGTCCTTTGTAAAATCGCCCAATTTAGTTCTTAATTTTTAATTTTTGTACAATACGTCTATCTATTATCGTCATTTTCTTTGAATTTATAACAAACAGAAAGAACTGCCATTGCATTCTTTTTTACAAGGAAATACTTTACATTCTGCGAAGGATACTCCTTGAGAACGAAAAAAGCAGAAGGTGAGCGCCTTCTGCTTTCTTCCCGTCTTGTGGACGGACACTTAAGTTGAGTCTATTTATTTCAGGAGATTTCCCATGTGTCGTGCTTATGGTCAGGAGGACACGAACACCGGGCAGTTATGAAGTTTACAAACCAGGTATTTGCAAATTCACAACAGTTAGTTTTATCTAACTGGGGCTATAATACACTTTGAATTCCTAGTTGTCAACAGGAAATTCGATTTTTTTCAAAAAAATTTTTCTTCACACTATTTCAGCATATTTCTCCCATGGAAAATTTCGAAATTCCCGGCTTATAGCCCAAAGCAATACTAAAGTAATACTAAAGCAACAGTCTCCCCGGAAGAAAAAAACAGCCCGGCAAATTCTGCCAAGCTGCCTTCTTTTCTTTTTAAAAGTTTTTACCCGTTCTGTGATGCTTCCTGTGTTTCCAAATACTCTCTTAAAACATCGTTTAAATCTTCCGTCAAATCTTCCACGTTGATGCCATGGAGTTCGCAAGCTTCTTCCAAAGACTCTGCGCTGGATGCTGAACAGGATACACAGCCTAAGCCGTTTTGCATGAGAAACGGTGCAATCAGCTCATTTAAAGCCAGAATATCACCGATTTTCATATCCTTGGTAATTTCTTCCATAGCCTTCCTCCTTCTTTTCTTAAGAATTGGCAGCTAACAGTATATCACATCTGCTTTACTTTGTAAGGGATTTAAACTGTCTGTAATTTCTCCAATGCAGAATTGGGAATCAAACATTCCATATGTTCCTGATAATAGGCCTCACTGGCCATATTACCGTGTAATCTCTCTCCGTATTCCAGCAAAAGATTTGCCACGCGATTTAGCGTTTCCATATCTTCATTCTTACTATGTATAGAAAGGTAAAATTCCTTCTTATCCACGTCTTTATAAAGGCTATTGTTTCCTAAATCCATGCCATGAACTGCTTTCGCCGCATCAATCACTCTGTCTAAGCTCTGAAAACGGTATAAGCGAAGCCCTTCTTCTTTCTTTTCCTGCTGTCTAGTCTCTGTCTGAGAAGCATCTAACTCCTCATCACTGTTGTCTTCTGTCTCCTTCAACTGTTTCATCAGTCCGTGAGCGCCTTCAAGAATCTGGGTGGCCAGTTCTGAAATCCAGCCATTTTGTCCGTTGCTTGCGGTGGAAAATTTTGAAAAACGTGTATCTAATTCTTCCGGATCATCCACCTTAGAAATAATGAGCTGAACCGCACCGCCCTGTAAAGGGATGGCCTCTATCATCAGAGGGGTGTTGTCCATTGCAAATCCCACTTCTTCCTTTGCCTTCAACATCATTTCATTAAAGAGCTGCTTAGCAGCCTGCGAGCCATAGGTCATATCCCTTAGATTTATATTTCTTGAAGATAAATCCAAACTGGATAAAGTACACTTGATGGAGTTGTCATCAATTTTCTCGATTTTCATGGCTCCTCCTTCTCCAAAATAAACTTCTTTTACCCTTACTGAAAAAAAGTTTATCGGTGTGTTCATCATACTATTTTATCGGTACTTTTGCAATTTGAATTACCCATTTTCAGAAATATTTAAGATGATAACATGTATAAAAAAATCATTTATGAAAATAGTGAAATAAATATTTTTTTATTGTATAGAAATAGCTATAAATATTTTTTTAAATTCAATATATAGCTGATTTATAAGCCCAAAATCGGTATTCTGTATACAAGCATCGAAAGGAATTTTTATCGGAAAGGAATCTATGGAAAAACTTTGCGAATACAAAATTCCCCTTTCTTTGTAACCCGAAGAGGAAAACTACAGTCTTCCATAATGAACAAACTTTCTCCGGCAAAGACTTGCCCGAGAATATTATAGTACATTTCCAGAAAGTAGGTCTTCTATGATAAAAAAACAATTTGGGATTTTTCTCATTGGCTTAAGTCTTCTTGCCGTAGCCTGTGGAAATAAAGGGACTTCCCCCAAAAAGGAAAGCACCGCTGCAGTCGCTGAGACTACACAAGCTAATGACGTCTCCGTAGCGGAAACTAAAACAAGGCAATGAGGTTTCCGTAGCAGAGACTAAACAAGGCAATGACGTTTCCGACAGTCTTACGCCTGTAAGTAAGGCAAAGCTCTCCTTAACATATTCCAATCTGGTGGATCAGGAAAGTAGAGACCGGGTTACCACTGCTTTAAAAAATGCAGGTTTGAAGGACGAGAAAATCAAAGCATTTTTTGCCGCCGTGGATGAATATAACAATGCGGTGGGAAAGGACAAGCTTGTACAGAAAATGACCACCATTGACAAGGCATTTCCAAGCTTGGATACGGATAAGCTGGTGGATGCCTGGTTAGATAAGGGGGATATGTAGGTAGAAACTGTAGAATTACCGCTTATTCTTTGATGGGGGATTTCATTACCGTAGGCAATCAGACTCCCGGAGACACCACTATGCTCTTTTCCGATTTTGGTGCGATTTCCGCAAAAAATATTTTCACCGGAGAAGATAAGAAGAAATTCGACACCCTATTCTCCTATATTGACGTAACAAATACGAAGGACAGCAAGGTTTTGGCGGAGGAAATTCAGAAATCCTGGAAGGAAAAAGAAATCTCTTTCCATAATGACAAGATACATATGATTTCCGTCTTTATGACCATGGATGACGGCAAGAATAAGGTGCAGGAATTTGTAGGCCATGTGGGGGTTCTGGTTCAGGACGGAGACAAATATCTCTTTATTGAAAAGCTGGCCTTTGAGCTCCCCTATCAGGTGGATGAATTTAACAACCTTCAAGAGGTCAATGACTATTTAATGGGCTACTATGACCAGGATGCCGACGGTTTAAGTGCCAAACCCCTGATTTTTGAAGATGACCATGTACTAAAGGAATATCGGGTAGTAGAATAAAACGGAAACCACAGGGATATGCTTCGAAAGATGTTCAGGAAAATCTTCGGGAAAATGCACAGCGAAACGAGTACAGATTGATTCCTTGGAAGCTACCCTGAAAAATAAAACGAGCAAAGCATTCGGTAGCTAAATCCAAGTACAGTGGATCAAAAAACAAGGTGCATGAGAAATAAGGAGAACCCATGAAAATAAAGAAAACACAAATCAGCTTTTTCCCCTCCCTGCTGCTTTGTGTTTTCTTTTTGCTTACTCTCAGTTTCTGTACAAAGGCTGAAAGCCCCAAACAGGACTATGGAGTATTTCTTGGAATTGGCGGGAATACCGGAATAGAGGAGAAGGATGAAGAAACCCTTCAAAAGCTGAAAAACTACCGTATGGTGGTTCTGGAGCCTTCTAACTTTAGTCCCGAGCAGATTCGGGAAATCAAGGCAGATGGCACAAAGGTTTACGGCTATCTGAACATCGGTGCCTTGGAAATTTCCGTCCATATTATGAGGATTTTAAAAAGGATAGTCTGGCACCCTATGAAAATTGGGAGGAAGAATACTGGATGGATGTCAGCAATCCACAGTGGCAGGATTTTCTGATTAACAGCTTAGGAAAACAATATGCCGCCATGGGATTAGACGGTTTTTTTCTGGATAACACAGACATTTACTACCAATATCCCAAAGAGGAAGTCTATCAGGGCTTAAAAAAGATTTTAACAGGACTAAAGCAATACTCCCTCCCTCTAATTTTAAATGGAGGCGATACTTTTGTGCAAAGAAGTATAGAGGAAGGCAAGGCTTTAAGCCTCTTTGACGGCGTGAACCAGGAATGCGTCTTTACCAAAATCGATTTTACCAAGCCCGCTTATCTTTCTCAGGACAAAGAAAGCAAAGCCTATTATGAAGAATATTTGGAAAAAGCAAAGGCTGCCGGCCTTTCTATCTATCTTACGGAATACCGAGCTGACTCCGTATTAAGTCAAGAAATCGAACAATACTGTAAAGAAAATGGCTTCCTATGGTACAATGCGGAAAGCTTAGAGCTTAGATAGAGCAATTTCTTTTGTTCTATTTCTTTTTGTTCTATTTCTTTTGTTCTATTTCTTTTTGCTCTATTTCTTTTGCTATTTTTTGCTATTTATTTGATGATTTTTCCCCAAGTTCTTCCCTGATAAGGAGTTCATTTTTCCCCTTTTTATTTACTTAGTATGCAAAAAAATCTAAGGGCGGATTTCTTCGCCTTTCTCTATTTTTTTCAAGCTCTATATTTTCTATGGCAGAGCTTGTAATCCATTTTTTTCCCAAATATAGTTTGTACGGATTCCAAGATCAGCCCACAGGCATAGGAATCCTTTTCTTCCGAAATAACTCCTGCAAAAGCCGCTTTTGTTCCTTCCTGTAATACTGCTTTATTCACTCGATGAAAAGACATTTGCATAAGACTGGTGGCAGACCAAGCTCTGCAAAGAGCATCCGAATCGCTATGCATTTGCTTTATAAGAACTTCGATTTCCTTGGAAGCTCCCACCCATCCAAGGGCAATAATCAGCTTAGCACGAAGAAAGGCTTCTCCTTCTTTTTCCAAAAGCTCGGTCAAAAAAGCTGCCAAGCAATCACAATAAGAAGTATAAAACGTTCTATGTTTTAACTTGGAAAGACATACTGCCATCAAATAGGCAGTAAATGCTCTCTTCCTTTTCTCCTGCTCGTTCATCTCGCAAAGCTTTTCCCACAAAAACTTCAGACCTTCTTCTCCATGACAGTCAAAACTGTTCTCTAAGAAAAGCTGCGTCTCTTCTTCCCAGTCCTTACAGATTAGCTGATAATGATAAGCTATCTCCCCACTGTTTCCAAGAGCAGAAATAAAACGAATCCTATTCCCATCGGGAAAGCCCTCCGCTTCCAGCTTACGATATTCATCCTCCAAAGCTTCTTTTGAAAGCTCCGACTTTTCCCCCCTTGCCTCTACAGCTTCTCTTGCATTTTTATTGAGTAAATCCGCCATAACTTTTTCCCCGTTATATCTATATTCTTTTCGTATCCTTTGTATTTTACATCTTCTAAGGGTTAAAGCCTAGTTACAGTATCAAATATGATGGATTGACCACAACATCATCCTATATGGGGATGCTCAAATACCTTTTCTAGGCAATCATCTGGAAAGATGCACTGAAATATGTCTTCTCTAAAATTACACCTGTCTAATACAATTTCTTTGGACTTAGAATTTGCTATTGTGTCTCTTTCTCGGCACCGCCGCTCTACTCGAGCTTCTTTTAGAAGGCAATATAAGGGGTACCAGCCATGCTCTCCAAGCTTCTTTTTGAAGGCAATGTGAGGCCGTCAGTACTTGCTGAAAACGAGTGAAGCGAAGTTTGAAGCTTAGTACTGCTACGAGCCGAGGTTTAGCGAGAGCGTGCCTGAAAAAAGAAGCTTGGAGAGCGTGGCGATAGCTCCCGAAACATAGCGGGAGCATTCCTGAAAAAAGAACTCTGGATAGAGCGGCAGTAGCGGAACAAAAAAGAGAAGCCCCTAGTGCTTCTCTCTTGTTGCATTAACAAATCTTGTATACTGTGGTTGCCATCCCAGAGTAACGGTTCCGATGGGACCGTTTCTTTGCTTGGCAATAATAACCTCTGCCACATTGGGGGTCTCCGAATCCTTGTGATAATAGTCATCACGATATAAGAACATTACGATATCCGCGTCCTGCTCTATGGCTCCCGACTCTCTCAAGTCGGAAAGCATGGGGCGATGATCCGGTCTTTGCTCCACCGCTCGGGAGAGCTGAGACAGGGCAATCACCGGACAATCCATTTCTCTGGCAATGGCCTTTAGGGAACGGGAAATTTCAGAGATTTCCTGCTGTCTGTTTTCCGAAGAACGCTTTCCTCTTTCTCCGCTCATCAGCTGTAAATAGTCAATCATAATCAGAGAAATACCCTTTCCAGCTTCATCTTTCGGCATTTGCCCCGAAGCTCGGAAACCGTGATTCCCGGCGTATCATCAATCACCATATTGGCATGGGAGATACGGTCAATTCCCTCAATCAGATTTCCCCAGTCCTCATCGGTAAGATTTCCCTTTCGCAGCTTATCCGCGTCAATGGAGGTTTCCAGAGAGAGCAGACGATTTACCAGCTGCTCCTTGGACATCTCCAAAGAGAATACCATAGCCGGCTCCCGTTTCTTTACCGCCACATGGTCCAGGATATTGAGTACAAAGGCGGTTTTTCCCATGGAAGGACGGGCAGCAATCAGAATCAAATCAGACTTTTGTAGCCCCGCTGTTCTATAATCCAAGTCTATAAAGCCTGTGGGCACACCGGTAATGGATTCCTTTTGCTTGGAAGCGGCTTCAATACGTCGAAGCACATTCATCGCCACCTCATCAATGGGAACAAATTGCCGGTTGTTTTTCTGCATCAACAGCTGGAAAATCCGTTTCTCCGTACTTTCCAGAATGGTCTCCAAATCTTCCTTCCCGCTATAGCAAAGCTCTGCAATCTCTTCATTGGTTTTAATCAGAGCACGCAGGGTAGACTTTTCCTTTACCATCTCCGCATAGAGACGCACATTTCCCACACTGGGAACGGAAATCGCCAAATTTCTAAGGGTTTCCAGAGAAAAAAACTCCGGCGGTACATCCTTCTTTCTTCGTAGACGCTCCTGCAAACTGACAAAGTCAATGGTCACGCCCTCCGAAGACATTTCCCGCATGGCATCAAACAAAATATGATATTGTCTGTTATAAAAATCCTCCGGCACCAGAATTTCCAAGGCGGTCATTACCGCATCCTGGTCTCGAATCATGGCACCGATGACACTTTCCTCCGCTTCCTTGGCATGGGGTACGGTTCTTAGTACCAGGCGCTCTTCCTGTTCTGCCATTCTTTCTTCCCTCTCTACTTTCGGTCCATAGTAAAACTTCTCCTTTCTCATCATTTTCTGAAAAAGAGAAGTTCTGTTCGTTTTTGCCGTGGTAAAAGGTAATATAATTGTTTTTAAGCCTGTGGCTGAACGCTGACATGAAGAGTTGCTTCCATCCTTATGTGCAGCTTCACCTTAATGTCATAGCCGCCGAAATTCCTCTGCCCAGCACATCCAGCTCCATTTTCTCTCTTTGTCCACGGTAAGCTTTCTACGCTTCTTCAGTTCCTCCTGTACTTAGTGGAAATGGAATCCAAAGGCTCTTCCGTCTTTTCCTGCCTTCATGGTAAACACACCAGCTTAATGGCTTCCAGCAGCTTTCTTTTCCTTTTAATTTCTTAGCCTTCGCCCTTCCTCTGCCAGCTTTTCCGCATTCTGTGCTGTAACTTCAAGGTATTTAAGTTCTTGCATCCGCCGGTACACCGGTTGGTGGGTAAAATGAAGTTCCTTCCGTAACCTTTCACAATCTACGATTCTTTTTCCTAATGCTCTTACATCCTTAATAAAATCACCCTATTACTCTACTTCCTTCTCAATCATTCTTATCATGGATCTGCAGTACAATGCAGTCTGCCACTTCCCTCTTTAATCAAGTTCCCGCCACGGTGTGCGGTGTCCTCCGCCCCCAGCTTTTCCATTAAACCTGCACATTCATCTCGTCAATGGAACGGCAGAAATGAACACTACATTTGTATCTTTGCCAGACCACACTGGCCTTAATTCCCTCGAATATTTGGGCAGCTCGTTGGCCGTCTTAAGTAACAGTACTGTGGGCCCCGTGCCTCACAGGAAACACTGCTGATGGCGAAGGCATCCCGGTAAATATCCGCCCGACTGATATTCTGCCTTGGCTCCCTCGATAATCACTGAAATCCTCTCAGTCACCTTTCGATTCTGGTGATATCCGCACCGCAACGTCTCAGATACGCTGCCGCCTCAAAGGTTCTTACACCGGTCTGGTTGGTAAACTCTCTGGTATCGATCACGATACCGCCATACATACAGTCCGCCTCAATGGGCTTTGCCTTGATACCGTCCCGAATATACTGCATCATTTCCGCAATCAACTCGGAAGCGGAGGAGGCATAGGGCTCGCAGTAGCTTAATACCGCTCCCTGAATCGTTTCGGAGCTTTGTCTATGGTGGTCAAAAACCACCTTGGTCTTCACCATGGTAAGAAGCTCCGGTTCATCAATGATGGAGGGTCTGTCACAATCCACCACCACCAGCATGGTGTTGTTATCCACCAAATCCTTCGCGGTTTCTCCGTCAATAAACATATCCTTCGGATAGTCTTCATTTTCCAGAAAACGCTCTTTTAAAGGTAAAATGGTGGGGGTTACCCCGTTCTGTACAATATAAGCTCTCTTATCCAGGGCGGTAACCATACGATACACGCCCACGGAGGAGCCCAGACAGTCCATATCGCTGTTGATATGTCCCATGATGAGCACTTTGTCCTTGGACTCGATTAACTCCTGGAAGGCCTGGGCCTTCACTCTGGCCTTTACTCTGGTAACACGCTCCGTACTCTGGCTCTTTCCGCCGAAGAAGTTTAACTTCTCAGGAGTCTTTACGATAGCCTGGTCACCTCCACGGCCCAGCGCCATATCCATACTGGTTCTGGCATATTCATAGTTCTGGGCATAGTCTCCCGCACCGAAGCCGATACCCAAGCTGAGGGTTACGGAGAGGTCATTTCCCCACGTCTACCTTCTTCACCTCTTCCAGAATGGAGAAGCGGTCATCCATCATTTTTTCCAAAGCGGATTGCTTAAGAATGAAAAAATATTTATCCTTTTCGATTTTCTTTACTACACCGTTGGCTGAACCGATATAACGGTTAATCTTTCGATCCACTAAAGCAGTAAGCAGGGATCTTCTCACCTCTTCAATCTGCTCCATAACCTCTTCGTAGTTGTCCACATAGGCCAGACCTACTACGATTCTTTCCTCATCCAACTTCTGCTGTAATTCCAATTCTTCCGTTTCATCCCGAAGGTAAACCGCGATTAAACGAGTCTCCTCCGATAAGGTAACGGATTCCGGCTCCGCATCCTGTAAGGAATCCACACGGATCAGATCGATGCAGTACTTTCTGTCCTTAAAGGAAGAATGTACTTCCAAAACCGCTCCGCTTTCCGTCAAAATCTCTTTCTGAATATTGGGGAAAAGGGAAAGCAAATTCTTCTTTACCCCGCTGTCTTTTTGTAAGATGTGATGGAAGGCTTTGTTTTCCCAAAGAATTCCTCCCTCTTCATTGACAATACAATAGGCTGTAGGCATCTCTTCAAAAAGTCTGGCGTTGCTATCATTTGCCTTTAAGGAAAATTCCAAAAGGGAGGACATCAGCTTGGACTTTCTGCTCTGATAGAGATACAGTACAAAGCAAACATATACTACAGCAAAAAAGAGAAGGACAAAAAACGCCTTCCAATCGATAAAGCTTAACGAAATTAAAATAGGAATCCACAGGAGAGAAAGCCAAATGGGCCACCGAAGATACTGGTCTATCGTCCCTGGTATTGATTTTCTTTTCTTCATCTTTCCTCTTTCTAAAAAAATACGCTGTGCCTTATTATACCCTTTCTTTTCTCATAGGTAAAGATAGAGAAAAAAACGAAAAAATCTTTTCTTGACTTAATAAAAAACATTTTATCCTTAAGATTTTCTTTATTGCCTTTCTCTTTTCCAGTCGTTACAATGATGCAGAGTTTAAGGGATTCAGAGATTATCCCAAGTCCATTTTAATGAGGTGAAATATGAGAAAAATGAAAATAGCAGTAGCAATGATGGCTTAAGCCTTCTTTCCAGCATTCCTGCCATGGCAAACTGGAACAAGGGTGCGGGGGCGAACAGCAACCGTTGGTGGTATGAAAATGAAGATCATTCCTATGCACATTCCGGTTGGTTCTGGTTAGACGGAAACAATGACGGTGTGGCAGAGTGCTATTATTTCGACCAGGAAGGTTGGGCATTACTTTCCACCACCACTCCTGACGGCTACACCGTAGATGAGAACGGTGCTTGGGTTGTGGACGGCGAAGTACAAACCAAAGACGTGGAAGTAAAGGCTACTCCTAAAACCACCACGGTAAAAAAGAAGCAAAGAAAGAACGGTGTAATCAAGGAGTATAAGGTACATGCTTCCGGCTCTTCCACCGGTGTTGCGCCAAAGCAGGGTGAAGTCAATGGAGCAGACTTTAATACCGAGCATCCGGCAGACAATAGTAAAAACTAAAGTCCTAAGTGTAATTTTATATAAAAAGGGAATGTAAAAAATCAATAAATAGAATTTTATGCAGTATAGGTCTGAAACTCGGGGTACGCTCTCGCTAGCTTCGCCACGCAGCAGTACTAACTTCAAGCATCGCTTCACTCGCTTTCAGTAAGTACCGGCGGGCTCAGACTACCCCCCCATTTCAGACCTATACTGCATAAAAATTTACTCTATAATCCTGATTTTACATTCCCTTTTTTTTAATATAAAATTACACCAAGGACTTCTTTGCCTAGTGCTTCACATTTCTTCTTTGTCTTTAAGAAGCTTAAGAAGTCACTTTGTGCCGGATAGGCTAAACCAGATATTTGTGCTCTGACAGAGCCTGTATTCCTTCCGGACTTTGCAAAATGTCCTCTGTAGCTCTTGCAGAAAGGGGATTTCCTTCTCCTACATTCTGTACAAGCTTTTCCTCTCATTTCTCCTTTTGCACCGATAAAGAGGAGCTCTTCCTGAATTTCCTTTTCCTTCGCCAGCAAAGTAAGATTTGCCTTGGAAAGGCGGAACAGTTCTTCCTCCGTTTCACATCGCTCATTTTCCCCGGCAAGCTTTTCGGACCATTTCTTAAAGAGCCCCTGCTTTTTATAACGCTTCTTACTGCCTAAAACCATAAGGCCATAGGACATTTCCAGATCTTCCTCTCTGGGAAGCTCCTTAGTGAAAAGATAAGGTACGGTAATTACTGCTACAGACAAAAAGCCTCCCAGGAAAATTCCCAAAATAGCATATTTGACTAAGGTTTTCTTGGAAATCCCTTGGGTTCCCAGAACTTCCTCTCCCTTTGCGTCCTTCTCCTTTTTCTTCCAGTCGGTAAGGAGTGTGGAAAGCTTTTCCACCCTGTCTATTTTTTGCTGCTGCCGTTGCAAAAGCGGAAAGTTCTGTACATTCTGAAGCTGGCTGTTGTCCGGACTATAGTTTCCACTGTTTTTAGCTGTGTAAACGTTATCCGAAAGAATTTCCAGCTTATGTGCAGGAAGATTTTCATCCAATTCCGCCTTTTTTTCTTCTACATACGAAAGAACCGCATCTCCCATTTCCTTGGCAAGCTTCTCCGTACTTCCCACAAGATAGACAGAAACAATAGCGCTTTTCTCATTTCCCTCTACATAGATAAGATCCGATAAATCTTTCTCTGCTACCTTTCCCCCCAGGCGCTTTGCGATATCGCTGTAAAATGTACCGCTTTGTAAAGCATCACTGTAGGCCTGACTTACCGCAGAAAGCCTTGCTGCAATTTCCTGATTGCTGAGAGTCTGTCCTCCCTCCTCTAAAGGAAGATAAAGGTTGATATCTCTTTCCCCATAGGAAGTAGGGTCAATTTTCATCAAAGCGGAATCCGCCAAGCTTTCTCTCTCGGAAGAAAGCAACGCTTCCAGTCTTTTCCGCTCATTTCCGGCATACTCTAAAGACTGTTCCTTTTCCTTTGCCTTCTTCTCCGCGCTTTCCTCCGTGCTTTCCGTTTGACTTTCCGCCTTCTGACTTTGCAAAGCCTTATAAAGCTTAAAAGAAGGGAGGGCTAAACCGCAAAGCACCGTAACAAGAAGAATCCATATCCCTTTCCGTAAACATAAAGCCAGTAATCCGGGTAAATCCAAAACCACCTCTTCTTGCAGTTCTCTTTCCATAAAATACAGTTCTCCTTTTTATTTGTTTTTCTTTAATTCTGTAATTCCTTATCTCTACAAGATTTTACTCCCTGCAAAGCTTCCAGGGAAGAAAATGAAATAAGGCCTCCAGCACGCCGCCTCCGATGGCTCTGGCCTTGTCGGAAACATTCCGATACTCCACCTCTGCGCCTCTGGGATCCACATCTCCCGCCTTCATACCGGGAAATACGGAAATGCCTTCCTGCAACATTCCTCGAATTATGCCGGAGATTTCCGTCCGCATAGGAATACCATTTACTACTCCGCAAATATCTCCGGCCTCCACCAAAGTACCGATGGGAAGAGTTTGTTCCAAAATTCCCTTCCGCCGGTGCCCGAAAGCACCCTTTCTTTCCCATATCCGCCGATGATTCCAGGAATGCCGGTATTGGGAATGGCAGATCCCTTAAGGAGCACTCTTCCCAAATCATGGCCTCTTTTACTTTCTACCACCGCATGGCAATCCACCCCTGCCGTAAATCCGGGACCTATGCCGATAACAAGTCTTGCATCCTCCATACAGGTTCCCAGATTCTTCTTGGCAAGAATAGCATCCACCACAGCATCCGGCTGTAGTCTGTGTAGGAAGCTCTTTCCCTCATCCACCACCACAGGTACTTTTTTTTGAGAAATAGCCGCACGTATTTCTTCCAAGCTTTCTGCCCGAACCGCCGTAATGCCTTCCACACTGCACTCTCCCAAGCGAATCGCCTCCGAAAAAGCAACATTTCTACGAACTGCTGTGGGAATCGCCAAATCACTGTGGCAAACGGATATTCCCGCACGATACAGCCGAATGGAAATTCCCGTTGCCAAATCTCCTGCTCCCCGGATAAATACAAGCATAAAACCTTCCTTTCAGAAAAACAAATCTTCTGGCAAAAAAGAAAATATCACCTATAATGAAGTCATCAGACAAGAACTTATAGAGCTGTAAAAACTCCTGTAAGAGCTTTCATGACAAAAATCCTCACGTTATCAGACTTTGAGTTTTGATTCTACCATAAGTCTTAAAAAGAGCATAGTTTTTTTGAAAAACCGTAAACAAAAGGATAGAAAGCCACTTGAACAAAACCCGTTTTCACAAGAAAGGAGACATTTTGACGAAACAGCAAAGACAAATCGATGACCAACTGCAAAGCAAACTCTTTCGAGTTCCTCTGTCGGAAGCTCTCGGCATAAAAAAAGGAGTGAATGCCGTAATCGGTAGCGGGGGAAAGAGCAGCTTATTAAAGTCCCTCTCCCTGGAGCTGTCTCAAAAAGGCTCCGTGCTTCTCACCACCTCCACCCATATCCTCCCCTTTTCTCATTGTGAAAATATCTGTTTCTCGGATGAAAATATTTCAAGTTCCAATGAGAATATTTCAATTCTCAATGAAAATACTTTAAATTCCAATGAGAATATTTCAGCTCTCAATAAAAATATTTCAATTCTCAAAGAAAAAAATTTACTTCCCGGTGAAGATATTCACTCCGAAGAAGAGGCTCTGGAAAATTCAAAAGCTCTCCTTCAAAGAAAAGTTCTGTCCCTATGGAACAAGTCTAAAAGCCCCATTCTATGCCTTGGAACTCTGGGGAAAAATGGCAAGCTTTCTCCTTCTCCTTTACCCTTCTCCGCTTTGGAGAAAATGGCAGACTATGTCTTGGTGGAGGCAGACGGCTCTAAACGATTACCCGGAAAGGCCCATGGGCAAAATGAGCCCCAGATTCCAAGGGAGAGCCAAAGAACTGTACTTGTATTCGGCGCTTCCGCTCTTCATAAGCCTATCTCTGAAGTCATTCATCGAGTGGAAATTTTCCAAAACTTTTTCACTCCGCCCTTAACCCCCGAAACTCTACTGACTAAGGAGCTTCTCTTGCAGGCTTTTCGTAAGGAAAATCTGGGAGACTGCCTTTTTGTGAATCAATTGGATTGTCTCACAAAAAAAGAAGCAGAAGAACTGCTTCTTTTCTTACAAAAGGGCTTAGGAAAAATGGTTTGTGGCGGCTCTTTAAAAGAAGGATCCGCTCATCCCGAACTGTTTATTCTATAAAGATACGTTTTTTGAAATACTATTTTCGTTTAAAGCCGCCTTTTTATAATTTTTATAATCTCATCCGAAGAAGCTGTTCCATCTTCAGAATAGCTTCTTCCGTATCCACATCCCAAAGCTCAAATTCTCTTTCCACCGGAATCTTATGAATTTCTTCCACCGGAATCATGCCGGATTTTAAAAGCACGCCTCCACCATGATCCCCGGTTAAATTCCGCAGATTTTCAAAATACTTCTTCGGAAAAAAATCACCGGATTCCCCTTCCGCCTGATAGCTCAAACGGTAAAAGCTCCTCCGGATTCTCTGAAAAAGCATCCACAAGATTTCTTAAGCTTTCCTCAGAAAGCAAGGGCTGATCCCCTGTTAAAAACATGCAGGCATCCCAGGATTTGGCCTGTTCCGAGGAAAGAGCCACTCGAATGGTATCACTCTGTTCACTCTCTTCATGCATCAAAACGGAAAAATGCATTTCTTTGGCCAGCTGTTCCACCTCTTTAAAACGAGTTACTACCAAAGGCGTATCCAGAACAATCTTCCCGCCCTTTCCCCGTTTCTTTTTTTCCTGCACTGTAGCGTCACTGTCCTGAATCCGTTCAGAAAGAGACCCTACCGCCTGATAATTATAGAAAAAATGGGATAAGGTATGAAAGGTATAGGAAATCATGGGCTTTCCCGCTATTCTTTCCAATAATTTATTTTTTCCGAAGCGTCTGCTCCAGCCGGAGGCCATAACCACAAAGCCCAAATGTTTCATTGTATCTTCCTTCCCTATCCCTACACAAAACTATCTTCTTTTTCCAAAAAAATTTTTGTCCTTTAAAAAAGCTTTTATTCTTTAAAAAAGCTGTCTTCCCTGTACGAATTTCGCCCGTAAACGAGAACTTTCTTCTCCGGTATACAAAAGCACCTCCAAACGTTCCTTTACCGTCTGTGTCCGAACACTTCTTCTTTTTTCATGGAAGACTAAAGCATCCGCTTCATATCCCGGCAGGAAAGATCCCACCTTTCCAAAGAAGCTTCCCCCGGAAAGCGTTGCCAAGCAGAAGGCTTCCTCCAAGGTAAGAGGGGCAAGGCTTTGATCCATGAGACGGAAACGAAGCTTTGATACGGAAATGGCATCGGTGATGGCTCTTAACATGGAGAGATTTGCTCCCCCTGCCACATCCGTTCCCAAACCGACCTTCATATTTTCCTCTAAAAAATGACGAATCGGAGCCGCTCCGGAACAGAGGTTCGTATTGGACTGGGGACAATGACAAATCATCGTTCCCCTTGCCTTTAAGGCGGATAGCTCATCTCCCTCCGTATATACACAGTGCGCCATGATACTGTTTTCCAAAAGACCGTAGCGGTCATAGGTATCCCCGTAATGCTTGGCGTCGGGACAAAGTTCCTTTACCCAGGCAATCTCCCCAAGGTTTTCCGACAAATGGGATTGCACCGGAAGCTTGTATTCTTTAGCCAGCTTTCCCAAGCCCTCCATCAAGGCATCCGAACAGGTTGGCGTAAATCTCGGCGTAAGAATAGGCTTACAATTCCGCCAATCCTTAGGAATCTCCGAAAGCCAATCCTCGGTGTTTTTAAGGGATTCCTCCGCAGTATGCTCCGTTAAATACTCCGGAGAATTTCGATCCATATTGACCTTTCCCACATAGGACACCAAACCGCTTTCTTCCAAAAGCTTCATAAGAAGCAAGGTGGCATCCTTGTGGAGAGTTCCAAAGATGACCGCTCTGGTAGTGGCGCTTTCCCGCAAATCCTCCACAAAATCCTGATAGCCTCTTTCAGCATAGTCTAAGTTCTGATATTTGGCTTCCTCCGGAAAAGTGTTGACATTCAGCCAATCCAAAAGCTCCAAGTCCATCTTGGTCCCCCGGAAACCGTACTGAGGCGCATGTAAGTGGAGATCCACCATTCCCGGAATAATCAAATCTCCGGAATAATCCTTAATTTCCACAGAAGACAGCTCCTTGGGGAGACTTTCATAAACCCCTTGGCATAAACCATCCTTTATGTGCAGATAGGCATTTTCCTTACAAATCAGATTCTTTAAATTCTCACTGTAACAAATATCCCCTCGAAGCAAATACTCCATGGATTCCTCCTTAATCGAAGCTTACAGCATAATATACTTCAAAATAAAGATGAGCGACAGTACATACATCAGCGGTGTCAACTCCTTGGACTTTCCTGTGAAAAGATGAAGCACGGTGTAGCTGATGATACCGAAGGCAATTCCCTCGGAAATGGAATAGGTAAAGCCCATAGCACAGATACAGATAAATGCGGGAATAGCCTTTACCATATCCTCCCAGTCAATTTTCGTTACCTGCTGCATCATGAAAAATCCTACAACAATCAAAGCCGGTGCTGTAGCAAAGGATGGAATGGCAAGGAAAATCGGAGAAAGGAATAGGGACACCAGGAAGAGTCCTGCGGTCACCAATGACGTCAGGCCGGATCTTCCGCCCTCTGCAATACCGGATGCGGATTCCGCAAAGGTCGTAATGGTGGAAGTTCCCAAAACGGCACCTGCTGTGGTTCCTAAGGCATCCGCCAAAAGAGCCCCCTTAATAGCAGGTAACTTTCCCTCTTCATCCAACATATTTGCCTTGGATGCGCAACCGATTAAGGTTCCCAAGGTATCAAAAACATCTACAAAAAGAAAAGCAAAAACAACTACCAGGAAATTCAAAGAAAATACATTGCTCAAATCCATCTTAAAGAAGGTGGGCGCAATAGAGCTGGGTACAGAAATCAGGGAGCTTGGAATCAAGCTGTAGAAGCCTGCCTCGGGATTCGGAACATAGAGTCCGGTCAACTGACAAAAAAATACCTAAAACCCAGGTAACAATAATACCGATTAAGATGTGCCCTTTAATATTCTTTACTACCAAAAGAGAAGTTACCAGCACACCGATTAAGGCCAGAACCACGGTAATTCCTTCAGAAGCAAAAGCTTCCCGCTTCGATAGACTTCTTAAAAGAAAAGAGAGTTACCAGAGTAGCGCCGTCCACAACAATGTGAGCGTTCTGAAAACCGATAAAGGTAATAAAGAAGCCTATTCCCACAGCCACAGCCACTTTCAAGCTCTTCGGAATCGCATTGAATATTGCCTCTCGTACATTGGTCAAGGAAAGAAGGATAAAAATAACACCTTCCACAAAAACTGCTGCCAAAGCCGTTTCCCAGTTATAGCCCATCCCCAATACCACCGTATAGGAAAAATAAGCATTTAGTCCCATACCTGCGGAAAGCACGAAGGGAAGGTTTGCCAGAATTGCCATAAAGAAGCTGGCCAAGGCTGAGGCTAGGGCTGTTGCCGTAAATACCGATCCGGCATCCATTCCGGAAGCTCCGAGAATTCTGGGATTCACCGCCAAGATGTACGCCATGGTCATAAAGCTGGTGACTCCGGCAATGACCTCCGTCTTTACATCCGTGTTCTTTTCTTTCAGTTTGAAAAATTTCTCCATCTGTCGTCCCCCTATGAAAAAAAATAGACTGTATATGAAAACGGGTAGTGACTTCACGACATGTTCCTACTCGTCCTCAAGCATGTTTTGCCTCCCTGCCCCTCTATTTTACTCCATTTGTTGCTTTTGCGATGTCTCCTGCTTTCGCAAATCCCCTTTGCTACACTTAACAGCTATACAGGAGATTGTACATCAAGTCTCGTAAAAGAACACCAAATTTTTTCGTTTCTACAATTTTTCTCAATAAATGCATTTTATATTAGATATTTTGTATAAGCATAAGGGGACAAGATAAATAGTTTTTTTATTGTTTCAGCAAATATCTTATGGTACAAAAAGAGAATTTATGCAATAATCAGTATAATACTCTTCGAATAGACTAGTTTATTAGTTATTTTTTATAGGGGGCATAAATATGAATAATCGATTACAAGCAATTCTCTCAAAAGTTTGTTTAAAGGAAAAGGAAGCCGATCTGGTTATGAAATGCCCGCATTCTGGATGTTTTTACCGGCAGTATTTATTCCGGTGATGTGGCTGTTTCCCAGGGTTATATTGCCGGAATCGGAGAATACCGGGGAAAAAGGGAAATCGATGCCCAGGGACAGTTTCTGGTTCCCGGATTTATAGATGCCCATTTGCATCTCGAATCCACCATGGTAACTCCCCATGAATTAATCACTCTGGCAGCTTTGAAGGGAACTACCAGCTTTATTGTGGATCCCCATGAAGCCTGTAATGTTTCCGGCAAAGAGGGCATCGATTACATTTTACAACAAAGCGAGAAAAGTCCCGCCAATGTCTTTGTGATGCTTCCTTCCTGTGTACCCTCCACGGAGATTGACGACAACGGCGCTGTCTTTTCCGCGGAGGATATGAAGGAATATCTGGATAACCCCCGTATTTTAGGGCTGGGAGAGGTAATGGATGATTATAGCGTGATTCATCGGGAGAAGAAAATGATGGAAAAGCTCTCGCTGTTTTCCCGGCATGTTTTAGACGGTCATGCCCCATTTCTTCCCAAAGAAGACTTGCAGGCCTATGCCTTAAACGGCATTCAAACGGATCACGAGGCGGTGGATTTTGACTATGCCCTGGAGCAGATTCGTGCGGGAATGCACATCCATATCCGGGAAGGCTCCGCCGCAAGGAATTTAGAGGCTTTGGTTAAGGGAATACTGGCTCACAAGATGGATACCAGAGCATTTTCCTTCTGCACCGATGACAAGCACATTGAAGATATCATAAGAGAAGGGCATATCTCCCACGCCGTTCGAAAGGCTATTGCACTGGGGCTTCCCACCTGCTCCGCCTATCAAATGGCCACCATCAATACCGCGGAATGTTACGGCTTATCTCAGCTGGGGGCTATCGCCGTAGGCAGACAGGCGGATTTTCTTCTGATTTCCGACCTGGAAAATGTTGAAATCACAGCTGTATATCACAAAGGAAAGAAAGTGGTGGAATCCGAGCATTTAAGCATCCCCCGCTGTCCTTCGAAGCTGAAGAAAACCGTTCACCTCTCTCCCCTGAAAGAAAGGGCTTTTCGTTTGCCCATTTCCAAACAGGAGGTAAATGTCATTGCCATGGAAGAAGGGCAGATTACCACCAAACGTTTACAGGTGATGCTGAAACGATGCAGCAATTTTACCGGAGAAGAATATCCGGAATATCAGAAAATCGCCGTTATAGAGCGGCACAAGGGAAGCGGAAAAATCGGCCGGGGCATCTGCCAGGGCTACGGCATTCATGGGGGCGCCATTGCCAGCTCCGTCAGTCATGATTCCCATAACCTGATTGTGATTGGGGACAATGACCGGGATATGTGCTTAGCCGTCAATGAACTCATCCGCTTGCAGGGAGGATTTGTTCTGGTACAGGGAGGAAAGGTTTATGATTCTCTGGCCCTTCCTATTATGGGACTGATGTGTGATTGCGGTTTTATAGAAGCCAATGCACATCTGGAAAACATGAAGCAAAAAGCCCATGAAATGGGGGTTCCCGGTGGAATGGATCCCTTTATCAGCCTGTCCTTCCTGGCGTTACCGGTGATTCCGGAGATTCGCATTACACCAAGAGGGCTTTGTCTGGTGCAGAATGGAAGGCCTAGGTTGATTCAGTAAGGAAAGAGTCGTTTCAGGAAAAGGGACGAGACTATCACTTATATTTTATGCAGTATGGCACTGATTCCGGGGCACGCTCCCGCTAAGCTCGCCTTCGTAGCTGTTCTAAGTTCAAGCTACGCTTCGCTTGCTTTCACTAAGAACAGACGGGCTCACATTGCCCCGTCATCAGTACCATACGCATAAAATTCTCTGCTTGGCCTTTGTCTACTACACTATTCTTTTCTTTAAAACGACATCTTTCCTTACGGAATCACATTGCCCCGAAATCAGCACCATACGCATAAAATTTTGCTTGGCTTTCATCTATACTTTCCTTTTCTTTAAAACAACGTCTTTCCTTACGGAATCACATTGCCCCGAAACCAGTACCATACTGCATAAAATTCCTGTTTGGCTTTTGTCTACGCCATCCCTTTCCTAAAAAGACGTCTTTCCTTACAAAATCACATTGCCCCGTCATGCCATACCATACCATACTGTATAAAATTTGTGTTGGGTGTCCGGCAATGCTCCCCTTTGGATATAGGAGTTCTCTATATCCAGTTCAAAGAAATCTATTCTTTACAATACCGTCTCTTTTCTTTAGGATAGAAATATTACAAAGGACGTTTTTTTCTATAGAAATAAGAACTGTTGAAAAACCGTAAATCTTGACCTGAAATACTTTACTCGATTTTTATAGAAAGAAGGATTCCAAATATATTTTCTGAAATGAGGGAGTTAGTATGGGAAAGAAAAAATGGCTGAGTCTTCAACAGACTGTGTGGATTGCCTTAGGGCTTGGTTTGGGTTTGGTCTTCGGACTGATTATGCCTGAGTTTTTCTATACTCCTCTAAATGTAATTGCCACGATTTACATGTCATCTTTGAAAATGATGATTTTCCCTTTGGTGTTTTGTAGTCTGCTAACCGGCATTATGGGCATCGGCTCTATTGCCAAAACCGGAAAAATTGGTCTCTATTCTCTTTTGTGGTTTACGGCAACCACCCTTTTTGCCAGCGCACTGGGACTTTTCCTTCCCGGACTTCTCCATCTTGGAGCGGGAGCTCAGATTGTCGCTACGGACGTGAAGGTGGATGCGGTAGAGTTTAAAAGCCTTCTGGGAACTTTGGAAAATATCATTCCCTCCAATCCTATTGCGGCATTTTCCGAGGGAAATATGCTTCAGGTGCTTTCCCTTTCCATCATTATGGGACTGGCCTGCCTCTCCTTAAAGGAAAAGGCGGAGCCCTTTGTGAAGCTTTGTACCTCCATTCATGATATTTCCATTTTTATTGTTTCGAAGATTATGCTTTTTACCCCCATCGGCGTTTTTGCCTGTATGGCTACGGTAATGTACAGCAACGGCATCAAGACGGTTCTGCAGCTGGGACAGGTTATGCTGGCCTTATACATCACCTTTGCCCTTTATGCCCTGATTGTATACGGCGGTATCGTACGCCTGGTCGGAAAAACCCCTGTGGGCAAATTCTTTAGCTCTATTGCGCCGGCCAGCTTAAATGCATTTTCCACCTGTTCTTCCAATGCCACTCTCCCCCTTTCTATTGAATGTGCGGTGGAATCTCTGGATGTTCCGGAGGAGATAGCCTCCTTGACACTACCTCTGGGAGCTACCATTAATATGGATGCGGTGAGTATTCTGATGTCCTTTATGATCAGTTTCTTTGCTGCCGCCTTGGGCATTCCTCTAACGCTGGACACCATGATTACGGTTTTGGCAGCTAATACTTTGCTCAGTATCGGAACTCCGGGCGTACCGGGAGGGGCTATTGCCGCCTTTGCCGCCCTGGCTCCCATGGCAGGACTTCCCATCAACCAAATCCTGGGCGTTTATATTTCCGTAAATACTCTGGCAGATATGGGTGCCACCACCGTCAATGTAATCGGTGACATCGCCTGCGCCACTGCCATCAGTAAGCAGTTGGAGAAAAAGAACGGATAAAATCAGAACTTGCTTTTTTTCTTATTTTCCTTATAATTTAGGAGTATTTTATGTTTTTAAAGAAAAGGAGTATTTATGGGAGAATCTTATTTTGACGGCGGTTTATTGCAGCTTATCGGATGGTCACTGTTAGGAAGCCTTATCACGGTATGTACCTTTGGAATCTGCTTTCCTTGGGCTCTTTGCATGATTTATAACTGGGAAATTTCCCACACCGTCATCAACGGGCATCGCCTTCGTTTTACCGGTAAAGCCACCAACCTCTTTCTTCAGTGGATTAAGTGGTTCCTGCTTTGCATTATCACTTTGGGAATTTACAGCTTTTGGCTCGGTATTGCCATCAGAAAATGGAAGGTAGCCCACACCGAGTTTGCCGACTAAAATTTGTTAATCGAGATACATTCTAAGTTTTCTCTGCAAAGGAAGGCTTGAAGCCCAACGTCCTTTTATCCTTCCTTTCTACTCCACCCGGGAACTGCCGAAAGCAGGGTCCGGGTGTATTCTTTTTGAGGATTTTGAAAAATACTTTCACAGTCTCCTTCTTCTACGATTTTTCCTTCCTGCATTACCCCGATTCTATCACTGATATAGCGAACCATGGCCAGGTCATGAGCCGTAAAAATATAGCTAAGCCCCAGCTCCTTTTGTAAATCCTTTAAAAGGTTTACTATCTGAGCCTGTATGGACACATCCAAGGCGGAGATCGGCTCATCGCAAAGGATAATTTCCGGTTCTACAATCAGGGCTCTGGCAATGCCGATTCTTTGTCTTTGCCCTCCGGAAAGGCATAGGGCATCTTTCTTCTATCCGCTTCGGCCAAAGATACTCTTTCCAAAGCCTTCTTTATCTTTGCCTCTTCTTCTGTACGGGAGAGTTTTAGGCGTCGTAAGGGCTCCCGTAGAATTTCCTCTACAGTCCAATGGGGATTTAAGGAAGAATAGGGATCCTGAAAGATAATCTGCATCTTATCCTGCATTTCTCGTAGAGCCTTTGGATCATTCCTTTTGATTTCCTGTCCATGAAAATAGACTTCCCCTGCCGTTCTCTGTAGTAATCCTAAAAGGCAACGACCAAGGGTACTTTTTCCACAGCCGGACTCTCCCACCAGGCCATAGCATTCTCCCTTATATAGATCCAAATCCACCCCCTGCACCGCATGGGTAGCTATCTTTTTTCTTCCCCAAAAGTCCCTTTGATAAAATACCTTTTCTATTCCTCTGGCAGAAAGAATAAGCTCCTTTTCTTTCATTTTTCTCCCTAATCTTCTTTCTATTCTTAACTACATTTTTAGATGGTTTTATATTTTCTCTCCGGAAGAAACTTTGTGACAGAAAACCCTGTGGCTTTCGGAAAGCCTTGCTTCCTCCTGTAAGGCATCCTGACAGGCATCTATCCTTTCCTTGCACCGTTCATAAAAAGGACAACGGGTAAATTCCTTTAAAATCGAGGGCGGATTCCCCTCAATGGCCACCAGTGCCTCTTCCTTATCCTTTTCCATACTGGGTATAGCCGCTAAAAGAGCTTTGGTATAAGGATGTTTGGGTTCCCGGAAAATCTCTTCCACCGTTCCCTCCTCCATCACCTTCCCTCCGTATAAAATCAGAATGCGTTTACAGCGTTCCTTCACCAAAGATAGGTCATGGCTAATCAAAATCAAGCTTGTATTTCTTGCTTTTACCCCTTCCAAAAGCAAATCCAAAATCTGAGCCTGCAGGGTCACATCTAGAGCCGTGGTAGGCTCATCCGCAATCAGCAGTGGGGGAGAACAGGATAAGGCCATGGCAATCAGGACTCTTTGCCGCATACCGCCGGAAAACTCATGGGGGTATTGCTTATATTTTTCCTCCGGATTGGGAATACCCACTGAAGCCAACAGCGCTATTGCCCTTTCTTTAGAATCCTTTATATGAGAATCCTTTGCATGAGAATCTCTTCCATAAGAACCTCTTCCATAAGAATCTCCTCCATAAGAATCTCCTCCATAAGGATCTCTTCCCCTCTTCCTTTGTCGTTCAAAAATCTCTCTCAACTGTTCTCCGATGGGAATCAAAGGATTCAGTGCCGTCATAGGATCTTGAAAAATCATAGCCATACGGCTCCCTCTAAGAGGCAGATATTCCTTTTCCGTCAGATTTCGTAAATCCAAATCTTGAAACGAAAGCTTCCGGGCAGAAGCTTTTGCTTTTTCCGGCAGTAATCCCATAATGGCTTTCATAGCCATGGATTTTCCGCTTCCGGACTCTCCGATAATTCCCAAAACCTCCCCCTCTTCCAGAGAAAAGCTGACGTCGGAAACCGGATAGACCTTCATTTTCCCATAGGGTATTTCCACCTGCAAATTCTCAATTTCCAAAAGCATCTTCTACTCCCTTTCTAAGAGAAGCGATTCCCTAAGTGCCTCTCCCCATTGATGGAAAGACAAAACCGTTATAATAATCAAAATTCCCGGAAGAATCGCCATGTGAGGCGCTTTTTGCAGAAATTTCTGGGCGTTCTGTAAAAGGCTTCCCCAGCTGGACATAGGAGCGGTAACCCCTCGTCCCAAGAAGCTTAATGCGCTCTCCACCATAATGGAGGAAGCTATAGCCGCAGTGGATGCCGTGATAATAGTGGGAAGAATTCCGGGGAAAATATGGCTAAAAAGGATTCGCAAGGGAAAAATTCCCAGAAAACGGGCATAGAGCACATATTCCCGCTCCTTCAGGCTTAAAACCTCTCCTCGGATGATTCTTGCTGTTTCCATCCAGCTTAATAGCCCTATGACCATAACAAGAGAAAGCAGACCTCTTCCAAAAACCATACCGAAAACCATCACCAAGATCATCCAGGGGATGGAGGAAAGAACGTCCACAAGGCGCATAAAGAAGAAGTCCACCACGCCTCCGAAATATCCGGAAAGAAGCCCAATCATGACGCCCAGGCCCATACTCATAGCCATTGACAGAAAACCGACCATAAGAGAAACCCTTCCCCCGTAGAGCACTCTGGCAAAATAGTCTCTTCCCACCTCATCCGTCCCGAAAAAATGTTGCAGGGAGGGCTTTGCCAGACTGTGAATCACATCCAGCCCCTCCGGATCTAAGGGAAGAAGGGGTAATACCAATGCCAAAAGACTGAAGCCTATTAAAAAAATACTGGCCAAAACTCTGTGGGGATGGCTTAGAATTCTATTGATAAACGCTTTACCTCTGCTTGCTTGCATTTTCTTATCCTTCCTTCTTCCAAAGTGAAATTCTCGGGTCAATCAAACAATACAAAATATCCGAGAGTAAATTTCCAAGAATTACCAAGGTACCGGATAAGAGCAAAATCGCCATGACAATAGGATAGTCCAGTGCATCCACCGCTTTCACAAAATAAAGACCTATCCCGGGCCAGGAAAAAACGGACTCCGTAATCACCGCCCCCGTCACTAATAAGGGCAGTGACATGCCCAACTTACTGATCATAGGCAGACAAACATTTCTTGCTACATGATGAAAAAGAATCTCCCTCTTACTTGCGCCAAAAGCTCTTTGCACCAAAACATAGTCCTGCCTTAATTCCGACAATGCGGAAGAACGAACATAACGCATTAAATCCGGAAAAAAAGCAAGCACCAATACACAATAAGGAAGAAAAAGATGATGAAGAAAGTCCGGAATATCCCTTTCCTTCCCAATGGTATGCATCCCCAGCAATGGAAAAAGCTTCCAATGATAGCCAAAAAAATAAATCAGCACCAGGGCAATCCAGAAGCTGGGCACTGCAAGACCTATGGTGGAAAAGCTGTCCAAAAGCTTATCCTGCCATTTTCCCTTTTGGCTGGCACTGTAAAGCCCCACCGCCATAGCCAAAAAATAGGCAGTAAGGTAGGAGGGAAGCACCAAAAGGATGGTGTTAGGAATCCGTATCCGTAAATCATCCTTAATCCGGGTATGACTAAGGAGAGAGTTTCCGAACTCTCCCCTTAGAATGTTTTTTAACCATCGAAAATACTGCACAGGCATGGGATCATTTAAGCCGTATTCCTCTCTTTTTGCCTCCCTTTGTGCCTCCGTCATCTTAGAGTTGGAAATGGAGTCAACCGCATCATAGGGAACCAAATTCATAAGTCCAAAGGACAAAAGGGTAATCAATAGGAGCAGGGGAATACTTTGTAGAACTCTTCTCCCGATATAAAATGCCATTTTACTGCCTCGTTTCTACTTAACATTTATTTAAACTTCAGCTTGGATAAATCTCCAAAGGTGTAGATAGGCACAAGCTGGGCTTCTTCCGGATCCACATCCTTCTTGGTAACCAGTGTTCTTAAATTGGTGCCCAGAGGATAGTAAATAGCCTCTTCCGTTACCAAACGCTGTACCTTGTTATAAATTTCTTTACGCTTCTCCAAATCCAAAGTGCTGTTTCCTTCTCTGAACAGCTTGTCGATTTCCGCATTGTGGTAGTTCATGTTATTGTCCTTCTCCGTGGAGAAAAGGATGGAGAAGGTATCCGGGTCGGAGCCCATTACATAGCCTCCCAGGAAAATATCATAGTCTTTGTTCTCCAAGTCCTTGGTAGCTTTGTAGTAAGCCGCATCCGCAAGACTTGCCAATTCCACATCCACACCCACAGCCTTACATTCTGCCTGAATCGCCAAAGCTTCTCTTTCCAAAATAGGCGTATTGGCAGGGTAGAGTAAGGTCAGCTTTTTTGGTCCGTTCTTTACCTCTTCCTTAGCCTTTTCTAAATCCTGATCCCACTTCTCCACATCCTCAGTATAGAACTGGTTATCATAGGGCAGGAAGGAATAGCCTAAATGATAGTAATCCGGATCTCCGTAAGCCGCCTTCATGATTTCCTCTCTGTTTAAGGCATGGAAAATGCCGGAACGGTAGGTCTTATCCTGCATATTGTCGGAGGCGGTGTTCAAACGGATATAGGGCACACGACCTTCACTATAGTTGTAAAGGGTAAAAGCATCATTTTCCAAATAGGGCTCAATCATATCCGGAGACAATACCATAGCCTCCGCCTCACCGTTTTGCATAGCCAGGGTAGCGGTATCTCCCTTGTCAATTACCCGATAAATCAAGGTATCAATATAAGGCTTTCCCTTGGCATAGTTGGGGTTGGCCTTAAACTTTAAATACTCACCGGTCTTATACTCTTCCAAAACATAGGGGCCTGCACCTACCACCTTATCTTCTAATAAGGAAACATCCGTATTCTCCTTGCCTTCAAAGATATGCTTAGGGATAATGCTCACCTCGTCGGAAAGCATCTCCATGGCACTTGCGGAAACAGAGGGGAGCTTAAAAAGAACGCTTAAATCATCCTGTTTCTCCACTTTTATAGGCTGGTCCCCGATATAAAGATTCTTTGACAGACTGTTGATGGTGTCATAGGTAAAAACAATGTCATCGGCTGTTAATGCCTCCCCATCACTCCACTTTAAATCCGGCTTCAGCTTCATCGTCAAAGTAAGTCCGTCTTCAGAAGCCGTCATGCTCTCCGCCAGAATATAATCCACAGTTCCGTCTCCATAGATATGATAAGCCGGAGCATAGGCTGCATGACAGGTCATAAGAGTGTAACGGTCATCTGCCGTTAAAGGGTTCAGGGTATTTCCCGGGTCACCGTCAATGATATAGGTGAAGCTGTCCTTCTGTCCGGAAGTATTTGCCTCTGCCTTATTCTCCCCATCGGAAGAAGCGTTCTGCTCCTGCGCTTTTTCTGTAGATGCTCCCGTTCCCTTGTCTTCCGCCTTGCTTCCACCGCAAGCCACCAGACTTACCGATAAAAGCAGTAGAGGAAGCAACTTTGCCAAGTTCTTTTTCACTTTTCTCCTCCTTCTGTACTGTTTCTCTTTCTTCTTTCCAATATCTTCTGTGCAATTAGGAAAAATGTCGGTTTTTAGAAATCAAAGCAGTATTTTATAATAATATTTTTTTATTTCTCCTTCTTTATTATTATACTTTTTTTCACCAATTTTATCAATAGTATAAATTGCTTTTTTGTTAGATATTTATAATTCCGATAAATTCAAAGACTTATTGCTATTCTCAATAGTATGAAAATGAATCCTTCTTATTTGCAAGGATAAAGCTATATGTTTTTACCGGCTATCCTAAGTTCCTCCACCCTTGTCCTTAAAAGAAACTCTCCCGTACCTTCCCCAGCACACCTATGCAGAATAAAAAAAGATGTAAAAAACCATGGCAGCTTTAGCTTCCTGCAACAATCCGAATTCCCTAATGGGAAACTCCCGGTGCTGCGTTTCAGGTTCTTTACATCTTTAATTTCATTTGTCTTTAAAGCAATTTGACTTTATAGCAATTTGGCTTTCTAGCAAATTTACTTTTAATACTGTTCTATTATGCGGTAGGAACAATAATCTCTACACGTCTGTTCTGCTGTCTTCCCTCTGCTGTATCATTGGTGGCAACGGGACGGCTTTCTCCATAACCGTGGGTGGTGATTTCCGCAGTTACACCCTGAGATGCCAAATAGCTCTTTACGGAGTTTGCACGATTCTCGGAAAGCACCTGGTTGTGTTCATCCGTATCCATGGAGTCGGTATGTCCGTCAATCTGGAAGGCGGTAATGCCCGCTTCCTTTAACACCGTTGCCAAATCATTCAAAATCTTCTCCGCATCCGGACGAATATCATACTTATCCACATCGAAAAGCACACCGGAATCCAGAGTAATCAAAAGGCTGTTGGCTTCCAGGCTGGGTACTGCGGGAACCATGGAAAGCTTTGGCAGCTTTGTAGGCTTCTCCAAAGGCTTGGCATCTACGGTCTTTTCGTCATTACCAAGAGTAATCACTGCCTTTCCCTGTCCATCATTTTTAATGCTTAAACCGGTTTCACTGTTATAGTAGCTTCCGCTTCCATCCGGCTTTACATCAATGTCAATAGAGCCCTGGGTATAGCTGGTGGAATCACCGCTGCAGGATTTTCCTATGCTTTATCTTCTACGAAGCACGGTTCGTTCCGCATATTTTCCGAAGAAATGATAGCCGGAGCCTCCTTCACTGATGATATCCAAAAGCTCATCCGCCTTCGTCACCTGAATTCCCCCAAGCATCGTAACCCCTTTAGAAAAGAGGCAGTCCGGAAGCATGCTTGCGGTAGGACCCACCACCAAAATTTCCGCATCCTTTTTTGCCATAGCCAGAAGCCCCGGCAGGGTATCATTCAAATCGTCACCCCGGTAATTACTAATAAGTCCGCCTCCGGCACGCATTCTCCCGCCCTTTCCGGAGGAAGATAATAGGGCATTTCCCGCTCCTTTAAGGTTCTGCTGTCCTTTTCCAAGATATGAAAATCCGCATTTTCCTGTATAAGTTTTCGGATTATAGGCACCAATGCCCCCACCACTACGGATTTCCGATACTTCTTTACATCAATTTCATCAAAGGCATCTGCACCAAGGAGGAGCTCATATTCCGGATGTGCTTTCTTTTCCCATACCAGGGTGCTCAGCGCATTTAAGGCGGCAATTCCCAAAGTCCTTCTTAAGATGTTCTCCGAGAAAATATCCTCAAGATAGGCTCTAACCCCTCTCCCCTTTAGCTTTCCGGAAAAGGGCATAGCCTTCGCAGAGCTGGGACAGCACACGGCCTCCGGAATCTCCTTCACCGGCGTAAAACATAAACCTCCCTGGCCTGTGGAAAGTTTCACCCCGGAGAAAAAGAGACCAAACACGGCCCGCTCCACGGTGATACTGTCCAGATCCACCGCTTGCTCGATTTCCCTAATACATTCCTGTAGGAAAATGTTTGTTCCTTCTATTTTCTTTGCTTCTTTCATAGTAACGCTCCTTATAATCCCCTTAGAACACTCCATCTCTCGATAACAAAAAAAGAGAGCCTTCACAGGCTCCCCTTATAGTTTTTCAAAAATTACTTGGAAGACTCTTCTGTGCTCTCAGACTCTTCTGCTGCTGCAGTGGTCTCTTTAGCATCCTTCTTGTCGTCCTTCTTCTCATCAGCCTTTGCGGACTCCTTAGCTGCCTCAGTCTCCATCTTGCTCTCAGCTGCTGCAGTGGTCTCTGCCTTCTTACCGGAACAAGCTACCATTGTAAGAGCTGCTGTCATTGCTGCAAGTACGAATAATCCTCTAACCATCTTTCTCATAATAGTCTCCTCTCTTCTGCCTATGCAGAAAAAAACATTTTTTTCTTTTTTTGCTTTCAGAACCGAATAACGTATCTCTGAAAGATGGAAGTAGAATACTCCTCTGCTTTTTAAAAAACAAGATTTTTTTATCCATTTTAAAAACTTATTAAGAAAATGTTCCAAAAATCTTCTCTGCTGTTTGTAGAAAAATACAAAATGGAGCGATAAGCAAGATGCCCTTTGGCATCTTACCGCGAGTAGTTGCGAGCCTTGAGCGAGCAACTCCACAGTTCCACGGGATAAGAAAAGACTCCCCAAAACTTGGAGAGTCCCACATAATGAATATGTCTTTCTTATCTCTTGGAGAACTGTGGAGCACGACGAGCTGCCTTCAATCCGTACTTCTTTCTCTCCTTCATGCGAGAGTCTCTGGTTAAGAAACCGGACTTCTTTAAGATAGGACGGAAATCGCTATCCATCTCGCAAAGTGCTCTTGCGATACCGTGACGAATTGCACCGGCCTGACCTGTGGTTCCGCCACCCTTAACGTTTACAAGAACATCCAACTTTCCTTCGTTCTGTGTTGCCACAAGTGGCTGACGAACGATGGTCTTCAATGTCTCTAATCCGAAATACTCGTCGATAGAACGCTTATTTACGGTTACCTTTCCTGTTCCTGGCATGATATATACTCTTGCTACAGAGCTTTTTCTTCTGCCTGTGCCGTAATTTCTGTTTGTAGCCATTTTTTATCCTCCCTTAGATTGATAGTGCAACTGGCTGCTGAGCCTGGTGCTTGTGATCCGGACCAGCATACACGAAAAGCTTCTTGTACATCTGTCTACCTAAAGGACCCTTGGGAAGCATTCCCTTAACGGCAAGTTCAATAACCTGCTCCGGCTTGTTTGCTCTCATATCTCTCAAAGAAGTTTCCTTCATGGAACCAACATAACGAGAGTGAGTACGATACAGCTTCTGCTCCAGCTTCTTACCGGTAACGGTAATCTTCTCTGCGTTTACTACGATTACATAGTCACCACAGTCTAAGAACGGAGTAAATGTGGGCTTTCTCTTTCCACGAAGTACTGCTGCGATCTCTGATGCAAGACGTCCGAGTGTCTTCCCCTCTGCATCTACTACGAACCACTTTCTCTCAATAGTAGAAGCCTTTGCTACGTATGAATTCATAACAACCTCCTATGTGTAGGCTACTTACTCTGGTCCAGTCAAGGGACTGATTTCAGTATTTAATGTAGCCCGGGCATTTGCCCTGCTTCTGTTCCGCTGTAATAACAGCCTTATCACTTTAAAGAATTTTCCTTGTAATGTCAAGGATTTTCCTCCGGAAAAAGAATTTTTCTTTAAGTTTTTCGAAAAAGCATTCCCAAGTTCTTTTTCACCATGGTATCATAACACAAATTTTTCTTTCTGAGGAAAAAAGAAAAATTAGCGCCAGGGCTTCGGGAATCCCCAAGCCGACGAGGTAAACAGTCATCGAAAGATTCGGCGGATGCTGTTTCGGAGTAGTGCATCGTTAGGGAAAGAAAAAAAGCGAAATCAAAATCGTAACAAAAGCTTTCTCCGCACCATAAACAATCAAATAGGAGGAATTTACAATGTGCGGTATTGTTGGTTTTGTTGGGCAGGGGAATACAAAGGATATTCTTCTGGCCGGTCTTTCCCGTCTGGAATACAGAGGCTATGATTCTGCGGGAATCGCTTTGTACTCTCAGCCTTTCACAGTGGTAAAGGCTGTAGGAAAATTAGAAGAATTGAAAAAGAAGGTTGCGGCTGACAAAGAATGTCAGCTTCCCTACTCCATGGGAATCGGCCACACCCGTTGGGCCACCCACGGTAAGGCCAGTGAAAAAAATGCCCACCCCCACCTGTCCATGCATAAGGAAGTGGTGCTGGTGCATAACGGTATTATCGAAAACTTTGCGGAGCTTAAGAATTTTTTGCAGGAACAGGGGTATAGCTTCTACTCCGACACGGATACGGAGGTGGCGGTAAACCTGATCGAATATTATTACCGGAAGGATAAGGACATTTTAAAAGCTCTCTTCTCCGTACAAAAGGAACTGAAGGGCTCTTATGCCTTTGCCATCATGTTCCAGGAGGATGAAAAGACTCTTTATGCCATGCGTAAGGACAGTCCTTTGATTGTGGGTAAGGGAGAAAATGCCTTCTATCTGGCTTCCGATGTTTCCGCCTTTTTGGACTATACCAAGGAAATCTATCCTGTGGAAAATCGGGAGATTCTAAGCCTTTCCGAAAAGGAAATCCATATTTACAATAAATGCAGAAGAAGTACAGCGTTCTTCCGCTATCGCAGAGCTGGATCAGAGCCAGATTCATAAGGGAGAGTATCTGCATTTTATGGAAAAGGAAATCTTTGAGCAGCCTAAGGTTGTGAAGGATACCCTGCTCTATGCCTGCAATCAGGAAAATGAAGAGACTGCGGGAAATGTGGGAAATGCGGGAAATGCAGGAAATTCGGAAAATCCGGAATTTTCCTATGAAGCCTTCTCCATGACGGAAAAAGGATTTTCAGGAAATTTCCAGAGTTCGGGTAATTGCCTGCGGTTCCGCCTACCACGCAGGATGGGTTTTAAAATCCGTCTGCGAAAGCTTGGCCAGAGTTCCGGTGCAGGTGGAGCTGGCCAGTGAATTCCGCTATAACCACCCTATTTTGGAAAAGGGCGAACTGGTAATCAGCATCAGTCAGTCCGGAGAAACTGCGGATACCTTGGCTGCCGTAAAGGAAGCCAAGAAATTAGGAGCGAAAACCCTTTCCATCGTAAATGTGAAAGGCTCTGCCATTGCCAGAGAATCCGACTTTGTCTTTTACACCCAGGCAGGTCCGGAAATTGCGGTAGCCACCACCAAGGCCTACAGCTGTCAGCTTGCGGCAGGCTACATTTTCTCCCTGCTTTTGGCTAAGGCAAAGGGAAAAATCAGCAAGGAAGAGACTCGGAGCCTAACAGAAGAGCTTTTCCTTCTTCCGGGAAAGATTCAGCAATGTCTTTCCTTTGATCAGGAAATCCTTCCTATGGCAAAGGAACTTAAGGATGCGGACAACATTTTCTTCCTGGGAAGAGGATTAGACTGGGCCATCTCCATGGAGGGCGCTTTGAAACTGAAGGAAATCAGCTATATTCACTGTGAAAGCTACAGCAGCGGAGAATTAAAGCACGGCACCATCAGCTTAATCGAAAAGGGTAGCCCGGTCATCGGCCTTCTTTCTCAGGAAGAGCTTGCAGGAAAGAGCATTTCCAATATCCATGAGGTACGAAGCCGTGGCGCAAAATGCTTTGCCATTCGGATGGAAGATATCGCTATCGAGGAAGAGGACTTTGCCGGAAGTCTTAGTGTACCTAAGACCCATCCCCTCTTTGCCGGAAGCCTCTTGGTGCTTCCCCTACAATTCCTCTCCTACCAGGTCAGCCTGTTGAAGGGCTTCGATCCGGATAAGCCAAGGAACTTGGCGAAGTCCGTTACAGTGGAATAAATATTGATAAAAATAAGGCGCAGAAATGTTTAGCCGCCATAGACTTTTGAATAGGGGCAATCTGAGCCCGCGGGTACTTGCGAAAAACGAATAGCATGAAGTTTTTCGCTTAGTATCCCTACCCGTTGGGCGAGCTTAGCGAGAGCGTGCCCCGATTCAAAATGTCTATGACGGCTAAACTTTATTTTTTTATCTTTTATTTCTCAGAAACAACGACGCCAAATTCCGGCTTATCCTATCGAAGCACTCTGGCACCGGCTCCCTTCATCAGCGCCTCCACCTCTTCTTTTCTGGCCATGGTGGTGTCTCCCGGTGTGGTCATGGCTAAAGCGCCGTGGCAAACCGCATATTGAATGGCAAGAGCTGGATCTCCCTTTTCCATTAAGCCGTACAGAAGGCCTGAGGCAAAGGAATCTCCTCCTCCCACACGGTCAAAGATTTCCAGCTTGGGGAAGGACATTCCCTCATACACCTGGCCCTCTGCATAGCAAATGCCGGACCAGTCATTTACCGTGGCACTGTGTACGGTTCGAAGGCTGGTAGCCACCACCTTGAAGTTGGGGTAAAGCTTTACCAGCTCTTCCTGCATTTTCCCATAGGCCTTAGGATCCAAATGCTTTAAGTCCTTCTGTCCCTCTACATGAAGACCAAGACAGGCGGTGAAGTCCTCTTCATTCCCCATCATAATATCTACAAACTTAGCCGCTTCCCGGTTCACTTCCTGAGCCTTCTCTACACCGCCGATAGCATCCCACATGGAAGGACGGTAATTTAAGTCGTAGGAAATCACCGTGCCGTGCTTTCGCCGCTTCCATCACCGCCAGCATAGTTTCTCCTGATTGCTCGGAAAGAGCCGCATAAATTCCACCGGTATGCAGTAGACGAACCCCCAACTCTCCAAAGATTCTATCCAAATCAATATCTTCCTTCTTCAGCTTGGAAATAGCGGTATTTGCTCGGTCGGAACATCCCTTGGCTCCTCTCACCCCGAAGCCCCGCTCTGTAAAGTTGAGACCGTTTCGGCAGGTTCTTCCGATTCCATCCGTCTTTGCCCAATGAATAAAGGACGTGTCCACACCGCCCTGCAGAATGAAATCTTCCACAAGGTATCCGATTTCATTTGCGGCAAATGCCGTAATTACCGCAGTTTTTAAAGAGAAACAGCGTCGAAGCCCCCGCACCACGTTGTATTCTCCGCCACCTTCCCAAACCTTGAATTGTCTTGCGGTACGAATCCGTCCTTCTCCCGGATCTAAGCGAAGCATAATTTCTCCCAGGGAAATGGCGTCGTAGGCGCAGTCTTTTTTCTCTCGAAATGATAAAGCCATAAGAGTTCCTCCTCTATCTTCTGTCCAAATACTCCTCCTTACTCTAACATAAAAAAGCCATGGCTCACAGAAGGCTTTTTCACCATACTTTCCTTCATAGTTTTATACATTTTCCCTATGGTACTGGCCTCTGTTTTGTCTTGTAAGCCATAAGTCCTATTTTATTTTATCCCTAATCTATCTTTTACAGCACAAAAAAACCGGAGCCCCTACCGGCCCCGGTTTTCCTTGTTTTTTGAAAGTATTTCCCAGCTTTCTTAGAAAGTCTTATCTCAGAAGAGAAAGTACTCCCTGTGGCTGCTGGTTAGCCTGAGAAAGCATAGACTGTGCAGCCTGGTTAAGAATGTTATTCTTAGTGAAAGCTGCCATTTCCTTAGCCATATCCGTATCACGGATTCTGGACTCAGCTGCAGTCATGTTCTCGTTAGTGGTCTTAAGGTTGTTGATGGTGTGCTCAAGACGGTTCTGAGATGCTCCAAGCTTTGCTCTGTGAGTAGATACCTTGTTGATAGCCTCGTTGATCTTTGTAATAGCAGCATTAGAGTCAGATACTGTAGATACTGAGATTGCGCTGATTCCTAAAGATGCGGAATCCATCTTTGCAGCAGTAATTTCCAAAGTCTCTCCGGAAGTTGGTCCGATCTGAACAGTGATGTTAGAGGTAGAAGCGATTGGCTTCACACCGTTGTAGTCAGTGGTGGAAGAAATTCTGTCGATTTCTGCCTTTAAAGCAGTAACCTCTTCTCCGATAGCTGCACGAGCGGTACTGTTGTAGGTTCCGTTAGCAGACTGGGTAGCCAGAGTTACCATACGCTGTAACATAGAGTGAGTCTCTGTTAAAGCACCTTCAGCAGTCTGGATTAAGCCGATTGCATCACTTGCGTTTGCAGAAGCCTGATCAAGACCGTTGATCTTGGAACGCATCTGCTCGGAAATAGCAAGACCTGCTGCATCATCTGCAGAACGGTTGATTCTATAACCGGAAGACAGCTTCTCCAAGTTCTTCTGTCCGTTAGAAGCGTTAGAAGAAAGGTTTCTGTAAGCGTTGTTTGCTGCAATATTGTGTTGAATAACCATAGTAATATCCTCCTGATTTCGGCATGCCAGAACCTCCCTGTCCTATGCTGGGACTTCTTCTCCGGCGCCAGAGAAAAAATCTTTTTTTCGCCTTTTTCTTGTCTTTCGACTGATTTTTTGCCTTTTGGCTCTTACGATCCGAAGACCAATGTTCCCTTCCTAAGGAAGAGACTTATGTAGCAAGTTTTTTTGTTTTATTTTTTTGCTACAGTATATATATCGGAGGTAAATATTAAAAATATAAGTATGTATTTGAAAAAAACTTGTGTTTTAATTACATTTTTTTCTTTTCTCTTCCCATACTAATGTTCCGGCAAGATTCATGCCTTCCGAACAGTAAAAAAATCCGTTTTATTCTATAAGTAAAAAGACCGAAGCCTTCGCTCCGGTCTTTTTCTTTTTGACTTTTTCAGTAGCTTTCTTAGAAAGTCTTATCTCAGAAGAGAAAGAACTCCCTGTGGCTGCTGGTTAGCCTGAGAAAGCATAGACTGTGCAGCCTGGTTAAGAATGTTATTCTTAGTGAAAGCTGCCATCTCCTTAGCCATATCCGTATCACGGATTCTGGACTCAGCTGCAGTCATGTTCTCGTTAGTGGTCTTAAGGTTGTTGATGGTGTGCTCAAGACGGTTCTGAGATGCTCCAAGCTTTGCTCTGTGTGTAGATACAGTGTTGATAGCCTCGTTGATCTTGGTGATAGCACCATTAGCTGCAGAAACAGAAGATACAGCGATTGCACTGATTCCTAAAGATCCGGAATCCATCTTTGCAGCGGCAATCTCCAAAGTCTCTCCGGAAGTTGGTCCGATCTGAACAGTGATAGCGGAAGAAGCACCGATTGGCTTAACACCATTGTAATCAGTGGTGGAAGCAATTCTGTCGATTTCTGCCTTCAAAGCAGTAACCTCTTCTCCGATAGCTGCACGAGCGGTACTGTTGTAGGTTCCGTTAGCAGACTGGGTAGCCAGAGTTACCATACGCTGTAACATAGAGTGAGTCTCTGTTAAAGCACCTTCAGCAGTCTGGATTAAGCCGATTGCATCGCTTGCGTTTGCAGAAGCCTGGTCAAGACCGTTGATCTTGGAACGCATCTGCTCGGAAATAGCAAGACCTGCTGCATCATCTGCAGAACGGTTGATTCTATATCCGGAAGACAGCTTCTCCAAGTTCTTCTGTCCGTTAGAAGCATTAGAAGAAAGGTTTCTGTAAGCGTTGTTTGCTGCAATATTGTGTTGAATAACCATAGTAATATCCTCCTGATTTCGGCATGCCAGAACCTCCCTGTCCTATGCAAATCTTCTTTTCCGGCGCCAGAAAAGAGGAATTTTCTTTGCCTTTTTCTTGTCTTTCGACAAATCTTGCCTTTCGGCTGTTACGGTCCGAAGACCAGTGTCCTCTTCCTAAGGAAGAGATGTTTTGTAACAAGTTTTTTTGTTTTATTCTTGCTACAGTATATATATCGGAGGTAAAAATTAAATAATAAGTATTTTCCCGAAAATTTTTTTCAAAAAATTTTTATACAATGCGCTTATTTTTTTTATACCAAAAAAGACCGGAGCTTTCGCTCCGATCTTTTTCTTTTTGCATTTTCAGTAGCTTTCTTAGAAAGTCTTATCTCAGAAGAGAAAGAACTCCCTGTGGCTGCTGGTTAGCCTGAGAAAGCATAGACTGTGCAGCCTGGTTAAGAATGTTATTCTTAGTGAAAGCTGCCATTTCCTTAGCCATATCCGTATCACGGATTCTGGACTCAGCTGCAGTCATGTTCTCGTTTGTGGTCTTAAGGTTGTTGATGGTGTGCTCAAGACGGTTCTGAGATGCTCCAAGCTTTGCTCTGTGAGTAGATACCTTGTTGATAGCCTCGTTGATCTTTGTAATAGCAGAGTTAGCTGCAGATACAGAAGATACAGCGATTGCACTAACACTTAAGCTGGCTGTATCCATCTTTGCAGCGGCAATCTCTAAAGTCTCTCCGGATGTTGGTCCAATCTGAACAGTGATGTTAGAAGTAGAACCGATTGGCTTAACACCGTTGTAGTCAGTTGTAGAAGAAATTCTGTCGATTTCTGCCTTTAAAGCTTCAACCTCTTCTCCGATAGCTGCACGAGCGGTACTGTTGTAGGTTCCGTTAGCAGACTGTGTAGCCAGAGTTACCATACGCTGTAACATGGAGTGAGTCTCTGTTAAAGCACCTTCAGCAGTCTGGATTAAGCCGATTGCATCACTTGCGTTTGCAGAAGCCTGGTCAAGACCGTTGATCTTGGAACGCATCTGCTCGGAAATAGCAAGACCTGCTGCATCATCTGCAGAACGGTTTATTCTATAACCGGAAGACAGCTTCTCCAAGTTCTTCTGTCCGTTAGAAGCGTTAGAAGAAAGGTTTCTGTAAGCGTTGTTTGCTGCAATATTGTGTTGAATAACCATAGTAATATCCTCCTGATTTCGGCATGCCAGAACCTCCCTGTCCTATGCAAATCTCCTTTTCCGGCGCCAGAGAAGAAGAATTTTCTTTGCCTTTTCTTGTCTTTCGACTGATTTTTTGCCTTTTGGCTGTTACGGTCCGAAGACCAATGTCCTCTTCCTAAGGAAGAGATGTTTTGTAACAAGTTTTTTTGTTTTATTCTTGCTACAGTATATATATCGGAGGAAAAAATTAAATAATAAGTATTTTCCAAAAATTTTTTCACGTTTTTTTCAAAGCCATTTCAAGGCTCTTTAAACAATGAAAGATTGTATGCTTTGCGAAGATAGTCTTAAGCATAAAAAATGCGAAAAAAGAAAGCTCTTATCGCATCTCTTTTTTCGCATTCCAATTTTTAAGGAATATCTCTCCCGTAGCATCTGCTATCTCGTTTATTTATCATCCTTAGGGAAGGACCAGGATTTCACACTGACTTCCTTGCCATCCACCTCGGCTGTTTCTATTTTTTCTCCGCTTTGGGACGTCTCCTCTAAAGGAGCAGCTGTATTTTGTGCTTTTTCTTCCGTCTTTGGGAGCTTCGCCTCTAAAGGAGTAGCTTCTTCCTCCGGAAGCATGGCGGAAAGCATAGCCAGTGCCAGTCTTTCCTGCTCTTCCGATAAACCGGCTTCAGTTTTACTACTTTGGCCATCCTCCGAGTCCGCCTTAGCCTTCTCTTCCTCTTGGATAGCCTCCATTTTTGCAAAGGCCTCCTGCAGTAAAGCCTCCGCTGCAGGACTTAATATAGGCTCTGCCTTATTTCCTGTTCCGACTTCGGGGCGTTTTTCTTCCTTGGCAAGACGGGGAGGCGCTTTAAAGTCCCATAGACTTCCTTCTGTTTCCTGATTCTCATCCTGCTCCAAAGGAAGATCTTCTTCCTCCACCTCTTCCTGTAAAAAGGCGGTATCTTTGTATAATGGAAGTTCTTCCTCTTCAGCCTCGCTCTCTCCAACACTGTTAGTTGTAGATAAGGCATCGGATTCGTTATTTCTTCTTCCTTTATAGAAGACTTTCTTTCTGCCGTTCTTTCGGAAAGGATCATCCTGATAGCTCATGGCCTCAATGGAGCCTACTCCGCCGGTACTTTGTCCCCTGGTCTCCGAAGACTTCTCGCCACCGTTCTCTCCCTTTGGTTCCTCCAGCTTATCCGGCAACATCATAATACGGATCAGCTTGAAATCTCTCCTGATCCAGTAAAGAGGCAGCAAGAATGGCGCATTCTCCAGACCGGGGTAGAGACTCTTCATATAGGAGCTTTCCGGGAAAATCCAACGAAGCTGCTTCTTTATGCCGTCAAAGCGGTTCTTCCATTTTTCCTTCCACTTTCTCCACTTGGCTGCCCGTTCTTCTTTATTTTCCGCATCCTTAATGGCTTTACGAAGCTTGGCCGCCTCCGGAATACTGTCCGCTCCCACCATACCGTTGGAAAGAATACGGCTTTCCATATCATCGAAGAGGCTGATGCTATCCTTCGGATAGGGGAACAAAGAGTCCTTACGACTGCTGAACCACATATCCGCCATATGCAACAAGGATTGAGACAATAAAGAAATATCCAACTCCTTGATTCTGGCATCCAGGAATTTCTTATTCATGTCCTTATGGAAAAGCTTATAGAACAGATAAAGATCCAAAAGCTCACGAATCTTAAGTTATCCGTGCAGAAATGGTAGCAAGCCTCCGCCATGCGGAACATATAGCTGCTTTCCAAGGACAGAACCTTCAGTACCGGGTACTTCTTATCCGGGTAAGCTCTGTCCAGGAGAGATTTCATGTGTTTTTTGTAATTCTTGGTCAGGAAGGGCAAATGATGGTAAATCTCCACCTGAAATCCTCCCGCCCTCTTCATATGCTCTCCAAAGCCGGTATAGAACTGATCCGTCTCATAGCCCAAGTCAAAAAGATAGCCCCTGGCCATATAATACCGTTCTTCCGGAATATAAAGGCGAAGAGGGGAATTGGCCGCTGTTTCCGGCAAATGATAGAGCCGCCGCACAGCTGCACTTTCCAAAACCACCGCCGGAACCTTTACCGCCTGAAAAGCCCCGAGAATTTCCAACTCGGAAGACTCATAAATCTCACCGTAGCGAACCGCCTCCTGATAACGATGGAAAAATTTTTCACCGAATAAAGAGGGTACTCTGGCACCTGCGGAAAGCATCCCCAAGTAAATTCCCGAAGCAAGCTCATGGTAATCAGCGATACGGTAAAGTCTGCCCCAGTTCATTCTCCGCATCACAGGGAAGGAATCATCCTGTCGTAAAGTACTCCCCAATAAATTAATTAAAAACTTACCCTCATATACACTACGATTCATCGCCGTCCTTGCAATCCTTTCTCATCCTTGAACAACCTGCTGATATTTCAATTTTTCTTATCTTTTATTTCCTTCTTTAGAAAATAAAGCTACACCACTTCTTCCTTCAGCTCTTCGGGAATCTGCTCCCATAAAAACTTCTGGGTTTGTAAGGCCTGAGCTGTGATTCTGGCATCTCTTTCTTTAATGAAGCCTATAGATTCCTCAATCTTCCCTCTTAACTCCAGAATTCTTCTTTCCAGAAAGGGATAGCCGGCACTATGTTTTGGATCTTCCTGTAAAAGTCGTTGAAAGCTTCTTCTTAACTCTTCTTCCTCTTCCACCAAAAGATTCATTTCCACCCAGTTGTTTTCCAACTTATTTAAAGCTTCCTGCCGCAAATCCAATAATAAGTCCAGACTCACATTGTCCTGTCTTTGCATGGCTTCGGAAAGCTCATCAGTCTCTTTTCTTAATTCGCTGACGATATTATATCTTCTCTGAAATAGGCTAGCAAGCTTTTCCAGTTGCGGATTCTCTTTTCTCTCCATGATTCTTCCTTTCCGTGACACAGAAGAAAGGAGCTGCATAGGCAGCCCCTTTCTTATCCCACAACCTTCGCTTCTTTTGGGATATGAGTATCTCTGGCAATTTTACTTGCCCCCAGGAAGCCATCTCTAAGATCGGATAAAATATCAACCAGCTTGGGAAGCTCCCCCTGTCTTCTCTCTCTTCCGGCCTGCACCAGGCCTAAATCGAAGGTAATAAAATCATATAATCTTGCCAAATCACGGCTAAGAGGCTGCTCCATATCCAAGGTCTGATGCAAATAGCGAATCACTTTATTGGTCTTCTGCAATGCCTCTTCAAACTTTACGTAGTTTTTGTCTTCCAAAGCAAGGTTAGCCTTCTTAAGACTCTTAATCGCTTCATCAAAGGTTAAAACCAACAGCTCGCCCTGACTCATCTGCATAATACTCTGCTCTAAATACTTCTTTTGATAATCGTTCATACAATCTCCATTTCCAAAGGTTTTTGTCCTACGGAACACATATTTTCAACTCCGAAGATTTCTTCTTATTGTCTTATAATATGTCGTCCGGTCTATGGAAATGTATAAAGGATTTTTAGAAAAAATAAAGGAATCGGATGAATTTCCTACGTAGAATGCTTAGGCTTAAGACCTTGCTGCAAGCCTTGCCTGCTTTTTTGCTTCCAGATTCGAAACCACGATGGTACAAGCCGCGTCTCCCGTAATATTCACAGTGGTTCTTCCCATATCAAAAATACGGTCTACGCCGGCTACTAAGGCGATACCGTCCACCGGAAGACCTACAGAGGTAAGCACCATAGCCAACATAATCATACCTGCTCCGGGAACACCTGCAGTTCCGATAGAAGCAAGGGTTGCCGTTAAAATAATGGTCAGCATCTGTCCAAGAGTCAGATGAATACCATAACAGGAAGCAATAAAGATTGCGCAAATTCCCTGATAAATCGCTGTTCCGTCCATGTTAATGGTGGCTCCCAAGGGAAGTACAAAGGCTGCAATCTCCTTTTTAGCCCCCAGCTTCTCCGTACACTCCATATTAATAGGAAGAGTTCCCACAGAGGAAGCGGAAGAAAAGGCAAACATAATAGCCGGAAGCATTCCTTTAAAGAACTTTATCGGAGAAAGACCTCCCATAAGCTTCACGGTAAGAGAGTACACTACTACGGCATGGGCAACATAGGCAATATAGGCTGCCAAAAGTACCATGGCCAAAGAGCCGAGAATCTTCGGTCCGTTTACCGCAATAACCGGACAAAGCAAACAGAACACACCAATCGGAGAGAGGCTTAATACCATTTCCATACACTTCATAAAGATAGCATCAAAATCATTGAAGGCACTAACCACTCTATGAGTTTTCTCTCCTACCAAAATGATAGCGAAGCCCAAAATCAGCGCCATCACAATAACCTGCAACATATTGGCTTCCACCATGGGCTGGACGAAGTTGGAGGGGAAGATGTTAACAATGGTGTCCATTAAAGACAGACTCCCCTTTACTTCATAGCTTAAATCCGCAGTGGCTACTACCGGAAACAGATTATGGAAAATGCTTCCGAAGAATAATCCGATACTTACCGCAAAAGCAGTGGTACATAAGTAAAACACCACCGTTTTCAAGCCTACGGAGCCCACCTGCTTAATATCGCTCATGGAAATAATACCGCACATAATGGAAAACAGCACCACCGGCACCACAATAAACTTTACCAAGTTCAAGAAAATCGTTCCAAAGGGCTTAATATAATTCTCGGCAATGGTGCTGTGTCCCTGTAATAACAAACCAACAATAATCGCCAAAACCAAAGCAATAAAAATCTGCATCGCTAAAGATATTTTTTTCTTTTCTTTCATTTTTTCTCCTTTCTACAACTCTATTTTTCACAAAGCTAAGATTGTACTGGATTACCCCGCCTTTTGTAAAGGTGAACTTTGCACAAAAAAAGAGCTGTAAAAAATCAAAAAAAATTTCTAAGCAATATAGGTCTGAAACGGGGCACGCTCTCGCTAGCTTCGCCACGTAGCGGATACTAAGCGAAAAACTGCGTTTCTCTTGTTTTTCGCAAGTACCGACGGGCTCAGACTACCCCGAATTCAGACCTATATTGCCGAAAATTTTTTATTTTTATGATTTTTTACAACTCTGTTTTTTGTCTTCGTTCTACGATTTACAAACTACTTAAGTAAGAGGACTGGGTATTCATCTTACTGATTAACTTCTCCAGCTGAGAGAACTGCTTGATGTAACGATCCTGCTGATTGCTGAGCATAGTCTTCAGCTTTTCAACCACTTCGGAATTTTCCTTTAACTTTCCGTAAATTACGGAAGAGGTGTTGGAAAGAGTAACCTTGTTGGAGCCGGCTTCCTTAATCAACTCTCCGTAAGATCCGCCGTTTCTGGAAGCATAACGGGTAGCGTAACGGGAAACCGTAGTCTCTACAATCTTTGCCATTCCCTTGGAACCATTATGTCCCATCATTACCTTAGCAACCTTCTCCGGTTCTGTTTCCATAGCCTGTTTGAACTTTGTCTCATCAAAGCTAAGCTTTCCACCGTCAAAAGCATCTGTAGAAAGGGATAAGCCCATCTTTTCCATATCCTGATAATCCAGCCCTGCAACCTTTAAGTCGGACATCATCTGCGTCATAACACTTTGTAAAGAATCGCTGAAGTTTCTGATGGAGCTTTCTCCGTAAAGAATTCCTTCCTTCGCCTTCTTTTCCCAGTTTTCAACAGATTTTTCACTCATTTGGTTCTTCTGTGCTTCCGTCAAAGGATCATATCCGCTGGTACGTCTGGTTTTCACGTGGGTATTTACAGAGCTTACCAAGTCATTGAACTTCTCTACAAACTTCTTCATGGTAGCGGTAGCCTTGTCCACATCCGCCTTAGCGGTAAAGCTGACTTCCTTGGAGCTGTCAAACTTGTAGGAACCATCCGGCTTAGTTACCGCATTTCCGGAAGCATCCAGCTCTACGCCGAACTTACCGCTGGCAGTAATCTTCACCCCATCAATATTGAAGGTATTGCTGGAAGAAGTAACGGTTTCATTGATGCCGTTTCCGTAGTCAAATACCATTTCCGCATCGGTACCGTGGTTAACTTGTCCGCCACCGCTTGCCGTTGCACCAAAGAGCTTATCCTCAATGTCGTTGGCATTGTTTGCATCTCCCAAAGTAATGCTTCTTCCGGAACCGGTTTCGCTATGAATCAATACAAAACGTCCGGAGCCTTCCATATAGCTGGCCTTCACTCCCGCATCGGAATCGTTAATTTTCTTCAACATATCCTGTACGGTGCTGTCTGAAGTAATTCCCTTGATCTCTTTACCGTTAATTTTGAACTTGGAAAGAGCCTCATCCAAACCTGCTTTGTTTCCTACATAATCGGAAAGTCCCAACTTGTCCAGATTATCCATGATGGAGCTGCTGGTGGTAACCTTGTTGGATGCATTCTTGCTGATTTGCAGATTTGCTCTTACCTGTGCATCGGAGGAGCTTACAGATACGGTATCTTTTCCGTTAGCACTGTTAAAGGTGATGCTTCCTGTGGAAGAATCCACCACAATCTTACCTGCACCAAAGGCATTATTAAGATTTGCTGAATAGCATCCTTTACCGCATCCAAACGATTCTGATTATCGCTGGCACTTGTACCGGTGTGAGCCGCCTCAATGCTTTGCTTCTGGGCATCAGTCAAAAGAGAAATCTCCTGGCTGCTTCCTCCGTAGCTGACAGTAAGCTTTTGATCCTTTAAGTAATCCAGCATACCACCCTGTTTAACGGAAGAAGAAGTAAACTTTCCTTCTGTCTGGGCGCTGCTGTTAAAGGCTGCAATCTTTACACCGTAGGCATCGGATCCGGTTCCGGTAGGAGCACTGCCTGCTGCCGGAGCCTTATACCCCAAAGACTCTAATGCGGAAGATTCCGTCTTAATAACATATTGAGAACTTCCCCCATTAATCTGGATATAGTCCTCACCGGGATTAGAGCCCTGATGATAGCTGAAGCTTAAAAACTCATTTTCCCCAAGCTTTACATTTCCCTGCTTTGCCGCCTTGTTTAAATCGTCTACTAACTTCTGCTTATCTCCGGTGTAGTTGATTTCTACGGTCTTTCCGTCGTCATCCTTATAGCTCTCCGGGAATTTAAAGCTGGCCTTCTCCTGGAATACACCTGTAGTGGTGTAGTTACCAAGCTGTAAAGATTTTCCTACCAAGTTGCTGGTTTTTACGTTGCCCACATTTGCCAAAGCATCAGCGGTAATTCCGGTTTTAATTGCGGAAGCACTACCCTTCACATCGGAAACAATGGACTCGGAGGTTGCCAGCTTGGTAACTGCCTTCACCTTTAAGTTCTTTGTTAAATCCGAATGACCGGAAGCGGTAATAAACTTGGTTGCCGCAGCATCACCCTGTGGATTTACCACACTGGATTCATACAAATCCTGATTCTTGATGGAATCTGCAGAGGCGAAAGACAAAAAATCATCCTGTAATGCTATAGTCTTATCGGATAACTCACGAAAAGCATCTCTTTTCCATTCCATTCTTGTGGTCTCCTGTCTTGCTTTAGTAAGCTTCGACTGAGTACCCTTTGTTGCCTGTTCAATTAATGCGTCACGGTCAATTCCCGAGGACATTCCACCAAATCCGCGGAGGGAGGTGTTCCCCAAACTGGATGTACCGGACGTTGAATTTGTTGATAAACCTGACATGATTCATCCTCTCTCTCTTTAGTTTATCGAGCTAGCAGGTCTTTTTGGAGAAAGTCCACGCCTTTAGAGAAAATGAAACTTTCCCTAAGAATCTTTCTCTCTCTGAAAAGCCATGGGAACGTCGGACTCCCTTCCACACCGTTCTTTCTGCTAACTTATCAATACCAATATCGGCGGTTTTTTGAGAGTTTATAAGGAATTAAAAGCCAAGGGAAATGTAAGGGATTTTTCCATCCTTTCCTATCGTATAACTCTGAAAGAGGGGCACGCTCCCGCTAACCTCGCCTTGACTGAGCAGTGGTTTTTGATAACCACTGCTCACTTTGCTTCGCAAAGCAAATTCCTTCGGAAATTGGTCTGCATCAGGACGACTTTTCTAATGAAAAGTCTGTCCTTACAGATACTAAGCTTCAAGCTACGCTTCGCTTGCTTTCAGCAAGTACTGACGGGCTCAGATTACCCCTCTTTCAGAGTTATACGCTTGGAAAGGAGTCTGACTCATGCTTTCCTTGCACTTTTCTTGGCTTCTAAAAGAGTAAGCAAGGCTCCCATCTCTTACACTGCTCTTTGCTTGTCAGGGAGATGCCGCATACTTTGCTATTGACGATACCCCATGTTTTAAAATGGTAATCGTTAAGGCCAAAATAAGGATGTAAATAAATGCAATTTCATTTATTTACATCCCTATTCTTTATTCTTAACGAATATCGCACGCGTAGTGTGCGATATCTCGTTTACTTATTTGGGAAATTTGTTTAAATATTTCGTATTTTACTTCTTCGGATAGAAGCCGGAGGGCTCTTCCTTCAGGTTAATCAAAATATTCTTCATCTGGGTGTAGTGTTCCAGGATAACCTTATGGGTTTCTCTTCCCACGCCGGATGTCTTGTAACCGCCGAAGGGGGCTCCTGCCGGAATGGCATTGTAGGTATTGACCCACATTCTTCCGGTTTCAATAGCTCTGGATACCCGGATAGCCCGGTTAATGTCTCTGGTCCATACTGCACCGCCCAAGCCGAAGTCGGAGTCATTTGCCATGGCAATCACTTCTTCCTCTGTCTTAAACTTAATGATAACCGCTACCGGTCCGAAGATTTCTTCTCTTGCCGCCTTCATGCTGTTATCTACATTTACCAAAAGGGTAGGTCTGTAGAAAGCACCCTTGGAAAGCTCTCCCTCATCAAAAACTCTTCCGCCGCAGGCAATCTTAGCACCGTCCTGTACCGCGATGTCCACGCAGGACTGAATCTTCTCCACCTGTCTGTCATTGACCTGGGAGCCCATCTGGGTATCCGGATCCAAAGGATTTCCCACCTTCACCTTGTTGAACTGCTCTACCGCAGCCTCTACGAAGCGGTCGTAAATGTCCTCATGGACAAAGACACGGGAGCTGCACAGCAAACCTGTCCCTGATTAAAGAGAATTCCCAGCTGTAAACCGTCGATAGCCATATCAAAATCGCAGTCCGGGAAGAAAATATTGGCAGACTTTCCTCCCAGCTCCAGAGTTGCCGGAATCAGCTTTTCTGCCGCAGCCTTTGCCACGCTGTAGCCCACCTCTGTAGAACCGGTGAAGGCCAGCTTTCTGAATCCCTTATGCTCCAGCATATACTGTCCGGACTTGGAGCCTGCACCGGAGATAATGTTAATTACGCCCTTCGGTACGATATCCTTAATCAGCTTCATCAACTCCAATACACTGAGGGGTGTGGCGGAGCTGGTCTTTAAAACGGTACAACATCCGGAAGCCAAAACCGGCGCCAGCTTCCAAGCCGCCATCAGGAAGGGGAAGTTCCAGGGTACAATCTGTCCCACTACGCCGATGGGCTCCCGAATAATTAAGGAGAGAGTATTCTCATCAAAGAAATTGGCGGAATCCTCCTCCGTACGGATAGCCCCCGCAAAATAACGGAAGTGGTCTGCCGCAAAGGGAACATCAATATTCATGGTTTCCCGGATGGGCTTTCCGTTATCCAAACTCTCCACCTTTGCCAGATGCTCCTTGTTTTTATCAATCACATCCGCAATATCCAAAAGAATCTTGGAACGCTGAATTTTATCCAGCTTCTTCCAGCTGTCAAAAGCCTTCCATGCCGCATTCACTGCTCTATCCACATCTTCTCTTGTGGCCTCAGCCACCTTGGCCAATGCCTCTCCTGTAGCAGGAGAATAGGTGGTAAAGGTCGCCTTATCCGAACTCTCGCAAAACTCTCCGTCAATAAACAATCCATACTGTTCCTGTAATCCGTATGCCATAAAAATTCCTTTCTTTACTAACTGTACCGGTTTAAATGGGATATTTCTTTCATATCCCATCTATTTACTGGGAATAATTGTATCATTATAAATACAAATAAAACAAGGACTTTCCTTTCGGAAAGCCCTTAAATAAATATAAATTGTTTATATAATTTTTTGAATCAATTTCGGGATTTTGTAGTAATCAAGAAACGTCGGAAAATGTGATAATTCCGCTTATTTCGCTTATTTTGCTTATCTCGCTTATTCCGCATATCTCTAAACTGCTACCGAGAAAGAAATCCTTACGCAATCCCCTGACTGTTCTTCAGATTCTTTCTCTCCTCCGCATCAAACTTGGTAGTGTCTCTACCTCTGTTCGGATCATGGTGAGGATGCATCTTAACCTCCAGTACAGCCTTCAACATTGCCACAAAAATGTCGGACTGGTACTTGCTCTGATAGAAACCGATCATGGGAGAGGTCTTATCCTTATCCAGCACCACATACTTCGCAGGAAGCTGGGTGAGAGAAAGGGCGGTCACATCGGCGATACACTTATCACATGTACAGCCTCCGTGCTTCTGAATCAGGCCCCTTACATCCTTGGTTTTAAGGATATCCAGCATCACATTTACAATGTGGAACTCAGGTTCCGGCTCATCATATTCCGCCAGAAGCTTCTTCTCCAGATTCAACTGAATTTCGTTGGTGATTTTATCATTTTCGGAAGATTCATCAATAACGGTAATCTTACTCTTCTTGTAGGAAGGAAGGGATGCCGGCTCCTCTTTCTCCTGATTCTCCGCCTTGCTTTCCTCTTCTAAAGCTCTTTGCAGTTCTTCTTTCTGCTTTTCCTCTTTCTGCTTTTCTGCCTTCTCGGCCTCTTTCTTATGTTCTTCCTTTATCTGCTCTTCCTTCACATCGAAGTTTTCCACAGCAGATTGGAAGTTGCTTACCGCACCGTCAAAGTGCTCTGCAGCCTCTTTGGTTTTCTTTGCCGCCTCATGGAAGTCGGAAAGCATATTGGGATCAAGGGTTACTCCTGCCCCGCCGGAGGCATTTCCGCCGGAAGCATTCCCTCCGGCATTTGCCTGTGCACTTCCTCCGGCCTGCTCAAGCCCTTCCTCCGCTACAGGAGCTGAAGTTAATAAATTCAATACATGGGATGTTTTGTTGGATTTCGTTGTCTTCTTTGTAGCCATTATCCGATCACCTCTCTTAAATGGATATCCTCTGCGATTTCCTCAATAAATCTTGCGTAATCGGTTACCGCAGGAGAACGTTTGTTGTAGGAAAAGATATCTTCCCCATGGGCCGGTGCTTCCGCAATGGCCACTCCGGGACGAATCTTCGTTTCGAAAACCTTGGTGGAAATCTGTTCCGCTAGGCCTCCTGCCATTTCCTCCACGTCTCTTGCCAAAGTGGTTCTCTTGTCAAACTTGTTCAAAAGAATCCCTAAGACCTTTAAATCCTTATTAAGCCCCTGTTTTACCGTATCAATAGTTTCCCTTAGCTGTGACAATCCCACCAAAGACAGGATATCAGAGGACATGGGAATAATTAAGAAATTCGATACGGCATAGGCATTGATGGTTAATAAATTCAATGCCGGGGGGAGTATCAATCACCACATAATCATAGTAATCCATCAGGGGTTGCAGCATTTCCTTCAAAGCCACTTCCCGCTTTCCGGGAGCCAGCTTTTCCAGTCCTGTGGTGGAAAGAGAAATGTCGGAGGGTAAAATATCGCATTTCTTCAGCCGACGAATCGCCTGCTGCACCCGAACCTTGCCCTGTAAGGCATCCAATATGGTGGTGGGGTTGCTTCCCTCTAAGCCCATACAAAAGCCTAAGTTTCCCTGTGGGTCTAAATCAATGCCCAAAACCTTCGCTCCCCGGTCTGCCAGTCCTGCGCAGATGGCTGCCGAGGTGGTGGTTTTTCCTACGCCTCCCTTTTGATTGGATACTGTGATAATGATTGACAAAATGAACCTCCCTGCATCAAAAAATCCTGACTAAGCAAACGAAACAGCATGCTTAGGGAAAAGATTTTTCTTATGCACCTTCCTGTGATGAATAGAAAGAAAGTTCTTCCTTTGTAAAGTTCTTTAAGCCCTCCGTGATACCTGCCTCATCCAGATTAAAACGCTTTCCCGGATAGCTTTCCCCGTATTGATTCTTCAGGGTCAGCAGCTCACTTTGGTACAAGGATTGGGAGATACTGTCGGAAAATGAACGATACTCCGGGTCTCCGTAGGCATTTGCCCCGGTGGACAGGGAGAAAATCTGCTCCAATCCCGCATTCTTTGTGACACGGAAAATGGAATCACTGTTTCCGTTATGCCGATAAACTACCGGCTCTCCCGTTAAGTTGTTCTTTCTCAGTTCTACCTGATAAGCGCCGTTGGCTTCCTCTTCTAAAGGGCCGCAAGGCTTCTCTCCTTGTTCTGTGCTACGGAACTTCCCTTCTGCTCTGGTAACTTCTCTTGATAGAGGATAACGGATAATACGGATTTCGGTTCTTCTTTTCCCTCTTCCACGGCTTCTTTATAAAGAACAAGGTCCTTATAGCCGTCCTGATCCATATCGATTAAGGCAAAGGATTTTGGAAAAACTTCCTCTCCGGTGAGAGTCTTTTCGGAGCTTTCCGGATCCGCCACATCCACCGCCCGCTTCTTTCCGAAGTCCTTGGTCTTGTCCTTTTCCAGCTCTTCTCTAAGCATCTGACGATACTTGTTGAAGTTTACAAGCTCTTTTCCTTCCTTCCCGATATAGGTCTTACCGTCCTTGGAAAACTCTTCTTCCAAAAGTCTTCCGTCCTGATCGAAGAAGTACTCTGTCTTGTCTTCCGGATCCACATACTTTCCTGTGGTCATCAGGCCGCCGCTTCCGATATGGTAGGACTGTCCGTTATAGTTAATCCACTCATTTTCCAAAGGAGTATTCGGTCCCAGCATAAAATACCAAGATTCTCCCTGCTGCACCCATTCTCCGTCCGAAGCACTGACCTCTGCAAAGGCCGGCACTGCGGATAAGCACAATGCGGAAAGACCGAACAGGAAAGCCGCACCCTTTTTGGAAAAGCGACAACGGGACAAAGCGTCCTTTCCGTTTCGGGAAAGAGTCTTTGTCTCCTTCTGCATAAATCCTTTAATCTTCATCCCTTATCTCCTCCATTATACCCAATTCAAAATCCAATGTATAGTATATTGAACAAAAAGGACGAAAGAACTTCTTTCTTCCTGAAAGTGCTCCTCCGTCCTTGGTCCATCTCAATTCTTATTATATCTTTTCACTTCTGTCCAGTGAAATTTTTCTAACATTCTCTACTGTTCAGTATAAGCCACTCGGCATACTCTGCCGTTCCACAAAACTTTCCAAACTACTCTACCGTTCAGTGGAATTTTTCCTGATTACTCTTCGTTTCTGAAGCCTGCATGCTCAGACTCCAAGAAGCGCTTGATTAAAACGTCCAAAACCTCTACCAGGTGTCCGATTTCCGGCTTGGTCAGCTGCTCGTCCGCTCCTACTTCTTTTCCCTTAACCCGCATCTGATCGTTGATTAAGGAAGAGAAGATTACAACAGGAATTCTCTTCAGACGCATATCTTGTTTTACCAGCTTGGTAAGACGATGTCCGTCCATGATAGGCATCTCAATATCGGTGATTAAGACATTTGCCTTTCTGTAAAGATCCGGATCGTTCTTGAGAGAGGAAAGATAGTCCCAACACTCCTGTCCGTTGTTAAAGATTTTAACATCCTTAAATCCTGCCTTCTGTAAAGATGTACCGATCATCTTCTGAAGAAGTACAGAGTCCTCCGCAATGATTACCGGTGCTGTGGTAATGTCTCTTTCACCCATCTGCTCGATTTCTTCAATCTGAATGCTGGTTTCCGGAGAAATTTCCGCAACGATCTTCTCGAAGTCCAAAATGGTAACCAGCTGGTTATCGCACTGGGCAATACCGGTAGCTACGGATTCTGCACCGTTTGCCAAGGTACGATCCGGCTTCTGGATGCTCTGCCAGGAAATACGGCTGATACCCTCAATAGAATCCACACGGAAAGCTACCATCATTTTATTAAAATGAGTGATGATGAACAGATCTCTTGCTCCCTGCTCCGGTGTAGCGCCGGTCAGGTAGTTCGCCAGATTGATTACGGTAATCAGCTGCTCTCTCGGCTTGAAAAATCCCTCTACGGAAGGATGAGAATGGGGCATAGGCTTAATCTTCTCAGTCATCATGATCTCTTTTACCTTAGCCACATTGATTCCGTAAAACTCTCCCAGAACACGAAACTTCATAATTTCAATTTCGTTGGTTCCGGACTCTAATAAAATGCCTTCCTTTTCGTTTTTCTTCTTCATTTCTATAATCCTCTCCCTTTTCGTTCTTCCCTGAACCCGGGACTAGCCTCTTGCCCGCATTACAGTTTGTTATCTATCCTTAAATCCGAACATCATCCCGTCCGTAGGTCCGTATCAATACTTCCCCCGTTCCGGTGTCCAGACTCATGGTCCTTGCATAATTTGCGCCGGTGTCTTCCGCCACCAGCTGTATTCCCTCTTCCCGAAGAATTTTTTTAACACTTTCAATGTTTCGCTGTCCAATATTTCCGAAGCCCGCATTTCCGCTGATTTCGAACATCTTGGCTCCTCCTGCGATTTTCACCGTGGTACGGCTTTTCACCATACCGAAGGCTGCCATTTTCCGGAGGGTTTCCCTAATCCCCGTATCCGCATATTTGAATACGTTGGGATCCGATAAATTGACCTGTTCCGGCAACATGATATGAAGTAGTGCCCCCAGCTTGATATAAGAATCATAAAAGGCCAGTCCTATACAGGAGCCCTAAAGCGTAGGTAATGATCACTCCCTCTCCTCAGGGTCAGCTTCATGTCGCCAATCCCTACCTTGAGTTGTTTCTCCAAAAGCATGGTTTACACTCCCAGCTTTTTCCAGAATCGTATTCAAGGAGCTTATATCAGGTAACATCAAAAAGCCACGAGGGAAGACTTTTGCCATCCATGACAAATTCCGCATTACAGTACATCAGCTTATCCGTTTCATAGCCAAACTCCACCATGGGAACGGTAAGAATTCCTCCCAGCATATTCACTGTACTGCTGGGCACCGACAGATTTAAGTCCACATGCACCAAATCCGAGAAGGCATTGATGTAGGAGCAAATGACGATATTTCCTACCTCCGCCAGTGCGGAAAAGGCCATGGAATCCATCTCGGCAAATTTGTCGTAGTTCTTATCCAACAGTTTTTCCAAAACCGTATTGGCAAAGTTTCGGTCATAGAGGAAAAGCATCAAACCGTTTAAATCTCCGGACATTTGCACCAGAGTGGCTCCTACGATTTCTTCCTCATCGCCGATTCGTTTTACCGCCCCGTTATAGCCCAAAATCTGCACCTGGGGAATAGTAATCCGTACTTCTTTTTGGAGTAATTGGGAAAGGGCCGTTGCTGCATGTCCCGTTCCTATACTTCCAATCTCCTTCATCACATCCAGTTCCTGAAGGTTCATGTCTTCATAACGATTAATCTTCATTCTTTACTCCACTCCTTTGGATTCTCTTTCCTTCCATTCCTTGGTTCCTCTGCTTTGAAAGAATGAGTAAGTCTTTAGCTATTATCCTCTAAGCTGGTTGATGGTACCTTCCACTTCATCGGAGGTCTGAACCATCTTTAAGGCATAGGTAAAGGCTCTCTGGCTTTCAATCAGTCTGGTCATTTCCTTTGCCATATCGGTTCCGGAGCTTTCCAGTGTTCCGGACTCCAAAATAGGATTCTGTATTACAGAATCTTTGTTGTTTTGGTCTCCCGGACGAATCGCCAACTCATTATCGCCCTTATTTACTAATCGGCTCGGATAGTTGATTGTATAAACACCAATTTTCTGCTTTACTTCTTCGGTGACATTGTTGGCATTTGCCGTATTTCCACCGGTCTGCCCTGCCGCCTCAATCGCTTTTAAAGCAGTATCATCCGCCAGCATCTTCTTTCCGTTTTCATCCAAAACATGCTTTCCGGACTCTGTAAAAAGATAGAAATTTCCATCCGGCATTTCTCCTGCGTGGAAGTGTCCGTTTCTGGTATAAGTAATCTCCCCTGAGGACGGATCCTGTAATTTAAAGAAAGCATTGGCATTTCCGATAGCATAGTCATTAGGCTGTCCTGTAGTATGAAAAGCCGCAGGACTATACTCCGTATTGGTACGAACCACCGCAGTTCCCGCCTCCGCCTGCAAATCGGTCTTTGCTTCCGGAGAATCGTTTAAGTTATAGTTAATCAAATCGGAAAAAATAGCATTTTTCGGCTTAAAAGCGGTATTGTTGATATTGGCAAGGTTATTGGAAATAACTCCCATCTTCTTTTGGCTGGCATCTGCTCCCAGAGCCCCCACATAAAAGGACATATTCATCTTAGTTTCTCCTTATATTTAAATTCGTCCCACATCGGAGCTGGCTTTCGCCATTACCGTGTCATACATTCTCAGCATCTGTGCCGCACTTTGCAGTGCTCTTTGGGAACTCATCATGGTAGTCATTTCATCCACCATGTTTACATTGGATTTTTCCAGCATTTTCCAGTTAATACTGCTGTCTGCCGGCTTTTTCAGCTCCGTCTGATTTGTGGAAAGAGGTTATTGTCCTCCTTATGTAAAGCGTTATAATCCGCAAAATCTACCACCTTCAGAGTACCGTAAACGGTTCTGGTATTACCCGTACTGTTGGGATCAAAGATGGAACCGTCCGGATCGATGGCAAAGTTATCATTGGGAAGCACGATATCGTGACCTTCCTCACTCTGTACTTTTCCAACCCCTGCCAGCTCTAACACACCGTTTTCATTCACAGAGAAGGCTCCTCCTCTTGTATAGCGGGTTCCCTGGGGGGTGCTGACCGCAAAAAATCCCTTTCCGGAAATGGCGGTATCGTATATTCCGTCCGTAAGCTCATAGGAACCCTGCTCATAATCCGTATAGGTCTTGGAGGCGGACTTGATTCTGGAAGCCACCGCCAAATCCTCAGGTCCCTTCTTATTGTATTTTCCGGTCCGAATCATCATTTCTTCTTTAAAGGTGCTGCTCACCATGGTGTCTTTCTTATATCCGGAGGTCTGGATATTCACCATGTTGTTACTGATATTGTTTAGATTTCTCCTTTGGGTAATCATCCCGGAGGCTAAGTCATAGAATCCTTGATACATTCCTTTTCCTTTCTGAAGACAAGAATCTTTAATCTTCTCTCTTATATCGACAGGCTTTTGGAAAATATTAAGGGGGATTTGGAGGGAAATGGAGAAAATGAAATGTGAGCTGGGGCGCCTGAAGGGTAGGGGGGAGGAAGAAAGAGGAACGAGGCGCCTGAAGGCTAGGGGGGAGGAAGAAAGAGGGACGAGGCGCCTGAAGGCAAGGGGGAGAAAGAAAGACACGCTCTCGCTAAACCTCGCCTCGTAGCGGTACTAAGGAGTAAGCTTCGTTTCACTTGCTTCCTCCAAGTACCGACGGGCTCACATTGTCTTTCTTCCTCCCCCCCTTGCCTTCAGGCTGATTTGCCCTACTCTGCTTTTCCACTCTCCCTTTTCTCTGCTTTCCCGAAGTGCTGTCTGGCTCACATTGGCTTTCTTCCTTCCCCTCTCCTTCGGGCTGTTAGCTTCCCACTCTTTATTTCACTTTCTTAGTCAATATCGTTTATTAGTATTGAATCGTAAATACATTCATTTGAAATTAATCATTGCATTTCTGTTGCATTTTATTGCTTTTTGAATGGAATTCCCTTATTATCAGATTAATAGTAAAAAACATTGGAGGTGGAAATTTATGAAAACCATCAGTATTCGTTTGGAAGATCACATCTATGATGAGTTGGATGAAATGCTTGGTGAAATGGGACAAAGTAAGCAAAGCTTTTATGAAACCTATACCAAAACTGCACTTAGGGAGAGAAGTATACCTTTTGTAGTCTGTGCTCCCCGCAAGGATGAAGCTTTGCCTAAAAAAGAAAAAATGGAAGCCTTTCAACGTCTTGAAAAATTAAGATTATCTGCAGAAGGAGCCTTGGATTATGACAAAGAACGAGCAAATGCTACTCAAGAAAAAAATATAAAGATTTTTTTCTTGATACCAATGTCCTTTTGAATTACATCACCAATCGAGAGGACAATGAATTAGAAGCTTCTAAAGAAATCATTAAATCTTGCGCCTTCGGCCAGTATGAGGGCTATATTTCCTTACAATGTTTACCAACCATATGGTTTGTTCTTCGGAAATATGATGATGAGAGAAAAAGATCTGCCTTAAGGGAATTATGCTCTATCTTTACCATAGTTGGTACCTCTCAAATGGAAGTTCTTGATGCTATTAATCGTACTGCATTTCTGGATTTTGAGGATTGTTTACAATCTAAATGTGCATTAGAAGCTGAAGCAGACTTTATTATCACTTGCAATGGTAAAGATTTCTTGAACTCCGAAGTAAAAGCCCTAAGTCCCAATCAATTTTTGAATTTACTTGCCCATGAATAATAGACTCAGTAAGAGATGTCCAATATTTCATAGTCATCGAAAACCATACAAAGCACGGCGAACTACACACAGAGAAAGTGTGGATGACTTGGCGTGTCAATAGACTGGCGGGTAAGTGTAGAATGGAGAAAGACGATGTGAACCCGTCCGTTTTTGAGGGAAGTAGAGAAAAAAGAGGAAACCCAAAAGTGAGCATGCCAATAGCCTGAAGAATAGGGGGAACGTGAAAGACAATGTGAGCCCGTCGGTACTTGGAGAAAGCAAGTGAAACGAAGCTTACTCCTTAGTACCGCTACGAGGCGAGGTTTAGCGGGAGCGTGTCTTTCGCGTTCCCCCTATTCGTCAGGCGTCCCATGCCGCTCTTTTCTCCTTCCGCTTCCGCTAGCCGGCTGACCTGTCTTTTTCCATCCCCCTATTCCTCAGGCATCCCCTGCCCTTGCTTTTCTTCTCCTATCAAAAAGGACTAAGCATCGCTTAGTCCTCTCCATGTTCTCCCATATACTTCCGCAGCTTACGGATAGCAATGCTATGCAGCTGGGATACGCGGGGCTGAGATACTTCCATAACCTCCGCAATCTGGTTCATATTCAATTCTTCCACATAATATAAAGAAATCACCAGCTTTTCCTTTTCCTGCAAGGATTCAATGGCCTCTGTCAGCGCACGGACATTTTCCTTTTGCATAAAGCTGAATTCCGGTTGGGTGCTGTGATCCTCGGAAGGAATCTGCAAGAGGGTTTCATTTCCCTCATCGTAGGTCATATCCAAAGAAAGCACATTGACCATGTTGCTCATTCTCTGAATCTTCTGCAGCTTCTTCACGTTCATATTCAAATAGTCTGCCAGCTCCTCATCGGTGGGGGCTCTTCCCAGACGATTGTTCAGCTCTACCGTGGCGGTTTCAATGGAACGGCTGTCCTTATGGAAATTTCGGGGAAGCCAGTCATTTTTCCGCATCATATCAATAACCATTCCCCTGATACGTCGGGAAATAAAGGTCTCGAACTTATTGTCCTTACTCTCATCATAGCGTTCGATAGCCCGCATGATTTCGATTACACCTTCGTTTACGATATCATCGGTCTGCATGAAATCATGGTACATTTCCCGCATTTGATAAGCAATAGAGCGCACGATGTAAACGTAGCGCATGGTAAGCTCCTGCTTGACCTCTTGGGAGCCGGTCTCCTTATAGAGGGCAAAAAGCTCCTCATTTGATTTTTCTTCCAGTTGGGAATAATTCAACACGTTCAATCTCAACCCCTCTTTCCCTTCGTACTCTACTCTTTTTCTTACTCCTGCATGTAAGTCTTTTTCCGTAGAGTCTCAAGTAAGATTTTAAAAATTTTTTTATTAAATTAAGCGGTTCCCTTTTCCTCCAGGTCATCCTCCAAACGAAGGCTTCCGATGGCCTGAATCTGCACGTTACTGGCTACCTCATTAAAGGAAAGCACCCGCACATTGGGATAGAACTGTTCTATCAGATGATAGAAATGAATACGCATCACCTGGGAGGTGAGGATTAGAGGAGGACTGGATAAATTATTAAACTTCCTGCTTTCCTCCGCCACCTGACGAATCAGACTCTGTAAAAGTTCCGGACTTAAGGCCAGATAAAGGCCGTTTCTCCTCTGGCCAGAGAGTTTACCATGGTTCTCTCCAGGCCTGCATCCAGGGTAATCACCTTCATGTTCCCATCTTCACAATACATTCTGGTAATGGTTCTCTTTAATGAAGCACGAACCTTTTCCACAATCTGATCCGTATCCTTCACCGGCAAGCCGGTTTCGCTGATACACTCAAACATGGTCTCCACGATGGTTTCCAAGTCCTTAATGGAAACCCCTTCTCGCAAAAGAGTGGTTAGTACCTTTTGCAAAAGGTTGTAGCTGATGACTCCCGGAAAGGCTTCTTCACAAAGCTCCGGTGCGGTTTTCTTTAAGTTTTCCACCAGACGAACCACTTCCTGTCTGGTCATCAACTCATAGGCATGCCGTTTAATGGTCTCCGATAAGTGGGAAAGCATTACGGACAGAGGATCAATAACGGTGTAACCGTAAAGCTCCGCCCTCTCCCGGTTTTCCGGTCGAATCCACTTGGAGGGGATACCGTAGGCCGGCTCAATGGTTTCAATTCCGTCGATGGCATCTTCCACATCGTCCGGCTCCAGGGCCAGTACATAGTCTGTCAGGATTTCACCCTTGGCGATTTCCTCTCCCTTAATCTTAATGCTGTATTCATTGGTTCCCAAGCTGGAGGAATCTCTGAGACGGATGGAGGGTACTACAAAGCCGATATCCTGAGCATACTGTCTTCGGAAAATGACGATTCGCTGAATCAATCTTCCTCCTACAGACTCGTCCGCCAAGGGGATCAGGCTGTAGCCGAAGTCCATTTCAATGGGCTCCACCTGCAGAAGGTTATAGACGTTGTTAACATCCTTGAAGTAATCCTCCTCGGATTCTGCAGGAGCCGAAGCTGCTTCTCCCTGGGCTTCCTGGGGTTGGGGAGGTGCTTCCATACTGGGTAACAAGCCTTCCCCTTCCGTCCTTGCCCGCTCCGGCTCTTCCTTGATTCTCTTTTCCAGGAAGTAGCCTGCCGCAATAAAGCCTCCGGCAACGGGAAGAATCTGTAAAATCGGCATTCCCGGAATCAGCATCAGTACGCCCATGGCAATTCCCGTAATCATCATGGAACGGGGCTGCTGTGTAAACTGCTTGGAAACGTCTTCGTTTAAGGAGCCTTCTGATACTGCACGGGTTACAATCATACCGGTGGAAACGGAAATCAGCAAAGACGGAATCTGTCCTACCAGACCGTCTCCCACCGTTGCAATAGAATAGGTAGAAAGCACGGTAGCCACCGGTTGTCCGGACTGGACGATACCGATAATACTTCCTCCCACCAGGTTGATTGCTGTGGTGATCAGAGACATGACACCGTCTCCCTTTACGATTTTGGTAGCACCGTCCATGGAACCGTAGAAATCGGATTCTCTCTGAATCTTCTCTCTTCGCTCTCTGGCCTGCTGCTCCGTAATCATACCGGAGGAAAGATCCGCATCAATGGCCATCTGCTTACCGGGCATCGCATCCAATTTGAATCGGGCTGCTACTTCGGATACACGCTCCGCACCCTTGGTAATAACGATAAACTGCATCAATACGATAATCAGGTAAATAATCAAACCTACTACCACGTTTCCTCGTACCACGAAGTCTCCGAAGGCCTTGATAATCGCTCCGGAAGAACCGCCGTTGGTTAAGATATTTCTGGTTGTGGAAACGTTGATTCCCAAACGGAACAGGGTGGTAATTAAAAGTAAGGACGGGAAAATAGACAATTCCAGCGGTTCCCGAATCGTCATGGTAATCACTAGAATCATCATGGAAATGGCCATATTCACCACAATCGCCACGTCAACCATCATGGCGGGGAGGGGAATAATGAGGAGCAATATGAGAACCAGTACGAAAAGTACTACTCCATTTTGCAAAAATGTTTTTTTAACCATCCCTGTTATCTTCCTTCGCTCTTTCTAAAAATATCCTGTCTGTTTTCTTTCTGGTAGATATACACTAAGATTTCCGCTACAGCCCCGTAAAAATCTCCGGGGATTTCTTTTGCCCACATGACAAAGAGGGATACATTGCCCGGGCAAGAGGCTTTGTTTTCAATGGCCGTTACGCCATTGGCCTCTCCAACGGCCACAATTCGAAGGGCCAATTCATCCTGTCCCTTTGCCAAAAACCACCGGAGCGGTGTTTTTTTGTCCGGATCATACTTAATGGCAATAGCCAAGTGTTCCGGGTTTCGAATAATCACATCCGCGTCCGGAACCTGCTGCATCATTCGCTGATTGGCTCTGGCACGCATTTGCTGCTTCATTCTACCCTTGATTTCCGGATTTCCTTCCAGCATCTTGTACTCGTCTTTTTACTTCCTGCTTGGTCATCTTTAAGTTATTTTCATATTCCCACTTCTGATACATAAAGTCGAAAAAGGGCAATAATCAAAAAGACTCCGCAAACTCTGGTAATCAAGTCGAACATCATGGACACCAGAGCCAGGCTGGAATTTTGAATGTCCATGTGCACCATCTTGGCAATGGGAATGATATCCGCCTTAATGATGGAATAGAGGAAATTAATGAGAATAATAATCTTCAAAATATTCTTCAATAATTCCACTACATTTTTTTTGGAAAAAATCCTTCCTAAGCCCTGCATGGGGTTTAGCTTGGAAAACTTAGGCGTTAATAATTTAAAACTGATGTTGAATCTTGTCTGTACCAGGCTGGCTATTACACCAAGGAACATCGTCACCAGCAGCAAAGGCATGGCGGACTTCACAAAAAGCCAGGTGAAGCGCAGGTACAGCTTGTTGGAAATAGGGCTGGGCTCATCCAAAAGCTCTAAAATATAGGAAAGAAAATTCCTCAAATCCTTATAGATGAAGGGCATCATAAAGCGGACAGCATAAAACACGCCGAATAAAAACCGCTACAGTGACAATGTCTCTACTTTGAAAAACATTACCTTCCTTTCTGGCGTCACTTCGCTTTTTTTCGGAAGGCGCTTCGGTCTTGTCGCCGTCTGCCACTGTTAACCCTCTCTTTCCCCGGTATTCCTATTCTTTTACATCTTGATGAGTTTAGCTAATGCATTTCAATTCGTCTATAGGCAATTTCACTAGTTTTTAAGTTTTTTTTAATTCAGCTTATGCTTTTCCCCTGAAAAATCAAAAGAAAAATTAAAAATATTCATTATTTCAATTCTTCTGATTTTTAGACCATTTTTTTCCTCTGCTTAAACTTGGCGGTTTCTCTTGCTATTTTACGGATTCTTAAATTTTTGAGCCCTTTTTCCACTTTTTTTCTAACGCGTCCCATAACTTTCTCTAACGCGTCCCATGATTTTTTTCTAAAGCAAGCCCATAACTTTTTCTAAAGCAGTCCCATGACTTTTTCTAAAGCAGTCCCATGACCTTATTCAGACTCTCAAAGGCAAATGCTATAAAGTCCTTCATCTTGTCCGTAATGGGAATCAAAAGGAAGTAAAGCATGGAAAAGCCCAGAATAATTTTCAGCTGGAAGTTCACCGCGAAAATGTTAATCTGGGGAATAATGCGCATAAGAATACCCAAAGCAATCTCGGACATCAGCTCCAAGCCCATAATCGGAAAGGCCAGCTCCAAGCCCATCTTCATGGAAGCCACAAAGAGGGAAAGCATCAGCTTCGGCATCAATAAAAGCTTTATGGAAATTCCTCCAAAAGGATGGGTGTCAATGGTTTGGAACAAAAGATCCAAAAACCGCAGATGCCCGTCCATGGAAAAAAACAAAAGCATCATAAAGCCGTAGAAAAGTCCCGTACTCACCGTAGCCTGGGATCCGCTTTGAGGGTCGAAAACCTGGGCCATGTTTAAGCCCATGGAAAAGTCCATAATGGATGTGGCAAAACGCAGGCAGGTAAAGGCCAGCTCCATGGCAAAGCCCAGACAGAAGCCTACGAAAAGCTCCTTTAAAAGCATAAAGCCATACTCCAGAATACTTCCCGGCATATGATGAAGCTCTCCGCCGATATGCACATAGCAAATGGCGGAAAGCATAAAAATCAGCGCCGCTCTGGCACGACGGGGATAATCCGTTCTTCCAAAGATTGGATTAAAGGCAATGGCCCCTGTCATCCGCATGACAATAAAGGAAAATAAGACCAGCATATTATCCTCCTGCCACCATTTTCATAATCATGGTGAAAAAATCCTGCATGGTCTTTAAGAGGGTTCCTCCCAAAACCGTCAGCATGATAATAATGGCAATAAGCTTCGGAACAAAGGTCAGCGTCTGCTCATTGATGGAGGTTGCCGCCTGAAAGATGGCAATCACGATACCCAAAATCATGCTCACCAAAAGGAAGGGCATGGCAATCCTTAGGGACAGCATAAAGGTTTGGTTCATAATATCTAAAATTTCCGCACTATCCAGCATTTTCTTCCCCTTTCCCTATCGGAAACTGTTGACCACACTGGAAAAAAGCAGGTTCCATCCATCTACGGTGATAAAAAGCAAAAGCTTAAAGGGCATAGACACCATGGCGGGAGGCAACATTACCATACCCATAGCCATCAAGGTGGTAGATACCACCACGTCAATTAAGAGGAAGGGCAGGTAAATCAAAAAGCCGGCGGTAAAGCCTCTTTTCAGCTCCGAAGTCATAAAAGCGGGGGTTACCACGGTTAAGGGATAATCCTTCGGATCCTTTTGCAGCTCCACCTTACTCATGGATACAAAGCGATCCAGGGTGGCCTTTTCCGTATTCCGGAGCATAAACTCCTTCATATCCTTCCCCATAATATTTAAAGCTTCTTCCTGGGTGACCGTCCCCTTCTTATACGGCTCATAAGCCTCCGCATTAATTTTATTCAAGGTGGGGCTCATGATATAGAGAGTCAAAAAGAAAGCAATCCCCGCCAAAACCATGTTGGGAGGGGTTTGCTGAACACCCATGGCGTTTCTGGTAAAGGATAAAATGATGATGATTCTGGTGAAGGAAGTCATCATAATCACAATGGAAGGCAGTAAAGCCACAAGGGTTAATAAGTAGATCAGTTCCAGGGTAGGAACGGAACCGCCATTTAATCCCGACAATAATTCATTCATCCTTATACCTCACTATCCAAATCGGAAGCGGAAGCTTTCTCCTCTTCCCCATTCCATGCGCCGGCGGCATTCTTTACTTCATTCTTTCCTTGCAGCTTCTTTTGAATCAGCTTTGCCCCTTCCTTTTGAAATACGGAAAGAAAGCTTTCTCCGTTCCCCAAGGGATTCTCTCCCTCGTAGTCCTCCTGCAATTCAGTAATGAGTCGCATTCCTTCAGGTCCTGACGCCACAAGGAGACAGCGGTTCTCCTTCTCTAAACGAAGGATAAACAGCTGTCTGTCCTGAGATACCTGTATATGGTCAACCACTTGCATGTATCGACTTTTTTTGGAACATTCTTCCGTACTTTCCGATAAAACGATGTAGAGCCCAAGCTCCTAAAAGGAAGAGACAGAAGAGTAAAAAACCGGACACAAGGGAGATGATATCCTGTTGAAACATTATAGGCTCTCCTGATTAATGTCTTTCTTCAAAATCTCGGTAATACGAATACCGAAGTTTTCTTCTACAACTACGATGTCTCCTCTGGCAATGCACTCTCCGTTTACGTAGAGGTCTGCCTGCTCTCCTGCCATCTTATCCAGTACCACCAGAGAACCCTGGGTAAAGTCTAAGATATCCTTTACCAGCTTTCTGGTCCTTCCGATTTCTACGGAAATCTCTAAAGGTACCTTCATCAGCATTTCTCTGTTGTCGGGATTTTCTCCCCCCACTTCCACCTTCATTCTCAAATTCTCTGGAATTCAAGGGTTTAATCAGAGACGGCTCGGAAGGTCTAGTGTCTTTATTCTTCGCTGTCTGAATATCCCGAATCAATTCCAGCATCTGGGTCTGAGACTGTTGCATCTGGTTTAAGAGCTGCAAGGTAAGAGGATCCTGATAAGCCACGCCCTGAGGCATAGCCATCATCTGGGGAGCCATCTGAGCCGGTGCAGGCTGAGGCGCTGCTGCAGGCTGTGGTGCAGGTGCTGCCGGTTCAGCAACCGGTGCAGGTGCTGCCGCTACCGGTTCCGGAGCAGCTGCAGGCTCTGCTGCAGGAGCGGCTGCCGTTTCAGAGGCGCCCTCTCCGTTTTGCTCTGCCAATAAGCTGGCCAGTAAAGCATCCGCCGTTGCCTGGTCGATAGGACCGGACTTTGCAGGCATCGGAGCTTCCTCTGCCGCAGGCGCTTCTGCAGCCGGTGCTTCCGCTGCAGGCTCTTCTACTTGAGGCGATACAGCTTCCTCACTACTGGCAACCACCTCATCATCTTCCTCTTCTCCCATACCAAACTGGGCGGTAAAGGGCTTCAAAAGCTTCTTTACCAAATCCACAGACATGATATTCAAGAATTCACTCTTTAAGTTATCTTCGATTTCCAGGGTGAAGCGGATAACAACATTCTCTTCATTCCCTTCGAAATACTTGTCTTTAAATGCAGCGCCGTCTGTGATTTCGTAAGAAATGGGGGTAGAAATATCTACGGTTGTTCCCAGGAACTCAGAAAGAGCGGTAGCCGAAGCTCCCATCATCTGGTTCATTGCCTCACGAATCGCACTGGCGTTGATTTCGTCCATGACGAATTCATCTTCCGGAATCTCCGAACCCATCATCATGGAAACGATGATACGAACGTCGTTCCGGGAAAACATCATGATGTTTCTGCCATCAATTCCTTGAACGTATGCAATTTCAACTCCTATTGCCGGCTCTAATTCCCGAAACTCAAAGTTTTCTTTGTTTTTCACCTGCACAACAGGAGTAGTAATATTAACTTTAGTGCCAAGAAGAGTGGATATTGCCGTTGCTGACGCCCCAAGGCTGATATTCATAATCTCGCCTATGGCATCGATTTCCATTTCATTGAAGCTATTCGCACCCATCTAACTTACTCCTTTAATTCTCAGTTTCCTGTTCCTATCGCCCCTTCTTACTTACCGATGTCCAGCGCTCTTTGTGCCATGGTTTTCATGGCATTCAAAGCGGTAACATTGGCTTCATAAGAACGAGTGGCAGACATGGAGTCCACCGTCTCCTTCAAAATATCCACATTGGGGTAGTTTACATAGCCCTGCGCATCCGCATCAGGATGATTTGGGTTATAAACCCTCTTCATCTCCCGATCGTCGGTAATGACACCCTGAACACGAACTCCCGCATGCTGTCCCCGGAAGCCCTTGCCATTTTGTGCATTTCGAAGGGCCTGTTGGAAGGAGCGTTCTCCGAAGCTTTCCAGCACTACATCTTTTCTCTTGTATGCACCGCCGGCTTCGGTTCTGGTGGTATCCACATTGGCAATATTCTCTGCCGCAATGTCCATTCTGACTCTCTGAGCGCTCATCCCTGATGCACTAATATCGAATGAATTTAAAAATGACATTTTCTTCCTCTGCTCCTACTCTTTTTTAGCCGCCCAAGATGTTCTTAACGGTGGAGGTAATTCTCTCCGCATTAAAGGGCTTTACAACGAAGTCCTTTGCTCCGGACTTAATTGCATCCACTACCATGCTCTCCTGTCCCATCGCGGTGCACATTACAACCTTCGCATCAGGATGTGCTTCTCTGATCTTCTTCAGAGCCTGCAATCCATCCATGTTGGGCATGGTAATGTCCATAATCACAAGATCAGGATTCTCTTCTTCAAACTTCTTTACTGCTTCCATGCCATCCTGTGCTTCCACGAAGGTGCAATCAGCAAAGCCGCCCTTTGTAAGGGAGTTCTTCACCATCATTCGCATGAACGCTGCATCATCTACTAACAAAATCTTTGCCATCTTCGTTTCTCCTATCCTTATTCTAAGCTTTTTTTATATCTCTATGACAGTTTCCTGCCTTAAGACCAGTTTATTCCTCATCATCCAGAGAAGGCTCCGGATCCAGTAAATCCTGAATGTCTTGTGCCATCACATTCATCGGTGAAATTTCTTCTTCCGGAATTTCTTCCGTTTCCCCTTCCTTCGCTACCGCATCGGAAAGCGCTTCCATCGCCTTATCTTCCTTTTGGATGATTCGGTCTTCAATCCGAATGGCAATGTTTTTCTTATATACTCCCATCTTTCCGGTAAACCAGGGCTGTCTTCCTACATAGAGCTTTACAGCGGAATTCTTCGCCTTGTTAGGTCGATGACATCCCCCACCTTCAGGTGATAGAGATCTTCGATGTCCAGCTTGACAACCCCAAGCTGTCCTGTCATCGGGAAGGTAGAAGACTTCAAATGTTCCATAATGGTATCTTGGTTGTTCTCGTAAGCAAAACCTCTGGCCAGATGTTTCCGGTTATCAATAATCTTAAACATATGTTCCAGAAGGGTTCCGGGAAGACAGATTCGGATTCTTTCCATGGCTAAACCGGAAATATCCACATTCATCACTGCCAGCACTACGGTTTCATCCAATCCGACTTCCTGTACCATGGAGGGGTTGGTCTCTATCTTTGCAATCTTAAACTCTGCGTTAATGTAATTGCTGAAACCGTCTCCCAAAGCATGGACGATGTATTCCATGATTCTCTTGTACAGAGCCATCTCCACATCGGTATAACGATAATCGTCTTCCGTCTTAATGACAGTATCGCTTCCTCCCAGCATGTGGCTTACCAGAGTCAGGGTAAGTCCCGGTGAGATATAACTCATCATAGGCACATTGCTCTTTCCCTTGTCCTGCACATAGGTGTCTACTATCGTCATACAGTCATTTTCATGGAAGGCATTGACATATTCGTAGTATCTTGTCTCTCTTAACTCTAAAACCGTAATGTCCGTCATGGTACGGAAAATACCATTCACCTGAGAGGTTAAAATTCTTGCATAGTTATCGAAGATACTCCGCAATAATCGAATTTTATCTTTGGTGAACTTTCTCGGACTGTAGAAGTCGTATTTGCTATACGTTTCTTCTTCCTTCTGCACTTCTTCTTTCTTCGGTTCCAAAACCTCTGCAGGTTTCTTCCACCTTTTCTTCTTTGGGTGGTCCGTCCTGCATGGATTTCAGAAGCGCATCAATTTGGCTTTGGGATAAGACGTCTGCCATTCAATAACCTCTTCCTCTTCCTACTGTAAGAAAATCGCGCTTTTCTTACATAACCCCTTTCTCATACTCCCTTAGCCCTGCTAAAGGATTTAAGACTTAGCTTTTCCTCCAAGTCCTTTCAAGAAGTCTCCCAGTATTTTTTTGATGTTTCCTGCAATACTGTCCTCTTCTTTTTCCCCGGGAATTTCTCGGGAAACACCGGCAACTTGCGGTGTCTTTTCTTTGGCCATGGCCTGTTGGCCCCCAGCCTCAGCGCCTGCGCTTGCCGCGCCCTCTGCAGCGCCTGCGGTGTCCGCTCCGGCTGCGGGGCTTCCTTCTCCGGCAGGCGCAGCTCCCTCTGCGGGTGTAGCGCCTTCCTGGGGAGTGGCATTGCCTCCTGCTTCTTCTGCCTTAATATTCTCCGGCACACCATCGGTAACGATGGTTTTGTCTGCATTGGCTCCGCTGTAGTACTCCTCGAAGTACTCATTAATATTACGGATTTCTGCGCCTTCGTCAATAAGCAAAATTTCCACTCTTCGATTCTTGGCTCTTCCCTCCGATGTAGCGTTGTCCGCTATAGGATGGAACTGTCCGTAACCAATGCTGACCAGCTTATCCGGGGAGATGATTCCTCTTCCCTGAATGAAGAGACAAACCTCCGCTGCACGCATAACCGACAAGATTCTATCGTTTCTCGGGTTATTGGCTCTTTCCGGATCTGCCTGGGCGGTATGACCCATAACATTAACCTGAGACAGCTTGTTTGCATCTGGTGCTATAGTATCACAAAATATGGATAAAGTCTCCTGTCCTTGTGGAGTAATTACCGAGCTGTCTCCGGCGAAAAATGCCTTATCTTTAAATACCACAAAGGTGTAATCTTGTCCACGGGAAACTTCAACGCCGTCAATACCTGCCCCATTCAAAGCCTGGGCAATCTGTAGATACAATTCATTAATATTGTTTGGATCTACCGTATTTTCCGGGGCTCCGCTGTCTCCTATTTCTCCGGCAGGCTCATCCTTATTGGTGGCCTGACCGTTAATAATAATCTGCTCCGCCGACTTATCTCCCGGGCGTCCGTTCGGGAAAATGGAACGTACAAACACATCCCACTTTGCCGAGTCGATACTGGACATGGAGTAAAGAAGCACGAAGAAGGTCATTAAGAGAGTAACCAGGTCCCCGTAGGTGTCCATCCAGGATCCACCTTCGTCTCCTCCACCTCGTTTCTTCATTACTTGTCTCCTCCTCCGGCATCTCCGCCTGCCGCTCCGGCCTTAGCCAAAAGCTTCTTCTGCTGCTTCTGGGCAAGGGAAGCCAAAAGTCTTTCCCGGATAACCTTGGGGTTATCTCCGGACTGAATGGCGATAACACCTTCGATAATAATGGAGCAGTATAAAACCTCTTCATTGTCCTTGATGGTTAGCTTCTGGGCAATGGGGTGGAAAAGCACGTTACTCATGGCAGAACCGTAGAAGGTGGTGATTAAGGCAACACCCATGTCCTGTCCCAGGGTACTGGCTCCGCCGCCGGAACCGGAAAGGTCCATACCCTTTAACATGTTTACCAGACCTACCAGGGTTCCGATCATACCGAAGGCCGGCGCCAGCGCGGATCCCTTTACATAAAGACCTTTCGCCTCTTCATGTCTGGTCATCATATCTTCTACCTGATGTTCCAGAGAGGCACGTACCTTATCCGGATCATTGGCATCTACAATCATGACTACGGCTTGTTTAAAAAAAGCTCCTTGATTTCTTCCGCCTTTTCTTCCAAAGCCAGCAAACCGCTCTGTCTGGCAATCAAAGCCAAATCCACCAGGGCATCCACGGTTTGCGGTACATTATATTTTTTTCCTCCTCGAAAGCAGATTCCGATATGCTTCGGAATTTCCTTAATGATTCGGAATGGGTAGCAGGCGATTAACGCCGCTATTGTTCCTCCAACTACGATCAGGGCACTGGGTGCGTCCCAGAAGTTCCCCAACTTCGGCATGGTAATACCACTAATGATTAAGGCAATAGCGATAATCCAGCCTAACAGCATTGAAATGTCCATACTTATTGACTAGCCTCCTTGCTTCCTATGCGCTCTTCCTAAGCTTCTCTTTCTTTCCCCTTAATTTCATGTACGTCTTCTCCCTCATGAAATTTATCCTCAAAAGTAAGACACTTTCTTAGGAAACCCTGAACCTGTTCAATAATCGACTCCACGCTATCTCTTACCAGATAGAAATCTCCGTTTGCCAACTTTACTTTGGTTTCCGGAATGCGGCGAATGTAAAGGATTTGAAAATAATTCAAAAACACTTCTTCCCCGTTTAATTTTGTTAGGCGTATCATGATTTCCTCCTTTCGTCTACTTACACAGCAGAAGCCTTCCTTTGTTGGAAACGGATTTTTCTTCTTTTCAGAAGCAATCTATTCTGTTTTCCAACTCAGGAAAGCCTTAGCTTATGTTTTATCTCTTCATATTTACCAGTTCCTGAAGAACTTCATCAGATACGGTAATGATCTTGGAGTTAGCCTGGAAACCTCTCTGGGTGGTAATCATGTCAGAGAATTCCTTTGCCAAGTCAACGTTGGATGCTTCCAAATATCCTGCCATCAGGGTTGGGGTGGATCCCTCACCGGGCATGGTTGCGGAAATGTATCCTGTGTTATCTCCTACTCCTGCATTAAAGGTGTTGTTTCCTGCCTTGGTCAAACCTTCCTGGTTCTGGAAGGAAGCAACTGCCACCTTTCCTAAAACGATGGATGTGGATGTAACCTGTGCAGGTGCTCCACCGGTTCCCGGAGTCTTGTTATCAATAATTCCCTTAACAATTCCGTCTGCACCGATTTCTACGGACTTCAGCTGTGCGGCAAATCCTGTGAATACAGGGCTACCGGTTAAAGCTACCGCTCCGGTATTGTCCGCTGCCGGTGCACGAAGGGCAACCAGCTTCTTTCCGCCGTCTCCGTACTTGGTAGGCTCTGTCAAAGAGTCAGGCTGGAAACCGTATACGAAGTTGTGGTTTGCATCTACGATATATCCGTTTGCATCTACAGAGAACTGACCAACACGGGTATAGGCGAAGTTGTTCTTCTTCATCTCTGCGGTTGTTGTCTTTGTATTTGCGGGATCCAGGGTAACTTCCTTATTGGATGCGCTGGTTACAAAGAATCCGGATCCGTTGATGGAAGCATTGAAGCCTCCTACATAGGATGGTGTACTGGAAGTAAAGTCAGTGGCAATTGATCCGGTTAAGGAACCGTATCCGTACTGAGCGGGGTTTGCACCACCGATGGTAGCATTACCGCTGGCTTCCTGCTTTCCTCCTGAAGAAGTACTGGATGTCTGATACATTGTATCCTTAAAGCTATATCCCTGAGACTTAAATCCGAAAGTGTTAACATTGGCGATGTTGTTACCGATAACGTCTAACTTGTTCTGATGTGCTCTCAAACCTGCTACTGCAGAATCCATTGCTCTTAACATATATTCTTGTCCTTTCCTCAACTAGTGAGTTTGAAATAATGAATGGCGCTTTTTGCGCATTTGAAACTTACTCCATATTATCGGCTAAGTTTCTCAAATCTATAAAAGAAATAAAAATTAAATTTTAATTCTAATTGCTTGCAGAATGAGCTGCCGCTTCTCTTTCCAGAATAGCCACATGGGGGCCAACTTCGGAGGAGCTTGCACTGCCGGATGCTACTGCAGGGGGAACGGAGGTTCCTGCTGTTCCTGTTGTAGCTGCTGTTCCTGCTGTTGCGGGTGCAGATGCACTGCCTGCTGCTGTTGTAGATGCAGCGCCTGTTGTTGCTGCTGCACTTGTGCCGGTAGCAGGTGCCGCTGTAGCACTGCCTGCTGTAGCGGATGCGGAGCTCGCTGTTGTCCCATGACTTCCTGCTGTTGCTGCGGAAGTGCCGGCTGTGCCGCTTGTGGAGCTTGTTGCGCCTGGTGCTGTTGTACCTGTACTTGCGCCGGGTGCTGTTACAGCCGAACCGGTGGTGGTAGTAGCCGCTGCAGTTCCTGCCTGACGCACCATCAAAAGACTCTCCAAAGGATAGTCTGTCACATCTCCCTGTAAACGGAAGCTGGGTTCATCTCCTGTAAGGTTTACGGAAGCAATTACGCCGGATTTTTCCTTAGGCCCATTGGGGTTTGCTTTTTGCTCCGCCTCCGGAACCTTTGCGGAAACCTCTTTGCCGATTAAACCTGCCAAATAGCTGGTTTTGGTCAAAGCCATTTCCTGCTTCATATTGGTGGTCATGGTTCCTAAGCTTTGTACCATGGCCATCTGTGTCATCTGTGCCATCATCTCGCTGTTGTCCATAGGACTGGTCATGTCCTGGTTTGCAAGCTGGGCGGATAAGAGCTTAAAGTAGCTCTCGATGGATAATGTATTTTTATCATTTGACTTCGCGCTGTAAGTCGCCTTTTCATAGGGACTGGTTGCGGAAGAAACACCTTGAATTTCTGCCATATCTTCTCCTTATTGGGCTAGTCCTAGACGCATTCTTTGCAGGAAGCCTTCTGCATTGTCCTGCTGTGCGCGTTCCTGTCGTTCCCTCTGCCGACGCTCCGCTTCCTCTTTGTTCTCGGAATTGGATTGTCCCTGCTGATGGAAACTCGGAGCATGCTGCTCCTCCTGTACCAAAATCTTGGTGACTTCTCCTGTTTTTTGCTCCAGGATTCTTCCCATATCCTCGGCACCGGTCTGTAAAAGATGCAAGGTCTTGGGATTTCCGCGGTAATGACAATGTTTGCCTTGCCGCCACTGTAGTTGACTTTTACGGTAATTTGTCCAAGATTTCTGGGTTCTAACTCAATCTTGATTTCGCCATGCTGAAGTTCCGTCTTATTGGATAAGAACTCCGCCACATCCTCAGGAAGCTTTGCTTCAGAGCTATGTAACACGGCTTCTTCCTGAACCGGTGCATTAACCGGCTCTGAAAGCTTTTCCTGACTTCCCTGTAGGGAAAGATGTTGTCCGGCATGCCCCTCGACAGAGCCAAGCTTTTCTTCTTTTCCGGACTTCTTTTCTTCCGCTCTTTGAGAAAGCTTCTCTTCCAAACGCTGAGAAGGAATAAGATTTTCCTCCTTAGGCGCTTCCACAAGAGACTTGTCCTCCACTATGGAAGCTCCCTCTTTGAGCTCTACAGTCTTAGTTTTTGTTGCGTACATGGAATCTTCCTGTAAGAAATCGGAAAAATCCTTTTTTGTCGCATTTTCCGCTAAGACCGGAGTTTCTTCCTTTCCTTCAGGAAGAACGGTAACAAGCGCGCTTTCTTCTGTAAGCGGAATGGATACCGGTTCAGCTGCTGCCGTAAGGTCGGAAACTGCTTCAACAACACCTTCCTCGACCGCAATCTTGATGTCTGCCATCAACTGATCTTTTTTTGAAAAAGAAGCTGCTTTTCGGAAACCAGGCTTGCCGCCTTTTTCTCCCTGTAAGCTGTCCTTCTCCTCGGTCTTTGTCTCTTTCTTTTTCTGTCTTCTTCTCTCCCTTTTGAAGCTTTGCTTCCTTAGGATCTTTTTCTATACTGTTCTGTTCTGTTTTTTTCTCACTGTTTTCTTGGGATTTACTTTTTTTCTGTCTCCCTCATTCTTCACCGTATCCTCTTTGGAGGAGCGAAGAAACGCATTAAAGTCAAGGGAAGCTTTATTGCTGTCCTCTGAAGACTTCCCCTTGTTTAAATCTTTTCCAACGGGAAAGGCTTGACTTTTTTGAATTGTCATCTCTGCCATATACTCTCCTGTACCTATGCCTTCATTGCGTGAGAGACGAATTCCTCGATAAACTGTTCCTCTGCCTTTTGTCCTTGAATACGATACTCCTCAAGCTTTTTCTCCTTAAGTTTCTCGAAGGCATTGGTGTCTACGTTGGCCTTGATCACCTCTCTCTTCTTTTCTTCGGCAATAACGGTACGTCGGATAAGCTCATCTTTCTCTTTCCCTATACGTTTTTCCATTCGCTCGATGCCATTGACATACATCATAATGGTTTCAATGGAAGCGCCTTCCTGCTTCACTCGCTCAAATTCCTCTTCGTAGTGAAACAACTCTTCCTGAAGGCGATTAATCAGACTTTGCTGATTCAAAACTTCCTGCTGTTTGATGGCATACTCTTCCTTCACCTTGTCTAAGACTTGAAGCTTAAATTGATAGACTGTTTCCAAACTGTACTTGAATTTTTTCAATTTGGTTCCCGCCTTTCTGCATCTTAAAATTTAATTGCCTTATCCAATATCGGTAATTTCCTTCATTTGCATAACCGTATCTTCGTAAGAAAATGCTTCTCCCGTTCCCTGCATCAAGAAATCATTGATGGCGGGATACTTTTCTACCGCCTCATCCAGCTTGGGATCCGTGCCCTTTTTGTAAGCACCGATGGCAATAAGATCCGCATTTTTTTGGTAAAGTCCCAGAGTATTTCTCATTCTGCTGGCATATTTTTTGTGCTCCTGAGATACCAGCTCCGCCATCAATCGGGAGATACTCATACCGATGTCGATAGCGGGATAATGGTTTTCCGCAGCCAGAGCACGGGACAGCACAATATGTCCGTCCAAAATGCCGCGGACCGTATCCGCAATGGGCTCGTTGGTGTCGTCTCCTTCCACCAGCACGGTATATACGCCGGTGATAGAGCCCTTCTTAAAGGCGCCCGCCCGCTCCAGTAAACGGGGGAACTCCGCATAAATCGAGGGAGTATAGCCTCTGGCAATAGGAGGCTCTCCGGTAGCCAGACCGATTTCTCTTTGGGCCATGGCAAAACGGGTTAAGGAGTCCATCATTAAAAGCACATCCATGCCCCTGTCCCGGAAATATTCCGCAATGGTTGTGGCCACAAGAGGAGCCTTTAAACGAAGCATGGCAGGCTGGTCGGAGGTAGCCACCACCAGTACGGTACGCTTCATTCCCTCTTCTCCCATATCCTTTTCCACGAATTCCAAAATTTCTCGTCCACGCTCTCCCACAAGGGCGATAACGTTAATGTCGGTTTTAACATTTCTGGCAATCATTCCCATCAGGGTGGACTTACCCACTCCGGATCCGGCGAAGATGCCGATACGCTGTCCCTTACCTACGGTGTTTAAGCCGTCAATGGCCTTAATCCCGAAGTGAAGTCTCTCTCGAATAGGCGGTCTATCCAAAGGGTTCATATAGGAATTGTTCACGGTATAGAAATCGCTCTCCGGAAAGGGTTCCCCCCCCCATCCATGGGATTTCCCTGGGCATCAATAATTCTGCCCTTCAAAAAATCCCCCACAGGAACACGAAGGCGCCTTCTTGTATTCCGTACAAAGGCGCCTGATGTGATGCCCACAGAGGTCTTATAGGTCATAAGCTGTACCCGGTCTCCCTTGAAGCCCACGACTTCCGCGGCCACCTGGCTTTCCGTCTCATCACTATAAATCATGCAAATATCTCCGATACTGGACTTTCCGGTGCCGGAGGCTTCCATAGACATTCCTACGATATTCTCGATTTTTCCGATATTCTCCACGGTATCCATCTTTTTGATCGTGGAAAGAATATTTTCATACATCCCTTACTCACTCTCTTGGGCATCCAATCGTCCCAATCTCTCCCTTAAATTTTCCATCTGGGTGTCGATGCTGGCATCCACAATCTCATCCGGAGTTTCCAGAATCAGTTTTCCCGGTTCCTCCTTCTCCACAATCACAAACTTGATGTTGTCGGAAATCTGGCTTAATTCATTGGCCACATCTCCGTCAGTCTCCACCAGCATTTCATAATCCAGACGGTCAATATGTATTTTCAGCCATGCGGTCTTCTTGATACGCTCCGCCTCTTTTAAATCATTCTTCGAATAACTTCTCCGGAGGAACGGAGGCTTACCAAAATAACCTTTTCCGCCACCGCAATAGCCACATCCTTTAATTCATCCATATAACGGTAAAGACGCTCAGTTTTCGCATCCTCTACCATACGAAGGCACCGGTTCATGTCCATACGGAAATTTTCCATTTCCTCCGCATGCTCTTCCATTACCTTCTCCTCGGCCTCCGCCTTTCCTGCCTCTAAGCCCTTTTGAAAGCCGGCCTGATAGCCCTCTTCCTCCGCCTTTTCCTTTAAAAGCTTAGCTTCCTTTTCCGCCGCATCCATAATTCTCTGGGCTTTTTCCAAAGCCAAATGCAGCAAGGTCTCATGGTAGGGGTCCTCTGCCTTTGTTTCCGGAAGAGGAAGAGCATCTTCCGGCTCTTCCTCCTCTTCTTTATCTTCGGAGGAAGCAAATTCTTCCATTTCCTCCTCTTGAATCTCTTCAGGCTCTTCCAAGGTCTCTAAAAAGGAGGAAAGCTGGCTATTGCTAGCCGAGCGAATCACTTTTTTAGACGAGAACATTGTCTTCATCGCCTCCCTTATTAATGATTACCTCTCCCTTATCCTCTAAGAGACGAATCAGGTTAACAATACGCTGCTGTGCCTCTTCCACATCCTTCAAGCGGACATTTCTGGAGTTCTCCATATCACTCTTAACAGTTTCCGCCATACGCTTGGACATGTTGTTGAAGAAAATCTGCTTCATCTCTTCATTTGCGGTCTTCAAGGCGAATACCACATCCTTAGAGTCACAATCCCGGATAAATCTCTGTACAGAACGATCGTCCATGGTAAGGATATCCTCGAAGACGAACATCTTATCCTTAATATCTGCGGAAAGATCCGGGTCGGTAACATCCAACTCGTCGAAAATCTTCTTTTCGTTACTTCTGTCAATGTGGTTCATCACATCAGCTACGAAGTCAATACCACCCAGGTTCATATTGTCCTCACTGGTGATAATGGTATCGAACTTCCGCTTCATTTCCTCTTCCACGATGGAAATGGCTTCCGGGGAAACTCTGTCCATCTTTGCCATAGCCATAACCGTAGGAATGCGCTTTGCCTCCTGCAGGTTCTCCAAAATCTGGGCTGCCTGCTCAGACTCCATATAGGAAAGAATCAGAGCGATAACCTGAGGACGCTCGTTTTGAAGCAGGGATAACAATGCCTTGGGATCTCCCTTTGCAAAGAAGTTAAAGGGCTTGGAAGCCAAGGTCTGGGAAACTCTGTCCAAAAGGGATTTGGCCGCGGATTCTCCGAAGGCCTTTTCCAAAACCGCCTTGGCATAGTCCATTCCGCCGTCTGTCATCATCTTATGGGTAAGACAAAGACGGTAGAACTGATCCAAGGTTGTCTCCACCATAGAGTTGGTGGTTTTTCCCATTTTTGCCACCTCAAAGGTTAACTCCTCGATATCATGCTCCCCCAAATACTTGTAGATCTGGGAGGCACGATCGGAGCCCAGGGACACCACCACAAGGGCAGCTTTTTGTTTTCCTGTAAGCTTTGGGACAAAGTCCTGATTTTCATCGATGGGGTTAGCTTGTTTTTCTTGTTGATCTGTGCTGTTTTCTGCCAAGGTTTTGCTCCTCTTCTCTCATCCAGCTTTGAATAAGCTTTGCCACTACCTGCGGGTTCTGATCCGTAAATTCGCCGATACTCTTCTTCAGCTTCATGCCGTGAGCCATCTTGCCCTCAGCAGTCAGCTCATCTTCATCAACTTCCTCTACCGGTGTAATTTCATCCGTAGGCTGCTCTATACTGAGTGCTGCTGCATTTTCCATTTCTTCCTGTGCCAACTTCTTCAGCTTCTTCTTCTTTCTTCCACGAAGAATCAAAATCAACAGAATCAAAATCAGTAAGAATGCGGATACCGCCGCTCCGATCAGTGCCCACAACGGGAACTGGTTCAGGAGAGTCTTAGGCTCTTCTGCCGGCTTCTTCTCCTCTGTAGTCTGTTGTACCGCGGTCTTATTCAGAGAACGAAGAATAGTAATCTTATCCGCCGCCTCATCCCGCTTGATTCCCGCAGCATCCGCCACCAGGTTAATCAAATCGCTTTCCGGAATACTGTTGTCATCCGTATTAATGACAATCGCCACGGAAGCATCCTCCAAAACGCCGGGAGCAATTTCTTTTTGCTCCTTTAGCACATTGTAAAGCCACTCTCTGGTCGCACTGGAGTTGGAATAATTGTCCGTAGTCTGGGCTGTTCCGTTTTGGGTGGTATATCTTGGGGTGTCCGCATTGGCATCCGCCCCGGCAACACCGGCAGCGTTTTCTCCGCTGTTTCCGGCATTTTCCCCGGCTACCTCCTCATTGCTCAGTAAGCCTCTTTTATCTGTTGCTTCCGTTTTTTCCGGTACGGTGTACTGGGTGTTCTCCTGAATCAGCTTCGCCATATTCAGGGTTCCCTTTACGGAAACCGCCAGGTTTTCTCCCCCGTAAATCTTTCCTAATACCCTTTTAATATTGTTGGCAATATTGTTTTCCACCGTGGTGGTCAGATTTGCCATGCTGGTACCGGAACCGCTGGCACTGTCTCCCGCATCTGCAGCCACCTCTTCCATGGTACCTGCATCAAAAACGGAAACATTGGTAAAGTTCATTCCCTTTACCGACCTTGCAATAAGGTTTTTAATGGCTTCCGCATTCTTCTCGGAAAGACTCTGTCCCTCCTCCATGGTCACCACTACGCTGGCGCTGGCCTGTACCGGATTCTCATCCTCAATGGCATAGGTTTGATCCGTTCCCTCGGCAATGGTAACCTTGGCGTCCCGAACTCCATCAAAGAGGCGAATGGTCGCCCCCAAACGATCCTGTAAATCATACAGGGTATATTGTTTTTTATCGGACTCGGTGGTCATAAGACCGGAGTTTCCGATATACATGTCGTAAGCAAATCCCGACTTCGGGTAGCCCTTGGACAAAAGCTGTGCTCTCAAGGTATCCACAGACTCGGAGGGTACCTTTAAGGCTCCGGACTTTCCGTCATAGAGATAGGGGACATTCTGTTCCTGCAAAAGAGAAACAATCTGCTGTGCCTCTCCCTGACTTAAGGAAGAGAACAGGGTCTGATATTCGGTTTTCTGCCCTCTTGCCAAGAGGAAGACGGCAACGGCAATAACCACTACGGTAATTCCCGCAATGATGCCTAATAATTTTTTTGATTTAGCGGACAGATTCTGCCACATTTCCTTGAGCTTTTGCACCTGCAAACTCTCCTATTCCTGATCCTTATAAATTGATCTTCATCAATTCATTATAGCCTTCCAACGCCTTGTTTCTGAGTGATACCAATAAATCCAAACTGATTTGCGCCTTCGCCTCCGCAATGGGTAAGCTGTGGGCATCGGATAATTGTCCTGTAGCCAGGAGATACTGTTTGTTTTCCACATCCAGCTGGCTGGTCTTTACATTGTCAATGGCGGAACGAAACACGTCCTTAAAAAGTCTTGCACCTTCTGTTCCTCCTACCTGAGTTCCCTGGTCAATGCTCCCTACACTTCCAATCTTCCAAGATGATAAGGGACTGATGAAATCTGAAACGTTCATCCTTTTTCCTCCTAAATACAGTAAACGCGGATTCACTTCTTAGCTCTTCCCGAACACTTACGGGAAATCTTATTTTCTCCCAAAAGGAAAAATAAGCACAAGAACTGAATTTACGATTTTTTTAATATTAAATCCATGGTACTATAACAAACTGTTTCCGTAATGACAAGTCTCTGTTTTCCCCTTTTTTTCCTGAAAATCTTCGCATTTTCTTATGAAAAGGAAGGAAAAACTTAATTTATAAAAAAGCTGCTTGCCCTTTACATTTTTACTCATGAAAATAGACAAATTCTCCCCCAAAAAAGCCGGGAAAATTTGTCTATTCTTTTTTTGCCATTCTTTTTTTCATATCTACTCCTTTCTTGTTAGAGCAAGGGAAAATAAGGCCTTTCCTCCTTTTCCCCTGTTCTTTCCGGTCGTTTAGCCAAAGGCTTTTCTTTTCCTTATTTTTCCAAAGCCTTAAAACGCTCCCCTTCTTTTCCAAGAGGAGTTTGCCTGTATATTCTTATAACAATACCGCTATTATATAGAAGATATCTTTTTATTTCTACATAATGAACTATTTTTCTTTCCTTCCCCATCCGGCTCTGCCTATCATGGCTTATGCCGAGGGAGGAGAATTATTAAACCTGAATCTGGGAAATCATCTCCTTCAAAGAAGCTGCATTCTCATTCAGATCCTGACTGGAAGCGGAGCTTTCCTCGGAAGTAGCACTGTTTTGCTGTACCACCTTGGAAACCTCTTCCAGTCCCTTACTTACTTCAGAAATGGATTTCGCATCCTTTACCATGGAACCGGCAATTTCGCTCACCATTTCCTTACTCTTCTCAGAGCCGTCCATAACATCGCCCAGTGTCTTTGCGGCGTGATCCACGATATTTACACCCTTTTTCACTGCATTGATGGTGCTCTCAATCAGAACAGAGGTCTCTGCAGCCGCATCCGCGGACTTTCCTGCCAAGTTTCTAACCTCATCCGCCACCACGGCAAAGCCCTTACCGTAACCCCCGGCTCTTGCCGCCTCAATGGCTGCATTTAAAGCCAGAATATTGGTCTGGAAAGCAATGTCATCAATAGCCTTGATGATACGCTCTACCTGATTGGACTTATCCTCGATTTCCTCCATAGCCAAGAGCATCTCGCCCATTTGCTGGTTTTCATCGGAAATCTTCTCGGAAACCTCTCCGAAATAGCTTTCTATATTGCCCGCCTTCTGTGCCTGGGCACTGATTCTTGTGGAAAGCGCATAAATGCTGGCACTTAACTCCTCCAAGGTAGAGGCCTGCTCTGTAGCCCCCTGAGAAAGGGCCACGGAACCGTTGGCAATCTGCTCGGAACCGGACTCTACATCCGCTGCCACCTGATTGATGGAGCCGAAAACATTCTTCAAGTTCTGGTTAATTTCCCGATAGGACTGTAAAATGCTGGCATAATCCGCCACATACATATTTTCATCCATGGACTGTACCGCAAAGTTTCCTTTGCTCATCTCGGATAATACCGCACAAATGTCGGTAATAATCTTCTTCAATTCCCCGGACAGAGCAGAGAAGTCGTCCACCATCTCTCCCAGCTCGTCGCTGCCGATATACTTCTTATTGAAAGCAATATTTAAATGACCGCTGCGCATTCTTTTGATTGCCTTGGAAACCGTACCGATTCGTCCGGTAATATCTTTTTGCAACTTCAGAAAGGCAAAGACACAAAGAAGAATTACGATGACAAAGACCACGCCCAAAAGCAAGCTTTCCCTAGACCGCATATCCTTGGCCTCCTGGATCTTCGCTTCAGAGTGCTCATCGGAAAGCTTTCCTACAGCGGAAAGTGCGGATACAAAGTTCTCGGAGGTAACCGCATTGAAGCCCTGTTGATAGGAAGCAATCGCCCCTGCCGTGTCTCCCTTATCCAGCATATCCAGAAGAGCATAGCTGTCCTTCTCCAAAACATCCATTGCCGTGGAAAGGTTCTCTAATAAGGTCTTATCCTCCAGTGTATTTTCCAGTTTGGAAAGCTTATCCCGCATATCCTTAAAACGACTGTCAAAATCCTCTCTCTGCTCCTTTACCGGATTGTTGGCAGTATCATACATGGCCAGAAGTAAACGCTTATTGATACTCTGGATATCCTTTCGCATACTCATCTGAGACTTCATGTTGTCATACTCAATCTGCACAAAGTCATTCACCATCATGTCACTCATCTTCAAAAATGAGAATTGTGCCAAGCCGATTAAGAGTGTAACCATAATCGTCATGAGAACCAGTGTAAAAATAAACTTACTACGCAACTTCATATCCTTATAAGACATACTTCTTCTCCCTTACTTCTCTTCCCTGTCTTTTTCTCTTTCTTCCAAAAGAGTTTTGTGAATCAATGCGGCGATACTTTCCTTATAAATCTTCCGGATGCTCACCAAAATATTCCCCTTTTGCTCCAGCTCAGAGGGTTTTAGGCTGACCATCAAAACCATGGTGCCCCCTCCGGGATTCTTTGCCAGGAAAAAATCTTCCTTTGCAAATTCACTTTCCTTAATCCTTTTGTTCTTTTGCAAAAAGCGGAAAAAACGTTTGCTTTCTTCTTTGGAAAATACCTGCCCAGCAAATTCTTCCAAAATCTTCCCCTCCATAGAGAAGGAATAAGTTCCCTCTTTTTCATAGAGAATTTCCGCACCGCCTCTGCCGGGATTGGTTAAAAGCACCAGCTCATAGCCTCGGTACAAGTCCTTGACCCTTTCCATCATTTTCTTCTGCTTCAGCTTTAAGAAATTCCCCTGAAAAACCTGCAAATTCACAAGGTAGGCATTTCTCCCCGGAATATGGCTGATTTCCCTACCTCGAATAGCGAAAAAGGCATCGCCTCCCATGGTGTCCAATCCTGTTTCCAAGCCCTTTGACAGGTCATCCAGATAATGCCGGATACTCCGATAAATCTCTTCTTCCCTGTTGTTGAGAATCTCCTGGGCTACGCCGGAATTTAAACCTTCCATAATGGACAATTCCCTTTCAAAGGGGGGATTCACATAGAGAAACTCCACACGATCTCCCATTCGCTCCACAATGGCTAAAGGAAATCCTTCTTCCTCCTCGCCATCCCTTTCCTTTCCGCTATGGAAGGAATTCGTACCCATAAGATTTACATTTCCAAGGTCATCGTTGTATTTTCTCTTCCAAGCCGCCTCAAAGGGAAATCCCTTTTCCTTACATTGCATAATGCTTTCCAGATAGGGGGCGGGCTTTCCGATATAGTAGCCCTGCAGCTTCTCACAACCGATTTCCCTTAAGAATTCCAGCTGTTCCTCTGTTTCCACACCCTCTGCCAGGGTACGAATGCCGATCTTCTTTGCCATGTCCACGATGGAGCTGACAATTTTTTTAGACTTCTCATTGAATTCCCGAAGAAGCAGCATGTCGATTTTCAACAGGTCAAAATCAAAATCCTTCAAAATATTCAAAGAGCTGTAGCCGGAACCGAAATCATCCATCCAAACCTTATAGCCTGCCTCATGGAAGCGCTTAATCTGGCTGCTGATGAGAAGCTGGCTTTTGTTTAAAACCGACTCGGTAATTTCCAAAGTCAACATTTCTCTGGGTACCTGATACTTCGTCATCCGCTCTTCCAGTTCCCGGAAAACGTCACAAAGCTCGAAGTCCATTCGAGAAAGATTCAAGGAAACAGGCACCAGACTACCCCCATCTTCCTTGGTTTTCTGATAATCCTGACAGATTTTCTCCAGTACATACAGATCCAGGCGATGGATCAAATGATACTCTTCCAACACCGGAATAAACTCCACAGGGGAGAGGAAGCCGTAATGAGGATCCGCCCAGCGCACTAAGGCCTCGAAACCGCAGATTTCCTTGGTCAAAGCCCGTACCAAAGGTTGATAATAGACCTTGATATAGCCCTCTGCCATAGCCTCCTCAATATGATCCACAATATATCTTTGTTTAGTCAGAAGCTGTCCCAGCTCCTCATCATAATAACGGGAGAAAACTTCCCGCTCTTTTTTGATACTGTCACAGGCTGTTTTGGCCTTGTCACATATTGTGCTGATGCTCTTTTGTTCCCGAACAAAGCATATTCCCGCTTTAAAATCCAAAGCCATGGGAAGATCCAGCTTTTGTATGGCGGCTCTCACCTTACAAATCGCCTCATAATGTCCGGAACTTGGGGTTAATAGAACATACTGGTCCGCATACATTCTGGTAATCAAGGCATAAGGAAAATATTTTTTCAAAATCCTCGCCATGGCCAGAATCAAAGCATCTCCCGCCTCGAAGCCGAAGCGCTCATTGTATAATTTAAAATCTATAATATTAAAGTAAATGGCACACTGCCCTTCTTCCATATAGCGATTTGCCAAATCCCGAAAGGCCTGGTTTTTTTACGGTTTTACTTAAAGGATCCTTGAAAAATACTGCCTAAGCTTTCCCTTTTCCTTCATCCATCCCGGAAGAAGTTCTTGTTCTGTATTCAATTTGACTCCTTCCCACGTAACAGAGCATCCTTGCTCATCCATCGAAACTGTTTCCTGCTGTCCTTCCAAGCTGTTTCCCTGAAGGAAGCAGTTTAAACCTTTGCTTTACCTCTATCGTCAAAAAAAAGAGGAGATATAATCCCCTCTTTTTTCTCTTTTTGTATTTTCCCTAAATGTTAATTATTTTCTACAAAAAAATATTTTTTTATAGCACTGAAGCGCATAACAATTTAGCTAAGCTTTCCGCCCTCTACTACAATGCTGTCCGGATCGGTATCGGAACCGAAAACAGGCTCCAGAGTTTCCTGATAATCCTTATGGAAGAACTGCTCCTTTCCAAGGGTTTCAATTTCCTCGTTCAGGAAGTTCAGAAGGCTTTCATTACCCTTGGCTACTGCAGCAGCAATGGTATCATAATCCCCCAAGGTCTCCACACCAACGGTAAAGCCCGGATTGGACTTGGCCCAAGCAATGACCTCGGTGTTATCGGTAGAGAAAGCATCTCCTCTTCCGTCCAAGAGTGCATTGTAAGCATCCGCATAAGCATCATACTTCTGCAGCTTCACTTCCGGATGGTTTGCTTCAAAATAAGTCTCCGCAGTGGTTCCCTTAGCAATAATCAGGGTCTTTCCCTTTAACTCATCTACAGATTTAATTACCGCATTGTCCGGAGAAACTATGCCAAGAGCCACCTTCATATAAGGAAGAGCAAAATCCACCTTCTCCGCTCTTTCCTTGGTTACGGTAAAGTTCGCCAGAGTAATATCCACTTTTCCGGTAGAAACATACTCTACACGGGAAGCGGGATCCAGAGAAGTAAATTCCACCTTTACTCCTAAATCATCCGCAATTCTGTGGGCATAGTATACATCATAGCCCTGATTTACACCCTTTTCATCCACATAACCAAAGGGTGCCTTATCCGTAAACACACCGATACGAATCACACCGGATTCTTTAATTTCATCTACGGTTCTAAAGCCGGACTTTTCATCAGTTTCAGCAGTCTTAGATTCCGCCTTTTCTCCCGCCTGCTCTGTAGCCTTTCCTGATCCCTGCTCAGTACCTGCTGCCGTAGTCTGAGCTTCTTCCGCCTTCTTTGCCCCTCCGCAGGCTGCCAGAGAAAGGGCTGCTAAAATCGCCACTCCGCTAAAAATCACATTTTTCTTCATATTTTCTCCTCTCTCCGGGTCTCCGGAATAAACATTTATCTTCCAACATGTCTATGGGACACGTAAGAAAAATTTTGTAAAAACTGCTGTGCTCTCTCTGTATCAGGCTTTTGGAAAAAGTTCTCCGGGGTATTTTCTTCTAAAATCTTTCCCCCCTCCAGGAACAGCACCCTATCCGCCACTGCCTTGGCAAAGCCCATTTCATGGGTCACAATCAGCATGGTTAAGCCCTGCTCCGAAAGCTCCATCACCACATCCAAAACCTCTCGCACCATTTCCGGGTCCAGAGCCGCTGTGACCTCATCGAAAGCATCAACTTCGGATGCATCATCAGAGAACGAATAATCGCAACTCTCTGCTTCTGCCCTCCGGAAAGCATGGACGGATAGGCATTTTCCTTATCGGAAAGATGGACTCTGGCCAAAAGCTCCCTGGCTTCCTGCACAGCCTCCTCCCTCTTTCTGCCCTGCACCTTCATGGGCGCCAGAAGAAGGTTCTCCAATATACTCATGTGAGGGAAGAGGTCATAGCTTTGGAAAACCATTCCCAGATTCTGCCGCTCTTTTCGAGCCTCCTCACTTTTTCCCACAATATTTTTTCCTTCCAGAAGGATTTCTCCCCCCTGAATACGCTCCAGACCCATAATGGTGCGAAGCAGGGTGGACTTACCGCAGCCGGAGGGCCCCAGAAGCACCACCACCTCTCCCTTTTTCACCGATAAAGAAATATCCTTTAACACGGGGCTGTCATCCTCATAGCTTTTTTCCAGATGCTTTATCTCTAAAAGCTGTTCTTGTACGATTTCTTCCATAGTTTCCTTTCTATAATCCTATACCTTAAGCTTCTTTTCCAGATATTTCCCAGTTGGGAAATGGGGAAACACACGATAAAGTAGAGGAAAAAAATCACCGCATAAATCACAATGGAGGCCTTCGGATATTGGAAACGGTTGGCATCGATAATCTGTTGCCCTGTTTTCAGCACCTCCACCACGCCAATCAACACAATCAAAGAAGTGGTTTTAATCATTCTGGTAATCAGGTTAATGCTTAAAGGAATCAGTCGTCTTACCGTTTGGGGAATAATGATATAGCGGTAAATCTGCCAAGAACTCAAACCAAGACTCCTGCCGCTTTCCTTCTGGTGTCTGGGAATACTGCCGATGGCTGCCCGAACCAGGTCTCCCATTTCCGCCGTACCCCAGAGGGTAAAGACCAGAATTCCGGAGGCTTCTCCGGAAAGATGAAAGCCCGCAATCCTTGCCGTTCCGAAGTAGACCAAAAACAGTAAAACCAGCGGCGGCATAATCCGGATAAAGGCCAGATAAAGCTGGCTGATTCCCCGACTTATCGGATCCTTTCTTCTCATGAAAAGCCCGAAAAGAATACCCAGGGGAAGAGAAAGCAAAACCGCAATCAGGCTGACCCGAAGGGTAACAAAGAGCCCCCACAAAAGACGCTGAAAATTATTTCCTGCAAAAAGAATGGTATATACCGGAGGCTTCTCTGCATTTGCCGAGAGTAAAATATTAAACATAAGCAATGCGCATCCTCCTTTCCAAAACATTTCCCAAAATACTGAGGGGCAGAAGCATGATGAGATAAGAAATTACCAGCATCAACAGGGCTTCCTCCGTCTTATAATACAGGCCGATCAAGTCCTTGCTGACAAACATCAGATCCGCAAGGGCGATTCCGCTGAATACCGAGGTTTCCTTAATCAGGAAAATCATATTTGCCACGATAGCCGGAATGGAAACCGATAAGGCTTGGGGGAAAATGATGTAACGCATAATCTGTCCTTTAGACAGCCCCAAGCTTTGGGCAGATTCTTTTTGAATCTTTTGTACGGTGGAAAGTCCTGAACGGAAGGCCTCCGTCATATAGGCTCCCCCCAGAAAGCTTAAGCCGATAACCCCGCAAAGCTCCGAACTGAAACGTATTCCCAGCTTCGGCAAGCCGAAATAAAGAAAAAAAAGTTGCACCAAAAGGGGCGTATTTCTGCTAAGCTCCACATAAATCTGCACCACTCTCCGCCAAATCGGAACCTTATAGTACAAAATCAAGCTGGCAGCAAAACCGATCAGTAAGGAAAACAAAATCCCCAGAAAGGCAATACCCAGGGTCAGCTTTCCCGCCTCCACATACATCGGTATGTACTGTTTGATAAATGCAATATCCAAAAATCTCTCCCCCTTAGAACTCTTTCCTTTTCTTAAAAATGAAAGTCCCCTTCTATTTTAAGAAAGTCAATGCCGTAAAAATCCATTGTTTTAGAAACAAAAAAGCGAGCTGCCGAAACAGCTCGCTGAAATATATCCACAAAAATACCCTCAGAATCAGCTGGCACGGCAAAAAGCCCTATGACTATGCATACGGCAACAGCAACAGCAGCAATTCATCATATTGATTTCTGTTCTGTTTCTTCTCATCTTGCCAACGATCCTTTCCCAAAAAATCCTTCATCAAACTGAATTGTTTGCTATGCTAACAGCTTTTTTTCTCCCTGTCAAGTATTTCATAGCATTTTACTGGGGATTTAAATTGGAAGAAAAAAGAGAATATTTTTTCGTAAGCGCCTCCCACTCTCCATTTTCCTTCATCTTTTTCAGCCCCCGAACAAAGGCACGAAGCAGCTCCTTATTCTGCCCCATTCCCACCATCAGGCCGTAATGCTGCTCCTCTTTTAGGGAAAATATTTCTATATTCTGTCCTGCTCTGCTATTTTTCTCTTTCTGCACATCAAATTCGCTGATGCCCAAAAGATCCGGAGGAAGATGGTCTTCCGTTCTTCCCTTCTCATCGATTTTGGGAATTTCTTCCTTCATGGCCTCCAATACCGGAAGATCCTCCGCAATAAAAATCCCCCTTTCCTTCCAGCCATTCCCGGATAAGATCTTGGTTTTCCTGCACCACCAGCAGAGAAAAACCTTCCTTTTGTCGGATGCTTTCCAGAAAAACCGCCGTACCGCTTCCCTCCTTGACCAGGATGCTCTTCCCCTGTAAAGAAGGCATTTGCTCCGATACCGAAGGCTGTTCCCCGGATTCCGAAGACCTGCCCATGGGTACAGATGACTGCTCCTTCGTTTCCGAAAAATCCTCTCCATATAAAAGTCCCAGGGTAGAACTTCCATAGGCTTCCGAAAAGCTCAGCTGCTTTTCTTCCCGAATTTCAATCCCTCCCATAGCCCCTACAATGGTGCCGGTCACCACGGCAGACTGTAAAGCCGAAGGATTCATGGGAACAAATTTCACGGTAAAGCCCTCCAGCCTGGCAATGGCTTCTATCAACTCCACATCAAAGCCGGCGGGATTTTTCTCCTCATCAAGGTAAGAAAAGGGCGCATTGTCCCGGTCAATCCCCAAACGGATTTCCCTGCCCTGAATCTTTCCGGTACTCTTCTTTCCACAGGAACTTAAGGCGAAGGCAAAATATAGGACAAACAAAAAAAGAGGCAGAACAGTAAGCTTGCCGAAAAAAGCAGCCCTCTTATGCATCTTTCCCCTGATCCTTTCTCATTTCCCGGTCCATGATTTGAAGCATCCGAAGTACACTCTTAAAGGGGAAGCAGGCTTCCTCCTCCACGCGAAAAATATCACCCTGCCAGGTAGCATTTTGCCGATATTTGGTATGAATAAAGAAGGTACTCACCTTCCCTCTTTTCTGAATAATGGGGAACTTCTCCAAAGTTCCCGCCTCATCCGGAAGACGTTTCTTCCCCTTACGATTGGGATAGCTATACTTCTCTCTTTTCCGAAAGCTCCGGTCTCTGGTGGAGGTTTGGGGATAGTCCCACTCATCGTACTGAAACTCCATCTTCTTGATTAAATCCAGTACACCAAAAAAGGGAGTACTTTCCTCTTTATATTGATGAATAATTTCTCCCTCAAGCTGACCATCCTGATACTTATGTACCAGAATGCCTAATAAGTCTATGGCATAAAGCCTTTCCAATTGATTTTCCATAGTCTCCTTCACCGCTGTCCTATTGCCTGATTCGCAACAACCTCTGACAACTAAGCTTTCAACTTATCTGATTGCCTTCCCGGCTTTCTTATTCCTCTTCTTCCTCATCCGGGAAATCTTCCTCGGTAAGAGCCTTGTCCATCAGCTTCAGCATCTCCAGAGCGCTCCGAAAATACTGGCTCTTATTCTTTTCTGCCCAGGTAACCTTTCCTTGCCAAGTCTCATTCTCCGTGTATTTTACCTGTACGATAAATGTTCCGTTTCGAATTTCCTTGCTATCCATGCGCTATCCCCTTTATGAAGTATTGCCGGTACTGCTACGGTGTACTGTATTCTATCATAAAAAAAGCAAGCTTTGCAATTCCTTTCATTTTTTTGATAAAAAGAAAATTTTTATCACGAAAAAGAGCTACCGATGATTTTTCGGTAGCTCTTTCCCTTACATACTCTTTCAATTTTTTCAAATTTTTCAATTTCGTTTTCAGTTCTTTTATACTTCTTCTTTAGATACCGAATTCCTGTGCCCAGTAAACTTCGCCATTTACTTCTACAGTGTAGATAGCTCCGGACTTGAACTCCGGCTTAAGGATGTTTGCTCTGTGTGCCGGAGAATTCATCCAAGCTACTACAACTTCATCAGCGCCATCGAAATACTGTGCTAAGTTCTCTCCGTAAAGAACGCTTGGGTCAGCTGTGTACCATGCAGATCCATCAGGTCTTGTGTGAGAAAAGCTTCTAACGATTTCTGTAGCTCTTACCTTAGCTGCGTTTTCGATCTGGAAGTTCCAAGTAAGTGGCTGAAGGCCGTTTGCAACTCTGATTTCGTTAACTTTAGTAAAAGCGGCTTTAGCATCGCCCTTTGCAGCGAATGCAGTCATAGCGAAAAATGCGGTAAATAATGCTGTAAGTACAACAAGTTTGATAACTAACTTTTTCATGTGATAACTCCTTCATAAAGAGGGAGTCAGGAAGCAGAATCAGTTCACCCTGGTCAGGGGATTCTTGATTGCAGCTGGCTGACATTTTACAGTCCCTATAGCTTTGCGTCGCCGGATTTCCCCGGGTTTGCCGATGTCCTACCGTATCTTACGGTGACACCTTATGATGAAAAGAAAAAATCCATACTTTCTTTTCGAGTAATAAAAAAACCGACATCTAGAATTCCCTTTCTAGTTGCCAGCTAACCGTAATCTTCGATGAAATGAGTTTGTTTACTTGTTGAGTAACATCTTCATACTGGAAGATCGCAACTGGCTGCCATATTACAGGCCCTATAGCTTTGCGTCACCGGGTTTCCCCGATTTTGCTCAAACAGATCCGGTCAGAATCTGCTGGTAAGTCGAGATCCTCTTACTCGTCCCCTGCGCAAGAGTTCCAAATGACTTACAATTTGGATTATAGCATATTCCTTTGCTATGTCAACAATTTTCTTAAAAGTTTTTCTGAATTTGTTATCACTTTTATTTATATAAGTTCTGAGAGTGCATTCATAATTTATACTGGGTGGTAAACAAAATCTTTATTCTATTTAAGAGATACTTGTTTTCTAGTGGAATTTCTATCTCTGTTTAATGTATCGCCTTGTTTATTAATTTGTATAAGCATTTTTCAAACTATTTTTTAAAAATAATTATATCTGTGATTTTAAGCTGTTATTATTTAATATTTTATCGGAAGCAAAAGCTGCTTCTGACCTTGATTCTTAAGGCTTTAGCGTGATTTCCATCAAATATTTTGCACCATCCATAGGGTAGCGTGTTGAGCAATGCTTTCCATAAGTATTCAGCCTAAAAGGCAAAAAAAACAGCCCTGCTCTGTGCATTTCCCATTCTTCAGCTTACGAAAGCTTAAAATGGAAAAACACAGGCAAGACTGTTTCTTCTGTTTAGATATTCACTTTTCTATGTTCTTTGCTGCAAGGAGCTTTCCTTCTCCATTCTACGCAGAAACGGAATATACTTAACCGTTCTGATAAACCTCTTCCAGGGCAGCCTGCACAATAAAGCGCTGGTTTCCTCCGGAAGGCCCTGAACAGGTGGACAGGGTAATGATATCCGGCCGCTGAGAAAAATCGATACTGTCCTTGGGATAATTTCTATAAGAGGAAAGTCTCTGAATCAGACTTAAATACTGGTCATAGCCCTTATCCCCTTCGAAGTCGTTGTAAATAGGACTTTCCACCGTCGTTAAATAATAGCTAAAGATACGATAGCGGGTTATCCCCTCCGGTCTACAAAGAAAGACGTAAGGATTGCTGTTTGCCAGCTGATCATCCCGAAGGAAATATTTCAGCTTTCCGAACATGGTTCCATTCTTCATGTTGTGACCGAAAATGAAAGTATTCTTATGATCGTAGCTTCCCTTGGCATTGGCATCCAGGAAATAGAACCGGCAAAGTTCGCCTTTCCCTCAAAGGTTCTATGCAGATACTCTTCATTGTCCTTACTCTTCACCACCGGATAGGTGATGGAAAGGGCAGGCACATGCAAAACCGCAGTAAAATCAGCATTTACCCCGGAGAGCGCTCCGTAGTCAATCTGAAAATGAGGATGGAGCAAATCTACAGGCTCCTCTTCCGGCTCATCATCAAATTCTTCCTCACCGGCCTTCTCTTTCTTCGGAGCCTCCTTCTTCGGCTCCTCGGAAATCACAATATGATCCTGCAGGGATGCGTATTCGTCCTCCGCCGCCCGATATTCCAGAAAGTCCCGGAGGAACAGGCCGCCAAAGACAATCATGGAAATAAACAGCACCGTGGGAATCAGATAATGAATAAAGCTCTGCTTCTTTTTCCTCTTTGATTTTGGCTTGTCCGCTACTTCAGTATTCGTATCCAATACTTTCGTTTCTTCCGAGTGATTCTCCGAAAGCTTTTGATCCAGATTTTTATCTTCCATTAGTACTCTCTTTCCGGTCTTCTGCCGCTAAGCCGGGCTTTTCTCATAAGATAAAAGACCGGCTTTCGCTTAGCATAGAATTCCGAGCATATTTTGTCACTTCTTCCTTACTATATTTCGACCGGAATGAAAATACAATAAAATCCTTCGCTTCGATTTATCCTTTCATATCCCAAATCACACTTTCCAGTGGATTCTCAGACTCCAACATCAGATCGAAATTCTCCTTATCTTCAAATGAGGAATCGGACAAAAGAATGGTATTGGCACCTGTTTCCGCATCCTCAGGCACAATGTAATACACATCCTTCTTCTCTAAAAACTCCTTCTCGGAGTTTACTCTTTCATAGAGGGTTTTCTCTACCACCACAGACTTTAAACGCGTTGTCCACCAGGGCTTTTCCGGCATCCCTTTTCCGGGAACATAGGTAACTCGAAAAGCATGTAAGTCCCCTTCTTCATTCAAGGCTGCATAAGTAGGGCCTAAAAGAATCCCCTTATTCAGCACCTCCGGCTCACCCTTTTCTGCTGTAAAAGGTACTTCCACATCGTCTTTTACATCTACTGTAATGTCATGGAAAGGCTGAATACCTCCGGCCTGAATAGAGATAATATAGCTTTTACTTTCCTTAAATAGACTCTTGGGAAGAGTCAGAATCTGCTTTTCCCGATCCAAGGAGTAGCTAGGCTCGTTCTCACGATGAGCCTCCGGTAAAATCGGCTGAAAACCGATGTAAACAAACGCGATGCTATCCATAATATCCTTAGACACATACAGCTTCACATCCTGATTAACCTTAGCTTCTCCCACCAGCTTAATAACATTCTTTTCCTCAGGTTGTTCCGGTGTAGGATTCTCTTCCGGCTTTCCACTCTCTCCGGTGCCGGGCTTTTCTTCAGTATTACCATTGTCTCCGGTTCCCGGCTTCTCTTCAGTATTACCATTGTCTCCGGTTCCCGGCTTCTCCTCCGGCTTTCCATCCTCTTCCTTCGGAAGGTTTGAAGAAGAAGCGGTATTTCCGGTATTTCCAGTGTTGCCGGTATTTCCGGAATTACCTGTATTGTCTGTAGTGTTTCCGGTATTATTGCCGGCATTAGCTCCTGTATTTCCTACATTGGCTCCTGTGTTTCCTACATTTCCACCGGAAGTACTTCCGTTTGTGGAGCTGCCGGAACTGCTGCTTGAACCGCTTCCGCTTACAGATCCGCCGGAACTGCTGCTTGAACTGCTTCCGCTTACAAATCCGCCGGAAGAGCTACCGCCGGAACGGCTTACACCGGCCACCTGGCCTGCATTTCCGGAAGGAATACTACGGCTTACACCGGCTACCTGCTGATCAGACACCGCTGCAGATAGTCCCTTCCCGCTGATATAAACAGGCTCTCCTCCTGCACCGTTTAACCAACGACCATTGGCATCCACATAGTAGCCATCCTTGGTTCTTCCCCCGGTGAACAGAACACCGTAATCTGCCTGATCCGCCTCTTCAAAATAATAGCAATAGCCATCAATCCACTGCCAACCCGTAACAACATGCCCGAAGCTTGCATTATTTTCCGTACTGAGAAAATAAGTCTTTCCCTGAAGGTTCAGCCAGCCTGTTTCCATCAGCTCCTCAACAGGACTTTGATAATACCAGTCATTTTTATACACCAGCCATCCCTTTTCCGCTGCACCGTACTCTCTGACAAATTGCCATTTCTCGCCCTGCTTCCGCCAGATTCCCGGAGTATCCACCCTGTCGGTCTTGGCAAAAGCTGCCATGGGTGTTGCCATGCTTAGTAAAGCTGTTCCTAAGACAAGCATCTTCCCGATTCTTCCCATCTTGTTTTTGTCCGGCTTCTTCATAATCATTCTCCTTTCAAAAAATAGAGCTTTTTCCAGTTCACATACTACTGTAGTTTCGTTTTCTTGAAAAGGAATTTTTCTTAAGTTTATAGAATTTTTGCAAAAAATTAGAGTTTTTCGTATAGTTTCCATGCGAAAGTAAAATAAGCTAAACTTTCCCCGTGACTCAAGCAAGTATTAAAAACAGGAATCGCCCAATTAGGCATTTTAACTAAGGAAAAGAAATGCTATACTAAATGCCCGAAACGGCCAAAGCACGTTTAGCATTTTCATGGAAAGCCGTATTCGCTATAGATTTCACAAAACAATTCTGTTGTATAGATAAATCCGGTGCATAGAAGAATCATCTATTTCTTCCGCATATAGGGATTTAAAAAGAGGATGAAAATGAGAGAAAAAGTAATGGAGGGCGTTCGCGCCCATATTCAGGAATTATCCGGCTTTGACAAAATAGAGCTTTTAGAAATTGAACCGGGACACTGCCTCTACAGCATTGAAGCTACGGAGAAATGTTGAATCATTATGGCGCTGTTCATGGCGGTGCCCTTTACACCCTCTGTGATATTGCCTCCGGCATGGCCGCCTATGCTTACGGGGTGAAAAATGTCACCCTCTCCGGCAACATCAATTACGTCCGCCCGGCGGGAGCCACGAAGCTCTTTGTGGAATGTAACGCTCTTCACAAAGGCAAAACCACGGTAGTGCAGGACGTAACGGTGAAAGACGAGGAGGATAAGCTCTTCTGTACCGCCCGAATGACTATGTATATTATTGGAGAGGTGGAGGAATAAAAAAGGGTGCTTCTTTTAAGGCCACAATCTTGTTCACAGGGGCCTTCTACATAATAGATGCACTTATTGTTTATCTTCCCACCCCATTTCCAACTCGTCCAAAAAGGAATCCTGCGGAAGCGAGGCAAACACATCATTCTCGACCGCACAGCGTAAAGAGTCTGTATTTCGTTTCAGTACATCCGATGCAGAAACAGCAGAAACCTGATATACACCTTCCTCCAGATGCTTACGCAAAAACATATAACCATGTTTCGGCAGGTTCAAATCCAGCATATCTGTATTATGCGTTGTAAAAATCAACTGTTCATCGTCTCCGATACGATCCAGCATAATACCGAAAATCCGTTTTTCAATATCGCTCTGAATATAAGAAAAATGTTCATCACAATAATAGAAACTGCTTTCTTTTGTCGCCATTGCAGCAAGGAACATTGCGACATCTATCCCTTCTGCTGTACCACTGGACAGTATCTCCCGATTCAGCAGTTTACCTTCCTGAATGATGATTTCCGTTCCACCGCGCCGAATAATAAAGGTATCCTTCAAATCTCTTGATAAACTAACGTCCTGCAATGTAGGATCAAGCGTTCCAATAACAGCACGCAGTGTCTTCAACAAACTGCTTTTATTTGCACCTGTAAGTTTCAAAGATTTTTCTATTTCAGGATATGCAAAACGATATCGAACAGCACCTACCAGCTTCTTAAGTGCTGTAGCGGTTCTGGTTGCCTCTATTGTTTGATCTTTCAGCTTCTTTACACATTTTTCATACGAATCCATCGTATCAATGTCTGCGGTCTGATACTGAATGTCAATTTCCTGATTAGAAGCATCAATCTGAGCTGACAACCGCTGCAGGCGGTAATCACCATTTACAAAATCAATACTGAAGTATCCCTTATCGCCTGAAACCATCTCATACAGCAGTGTTGGATTTCCATCAGTCATATATCCGAAAATACGAAGCAAAGCCTTTCCAAGGCTGGTCTTTCCTGTAGCATTTGCACCCATAAGAATTACAGCTTTTTTATAGCGAAACCGCTCTCTTCCTTTCAGATATTCCTGATCGATAATCGAATTGACAATCTTTTTGGGATAACTGAAATTGATATGAAAATCATTGAATCCATAAATTCCCTTTAGCTCAAAGTCTAATACGATCATGTCAAAGTCTCCTTTTCATTATTTCGCCTTACCCGAACTAATGATATCTTATTTGAAAGAGCATTTCAAGGACAATAGTCCAACTATCTAAGCAATATTTACATCTATGCTGTATATTATTCTCCATACTGTTTGTTCTAACTTCTTCCGTGCTCTGTATCGTCTGATTC